>Ga0210036_1000031_pt1 | contig 216294 bp, 223 predicted proteins | sample CryGeymeta201515_FD_185469 | JGI IMG/M metagenome (GOLD analysis project Ga0210036, IMG submission 185469) | Groundwater microbial communities from Crystal Geyser aquifers in Utah, USA - Crystal Geyser metaG 2015-15 (SPAdes) (version 2) | ecosystem: Environmental > Aquatic > Deep subsurface >... | reverse complement strand
TATAATAACAAAAGAAAGCAGTGGACAAGAAATAAAATGACCCCCGTTGAATACAAAGAATATCTTTTAGAAACACAGGGTTAGGGGTTCTAAAAGTGTCCACTAAATGGGGTACACATCACAATTAGAGCGCTGTTCGAGCGCTCGAGAAGGGTCTATATTTTAATATTATTTTTGGTAGTATTTAAACCATGCATAAATATACCTACTTAATTAATTTATTGGATATAATCCGTAAAGAGAATAAGGATATTAATAGTCTTTACTTTTACAATTCTAAGGAAAATAAGAAAATAGAAAATGGTCTTTCCAGAGCTTTTATTAATTTTTTTCTGAAAAGTTATTTTGGTGTTCTAGATTCAAATTACAGAGACAGCCTTATTACAGATGGCACTAGTGACGGCGGTGTTGACGCTTATTATATTGATGAAAATAAGAAATATATTTATGTAATACAGTCTAAATTTAGAAATAATTTTAAGAATTTTACCACTAAAGAAATCAAAAATAAGGACCTGTGGAATATGAATTTAAAAAGAATATTTAAAGATAACTGTAAGAAAGATAGTGATGGACATAAATATAATAAAAAAATATTAGAACTCCAAAATAAAATATCAAAAATAAAAGATATTACGCAGTATAAATATAAAGTTTTATTAATCGCAAACATACAAGAATCACAGAAACGTATAATCGAAAACTATTTTCCAAAAGAATTTGAAACTGAAATTTTTAATTACGAAAGGATATTTAATGATATATTATTCCCTTATATTCGAGAGGGTCTGTAAAATATTTTGTGTAAATGAGTTAATATAGGAATATTAATCATTAATCACAAAACAATGAATAACAACAAAAAAGACACTCCTCATATAATCACAGGAGAAGAATATGAGGAAAGAATTAAGCACTTAAAGGATTTCAACGATGTAACCAATTTCGCTAAAGAATTAATAGCTCCCACCTTGCAAAAAATGCTGGAAGCTGAATTAGACAATCATCTAGGATATCAAAAACATGAATATCATGGTCGTGGTACTGGCAATTCCAGAAATGGTAGCAGTACCAAAAAACTAAAGACCTCGTTTGGCCAAACAAATCTTTCTGTCCCAAGAGACAGGAGCGGAACCTTTGAACCACTGGTAGTCAAAAAACACGAGACCATGCAATCTGACATCGAGGAGAGAATCATTTCGATGTATGCCAAAGGTCTGACCACCAGAGATATCTCGAATTACATGCAGGACATCTATGGTGTGGAGATATCAGCTGGAATGATATCTAATATCACAGAAAAAATACTGCCCCTGATTACCGAGTGGCAATCCAGACCACTTGAAAGTATCTACCCATTCATTTCACTCGATGGTATATACTACAAAGTTCGTGATGGTGGCAGAATAGTTAATCGTACTGCCTATGTGGTATTGGGCACAAATATCGATGGATACAAGGATATTTTAGGTATTTGGGTTGGAGAATCTGAAGGATCTAAATTCTGGTTAGCCATCTTAAACGAATTAAAAAATCGTGGAGTGAATGAAATATTAATTGCTTCCATCGATGGACTGAAAGGATTTAATGACGCCATTAAAACTATTTTCCCAGAGACCCAAGTTCAAAGATGTATTGTACATCAAATCAGACACACCATGAAATATGTCCCTCACAAGCACAAAAAATCATTCGCTGCTGATTTGAAAACCATCTACACCGCTCCAACGGAAGAAGCGGGTCTGGAAGCCATCACCGAGCTTAAAAAGAAATGGCCCGATTATTCACTATATCTTAAATCGTGGGAAGACAATTGGCCAGAGTTATCACCACTTTATCAATATCCTGCTGAAATCAAGAAAATCATGTACACCACCAATCAAATTGAATCAGTGAATCGGCAATTCAGAAAAGTGACCAAAACCACCTCAGTTTTCCCACATGACGAAGCATTAATCAAATTACTTTGGCTTGCACAGAGAGATATTACCAAAAAATGGACTAGCGCAGTCCATAACTGGGGTGTTATTATTAGTCAGTTAGCTCTAATCTTTCCAGAGAAAATTAAGATATGATTTTCTCTGGAGAAAAAGCATTTACACAAATGTGTTTACACTCCCGATATTGTTTATTCAAACGGGTATATACCATGTATGAATATTTGTATGATAAAAAAATCGCTAGGGAATTTTAAACATGTTTTTAGCTATCACTCAACCCCAGAAATTGACGTTGGTAAGTTAGTTGGTGTTTGGCCTGGACAGTTGGACCTAGAAAAATCTTTGGCTAATTTTATCTTTGGTCAGAATAATATCGATTACTATTTGGCGTGCAGTTTTAATTATTTAAACACTGTTAAAAAATATATTATGCCAAATATTAAAAAATATAAGGTTATATATTATGGAGTTGATTTTAATAAATTCTCATACAAAAAAATAGTTAAAAGACAAAAATTAAAATTAAAAGACAAAGATATAATTTTGCTTTGTCCAGTTAGAATGATTGAAAGAAAAGGTATTTTAGATATGTTGAATACAGTTAAGATTCTTAAAGATAATCCAAAAATAGGAAATAATATTAAACTTATTATTCCTACAAGTAAACTTTCGGAAAGGAATGAGTTTTATATGGAAGTAAAAACAAGAATTAAAGATTTAAAATTAAATAATAATATTAAAATTATTAGTGATAAGTTCCTGATAAACGATATGCCAACATTATATGCATTATCTGATGTGATGATTTTGCCATCGTATGCTGAAGGATTAGGAATTGTTCTACTTGAATCAATGTCTATGAAAAAACCAGTAATAGCAACTGATATTCCAGGTGTTAATGAAGTTGTCAAACACGAAAAAACAGGCTTACTTGTTCCAATAAAGTCACCCAAAAGTATTGCATTAGCTGTAGAAAGAATTATTTTTGATGAAAAATTAAGAAATAATATTGTTGAAGGCGGCTATAAATTTGTAAGTAAAAATTTTAATTTAGAGATACAGGTAAAGGAGATAGAAAAGTTGTTTAAATCTATTTTATGAATAAAATAAATTCTGAACCAGTCTTTAAGATTAATAATTTTTTTAAAAACCAGAAAAGCCCTTTTGTGATATTGATTTGTGGAGTAAACGGAATAGGCAAAACAACACTCGCATTTAATTTGTCTAGTATTCTAAATATTAAACAAAGAATCGGACTTGGTGTTATAGTGAAAACTTTAATCGCTAACTCCACAAGGAATAATTATCAAAAAATGATTAAAATGGATAACGTTTTTTCGATAACAACGAAAGAATTATTAAAACACGAGGTAATAATAAGAAAGACCATTAATCTTATAATTTCTAAATATATTAAGGAACAAATGGCTTGTATTATTGAGGGATTGCAACTATTTGAATCATACAATAATAAAAATATAATCCATTTTTACATAAAAATTAGTGATAAAAATAAATACAAAAACCAACTAGAATCATGCAGCACCAGATCACCTCGAAATCTCACTAAAAAAGATTTTGATAATATAATTTTGATTGACGATTTTATCAATAAAAGGATGAGCGAAAGAAATATTTATGTTTTGGATAATACATTATCTGAAACTGAAATGTTAAATCAAGCATTGCAAAATATAGTTGAACACTTTAATATAGAGTAATATGAGTAACAGACTTGAATATTTAATAAAAAAAGAAGAAGAAGAAAAGGAACTATCAAACAAATTAAGAAGAGATTTTTCAAACTCCGATCACGATATTGAGGGGAATTTTATAGCAGTTTTGGGACGCCAATTTGATAATGATTATAAATTTAATAAGTGCCTGAAACCGTTATGGGCCGGTTTCTATATTAAATATAATGATTTAGAATTGATGGTTGATCCGGGAGTTAATGTTCTTGAAAGAACCCAAAGGATAGGCGTTAACATTTCAAAGACTAATACTTTATTTATCTCACATGCCCACACAGATCATAAAAATGATACTAACGTAGTATCAGAAATGGTTGCATACCAAGAAAGTCCGAAATTAAAGATCTTAATGTCTGAAAAAAGTCTTGAAGAGGGCGCCATGTCTAATTACCACATTCAATTACATGATAAAGAAAAGGATAACTTAATCATTCTAAAGAATAATGTGGATATTGACATTAATTCTAGTACAAGCATTAAACCGATAGAGGTTAAACACTCAATTGATGGTTCATTTGGCTTTATATTGTCTGTAGGCGATATGAAGATTGGTTATACTGCTGATACTGGTTTTTATAAAACTTATAAAACTAAGGACGGGGAATTTGAAACTAGTAAGGTAACTGATAAGAATGAAATAGAAGGCCCAGGCGAGATTGATCATAAATTAGTAAAGTTTTTTAGTGATGTTGATATTTTGATATTCAATTTGCACGGAGTTTCATTTAGAAAACATACAGCACATAACCTGTACCATACAACAGTCAAGTCAGCCGTAGATGTTTTAAAGGGTAGTAACGTTAAAACTTGTATTTTTGATCATTTCAATTCCACTGGTTGTCTGGGTAGGGAATTTTCAGAAGAAGTGAATGACTATATCAAACAAGAAACTGGTAAAGATACAAGAATGGTTGGGTTAGATGGATTAGTAATTAAATTAAATCTAACATGAAAGAAAAAATACCAAGTTTTTTTGTTGAGAGTGCTGAAAAGCAAAAAGAAAATGATCCACAACCATATGATGCTATTATTTCAATTGAAGAAGGAAAAGATAAAATAGGTCATGTTGCCGACAACTTTGTCTGCAAGGTTTCGGATGAAAATGGGGAGGACACTACTCTTAGAATACCAATTACAATGTCATATTTTAAGAAATCAGGTAGTGATTTTTGGTACAAAAACCTATATGGTTACAGGGACGGTGTTGATTCAGCAATACAAAATAAAGTAATGAATTATTATGTAGTCTTTGATTCCATTTCTAATTTAAGTTTCTTAGCAATGCCAATCGATGAAACCACTGAGGTTATTAATAATGTTGAAAGCCTAGATATGTTTTTAAAAAATGGTAATCCGAAGGATACAGAGTCACTCCAAGCTTTTTTACAGGAATTTCCAAATACTAAATTCGGCTTAACTGGTTCGAGAACATTCAATAAATTGAATATTGATCATGTTTCAGATATTGATTTGATTGTCTATGGACCAGATGATTTATCACAAATATTATCTGAAATAGAAGGGAACCCAGACATAAGAGAAAGGGTAGGTATATACCCAAACTCCAAGGAAAGAATTACTAGCGACACCGCACATTATATGAAGAAGTTTAATTTATCCGAGTTGGAGGCGTCTATTATTGCAACAAGAAAAAGAAGATATATTTTCGATTCTGGTATTAAGTTGTCTTTAAATTGTGCATTATCTATGGAAGATTCTTTAAAAGATAATTCACCTATGGCTATTGGTTCCAGAAAAATTAAGGACATTGCTATAGAAGCAACCGCCTTAGACGTAAAGCTTTCATCGACTCTGCCTAGAAGATTTTCCGTAGATGTCGATGGGCAGGAAATGGATGTAGTTAGTTCTATGTGGTCATTAAAAGATCTAATTAGAGCTGGAGATAAAGTTAAGATTGAAGGTGCTGTGAGAGAGAAGGATGGCAATGTCTTTATATCCTTAGAAAAAAAGGGTCACATAATTAAACCTCTCGTATAATAGATGACAATTAAAAAGATAACTTCAGAAGGAGTTCTAATACAAACAATAAATAACCATAAATTTAGTAGTATCGCTCATGTTTATTCATTTAATAATGAGAGATATGTAATAAGAGAAATTGGAAGACAATACTCTTTAAAATCTGCAGATCTTAAAATTCTAAAAAAAAATATAAAAAAATATTATAAAATTCTGGCCCAAACAAAAACTTTTAGAGTTCCAAATTTATTTGAATTGGAAATTGATAAAAAAGAGAATAAGTTATTACTTCTGACAGAATATTTTGAAAATAATGCTATAAAAAAAGGTTGTGACAACTTGGTTGAGTTTATAAAAATAGCCGAGGTGATTTTTAGGTTAATTAACAATAAAAATAGTTTTAATCAAAAAGGAAAATTAAATATTTCAGTTGATACTAATCCTGATAACTTTTTTATTGTTGGAAATGATATCGTGTACAACGATTTTACCCCACCATTGTTTAGACAAACTAATGGTGAGTGGCTTGAGTTTAGAAGATCGGATGAAATGGGACAAATAAAAAAGAATAAGGAAATGCGTTATTTTAACCCATCGAATATTCTAATCAATTTCTTAAATAAGGCTAGATTACATTTAACATTCGATGATTACACAAAATTAATTGACTATGTTGTTAAGGAAAATAGTACACACAAATCTAATAACAGCGTAAAAATTTTGTCTGTCCTATATAGAGAGTTGACAGAAAAAGACTATAATAATGAAAATGAAATTAATTTCAATAAATATATTACAGAAAGGGATATTTCAAGATTTAAATTGACTTTAAAAAAAGAACTTAAAAACCCAGAACTAACCCAATTATTCAAAATATTTAAAAATTAAACACTCGGGCATATATTTAATGTAATAATTAAAATAATGTAAATTCTTTAACTTCAGAATCGAAAATTTTACCTTCAGATTTTTACTCGGCGGTATAATTTTTGATAAGATTTAATAATGCATATATCAGACACGGTTGAAAAACTACAATCTAAAACTGAAGTTGTCTCGGTCTTTATTACCGGTTCTCAAGGTGAGGATAATAAACCGTATAGTGATATTGATATTGTAGTTATTCTTAATAAGAATAAAAATCAGATTAAATCTTTATATACTTGGATAGATAGTAAGTTTGCAGATATTTTCTTTTTTGATTTAGACGACTTACAGAGAATTAAAAATAGTGAACAAGTGAGTGCAAATAGCATGGATGCTATTTTTCTTACTTGGTTAAAAAAGGCTACTATTAAATTTGATAAATCTGGAGAAATCATAAAGTTTAAGGAAAATATTTCTGACTTTGACTCTAAAATCAATATTCCTGATTCAGAAAAAAACAATATTGGCAAAGAATAAATTATAATTTTGTTGCCAACGGTCGATACTTCACATCCCATAACTCGGCATATCATGAGGCTTTAGAAATTAGATTAATGTACAGTATACCTGAACTTATATGTGGATATTTTGAATTCAGAGACATTCCATGGAGAGGCGAAAAGGAAGCATTAAAATATTTTAAAGAGAGTGATTTAGAATTTTACGATTTATTTATTAACTACATAAAATCCTCAAAAATAAAAGATAAATATAATTATTATTCCAAAATGGTAAACAGGGTGTTTACTGAAGAATATACTATTTGGACTTCAAATCAAGTTATTATAGAATCAAAAAAATCTGAAACTGTTTCAAAAAATAATACCAAAGATTATTGGATTAGTTTGATAAATTAGAATAAATGTATAAAAAGATTATAATAATAGGAGAATCTGGTCGAGGAAAATCCACCCTCGCTAAAAAACTTTCTCAAAAAACAGGAATAATTCATCATCAAACAGATGACTTTTTCTGGAAAGTTAAATATTCAGAATCACACCCAAGAGAAGAAGCTTTAGAAAAAATAAAATATGAATATAAAAAAGATAGCTGGATTATTGAAGGAACTACCTCATGGCTTATTGAACCGGGTCTTAAAAAAGCAGATTTAATTTTATTCTTACATTTCAAAAGTATTTTTCATCAATGGTTTTCAATTATTCTGAAATCTCTCAAAGAGAAGAGGGAAAATCTCCGTGAATTATTTGGATTATTAAAACACGTTTTTTATAGAAGATACGGTATTGGTTATAGCAAAGGTAAAATCCCTCAAAGTAAGATGATTGAACCCTATAAAGAAAAAGTTATAATTCTAGATTCTTTCAAAAAAATTAACGATTTTCTAGAAAAATATAATTAATAAAATTTGATATAATCAGCATATGAAAACTAACCACATCTCATAAGGCATAATCCCAGTTTATAAAAAGGAAAATCAAATCTTTGTCTGCTGTATTCAAAATATAAAAAGTAATGAATGGGGTTTACCAAAAGGAACTCCGGAAAAAGATGAAACTCCTTTTGAAACAGCTCGTCGTGAATTACAAGAAGAAACTGGAATTTTAGAATTTGAAATAATAGGTGGAAAAACTTTTTCTGAAAAGTATTCATTTGAAGAAGATGGTGTGATTCATCAAAAACAAAATATTTATTACATCGCTGAAGTAAAAGAAATGAAGACCAGTCTAGAAGAAAAGAAAGAAAAAGATCCAGATATTGATTCAAAAGACATGAAGTGGATTAATATAAGTGAAGTTGATCAATTTTTTAAATTCGACACTACCAAACAAGTTTTGAAAGAAGTTACAGAATATTTAAATAAATTTCCAATGATAACCGAATATCATGGACTATCAGGTGAAGATTATCATTTTGAATATTATGAATCAGATTCAATCGAACATTTACCAAAAGAAGGGTTAGCACAAGTATCAATCACTGCTTTTCACAATGACAAATTATTAATGGTTAATAATACAACTAAACCAGGAACTTATGGATTAATTTCTGGAAGTATCGAAAAGGGTGAAACCCCTGAAGAATGTCTGCCTCGAGAATTACAAGAAGAATCAAATATGAGAATTATTGATGAACCGCTTTTAATTGGATATCAAAAATGCAAAAATTTATCTAGACCTGAAAAACCAGACGAATATCAAATACGATATTTTGCTCGCGTTGAACCAATTGGTCCTTTTACTCCTGAATGCGATCCAGATGGCGACGTGACAGAGCTTCTTAAAATTGATCCTGCAGATTACAAAAAATATTTTGATTGGAAAGCGACAGGAGATGCGATTATGGAGCGAGCGTTTAGATTTTATAAAATATGCCAAAAAAATATAATTACACAACCAAACATCTAGTTTGCAGAAAAATAGACAACAGAGATGTTGTATTATTTGAATGCAGTACAGAAGAAGGTGCTAAAAAAGAAATTGCTAAATGGAAAGATAAGGGATATTTTTATAAAGCCAAAAAAGAAAAAGTAAAAAGAATTGACCCAAATGACTTTTAATCAAGAAGAATATAATAATAGGACTTGGGAATTACTAAGAAAATATGCAGAAGCTAAAAGATCTGGTTTTTTAATTGAAGCACTAGTCCTTTTTAATTACATGTTAAGAAATAATCTTTTACTAATTATTAACAATAAATTAATTCAAAATAAGCAGGCTTTTAAGGATTTATATTTAAAACAAGAAACAAATGTTTTGGCTAGTACTGCAAAAAATATTGATGCAATAGATGAAGATTTGAGAAAGGATATCGATAAATATTTTAATGAATTCAGAGGTGCTGTAGTCCATGGAATGTTAAACGGAGAAATTAGTTACGAAGAAATTAACTCTAAAATTAATACTCCTTTAGATTTATTAGAAAGAACACAGGAAAAGATAATAGGAAAGATAACATTAAGTAGTGTTAATGATTAGGTAGATAAGTGCTTAACAAAAGAGTATTTTAGCGATACTATATAATAACAATTAAATATAAGTGTAAGTACCTAACCCTTAAATTTTATTTAAGGTATGGTCAAAAACGCGACGAACATAAAAACCCCATCATTAGGGCGTTCGTCGCGTTACATCGGGAAACTGGTGTAGAGGTCCGCAAGGGTCTTCCTAGTGGTGGGATTTTTGCGTATTACCTCAATTATTAATTAATCGCGACGAACAATGAATAAAATAAAGAAATTTTTTACAACCAAAGCAGGTAAAATTACACTAGTAATTTTACTACTTGGTTTAGGTTTTATTTCGGGTATGGAATATAAAGCATATCAAGTAAGATCTGCAATAAGTGGGGCTTTTGAGGATTTTAGTTTTGGAGAAGTATCGGAAACTAAGCAAGATAATACAAAGACGATTGCATCTAATGATTTAAATAAAAAAGTAAATTTATCAGTCGAGAAGAAAGGATTTATTACACAATCATACGCAGATTACAATACTTTTACTTTCAAATTTGAAAATAATACCGATAAAGATATAGAGGGTGTTCAAGGAACTATAAACTTTATGGACTTGTTTGGGAATTCAATCCAACAGATTAGACTTTCTTATGATAAGGGAATATTGGCAGGGGAGAGTAAATTATATGATGCCACTGTTGATTATAATCCATTTATCGATACTGATATAAAACTAAAAAATATTGAACTTTCTAAGATGAAATATGAGTGGGATGTAAATACGATTATTTACTCTGATGGTAGTCAGGAATCGAAATAATTATTAACTAAACAACTATTAAAATGCCTACAAAAATTCAAACTGAACAAATTTATAAAAAATTGAAAGATTATAAGAAAAGATATCTAAAAAAGAGTTATCTAGAGTTAGATGAGTCAGCGACAAGATTAATGATTAATAGTTTATTAACAGAAGTATTAGGATATGTCGAGTTGCAAGATATTAAAACCGAGTATCAAATTCGTGGAGAATATGCAGATTATGTAATTCAACTCAACAAAAAGAAACATTTTGTTGTAGAGGTTAAAGCCGTCCAATTAGATTTATCAGAAAAGCATCTTCGTCAAAGTATTGCGTATGCAGTCAATGAGGGAATTGATTGGATTTTGTTGACTAATGGTCGCCAGATTGAATTATATAGAGTCTTATTTAAAAAACCGATTGATGTTAAGCAGATTTTTTCTTTTGATTTGTATGATTCAAATGAAATAAAAAAAGCATCTGAATACATAGCGTATCTTTCTAAAAAAAGTATTTTAAAAGATGAACTAAATAATTTTTGGGCAAGATTTGAAGCGTTGGAGCCTAAAGACTTAAGTAAAAATCTTTATTCAATAGAAGTAATAAGATTTTTGAAGAAATCACTAAAAACAAAAACAGGAATTACATTTAGTGAAGATGATATTTTAGATTCAGTTCATCAAATTATAACGACAAAATTAGAGTCTGTAAAACCAAAAACTCCCGTTATTATTAACGTTAAAAAGAAAAGTACTAAATCAAAAGAAATAATCGTCAATGGTGTTGATGATAATATTCACAATACTGAATTAAATGAAAATTAAGAAAATATAATACCGATATTAATTTTTATCTTCTTTAAACCAACCAGCTTGCCACTCGAGTATTTTATTTCTTGCTCTCTCAATCTCTAGCTTATTTTTTTCTTGCTCTAGTTTTTTACGATCACTTCTAATTTTTTCGAAATAATTATTTCTATAAGACGGATGTCTGTGGCCTAACCAATATTTAGTCACACCAATGTCTCCGTTCTTAATTCCGTTTAGAAGATTATTTTCTGCGTAATCATTTACTCTATCAACACCAAAGAACAAAGCTTTCTCAACTTTATTTTTAAACCGAACGCTTTCTTTTTGCCATCTATAAATTGAATTTCTAGATATTCCTGCAACATCACAAGCGTGTTCAATAATCGGTGTTTTTTCAAGAGCTTCTAAGAAAGTTTCCTGTATTTTTTTCTTCCTATCTTTCTTCATTTGAGTGAATAATTACAGCTTTCTCTCCTGTAAGAGCTTCATACCTCCTTATGATCAAATCACAAAAGATAGGTTCTTTTTCAATAACATAAGCTCTTCTTTTTAATTCTGTACAGGCAATTAGTGTTGACCCTGATCCTCCAAAAGAATCTAATATGATATCTCCAATTTTAGAACACCTCCTGATAGCTTTATGATAAAGATCAACAGGCTTTTGAGTTGCATGATTCATTTGTTTTCCTGAAACTCTTTTTGAAGTCCAAAGATTAATACTGTCTAATGATTCATTACCATTACCAATATCAGAATTCATAATCTGATTTAAACCATATTCATTTGAAGATAAATAAGGCTTGTTTAATGTACCGTAAATCGCAGGCTCATAACATTTTGAGAATGCCACACTAGGAGTTTCATTGCTCCCGTTCTTAATCCATAAACAAACACGCCTGTTTCTAATTCCAAACTCACGATAGAGTGTCTGAAGAATCCAAATCTGTTCTTCTGTATTGAAGTAGAACACATGACAATCTTCATTCGTTACTGTTAAAGCCGTCTTGATATTCTTCCTAAGAAAATCAATATATTCTTCTTCAGTTCTGTTGTCCTCAACATTACCTCCAAAATCTCTTTTCCCACCAATACCTTTATTGTAATTTATTTGCAGATTGTAAATTGGATCTGAAAGAATTAAACTTGTCTTTTCTTTTCCAAACAATCTTTTTAATACTTTAGGATTGTTTGAGTCTTCACAAATCAATTTTGATTTACCAAGTAAAATTAAATCACCAGTTTTTGTTTTCGGTGTTTTTATTTTCTTGAGTTCAGCTTGTTCGTCGAAATCTGTTTCTTTTAAATCAGGTTCTTTATCAAACAAATTTGATAATTCAATTTTGTCGAACCCTGATAGTTCAAGAGTTTCTAATTCGAACCCTTTTAACAAATCGAAATCCCAATCTCCACCAAGCTTGTTAGAACCAATCAGATATTGATCTGATTCTTTTTTAGTAAGTTTTCTGTTGGGTACTCGAATATCGATTATTTCTTCTCCTCGTCCCAATAATTTTAAAGCCTTAATTCTTTGATGACCTGCTAAAATTCTGCCATCAAAATCTACAGCAGGTATTTCAACTAGATTAAACTTTTTAAGACTTTTTGTAAGATCTGATAATTGCTTATCAGAAATTGACCTTGGATTTATTTCTTGGGGAACAAGATCGTTTACCCGTTTTTGAATTGTGCACCAATGTAGTTTTTGCATAATAACAACAATTAATATTCCCATAAGGAACATGAATTAATAATTTCATTTTATTTTAGTTGTTACTTATACTCTCTATCTAAGTGCACTAATTTCTTAGTGTTAAAATTATTTTAACAGAATGGTGTAAAATGTAAAATAATTATTGTGGATAACTTGCAAAAGTAAAGTGTAGATGATAGAATATTAGACATGCATAGAATACAAAAACAACTTTTAGATCTAATAGCTACACATAAGGACTTTGGTTCTTATAGTCTAAGAAAAATGGCTGAAATAATTGGTGTTGAAGGTAGACCTCAGATTGTTAAATATCATCTTCGACAGCTAGAAAAGGATAATCTTATTCAGGTTAATCTAGAAGAAGGAGTAATCAATCTTGTAAAAAGAGGAAGAGCTAAAGCATCAGTCAGCCCTATTTATTCTTTGCCCGTTGTTGGATCTGCAAATTGTGGTCCTGCTAACATATTTGCTGAAACAAATATTGAAAAATATTTAAAAATTTCATCTTCACTTTTACCAAGAAATAAGAAAAGTCTATATGCTTTAATTGCTGATGGTAATTCTATGAATAAAGCTGAAGTCGAAGAAGGTAAAGTAATTGAAAATGGAGATTTTATTTTAGTAGATAAGGATCTACAAAATTATAAAACTGGAGATATTGTTGTTGCAGTTATTGATGGTATGGCAACTATCAAAAGATTTATAGAAGACAAAAAACATAATAGAATTATTCTAGAGGCTGATTCAACAGAAAAATACATGCCTATTATTATTAACGAAGGTGATGATTTTCTACTAAGTGGGAAAGTTGTTGGAATTATTAAAGGTTAATTATTTAAAAATATGAAAAAAGTTAAAGGAGAATTATTCAAAGATAGAAAGGGAGAAATCAGAGGAAGGGTTAGAAGTAATAATGGAAATATTATTGCTACTACTGAAGGGTATACAAGAAAAGGATCAGCTGAGAATGCTTTGAAATTATTAGGTGTAAATAAAAAAGATACAAAAGATTTAAGGAAAAAATAACATGACTAAAATACAAGAATATATTAATGAGTTAAAAGAAAAATCTGATAAAAGATTTGATGATTTTGATATTATCGAAATTGATAACATAAATTCCATATTAGATAAAGCTTATATTGATAAACCAACTTGGCTTGGTGGAGATAAAGAATTTGTCTGTCTTTTTATAGATCTTGATAAGTCTTCTAAAAAGTCTTTTAAGAAACACCCAAAAACAATGGCAAAAATTTATGATTATTTTACACAAAATATAGTAGATGTATTAAATCACCCCACTATTGGTGCAGATTATATAGATATAAAAGGTGATGGTGCATTCGGAGTTTTCGGTGGGGACCAAGCTTCATTTAAGGCTTTTTATTGTGCAATAACCTTTAAAACACTTTTTGAAGAAAAGATTAAAAATAAATTTGGTACTGAGGAGGAATCCTTAGGGTGCAAAATTGGAATACACAAAGATAAGGTACTTGTTAGAAGAATAGGAAAACGTGGCGAAGGTAATTATAATGAGGTCTGGGCTGGAAAACTTGTAAATAATGCATCAAAATTAGCGAGTCAAAAAATAGAACCTTCTAACCTAGGAGTTTTTGATCAAAATCTAATATTTGTCTCTGATAAGGTTTACAAAGATTTTGAAGATAATGAGGAATTCGGTCTATATCGTTGTTGTGATGTTAGTTCTGAAGAAAGTGTTTCCATTATTAATCAAAAAGTTCCAGTATTTACTAGAGTTGAAGAGCCATCAGAAGAAACATTAGGAGACTGTTTTTATAAGACGGATGTCAGGTGGTGTAATAAATGTGCTGATAAATATATTGATTTGATTAGATAGATATGGAAAAACTAATTTTTAAATACAACACAATAACAAATTGGATTAATAATGCTGACCAAAAAGCCAATATAGCTTTCCCTGTGGAAGTTTTTATTTTGGGTTTTGTTATTAAGGAGCTTCCTGATAAGATTTTGAATGCAAGTTGTGTATATACTTATATATTCGTATTTACTCTAATGTTAGGAATCTCGTCTATCTTTTTATTACTTAAAACTATTAGACCTGAGTTAAAAAATAAAGAAGGAAATTCAAAAATATTTTTTAAAGATATTAATGATAATTATAAAAAAGGAAAAATTGATATATTTGATCTTAATCAAAACGATAAGGATTTTGAAAAAGATTTAGAAAATCAAATACTACAGTTATCAGTTGTGTGTACAAAAAAACAAAAAGCTATTTATTGGGTAACTTTATTTATATTCCTACAAATCCTATTGGTCTTTCTTATTTTTATTTAATCATGGAAGTATTTAATAATAGAGAATTAGCATCAATTATTTGGGTAATTATTTTATTAATATGGACATTAATAAAATCAAAAGATTTTTGGAAAAGTCTTTGTGGTTTAGTAATTTCAATAATTAGAGCATGGAAAATATTTTTTTCAATATTTATTTATACATTTTTTAGTATTTTTGTTTTATATAAAATTGGGATTTGGAATTTAAGCCTAATTAAAATTACAGCTTTCTGGTTATTTGGATGGGCTATTATTGTCCTAATGAATTCAAGCAATAACTACAAAAAACAAGGTTATCTAAAAAAGATCTTTAAAGAGATTATTGGTTTGACTGTAATTGTTTCTTTTATTTCCAATCTGCATAGTTTTTCTCTATGAGTCGAATTACTTCTCTTACCACTTATTATTATCTTTACAGGAATGTCAGTTCTATCTTCTTATAAATCAGAGTATGGGCAGGTTGGTAATTTGTCGAATGTAATTCTGGGTATATTCGGATTAATAGTTTTAAGTATAAGTATATATAAAACAATTATTAATTTGCATGATATTGCTAATATAGAGTTGCTTCAAGAGTTTCTAGTTCCCATATTATTATCAATCATGTTTATTCCATTTATTTATGTATTTTTTACATACTGTCGTTGGGAACAAGAAAGAGTGGTCGAACGAATAATAATTAAAAATAACAAGGATTAAAATAATTAGGGAGTGTCACTTTTGTCACTTTTTGACTGCTCGAGAAGGGTCAAATTGATATAATAAAATTATTAAAAATAACCTTACCGGACTTGTCCGACCACGGTTCTAGCACGAGACGGCTCACCGACATGTGAGACAGACCGAGTCTCCTAAATTAGCTATATTTTGCAATGTATTATTGGAACGAGTCATGGTCTACGACTTTTGTGATTTGTTTGAACTATAGAAAAGCTATATTTTAAAGCTTTATTTTTGGTTCGATTCCTTCATTGTTTTAATTGACATAAAAACATTTTTTAGGTAATGTCAAATCAGGAATTTAGTTCTTAAACAACAACACAGAAAGGATAAAATCATGAACAAAAACAGTATTCCTATCCTGTGGGCATCTGCTAGTGTTTCTAGCAACAAAACAACTTTCAATACTCTCAGTAAAGAAGTTGTTGTTGATGCTCCAGGTCCAGTAATCAAACAAATCATCAGTCTCTGCGATGGTAGTAAATACCTAAAAGAAATTGTTGATTTGCTCGCAAAAGATTGGGATCGTGAATCTATTGAAGGACTTATCAGTGTTCTTATTCAGAAGCAAGTAATTTTGGATGGTAAAACTCTCGATAAAGAATTCTGGACTTCAATTACCAATCCAATACGTTTCCCGACAAATGTAAGCAACGAGCGTGTTGCTGAGTTGGTTTTGCAAGCTACTCAAAGACATCGTGAAGAAAGTGTCAAAAAAACTTATCGACCAAGTGTGAGCGATTTGTCGGAACTGATGAGTCACCGAAAATCTGTGAGGATTTTTTCAGGAGAATCAATAGGCTTTCAAACAGTTGTTGATCTCTTGTGGAGTGCTTACGGAGAATGTCTGACTAAAGACGGAAAATCTCATAGATCAATTCCGTCCGCTGGCGCACTTTACCCTCTGATTATTCATGTTGGCTTGTTTGTAAAAACAGGTGAACTTAAATCTGGAGTCTATCGTGTTGTCTATGGTCAGGACGGATCAGTTGGGTTCAATCTCGTGTCGACAGATATATTGAGGTTTGCCAGAGCTTTCTTGAGTCCTGCTGGTATTCAAGAAGGGATTCATGGAGTTATTACAATTAGTGGTTCGTTTTCAGTATCGAATCAAAAATACGGTAACCGTAGCATGTTGTATGTTCCGATTGAAGCTGGGCATTCTGCTCAGAATATTCTCTTGGAAGCAACACGGCAAAACGTGGCAACTCTCGAGATTGGAGGGTTTGTAGATGAGCTTTTGGCAAAATCTATTGAACTTCCAGAGGATTACCATCCTCTCACTCTGGTGGCTTTTGGTAAGGAAAAAGAGCAATCTTATTCTAAACTAGAGCCATCTATCGAGATCGATTGGGCGATTCCAATGGTACAAGGTTATAATCCTGGTTTTGCTATTGCGTCAGTTCGTTTATCAAAAGAACGGATCTGGTCACACGGCAGAGATCCGTCTCCTGAGATGGCTTTGAAAAAAGCAATTTCAGAAACTAAGGAGTGGACATCTTGTGGGTGTGTTCCCGAACTGACATATTCAACATTTGGTGAGTTGGAAAATGCTATCGATCCTCGAGAGATTATTCAATTCCATCAAAGTCAGTATCGGATTAAAGGTTTTCCATTTGTGTCGTTTGATGAAAGTGTGAGTTACGGATGGACTAAGGGGTATGATTTAGCAGGTAAAGAATTTTATATCTGTGCTGATCAGGTTTATTTCCCTTATTTTCCTGACACACCCTGTTTTTGCTACTCGAATTCTTCGGGTTGTGCGGCACATCCAGATCGACAGACTGCGATTGAGACAGGAACGCTTGAGTTGGTTGAGCGTGACGCTTTCATCAATTCATATTTCTGCAAACTCGATAGACCTTATGTCGATACAGATACGCTTCCTGATTCAATTGAGAAGCGAATCCAAGACTTGGAGTCTGCAGGGTTTAAAGTTTGGGTCATTGACCACTCTCTTGATCTAGCACCAGTTGTGTTTGTCTTTGCACAAAACGAAGACATTCACTATTCTACTTGTGCTTCGTGTTCGAGTTTCGATATTGAACACGCTGTCAGTCATGCACTTATGGAGGTTGAGGCTTCGGTCTTACACCGACTTCAGCACGGAAAGCCTGACGAGATTAAACCAAATGAGGTTATCTGGCCAAACGATCATGGTAAGCTTTATGGACAAAAGCAATTTTTCCAGAGGGCTGACTTTTTGGTCGAAAGTTCAAAGAGGATCTCTTTCCGAGAAATCGGTGGTTTCTCAGCTCTGACTTGGTCAGAACTCCTCGATCGTTTTGAGAATAAGGGTTGGAAGCACCTAGTGGTTCCACTCAAACTCTCTGATGATTATGGTGGCAACGGTGATTCGAATATCGTTCGTGTAATTGTTCCCGGGACTGTTCAGATGACCTTTGGTTATCGACAAGAACCTGCGGGCATGAAACGACTCTACGACATTTCCGAAAGGTTTGGTAATGGAAGAAGGCTGTCTTATGGGCAGTTAACTAAATTTCCTCATCCTTTCGAGTGATGTTTTGAGGCGGAAAGCTAACAACTTTCCGCCTCTTTTTTTATTTGTTAGTATAAGACTATGAATAAGGATTTATCACAAATTGAATTTTACTTCCCAAAAGGTAGTTTTAATAACAAAGAAGAAATTGTAGATCAGATAATTTCTTTTATGAAAGAAAAAGGTAGTACAGACTATTCTGGCTATGCAGATTTAGATTTGCTTAAACAAGGCCTATTAGATTATATTGGAAATGGTGATAGTTCAGACTATCAATCTATTTCTGAAGATAAACAAAAAGAAATTGAAAATATTATTTCTGACACTGTTGAAAAATGTAATGAAAATTTATCTGTGCCTACTAAAAATTTTATTTTTGTTCATCCATATTTTCCGACAAAAGATGACGAAGTATTTGATGGGGTAATGGCAGTTGCTGTTTATAGTTGTGTTTTTCATTTATTTATTAATCTAGAACAAGCGACAAAAGAATCTATTGAAAATACTGTTGCACATGAATTGAATCATACAACCTACTATTATCATCATTATGATGATTTTAATAATTACACTCTGTTAGATGAGATTTTATTGGAAGGTTTAGCCGAAAATTTTCGAGAACAACATTTTAAACCAGAAATTACTAAATGGGCCGGGGCATTAGAAAAAGATGAGGCTTTACAAATATTAAAAGATTTAAATAAAGAGATATTAAATTCAACGGATCAAAAAGTCATTAGAGATTTTCTTTTTGGAAATGAAAAATATAAAAGATGGACTGGGTACTCAGCAGGTTATTGGTTAGTTAAAGAGTTTATAAATAAAAACTCAGAAATGTCTTGGAAAGAATTAATGAAGATTGATAAAGAAAAGTTTCTAGAAGTTTTATATTAAAAAAAGAAGGACGTAATAACATGGAAGTCATTACGTCCTTATGAGGGCTGAGGCGAGAGCAATGCTATTTACTCCCACATTTGCCGTTGCCACTATCTCCAGAAGATCTGCACTGTGCCTGGCACACAACGGTGCCGGGAAGAGGCTTGTCTTTGGAGGTGACATTCCAAGAGAATTTTTTGGGATTCTTCATGGTAGTGGTCTCCTTTCTATTTTCGAGGTTAACTTTCGGTTTTCAAGGGAAAAGAACTTCTTTTCCTATCTAAAATACTATTATTTATAGAACTTTTGTCAAGAGTTCTAAATAAAAACTCAAATTTTTATTAAATAGTTATAAAATTAATACGCACCATTCAAGGGCGACCGAGACGGTTCGAATCCTGCTGCGGTCACCGACATGTGAGACCTATCGAGACGCCTGAAATCGTCTTTTCTCACCATTTTACTTTCGCACGAGTCATGGACTACGACTTTTGCTAGAATTGTTATATGTATAAAAACATTAAAGAACTAGATTTTTTAGATCTTGAACACAAGGATAACCTTAATAAATTTTATTCTTGGATTCCTGGTCTACGTCTATCAGATAAAATTAAAGATCGTAACATAAAATTAGAAGACGGTTTTTTTATTTGCTCACAAGAACAGCATAAAACTTATAGAAAAATTATAGGTGATTATGTTAAAGAAAATTTTAATGTAGTAAATATTAGTTCAGTTGTTTTGTATTTTAAATATCCAAAAGATAATAGATATTATTTTGTTGCTCAAGATAAAGTAAGAAGGTTTTTAACTTCTGTAAAGATTTTCTATAATCAAAATGTCGACAGTATTTTAGAACTCTCTGTTTGTGATAATAAAGATGAGAAATATTTCAGGATAGATAATCTTTCTGAACATAGTGATAGACAAAGAGAGTTAATTACAGATGTATATTGGAGAAGAAATTTTATAGAAATTGAAAATGAAGAATATCTAAAAAAGATAAAGAAGATATATAATAACTTAGGAATCGCTGATGTTGAGAATTTTAATAAATATTCTCCTTTACATAATTCTATAAAATTTTATGAACATTCTTATCGTGAGAGATGGGCCCTATTAAAAACAATGTTACTTTTCGTTTCGCTAGAGAGTATATTAGGAGAAAAAACAGAAATTACATATAAAATTTCATCTAGAGCATCTTATTTGCTTTATCCGAAAAATAGTAAAAAACGTCTAGAAATTTTCAACTTTCTAAAGAAAGTATATGGTATTCGAAGTAGTTTTGCTCATGGTGGTAATGTTGAAACAGATATAAGAAAGATTGAAAAACAAATGAAAGAAAATAAGGGTGTTGATTATTATGGTTTTCATGATGACTTTGTGAAAGATTTAGAAAGTATAGTGATCGGATGTTTAAAGATTATATTATTAGATAAAAAACTTACTGAATTATTTTCTTCTACTACAAATAGTAAAAAAATATCAAAGTTTCTAGACGAATTAGTTATTGGATAATTTTATTTAATAAATATTTTCTTATCTCTCAACACCAACTCACTTCTCAGATTTTTTAATAATTCTCGCTTCTCGTATATAGGTCTAGTTCTTAAAATGTGTTTCGCATAATTTCTGATATCGATTTCTTTAATTTTAACTTTTTCGTTAACTTCTTTTCCTAAAACAGATTTTTGAAATTCATTGTGTGATTGTATTGTTTCTTTGATTTTGTCTTTCATTCCGATTTTATCTAAATCTACGGTATCTAATACCTCTGCAATCTGATCAATCAAAGCTTCTTCTCGAATATGTTCACATTTGCAATCTTTATCGTGAAATTTTGTACATCTGTAATATACATAACGAGCTTGAGTTCCATCTTTTAATTTTTTAAATTTCTCATCGGCAGTTATTCCTGATCCACACAATCCGCATTTAATCATTTTAGTGAATGCAAACTCTTTGTTTTGAGTTCGTACTTGTTGATCGGCTGTAATTTGTTTTTGAACTTGTAAGTATAAGTCTTTGGTGACAATCGGTTCATGTTTTCCTTTATACCAATTATCGCTATTTTTAGGATATTCAAATTCTCCGTAATAGAAGGTGCTTTTTAAAATTATGTAAATATTGCTCAAGGTTAAAGGTTTTCCTCTTCTGGTTGTGAATCGAATATCATCCCGAAGCCAATAGAATACTTTACGTCCAGACCAACCATTGTAGGCTACTTTTTCATATATTTGTTTAATAATGTCATATCTTTGTTCATCCTTGATCACTTCACACTTTTTATTTCTATCAGGGTTAGGAAGATAACCAGTAGGTGGTACAGATGGCCATAACCCCATCTCACATCTCGCTCTCAGTCCTCTTTTTACATTCACTACTTTATTATCATTCTCTAGTTTAGCTTGTGAGCCTAGAATCATTAATAGGAACTTTTCATTTGGATTGTTGGTAAATTTCTGTCCGTAGGTTCGAATTTCAATGAGTAGCTTTTGATCCATTAAATCTACAACCGAACCAAGGTCTCCTGCGTTTCTAGATAACCTATCTGGTGCCCAAGTTAATATTCCATTAAATTTACCTTCGCGAACTTCTTGGAGTAGTTCATTATAGACTGGTCGCTTACCAACTTCTTTGGATGAATGTGATTCTCTTTTTATTTCCACAATTTCTAGCCCTTCACGCTCGGCAAGAGTAGTCATTTCTCGAACCTGAGATTCTATTGATAAAGCTTGCTTATCCTCTTGCTCGGTTGATTTTCGAGCGTAAAGACAGTATTTAATTGGTACTTGGTCTTGTAATATTTTCGATTTCTCATCAGAAGTCACTTGTAGCGGGTTTGTTATTTGCATACAAACATTAATGACGCAACTGTATTGAGGAGTCTAGGGCTATTTTGACTCGTGAAAGTTGGTAACTAATCTTCTTTATTTTAGGCTTATTTCGTGCTATTTTTATAATAAATGGAAAAAATAATAGATAATAAAAAAACTAGGATAATTGATGTCTTAAAGAGTGGTATTAAAAAAGATTCAAAATTATCTATTATCTCTGCTTACTTCACAATTTATGGTTTTGATAAATTAAAAGACCAGTTAGAAAATATCGACAGTTTAAAATTTCTATTTATTGAACCAACTTTTATAAAAGAAAAAGAGGAAAAAAGAGAATTTTATATTAATCGTAAAAATAGAGAGAAACAGATTTCTGGTACAGAATATGAAATTAAATTAAGGAACGAACTTAGACAATCTGAAATTGCAAAAGAATGTGCAGAATGGATTCGTGAAAAAGTTGAATTTAAGTCTCTCAAAAAAACAGATACTTCGAGTGCTAGAACAATTAATGTTCAGAATTCAGACGGATCAAATTTCGTTATAAATGGTCAAATGGATTTTACCGCATCAGGTTTAGGAGTGACTCAATCCAAAAAGTATGAAATACACAGCTATTCAGATGAAAAAAATGCAACCACCGAAGCACTAAGTTGGTTTGATGAAATTTGGGATAACGAAGAATTGGCAGAAGAAGTCAAAGATGAAGTTCTGAAAAATATTGAAACAATTTATAATGAAAATACACCTGAATTTATTTACTTTGTAACTCTTTATAATATTTTTAGAGAATATTTAGATGACTTAGCAGAAGAAAACATAATTAAGCCAAAAACAGGATTTGCTGAAACAAAAGTCTGGAATAAGCTATATCAATTTCAAAAGGATGGAGTTATGGGTGCAATCAGTAAATTAGAAGATCATAATGGTTGTATTATTGCTGACAGTGTTGGACTTGGAAAAACTTTCGAGGCCTTGGCGGTTATTAAATATTACGAATTAAGAAATCACCGAGTTTTAGTTTTATCCCCTAAAAAATTGCGGGATAACTGGAATATGTACAGGATGAATGATGTAAGAAATATTCTGTCAGAAGATAGATTTGGTTACGATATCCTAAATCATACAGATCTAAGTCGTGAGAAAGGTATGTCTGGTGATATAAACATTGAAACAGTAAATTGGGGTAATTACGATCTAATTGTAATTGACGAGTCTCACAACTTTAGAAATAACGATCCACGAAAAGGAAAGAAAACTCGGTATCAAAAATTAATGGAAGATATTATTAAGAGTGGAGTTAAAACGAAGGTTTTGATGCTGTCTGCTACTCCTGTTAATAATAAAATGACCGATTTAAAAAATCAGGTCGCCTTTATAACAGAGGGAAATGATAGGGCACTTTCTGAATCTGGAATTCCTAGTATTCAAGAAACTTTAAGGGTTGCTCAATTAATTTTTAATAAATGGCAAGACAAACCCATAGCAGAAAGAAAACTAGAGGACTTACTAAAGTCATTTAATATTAATTACTTTAAGTTGTTAGACACCCTAACCATTGCCAGATCTAGAAAACACATAGAAAAATATTATGATCTAACAGAGATAGGTAAATTTCCAGAAAGATTAAAACCCGAAAATAAAAAATCTGGAGTCGATCTTAAAAACGAATTTTCTGATTTTAATGAAATAAATAATACAATTAGTAAATTAAAACTTTCTATATATTCTCCACTTCAGTATGTTTTACCTAATAAAGTTAAATATTACGAAGAAAAATACGATATGGTTGTTAATGAAGGCCAATCTAGTTTTAAACAATCTGATAGAGAGAAAAACATTGTAAATCTAATGAGAGTTAATATTCTAAAAAGACTTGAAAGTTCTGTTTATTCATACAATTTAACTCTAAATAAAATTGATTCAAAGATAACCAATGTATTAAATAAAATTGAAAACATTAATGAAAATGATTTTTTCGAGACAGACTCAGAAGATCAAGAAGAAAGTATTGACGGAGATGACGAACAACTGGAATCAATGATGATTGGCGACAAAATTAGAGTCTCATTGAAGGATATGGATTTAGTTAGGTGGAAAGAAGATTTAGAAGATGATCATCAGAAATTTCAGGAACTAATTAATCAGTCAAAAACTATTACACCAAAAAGAGATGAAAAATTGGATACATTAAAGAAAATTATTACAGATAAAATTAAAAATCCAATAAATGACGGTAATAATAAAATTTTGATTTTTTCTGCCTACGCTGATACTGCAAATTACCTCTACGATAATTTATCTGATTGGATCAAAGAAGAATTTAAAATTCATACTGCTCTCGTTACTGGTGGAGGTTCGAACAAGGTGACATCAAAATTAATTCCTAATCATTTTGATTCAGTACTAACTAACTTCTCACCAATCTCAAAAGAAAGAGACAAGATTTATCCTGATCTTAAGGATGAAATTGATATTTTGATTGCTACAGATTGTATTTCAGAAGGTCAAAACTTGCAGGACTGCGATTGTTTAATTAATTACGATATTCACTGGAACCCAGTTAGGATTATTCAACGGTTCGGTCGAATTGATCGTATTGGTTCTAAAAATGACAGAGTTAAGTTAATTAACTTTTGGCCCGATATGGAACTCGAATCATATATTAAATTGGAGCAAAGAGTTAGAGGTAGAATGATGCTTCTAAATACCTCTGCTACTGGAGAAGAAGATTTAATTAATGAATCTGAACAAGAAGTAATGAATGATATTGAGTACCGTAAAAATCAACTAATGAAGCTTCAAGAGGAAATAGTTGACCTAGAAGACGTGTCAGGAAACATTTCGATTACAGACTTAACTATGAATGATTTCAGAATGGATTTGGCTTCGTATATGAAAGAACACAAAGACGAGTTAGAAAATGCACCTCTTGGCATGTATGCGGTTGCTGATAAAAAATTACTTGGAGAAAATATTGAATCTGGAATAATTTTTGCTCTAAAACAGGCGAATTTTTCGGAATTAGAATCTAAAGAAGTAAATGCTATTCATCCATATTATATGGTTTATATTCAAAATGATGGTCATGTAAAATATGGTTATACTCAAGCGAAATATGTTTTAGATATTTTTAAAAAATTATGTAATGGAGTTGATGATGTAAATAAAGATTTAACAAAAATATTCAATTCTGAAACAGATGATGCAAGAGATATGAAAGAGCAATCTAGATTATTAGAAAAAGCCGTTCAAAATATAATTGGTAAAAAACAAGAGACAGGAGCGTCTGAATTATTTAGTCTTGGAAAAACAACAATTGCCCAACAAAGCTTATTAAATGGTCTAGATGATTTTGAATTAGTGTCATTCTTAATTATCAAATAAAATGGAAGATAAAATCATAAAAATATTTAATTTAGAAAAAGAGGTAGTTCAAAATAGAAAAATCAAAAGTATTTTTTATGAACACGAAAAATTTAATGCAGAAAAGAAAAGATTATTTGATGATGCAGTAGAAAATATAAAATTAGTGGGGCTATTTAATGACGACACAATTAACATTCCAAAATATAAAGACGAAGAGTTTTTATATGAAGAGATATATTTAATCCATATAGAGTTAAAAGATAAAAAGCAATATACTCGAGTTGTGAGTGTAATACATGAATTTATAGAAAATCCTGTAATTTTAGTTTTAAGTTATGAAAAAGAGATTCAGTTATCTGGTTCCATAACTAGAATTAATAAAAAAACCCAAGAAAAAGGAATAACAGAAGATCTATTTCAAACACCGTGGATCAGTATCGATGATGAATCAGTAAAATATTTAGATACCAAGAAATATTCATACGAATCATTAAAAAAGTTTTATGAAGAATATCTGCGTGTAATGTTATGTTTTAATTTAGTTGAAATTATTGGAGAGTTTAAATATGTACCAAAATACGCTATACTAGACCTAAGAGTAATTATTGAAAAATACGCTTTATTAAAGGCTCAGATTGACTCTCTGAAGCAAAACCAGAAGCAATCAGTAGGTTTTGGAGATAAAGTAGAAATTCAAGAAAAAATTATTAAATTACAGAAGGAATTAGAAATCATTAAACAACAAGTAAAAGAATTATGAAAAAACTAGACGGCAAATCAAAAGATATCTTAGATGATAATGTTTCAAAAATAAGAGAAATGTTTCCAGAAGTATTCGAAGAGGGGAAAATAGATTTTGAATATCTTAGAAAAATACTTGGGGATGCGGTTGATTCTAACAATGAAAAATATTCTTTTACTTGGAATGGAAAATCCGATGCTATCAAAACTGCTCTAAAACCTACCACTGCAACATTGCGGCCTGATAAAGAATCTAGTAAAAACTGGGATACTACAGAAAACTTATTTATAGAAGGGGACAATTTAGAAGTATTAAAGGTTCTTCAAGATTCTTATAGGAATAAAGTAAAGATGATTTATATTGATCCTCCGTATAACACTGGTCACGACTTTGTTTATAATGACAAGTTTAATGATACTGTAGAGGATTATAAAGAGAGAACAGAGCAGGCAATGATGTCTAATGCAGATTCAAGTGGTAGATATCATACTAATTGGTTGAATATGATGTACCCAAGACTTCGCTTGGCTAGAAATCTGTTAAAAGATGATGGGGCTATTTTTATTTCCATTGATGACAATGAGGTTGCCAACTTAAGAAAAATTTGTGATGAGATTTTTGGTGAAAATAATTTTGTCAACGCTATAGCTGTTAAAATGAGTGAAACTTCTGGGGTTAAAATGAGCCATTCAGATAATAGATTACCTAAAATAAAAGAATATGTATTAATTTATTCTAAAAATTATAAAAAAATTAATTTTAATTCAGTTAAATTACATAAAAGTGATGAACCTAAAAAAATAGAAAAATATCTTAAATATTATTCCAAAATTATAGAAAACCTAAATGACGATCCATCTAAATGGTCTATTATTGACATAAAAAAATATATTGAAAAAAATAGTATAGAAATAAAAGATGATAGTGAGTTAAATGAATTTAAATTTAAGAATGCTAATAGGATTGTTTATAGAACAAATAATAAGGCTTTTGAAGGTTTAAAATTTGATAATCCTATTAATAAAGTTATTTCTTCTACGGGGATTGAGTATATATGGTGGGAAGGTAAACAAATGCTTTTTCTTTCTGATTATTTAGAAGAAGGTTTGTGTGATCTATGGACACATATTTCAACTATTAATATAAACAAAGAAAGTCATGGGATACCTACTTACATCAATGGACAAAAACCCAGGGAATTAATAGAGTTATGTGCAAGTTTAGTCTTAGATCAAGATGACCTAGCGCTTGATTTTTTTGCCGGATCAGGTACAACGGCAGATGCTATTTTGAAATTCAATACGGATAATGATAGAAAAAATAAATTTATAATGGTTCAAATACCAGAAAAGATCGAAACAACATCTGGAATGAATTCTAAGACAAAAAACACAACAAAACAGTTAATGAGTTTTCTAGATGAAATTAATAGGCCACATTTCTTAACAGAGATTGGTAAAGAAAGAATTAAAAGATCTAATAATAAATTTAAACAACCATTTGAAGAATGTAGAGGTTTTAAAGTTTTTAAATTAGATTCAACAAATCTAACTCAATGGGATTCACAAACAGAAGATTTAGGAAAAACTCTTGAAGAATCAATTAATTCTGCAAAATCAGATAGAACACAGGAAGATGTCCTGTATGAAGTATTATTGAAATATGGAATAAACCTAACGACTCCTATATTAGAAGAAGAAATAAATGATAAAAAAATATTTTCTATCGCGGGAGGGTTTTTACTAGTCTGTTTAGAGAAAGATGTTGATTTAGATACAATTTCAAAAATTGCAGAAAAGAAACCTGAAAGAGTTGTATTTTATGATCACGGATTTAAAGATGATATGACGAAACTTAATGCAGAACAGACTCTTAAAAAGGCTGGTGTTGAGGATATAAGAATTATTTAATTATGGATAAAGAAATTCAGAAATTTATATTAGAATCTCTAAAAAAAAGAAATTATTTAGATCTTGAAAAGACTATAGTTGAAGATGTAAGTAAAACAGTATGGAAAGAGAAAAAACCAATACCAGCAGACAAAATTGTGAAGCATAATGCTAAAATGTTAAATGATAAAGGGTTGATACATTTTGTGGATAACCAAGTAGGACGATACTATCAGATGACATTACAAGGTAAAAGGACTTTTGATCCTTGGCACAAAAAAGCTTGGTATTGGATTTTATATGATAAAAATAATCTTTATACGATATTGTCTGTTTTAATATCTTTAACTGCAATAATTGTGTCGGTAATTGCACTAAATAAATAAAATGTTAAAACTTAAATTTGATCCAAATCAAGAATACCAAAAAATAGCAATTGACTCGATTGTGGATATTTTTGATGGACAATCTCTAAGAAGATCAAAGTTTACCGCTAGTAAAAACAACCAAGGAATTTTTGGTGAAATAACTGAATTAGGTTACGGAAATAAACTAGATTTATCTGAATCAGATTTATTAAATAATGTAATTAAGATACAAGACAGAAATAAATTAAAGAGAAGTAAGAAGATAAACGATGAATTGTATGGAGTACCAAACTTTGCCATTGAAATGGAAACTGGTACTGGAAAAACATATGTTTATACCAGAACTGTCTTTGAATTAAACAAAAAATATGGTTTTACAAAATTTGTAATTGTAGTCCCAAGCGTCGCTATTCGTGAAGGTGTTTATAAATCGCTACAAGTAACAGAAGATCATTTTAATAAATTATATCCGGGGCAAGGTTTCAATTATTTTATCTATGATTCAAATAATTTAAATCAAGTGCAATCCTTTGCAACTAGTTCTGATATTGAAATAATGATTATTAACGTTGATGCTTTCAGAAAAAGTTTTGAAGATGAAAATAGTCAAAATAAAGCTAATATCATTCACAAACCAAATGATAAACTAAGTGGCAGAAAGCCCATTGAATTTATTCAACAGACCAATCCTTTTATAATAATCGATGAACCTCAATCTGTAGATAATACTGATAAATCAAAAGAAGCGATTAAATCACTTAATCCTTTGGCTATTTTTAGATATTCTGCAACTCATAGAGATGCATATAATTTAATGTATAGACTGGGGCCTGTTGAAGCTTATGAAAATAAATTAGTTAAAGCAATCGAGGTTGTCGGTATAGAAAATGAAAATAATCTTAAACTTATCTCAGTTAGAAATAATAATGGTTCATATACAGCCAAAGTTGAATTAAAGAAAATAAATGAAAAAGGTGTCGAAGTTTCAAAACAAGAAACGGTTAATTCCGGAAGAAAGAATAATCTATTTGAAATTTCAAATCAAAATGCAAAATACGAAGGAATGGTTGTTTCGAATATAAGTGCGATTCCGGGCAATGAATATATTGAATTTGAAAATGGGGAAATTTTAAAACTTTCAGATGATTCAACTGATTTAGATCACAAAAGATTTCAAATTAGATCAACTATTGAGACACACCTAGATAAAGAAATGTATTTATTGAAGAAAAATATCAAAGTCATTTCTTTGTTCTTTTTGGATAAGGTACATAATTATAGGGAATATATTGAAAATGATAATGGTGAAAAGATTGTCGAAAAAGGTCAGTACGCAAAAATCTTTGAGGAAGAATATTTAAAATTAATTAAATCTCCAAAATACAAAACTCTTTTTGATGATCAGAATCTAAGAGATTTCATGTTAAATGAGAACGTTGATGAAATACACGACGGATATTTTTCTCAAGATAAAAAAGGTGTTTTAAAAGATTCGAAAGAAAAAACCACTAAAGCCGACGAAGATACTTTTGAATTGATTATGAAAGATAAAGAAAGATTATTGAGTTTTGATACTAAATTAAGATTTATTTTCTCTCACTCAGCCCTGAAGGAAGGTTGGGACAACCCAAATGTCTTTCAAATCTGTACTTTAATCGAATCACAAGATACGCTAACTAAAAGACAAAAAATAGGTCGTGGGTTAAGACTACCTGTTGATCAAGAGGGTGAGCGAATACAAGATGAAATTATAAATATTTTGACAGTTTTTGCTAATGAAAGTTATGAATCTTTTGCTGAAAACCTTCAGAAGGAAATTGAATCTGAAACTAATACAAAATTCGGCGTTATTGATGAAAGATTATTTGAAAATATTTTGAATAAAAAAGATGAAAACCATATTGAAGAAATTGGTTATGATACTTCAAAACAAATTCATGATTATTTAGTGGAAAATGGTTATCTTGATCCTAATGAAAAAGCATCTAACAAATTGAAAGAAGAATTAGTTGAAGAGACATTTAAAATGCCGGAAGAGTTTTCAGATATTGAAAAAGATGTCATTGATCTGATTAAATCTAGAATAAAAAGGCTACCAATATTTAAAAAATCTGAAGAAAAGAAAACTTTGAATAAAGAAGTATTATTAAGTGAAGACTTTAAACAACTGTGGGATAAAGTTAAATATAAAACTGTGTTTAAATTAGATTTTAATGTCGATGATTTTGTTGATAATGTAGTAAAAGAAATAAAACTTAATTTAGGAAAGATCGAAGTGAGCCCTATAATTGCGAAGTATGTAAACTTAAGAATACAACAAGAAGGAGTTACAACTACTGATCCAAATAAAGTTCGAAAATATGCAAAAGAAAACTATAAAGAAAAAGAATTACCTAATGTAGTGGAGTTTATTGAAAAATATACAAGATTGAAAAAAGAAACTATTGTAAAAATCTTGAAAGATTGTGGTCGTCTAGATGATTTCTATGTTAACCCTCAAACTTTCATGACTAGAGTAGTTGATGTTATCAATCAACAAAAAAGATTAATTATGACTCATGGAAAAGGAGTTAAATATGAAAAAATTGGAGAACATGAATTTTACTCTCAAGACCTATTTGAAGACGATGAACTAATTGGGTATATAACATCTAATGCAATTCCTGTAGATAAAAGTGTTTATTCCCATATTATTTATGATTCTGAAGTAGAGAAAACTTTTGCAAATAAAATGAATGAAGATAGAGATGTAAAATTATTCGTTAAGTTACCTAATTGGTTTAAAATAGATACTCCTCTCGGGTCATATAACCCTGACTGGGCAGTCGTTTTTGATAAAAACGGAGAAGAAAGACTATATTTTGTTTTAGAAACTAAAGGAAGTATTTTGTCTGAAAACTTGAGATTTGTTGAAGATGTAAAAATTGAATGTGGTAGGAAACACTTCGAGGCTATTGATACTGGAATAAAATTTGAAAAAGCTGATGATTATGATGAGTGGAAAAATTAATAAACCAATCAATTAAAAAAGAAAAAGTTATAAAATATGCTTGGTAAATACGGTTTAAAAACAGAAGATTTGGAAAGAGTAAGACTAAGAGATGAGACTTGTGTTTATTGTCACAAGAAAATGATTTACCCGTATAATCCTAATAATAGACAGGATTCAGCAACTATAGAACATCTAAATCATTTACCACCATGGGATAATCCAAAAACCATCGCATATTGTTGTGGTAGTTGTAATTCAAGTCGAGGTCCTAAGAAAATAAGAGATTGGTTTAAGACCAAATATTGCATGGAAAAAAATATCAACATTAACACTGTGGCCAAGCCAGTGAAGGAATATGTTTTAAATATTGAAGATAAATTATAAATCAATAAGCTTTATTCCTCTTCCATTTTTCTTCGTCTCTCATCAAGAGTTTCTCCTTCATAAATCCAGTATAGTGGTCCTTGAACTGGCCATTCTACATCAAGTATTTTTTGAGCCGCACCAGACAAACTCATTAATTCATTTTCGAACATAACCATTTTGTTATCTGCTACCGTAGATTTTATTTCTGGGTCATGTGCAAAAGATAATTCTGCACCTACAGGAACATTAACCATTTTAAAGTTAAAGGCAGATCTTCTTGTTCGGGCTTCATTCAAAGCTTTTTGATCTTCTTGATTTTCTACGAAATCTTGCTTAGGAGTTACATTTTCAATTTCAACAAGTTTTATAATGGCAACTGCTTGTTCTGGTGATATTTGAAAAAATTCTCGACTTGATCTAACTCTTTTATCAAGGAAAGCTTCAAATATCTGTCTTTCAACAAATTTTGAATCTTGTACAGTCGCTGCATAAAATACTTCAAATGGAAGAGGAACGCTGGTTGTGTCTAATGATCTAATTCTTTGTTCTAAGTTAGTAGTTATTCCAACTTTGACATATCCGGGCATCGCCTCGTTGATTAATACATATATTATTTCATTCATTATAAAATAATATAGCAATAAAATAAGCGTTTAACAATCGTCTTTAATCAGTTTATTGTAATCATTAATAATACTAAAGGGACTACTTTTTTGGTGTACATCAAAATAAAAAGCATCAGGGTTCATTTCAATTTCATACTGCAATTTTTTATTTATATAAATTTTGTTATATAAACCATCGATAAATCTTGCAAATTTCATATTTATTGAGATGACTTGGTTATAATAATCATTTTCATATTCTTCAAATTTTTTATTCACATTAATATCAAAAATATCAGAAATCTTTTTAGATAATTCTCTAAAACCTTGGAGTGTTTTGTAACACTTAATAGGCATGATGTCGTTTTGTATGAATCTGAATATGCCCGTTATAGGCAGAATATAATTTATCTGTTCTTTATAATCTGAAACAAAATCCTCATCTAGTTTTGAGTAATATAAACTTGAACCCGTAATATTATTTCCGTTTTTTATTAAATCACCCGAATCAAATAGTTCATTAAGTTGTTTTCTGGTTTTTTCAAGATGTTCTAACCAAATAAAGAACAGTTCTTTGTGTTTTCTTTTTGTAGATTTAGACCAAGTTTCATAACTTTCGCTTTTAAATAGTAATGTATATTCTTCTTTAAAAAGTCCTTTATCTAACCAATCAAAAATAATTTCTCTGACTAATGATTTTACAGAAACCTTTTTGTCTTTTGCACACTTCTTTATATCTCTAACTATATTATTCCAGTAACCTTCATCTTCTTTGTTATATTTAATATCAAGATAATCTGCACAATGGCAAACTACGGCTTCAGTAGTAAATTCAGAAAAGAAACCGTACCTAACGAAAGTTAATTCTCCATTTGTGCCCACTGTTTTAATTCGTTGATATATTTTCTCAAACAGAATGTCTTTTTGTTTTTCAGATAAGACATCGGAATCTTTATATAATTCATATAATAAAATATGATCGTCTAAATATTGACTGTCATGTTTAATGTACTCATCAAGAAGTAATAAGTCATCTTGGACTTCTTTTGGTAAGGACAGAAAAGTCTTTTGCTGTAAAATCTTTGAATATGAAAGATAGGTGTTATCTAATAAATAGTTTAAATTTTCAGTTCTGTTTTCTTCTGTGCTGTCTAATCCTAATCTAATTAAATCTTTAGATGCTAATTTATTTTCTTTTACATAATCAATTAGACCATGAATACGCAAAAGACGGTTTTCTGATTGTAAATAGAACATTTTTGCGTCCAAATTCATAGTCGTTCTCAATTTAGCAATACGAATATATTTATTATATTGATTAATCTCAGCACTATGTTTAGGTATCCAGTTTTCAGTTATTGCAATCAAATCAGCATCTGGCAATAAGTTTTTACCAGTTTCTTCGTAATGTATCGTATTTTCAATCAAAACCTTTACTCTCTCATAAGGTGTTATTTTCGATCTTCTTAATATGTTTGTTATATCTTTCATTATCTTTTGTTTAATAAAACTTGTTCGATTAATTCAATTCGTTTTTTCAGATCAATATTCACAATATTTTTTGAAAGGGCAGAGGTGATTTTAACAATCATATTGGCTTGTCTGTGAGAAATTTCCTTATCGATTACTTTTTGTAAAGTGTCGGAAAGAATTATATTTATTTGATCTATATTTGTTTGCTTCATAATTAGTCGTGTTCAATTAATTCATACCAAGCTCGTACTTCATGAGCTCTACCATTTTTAGTAATGTTTTTATAAAGGGCAAAGACAACATTCGGAGTTAATTTACGAGCCCAACTATTAATACTTTTACTTAATCCATCTTTTTGGATCCTTTTATTCCAATCAGTTAATGTTCCGGTGTCGATGTTATATTTTTTGCCAAAATCAGCCTGGGTTTTTATTTCTAATAAATCGAAAATAATTTCTTCATCTATACCGAACTTTTCTAAACTAACCCTTGGTTGTCCTTTCAAAAAAGTAGGCAAAGATTTCCAAAGAATATACGTGTCATACGTTTGGGCTTTATATGGTTCTTTTGAAAAATCATCTACTTTCATTTTAAATTTTTATTGCTTTTGAATTAGTAAGTTTCTCTAATCTTTTAACTATTGTTAAAAAATATTTTTCATCTATCTCAATCCCAATACACTTTCGACCTAAGTGTTCACAAGCAAGAGCGGTAGAACCACTTCCAAGAAATGGATCATATACAACATCACCAATTTTTGTATTGTCAGGAATTATTCGTCTTAATAATCCAATAGGTTTTTGGGTTGGATGAAGTTTAGATCGTTGAGGGCGTGGATAATAGATGACATTTTTAGATTTAGACCTTTCCATTTTGTGCTTTCCAAACCAGCCATAAGCAATAAGCTCATATTGTGATAAATAATCTTTTCTACTCATAACTGGTTGATTTTTTAACCAAATCAGCATTTGTCCATAACGAAAACCAAGTTTTTGCAAACCACTTCGTAGTGATGGAAACATTGAGTCGCCATTAAAAATATAATAGGCGTTATGTGTTTCAAGATAGGGAATTACAGGCTCAAGATATTTTTGAGTAAATATCTCATATTCTGATTCTGTTTGGATATGGTCATTCAAAATTATCTTATCTTCACTTGATGATAATTTAGCAAAATCCTTTTTATTCTCTACGTATGCAACGCCAAAAGGTGGGTCGGATAGAATTATTTTAATTTTTGCTTTACCAATTACTTTTGAGACAAATTCTTGATTAAGTGAATCACCGTAACCAACAATATGATGTCCAATTTTATATATTTCTCCTTTATTTATTTTCATATATTTTTTGTGCTTTAAGTCCAGTAAATTTTTCCCATCGCTCAATCACTATAGTTGCGAAAACGGGATCTTTCTCAACTCCTCTCCATACGCGATTCAATTCTTCACAGGCAATCAGGTCAGAACCACCTCCCGCAAAACCAGAGAAAATAATATGTCCGGGTGCAGAGCATCTTTTGAAGGGCTTTTCATTTAATGAAACTGGCTTTTGAGTAGGGTGTAGATAGTTTTGTGTGTTGTCTCTTTTGACTAACCACAAATCAATCATGTCTTGGATTTCGTCTAATACTTGATTGCCAGATGTTACTTCTTGATTAAGAATTTCATTAGCATTTCTAAAATTTTGATTTAAGTATGGCTTATTTAGAGTTCCATAGGTACAGGGATCGTATACACGATTCCATGCGACCTTTGGAGTACAATTCTGATTCGATTTTACCCAGAAGCAGACACGTCTTTTTTTAATTACGTGCTTGTCGAATAGTGATTGTGTTAATCCTATTGAATTTGGGTCTGACCAGTAAAAGAAATGCGAATCTGGTTTGGCAAATTTCTTAGCTGTTTCGATACTTTTATCGATGAATTCTTGATATTCTTTTTCACTTTTATTATCTTTATATTCGCCACCATATTTTCCTCCATAATTCCACGAAATATTGAACGGCGGATCCTGAAAAATTACATGTGCTAGTTCGTCATTCATCAACGTTTTGACTTGTTTTTCATCAGTAGAATCTCCGACCAATAACTTATGTTGTCCTAACTGATATATTTCTCCTGATTTCACTTTAGCAACAGGGGTTTCCTTGATGGCTTTTCCTAAATCAAAATTATCCTCAGTTAATTCAATGTCATCAAAGAAATTTTGTAATTCTTCATCTCCAAAACCAACATCAAGAAGCATATCCATATCGAACTCTTTAAGTAATTCTTCACTCCACGAACCAACATTTTTATTCAATCTTAAACATAGTCTTTTTTCTTCATCTAGACTTAATTCTCGAGAAGGAATCATACAGTCAACTGTTTTAAATCCTTTTCTTTTATAAATGTTGTATCTTTTTTCTCCACCAATTATAGTTTTATCTCTTGATCCAATATTTAGAACGATTGGAACAACTGATCCAAATATACTGATTGAATTATCTAAATCCTGGTCATCTTTTTCATACATTTTATTTGGATTGTATTCATTTGGAATTAAATCCTTAATATTACATTTAACGTGCGTCCATTTAATTTTTTGTTTATTTTTCATATTTTTTCAGAAGTGGGTCTTATTAAGCACTTCTAACCTTATTAGTCATTGAATGACAAAATGACAATTTCCTTTAAATACAAAAATATCAAATGACAATAATACATTGAAAACAAAAGGCTTTTTACAAAATTCTGTAAAAAGCCTTTAAAATTGTCATTCTATATCAAATGACTATCCTTCTGGTTTTATGGTAAACAAGGGTCTGTAGCCGTATCTTTTTGTGTAATGGGGGATAGGGGATGTTTTCATTCCAAAGAATTTTTTTAATGTCTCATTCAATTCATACTTCACGTTCCTTCCGAACCTTTTATCCCATTTAGCATTAGTCAAAGCCCCTTCACTTCCTGCGATTGCTTGGAGTAGTACCCATTTCATATTTGGCCCCCTTGTCTTACCGTTAAAAAACCCCATATCTTTGAAGTCGAACTTTTTTGTTTTCATATTAGGGTATTTGACCTTAACAAAGTGACCATCTAAAAATTTAATATATAAAGATTCCCAAGTCGCATTTGGAGGCAGAATGTAGGATGCAGTATTGTATTGAGCTTTTTTATTGTTAGATGCCTCCTGATTAATGACTTCAACTTTCTGTATTCTATCCTGAGGCTTTATGATAAAATCTCCTATATCTAAATTAGAATTTTTACTCCTTTGAGTCTTTAATTGATTTATTTCTTCCATTTTTTTTAAGTTGTGGCCTTATAGAATCAACTGTTGAATTAAATCTTTTAAGAGGTTCCCTATAAGTTTCAAAAGCTTTTTTATATGTTTCTATGGAATTGTCTATGTTATAAGCAAGCCCTTTCAAAAAATCGGGATTATATCCTTGTTCTATTGCTTGTTTGTATACTAATTCTCCAACTGTCATATTTCGTATTATATCAAAAAATTGGCATTTGAAAGGTAGTTTCTATTAAAATTATTATATTGAAATTAATATAACAGAAAACTATTGTTATTGTTTAATATCTGTTAAAATTAAGAAACCATGAAAATAGAATTATATGCCAAAATAGATAAAATTGTAAGAAATCTTAATTTAGCAATTCTTACCATTTTTCTAATTATTGTTAATTTAAATATTTGGAATGTAGCTAATAATATGAATAGTTATATTTTTGATGATGTTATAAAGCAAGTTTTTGTTTGGATTGCCATAACAATAATCCTAATGATTGTTATGGATGTTGTTAGATTTTTATTATTTAATAATTCAGCCCATACAGAAAATAACAGCGATTTCAAAAATAATCTAAAGTATTATTTCAATAACATTTTTATTAATAGCTATAAAAATAAAACATCTGCTACGCTAAAATCTATTAATATATTGTTAGTTTTGTGTTTTGTGTTAGTTAGCGTTTATGCTTTTTCAAATTCAAAAATATATGCATTGGAAAAGCAACATGAAATTGATATTATAAATGCACAGGTAGAAGCGCTTAAATATCACAGAGAAGCATATGATTGTGTCCCTAAAATTGATTAAAAATAATTATGAACAAGATCGAATTTAATGAAGAAAATGAATTTTATATAAAAACTCGTAGACATCTTGGTGAATACGAGAATTCAAAGATGGAGAAAATTTTACTTGATAAAGGGATAGTAAAAAATAGAAGACAAGCCACTTACTTTTTGATTGGGCTTGTCATTTTTTTAATTGCCGTAAATGCTTATGTGTACCTTTCTTTAATATATACACCAAAAGATGATTACGTCGTTGGTCCTGACGGAGAGAGATATTCTGTAGAAGAATATATGGAAGAATTAGGAAAGGGTAATAATATTTTAGATCCTGAAATATAAAATTATGAAGTTGCCATTAAGACAAAACAATAAAGGTTTTACTCTCATAGAGCTTTTGGTTGTTATTTCTATCATTGGATTATTAGCTTCAGTCATCATGGTATCTTTGGGAGATGCTAGGACTGAAGCGAGGAATAGTGCCCGAAACAGCATGGCGTTGGAATATATAAATGCGTTTGAGTTGTATAGGAGTGATAACATTGGTTATCCTAATTTTAGAAATACTTCTAGTGTTGACGAAGATGCTGATTTAAATGATACTTATTATTGCTTGGGTGAACCCCAAGGTACTAATGTTTGTCAACATAACATGAATTCATTGAACGACTTAAATACTGCTATTTCTGAATTCATCTCCGGTCCTCCAAGAGATGAGAGTAACTTAGACATAAGCGGCACCGACTATAGCGGTATCACCTATGCATGTAATGATGGCGGCCCCTATAATGATTCCGATGAACCCTGTACAAGCTTTATATTAATTTGGTATTTAGAATCAGACGACGAAGATGATTGCCCGAGAGGATCATTTGGTCAAGACTTTATTCCAGGTAATTCAATAAGGTGTACATACCCAGAATAATAAAAGCCCGTCAGTTTCCTGACGGGCTTGTTGTTTGAAATACTACTTTCTCCTGAGTGAAACCAGTGCCAAGGCACCAATTCCAAAGAGTAAAGCGTACATGCTCGGTTCTGGAACAGAACTGTTATTAACCGCGAAGACCGTATATGTCCACTCCTCTTTGGAACGATTGCCAAAAGTATCAATGAATAAGCTACCATCAATCGTGAAATCCGCGATATTATCAGTTTTCTGATCATCGTAGAATTTGAAAGCGGCAAAGTCGTTAATCGAAGCATCAACGATACTCATATCATTGATGTCATCTCCATCATATTGATGAGAGTTAACGCTGATAGTGTCGCGATCATCTCCGCTAATAATCCGCAACCCAACCCAAATCTCATTGAATGGATCGGTGATGGCTATTTCGCTACCTAATGTAGTGTTAACACCAGCAGCAGAGACCGATAGATTGTTGGCAGAGTCTACTGCAACGGTAAACGAGTTGCTTCCTCCATTGACCCATGACACATCTTCTGTGTAATACGGGTCGTTATCAGAGAAAGTTCCTGTGCTACCACCGAACTCGAATTCGTGAGTATCAGTACCAGTAGTACCGGTACTGCCGGCTTGGAGCTGGGCGTACCAGACACGATCATCGCTATCAAAAGCAGTTACGAATTCACTGAACGAAATACCAGCGGTCACGACCGGAGCCGAGAAAAGCGCATTCACAAGGAACACGCTGATTAAAATAGCAAAGAATTGCTTTTTCATAATATTATCCTTTATTAAGGGTTTAGTTGCGTGATCCTCGCTCGCACCTTGCGAACAATTATTTAAAAGATCAACTTACCCATATTATACACATACTTTATTGAAAATGTCAACCCATTGTTTGGTACATTCAACCTTTAACTGCGACACTTTCGTTAAACCCTTCTAAATGGGTTCTCCACTCAAGTCGTTTTCTATGACGATTATTTAAAAGAGTATTAACTTTTAGGCTTAGAGTACGTAATACCTACCCTGACAAGCTTCGCAAGGTCCGAATATTAAGCTATAACATAACTAGAATTTTAGCCTTGATAATGCTAAAATTCACATTGACAATAAAGATCTAAACCTTGTGTAAGGCATGGTCGGAATATGCAAATCCGCTACAGTATAGAAGGCTCCTCATCGGAGTCACTGTAGCGGTTATGTTAGGGAAACTTAATATAGACACTTTCGGGTGTCGCAACGGTGAGGAGCCTTTTGTCCAAGGCTCATATCTCACTATTTACTAGTTTACAACTTTTCGATGAATTATTTTTAAAGAAAAGTTAAAGAAAAATAAAACCGCTACAGTACTATGCCAATAATAATTTCAAAAAACGGCGAAAAAGCCGTTAAAGTTGATAAATCTTCTTTTGATAAAGAGGATCAACTACAACAATATATATACGACAATCCAGGGAGTATTCCTTTGTATGATATTAATGAAGATATTAAATTACTAATACTAGCAAGAGAATTTTCAACTAACAGTGGCCCTATTGACGCTATTGGTTTTGATCAAGACGGAAATATTTATATTGTAGAAACTAAATTATATAAAAATTCCGATAAACGAATTGTAGTTGCTCAAGCTCTAGATTACGGAGCATCAGTCTGGAAGAATGTAAATAACTTTGAAGATTTTCTAACTCAATTAAATAAACATACACAAGATAAATATAAGATATCCGCTAGTGAAAAATTGCAGGAATATTTTAGTTTGTCAGACGAAGAATTAGAAACATTATTATTTAATATCAAGAATAATTTGAGTGATGGGGTAATTAAGTTTGTAATTCTTATGGATGATTTAGATTCAAGATTAAAAGATTTGATCTTATACGTTAATCAAAATAGTCAATTTGATATTTATGCTGTTCAATTAGAATACTACAAACACGAAGACCGTGAAATAGTTATTCCTAGATTATACGGAGCAGAAGTCAAAAAAGATATTAATGTTTCAAAATCATCTAGCTCAAGGAAAATTTGGACAGAGGAGACTTTTATTGAAAATGCAAAACAAGAAATGACAAAGGAGGAATATGAGGCAACTATGAAAATATATAATTTCTCTAAACAAAAGGCTGATGAAATTAGATTTGGGACAGGGAAGAATTATGCATCATTTAGTCCAATCTTTAAATCTATATCAGAAAAATCCCTTTTCACTGTTACAACAGACGGCAGACTAAGTCTTAATTTTGAATGGGTTTATAACGATAGACCAGAATCTGCAAAATGGTTCAAAGAAGAACTTGAAAAGATTGGTTTTGAAATAGATGAAAATTATATCAATATTCGCCCAAGTGTTATGCCGGATGTGTGGTTGGGTAAGGTTGAGGGGTTTGTGGGGATGTTTGAAAAAACTATGGACTAAACTTCATAATTATTTTAGAAGTGGAGATAAATAGCTTAAATAAAGGCTGTATTTTGATATAATATACTTAATAATATGAATAAAGTTAAAGATAATTTAAATATTTCGCAAACTTTAATACTTGCAAGAAACAATTTACTTAATAACTTAGATGATCTAAGTATTAAGGGCGTGATTAGTTACATAAGATGTAAATATTATTTTTCTGAATCTTATAATAAAAAAGATTTTGAGAATAAAATTGTTAATTGTGTTGGTGCTAATATAATTTTATTTGAGTGTATTAAAGAAATTTATCCTGACAGGAATTTTAAATATGTTTCGCCCACATATCAATCGTTAAACGATAGTGGGCACCTAACAAAACATATTTGTGTTGCAGAAGTAAGTAAAAATAAATTACGTTTTATTGATGCTACTCCTCTTGCTGGTTTTTTTAATGGAAGAATTTCCGAATGGTTAAATATAAATGATTGGCTTGAAGACGAGGGCATTTATTTTCATAAAGATAGTATGTTATTTTCAGATTATGAAAAAAAGTACACACATTCTTTTTGCTTTTTAGGAAATGAAAACGTCCACAACATATTAAAATATATTTTTTTACAAAAAGATAAAGACGCGTCTAGGTTTAGTATTAAGAATTTACCAAAAGCTTGGTACGCAGAATTATTAAAAGACGAAGCTCTCCATATTGATTCTGAGCAGGAAAAAATTAATTTACTAAATAAATCTTATAGTATTTCTAAAAATCCTTTTACTTATTTAAAAATAGATCAAAATAATTATAATTCTTATGTTATCAAAAAATTTATTAAACATAATAAAAAAGTAATTAAAGATATAGATAATTATGTAAAAGAAAATAATAAAAAGATTCCAAAAAAAATTTTACAAGAATATCTTGCAACAAAATATTGGAAAAAAATTGCTATAAATAAGATAAAAGGTATTTCGTCAGAACTTCCATATATTAAATATAAAGAGGAAAAACTTTACCTATATAAAATTGGCAGAAGTTATTTTGATGACAAAAAAAATGTATTATTGGTGCAAGGAGATAGCAGTAAAAAAACTTTTGAAATTGTAGATGAAATAAGTGTCAAAAAAACTAGTTCTAGTAAGATACTAACTGGTGAAGATGCTTACGAAGAGTTATTATTAACATTATCACCCGAAGTAATAATATGAAAAAATTTATCTTTTTTGATTTAGATGGAACGCTTATATTTGATGATAAAGAATTAAGTAATGATACAAAAGATTGTTTGCGTACTCTTGATATTAAGTACGGCCTATGTACGAACAGACCTTTGTCTGATATCCCCACATTAGATTTTCTATCTAACAATAAGAACTATATTTGTGAGGGTGGTGTAGTGTCTTATGATTATAAAAAAAATAAATTAAACTTAAATGAAAAAGCTAAAAATATTAATCATAAGTCTATAAAAAAAATATCTTTAGAGTTTCTTAAGGAAAAAGGTTTAAGTATTAATTTACGACAAAATATTAATAGAATTTACAGTAGTACATTATATTTTGAACGACCTTTAGAGTCAGATACAATACTTAGTTTAGGTAGAATGGTAACTGATTTTTTAGGATCTAATTATGAATTTGAAGTTTTAAGTGAAACCAAAATGTTATTTACAATAAAAAATATATCGAAAGGGCAGATGATTAAAAATATTATGAAAGAAAATTTTGAATATTATTTAATTTCTGACGATGAAAAGATAGAAAAAGATGAAAAGATAGAAAACCTTGTATACATCAGTATTGATCCAAATAACTCAGTTTTTAATGAATCTTGTGATTTTGTGTCCAGTAATGATTTTAATAGAAGATTAATAGATGTTATATTGTATATAAAGAACAAACAAATATGAAAAATTTTGAAAAAATGGCGATAGTAAGACACTTAGAAGATATTAACAATCTAAAAGAATTTGGTTTAGATGGAATTTTAAAACCAAATCAAGAGAGGGAATCAGATAAAATTTCAAAAGAGTTAATTGATTTGGCTGTAGAAGAGGGTGCTGAAGCGATTGATATTTTTTCATCTAATCAAAACAGAGCATCAGAAACCGCTAGAAAATTAGACGAAAGTATTAATAGTATAAAACCAGGTTTCTCTAAATTAAATATAGACAAAAGAATTCGTGATTTAAATCAGGGTACTCCAAATCTGCCTGGAGATTATTCTGAAGGTCAAGATTTTGAACCACTACGTGATGCCTGGAATATTTTTTGGGATGAAACTTTTGTTAAAAAAGATTTGCTTTATAGATTTGGTTCGCCTGAATCTTCAGATGGAATAAGAAAGTTTCCTGAATTAGAAGGTGCATTTTCTGAGTACGGAGAATGTTACGCACAGCTTGCAGAGAGATTGTATGATTTTACATATGAATTATTTACACAAGAAAAACAATCGAAACCTAATAATATGATAGGTTTAGTAGGGCATTCAATAACGTTTGGTGTTATGCATGAGTTGGCAGTGATTTCAAAAGATTATACTGACAAATTCCCCAACAAACCGATTCCATTAGGGGAACTTCCTAAAATTACATGGGAATATTTTGATAAATTAAAAAAAGGAGTTTTAAATAAAAATCCTGAGTACGGAGAAATTAATTTTTGTGACATAACTAAAATGAAAGATGAAATTTTTTTGGAAAACCTATCTGTAGAAAGAGATGTTTTGAGGGGCTTGATGAAACAATCAAATGTACAATATTAAAAATATTATTTTGGTTTTTTCTCAGAGCAGAAGCGGACACCACGCCATCATAGATTGGTTATATAATCAGTTTGATGATATTAGACTTTTTTTTAATTATAATGACCCTAAAGCATTTGACCCTTTATTTGAAAATAGAGTTCAGTATTATTTAAATGATAAAAAGTATTACAAAGTAATAAGTAATAGTTGGATTGATGATGGAATTACTGATTTGAAGGTAAAGGAATTTTTATTGGAGGCATATGAAAATATAAAAATTATTCAAGTTCTTGATAAGAACTTGCTAATCTTAAATTATGAGAATATTGAAATTGAAGATGTGTCTAAAATAAGCGATGAGATTACTAAGTATTTTCAAACTTCTAAAGTTTATAAGGTTTTTGTAGTGAGAGACATTCTTAATCTATTGGCCAGTAAAATTAAATCAGGTAAAGATTTTACAATAAAAGATCTGAGAAAAAATGATGTAAAAATTAAAAATACTATAGATACATGGTTAAAATACAATAAATATTTTATAGATAATAAGGATTACATTACTATTATCTATAATGAATGGTTTAAGGATGCTAATTATCGTTCTAAAATTTTAGATATCTTCAGGATTAAAGATAAAGACTTATCTTTGCCTAAGCTAGCCACTTTTGGTAAGGGGAGCTCTTTTGATGGTTATAACATAAATAAAGAATCGAATAGTATGGATGTTTTAGAGAGGTGGAAAAAATATAAAAATGAAAAGAACTTTATTGACATATGCTACAATAAAGATGTCGAATATTATACCAAATCAATATTTGGTAATAATTTATATAAATAATAAATAATTTATGGTACAAGAAAAAATAACATTTGGAGATAAAAATTATAAATTCACTTGGGTAAAAGACGGAAGTATATCTGGAAATAACGTGACACAAGTAAGCGGATATATTTTTAATGACGATAAGGAATTATTAATTGTAAAAAATAAAAATTGGACAATTCCTGGTGGTCACCCAGAAGAAGGTGAAACCCATATCGAAACTTTAAAAAGAGAAACACTGGAAGAATCACAAGTTGAAATTGGTAATATTGAATATCTTGGTTATGTTGAATCTTTAGATATCCAAACAAATAAAAAAAATTACCAATTAAGGTTTGTAGCTAGAGTAAAAAAAGAAAATAGTTTCAAAGGAGATTTTGAAACTTCAGAAAGAGCTTTCGTTAAGCCTGGTAAATTGGTCGACTATATACCTTGGGCATCTGGAAAAGTTTTTTCTGCAGAAGTTAAAGACGCTGAATCAAGGTTTTAAAACATGAGAATTTTAATCTATCAGCCTAGGGTATCATATTATGTAGGAGGCGGAGAGATCGTTCCTATAAATCAAGCAAAATTGTTAATAGAAAAAGGTTTTGACGTTATTTTTGTAACTAGTTGTGCTGATTGGATCAAGGAATCGGACATTTTTAAAGAATTTAAAAATAAATTTTCTTCAAATATTATTCAAGTTAATATACCAGAGCGTCTTAAAAAAATATACGAAGTCGAGCCTGGTTTGAACTGGGAAAGATGGGACAAAGAGTCAATTCATTTTGGTCTGCATGTTAAAAAAGTAATAGATGAGATTGATTATGATGTTGCTTTTTTTCATGCACCTTTGGATTTAATTGCTTTAAATCAAGAAAAGAAAAACATCGGATATCTGCATGGTTATCCAGAAAGTATAAATTATGCATGTCTAATTTTGTTAGATAATCAGTCTGAATTTATAGCTGTTTCAGATAAAGTAAAGGAAAAATGGGATGAGCTCTTACCAAATAAAAATATAGAAGTTATTTATAATGGTATAGATAACGCATATTTTTGTCCTAGTGGAGAGTCTAACAAAATCATTGATTTACTATTTGTCGGTAGATTAATTGAAAATAAAGGTATTATAAATTTACTTCCAATTTTCAAAAAGATAACTAATTTAAATAAAGATATTAGAATTGCTATTGTGGGTGATGGTCCGTTATCAGATCAAATATCAAACTATATAGTGGATAACAACTTAGAACAGAATATCCATAAATATGGCTATTTGCCCCATGGTAAATTGTTAGATTTATATAAGACGTCAAGGATTGGTATATTCCCATCTATATCAAAAGAAGGTCTGCTGACTACGGTATTAGAAGCAACATCTTGCGGTGTTCCTGCTATATCTTCTAAAGGGTTAGGATTAGATGTCTATATAAAAAATGGTATTAATGGTTTTCTTATTAATCCTAATGATGAAGATTCCATTGTAAATTTAGTCGTTAAAATAATTAATGACGAACAAAAACTAAATGAGATGTCTGACAACGCAAGAAAGATATCGCTCGATTGGGGCTGGGATAAAAAGATTGAAAAACTTGAAAAAGTCTTAAAAAGATATGAATAGAATTTTTTTAAATAATTATAATTATATTTGTGAAATTCTTATTGAAGACAATACGTTTTTTGATGAGGTTAAAGAGAGTGAATTCTGGAAGGTATATTGTCCTGATATTTCCATATCTGATTCGGACAGTAAATTAGAATCTGATATACAAGTTTTGGTAGGCGATAAATTTTCAGAAATGTTTTTTGATATAAGGTCTAAGATAGAAATTCCTATAATAGAACTTTCTGTTGAAGATTTAATAACTGTCATTGATTATATTTATGAGCCTCAAAGAAACATAAATGGTGTGTACACTATTAATTCATCCTCAGTAGTTAATAAAGATAATCAAGGAGTTATATTTTTCGGTGGTGCAACAGGTATGGGAAAAACTAGTTTAGCTAGATATTTTGATTCAAAAAAATATTTTAATATTTTCTCGGACGATAAAACTTTACTGAATTTGAGAAAATTAAAAATTTTAAATGGCTCAAGTTATTTGTATGTAAATAAGAGTAATTTAAAAAAAGAATTTAAGTCAAATATAAATTCACACAAGAAATTTAATAATAATACAGAAATCCAAGCAGATCTAGCATTATTTGTTTATGGTTATTTGCAAAAAAGTTTTAAAGAAAAAGAAGTGTGGCCCGATGATAAGTTTTGCTGGCATTTATACGAATCTTTGACAAAGAGGATACGCGGAGTTTCTAGAAGAATTATCGGTGGTAAAATACCCTTACCTTCTATAGATTCAAAATATCTATCGGAACAACGTATAAAAGATATAAACTATTTGTGTTCTAACACAAAATGTCTTTTTATAAAATCAAGTTATAGATATGCTTATAAAAACATAAATAAGATAATAAAAAAATAAAATGCAAAAAAGATATATTAAATTACAAAAAACAGAATGTGAAAAAACTATTAAATATATGGTTGATAACTACGGAATACCTAAATTAATTGATAGGTTAAATTTGTATATATATAATGAAAAAAACAAAGAACTACAAATTAAATTTAAAAATAAAAACATTTTTTTCAAAGAAAATAGTTTAAATGATGCTTACGGGTGGGTAGAATTGAAAAATAGATCAATTAAATCTTTTTTTCAAACACTATATAATCTAGGTTTTAAGGAATTTATTTTTGGTAGATCTGAAACAATAGAATTCGAGATGGGATCTAAATTAGTTGGATCAATTTTTAAAGAATCTTTGAAGGGGTCTTTTATAGAGTTTGAATATACATCTGAAGATTCTGAAAGAAATATAGAAGAATTATTAAATAAACTAAATATAAATAATAATCAAATATATAATACAGAATCATTTTCAAAAATAAAAACAAACAAAGAATTAGAAAAAGAAAACCTTTTTGATAATACAAAAAGGTTAAATAAGCATATTCGAGAATATTGTGTTCAACATGGAGTAGAGATTCGTACAGATAGCTTGACTTTACAAAGCAGATTAGAGGGGGTAAGTAATGATTATTCTTATCTAGAAAAATCTTTTAATGATTTAACAGGCATCTCTTTAGTTGATGGAAATTTACCTAGGATAAATAACAATTTTATTGAAGAGGGTATTTCCATAATCATACCTTCTTATAATTCACACGATAAATTAGAATATACATTAAGATCTATAAATTCACAAGATTTAAATTCTAAACAATTTAAATCAATTGAGGTTATTGTTGTTGATGATTTTTCTGAAATTAATACAGAAGTTATTATTAATAAATTAAAATTAAAATTTAATTGTAAGTCTATTCGCTTAAATCAAAACATGGATGTTGCATTTGCACGTAATATAGGAGCTTCTGCCTCATCTTACGAAAAGCTTATATTTTTAGATTCAGATATATTAATATCTAAAAATTACATAAGTAATATGTATTACAGACTTTCTGTAATACCCAATGCCGTGTTTACTACTTTTAGAAAAAATATTAAACTAGATGATTTTGTACTTAAAAAAATTAATAAAGGATTAGATAATCCTAAAGAAATAGACGATTCTCGTATTAGTAATAAAACTAAGCCAGAACAGGTAGGTTGGGAAGAAGATAATAAAGAGGTTAGGCAATTTAATATTTTTGATGATACTGATGGTTTTAAAAATCTAGGTTTTGGAGCAAGTGTCGGGGTTTATGATCTACCAGGAGTTTTGTCTGGTCACAACATTGCTATATCAAAAAATAATTTTCAAAAAGTGAATGGTTTCTGTACAGAATTTAAAGGTTGGGGGATTGAGGATAAATTTTTTGGATTAAGTTTAGTTACAGAAGGCAATTTCATAATACCAGTTACTTCGTCTATGGTTTATCATTTGGAATACGGACCACGAGATGGGGACTTAAATAAAAAAATAAAAGAATTAAATAATAATTATGATAAGTATAAAAAAATGCTGAAGAATATTTGGTGGTAAATATTATTTGCATTATTGTAATAAATAATCATGATAAAAAGTATAATTCAAACTCGGAATCAATTAATAGAAAAAATGAAAATTGTTTACCAAGATAAGTACGCCCCAAACACTGCAAACTCTTTAGATAAGATTAAAAATCGGTTCTAAAATTGGCGGGTATGATATTCTTAAGATTAAGAAAATTTAATTATGCAAGAAATAAAAAATCTAGAAATAAAAATATTGAAAGGAGAATATCGTAAAGATGAAAAACAACTAAATGAATTATTATCAGATGATTTTGTTGAGTTTGGTGGAAAGGGAATTGAATATAATAAACAAGAAATAATCCAAGCTCTACTAAATGAAAATAATATTGAGTGGGATTTCAGAGACATGAAGCCCAAGAATATAACTGATAATGTTGTGATGATAAATTATATTGCTATTAAAAAAGAAAATGACTCTATCACAGAATCTTTAAGGACTTCTATTTGGAAAAAGTTCGGTAGTAATTATAAGATGATTTTTCATCAAGGAACTAATATAATTAAAAATATGGAATTAGGTACCAAAAAACAACCATCGTTCAAAATAGATTTTCCTAAAATAGGTGATGAAGTCGATTTGGCCCCAATGCATATTCAATCTTGGAAGGAGACTTATGTGAATCCAGAATCGGGTTTAACTGAAGAAATGGTTGATGAGAAACTTGGACATATGTTAACTAATACTGATTTTCGTCGAAATACAATTTCTGAAGCTATAAAAAAACCAGATGAGGTTTTATATAGAGTTGTACGAAATAACGGTAATCAAATCGTGGGCTTTATGCATGGATCAAAGCATGAAGAATTTAATGAACTAGATGCAATTTATCTACTCAATGAGGTAAAAGGATCCGGGGTGTCTGGAAAACTAATGAAGGAATTTCTAGATTGGATAGATAAAAGTAAACCAACACGCCTTGAAGTATTTTCGTGTAATGAAAGAGCTATTAATTTTTATAAGAAATATGGATTTGTAAAAACAGATAAACCTGTACAGATATGGAAAGATACATTACCTTTTATTGAAATGATTAGACCTGTCGAAGAGGCTAAGGTGTAAATATACTATTTACAGAAAAGGAATTTCAACTCTTATTAATAAACATAAAAGATAATTTTCTACTCATTAATTTAATTTCTTTTGAAGAAAAGTTATTATGCTATTTTTGGTGGTGGGCTAGAGGAAAATGAAAGATATCACAGAAAAATAAAGAAATATTCGGTGATTTGAATTAATTTGGTAAAATAAATTAATGAACAAAACCAACGAATTCTCATTTATATTAAAATCTTCGCAATATGGTGTAGGTGTTTTTGCTACACACGATATAGTTAAAGATACGCTACTTAGATTATTTAGTGATGATAACACTTTTGAAAATAAAATTAGAATTATTGATAAAAATAAAGTTGAGAAAGAATTTCTAGATTATTGTATTGAATTTAACGATAAGGTTTATGCCCCGAAAGATTTTGGATGTATGGAAATTGGTTGGTATTTAAATCACTCAAAAGACTTTAATGCTTATCATAAAGATTATAATTGGTATGCCGATAGAGATATTAAAAAAGGAGAAGAAATTTTAATTGATTATAATTCTCTCGGAGAGCCAGGAGGATTAAAAGAAGAATATTATAAAAATTAATATGAAACAATTATTATTTGAAACAAAATACTGGGAAGTATATTTGGTTCCTGATCAAAAATATTTAGGTCGCTCTTTGGTTATTTTAAAAAGAGATTGTGAACATCTGTCAGAAATTTCTAAAGAAGAGTCAGAAGATTTTTTTGAAATAGTTAAGAAAACAGAAGGACTGTTTAAAGAAAAATTTAATGCAACGATGTTTAATTGGACTTGTTTGATGAATAATGCTTATAAAAAAGCAAATTCAGAAAAACCACAAGTACATTGGCATTGTAGGCCAAGGTATGAAGAGAGGGTTGAATTTGAAGGTAAGACTTTTTTAGATCCAAATTTTGCTCATCATTATTTAAGAGGAAAAGAGAATGAAAAAAATGTCTCTGACGAATTTTTACAAAAAATGATAGATTTTTTAAATGAATGATAATTACTTTATGGTCCGAGAAGAGATTTTTTAGTTAAAGAATTAAAATAGGATAAAGGCGTAAATATTCAAAATAACCAGTCTTTTTAGGTGTGTCGCATTTGTCGCATTTGCAAAGTACTAAATACTCAAAAAATTGGCATTTGTTGGCATTTGGGACAGTGACCGAGACAGGTGTTTTGTGTCCCATCTGTTCCATTTATAAAATGACCCTATAGACCGAGACACGTCAGATAAGTAGTAGAAGGGAACCCAAAAGGCTTTGTGGTGTCTTGTGTATGAAGTTCACGACCTAAGTAGCTCACCAATGATCTGTACCCCAAAAAGTGGACACAGGTAGTCTCAAAAATACTAAATAGCACTTTACAAAAATAGAAAAAATTTTTGTTCCTAAAAAAACGAGATATTTTTACCTAAGAACAAATATAGTAAAAGCGATGAAGAAAATAATTGCGGCAACGAGATACAAAATAGATCTCTTTCTTTTTAAGGAATAACTATCAGGCATCAATTGATATAACCAAGTTTCTATTTTTCCGGTTTTTATATTTTTTTCTCCAGTTTTGCTTGTGTGGAGCTCCTCTTCGGATTCAAAGGTTACATCGTTGCCGCCTAATCTTTCGTCCATTTTTATTTTTTCATTTTGATCCATGCTCATATTATACAACAATTATAAAAGCTTACTAATTTTGTTTCAACCAGATGTAGATATCTTCTAATGCTTTTACGGCATCTCCGGCCGCGATGTTATTTTGATGGTATTTAACGTTTGTAACATCCCCGGCTGCCCATACACCATTTTGGCTAGTTCTCTGCGTCCATGGGTCAATTTTGATTGTTTTATCATCATCTAAGTCAACTATATCAGCAATAAAAGAGTTTGCAGGAACGGCACCGATTTCAACAAAAATTCCTTCAACACTCATTTCTTTTTCTTCGTCTGATTCTTTGTCCTTATATTTGAAACCTGAAACAAATTTATCGCCTAAAATTTCAGTAATATCTACATTTAATAAGAAATTAATTTTAGGATCTTTTTCCAATGCTTGAACAGTCACAGGATCACCACGAAATTCATCACGACGATGAACGATAGTTACAGACTTTGCATAAGCAGCCAACTGAGCGGCACTCTCCAATGCAGAATTTCCACCACCGATAACAGCTACATCTTTATCAGAGAAAAGAGGCCCATCACATGTAGCACAATAGGTAAGTCCTTTGTGTTCAAGCTCGTCCGCTCCTTTGACCGGAAGGCGACGACGATTTGAACCGGTTGCTACTAGTATTGATTTTGTTTCAAATTTATCACCTTTTTTTGTCTTTATTTTGAAACCGTTGTCTGTTTTCTCGACTTTCTCGACTAGCTGACCTTTTTTGAGATCGACATATTCACCGGCGTAGGCTTCTAAATGTTTTTCTAATTTATTTGCAAGTTCTTGGCCAGAAATATTAATATCACCAATCCAGTTTTCAATTCCGTCAGATACAATGCTTTGTCCGCCAAATTTATCGGCAATAAATAAAGTTTTAATTTGTTTACGAGAGGCGTAAACTCCGGCAGCAACTCCTGCTGGTCCGCCACCTATGATTGCTAGTTCATACATAATGATTTTTAATTAATTGTTAATAATTTCTTACATTGTATCAGATTTAAATAAAATGCAAAACACCCTTATAAAAATTCTATCGAGTTCCTCCGCAGACCTGCGGTGTCAATGGCTTTATGCCTTGACGCAAGCAGTGTCGAGGACGGGAACGAGAGAGATTTTTTATAAGGGTGTTTTTGAGTGTTTACTTAATCTTTGATCGACGCAAGAAAGATGGAACTGCACCCCAATCATCGTCATCGTCGCTAGGATCTTTCATTTTAGGTTCTTTTTTCTCTGGAGGTCTTTCTTCAGTTTTATTGACTTCTATCTTTTTTTCGCTGCTACGAAAAATTCCGCCAGATCTTTCCTCTTTTTGTTCAGATGAATCTTCTTGTTTTTGCATAGTGCCACCAAACAAAGTTTTCTTTGTAGCATTTTCTGGAAAGCCTGAAGCAATAATAGTTACTTTTAGGTCACCTTTCTTTAGCTTGTCATCGTGAACTGTTCCAAAAATAACTTTGGCATCTGGGTCCATTGATTCTGTAATAACTTTTGCAGCTTCTTGGATTTCGAACATAGTAAGGTCTGATCCTCCGGCGATAGAGAATAGAACGCCTTGGGCACCTGTGATTGAGATATCAAGTAGTGGGGAATTGATAGCCATTTTTGCAGCTTCTTCTGCGCGTTTTTCACCGTTTGCAACACCAATACCCATAAGGGCTGAGCCAGCTTCTCTAAGGATGGCTCTAATGTCAGCAAAGTCGATATTAATAACACCTGGAGTAGTGATAAGGTCTGAGATACCTTCGACCGCTTGTTTCAAAACATCATCACACATCTGAAAAGCTTGGTCTGCTGTAGTCTCTTTTGAGATATTTGAAAGGAGTCTATCGTTTGGAATAACGATAATAGCATCTACTTCTTTGCGAAGTTCGGCAAGTGATTCTTCGGCGATTCTCATTCGATGGCGACCTTCGAAAAAGAATGGCTTTGTAACAACGGCAACAGTCAAGGCACCTGATTCTTTGGCGATATTTGCCAACACTGGCGCAGCTCCTGAAGCGGTTCCTCCACCAAGACCACAAGTGATAAATACCATATCAGTATTTTTAATTGCTTCTTGGATTTCTTCTTTTGTTTCTTCGATGGCGCGGCGACCAATGTCTGGGTTCATTCCCGCTCCTAATCCTTTGGTTAAGTTTTTACCAATGTGAATTTTCTTTTTAGACTGCGATTTGTGTAAATCTTGAGAGTCGGTATTAATAGCAATAAAATCAACCCCTTTGACTTTTGAATTGATCATGTGGTTGATGGCATTTCCTCCTGAACCACCACATCCAACAACTTTTATTCTTGCGAATGTTTCAATTTCTGGTTTTACTTGTGGCATTTTTATATTTTTTAATCGATTAATAATTACTTAAATATAAGATTCCCCCTTATTTATAAGTTATTATATATTATAGGTTATAAAGAATGTATGCAAGTTGAAAAAAGTACAAATTTAGGTCTAATTTTGTATGTAAAAATGATGTTTTTAAAACCCTGGGAGTTTTATTGTTAGTAAAAAATTAAGGTAAGAACTTTTTAAACCAATTTGAAATAGAGCGAATTATATTTTTTATTATTTTTTTACCAGTATTTAAACTAATTGAACCACTGTCATCTGCATATAGACCAAAGACACATAGACCATAAGCAACTGCCCATGTCGCATCTTTGACTTTTACTGAATTCATATCAGCTTTGCTATTTTTTAATACATTTGCGACTTTTGAAGGAAGTTTAAGTTTTGCTTTAGCCAAGTCCTTTGTGTCTATCATGTTTGAACCACCACCTGTGATAATAATTCCGGCAGGCAAGAGACCGCTTTTATTTATTTTCTTTAGATGGGCGTCGATTAAATCAAAAATATCTGACATTCTAGATTCGATAATATCATCTAGTTTTTTCTTTGGAATTTCTGATGGTGTGCGATTTTGATCTCGGTTTATTTTAATTTTTTCAGCTTCTTCGATAGATACTTTTAATCCAAGTGCAATATCGTTTGTGATATCGTTTGCCCCAATAGGGAAAACTTCTAAAGAGATAGGAATGTCATCTTCGTAGACGACAATTGAAACTGTTTCAGAACCAATATTGGCCAAAATACAACCTGCAATTTTTTCTGTTTTTGAAAGGGTGACTAGTCCACCAGCAAGAGGCGCTGCCATAACATCAGCTATTTCTATACCAGAATTTTCAATAGTTTGAATAAGTTCTTGTAAGTGGTGAGACAGGGAAGTGATGTATAGCATTTTTACTTCTAACTTGACCCCTTTCATTCCAATAGGGCTGTTGCCTAGAATGTTTTTACTATCTACTTTGTATTCGATTGGAATAGAATGAATTATCTGTCTGTTTTGAATAAATTCTTTTGGTAGATTTTCTTGGCTATCATTAGCTGCTTTTTCAATATCTATTTCGGTTATTTCGTTATCTGCACGAGATATCACGACGCTGCCTGTTGAGACTTGGCTGGCAAGTCCTATACCGCCGATTGATATGTAAGCTCTTTCAACTTTATATCTAGCACTTTTCTCAGCTTGTCTGATTGCTTTTCTAATACTGCGAATTGCGTCAGTTTGATTTATTATGTATCCATGTCTTAGACCTTTTGATTCAGAAAAACCAACTCCAATAATCTTGGGCATTTGTGATCCTTCTTGGTGTTGTGAAATTACAACTTTTACTTGATATGTTCCAATGTCTATACCGACAGCAATTTTACTCATAACATAAATAGATTAATATACATCTATTCTAATAAAAAAATAGACTTTTTGCATGTTAATAAGTCTAATAAGTCTAATTTCTAATTTAATTAAAGAATTTTTTAATAAATTTATCTTCTAGTTTTTCCATTTCAGCTCCGTGGTCATAGCCTTTGAGATGTAGGCATCCATGAATAAACAAAAAGGTTAGATATTTTTTATAACTCATTTCAAATTCTTCTGATTCTTTTTTTGTCTCTAAATCAAGAAAAATTTCTCCAGCTTTTTCATCTAGCGGAAAACTTAACACGTTGGCCGGTTTGTCCTTTTTTCTATTTTCAATATTAAGTTTTTTTGAAGTTTTATTATCAACTAATACTACAGATAATTCATATCTTTTTCCTAAAATTGCATCTTTGATCTCCTGCAATTTTTTATTTGCAATAGGGTTTTTTATTTTTGTTGAATTTAAAACATTAATCATAATTCAATAAAAGACGCTTCGTGGCGCCTTTTAGTTTTTTTATTTTCTTCTCCCGTTTGGATTTAGTTTACCTAATTTAATTTGCTTTTCTATTTCGGCAGTTTTTTGAAGTGATTTTAATTTGCTCTTCTTTTTGATGTAATCAGATTTAGGTCTATCAGCATATCTGATTTCTTTTGATTTACGAATAACACCAGCTTCTTGGACTTTTCTTCCAAATCTTTTAAGAACACTAATGTTAGTTTCGTTTTTCTTTTTTGTTATTTCTACGTTTTTCGCCATAATTTATTTTATAGGTTATAAGGCTATCATAATATCTATTAGTTGACAATACATTTTAAAATTATTTTTTTATATTAATTTTTTCAGAGTTTTAGCTAATTTACTTATTTCTATTACAGATTGGTTTCTGTGTTCTTTGTCCCTTAGGATTACTGTCCCTTCCAGTGCTTCTTTTTGGCCTGTTATTATCATGTGTTCAGCCCCACTTTTTTTAGAAGCAGATATTTGACCAGATAATTTATCTCTATATATTTTTTGTTTGACCGGGATATTATTTTTTCTAAGATCATCAATTATTTTTAGAGAATTTAGTTTTGCAACATAACCAAGTTGCATATAAAAAACTTTTGAATTATCTACTTTGCTTAGCAATCTTTCGGATACTATTTTTGGTGTTGGGACATTAACCACTGCACCAATAGCTGGGATTTCTTTTCTAGTTCCAATTTTTTTGTAAAGTAGATTATATCTGCTACCGGCAGCTACAACTTTATTTGAATCTAGATCAACTATTTCAAATACTGTATGACTAGAATAATTTTGATCACCTAAAACAAAAGGATCAATTTCATATTGTATTCCCATAGTTTCTAAAAATTCAATAACTTCACTGAAATGTTTTCTAGTATCATCTCCCAAGAAATCCATAGTTTTAGGAGCTTCTTCGTGAACAACAGAACATTGGTTCTTTCCTTTTTTGGTTAGAGTGTGAACGCCATCTTTGAAATATTGTCTGCAATTAACATTCATATTGTTGATATTTTTTCTATAATAGCTAGTTGCTTCTCTAAGAAAGGCGGTTTGAGCATCTTTACCTCCAATATCATTTATTTTTACACATATATTTTTAACTCCATTTTCAGCTAATATTGTTTGTGCAGTTTTGATAATTGTTGCTTCAGCAATACTTTTTGGAACATTTACAATATGAAGATTGATAATTTCTTCGTTTGGTTTTTTTCTTCTTTTTTTGTGAGAGCCATCGGCGCTACCTTCAAAATATAATAATTTTGGTTCAATTTTGTCTTTGTCTATTTCTTCTTTCTTATAATCCTTAAGGATTGAAATTGCTTCTTCCATTGGGAAAAGGTTGTCATCTAAAAAGCCGACATCTTTTTGTGCTTCTTTTGTTATTTTAATATCTTCTTTTGTTACTTTACATGGTTTTTCAATTTCAAAACCAAAGTGTTTTGCTATGACAGCTGTATTAAAAATTTTTGTTTGTTTACTACTCATAAGTTTTGTTTAAATAATTAAAAATCAAATTCCCCTGGTAAATAATCTATCTGACTAAAAGGTAAAAGCCTTAGGAAAGCTTTCCCAATAATATATTTTTCTTCTAAAGGGCCCCATACTCTAGAATCTAGACTAGCTTCTCGATTATCACCCATTGCAAAATACTCATTATACCCCAACAAAGTTTCAGAATAAGAATCTTTATTCAGCTCTACATATGGCTCATCCAAGATTATTTCCTCGCCATCTTTTGTAATTATTTTTATTTCTTCACCGTTTATGATCACTTTTTCTCTCGGTAAAGCGATTACTCTTTTAATAAAAAATTTTGATGGGTCTTTTGGGAATCTAAAAACAATCACATCTCCTCTCTTTGGCTCGGACACCCGATATGAAAATTGATCAACGATTAGGTATTGCCCAGTCTCAAAGGTCGGACTCATAGATGCACCACTAACCACAAAGGGTTGGGCGACATACATTCTAATAGGAACAATTATTAAAAGAGTTATAACTGTGAATTTTAAAAATTCATATAGTGACCATTCGTTATTTTTATTTTTCGTTTGATCTTCGGAGCTCATAAATTTGTTAATCATTTTAATCTAGAAACTCGTTTGACACAAGTTCTTTTATATAAAATAATGTATTTCATGTTTTATATTGTCGGATTAGGAAATCCAGGAAATGAATATGATGGTTCTCGCCATAATATTGGAAGAGAGATTGTAGAGAAATTTATTAATAAAAATGATTTTGAAAGTTTTCAAGTTGATAAGAAAAATAACGCCTTGATTTCAGGGGGTGAAATCGCAGGCATCGACGGAAAGAAAACTAAAAAGGAAAAAGTTATGGCAATTTTGCCAGAGACATTTATGAACAAGTCTGGTAATTCTCTTAAGAAAATTATTACCAGTGCTAAAAAAGCTAAAACTTTAATTGTTGTTCATGATGATTTGGACATGGGAATTGGTAGCGCTAAAATAGTTTTTGGAAAAAAGAGTGGGGGACACAAAGGAATTGATTCTATTAATCGCGCTATTAAAACCCGCGATTACATCAGAATAAAAATTGGAATTTCCCCAACAACCCCAACAGGAAAGATTAAAAAACCTAAAGGTGAAGACAAGGTCGTCAAACACGTTCTCGGCAAGTTCTCGCCGAAAGAGCAAAAAGAAATCAAAAAAATTGAAAAGAAGACAGTAGAAGTATTAGAGCAAATTATCCAATATGGGTATTTGAAGGCGATGAATGGGTATAATTAAATCACCACCAACACCCACCAATACAAACCACTAACAACATTATCTCTCTCGTTCCCGTTCTCGATAACACCCAACACCACCACAATAATATTATTTTAATAGACACACGTTCGTTGCTACGCAACGCCGCTCTGCTCGGACTACCGTCCTGCGCAAGGTCTCTTAAAACAATATTATTGTGGTGGTGTTTTATATTCCCTAAAACCTTTTAAAGCCATCTCTTAGATACTGGGATTTTAGATGAACAAAAAACACCCGCATAATACTATCGAGAATCTTTGCAGGACTCATTTTAATATGACTGAGTCCGAAACCAATTCGAGAGAGTATTATGCGGGTGTTTTGTTTTGATGATTAAACCCTATGAGCTAAAGTCATCTTCTGTTCTTTAGCATCAAACAGTGTAATTTCAAAATCATAAACTTTTCCAAGCTCTAGTGTCTCTTTAAGTTTATCTTGATTTTCAAAATCTGAAACATGAACAAGTCCAGCAACTCCTTCTTCAATTGAAACAAGGGCACCATGGTTGTTGTATTTAATAACAACACCTTTAATTTTGTCACCTTTCTTGTATTTTTTACCGGCTTCGTGCCATGGGTTTTCTGTCAAAGCTTTCATTGATAGAGAAACTTTTCCATCTTTAACTTCGATAACTTTAACTTTAACCTTTTCACCAACTTGAACATGTTGGCGTGGATCTTCAACTAGTGACCAATCTAATTCAGAGATATGAACTAGTCCTTCTAGGTTTTCATTAACTTTAACAAAGACGCCAAAGTCAACTGCTCCGGTAACTTCTCCTTCGAGAACATCTCCGACTTCGTATTTTTCAGCTTCCTCAGCAGTAGTTTCTGCTTTTTCAACATCTTTTTCAGAGAAAACCAATTTTCCGTCGTCAGGTGTAGCACCAATAACAGAAACAACGATTTTTTCTCCGACTAATTTACGAAGTTCTTCCAAGATTTTCATTTTGTCTCCATCTGTAACACGTGGATAGTGTTCAGTTTTTAGCTGAGAAGCAGGTAGGAAACCTTGAAGTCCTTGCCAGTTAAGAAGTAATCCACCTTTGTTAGCGTCTTGGATGACAAGCTCAAGCGGAGTTTTCTTTTTGATAGCTTCTTCAACTTCTCCCCAAATAAGAGCTTGTTTAGCTTCTTTTAGAGAAAGTTCAAGATAACCTTCTTCGTTTTTAGTGTCTACAACTTTTGCAGTAACACTATCTCCAACATGAATTTTTCTAACAATATCACGAGCCATTATGTATTCACGCCCGTAAATAATTCCAGTTCCAAAAGGTGGAAGATCAATATAAATAGAAGATTTGTCGATTGCTACGACGGTTCCTTCCACCATATCTCCTTCTTTTGGGGGATTTGGTGATTCTGCCACCAAATTGTCCATTAATGTATTTTCTAATTCTTTTTCCATATTTTTTTTGCTCTAAAAAGCAAAAGAGCTCATAGGTCTTGTGGTGCGTTCTATCGTTTCTGTATTCTCTGTCGTAGTCTTTAAATTAAAACTACTTACCAACAAGGGTTACTATAAACTCAACTAATAATTTTTAGAGTTGCTCCATATACTACTGTTTTTTAAAGGGAAGTCAAAGGGTGTTTTTTAAAACTTTTATGCTATAATCTTTCCATTATGGTTATTACATTTCACGGACTAGAGTCAATAAAAATTACAAAAGGTGATCACACGATTGCTTTTAATCCGCCTTCAAAAAAATCGAAACATTCAAATGCTAGTTTTGGTGCTGACATAACTCTTGTTTCAGTTAATCATCCTGATTTCAACGGAGTGGATACAACTTCTCGTGGAGACAAGGAATCTTTTGTTGTAAAAGGTCCGGGAGAATATGAAGTCAAAGAATTCTTCATTCGAGGTTTTGCCACAAAAACTAATTACGACAACAAAGAGAGGATTAATACAGTTTATTCATTAGAGATAGACGGGATTAATGTTGCATATCTTGGTGCGCTCGATGACAAGGAACTTTCTTCTGATATTAAAGAGGAATTAGGCCAAGCAGATATTCTATTTGTTCCAATTGGTGGTGATGGTGTTTTGAACGCATCGGACGCTTTTAAAACTGCAGTCAAAAGAGAGCCAGCAATAATTATCCCTATTCATTATGGCGACATAGCAGATAAAAATGCTTTAAAAGATTTCCTAAAAGAGGGAGGACAAGAAGATATAAAACCAGTCGAAAAACTAACTATCAAGAAAAAAGATCTAGAAGGCAAGAAAGGTGAAATCGTTGTTTTGAAGAATTAAAGGGCACTAAAAAACTGTTATGATTAAAATAATAGAGAAAATCAAAAAGAAGGACTCTGCTAAGCAAGATTCTTTCATCTTCGGGGTCTCTTTTATTGTTACTGGCTTTGTATTTTTAATATGGTTTATAAGTCTTTTTTACGGAGTTTCAATTGGTGGCTCAGAAAACACCGCAAACACTTCCACACCATTAGAATCTATCTCTAATAAAGTTTCTAACTTTTTTAGTGGCAAGGAGACTTACACTGCTGAATAATTTTAAGTAGATTGAATAGAAAAGCTGAAAAAAAAATTATAATGTGCTAATATAAGAAAACTTAAATTTTTAAAAGATGCCAAAGAAATCAGAAAATAATCAGAAAAAAGATAACTCACAAGAAGAAAAAGCAGAAAAATTAGCTGCCCAAGTAATCGACTCTCCAATTTCTGAGGAAATGAAAAAATCATTTCTTGATTATGCGATGTCTGTTATTACAGATCGTGCTCTTTCTGACGTTCGCGACGGATTGAAACCTGTTCATCGTAGAATTTTGTTTGCGATGTATAAAAATAATTTGACCTCAGGTGGTAAATTTAAAAAATCAGCTACTGTGGTTGGAGATGTTATTGGGTCTTATCACCCTCATGGTGATACATCTGTTTATGATGCCATGGTAAAGATGGCACAACCTTTCACAATGCGATATCCGCTCGTCAAAGGACAAGGTAACTTTGGTTCTATCGATGGTGATCCTCCTGCTGCTTATCGTTATACCGAGGCTAAAATGGCCAAGCTTGCCGAAGAGCTTTTATTTAATATAGAAAAAGACACTGTTGATTTTCGCCCTAACTTTGATGGGTCTGTAAAAGAGCCAGTTGTTTTACCTACAATGGTCCCAAATCTTCTTTTGAATGGAACGCTTGGTATTGCAGTTGGTATGGCTTCTAATGTTCCTCCACACAACTTGGGAGAAATAATGGATGCTTCAATTTACCTGCTAGAAAATGAAAAGGCTACAACCGAAGACTTATTAGATTTTGTCAAAGGCCCAGACTTTCCAGTTGGAGGTTTGATTTTCAATAAAAAAGATATTCACGCCGCTTATGCAAATGGACGCGGAGGTGTTGTTTGTCGCGGAGAAGCAGAAATAATAGAAGAAAAATCAGGGTCACATCAAATCATAATTAGTTCGTTACCATTTAGAGTTAACAAGTCTGATTTGATTACAAAAATTGCTGGATTGGTTCAAAACAAAAAAATCGAAGGAATCAAAGGACTAAGAGATGAATCAACTGATGATATTCGTGTTGTAATTGATGTAAAGTCATCTGCTCATCCACAAAATATTCTAAATTACATCTACAAGCATACTCAGTTAGAAGAAAACTTTAACTTTAATATTGTTGCTCTTGTTGATGGAGTTCCTCAAACTCTTTCACTAAAAGAAGTTCTCCAAGAATTCGTAAAGCATCGCTATGATGTTGTAACTCGTCGCACAAAATTTGACCTGAGAAAAGCAGAAGCTCGCGAACATATTTTATTAGGTCTGAAAAAGGCACTAGATCATATCGACGAAATCATTAAACTTATAAAGGCCTCAAAAGACACTCCAACCGCTCATGCTAATTTGATGAAGAAATTCAAATTCAGTGAACTTCAAGCAACTGCGATTTTGGAAATGCGTCTGCAAAAACTAGCTGGACTAGAACGCAAAAAAATTGAAGATGAATTAAAAGAAGTTCAGAATTTCATAAAGGAACTCAAAGAACTTTTGGCTTCAAAAACAAAAATGAGAAATCTTATCAAAAAAGAGATGCAAGATGTTAAAGACAAATATGCTGATGCTCGTAGAACAAAAGTTATTCCTCATGGGGTTAAGAATATTTCTTTAGAGGATTTGATTCCTGACGAAGACAGCGTTCTTGTTTTGACTAATGGTGGCTATATCAAAAGAACAAATCCAGCTGAATATAAAAAACAACGTCGTGGTGGTGTCGGTGTTGTCGATTTAAATACAAAAGAAGAGGACTTCATTCATACACTTCTGCACACAACAACTCATAGTGAACTACTTTTCTTCACAGATAAAGGAAAAGTCTATCAAATTAAGATGTATGATATACCTGAAGGAAAAAGAGCAACTAAAGGTAAGTCTATTATGAATTTCTTGTCTATCGAAGCGGACGAACATATCACTTCTGTTTTGCCAATGCCAAAGGACACAAAAGAGGCAAAAAATCTATCTGTAATGATGGTCACAAAAGAAGGTATAGCCAAAAAAGTTAGTGCCGAAAGTTTCTTTGACGTTCGCCGTAGTGGGATTATTTCAATTAAGTTAAATGGTTCAGACCAACTTGTCTCAGCTAGCTTTGTTGAGAAAGGAGATAATATTTCTGTTGTTACTCGCAATGGTCAATCAATTAGATTTAAAGATAGCGATATTCGCGAGATGGGTCGTGGTGCTGCTGGTGTTCGCGCAATCAAACTAAGCAAGGGCGACACCGTCGTTGTTGGGCTTCGTATTAAAAAAGAAGAGCAGAATAATAATATATTAGTCTTTACCGAAAAGGGTTATGGTAAGCAGACTTCACTTGAAGAATATAAAATTCAAAAGCGTGGCGGTTCAGGAATAAAGACTGCAAAAATTACCGACAAGAATGGTGCAATCGTTAACGCGGTAATTGTCAACGAAGAAACTGATGAAATTGTGGCAATGTCTAAAAAAGGACAAGTCATCAGAGTAGATGTCGATGAGATTCCAATTTTGGGTCGCCAAACACAAGGTGTACGCGTTATGAAGCTGCGTGCAGCTGATGCAATCGCTACGTTGGTTACTTTTTAAAATTTTAATCGAAATAAATCAAAAAGTATTTTTGCCCCAATTATTTTGATATCACCACATGTGAGTAAAAAATTCTTTTATTTTCTAAAAATCTAGTATAATAAAAACATATGTTTTCAAGCCCAGAACAAAATATCGAAAAAGTTCATATTGACCCAGGAATGAAAGTTGCCGATCTCGGATCAGGAGCAGGCCATTATTCAATAGCCGCTGCAAAATTAGTTGGACCATCCGGAAGTGTTTATGCTGTTGATGTCCAAAAAGATTTATTAGATAAAATAAAAACTGATGCTTTGCAACAGGGAATAGCTAATATAGAATTGGTTTGGGCTGACCTAGACGAGCCAATGGGGACTAAATTGACTGATAGCTTGGTAGATAGAGTCATCATCGCTAATGTAATGTTTCAAGTCGAAGACAAAGACGCCCTGATTGCAGAAGCCAAAAGAATTCTAAAGCCAAAAGGAAAGCTATTATTTATTGATTGGTCTGATTCTTTTGGTGGTCTTGGTCCACAACCTTCAGATATAATAAGGCCCGATGTTGCTAGAACATTATTTGAATCTGAAGGTTTTGATTTTGAAAAAGATATTCAAGTCGGAGAACATCATTACGGTTTAATATTTAAATTATCATGAATAGCGATAAATTAAGTCCATTTCAATTAATCCTTTTTGTTGTAATAGTTTTTTTGATTATTATTGGGGTTATGGTTTTTGCCTTGAAAAAGCAAGGGGGTGCCTCAGAGAAAGCTGTTCCGATAACTGTTTGGGGGACATTGTCTGGTGATTTTATATATTCATACCAAGAGTTTATCAATGAATTAAATAAGGATTCCATAGAGGTGATTTATACAGAATTTCCTGAAGATGAATTTGAAGATGAGTTAATTAGTGCTTTAGCGTCAGGTGAAGGTCCGGATGCAGTTATTTTTTCTGATGATTTAATAATCAAGCATGAAAATAAATTATTCACAATTGGTTATGATTTCTACAAGCAATCAGATTTTAGAAATAATTTTATAGAGTCTGGTGAAATTTTGTTAAAAGATGATGGAATATTAGGTATTCCATTTATCGTAGACCCTCTTGTTTTGTATTGGAACAGGACAATTTTGAATGCAAATGGTATATCGCAACCACCAGAGCACTGGGAAGAATTTTTGGAATTGGTTCCTAAAATAACAAAAAGTGATTCATCTTCTAATATTTCTACGGCCGCACTAGCAATGGGTGAATTTAGAAATATTAATAATGCCAAAGAAATTTTTATAACACTTGTTCAACAAGCTGGTAATCCAATTGTAACTAGAGATAAAAATACAGGCGACTTCACATCAATTTTTGAAGAAAGACTTGGATATAGTGTTTCACCTGCTGATGCTGCCATTAATTTCTTTACACAATTCTCAAATCCTTCAAAGAATGTATATACATGGAACAGGAGTTTGCCGCAGGCTGATGAAATGTTTTTGTCAGGAGATTTAGCTTTTTATATTGGTTTTGCAAGTGAAAGAAATTTTCTAGTTGAAAGGAATCCTAATTTAAATTTTGGTATTACTCAATTACCCCAATCTAGGTCTAGCCAAGGAAAAATCACCGGAGGAAAGATGCATTTCTTAGGGATACTTAACCGTTCAGAAAATATTGGGGCTGCTTATGATACTTTTATTAAGATGACTAATTCAGAAAACATGAGTTTTGTTTATGATTTGATAAACCTTCCTCCGGTCAGGCGTGATCTTTTGGCAGGAGTTCCTTCAATTGATTATAGAGATACATTCAACAAAGCGGCCTTAATAACGAAACCGTTTATTGATCCTGATCCTACAAAAACAGATCAAATTTTTCAGAATTCAATAGAATCCGTTATCAGTGGGAGATTTTCAGTATCAGATGCAATAAAGAGAATAGATCAAGATCTTGATTTATTAATAAATGATTAATATGAATAAAATAATTACAAAAAAAATATTAATAAGTGCTTTGTTGCTTATTCTCTTTGTTTTACCTGTTGTAGTATTTGCTCAATCTCAAGGAGGAGCAACTAAATTAGTTCCTTGTGATGGAGTAGATTGTGATGTTGATGATTTTATGACACTAGTGTTTAATGTTATAAATTTTGTAATCTTTCTAGGAGTTATTTTTTCTTCACTTGTTTTTGCATACGCCGGTTTCCTTTACATAACTGCACAAGGTGACACAACAAAAGTTCAAAAAGCTACCAAGATGTTCACGGGGGTTGCAGTGGGCTTGTTCTTGGCGTTTACCGCGTTCTTGATTATACAATTAATTACAAGCACTTTAGGATTGAACGAAGGTGATAATAGGGATATACCAATTGAAATAAAATAATGATAAAATTTACTTATGAAAAAAATTAAAAAAACATCTAGCGTTAATAAAATTTTTTGGTTTATAACGATTTTCTTTTTAGCTCCTTCGGTTGTTTTAGGACAACAGCAAGGAACCGGTGGTCCAACTAATCCGCCCACAGGTTCTGGTAATCCTCCAAATACTTCTACAGGTTCTGGTGGTAGCTCAGGTCCGTATATTTTTCAAAACCCCATAAAGGCAAACTCCCTAACTCAATTAATTAATGATCTGTTTGATGCAATAATTCAGATAGGTTATGTATTTGTTGTCTTCGCTTTAATTTTTGCTGGATTTAAATTTGTTGTGGCGCGAGGTAATCCTGAAAAATTATCAGAAGCTAAAAAGATATTTTTGTACACATTAATTGGAGGAATCATATTGTTAGGGGCGCAAGTAATCGGCGATGTTATATGTAATACTGCTGCCCAATTTAACACAACTTTGCAATGTTAATTATGAGATCAAAAATAAACAAAATAAAAATATCATCTATTTTACTTGTAACACTGTTGCTTTTTCCGTTAGTTTCTTCTGCTCAGTTTGGTATTTCAATTCGTTACGGTAGACCAAATGATCTGAATAGTATACTTTTTCTCTTGATTAATGTTTTGAATGCTATGATCCCTATCTTAATAGGATTAGCGGTTTTGTTGTTCATTTGGGGATTGTTAAGGTACTACATGAGCGATAACCAAAACACAAAAAAGGAAGCAGTCAGAATAATTGGATATGGAGTAGTCTCTATTTTTGTCATGGTTTCATTGTGGGGGTTGGTTAATTTAATAGGATATAGTTTGAATTTAAATATTAACGGTTCAGGTTGGGGAAACACTTTACCACCTAAAAGAATACAAATTTAATTATGAATACTTTTGAGACAGTAATAAATAATATGATTGGAACACTTAGTATTGTGGTTTATTTGATAATTGCATTAGGCGTCGTATCATTTTTGTATGGAGTTGTTTTGTATATATCGAGAGCAGGTGATGAAGGAAAAAGAAAGGAGGGGTTGAAGTATATAATGTACGGGATAATAGGTTTGTTTGTCATGGTTTCAGTTTGGGCGCTTGTAGCAATTTTGAGTGGAACCATAGGAGAACCTGTGGGCATTCCGCAATTTAGTTAGATAATCCACAGGAATGCTTACTATTAATTGTATTATTAGGTATAATATATAGTATTAAAATTTAAAAGATAATTATTAAATATGAAATATTTTTATACATTAACATTGTTTGTTTTCCCAGTTTTAGCTAGTGCTCAGGGTGGGGCCCAGGCTGGTGGTGTTTTTAATTTATTAGATCTTGCTAGTAGGCTTATAGCCGCAACAGTGCCAGTTGTTATAGGACTTGCTGTTTTGGTCTTTATTTGGGGTATTCTTCAATATGTTGTTGCAAAATCAGAAGACGACCAAAAGGAAGCTAAAAAAGTTATCCTCTGGGGTGTAATCGTTTTGTTTGTCATGGTTTCTGTTTGGGGATTAGTTAATCTGTTAGGTGATACTCTTAACCTTAATAATAATACACCTACTGGTCCTGCAACTCCTAGAATTAGATAGACTTTAAAATTCTGATACTTTATTTATGACAGTTAGTCAATTTATAACTACTCTAACACAAGTGATAGTCAATCCTCTAATTAGGTTGATGTTTGCTCTTGCCTTGGTTTTATTTCTTTGGGGGGTGTTCGAATACATCAAGAATGCAGATTCTCCTGAAGATAGACAAAAAGGAACACAACATATAATTTGGGGGTTAGTCGGATTATTCATTATGGTTTCTGTTTGGACTATTTTAGAAATCGCATTGAATACTTTTGGGATCTAGTTTCTAGAATATAAAAGCATATAAAAGTTGTAAGAATATAAAAACCACTCTAATATACGAGTGGTTTTTATTATTAATTATAATTTAAGTATAAAAAAACGGCATGTCTTGCGACATGCCGTTGTTGTTGAAGGATTACAGGGTCACATAACGGTAACCTCGAGTTTTTGATGTTTGCCAACTGGTGGCACACCAAACTCTACTTTCTTGACTGAACTCCACGCAGGAAGTTCGTGAGTCAAGTTGTCACCGTGGATGTTTTCCCAAGCAGATACCTCTCCGCTTAGAAACGTAAACCTGATCAGAAGAACAGGTTGTCCGTTTATACCTCCGTCCCAATGATTCCAGGAGTATTTTTTGCCGCCTGTTTCAATAGAGACAGGTGACCCGCCCGGCTTCAACAAAAAGTCTTTTACAACTTTTTGCTGTGTATTCTTGACCTCAGAGGACTTTTCCTGAACCGTATTTGACTCAGAATCAGACGATTGATAACCGCTACTGCTAGCTGCTTTTACGCCTAAAACGGCGAGTAGGCAACCAAGAATCAGTAATACCAGACTGGTTATCATAACTTTGAGGAATTTACCACTGTTGTTACCTTGTTTCATTTAGTTCCTTTCTTTTTGTTTTGAGTTTTTCCACCCATATGAACTCCGCTTGGAAGTTCTAAGTGGTGTAAGTTTTCGAGACCTTTGATGTTAAGGTCGTAAGCAACATGCTCATCGGTAACTGTTAACAGATACCTGCGAGCTTCAGGCTCAGACATCTCAGTTTCATTGACGAGTGTTCGAATCGCTTTGGCATTTTCTTCGGCAATACCAACAAAGTTGATTGCCTTTTTCATACCTTCGCTCAGTTCGAAATCTCCAAGAACATAAGAATTTAACTCGACTCCGAGTCTCTCACATTCTTTTTGGATTATCCCGTCTTGATTCTCGATGAGTTTTTTAATCTCATCTTGAATCAGAACTTGTTTTTCCTTGACTTCTTGCCAAGCTTTGTCCTGCAGATGCGCAGCTGTCACAACAATAACAAGTTTTCCGATTATTTCTTGAACTTGTTGTTGTCGTTTCGTTTCATCTTTATCGATGGCTGCATGTATGGAGGGGTATCCAGGATCAGTCCGGATTGATAACCTTACGGTTATCTTGCTGTCAATTACAGCATTTTTTAATTCTAAACTGATTGGGACTTCGAAATTGATATCTGATTCGATACCAATCTCACCGTAGTAATTCCAGTATGGAAAGACTGCGGCGTATGACGAAGGCGGGATTTCAATGAAATACTCTACACCGTCCACAATTTTTGTAAAAAATGGATCGCTATAGAGTGTGAAAGTCTTTGGGGGACTTTGCACAAAGATGTTTTTTCTGAATGAAACAAAAATAATTGCGGTGAGAAGTACAACGAAAAAGCTGTACCACCACAAATTAATTCCTGTGCCTATATAAGCAGCTGTGATAAACAGTATACTTACAAAGAGAGTCGAGATTGCCAAATAGAGTACTATAACTCCAGTTAGGTTTTTTACGATGTTCATGATATGTAATCCTTTTGTTAAAGGTCTGTTAGGGGAGTCGCAGAATGCGACTTCTTTATCTCCCTATCTACCCTTAATTATACAACATATATATAGCTTTTGTCAATACATAAAAAACCTCTTTAAATATAGCTAAAAACAGTTTTGCCGATAATAAAAAATATATACAAAATTCTCACAAAAAAACACCCAATGTTTGGGTGTTTTTCTCTGTGCGCGGAAGAGGACTTGAACCTCCATGGGATTACTCCCGCTTGCTCCTAAGGCAAGTGCGTCTACCAATTCCGCCATCCGCGCATTAGGATGTATAAAAGAATAACCTTTTTAAAGTTTTTTTTCAAGCTATTCTTGCCCTGCTGGTCAAACTTGAAATATAATCATCAAACTCTTCGAGCCCGATTCTTTATTTCAATGTCCGCCCAGCAGGACTTGAACCTGCGACCGTTCGCTTAAGAGGCGACTGCTCTACCGGCTGAGCTATGGGCGGTTTGACAAAATTTCATTAAATCCTTAAAAGTCTGATAAAAACCAACTTTTAAAAATGAAAAATTGCTTGTGCTCGGGACGGGAGTCGAACCCGTATCCGCATTGCGGACAACATTTTAAGTGTTGCGCGTATACCAATTCCGCCACCCGAGCTTTATTTAAATATTTTACCCCTATTCATTCCTCTGTGAGTAGGTTCTAAGCTATGACAATTTGGACAAAGTATTCTAAGATTCTCTATTCTATTATCCCTACGATCTCCATTTATATGATCAAGCTCAAGAGGTAATCTACCATCTTTTGATAATTTTGCCCAGCCACATTTTTCACACTTTTTCTTCTTTAGATTTTCTTCAAATAATCTATTCTTTAATTTGTAACTTTGGTAGTTATTATTTTTAGTTAATATTTTCTCTAATGGAGTTTTCTTAGTTTTTAGTCCTGTCATTCCTTTATTCCAAGCCTTACCTTTGAAGTGCTTAATATTAATTTTATATTCTTTAATATATTTTTTAATTTGAGAATAATTACCGCCTGCTGGTATAAGGTGTAATTTATGAATAACTTGTCTATAGCTAGAAGAATTTTTCACAGCTATCTGTAAATCTTTTTCACTCCACTTTCTTTTTCTAGGCATAATGGAACACGTTATTCATTCGTTTATTATAACACGTATTCCTAAATATATTTTAAATATGTGAGGCGTGGGCGGGAATCGAACCCGCGCATGGCGGTTTTGCAGACCGCAGCGTTACCACTTCGCCACCACGCCTTATTTAGATGTAAAATTGCAAAAGTATTTTAAAAGTTTAAAAATAAAATTTCAACCCTTATAAATACCTAGACTATTGTATCAATTTTTTGACGAGATTTCTCGCCTTGGTCTATTTCAAAATCAAACCATGGAACTTGTCCAATTTTTGTATTTTGATTTACATAATGTCTAAATTCACTGAGATTTCTCTTTAAAAAGTCCAAAGCTGCTTTCTCCTGATTTTCTGGTAAAACAGTGAATAAAACTATAGCTTTTTTTGAGTCAGAAGACAATTCGACTCTGGTTATAGTTATCATTGATTTTTGATTTGATTCTTTTTGAGTAAATTCCGATGCACAATGGTGAATCTGCTCGATTAGTTTTTCTTTTCTGTGTGTTTTTTCTGGTATCATTTTATTTTTTAACTACTACAAAAGTTTCAATATAATCGCCTGGCGCAATTTCAATTTTAGTTTCGATAGAAATTCCAAATTCGTTTCCTTCTGAAACTTCGGTCGCTTTTGCTTTCGCTTGTTGAAGTTCTTTGATTTTACCTCTACCAATTTCTTCACCGCGACGCAGTATTTTAATTTGCTTGCCTATTATAATAGAGCCTTCTTCGACGCGACCACCGACAACTTGGATTGTTTTTGTTTGACTAAAGTGAGCCAGAATTTTTGCTTTACCTGTAATTTCTTCTACATCTAATTTTGGCCTCATTTCTTCAGTTTTATTTTGAACCCATTCAGTCAGTTCGTAAATAATATTAAAAGTTTCTACACTAACACCAAGCCTCTCTCTCATTATTTCGGCTTGTTTGTCCATGCCAATACCAAATCCAATAACCAAGGAATTTTCATTACTGCTGGCGATTTTTATATCCTTCTCTGTGATATTTCCTGTTTCTGTCATTACAATCTTAATTTTGGCATTTTCGGGTTTAACTTTTTCAAGTTCATGTTCAACGGCTTCAATTGATCCATGTGTATCGGCTTTAACAATAAGGGGAATGATAAATTCATCTTCAGAACTACTCATTATCTGACTAAAATTATTTTTAATTTCTCTATGTTCTTCACAATATTTTTCTGCTTCTTTTTTTGAATCAACTGTTTCAAAAATTTCTCCAACATTTGGAAAGTCGCTCCAGCCTGAAATTTTAACCGGGGTAGAAAAGTGCGCTGTTTTGATCGCATCCCCTTTAAAGTCTTCATAAATTCTAACCGGAGCAAAAGCATCTTTACAAACTACAAATTGCCCCTGATCTAATGTTCCATCTTTTATGACTAGAGTAGAAGTGATTCCTTTGTTCTTGTCTTTGTGTGATTCAATAACGAAACCACTTGCTTTGTTTTCCTTACTTGCTTTTAACTCTTCAACTTCAGAAACAATCAAAACTAGATCAAGGAGGTCATCAACTCCAGTTCCTTCTTTGGCAGAAATTTCTGCATAAGGTATATCGCCACCGAAACCTTCGAGGTATATTTCATTTTCAACAAGACTATTTTTTGTCATGTCTACATTTGCGCGCGGAGAATCTATTTTGTTAATAGCAACAATATAGGGAAGCTTGTCATTTTTAATACATCCTAGTGCCTCTAAAGTCTGAGGTTTTACACCATCTTCGGCAGAAACAATCAAAATTCCAACATCGGCGACTTTGGCACCACGATTTCTAACACCACAAAAAGCTTCGTGGCCAGGAGTGTCCAGAAAAGTTATTCTCTTATCAGAACCATCTTCTCCTTTATGTTCTACTTCATAGGCCCCCAAGTGTTGTGTAATTCCTCCAGCCTCACCAGAGACGATGTTACTCTTTCTGATGTAATCCAGTAGAGTTGATTTTCCATGATCAATATGACCCATAATAACTACGACAGGAGGGCGCTCTATCATTTTGTTTTGATTTTTATCAGTCATAATTATATTTTTGGTTAATCTAATAAGAAATTTGTTGCGCTAAAAATTCCCGCTGGGTAATTTAATGCGTCTTTAATGTTAAAGACTGCATGATTCGATGGCTTTTGTCAATGCAAGGTTCTCTTCTTCTGAAAGTTCAACTTCAGTTTTACCATTAGTAACTTTTTTTGAAAAAATTCTAATGTGATCCCTTGCATTCAAACAAGAAATTATTATGCCGTCTTTTTTCTCGTTAACAAAGGCGGTTGAAAAGCTTTTTCCGCCAGAGGCCATACCACTGAATGCATCAAAAGTTACATTTTCAAAACCCCGGATTGATGTCCCTAACCTTTTTTCCACTTTTTTCAAGTAATCCTCGATACTTTTTCTAGAATTTTGCAATTCGAAAATTTCTTTTTGCATAGACATGAACGATTGTTCCAATGATCTACCGTTCTTGCCACTCATCAATTTTTTTGTTTTTATAGACAGTCTAATAACTATTAGTATTAGAACTATTATAATTAGTCCAAAAACTGATAGTATATAGAATAAGTTTTGCGGGTTTGTTAAAAATTCATTCATAAGTAAATTGTATTATATAACTTTAAATCATGTTTAACAAAAAAGTTTTCCTAGATTACGCTTCAACTACACCAGTTGATAAAAAAGTCTTCAATAAAATGAAGAAGTTTTTCTGTGCGGAATTTGCAAATGCACAATCTATTCATACCGAAGGTGTAAAAAATAAAAAAGTTTTAAACGAATCGAGAGAAAGAGTCGCTAGACTTTTACAGGTGAAAGAAAAAGAAATAATTTTTACGGCAGGGGGAACCGAAAGTATTAATTTAGCCTTGGCAGGTTTTGCTAAAAAAGTTTTAAGAGATTTCAAAGAAAAAGATCTAAAAGAAAAACCACATATCATTACAACTAACATCGAACATGTTGCAGTGTTGGAAACATTAAAATCTTTAGAAGAAAATGGTTTTGAAGTAACTTATTTAAAAGTAGATGAGAATGGTTTTGTTAAGTCTCAACAAGTTCAAAAATCTTTAAAATCGTCGACTGTTTTAGTGACGGTTATGCTTGCCAACAATGAAATAGGAACTATTTTTCCTATTAGAGATATTTCTCGTGTAATTCATAAATTTAAAAAAGAAAATAAGATCGACAAGAATAATTATCCATATTTGCATACAGACGCTAGTCAGGCGCCAAATTATCTTGATGTTAATATAAATCGTCTAGGGGTAGATATGATGAGTCTCGATGGTTCAAAAATTTATGGTCCAAAAGGTATTGGTTGTTTGGTCAGAAAAAATTATGTTGAAATAGAACCAATTATTTATGGTGGACACCAAGAATTTGGATTGAGGGCAGGGACTGAGAATTTGCCTTTGATATATGGTTTCTCTATTGCGCTTGAAAAAACTTTAGAGATTAGTAATTCTGAAAAGGATAGACTTTCAAAATTACAAAAATATTTTATTAATGAGATTCAAAATAATTTTTCTAACGCTTCGGTTAACGGATCAATAAAAGATAGGTTGCCCAATAATGTAAATATTTGTTTTCGTGGTATTAATGCAGAATTTGCAGTTATCCAATTAGATCAGCTTGGAATTTCGTGCGCCGCGATGACTGCTTGTAGGAATATGACAGAAGTTTCGAGCTCTTATGTTACATCAGCTATTGATTCTAAATGTGGCGCATCTTCGTTACGATTTTCAATGGGTAGGTCTACCTCCAAAAAAGATATCGACAAACTCTTGAAAGCTTTGTCTAAAATCATAAAATAAGTTATTATAGTATTTAAATATGGATGATTTAAACGCACAACAAATTGTTTTGTTAACTTTATTAGTAAGCTTCGTTACATCTATTGCAACGGGTATTACAACTGTTTCTTTATTGGAACAGGCACCCGAACCAATAACTAGGACAATCAACAGAGTTGTTGAGAAGACAGTAGAAAGAGTGATAGAAGTCGAAGGAGAAAATGAACCCACAGAAAGAGTGGTTGAAACTGTTATTATTAATGCAGAAGATTTAACAATCGAAGCCATAGAGAAAAATTCTGATTCAATTGTAAGAATTTATAAAGTTTCTGGTGATTTGGAACAGTTTGTTTCTATTGGAGTTATAGTAGAGGATTCAGGACAAATTTTAACTAATTCAAATCTAGTAGATGGGTCATCTTCTTATGTAGCTAAATACCCAAATAATTCAAAATTTGAAATTGTTATTTCCGAAGAAAATCTTGAACAGGAAACAGATTACATATTATTAGATGTGGTGTTAGGAGAAGGGGAATCTGCTCCTGGAGCTTTTTCAAAAATTACTATTGCAAATTCAAATAATCTGAAATTAGGGCAATCAGTTATCGCATTGTCGGGGAATGAATCTAATGTAGTATCTACTGGCATTATTACTAAAATAAATTCAGAACAATCAACTACAACTTCTGAATTTACATCTATAGAAACCTCTGTTGATGGCGATAAAATATTTAATGGGGCTGTTCTATTAAATTTACAAGGAGATTTAATTGGATACAAATATAATACTGTTAATAATTATACAAATTTTGTTCCTTCGTCTGACATTAAAAATTATTTAAATTTATTTAATGAGGCTTCAGAATAGCTTCATTAACTTGCAATTTTATAGAAATATTTTATAAAATTTAATTATTAGTTTCATAACTTAAAAACAATCATGGTGCCACCATTCAAAAATTTTACATCAAAAGCTCGTGAAGCTATAAAACATGCACATGAATTAGCGATTGAGAGGGGTCAAAATCACGTTAATCCTATTCATCTCCTAAGCTCTCTTGTTATGCAGGATGAGAGTATGGTTATTTCTATACTAGATAAAATGAAAGTAGACTCTGTTTTATTAGTTGAAAATCTGTTAGATATGATAGAGGTTGATGAAAAAGCCGAAACTTTGTCGCCATCTTTTTCAATGTATTTAGCACCAGAGTTGGCTCAAATAATTGAACATTCAACTAGAATCGCTGCTAATCTAAAAGATGATTTCGTATCTACAGAGCATTTGTTCTTGGCCTTTTTTGATGTAAAAAATCAAGCCACTCCTGTTTTGGAAACTTTTAAAATTAAAAAAGAAGAAGTTCTAGAAGTATTAGATGAAGTAAGGAAAGATGAGAAGAAAGGTGTTCAATCTCCAAAAACCTATAAATCTATCAAAAAATATACTGTAAGTTTAACCGAGAAAGCAAAGAATAATAAAATTGATCCAGTTATTGGTCGTGATCAAGAAATTAATCGCGTGATTCAAATATTATCTAGAAGAACAAAAAATAACCCAATCATGATTGGTGAACCAGGAGTCGGAAAGACAGCGATCGTAGAAGGGCTTGCTAATCGTATTGCTCAGGGTGATGTTCCTGAATCTCTGAAAGATAAAGATTTGGTTTCACTTGATTTAGGTTCTCTAGTTGCAGGAACAAAATACAGAGGTGAATTTGAAGATCGACTTAAAAAAATCATTAAAGAAGTCACCCAAGCAGAAGGTAAAATAATATTATTTATCGATGAGATTCATACACTTGCGGGTGCGGGTGCGTCTGAGGGGTCATTGGATGCTTCTAATATGCTAAAGCCAGCCCTTGCTAGAGGGGAGTTAAAAGCAATTGGTGCAACTACTTTAAAGGAATATCAAAAATACATTGAAAAAGATGGTGCTTTAACTCGTCGTTTCCAACCCGTTAATGTCGCCGAGCCTTCAATCGAGGATGCTATAGCAATTATGAGAGGTATCAAGGAAAAATACGAACTGTATCACGGCGTTCGTATTTCTGACGACGCTATTGTCGCGTCCGTTGAATTATCTAGTCGTTATATTTCTGATAGATTTCTTCCTGATAAGGCAGTCGACTTGATAGACGAATCATCTTCTACATTAAAAATTTCTCTAGAGAATATGCCACCAGAGTTGGAAAATACTCGTCGTAAAATAATGCGTCTAGAAATTGAAAAAGAAGCTATTAATTCTGAAAACAAAAAATCAAAAAAGACTACAGAGCGCTTGAACAAGATAAAGAAAGAAATTGCTGACTTGAAAGAGGGAATTAAAGAATTGGAATTAAAGTGGAAAAATGAAAAAGAAACTATTATTTCTATCAAAACTTTAAAATCTGATTTAGAACAATCGCGTTTAGATGCCGAAGCCGCAGAATCACAGGCCGATCTAGCAAAAGCAGCAGAGATTCGTTACGGAATAATTCCAAATCTAGAAAAAGAACTTAAAATCAAAGAAAAAAGATTGAAACGATTACAAAGTTCGCGTCAAATTCTAAAAGAAGAAATAACCGAAGAAGACATCGCCGGTGTTGTTTCTCGCTGGACCGGTATTCCTGTTTCAAAAATGCTGGAGGAAGAAGTAGAAAAACTTTCAAAAATGGAAAGTGAGTTGCGTGACAAAATTATTGGACAAGAAAATGCAATAAATAAAATATCAAATACTATCAGAAGGTCTCGAGCTGGTGTTGCTGACCCTAATCGTCCAATTGGCTCTTTTATCTTTCTTGGTCCAACTGGTGTTGGAAAGACAGAGCTAACTAAAACTTTAGCTGAATTTATGTTCAATGATGAAAAGTCATTAATTCGTGTTGATATGTCAGAGTTTATGGAAAAGCACTCAATTTCCAAGCTTATTGGTGCACCTCCTGGATATGTTGGTCACGAAGAGTCAGGTTCTCTTACCGAGACGGTTCGCCATCGACCTTATTCTATTATTCTATTTGATGAGATTGAAAAAGCTCACCCAGAAGTCTTTAATATTTTGTTGCAAGTTCTCGATAATGGTCGCTTGACTGATGGAAAGGGTAGGACTGTTAATTTTAAAAATACGGTAATTATTCTCACATCTAATATTGGTGCAGAATATATTGATAAGATGGAAAAGATTGGTTTCGCCAGTGACACTTCTGCTGAAAATCAATACAAAGAGACAAAAGTTAAAGTTGAAAAAGCTTTAAAAGAGCATTTCCGTCCAGAATTTCTAAACCGTTTAGATGACGTTGTTATATTTGATATCTTGAGTAGAGAGGCGATTAAAAAAATTGTTAAGATTCAAATTAATGAAGTAAAAGAGCGTCTTGATGAAAAGGGTATTGGAATTACAGTTTCTCCAAAGGTAATAGAATATCTTGGTAAAGAGGGGTACGATCCGCATTATGGAGCACGCCCACTAAAGAGATTGATACAAACAAAAATTCTTGATCCACTAGCACAATTAATAATCAAAAAACATGTTAGTTTTGGTCAATCTATCAAAGTCGGCATCAAAAAAGATGAATTCTACTTTGATATTAAAAAGGGAAGTAAAGTGACTTCAGTTTCTACTGAAAATGCAATGAAAGAAGAAGTTGTGTAAAATCTATTAGGAATCTAAATAGAAAAGCAAATATAAAAAACTAGAAATAAAATAAAAACCCTGAGAAGACAGGGTTTTTATTTTATCTGCTCCCACTTTTTGGGGTACAGATCAATGGTGCGTAGGGAGGGATTTGAACCCCCGTAGGACTTAGTCCGGCGGATTTACAGTCCGCTGCATTTGACCGCTCTGCCACCTACGCAATTAAGGGTTATTTTAACTTATTTTTTAAAAATGTCGAATTTTTGTACCGTTTTTGGTATTGACTAAACTATCAATATGTATTATAATATAAATAATGAATAGTAGAAGTAAAAAGAAAGATATCTTCGTATCAGCACTAATTACTGCGGTCGTTTTTATTGTGACACTAGCTGTTTTGTCTGTGCTTGGGCTTGCACCGCGTTCACTAAGTTTTAATCCTCAAGAAAAAACTCCTACAGTTAAAAATACTAATCAAATTATTGATTCTTCAAATGAAAATTATACTAGACCAGATCGAATTAGTATTCCAAAAGTCGGTATAGATTCTAATATTGAAAAACCTAATACTGCAGATGTTTCTGTGTTGGATAATTCGTTAACAAAAGGTGCAGTTCATTATCCTGGTTCTGGTTCTGTTGAAAAAGGGAATATGTTTTTATTTGGGCATAGTACAAATTGGCAAGTTGTACAAAATGAAGCATACAGAACATTTAATGGAATTGAAAAGCTTGAAAGTGGAGATGAAATTTATATTGAAGCCGATGGAGAAACATATGTTTATAAAGTAAAATCTGTTGTTTTAGTCGATGAAGATGATGCTTTGGTAGAATTTGATAATTCTTCTCGAACTTTAACTATATCTACATGTAACACTTTTGGTGAAAAACAAGAAAGATGGGTTGTTGAAGCTGATTTTGAAAGGGTAAGCACTTAACTTGACATAGGGCAAAAATCCTTGACTAATATTAAAAATAAGATATAATATAGATATCATGAAAATGAATAAAACAATAAAAAATAATATTTCAATCAGAGCTATTTTGGCTTTAGCCTTGGTGGTTTCTGTATTTTCTATTTCAAGTGTAGTTAATGCTCAATACTATTGGGGAACCGAAAACACCTATGATTCATGGGGTACAGATAATACATACGACTCTTGGTCAACTGACAACACTTATGACTCTTGGTCAACTGACAATGTATACGACTCTTGGAGCACAGATAACACATATGATTCATGGTCAACTGACAATGTATACGACTCTTGGAGCACAGATAACACATATGACTCTTGGTCAACTGACAATGTATACGACTCTTGGAGCACAGATAACACATATGATTCATGGTCAACTGACAATGTATACGACTCTTGGAATGGTGATGAAACTTATGACTCTTGGGGAACTGAAAACACCTACGACTCATGGAGTGGTGAGTACGCCTTAGCAGATACAAGTGTGTATGGTGGGTATGATCCTTATTGGGATGACTATGGTTATGGATACGGATATGGTGGCGGATATTACGATGAATATGTTTACGACGAGTATGTTTATTATGATTACTACGATCCTTATTACTATGACTATTACGTTTACTATGACTACTATTATGATAACTGTTACGATTGTTACTCATACAATCCTCCTACGTACGAAATAGTTTACGACTATTACTATTACAATCATTGTGATCATAATGATTGTGATCGACCAGATAGACCAGAACCTCCAACGAGAGATCGTGATTTAGAAGTTCAATGTGTGATTTCTGATTACACAGTTGAAGAAGGAGATTATGTAACAGTAGCAGTTGATATTTATGGAGGTGATAGTCCTTATGATATTCGATGGTATGGTGATACAAACTCATTTGACGACTTTGATAGAGATGATCGTTCACAAAGAGTTAGAATAGACGAGGATAGAAACATTCTATTAGAAGTAGAAGTAAGAGATGATGATGGTAATGTCGAACGCGATGTATGTAGAACTATTAGAGTTGATGAAGAAGACAGAGATAGAGATATCAATGTCATCACTACAACTGGTAGAGATTTAGATACACCAGACGGTGATCTAGCTGGTTTACAATCAGTTTATCTGAACCAAGTTCCATATACTGGTCCAGTTGAAGATGCTTGGAAAGCGCTACTGTTTACAATAACTCTTCTCGCTATAAGTTCTATCGCTGGATATGCTTACTACAGAAAGAGACAGAAACTATCTTTCTCAGATCATATTCAAAACTTCAAAGAGCGAAATCGTTTAAACAGATTTAACTAATAAACAAGTTCTACTAACAAAACTTGTTTAACTGAATAGAAAAACACCCCTGCATTATTTTTATAGACACGCGTTCGTTGCTACGCAACGCCGCTCTGCTCGGACTATCGTCCTGCGCAAGGTCTCTAAAAATAATGTATGGGGTGTTTTTTCTTTATTTCAAATTCTCTAGTAGCTCTTCGAATGAGAGTGTGCCGATTTGTCCGTTGTCGCGACTTTCTAAAGTGAATTTGTTCTCTTCGATGTCTTTGTCACCGATGATTATAAAGTAGGGAACTTTTTCAGTTTTAGCTTTGCGGACTTTCTTTCCGAATCCGTCATCTGATTTATCTAATTCAATTCTAAATCCGGCAGATTTTAATTGTTTTGCTAATTCGCTAGCTTTTTCAATGTGCGGTTCTGCAACTGGTATGATTTTCACTTGAACAGGTGATAGCCATAAAGGAAATTCTCCAGCAAAGTGTTCAATAATCACCGACATAAATCTCTCTAATGATCCTGCGATCGCGCGGTGAATCATAACAGGTGTTTTCTTTACTCCGTCCTTGTCTGTGTATTCTAATTTGAATCTAGCAGGCATATTGAAATCAAGTTGAACTGTAGCTAATTGCCAAACACGACCAATCGCATCTTTGAATTTGAAATCAATTTTTGGACCATAAAAAGCAGCTTCACCTTCTTCAATTCGATAATTTAATCCTTCTTCATCTGCAATTTTTTTCAAAATACTTTCTGATTCATTCCAAACATTGTCGTCACCTAAATATTTTTCGGGCTCTTTAGGATCACGAACAGAAATAAAAGCTTCATAAGAACCTTCTTTCCATAAATCAAGATCAGTATAGAACTCTTTGATAACTGAAATAATATTTTTAATTTCATCTCCAATTTGATCAGGGGTGCAGAAAACATGACCATCGTCTTGAGTTAGAGAGCGAACACGAGAAAGACCAAGTAGCTCGCCAGATTGTTCATCACGATAAACAGTTGTCGCTTCCATAAAACGAACAGGAAGGTCTTTGTAGCTACGAGCAGTTGAAGCATAAATTTGAGTGTGATGTGGACAGTTCATAGGCTTCATAACAAAACCTTCATCATCTTTTGCTTCGCGACTTTTAACTTTGAAAAGTTCGTCAGCAAATTTTTCCCAGTGACCTGAAGTTTTATAAAGGTCTGGTTTTGTAATATGAGGAATCCAAACTTTTTCAAAACCGTATCTCTCTTGAATTGAATTGATTTTATCAACAATCGCATCACGCATTGCAGTTCCTTTTGGGGTGAACATCGGAAGTCCTTGTCCAACTAAATCAGAGAAAGTAAACAAATTCATTTCTTTTCCAATTTTTCTGTGATCACGCTTTTCAGCTTCGACCATTAGATTTTTATAATCTTCAAGTGCTTCTTTTGATTCAAAAGCCACTCCATAGATACGAGTAAGCATTTTATTTTTCTCATCTCCACGCCAATAGGCACCAGCGATTTTAGTTAGCATAAAACCATCAACATTTATCTCTGAAGTATTTTCAACATGAGGACCGGCACACAAATCAACAAAATCACCAGTTTTATAAATAGAAAGTTTTTTACCTTCAGCAATTAAATCATCAATCAATTCAAGTTTATATGGTTGACCAGTAAAAATCTCACGAGCCTGCGCTTCGCCGATCTCTTCATATTCAAAAGGGGTTTCTTTGTTAAGTTGCTTTTTGATTCCTTTTTGAAAATTCTTTAAATCTTTCTCGGTTGGGGTCTTATCTGCACTAAATTCAAAATCATAATAAAAACCATTATCAATAACTGGCCCAATAGCTAATTTAGCCTCGGGATCGAATTTTAGGACTTCAATTGCCAACAAATGGGCAAGTGAATGTCGCACTTTGTGTATTTGTTCGTTCATTAAGTGAAATCATAGCATTTAAAGGGTTATTTCTAAATACTTGACAAAAAACCATAAAATGTTATACTATAAATATAAGTTCATTAAGAAACAAATACTTGCGAAATTGTATTTATTCAATTAGTCACAGTTTCAGGTAGCTAACTTTAATTATCAAAAACCAACTAGCTATCTAAAACTGTGACTAATGTTGGTCCAGTATCTATCTCTAAAAGATTTAGATTCATATCGAACTATAAGTTAGAAGGACAAAATAATGAAATACAATAAATTAAACCTCGGAACAATCGAAGCAATCGTTAACAAGCTCGGTGGAATGGAAGGCGTTGAAGCTTTCCTGTCTGGCAACGTGAAAATTACAGTTGTCAAGCACACTATCGACCTCGGCAAAGCGCCTCAACTCCCGTTCGACAACGCTGAAGTGGTAAAACACGAAAGCGAAATCAACGGAAAGAAGGTTGTCGAAATCGAGCTCCGCTCGGACGACCAACTCTATATTGACGGAAAGAAAGTGGTTCTCCACTTATCAGAACGTCAGATGGGTGACAAGCGAATTGTTGGTCACGAACTCCGTGAGGAACTCGAGTCTGGTGAGCAGGTGCTCTTGAACAGTAATGTTCTCGACTACTTGTACGATCATCCGGAACTGTTTCCTGAGCATTGGAAGAAAGATGAAAACGATGAAACTCGTTACATCTTCTTCTGGGGAAGTATCTTTCGGGACCCTTCGGACGGCCGCCTGTGTGTCCGTTTCCTGTATTGGGGCGATGGCGCACTGGACCGGTTCTACGGATGGCTCGGCTTCGACTGGTACCGCCGGCGTCCGTCTGCTTCCGTTGCAAGTTAGCTTAGATCTTTGAGCTTGGTCACTTAGACCTAGCCCTTAGATACTTAGACCTTAGTCCCGCCCAATCTTTGATTGGTGCGGGGCTTTTTTATTGATAAAATAGTATGCGGTAGTAGGTGAATATCATCAGATGGCTATTAAATTTATGTTGGGCTTTCTGGCACCGAATCCAGCAAGATAATAAATCGAGAATGTTTGCGATTACGATTTCAAACAGAGTGGTTTATTTGAGCTTTTAAAAAATAAAAATACTTGGTATGGAATATTATTGTATTTAAGATACAGAATTCGATACAACTTGGAGATAGTTCATTTAACTGTCAAAAAGTGGTGGTATGGGTGATATTTCATACATTTTCGGAACCCTTCGAACGGCAACCTGTATGTCCGTAACCTGTATTGGAACGATGGCGAACTGAACCGGAACTACAAATGGCTCGACAACGACTGGAACCGCCGGAATCCGTCTGCTTCCGTTGCAAATCTTTTTATTTCTCTCCCACATTATTTGTTGGGAGAGTTTTCTTTTGTTAGTTGTGTTTTTATTTGTCCGTGCCAACCGCCTAACATTTTTCCTATTTCATTTAGTTTTTCAGAAATTTGAATATATTTTTTATCATCTAAACTTTTGGTTTCCCAAAGAATCATTAAAAATATTTTTAAGGTATCAATTTTTCTGATTCCAACACGAACATAAGGTTGCTTTTCGTTTTTATTCAAAAAACTAGCTTGAACTATCATTTCAATACTTTCAATAAATAACTTATCTATTTTAATACCTAATGAATGACGATGAAGTTTAGGGATATTCTGATAATAGCTAAACCAGAGCAAATAAGTTTCTTTTAGTTTTTGTAATACTGGTAAAAGTCTTGCGGGGGGGGGTAGACTGTTTAAAGTGAGAAATATTTTTATTCATAAATATAATGATATCATTTCTGTTGAAAATTTGTTATTGGCTTGGCAAGAATTTTTAAAAGGAAAGAAAAGCAGAAAAGATGTTCAAGAATTTCAATTGCATTTGATGAAAAATATTTTTGAATTACATTTAGATTTAAAAAACAAAAATTATAAACATTCAAAATATCAGAAATTTAATGTTAGTGATCCAAAACCGAGAGAAATTAACAAAGCAAAAGTTAGAGACAGACTACTTCATCATGCAATTTATCAAAAACTTTATCCATATTTTGATAATAAATTTATATTTGATTCTTATTCATGTCGAAACGGAAAAGGGACTCATAAAGCCATTAATCAATTTAAAAAATTCGCTGGAAAAGTTTCTAAAAATCATACAAAAACTTGTTGGGTCTTAAAATGCGATATCAAGAAATTTTTTGCAAATATTAATCATCAAGTTTTAAAAGATATTTTGTTTAAAAATATTAAAGATAAAGATATCTTTAATTTAATAGTAATTATTATTGATAGTTTTGAAACTAAAAAAGGTTGTGGTTTTGGTCTTCCTTTAGGAAATCTAACCTCGCAATTGTTAGTTAATATTTATATGAGTGAATTTGATCAGTTTGTTAAACATAAATTGAAAGTTAAATATTATATTAGATATGCTGATGATTTTGTCTTTTTATCACAAGATAAAAATGAATTGGAAAAACTTATTCCTCATATTGAAAAATTTTTAGATAAGAGATTAAAACTAAGAATTCATCCAAATAAAATCTATATTAAAACCTATGCTTCTGGTGTAGATTTTCTTGGTTGGGTTAATTTTAATGATCACCGAGTTTTGAGGGACAAAACCAAGAAAAGAATTTTTAATAATTTAGAAAAACAAATAAAAAGATGTAGTGGAGTTAATGAAAATTCGAAACAGTCTTACTTAGGATTGGTATCGCATGGAAATACTTATAAAATTAGTGGGGAAATAAAATCTTTCTAAAATTTTAACTTGTCTTTCTTCCTGTTTTTGATAAATTTAATGTATGAAAAGTAAATCCCTACAACTAAATAATATTGTCTGGAAAGAAGGAAAACATTATGTAGCACAATGTTTGAATATTGATATTTCTAGCTTTGGTAATACTAGAAAAAAAGCACTTTCTAACTTAGAAGAAGCATTAGAATTATATTTTAATTAACCACCCCAAAAATACTTTCTATCGAGTTTCTTTGCAGGACTTCTTTTAAAAATATAACTGAGTCCGAAACCAAAACGAGAGAGAAAGTATTTTTGTGGTGGGTGGGGTTTTATTACAAAACCTTAATCGCATCAGCCAACATACTCAGCTCATCATTTCGCTTATTTAATTTCCCTTTAATCGCAATACATTTACCAGGTTCCAACTCTGCTTTATTTTTTTCAAAAACTTTCGGAAAGGCGACGATTTCTAGAGTGTCAGTTAGATCGCTCACTTTGATAAAGGCCATTTCATCATTTTTCTTTGTCCGAATTACGCGAATATCATCAATGTGACCAGCAATAACTGTACTGAAACCTGCACGATTATCTTTTTTAACATCAGCAATTTTGGCAGCTTTTTCTAATTTTTCTTTGAATTGCTCTAGTGGGTGACCAGAAATATATAAACCAAGCAATTCTTTCTCCCAAGACAATTGCTCTTTGGGATCAGCTGGATCAGCCGGAGCCAATTTCAAATGACTAGATTCTGCATCAGCACCAAAAAGAGAAGTCTGATCAGTAGATTCTTTTGATAACTCTTTTGAATAACTCAAAATTTCTTCTAGGTTGGCAAGCATCTGCCCGCGCTCACCCAGTTTGTCCATCGCACCACATTTAATTAACGCTTCAAGTGAACGCTTGTTCAAATTTTTATCTTTAACGCGCTTCAAAAAGTCTTCTAGTGATTTGAATCTACCGCCACGTTTGCGCTCTTCGATAATCACATTAGCAATTGCTTCACCAAAGTTTTTGATAGTGGTAAGCCCAAAACGAATTGCGTTTTCTGTTCCTTCTGAAGATTCTGCGAGAGCTTTTGCTTCTTTGGTAATTTCTTTGTCGTTCTCACCTTTGTTCATAATCGCGGTGAAATCTTCAAATGATTCGTTAATGTCAGGAGGTAGGACTTCAATTCCCATACGCTTACACTCGGCAACCATTTCGGCGACCTTATCAACATCACCAGATTCAGCCGTCAAAACAGCAGTCATGTATAAAACAGGGTAGTTAGCTTTGAAATAAGAAGTCAGATAAGAGACACGACCATAACTGGCAGCGTGGGCTTTGTTGAAACCATAGGCGGCGAAAGTCTCGATAGACTCCCACAACTCTGCAGTTTTTTGTTCTGAAAGTCCACCGACCTCTTGGCAACCTTTGGTGAACTTTTCGTATTGTTGCTTCATAATCTCGGGAATTTTCTTACCCATGGCCTTACGGAACTTGTCCGCTTCACCCCAAGAATATCCAGCAAAACGCACCGCAATCATCATAATGTCGTCTTGGTAAATCAAAATACCAAAAGTCGGCTCTAGGATATCTTTGAATCTCTCGTCTAGATATTTAACTTTGCTTGGGTTATTTTTTCTCTCGATGAAATCAGGAATAAAGGCCATCGGACCAGGACGATACAGAGCAACCATAGCGTTGATGTCATTAATGTTTGTTGGTTTAAGTTGCTTCAAAAATTGCGTCATCCCTTGACCGTTCAATTGGAAAGTCGCCGCAGTTTCACCACGCGCCAACATCTCATAAGTTCTAGTGTCATCTAGTGGAATATGTTCGATTTCAATATTGTCGCCGTAAATCTTTTCAATCAATTTAATAGTGTCTCCCATGATGGTCAGGTTTTTAAGTCCTAGAAAGTCGAACTTTAAAAGACCGACTCCATCTTCACCAACGGCGTGCATGTTGTATTGAGTGATTAGGTGACCTTCACCTTTTGGATCGAATTGAATAGGGACATCATCAGTCAGAGGATCAGGAGAGATAACAACACCGGCGGCGTGAACACCAATGTGTCTGGCACAACCTTCAATTTTTTTAGCCATGTCGATAATCTTTTTTACGTCTTCTTCTTTTTTGTATATTTCTTTAAGTTCTGGAACTTCATCGAGGGCGCGATCGATTGTCATTGGAAAACCCTGCGCTCCCATAGGAATTAATTTGGCGATTCTGTCTCCAAGATCGTATGGATATCCCATCGCACGAGTCACATCACGAACAGCACCTTTTGCCGCCATCGTTCCAAAAGTCCCAATCTGTGCAACATGCTCGTGACCATATTTTTCACGAACATATTCAATAATTTCATCACGCTGGGCATCGGCAAAGTCCATATCAACATCAGGCGCAGAAGGACGCTCTGGATTCAAGAAACGCTCGAAGGGAAGATTGAGTTCGATTGGGTCGACGATGGTGATACCAACTAAATAAGAAACTAGTGAGCCAGCGGCAGAACCTCTGGTGTTATAGAGAATTTTCCTCTCTTTGGCGGCACGCAAAATATCAGCAACCGCGAGGAAATATTTTGAGTATCCCTTTGTTGCGATAATGTTTAGCTCGTAATCAATACGATCGGTTAGCTCTTTGGTTTTTTCATAACCGCGCCATGTGATCCTCTCGTAGGCCATATGACGAAGTTCATCATCAGGAGTGCGACCAGATTCAATCTTGAAATCAGGGAATTTCCACTCGCCGAGAGTAATTTCGATATTACACTCATCAACAATCTTTTGAATATTTTCCACAGCGTCGGGGGTGTCTTTGAAAAGTTTTTCTGCTTGCTTGTTTGTAATAAAAGAAAAGTCAGCACCATCTCGATCTAAATTTCCACCACCACCAAAAGTAGAAGAAACTGAAATCAGTGTCCGGCGAGCTTCGCTATCTTCTGGTTTTAGATAATAAACATCTTGGGTTGCCACTAGCTTTACATCATTTTTGTGAGCAAATTCGGTAATTTTTTTAACCGCCTCGGCAAAACCTTCAATTTCTGGGTGATGACAAATTTCCATATAAAAATTCTCGTCTCCATAAGTGTCGCGATAAAATTTCAAAAGATCGCTGGCTTTTTCCTCGTCATTAAATTTAATCGCTTTGGCCAGATCACCAGAGAAAGCCGGCATAATACAAATTAAATCTTTGTTGTATTTTTTGATTATTTCGTTGTCGATTCGGGGCTTGTAATAAAAACCTTCTAGATAAGAATCTGTAACGAGACGAATCAAGTTTTGGTAACCTTTGTAATTTTTTGCTAGTAGAACAAGACGATGAGTTTGATTATCAATTCGCGCCTCTTTGTCGTGGCGAGTTCTAGTTGCTACATAAAAATCAACACCGATAATTGGTTTGATATCGTTATCAAGACACTCTTGATAAAATTCGATTGCACCGTATAGATTTCCATTGTCAGTTAATGCCAAAGCGGGCATATTATCGTCCTTTGCTTTTGCAACCAAGTCAGGTAGTTTTGGAAGTGCGTTCAAAAGGCTATAATGGCTGTGAGTATGTAAGTGGCAAAAATTAGTCTTCATTGAGATAATAATAATCTAAAATGACCAAAAACAAAAATCCACACAAAAATGAATTTAAAAACATCAACAATAAAGCGCTGAAATTCGTTGTTGGTATTGATGAGGTTGGGCGTGGTCCAGTTGCTGGTCCTGTTACAGTTTGTGCGGTTTTGATGACCGAGGATGCTTATAAAGATTTTAAAGAAAATGAAATTTGTCAGAAATTACGTGATTCTAAAAAACTTTCAGAAAAAAGACGCGAAGAATGGTTGGATCGAATTGTTCTGTGGCAAAAAGATGGAATGCTAGATTATGCAGTTTTCAATCTGTCTGCTGAAGCGATCGACAAATTTGGAATTACTAGTGCAATACAAAAATGTTTAAATAAGTGTTTAGAAAAATTAGAAGTCCCTGTCGAACATGATTGCGCACAGATTTTATTAGACGGAAGTTTAATTGCACCAGATAAATATAAAAATCAAAAAACAATTGTGGGAGGAGATGCCAGTGAGCCAATTATTGCCCTTGCTTCAATTGTTGCGAAAGTAAATCGCGACAAATACATGATTGAAAAATCAATTGAATTTCCAGAATATGGTATGGATCGACATAAAGGTTATGGAACATCAGCGCATATGAAAGCGATAGAGAAGTATGGACTTTCAAACTTTCACCGTCGAAGTTTTTTGAAAAGGTTTCTATGATTATTTAGAGCAACCAGAACAATACCTTATCGAGAATCTTTGCAGGACTTCCTTTTAAAATATAATTGAGTCCGAAACCAATTCGAGAGAAGGTATTGTTCTGGTTGACTCAATAACCAAAACCTGATACTCTTTTATCCATTATGACAGTAAGAATGAGACATACCAAAGCCCATACAAGAAACAGGAGAGCGCATCACTCGCTTTCAAATCCTGCTTTGACAAAGGATTCAAAAACAGGAGCTGTTTCTTTGAGGCACAGAGTATCTCCACAAACAGGAGAATACAAAGGTAAAAAAGTTATTGAAGTTTCTACAAAAATGAACGCGAAAAATCGCGCCAGAGCAGAAGCTGCAAAACAATCAACAAAGAAAGAAAAATAAGCCACAGCGATTCTAATAAAAAGCTTGGCTTTTTTCTTTTGTCTAGGTATAATTACTTTATAAGTTCATATGGCAAACAGGCACCTTTCCAGATCAATAGTATTACAAACTCTATTCGAGTTAGATATTCGAGAAATCGACAAAAAAGTCGCAGAAGAAATTTTGCTACGTAATACTACTGAATTTGCTCCTGGAATTGGTGATCATGCTTTCATGACAAAACTCCTAGATACAGTCGTATCTAAAAAACCAGAAATAGATAAAATAATCGAAAAGGCTGCTCCTGATTGGCCACTCGAGAAAATTGCGGTTGTTGACCGTAATGTTTTGCGTCTTGGTCTTGCAGAGCTACTTTTCTCTGATAAAGATGAAGTTCCAGCCAAGGTTGCTATCAACGAAGCAATTGAACTAGCTAAATCCTTTGGAGGAGAATCATCCGGAAAATTCATTAACGGTGTTCTAGGTGCTGTTTATAAAGAGATGGGTGAACCTGGTAAAGATCAGGTATCTAAGAAGAAAAAGGATGAAATTGCGTTTGAAGATATGCCAATTGAAAAGAAAGTTGGTGCGGTTGTTTATTGCAAGCAAGACGACGAATATTATGTTGCGCTAGTTCATGATGTATTTGGGCATTGGACACTATCAAAAGGAGGTTTAGAAGATGGAGAAGATGACGAAACCGGCCTTAAAAGGATCATTAATGAAGAACTCGGAATTGAGATAAAAGAACTTTTGGATAAGCTAGGTGAAAATGAATATGTTGCTAATCATCCGGAAAAAGGTAAACATCGCAAGCAGGTTACTTATTATTTAGTTTCTGCAGATCATGACGATGTAAAACTTGGTGAGTCAGGCGGTTTAGATGATGCCCGCTGGTTTAAACTTAAAGAAATTCTTGATTTAAATTTTTATGATGATATTCTGCCTTTAGTTACCAAAGCTATTAAAAAATTGGCAACTGATAAAACTACAAAATAGTTTTTTAATAATTAATTACGGCATTTGTCGTCAAAATATGGATTATAATAAAATAGAAGAAAAAATCGGTGTTAAATTTAACGACCGAAATATGTTGATTCAAGCCTTTACTCACCGTTCATTTTTAAATGAAAATAAAGATAAAGAATTGAAACACAATGAAAGATTAGAATTTTTAGGAGATGCAGTTTTAGAATTAGTTACAACTGATTACTTGTTCCGCACTTTTCCAGATAGACATGAAGGAGATTTAACTTCATTTCGTGCTGCTCTGGTTAATACACAATCTATTTCTGACGCCGCCACTAATTTAGGGTTTAATGATTATTTGCGACTTTCTAAAGGGGAATCAAAAGATGTTGGTCGCGCTCGTTCATATATTCTAGCTAATACATTTGAATCGGTTATTGGTGCAATTTATATTGACCAAGGTTACGACGCTGCTGCAAAATTTATCGCAGAGACACTTTTACCATCTATTGATCAAATTATTAAAGAAGGAACTTGGATTGACGCAAAGAGTAAATTGCAAGAAGTCGTTCAAGAAAAACATAGCCTGACTCCTTCATATGAGACAATAAAAGAAGAAGGTCCTGACCATGATAAGAATTTCACAGTCGCTGTCTATTTTGGCGACAAAGAAATAGATACTGGATCTGGTAAATCAAAACAAGAAGCAGAACAAGATGTCGCTCGAAAAATTTTAAAGAGAGAGGGAATTTTATAGAAATAATTAAGGCCTTTAATAAAAGGTCTTTTTTCTTTCTTAAAATAAAGCTATAATATTCCTTATGTATCTAAAAGAGCTAGAAATAAATGGTTTTAAATCGTTCGCTAATAAATCATCTCTAAAATTTGATTCTCCTATATCTGCGATTGTTGGACCTAATGGTTCTGGTAAGTCTAATATCGCCGAGGCTTTTCGCTTTGTTTTGGGAGAGCAATCTTTTAAATCAATGCGTGGTAAAAGAGGTGAAGATTTGATTTTCAGTGGGACTAATTCAGCCGGCAAACAATCACGAGCGAGCGTTAAAGTTTTCTTTGATAATAGCGACAAAGGACTTCCTATTGATTTTGATGAAGTTACCGTCGAGAGAACGGTTTTTCGTGACGGCGTGAACGAATACAAAATCAATGGTTCTTCCGTCAGACTAAAAGATATTACGGAATTATTAGCTAGTGCAAATGTTGGTTCCAGCGGGCATCACATTATTTCTCAAGGTGAAGCAGACAGAATTTTAAATACCACACCAAAGGAAAGAAAAACTATTTTAGAAGAAGCGCTGGGTTTGAAAATTTTTGAATACAAGAAAAATGAAAGTCAGAAAAAATTAGAAAAAACTGATGAAAACATTAAACAAGTTCAATCGTTGCGTCGTGAAATTGCTCCGCATATTAAATTTCTTAAAAAACAAGTTGAAAAAATCGAGGAAGGTAAACAAATCAAATTAAAGTTGGTGGATCTTTATAAAGAATACTTTAAACGCGAATCTCTTTATTTAAAATATAAAAAACAAGAACTGGCGCATGCGATTGACGAGCCGAAAAATCGCTTAAACGAAATTGATAAAAAAATCTCTGAATATCGAGAAATCGCTGAAAAAGAAGAACAAACAGAATTAAAAGGTCAAATCCAGACTCTTCAATCTGATTTATCACAAATCAATTCAGAAAAATCAGACTTAATTAGGAAACAAGGTCAAACTGAAGGTGAGTTGCAATCATTAGAAAAACTTCTTTCAAGACAGGAAGTGGTAAAGCGTGAACAAATCACAATAGATCAGAGCGATTTAGAATCACTAGAACAAAAAATATCAGAAATCCACAACAGTATAGAGAGAGAAAGTGACTTAATGGTTTTGCGAGAAAAAATATCTCAAATTGTTTCTTTGATTTCTGGTTTTATAAAATCTCAAAATGGTGAAGATGAAGCAAATCAACAAAACAAAGAACTCTTATCTGAAATAGAAACTGTTAAAGGAAAATTAAGTGAAATTGTTTCAGAAATAGAAGTTGTAAATCAAAGAGAGAGTGAATTACAACAAAAATTGTCACAAATGCGAGAGCAATTAGAATCTGATAAAACTGATTCGTTGGTGGCCGAAAAAGAAATTATCAAATTAATGACCGAGAAGAACGAACTTCAACAAATTATTTCTAAACATTCTGTGGAAATTCACAATTTTAATCAAGACGAAGCGAACTTTAAACAGGAATTAATGGAGGCTCACACAATTTCAGGGCGTGAAGCTTTGGATTATGAAAATATTGAATTTAAAGAAGGGGATTTGCATGTCCAAGAAAAAGAAATCGCCGAGGAAGAGCGACAAAAACAATTAGATCGAAAAAGGGAAATTGATCGCTTGAAAATAAAAGTGGAAGAATTTGGGAGTGGTTCGGGAGAGGAGATTATTCGCGAATACGAAGAATCAAACGAGCGGGATAAATTCTTGCTCTCTGAGATAGAAGATTTGGAAAAATCAGCTGAATCTTTGAAGCAATTGATTACCGAGCTAGAAGAAAAAATTAGCCAGAAATTCCACGAAGGAATAGAAAAAATTAATTCAGAATTCCAGAGATTTTTTGCACTAATGTTTGGTGGTGGAACTGCTTCGATAAGAGTTGTAAAAATTAAAAATCGCGTCCGTCGCGACACCGATCTAGATTTTGGACAAGATGAAATTCCAGAAGAAGAAAAACAAGAGGAAGGTTTAGAAGTGGATGTTTCTTTGCCTCGTAAAAAAGTAAAGGGTCTTATGATGCTATCAGGTGGGGAACGCGCACTTACTTCAATTGCGCTTATATTCGCTATGTCTCAAGTTAATCCTCCGCCTTTTATTATCCTTGATGAAACTGACGCCGCTCTCGACGAAGCAAATTCTCGTAAATATGGCGATATGATTGAAAATCTATCTGGGCATTCTCAATTGATTCTGATTACTCATAATCGCGAAACTATGGGTCGCGCGGGGGTTCTCTATGGTGTCACTATGATGCAGGGAATTTCGAAATTACTTTCTATTAATTTTGAAGACGGAATTGAGTGGGCGAAGTAGGTTGACTTTTAAGTATAAAATAATATTATTCAAAGCAGATGCTCATTAAATGACGACAAGCATCTTTCTGCTATAAGCGTAGGAAGCTAATTTCAGGTTCGAGTCCTGAATATGGCACCATATGGTATACATAAAATACAGAGTATATCCAGATGGTACTATTGAAGTTATTTGTAAGAAATAACTTCTAATACTAAATCTGAAGACAAGAAACCTCTTCTTGTATACAAGGTTAGTGACACCTTTTGTCGTCACAAGTCACATTAAGACCCACTTCGGTGGGTCTTTTTATTTTAGTAAAGTTACTTATCTTCCTTAACCAAATCCATATCAATTTTCTTCTGATCTAAATTAATTGATTCGACTTTTATTTTAATGTCATCACCGAGACGGAATTTCTTGCCAGTTTTTTCTCCGACCATCGCATAACTTTTTTCATCAAATTTGAAAAAGTCGTCGCCAAGTTTTGTTACATGAATTAGTCCTTCAGTTAAAGTGTCTTTGGTTTGAGCGAAAATTCCAAATGGTGTCACACCAGAAATAACAGCTTCGAATGCTTCGCCGATATGATCTTGCATGTATTCTGCTTGTTTATAGCGAATTGATTCACGTTCAGCTTCTGTAGCCATGATTTCGCGTTCGGTTGATAGGGAAGCTGCTTCTTCGAAGTAGTTAAGTTCGTTAGCTTCAATTTTTTGATCATGCAAAAAATTATAAAGAATTCTGTGAACTAACAAGTCAGGATAACGCCTGATTGGGGAAGTAAAATGAGTGTAGAATTTAAAAGCCAGACCAAAGTGTCCAATATTGGCAGGAGCATAAATAGCCTTGCTCATAGTTCTAACAGCCGCAGTTTTAATCATATTTTCTTCATTTTTCCCTTCAATATCATCAAACAATTTGTTTAAATCTTTAGCATCAACATAACCTTCATCATCAAGAGGCAGAAAGTAACCTAGTCCTTTGACGAAATTCGCCAAATCTTCTAACTTGTCCTTGTTTGGTAAATCGTGAATTCTGTAAATTAATTTGTTGTGAATGTTTCCTTGAACCTTTCCGTTATCGTGCATAAATTTAGCTACTTCGCGATTGGCAAGAAGCATCATTTCCTCAACTAGTTTATGTGTATCAATTCTTTCTTTTTTAATAACGCGGAGTGGGCGACCATTTTCATCAAGTTCGAATTTAATTTCATCAGATTCAAATTCAATTGCACCTTTGGCGCGTTTTTCTTTTGCTAATTGCTTGGCAATTTTATTCATTTGAACTAGTTCTTCTGCATAAGGACCACTTTCGGCATCGATAACTGCTTGGGCTTCTTCATAAGTGAAACGCTTTTTAGAATGGATAACAGACTTTCCAAATTTACGATTTACAACATGAGCATTTTCATCAAGTTCGAAAATTGCAGAGAATGCCAATTTTTCAGTATTTGGATTAAGTGAACAAAGATCGTTAGATAAGACTTCAGGTAGCATCGGAATAGTTCGGTCGACCAAGTAGACAGAAGTAGCGCGATCATAGGCTTCTTTGTCCAGCGCAGATCCTGGAGTTACATAATGTGATACGTCAGCGATATGAACACCGATTTCAAAATTTCCGTTATCTAATTTTTTAATATGCAAAGCATCGTCAAAGTCCTTGGCGTCGGCTGGGTCAATTGTGAATACTCCTTCTTCGCGCAAATCAAATCGCTTGTCAATTTCTTCTTGTGGAATTTCACTCCATTTTTTATCTAATTCCTCGGCTTCTTTGTCTACTTTTTCTGGAAAATCAATAATAAAACCTTTTTCGTAAATAATAGATTGAATTTCTACTTCGTGTTCACCTTTGTTTCCAAAAATTTTCATTAGAGAAGCTTCTGGAAGTTGGCCTTTTTGCCAATCCTCTAACTTGATCAGAACTTTTTGTCCTGAGGTGACTTTCTCAATAAATTCTTTTTGTAGTTTAAAGTCTGTGTAAACTTTAAAATTATCCGGCTTAATAATTATTTCTCCGTTTTCTTCTGTGACAGTTCCAACAAATTGAGTCCTCGCACGAGAAATTATTTGTGTGACCTCTCCCAAAGCTCGATCATCAGCTCCTACGCCGATTTTACGAACTCTGACAGTGTCGCCGGGCAATGCCTGGTTCATTTTTTCTGGTTCAACTACTATTTCATCTTTAGAATCTGGAATTTTAAGGAATCCCATTCCTTTACCGTTAGTGCTAATTTTAGCTTCAATTAAATTTTGTTCATTCATATTAATGGTAATGTTAACTCAAAAATGATTAAAATGCGAATTAATAAATTAGTTTATATTGACCTACTTAAAAACATTTGCTACTATTTCGCTCATGTTAATAATTAGATTACAAAGAGTAGGAAAGAAAAACGAACCAACATTTCGTATTGTTTTAACTGACTCAAAGAATGGACCAAAAAGTGGTAAATTCTTGGAAATCCTTGGTTCATACGATGCTCGTGATAAAAACGAATCAAAAGTAAAAGCTGACAGAGTAAAAGAGTTGATTGCTGAAGGTGCACAACTTTCTGACACTGTTCGCAACTTTTTAATTACTAAAGGTGTTATCGAAGGAAAAAAGGTTAATGTCCTACCAAAGAAAACTCCAGTTATCGATGAAGAAAAATTAAAAGCCGAAGAAGAAGCTAAAGCTGCCGCTGAAGCAGAATCAAAAACTGAAGAATCAACTCCATCTGAAGAAGGTGAAGAATCAAAAGTTGAAGAGTCTGCACCAGAAGTACCAGCAGAAGAAGCTAAACCCGAAGAAGCTCCAACCGAAGATCCTGTAGAAGAAAAAGTAGCTTAAATTAAAAAACATCTCGAAAGAGATGTTTTTTTGTTGACTACTATTTAAAATATGTTTTATAATACAAGCAGAGCAGTTGACGTAGAAACTGCCGTTATTCGTTAAAGATAAAGAAAAGAAAATGTCAGCAGAAAATGAATTAGATTATCAATTTTTGGAAAGCACAGTTAAGGCTTTGGTAGATAATCCAGAAGAAGTTAAGATTGATAGAACTGTCGATGAAATGGGAGTTCTATTAACTTTAAATGTTAGTCCAGATGATATGGGAAAGATTATCGGACGCCAAGGGAATACTGCAAAAGCTATCAGAATTCTTTTGAGAGTTGTTGGAATGAAAAACAACGCTCGCGTTAACCTAAAAATTAACGAACCAGAAAATGGTAAAAGACCTGAAACAACAGTTGATGAAGCAATTGATGATTTAAAAATTTAATCTATTTTAAATCAGACAAGAAGCAAACAAAAAAACACCATACTCTCTCGTTTTGGTTTCGGACTCTGTTTTATTTAAAAAGGAAGTCCTGCAAAGAAACTCGATAGTAGGTGTTTTTTTGTTTGCTTTTAAATTAAATCTGATTAAACTATAAAAATGAATTTCCACATAATTACATTATTTCCAGAATCAATGGAATCTTATATTAAATCTTCAATTATCAAGCGCGCCATTGAAGATAAAAAAATTTCGGTCAAATTCTACAACCCGAGAGACTTTACCAATGACAAACACAAAAGGATTGATCAAAAGCCGTATGGTGGAGGTCCAGGAATGGTTATCCAGGCTGAACCAGTCATAAAAGCTATCGCTAAAGCAAAAGGTCGCAAGAAAAAAGTGAAGATATACTTTACTTCACCTTCTGGAAAAAAATTCACAACTGACATCGCTAAAAAAACTGCCAATAATTACAAAGACACAATTATAATTTGTGGTCGCTACGAAGGGATTGATGCCCGAATTAAAAAAGTCTTTAGTATGGAAGAAATTTCAATCGGAGATTATGTTTTAACTGGCGGCGAATTGCCAGCTCTTGTGATGATGGATTCTATCTCTCGACAAGTTAAAGGTGTTTTAGGTAATGTGCTTTCTTGTGAGGAAGACAGAATCTCATCTCCAGAAGTTTATACAAGACCAGAGTCTTTTAAATATAAGAAAAAGAATTATAAAGTTCCAAAAGTTTTATTAACTGGAAATCATGCAGATATAGATAAATGGCGATCTTCGAAAAGAGGAAAATAATTTAAGTTATAAACATAATTTAATATTATTGTTTATTTTTTTTGTTATAATTCCATTGATTTTAAATTTTAAATAAAAGTGAAAAAAATAACTCAAAAAAAAGGTTTTACATTAATTGAACTTTTGGTTGTGATATCAATTGTGGCTCTTTTAACAACAATAATTTATGGATTTGTTGGAGAGGCTAGGGCTGAAGCTCAAGATAAGAAAAAAATACAAGAATCTAGACAAGTCAAAAATGCTTTAGAGATTCATAGAAATAAAACTGGTTCAGTACCATCAGAAGGCTCATTAGATCCAAATACTGCATATAATGAAAACAGTACAGAATATGAAAATGCAATGCTGGAATTAGTAAACAGCGGTTCTATTCCAGAAATACCTACTTCAGACAATGGTGAAGATTATTTTTATTTAATTGACGATTCGGGGAATGGTGTATTTGGTGCAATATTAAAATCAGATTCTTCAATCAGTGAAAATAACGGGTGCTATTTTACAGAACCAGATTTTGGTTGTTTAGGTGATAATGCAACTTATACTATTGAATTTGATAGAGAATCATTAATTGCAGAGGCGGAAAGTTGTTCAGGTGGTGTATGTGGTTCGGTAGGGGAAGGTCAAGATGATGCTGGCGGAACTTCGACTATATGGAGCTCTTATCCTGAGCAAGGATCTCATGCTGCTCAAACTACTCGAAGTACTTTTGATTATGTTACAGGCAGATGTGCTGAATTAAATACTGTTGCTAGTTATAATGATGGATATACTAATTGGAGATTGCCAACAGCTAGTGAGTTATATAGTCATTATGAAAAACAGGTTAATGGTGAACATAGTGAATTTACTAAAACCGGGTGGTATTATTGGTCTTCTACTCCTGGTGATAGCGGAGGTCATTACGGTGTAAGAATACTTTCAGGTTCTCTTGTTCAAGATGAACTCTCAGATTCTTATAATTCAGGTTATTATAGATGTGTTAGAACTGAATAAGTGTGGAAAACACGTTGACATTGATTTAGTTATAGTTTATAGTGTCTCTTAATACTTGGGGGGATTGAGTTTTGGTAAGTAAGTAGATTTTTATATTTTATAGGGGAAAAACTGCGAATATAAATGCAGATTTCAAAATTACAAAATAATTAGAATTCAAATACAAGCAAGCACAAACTTTTTATAAGGTTTGAGTGTTAGCTTGTCTTTTGTCTGTTTATAAGGGAGATTTATAAGATAAAATATTATATGGCTAAAAAACAATTGATAAGAACTGACTTGGGGAATACTATTGGTCAAAGAGAGAAAAAATATTTCTCAAAATACAAAAAACCAAGAGTAGAAATTCCTAATCTTTTTGAAGGGCAATTAGATTCTTTCAAAGATTTACTAGATAATGGTTTAAAAAATGTATTCGAAGAATTTTCTTCTATTAAAGATTATTCAGAAAAGAAATTCGAATTAAAACTTGGAAAAATTGTTTTTGACAAACCAAAGCTTTCTGCCAAAGAAGCTCGTCAAAATCACCTTACTTATGAGGTTCCGATGAAAATCAGGGCTACCCTTATAAACAAAACTCTTGGAACAGAAAAAGAGCAAGAAATTTTCCTTGCTGATTTTCCTTTGATGACAGATCATGGGACTTTTCTAATTAACGGTGTTGAAAGAGTTATTGTTCCTCAACTAGCTAGATCTTATGGTGTCCTGTTCACAAAGCAACTGCTTCGTGGGCGTTTTCAATTTGGTTCAAAAATAATTCCTTCAAGAGGTGCATGGATTGAATTCGAAACAGACGCTGACGATATTATCTATATTAGAATAGACAGAAACAGAAAATTCCCTGTAACTACTTTCTTGAGAACTCTTGGGGTTGGGACTGACAAAGATATCCTTAATCTATTTAAAGGTGACGACAAGACAATGCTTGCGATTCAAAAAACTCTAGATAGAGATGCAACAAAAACTGTTGATGAAGCTTATCTTGATGTATACAAAAGACTAAGATATGGTGATCTTGCCACATTAGAAAATGCAAAAGATTTTGTTGATTCAATTCTTTCAGAAGCAAGATATGACTTATCAGAAGTTGGTAGATTTAAATTCAACAAAAGATTTGGTCTTGGTGTTGATAAAAAATCACTAGAAAAAAGAACAATTGATATTAATGATTTAACAATTATTTTAAAACATGTAATAAGTCTAAATCACACTCCAAATGCAGAAGAAGATGATATTGATCATTTAGGTTCAAGAAGAGTTCGTTTTGTTGGTGAACTATTAGAACAAAAAGTAAGAACTGGTATGGCTCAAATGAAGAGAAATATTCAAAACAGAATGTCTACAATTGATACAGACACATCTCTACCTGCAAACTTTATTGCTCCACGTCCACTTCAAGCAAGAATCAAAGAGTTCTTCACAACGAACCAACTTTCACAATTCATGCTACAAGAGAACTTGCTGACAGAAACAGAACACCTTAGAACTCTTTCAGCATTAGGTCCTGGAGGTTTGCAACGTGAACGAGCAGGACTAGAAGTTCGTGACGTTCATCCATCTCACTATGGTCGTGTTTGTCCAATCCAAACACCAGAAGGTCCAAACATTGGTCTTATTTTGCGTCAATCTATTTTCTCTAGAACAAATAAATACGGAATGATTGAAACTCCTTATTTGAAAGTTGAAAAAGGTAAAGTGACTGGAGAGGTTGTTTATATGAATGCTCATGATGAAGAAGGAAATATTATTGCTCATGCTGCTACAAAATTTGATGATAACGACAAATTCGTCGACAAGTATGTAAGTGCTAGACAAAATGGAATTCCGGTTATCGTTAAAAATACCGAAGTTGATTATGTTGATGTTGCTCCAAACCAAGCATTCTCAATTGCTACTTCAATGATTCCATTCTTGGATCATAATGATGCCAACCGTGCGCTTATGGCTTCTAACATGCAAAAACAAGCCGTTCCTCTATTACAAGCAGAAGCTCCTGTTATTGCAACTGGAACTGAATATGATGCTCTACTATCTTCTAATCGTGTTTTAAGAGCTAAAGATTCAGGGGAAGTTCAAGCTGTGGATGCTAGAAAAATTATTATAAAAAATTCAAAAGGTAAGTTGGATGAATACGAGCTTGAAAATTACCGTAGAACAAACAACTTTACTTTATTTAACCACCGTCCAATTGTAAATGTTGGCCAAAAAGTTAAGAAAGGAGAATTAATTGCTGACACATCAACTTCAGACAATGGTCAAATTGCTCTAGGTAAAAACTTACTTGTTGCTTTCATGTCATGGAGTGGTTCTAACTACGAAGATGCGATTATTATTTCTGAAAGATTAGTTCGTGATGATACTTTGACTTCAATACATCTAGAAGAAGTTGTTGTTAATGTTCGCGATACAAAATTAGGTCCAGAAGTTACAACATCTGATATCCCAAATGTTGGTGATACAAAGCTTCGTGATTTAGATGAAGAAGGAATTGTGCGTATTGGTGCAGAAATTAGACCAGGAGATATTTTGGTTGGTAAAATTACACCAAAAGGTGAATCACAATTAACACCAGAAGAAAGACTACTAAGATCTATTTTTGGAGACAAGGCTCGTGATGTTAAAGACTCTTCAAAAAGGGCAGAAGGTGGTATGAGAGGTCGTGTAATCGGAGTTAAAGTTTTTTCAAGAGAAAACGGAGATAAGCTTGATTCTGGAATAATTAAAAGAATTCACATCGAAGTTGCTCAGTTACGCCCAATTACAGTTGGAGATAAGTTAGCCGGTCGCCATGGTAACAAGGGTGTTATCTCAAGAGTTCTTCCGGCAGAAGATATGCCGTATAACGAAGACGGAACTCCTGTAGATATTATTCTTACTCCGCTTGGTGTTCCATCTCGTATGAACCTTGGTCAAATTCTAGAACTTCACCTTGGACTTGCTGCAAACTCACTAGATTATCAAGCAATCTGTCCTGCTTTCGCTGGTGCAACTGTAGAAGAAATCAGAGAAGAATTGGCAGAAGCTGGATTTAATACAAACGGTAAAATGCCTCTTTTTGATGGTAGAACCGGTGAACAATTTGAACAAGATATAGCTACAGGTTATATGTATATGTTGAAACTTCACCACATGGTCGAAGACAAGCTTCACATGAGATCTATTGGTCCATACTCTCTTATTACACAACAACCGCTTGGAGGTAAAGCTCAAAATGGTGGTCAAAGATTTGGAGAAATGGAAGTCTGGGCGCTACTTGGTCATGGTGTTGCCCATACACTTCGCGAAGTTCTAACTTATAAATCAGACGATATAGTTGGTCGTTCAGCTGCCTTTGATTCTATTGTTAAAGGTCAACCTATTTCACAAACTAACACTCCTGCGTCATTTAACGTTCTTGTTAGCAATATTAGAGGTCTAGCCTTGGATATTGATATTATAAATGAAGTCGATGAAGATGAAAAAATTAATAATAAATAATCAAACAATCATGAGAAGAAAACAAAAAGAAGTAAAAATTGATAAAATTTTCTTGAGATTAGCATCTCCAGAAAGAATTTTAGAGTGGTCACATGGGGAAGTTACAAGACCAGAAACAGTCAATTATAGAACTCAACGTTCTGAAAAAAATGGTTTGTTTGATGAAAGAATCTTCGGTCCAGAAAAAGACTACGAATGTTATTGTGGAAAATACAAAGGAATTCGTTACAAAGGAATTACTTGTGAAAAGTGTGGAGTTGAAGTAACTCGTGCAATTGTTCGCCGTGATAGAATGGGGCATATTGAACTTGCTTCACCTGTATCTCACATTTGGTTTTTGCGTTCTATGCCATCTAGAATTTCATTAATTCTAGGAATGACATCGTCTGATGTTGAAAAAGTTATTTATTTCGCTGGCTACCTTATTACAAAAGTGGATGAAGATGAAAAGAAGAGAATTCTTTCTGATCTTGATTCTGAACTAAAAACAAAATCAAAAACTGCGCAAGATGAAAAAACAAAAAATCATCTTAAAGATCTTTACCAAGATACAAAAAGTGAAATAGACAGCATCGTCCAAGGAAAAGTAATTGATGAAGTCCAATATCATAAATACTCTATGAAATATGGCTCACTTTTTGAAGCTGAAATCGGTGCTGAAGCAGTTTATGAAATTTTCAAAAATCTAAAACTTGAAGAGCTTAAAGCTAACTTGGAAAAAGATCTTGAAAAAGCAACATCAGTAACAAGAGACAAACTAAATAAAAGATTAAGTTTGGTTAAATCAATGATTCGATCAAACATTAGACCAGAGTGGATGTTTTTGAAATATATTCCAATTATTCCTCCTGCTATTCGTCCGATGGTTGCGCTTGATGGTGGAAGACAAGCTACTTCTGATGTTAACGATCTTTATCGTCGTGTAATTAACAGAAATAACCGTCTGAAAAAACTTAAAAATATCGGTGCACCTGATGTTATTTTGAGAAATGAAAAGAGAATTCTACAAGAAGCTGTAGATGCTTTGATTGATAATTCAATTAGACACAATTCAAATTCAGGGATGATGAGTGCAGCTCAAAAAAGACCATTAAAATCAATTGCTGATTCACTAAAAGGGAAAAGAGGTATTTTTAGAGGAAACCTTCTTGGTAAGCGTGTTGATTATTCTGGACGTTCTGTAATTGTTATTGGTCCTACACTAAAACTAAATCAGTGTGGTCTTCCAAAACATATGGCGCTTGAACTTTTCAAACCATTTGTGATATCTGAGCTTTTGAAAAAAGAATTAGCCTTCAATATTAGAGGTGCTGGTCGCTTGATTGACGATGGAGCTCCAGAAGTTTGGGAAATTTTAGAAGAAGTAATTAGAGATAAGTACGTTCTACTAAACCGTGCCCCTACTTTGCACCGTCTTGGTATCCAAGCTTTCAAACCGGTTTTGATCGAAGGTAAAGCTATCCAAGTTCACCCACTTGTGTGTACTGCTTTCAATGCTGACTTCGACGGTGACCAAATGGCTGTTCATGTACCATTATCTGTAGTTTCTCAATATGAAGCTCGTGAAATTATGGCAGCTGACAAGAACGTATTGAAACCAGGTTCTGGTGAGCCTGTCGTCGCAGCTAAATTGCTAGATATTCTATTGGGATGTTTCTGGGTAACAAAAATGATCAAAGGCGAAAAAGGTGAAGGTATGATATTCCCAGGACCAAACACTGCTATGACTGCCCGTGATTACAGTCTTCTTTCTCTAAGAGCAAAAATAATAATCAAGAGTAAAGCAGGAACAAAATATGAATCAGAAAATGGTCAAATAGAAACAACTGTTGGAAGAATTATGTTCAACTCAATTCTGCCTGATGATTATCCTTATGTTAATGACGAAATCAACAAAAAGAAAATGTCTGAAATTGTTGATGATTTAATTGCGCGTTACGGTATTAGTGGTATTCCAAAAATTCTTGATGATATTAAGGAATTCGGTTTCAAATATGCTACAAAATCAGGTATAACATGGGCTATTGATGACTTGGTTATTCCAGTAGAGAAAAAACCAATTATTGATGCTGCAACAGAAGAGGTTAAACAAGTTGTAAGACAGTTTAACGATGGTCTTCTTTCAAATATGGAGAAGAAAAGAAAACTTACAACAATTTGGCATGAAGCTAAAAATAAAATTGAAGCGTTAATTCCTGGAACTTTAGATGAAAATTCTCCAGTTTATGATATGTGGAAATCGGGAGCCAGAGGTTCTCTTGGACAAATTACTAACATGGCAGGTATGAAAGGTCTTATTGTTAACTCAAAAGGTGAAGAAATTGAAACCCCAGTTCTATCATCTTCAAAAGAAGGATTCAGTCCTATCGAATACTTCACATCAACTCACGGTTCTAGAAAAGGTCTTACCGACACTGCTCTAAACACTGCTAAAGCCGGTTACCTAACTAGAAGACTCTTTGACGTTGCCCAAGATGTAATTGTTAATGAACATGACTGTGGTACAAAAAATTCAATTCTAATCAAACGTGATACAGGTGATTCAGGTATTGAAGTTCCTATCTCAAAGAAAATTAAAGGTAGAGTTCTTGCTAAAGAAGTTAAAGCAGGAGACAAAACTTACAAAAAAGGTCATCTTATAAGTAAATTAGATGCACTTGATATTGAAAACAGTGACCTGAATGAAATAGAAGTTAGATCGCCGCTTACTTGTGAATCTGGTAAAGGAGTTTGTGCTAGTTGTTATGGTTCAGACCTTGGTAAAGATGAAATGGTTGATCTAGGTGAAGCTATTGGTACAATTGCCGCACAAGCTATTGGTGAACCTGGTACACAGTTAACTATGAGAACTTTCCATGCTGGAGGTACTGCTGTTGTTGGTGGAGACATTACACAAGGTCTTCCTCGTGTTGAAGAGGTTTTTGAAAGAAGAAAACCAAAATCACCAGCTATCATCTCAAAAACAGATGGAATTGTTTCAGAAATTCGTGATGAAAAGAAAGAAAAAATATTGGTTGTTTCTCCAAAAGCTGGAGCAAAAAGTCAAAAACTACAAGAATATAAAATTTCTGAAATCCGAACACTCTTGGTTAAAGAAGGAGATGAAATTACTAAAGGTCAATTACTAACTGATGGTTCAGTTGATATTGCAGAACTATATAAACTTGCTGGTCGTGAAGCTGCTGAAAACTATATTATTGGACAAATCAACAGAGTTTACGAACTTCAAGGAGAGCCAGTCTCAAGAAAACACATCGAAATTATCGTTAGACAAATGTTCTCAAGAATTAAAATTACAGAAATAGGCGATTCATTGTTCGCTGTTGGGGATGTTGTTAGTAGATCTGATTTCAACGCAGAAAACAAAAAATTATCTGAAAGTAACAAAATGGAAGCTAAGGGAGATGTTGTTCTGCTAGGTATTACAGAAGTATCACTTTCAAGAAAAAGTTTCTTGTCAGCGGCTTCATTCCAACACACAACAAAAGTTCTTATCAACGCAGCTATTCGTGGTGCCGAGGACAATTTGAGTGGACTAAAGGAAAATGTTATTTTAGGTCGCTTGATTCCAGCTGGTACAGGTTTTGTCGGAAGTAAGAAATATGAACAAGCAAAATTAATTGAAGAAGAAGCAATTGCAAAATACGAAGAGCTGAATTCATACGATAACGAATAATAATTAAAAAAACTATGTCGCAAGATAATGTATCAAAAATAAAAGAGCGACTAGGAATCAAAGAAGTTGTCGAGACATATATCAAACTAGAAAAAGCGGGAAGTAACTTTAAAGGTAGATGTCCGTTCCACAATGAAAAAACACCATCTTTCTTTGTTTCTCCAGATCGAGATTCATACTATTGTTTTGGTTGTGGTGCAAAAGGCGACATATTCACTTTTGTTCAAGAATACGAAGGAATTGATTTTTTAAATTCTTTGAAATTATTGGCTGATAGAGCTGGTATAAAATTAGATAAAATTAATCACAAGCAGAATTCGCAAGAAAATCTCCTGAAAGAAATCCTCGAAGAAGCAACGATTTTTTTTGAGGATGCATTCAAAAAAAATTCCGAGGTAATGATTTATCTTAAAAAAAGAGGATTGAATGAAGACACTATCAAAGAATGGCGAATTGGTTTTGCACCTAATGGTTGGAGTAATCTATCAGACCACCTAAAGAAAAAAGGTTACAAAGAGTCAGATATTGAGAAAGCGGGTCTGATCAAAAAAGGTCCAAAAGAAAGTTATTACGACAGATTTAGAAGTAGGATAATTTTTCCGATACATAATTCAAACGGAGACATTATCGCTTTTACCGGAAGAATTTTTGGAGCAGAAGAAGATACCGCAAAGTATTTAAATAGTCCTGAAACTGAACTATTTAAGAAATCTGAAATACTTTTTGCTTTTGATAAAGCTAAAGGTTCAATAAGAAAAAATGACTTTGCTATTTTAGTTGAAGGGCAAATGGATACGATTATGTGTCATCAGGCCGGATATAAGAATGCTATCGCATCGTCCGGTACAGCCATAACAGAAACCCAACTAAGAAATATCAATAGGTTATCCAAAAATTTGGTCATTGCTTATGATTCTGATAGTGCTGGTTTCGCTGCTTCAGAAAAAGCTTGGAAAGTTGCATTGTCAATTGGAATGGATGTTAAAATTTCGCCGATTGAAGAAGGTCTAGACCCTGCAGACTTGATCCAAAAAGATCCAAAAAAATGGAAAGAGACTATCAAAAAATCAGAGCACATCATAGATGTCTTTATAAGAAAAATATCAAATTCAGAAACCGATAAACGAAAAATAATTCAAAGAGTTATAAAAGACATTGTTCCACACTTGAAATACATATCTTCTAGTATGGATAGAGATCACTTTGTAAAAAAAGTCGCCGAAGCTTTTGACATATCAATAGAAGCTATAAACGAAGAGGTAGCTTCTTATGAAGACGATAACGGTGAATCTTTAAATTTGAATAATTTATCAAAATCTTCTCTAGTTGAAAGGGAAAAATTTGATGAATTAGCATTAGAGAAAAGGATATTTGGCGTGATGTATGCTCTTGAGAAAAAAGACGAAGAGGAATTCAAGATGATGCAGGAGGGGATAATAAATATTGTAGGTCAAGAGGGATATGATAAAATTTTAGAAAGTATAAATGAGGAACTAGAAGAAATTATATTTGCCGTTGAAAATTCTTTTGATGAAAAGAATATTAAAATAGAATCCAAAGAATTATTAAAAAATTTAAAAATAAAAAAATTAAATAACGATAGGAAAAAAATATTATTAGAGCTTAAAAAAGCCGAACAACAAAAAGATGAAGAGTTAGAGAATAATTTATTATTAGAAATCAATAAAATTTCAAAAAAAATACAAGAAATAAATTAAATTTTATATGCCAAAAAAGAAAGCAAGCAAAAAACAAAATAAAACAACAAAAAAAGTAGCAAACACTACTAACAAAAAAAACATAAATAAAACTAAAAAAACTCCTGCTAAAAAAAATAAAAAAGAGGATTTAAAAATTGCTGCTGCGAAAAAAATAATCAATAAAGGTAAAGAAAGAGGTTATATTACCTATGATGAAATTTTAAAAGCATTTCCAAATATTGAATCTGATGTTAAATTTCTAACTTCTCTTTATGAAGATTTAGAAAATTCTGGTGTAGATGTGTTGGAGAGTGGTGGACTACTAGAAACCATAGAAGAAAAAGACGGTAAATTTGTCTATGGTAAAAATGCTTCACAATATGATTCAATCCAAATGTATCTAAAGGAGATTGGTCAATATTCTCTAATCATGGCTCATGAAGAAAAAGAGTTAGCTAAAAGGATTGAACAGGGCGATGAAGAAGCAAAAAACCTTCTAGCTCGCGCCAACCTTCGTCTAGTTGTATCTATTGCTAAAAAATATGTAGGTAGAAGCCCTGATTTGACCTTGCTCGACCTTATCCAAGAAGGGAACCTGGGTCTCTTTAAAGCTGTTGATAAATTTGATTGGACAAAAGGTTATAAATTTTCAACTTATGCCACATGGTGGATTAGGCAGGCAATCACTCGTGCTTTGGCTGATCAATCTAGAACAATTCGTGTCCCTGTTCATATGGTTGAAACGATTGCAAAATATAAGCAAGTCTATCGTCGTCTATCACAAGACCTTGGGCGTGAACCAATGCCAGAAGAAATTTCAGTGGAAATGGATTTGGATATTGAAAAAGTGTATACAATTGAAAAAATTGACCAAAATACTGTTTCTCTAGAAAGCCCTGTCGGAGACGATGGTGATGAAAAATCTACCCTTAGTGACTTTTTAGCTGATGATAAAATTTCTTCACCTGATCAAGATGCCTCACATCGAATTTTGAAAGATCAAGTCGAAGCTATTCTGAGTGATTTATCAGAAAAAGAAAGAAAAATTTTAGAATTACGACATGGACTTGGGGATGGAATTCAACATACCCTAGAAGAAGTTGGGAAAAAGTTCGGTGTTACTAGAGAGAGAATTCGTCAAATCGAAGCCAAAGCACATGAAAAAATTAGACAACATAACGATTCTGACAAATTAAAGAATTATTAGATTTAATTTAAATCAGTTCTTGGTGCAATAGTATTATTAAAATCATCTAATAAATATTTCACTATTTCTTCAGCTCTGCTAATATCTTTTTTGTCTGACATGGATATTAATATTTTTGATTTTTCCGCGTCTATCATCAAAGTCTCTAGTTTGCTTTGAGCGTCAATTATCTCATTAATTTCATTTTTTATTTTTTCTCTTTTCTTTCTAAATTCTGGAGTATTTGCTTTATCTGATTCAATTAGTTTTTCAGATAAGTCAGATAATTTATCATATCTATTATTTAGATCAGAATTAATCATCTTTAATTGTTTTTCGAATAAGATAACCTTAACAAGTTCTATATCTTCGGGGTTTAATAAACTAAATCGCTTTAAAACTCTCTCGGTAAAATTTTTAATTCTGTGTGTTAATAGTAATAATTCAGGATCGATATTTGGTTGGTCGTTGTTTTCAAAAGATTCGTTTAATTTCATGATATAAATTATATCAAAACTTGTTATAATTCAAACATATGGATAAAAATTTATTTGAGGAGCAATATAAACAACTAAATCAAAAACAAAAGGAAGCGGTCGATACGATCGAAGGGCCTGTAATGGTTATTGCTGGACCTGGGACTGGAAAGACGACAATCCTCACTCTTCGTATCGCAAATATTCTACAAAAAACCGATACTCAGCCTGAAAATATATTAGCCCTTACTTTTACAGAGTCAGGTGTTTTTTCCATGAGGAAAAAATTATCAAAAATTATTGGATCAGTGGCTCACAAGATTAATATTTTCACTTTTCACGGTTTTTGTAATTATCTAATAGAACAATATCCAGAAAATTATCAAAAAATTATTTCTTCTAAACCAATCTCTCAATCACAACAAATTAAATTAATCGAAGACATAATTTTGCAAGGTGACTTTGATTTGGTTAAGCCAATAGGAGATCAGACTTATTATGTAATGAAAATAAAATCAGCGATCTCTCACCTAAAAAAAGAAGGCTTCACTTTTGATGAATATAAGGAAATTTTGCAAAACAAAATTACTGAAATTGAAGATGATGAGTCTTTGATAAATAAAAAAACTGGCAAACTAAAAGGCGACGCATCGAGAGAACTTAAAAAAATAAAGAGAAGTTTAGAATTGAATACTGTTTACAAAGAATACCAAGGCAGATTGCGCGAACTCAAGCTGTTTGATTTTGACGATATGATTTTAGAGACACTAGAAGCGTTTGATAATGATCCTGACTTTCTTTTGGAGCAACAAGAAAAATTCCAATATTTATTAGCAGATGAACATCAAGACACTAACCATGCTCAAAATAGAATATTAGAATTGTTGGCAGATTTTCACGACAGTCCAAACATTTTTATTGTAGGCGACGAAAAACAAGCTATCTTTCGATTCCAGGGTGCGTCTCTGGAGAATTTTCTTTATTTCAAAGACAAGTTTAAAGACACAAAAATAATCCAGCTTAAAGAAAATTATCGTTCTAATCAAAACATTTTAGATAATGCTTTTGAATTAATTTCTCGAAACGAAACCGACGAATCGCTCAAGATTGAATTAAAAAGTGGAATCAAGACTGTTGATGAGGATAATTTAGATATACCTGAAAAAATTCAAGTTAAAGAATACAAAAATTACAACCAAGAAATTTACAGTATTTCTGAAAAGATTAAAACCTTAATTGACAAAGGAGTAGACCCAAATGAAATAGCAATTATTTATCGTAAAAATTCTGAGTCTTCCGAAATTAGCAAAATTCTCGAAGCTAAAAAAATTCCTTATTATATAAATTCAAAGCAAAACATAATGGACAGTGATGATGTCCTAAGAATTAAAATAATGTTAAAGGCAATTAGCGACCCTTTTTCAAATCCCGACATCATATCTCTATTTAATTTAGACTTTATAAATTTACCTCTTAGAGATATCCACAAGATTTCTAAAAAATTACGGGATAATAATATTTTTGATTTAGTAAACGAGCTTGATGAAGATGAGTTTGAAGATTTTGGAAAGATTAAACAGGTAATTTCAAAGATAGATTATTTTCATAAGCAATCAAAAAATCGTAATGGACTGCGGGTTTTTGAAGAGTTAATAAATGACTTTGGTTTAATTGATTCAATTTTAGGTTCGAATGATTCTGTCGAGAGAATGGCAGTTATAAATAAAATTCATTCCGAATTCAAAACAAATAGCGCTTCAAAAAATAATTATCTATTAAGTGATTTTATAGAATACTTAAACACTTTAGAGATTTATAATATAGATCTTGAAACTTATATAAATGATATAGATGAAGGAGTTTCTCTGATGACCGCGCACGGCTCAAAAGGATTAGAGTATGATTATGTTTTTATTATTAATACTAATCAGAAAAATTGGGGTAATTCATCAAGTAGAAATTATTTTGACTTACCTTATATAAATAAAGAGATCAAAAATAACCAATCTACAGAAGATGAAAGAAGGCTGTTCTATGTATCTCTAACACGAGCCAGAAAAATGGTTCAGTTAAGTTATTCTGAATTTAGTAATGACGGTAAAGAAAACTACCCATCTCAGTTTATAGATGAACTAAAAAAAGATATGGTAGATTTTGAAAAAGTTAAACCAATAAAAAATCATAATATAATTTCTGATTTATTAAAAAGTGAAAGACAAAAAACAAAAATAACTGACAAAAATTACATCAAGAAAATGTTTTTAGAAACGCCAATGTCTGTAACTGCTCTCAATAACTATCTAGAATGTCCATGGAGGTATTTTTATTCAAATCTTATTAGAATTCCTATGCCTACAACCAGTAGTTTAGCTTTTGGTAATGCGATACATGCTACATTTAAATGGTATGTTGATAACATAAAACAAAAACCTGATATAGAAAAATTGAAAGACAAATTTACAGAATTTCTAGAAGAGCAAAATGTCGATTCTGATAATAAAAAAACTATTAAAAAAGAGGCGAGTGAGATACTGCCAAAATATTTTGAAACTTTTTTAAAAGATTTAGACCCAAAAATAGAGCGCTTAACTGAATATAGTATTTCAGATTACACTTTAAAATTTGATGATTGTGAAATTCGTTTAAAAGGTAATTTGGACAGGATAGATTTTATCAACGACAAAGATGTAGAAGTTATTGATTACAAAACCACTAAACCAAAATCTGAGAATGAGATAAAAGGGAAGACACAAAATAGTGATGGAGCATATTATCGCCAATTAATTTTCTACAAGATGTTGATTGAAAATCACAAAGATTGGAAAATGAAAAATGCGCAATTAAATTTTGTTAAACCTAATGATAAGGGTGATTTTCTCTCTAGAATTTTTGAAATTTCGAATGAGGAAGTGGAGGATTTGAAAAAAACAATTATAAAAGTATCTAGGGAAATAGTTAATGGTGATTTCCTAAATAAAAAATGTGACAAGCCAGATTGTAGCTATTGTAGAAAAGTAGATATTTTCAATAGAAATTAATTTATTGAAATCATTTTTTTAATTCGATTAAAATTCCAATGAATTTTGTTGTATAAAATCACTCAGTAATGAATAAGGTAGAGCGCCTGATAGGTTTTCTTGAATCCCTGTTTTTGTAATGACGATATTATAAGGAGTTCCAAATTCTCGATCGATTGATTTGATATATTCAATATCTTTTAGATCGTCCTCAATTTTTTTTATTGTTTCAGGTTCTTCAGTGCAGGAATTAATTTCTTCGGTATCTAATCCAAGATTTTCTAAAATAATATTTGTATTTGACTCACTGATTGATTCTGGGGCATTATCAAAAATTTGATTAGTAAAATTCCAAAACATGTTATTTCCTCCAATTTCAGATACACATTCAGAAACAAGAGCAATTCTGCGTGCATTAGAGTGTATTTCTTCTAAGGGGGCTTGTCGATATATCCATGCAACACTACCGGTTTGGCCGTAATCATCGATAATTCTCCTCATTGTGGTATGGAATTCTTGGCAGTATGGACATTCAAAGTCAGAGTATTCGATAATTATTACATCTGCGTCAGGGTTACCAATAATATGATCTTCGGCAGTTATTGGTTGGATTTTATCATCTTTTATTTCAACAAATTCCTCCTTTTCAAACAGATTTGCTAATAAATTTGTTCTAGAAATGAATATACCGCCACCGATTACAATTCCGGAAATTAAAATAGTTAATGCAAAAGCTAAAGAGTTATTTTTGTTCATAATTATGTTATTATTTCAGAATAAATTATAACATATATGGATTTACTACTATCAATTTTATTAGGTTTTGTTCAAGCAGTAACAGAATTTTTACCCATTTCTTCTTCTGGGCATCTAATTTTGTTTAGAGATTTAACAAATACTCAGTTTGAATATGGATTAGCATACGATTCTGTATTGCAATTCGCTACTACTTTGGCCGTTGTTGTGTATTTTCGAAAAGATATCCTTCGTCTAATAGATTCGTTTTTTAAAATTTTCACAGGCAAGTTAGAAAAACACGAGGACAAAATTTTAATAGGGGCAATTATTATCGGAACAATTCCTGCAGTTGTTTTTGGTCTTTTATTGGAAGATTTAATGGATACAATTTTCAGAAGCTCACTGTTGGTGGCTGCTACTTTAATTTTAGGTGCAATTATTATGCATTTCGCTGATAAAATATCTAAACAAGATAGAGAAATTAATATTAAAAATGGTCTGATTATTGGTTTATTTCAATCGCTAGCATTGATTCCAGGCATGTCTAGATCAGGAATGACAATATCTGGGGGTTTATTGATGGGGCTTAAAAGAGAAGCCGCAATTAGATTCAGTTTTCTTTTAGCTATTCCTGTTTTATTGGGATCTGGGGTAAAAAAAATGCTAGATTTAGAATCTAGCGGCTTGTTAAGTTCTCTAGGCTTAGAGCTTGTTTTTGGGGCTATAACGGCTTTTATTTTTGGCATTCTAGCTATCAAATTCCTTATCACATACTTAAAAAACAATAGCTTTAAAGTATTTATTTGGTATCGCTTGATATTAGCGTCTGTTATTGTATTAATTTGGTTTTTTTAAAATAAGCTTTTTGTCACTTTGGAATCATTTTCGTCGGCTTTCCAATCGCTAGTGTCAATTGGTATTTTGATAATTTCATTTGAAAGTTTATCTTTCAATTTTAGATATCCGTTATCACGAGCATATTCGTAAACTTCTTTGGTTATAATAACATCTTCTTCACAGTATTTTTTTATCTTATCTATCTCTCCAGTCTTCCACCATTCAACCGCCTGTAATCCGTGTGAAATTTTACCTTTACCTAATGTTGCCGCAGCGATATCATCCAGTTTCGGACGACGACCAAAAGATTTTTTGATATCAACCATTAAATCAATACTTTTAATTTCATTCAAATCTCCAGCGTAATATTTATTTAAAAGAGGAATATCAAAATGGTTAGAGTTGTATCCAATCATAGCATCAGTGTTTTCAAAAAGTGGCCACATATTAGAAAATTCCTCGACGGTGAAACTTTGGACAACTCCGGTTTTACTATCATAGACTGATACAACCGAAATATCTAAATCTGCCGGATTGCTTGAGCCCACTTCTTGGAAAATATTTCTAGTTTCAATATCAAATACAATGTAATTCATGAGTGCTTATTTTAGCTTATCTATTTTGTTATGCCAAATTTAAAAACTTGTAAGACTTTCAGAACTTTTTTATTTATTGTCCAATTGTTCTTTTAAGAAATCTACTAATTGATTGTAAGATAATTCTTTTTCTTCACCTTTAGCTAAATATTTTAATTTAACTTTTTTACTTTTAACTTCATCTTGTCCGATAATAACAACAAAAGGCACACCCTTTTTATCAAAGAATTTAATTTGATCACCAATTTTTTTAGTAGGGTAATGAACCAAGACGTCGAAACCTTGCTTGCGAAGGTCATCCGCTTGTTTGATAGCGTAATCGTTTGATTCTTCGTCGAAAATTGCAATTCCAACATGCGCGGGTGTAATTTTTCTAGAGATCAAGTTTCTGGATTCTAAAACATCTTTAATTGTCACATCTCCCATTCCAAATCCAATTGTAGGTAGTTTGTTTGCTCCAAAAATTTCCAACAAGTTGTCATATCGTCCACCACCAAATACAGATCTTCGATTTTCTGGGTTTGTGTCAAAAATTTCAAAAACTATTCCAGTATAGTAATCAAAGCCGCGAACCATGTTTGGATCAAAAACTATATTTTTGATTCCGCGCTTGTTCAATTTTTCTGTTAGTTTTTCGATTTCGTCACTTGGCTTTATTACAACATCGTAATTTTTACCTAAAATTTTAAAAGCTTTGTCGTTGAAGTCGTCGACTTTATCTTTTTTGTCCAGTAAACGTATAAATTCTTTTTTCTTTTCCTCGTCTAGTCCTAAATCATCTAGGGCTTGATTTAATATTTGTCTATCATTAATCTTGATAACAAAATCAGATTCATTCAAGCCAAAACGAGTCATTATTTTGTAAGCTATTTCAATAATTTCAGCTTCGGCATCAATTCCCCCAATACCAAATATGTCTGCATTTAATTGCCAGTGTTCGCGTAGGCGACCTTTTTGAGGTCTTTCATAACGAAAAACATTTGGTATGGAATACCAACGAAGTGGAAAGGAGAGTTCTCTTTGTTTTTTGGCTATCATTCTAGAGACAGTAGGAGTCATTTCTGGACGAAGCGTTACTTTTCGATTACCGCGATCTACAAAACTATAAGTCTGCTCGTTGAAAATTTCATCACTAGTTTTTGATTCATATAATTCACTTGGCTCTAAAATTGAAGCATTGTAATGTTCGAATCCATATTGTTGTAAGACTTCGTGCCAAACAGATTTTATATAATCCAGAACGAACATATCTTCTGGATAAAAATCCCTAACACCTTTGTAACTTGAAGTATCTAATTTTTTCATGTAAATATTTTAGCAAAAAACTAAATTTATTGCTAAAATTAAAGCAATGGAAAATTTAGAAAAAATAATTAACATACCTCTTCCTCCAGAAATTTTATGGATTCTTTTTGCTGGAGTTGTTGTTTTCTTTTTGGTTATGGCTTTTATACTTGGGCATCATTGGAAATATTATGGAATCAAGGGTAATTCAAAAGTTTTCGCAAGAGCGTTATTTTGGATTATTGCAGTTTTCCTGATAGTTTTAATGGTGTCAGCGATTTTATTTTTTGAAACAACATGATTGATTTTAGAGAAAATGAACATATACTTTTTGAAGTACGAAAACATTGGTTTATTATTGCCACTGAATTGTCTATTATAACCCTATTAGCTTTTTTACCTCTTTTAATCCCGTCTATTTTAGAGGGGTTAAATTTATCGATTACTTTTGGGGAAACTGAGAGTTTTTGGTCCGTTTTCATATTCTTCTATGCTTTTTGGCTCTTGATTTTATGGATTATTGGTTTTGTCTTTTGGACTAATTATTTTTTAGATGTCTGGGTTGTTACTAATGAAAAAATATTAGATGTTGAACAAGTTGGACTTTTCAGTCGTGAGATGTCGATGCTTCATCTAGAAAAAATTCAAGATGTTACTGTCGAAGTTAGGGGTATTGTTGCGACTCTGATGAGGTTTGGAGACCTACATGTTCAAACAGCGGGACAACAAAGAGAATTTATAATTCACAATATCCCTCATCCAGATAAATTTGCTAAAAAAATTAATAATATTTTGATGAAACACAAAGATAATACTATTAACGAACTTGTTAAAACTTTGAACTAGACTAATTATATGTATAATTAGTTTTATGAATTTAGGAAATATTTTTGAGGTAATTAAAAATTGGATACTAGGAGACGGTTCTCAAATCGTTATTTTATTAGTAGTTGGTTTTATTATTTATAAGTTTATTAGACCTGTTATAACAAAAATAATTAGAAAGGCAGTTACAGAAGATCCTCATTTAACAAAAGAAGAGGAGGTCAGGAGAGAGGATACATTGATTAAGATAGTTACCGGGACCGTAAAAATAGCAACAATTATTTTTGTAGCTTTGATGATTCTATCAGAGTTTGGTATTGATATTGGTCCATTGATTGCAGGTGCTGGTGTTGTTGGACTTGCTCTTGGTTTTGGTGGACAGTATTTAGTTAAGGACATCATTACAGGTTTATTTATTATTCTAGAAAATCAATATCGCGTTGGTGATGTCGTAAAGATTGCGGGGATTGCCGGATTAGTCGAAGATGTGTCGCTTAGGGTAACAATACTACGTGATCTAGATGGTACGGTTCACCATATTCCACATGGTGATATAACAACCGTTTCTAATATGGCCAAAGGATTTTCTCGCGTTAATCTGAACATTGGTGTTTCTTATAATACTGACATCGAAAAAGTAAAAGAGGTAATTAATCGCGTGGGTAATGAATTAGCCGAAGATCCGGACTTTAAAGAAAACATTATTGATGCTCCAAAATATGTTCGAATTGATTCATTTGACGATTCATCAATTAGTATCAAGATATTAGGTGAAACAAAACCGCTTGCGCAATGGGAAATTGCTGGAGAGATGCGTGCTAGATTGAAAAAAGCCTTTGACGAAGAAGGTGTTGAGATTCCATTTCCACAAATGGTTATACATCAAGACAAAAAATAAATATTTAGCTAAATTTAATAGGTGCTTTTTTAATTATATCTGTAATTTCATCAACATCGTCAGTTATTGTGTATAGGTTAATATCACCTTCATCAATTTTTTCATTCTGCAGCAAATTTTCTTTGATGAATTTGTCCAAGTTATTCCAATAATCTTTTCCGACTAAGATCACGGGCCTCTTTTCAATTTTTTTTGTTTGGATGAGGGTAAGCATCTCAAATAATTCGTCCAATGTTCCAAAACCACCTGGAAAATAGATGTAGGCTTCAGCAGAAAAAGCTAGACATACTTTTCGGGTAAAGAAATAATAAAAATCGTATGAATCTGATAGATAACTATTTACTGTTTGTTCGTGTGGTAATTGAATATTTAAACCAACAGACTTACCTCCACCTTCATGAGCGCCACGGTTAGCAGCCTCCATTATTCCAAAGCTTCCACCTGTAACAACTGCATATTCTGGTAATTCTTCGACAATTTTTTTAGTTAAATTTCTAGCTAGTATATAATCTGACTCGCTTTCTAATGTTCTTGCTGATCCAAAAACAGTTACTGATTTTTGATATTTTTTTATAACCCCGAAACCGTTTTGAAATTCAGTTCTAATAAAATCAATTCTTTTGTTAATTTGTTCGTTAAGTTCGTCTAATGTAATTGTCTCGTATTCTGGCTTATGTGGCCTATTGTGTTGTGTATTCATATGTGTATGATTTTACCTTGATATCAATCAAAGGTAAAATTGCTTATAATAAAAACTGTTGATGAAATTCAAAATTAAGAAAAAAATAGAAGGGAAGTTGGGGCGAGCCGGCAAGATTAAAACTCTTCATGGGACGATTAAAACACCGGCTTTTGTAACGGTTGGGACAAAGGCGACGGTGAAATCTCTAACTCCAGAGCAACTTGAGAAGGAAATTGGTGCTCAAGTAGTTTTGGCTAATACTTATCATTTATATCTGCAACCTGGTGACGAGAGAGTTCGTAAAATGGGCGGTCTCAATAAAATGATGAATTGGGACGGACCAACTATGACTGACTCAGGTGGGTTTCAGGTTTTCTCACTTGGTGCCGCATTTGGAAAGAATATTACAAAAATCACCAAAGAATCTGCACCAGAGATTTTATTAGAAGAATTTACCGAAACTAATAAAAAACATCGCGGACAAATTGCAGAAAATTTTCAACCAGCAAAGATTGATGAAAATGGTGTGATGTTTAGGTCACATATTGATGGCTCTGCACATTATTTCACTCCTGAAAAATCTATTGAAATCCAAAATAACATTGGTGCAGATATTATTTTTGCTTTCGACGAATGCACTTCACCAAATGAATCAAAGCACTACCAAGCGGAATCTCTTGATAGAACTCATCGCTGGGCCAAAAAATCTTTGGAATTTCATCGTGCTCAACAAGAGAAATTTTCTGTTGGTGGCGCGGAAAAAAATTCGTCAGTTGAAAAAGGTGGTAAAATTTCCGCTAATGATAAAAACTTTGCCAAGATTATAAAAAACCAAGCAATTTTCGGAATTGTTCAAGGTGGTCGTTTTGAGGATCTACGAAAAAAATCAGCGCAAGCTTTGGCCGAGATGGATTTTGACGGATACGGAATTGGCGGAAGTTTTCAAAAAGAAGATATGGTTAAAGGAGTTGAGTGGGTAAATAAAATTCTGCCAGAAGAAAAACCTCGTCATCTATTAGGAATTGGCGAACCAGAAGATTTATTTATGGCGGTTGAGAATGGTTGTGATCTTTTTGATTGCGTTGCTCCAACTAGAATTGCCAGAAATGGTCAGGTTTATACTGAGAGTGGAAAAATTAATTTAAATAATGCAAAGTTTAGAGAAGATCTCGGATCTCTGGACGAAAATTGTGAATGTTATACTTGTAAAAATTATACTCGCGCATATTTGGCGCATTTATTTAGGGCAGATGAAATGTTGGCTTCGACACTGGCTTCAATTCATAATCTTTATTTTATTGTTAATCTCGTCAAAAAAATGCGTCGTGCGATTCTGAAAGAAAATTTTGGTGAGTTTAAAGAGGCATGGTTGAATACATACAAATCTAGTCAATAAAAATGAAAAAATTTGATTTAAAATCAGAATATAAACCAGCAGGTGATCAACCGCAGGCAATCAAAAAACTGGTTGGAGGACTTGAAAAGGGTGATAAACATCAAACTCTTTTGGGTGTGACTGGTTCTGGAAAAACTTTTACAATGGCAAATGTCATTCAACAGGTTCAAAAACCGACCCTTGTTATTGCGCACAACAAAACTCTGGCGGCGCAATTAGCTCAGGAATACAAGGATTTCTTTCCAAACAATGCGGTTCACTATTTTGTCTCTTACTATGATTACTACCAACCTGAGGCATATAAACCTGTGACTGATACTTATATTGAAAAAGAGGCGATGGTTAATGCGGAAATTGAGCGCCTTCGCCACGCTTCAACACAGGCACTTCTCACTCGAAAAGATGTAATTATTGTTGCATCAGTTTCATGTATTTATGGTTTGGGTTCTCCTGAGGAATATGAAAAGGTGAATTTTAAATTTTTTAAGGGAATGAAATTATCTCGCGGTGATTTTATTAGAAAACTTACTCATATTTATTTTGAAAGGACTAATGCAGATTTAGAGCCAGGGCAATTTCGCGCCATTGGTCAATCGGTAGAAATTATGCCGGTTTCAGAAAAATTTATTGTTCAAGTTCAATTTGATGCTGACCAAATTTCATATATTCAAAGAATCGACGGACTTAATAAAACTATTTTAGAAGAAGATATAAAAACTTATTTTCTGTTCCCAACAAAACACTTTGTTGCTAACGAAGATGTTATAAAAAAAGCGCTTAAAAGTATCCAGAGTGAATTAGATGAGCGACTTAAACAATTAACTAAAGAAGGGAAAAATTTAGAAGCTGAGCGTTTAAAACGCAGGACTAGATATGACATGGCGATGATTCGCGAAGTTGGTTATTGTAATGGAATCGAGAATTATTCGCGGCACTTTGATGGGCGCTTGCCCGATGAGACCCCTAACACTCTTCTTGATTATTTTCCAAAAACAAAAGATGGGAAAGCTGATTTTCTGACAGTTATTGATGAATCTCATGTTGCGGTGCCACAGATTGGTGGGATGTATGCGGGTGATCGTTCTCGTAAAGAAACTCTTGTTGAGCATGGATTTCGCTTGCCTAGCGCCAAAGACAACCGCCCTCTAAGGTTTGAAGAATTTGAAAAGAAAACTGGGCAAAAAATTTATACTTCGGCGACACCTGGTAAATATGAAAATGAGAATAGCTCTATTACTGCTGAGCAAATCATTAGGCCGACAGGGCTAGTTGATCCACAAATTGAAATTAAACCAATTGTTGAAAAAGGAAAATACAAAGGTCAGGTTTTTGATTTTATCGCAGAATCAGAAAAAGAAATTAAAAAGGGAGGTAGAGTGCTTGTAACAACTTTGACTAAAAAAATGGCCGAAGATTTATCGGAATATTTGAAGGAAAAGAAAATCAAATCAGAATATATTCACAGCGATGTTAAGACGATAGATCGTATTGATATTATTTCTAATTTTCGTCGTGGTGAATTTGATATTTTGGTGGGTGTGAACCTGCTTCGTGAAGGACTTGATATGCCAGAAGTTACCATGATTGGAATTCTCGATGCTGACAAGGAAGGTTTCTTGCGTAGTGAAACTGCTCTGATTCAGACTATTGGTCGTGCGGCTAGAAATGTTGATGGAAGGGTTATTTTATATGCCGATGAAGTTACAGGTTCAATGAAGAGGGCAATTGAAGAGACGGATCGCCGTCGAACAATTCAACTGGATTGGAATAAAAAACATAATATTACACCAAAAACTATTATTAAAACTATCAAAGATATTACAGAGCAAATGAAAACTGAGCATCAAAGTGCTGTCGATACACTAATGAAAGTTGATGCCGACCTAGCCAAGAAAAACCCTGAGAAATTAATGAAAAGAAAAGAGAAGCAAATGAATGCTGCGGCAAAAATGTTAGATTTTGAAACGGCTGCAATTTTGCGTGATGAAATCAAGCAATTAGAAGAAATCATCAACAAAGACAAAAAAGATAAGGAGAAGGAAAAAGCTACAAAGAAAAGAAGTAAATTTAAATAACGGGCGATTCAAATAATTGTTAGTTAAAATTTGTTGACCAAAATTAAATTTAATATAGAATCAAAAACTGGTCGTTCTTTTTTGGAGGAAGACTATTTCACAATAAACTCAAATCAAGCGAAAGGAAACAGTTGAACGAATTAGAAAAAAGATTACTCATTGTTGTAGGTCTCACATGTGCTGGTAAAGGATACCTTCTCCAGCGTCTGATCGATATCGGAATGAAGATTCTGGAGCTCGATATGGGAGATGTTCTCAGGCACAGGAAACGAAGCGATCCTGAATTTGCCAAATTAATTTCTTCAGATCAAAATTCTGGAGGATTCTGTTCGGTAAATATCGTCAACCAGTTGGCTGACGAAAAACTGGAACACTTCTCAAAAAGGCCTGCTGTATATCTGAGTGGTTACCCTAGAACCAAACTCCAGCTGGAGCATCTCTTTGGATCTCCAATCTTGAAAACTCATCAGGTGTCTGTTGTTCATATAGATACCCCGCGAGAAGTTTGCAAGAAAAGGGCTTTGGCTGCTCAAAGAGGTCGGGATGATGATCACCTTGATGCAGTCAGGAGGAAATTCCGTGATTTTGATACCGAAACTTTTCCGGTAATTCAAAGACTCAAAGATGAGTTTCGAAGCTTCACATTTGATGGTCGATATACTGACCATAAACTTATGGAGTTGGTTGAAAATTTAGGTCTCCACGACCTAATTGATATCAACGAAGTCTCTGAGGACATCAAAGAGGAATTCCACTTATGGAAATTTGCAGAAGAGCAAGAAGATGCTTTCGCGAATGACATTGAATTTCTCGGGTCCAGTGTCTATCGGAAATAAGTCCATGCCCATACTCGACACCCGCCGTAAAAAGCGGGTGTTTTTTTATTTACTTTTCTCTAAAAATAAGTAAAATAATCTATACATTCAAATATTTGATACTGACCCTGTGTCCAAAGCACCGGTTTAATATCGTGTTTTTATTTAAAATTACAAAATGTCACCCAAAAAACCACAAAAAAATATAAGAAAAGATGAAAAGATTGTTATAAAAGGAGCTAGAACTCATAATTTGAAAAATGTGAATCTAGAAATACCTCGCAACAAGATGGTTATTTTTACTGGTCTTTCTGGCTCAGGAAAATCTTCTCTTGCTTTTGATACTATTTTTGCAGAAGGACAACGCAGATATGTAGAATCTCTTTCTGCTTATGCGCGTCAATTTTTAAATAAAATGCAAAAACCTGATGTCGATGAAATCCAAGGACTTTCTCCTGCAATTTCTATCGATCAGAAATCTCGTTCAAATAACCCTCGTTCAACTGTTGCGACAATTACAGAAATTTACGACTACTTACGTATTTTATTTGCTCGTGTCGGTCGCCCTCATTGTATGGAATGTGGTCGTGAAATCAAAAAACTTTCAAAAGAAGAAATTTTGAATACCGTTTTAGATCAAGTTAAAGAAATCACTTCAAAAACTTCCAAAAAAATTATGGATGTAGATATCGATCATGACACTTTGCAAATTTATTCACCAGTTGTTGTAGGAAGGAAAGGGGAATATTATCAACTGCTTTATGACATGCTCGCCAAAGGATACCAACGAGCTAAAATTGATGGAAAAGTTTATTCTCTACGCGATAAAATTATTTTGTCTAAAACAAAAAAACATAATATCGATATTTTAGTAGATGAACTTTACTTATCTGAAATAAAATCTAAAACAGATGACGTTAAAGAAAGACTTTCTGAGGCGATCGAAAATGCAATTGAAATGTCAGAAGGGCTTTTAAAAATTATTACGAATGACGAAGAGCGCCTAATTTCCTCAAAGTTCATGTGTCCTTATGATGGTTTTTCTTTCCCAGAAATTGAACCGAGGCTTTTTTCATTTAATTCACCACACGGTGCATGTCCTGAATGTAATGGATTAGGAACAAAACACTTATTTGGGGATGATCCTTGTTCAGTCTGTGAAGGTAAAAGACTTCGTCCAGAAGCTATGCATGTCTTACTTCCTAATACTAAAACTAACATTGATGATGTTACAAAGCTTTCTGTTAAGTATGCAATAGATTTCTTTTTGGAACTTGAACTTAATAAAAATGAAAAAGAAATTGCTAATGTTGTTATGAAAGAAATTACAGAAAGATTAGAGTTTATGAATAATGTAGGGATTGAATATTTAACATTGAATCGTCGCGCTCATACTCTCTCTGGTGGTGAAGCACAACGTATTCGACTTGCTTCACAACTTGGTTCTGGTCTTGTTGGGGCGACTTATGTTTTGGATGAGCCAACAATTGGTCTACATTCTCGTGATAATGATAAATTAGTTCAAACTCTTTTAGATCTTCGCGATGCAGGTAATACAATTATTGTCGTCGAACATGACGAAGATACTATTTACGCGGGTGATTATTTAGTCGACATAGGACCAGGTGCCGGAGTTCACGGTGGAGAAATTGTTGTTTCGGATGATATGCAAAAGCTTTTGTCTGCAAAAACTAATCCTTCAAAATCTTCAACTCTTGATTATTTACGAGGAGATAAACAAATAGAAATTCCTGAAAAACGTCGCTCTCAAGATAAAGGTAAAATTCAAATTAAAGGTGGAAATATTTTTAATATTAAAAATATGAATGTTGATATACCCCTTGGAAAACTAACAACGGTTACAGGTGTTTCCGGTTCTGGAAAATCTTCTTTTGTTTATGAAATTCTTTATAAAAATTTGAGAAATCGTTTTGATCGTCGCTATAGAAGTGATGTTTTAGAGAATTGTTCATCCTTAACTGGCACTGAATATTTAGGTCGAGCGATTTTAATTGATCAATCTCCAATTGGTAGAACTCCTCGTTCAAATCCAGCAACTTATACTGGTGCTTTTACTTTTATTCGTGAATTATTTGCGGAAACTGCAGAGGCACGTGTTAGAGGTTGGAGCCCTAGTAGGTTTTCTTTTAATGTTAAGGGTGGTCGCTGTGAAGCTTGTCAAGGTAACGGATATCTTGCCGTTGAAATGCATTTTCTTCCAACCGTTTATGTTCCTTGTGATATTTGTGAAGGTAAAAGGTTTATGAAAGAAACTTTGGAAATAGATTACAAAAAGAAAAATATTTTTGATGTTTTAAAAATGACTGTAGAAGAAGCGCTAGCTTTTTTTGAAGATATTCCTGCTATTTATGACAGATTGAAATCATTGGATGATGTTGGTCTAGGATATTTAGAGCTAGGACAGTCTGCAACAACTCTCTCTGGCGGAGAAGCACAACGTGTAAAAATTGCTTCGGAATTATATCGAGCGCACCTTCAGAAAACTATCTATATTTTAGACGAGCCAACAATTGGTCTGCATTATGATGATGTAAAAAAATTGATTGAAATTTTGCAAAAATTAGTCGACAAAGGCAATACTGTTTTAGTTATTGAACATAATATGGATCTTATTAAAAGTTCAGATTATATTATTGATATTGGACCAGAAGGCGGTGAAAACGGTGGTCAAGTTATGGTTAAAGGAACACCAGAGCAAGTTGCAGATTCTAACAAGGGATATACTGCAGAGTATCTTAAGAAGGCTTTAAAAAGAAATAAAAAATAATTGACTTTGAATTTTATAGTGGTAGTTTTTAACGGAACCTTGAACAAAAACATCAACCAATAAAAATAGATGAATCTAGAAAAATACTATCTGACCCTACTGTTTGAAACTGTAAATTTAGTTTTTTATCGAGCTAAAATTATGCTTTCTGAAAAGTATGAAGACATAAGAACTACAGCTTTATTAAGTTTTACTCACCAGTCGCTTGCTGGTCAACCGCCAATCATCGTAATGATGCTTGGTGAAACCATTGAAGATTCTGATAAAGTTAGCTCGTGGAGTGTTAATTCTCGAGAAAAAGCAGCGCGTCTGTGTCAAAATACAGATCATATCAGTGCTTGGCAAAGTCGCGATTTCGATAAAAAGAAATACGGCGGTGCCGTTAAAACAAGCACTGGTGAAATTCTATCCATGTCAGGACTTCCTGAATTTGGTGACGAAGCATGTTGCTTGGTCACCCTACTTTTGATGGACCGGATGGAGCTTGAAGAAGCAGAAAGGATTGTAGAGATAAGTGGTAACGATTTGTTCCACGAACTCTACGATCGCTGCAAGATGCTTTGAGATACCACATTCAAAATTCACCAAACAAAGCGCCTGATTTCTCAGGCGCTTTTTATTTTTCTTTAAAGAAAAAAGTCGAGGTTTAAAATCCCTCGACTTGATTAATATCAACATCTAAAAGCTCTTTTTGTCTGTTGAAGATGATCTCTGCTTTTATTTTTTGTCCTTCGAGAATTCTAGGTAACCACAGAAGATCAGATTTAATTATCTGTCTTTTAGGTAAACGATTTATTGAATACCATTTACCTTTTTTCATTTCGCGTGTTTCACTAGGAGTGCCGATTACATTACTTGAAATAAAAACATGGAGATTTACTCTCAATCTTTCTTCAGAAAAAAATACTAGATCAATTTCAGCAACTTTAGTTAAAAAATTCTTAACAATTTTAGCTGGTTTTGCCTCCTCGTTGAATTCACGGACCGTGGCTTCTTCAAAGGTTTCATTAAGCTTACATAATCCACCATATCCATTTAACTTTCCGAGCATATCAACAGCTTCTTTGACATTAGTATCTGTCTTTTTCTCTGCCAAAAGGATTTTCCCATCCTTAACAACAAAGACTACGGTTTGAACTTTAGTTTTCATAATTTTGGTGCTTTCTTTTACAGTATTTCTAGTTTAAACAATACTTTTTAAGTGTGATTTGTCAATTGAAATAAATAATGTAAATTAATATTAACTTTATGAATTTATCAGATTTCAAAAAACTAAGTCTTCCTGATTCCCCTGGAGTTTATTTTTTCAGAGAAAAAGGGAAGTCGACCAATAAAAAAGAAGGTAATATTTTATATATTGGCAAAGCGACTTCGTTGCAAGATAGAGTCCGAAGCTACTTTTCTAATGACTTAATAAAAACTCGTGGTCCGGCGATTGTAGATATGGTGACAAAATCTGACACGGTTACTTTTGAAGAAGCCGATTCTGTGTTGGAGGCACTTATTTTAGAGGCTAATCTAATTAAGAAGCACAAGCCGAAATACAACACCAAAGAAAAAGACGACCGCAGTTATTACCGCGTAATTATTACAGACGAAGAATACCCGCGCGTTCTCGTTGTCAGAGAAAAAGAGCTTAAAATTAATAAAAACCAATATAAAATCCTAGATGAATTTGGTCCCTTCCCAAATGCTGGTCAACTAATTGAATCTCTTAAAATAATCCAGAAAATTTTCCCGTTTTTCGATACTAAAAAACCAGTTACAGAAATGAAGCCGATTGATATAAAAAGGATTGGGGTAAAAATCAGTATCGGACTTTATCCAGACATTTTCGATGATTTTAATTTTGGTCAGAAAATTTCTAAAAAAGAATACTTAAACAATATTAGAAATATCCGTTCGTTTTTTGAAGGAAACAAAAATAAAATTCTCAAAGACTTGGAAAAAAAGATGAAAACCTACGCTAAAAAACAAGAATTTGAAAAGGCTAACAACACAAAGAAACAAATTTTCGCACTTAACCATATAAATGACATTAAATTGATTAAGGATGAGACGAAAAATATCGGGCGCGATTTTAGAATTGAAGCATATGATGTAGCGCATTTAGGAGGTGAAGCGAGTGTTGGAGTTATGACTGTCTTTGAGAACGGAGTGGCGGTCAAAAATGAATATAAAAAGTTTATTTTGAGAGATACAGAACCTGGCGATGACTATGGTGGTTTGCGCGAAATTTTGAGAAGGCGCTTTAACCATAAAGAGTGGACTTTTCCTGATTTGGTTGTAATTGATGGAGGTAAAGGACAGAAAAATGTTGCGGGTAAGATTTTAAAGGAGCTTGGCGTGAATACGAAGATTGTAAGTGTCGTCAAAGATGAAAAACACAATCCAAAGGGAATCTTGGCTACTGGAATCAAACTGAAAAAAATCGTTGAAAAAAATAAGAAAACTATTCTGGAAGCAAATAGCGAAGCTCATCGTTTTTCTATTAATTTTCACAGGTCTAAAATGCGCAAACGACTGAAGTAAATTTCATGTCAAAATTTTTGTGATAAAATAAAACTAATGAAAAAGATTATTGTTCTAAGAGGTGGTCCATCAAGCGAATACGAGGTTTCAATGAAATCTGGTAAGTCCGTAATCGACCAGCTTCAAGATCACTATAAAATTACCGATGTGGTAGTGGATAAAGAAGGGAAATGGATTGTCTCTGGAATAGCTGTCGAGCCACATAAAATAACTCGCGATATCGATTGTGTTTTTAATGCTATGCACGGCGAATACGGTGAAGATGGAACGGTTCAAAAATTACTAGACCAATTAAAAGTTCCATACACTGGTTCTGGTGTTTTAGGTTCTTCAGTTGCGATGAACAAAGCTTTGGCTAAAAATTTCTACAAAAAACATGGAATTAAAACTCCACTCTACAGAGTAATAAATAAGACAGATAATATTGATGGCCTGGCGATGGAGCTATACAAGACATTTCCAATGCCAGCAGTTTTGAAACCTGTCTCTAGCGGTTCTTCAGTGGGTGTTTCAATCGCCAAAGATTATCAAAGTATGCGGGATACCTTGATTAGTTTATTTTTAAGATATGAAAAAGTCCTAGTCGAAGAATATATTGAGGGAAAGGAAGCAACTGTTGGAATATTAGAAGAATTTAGAAATCAAAAAATATACAAACTTTCTCCAGTGGAAATCCGACACCCTTCTAATAAAACTTTTTTTGATTATGAGGCAAAGTATTCAGGGATTACTCAAGAATTGTGCCCAGGAGAATTTTCTCCAGCCGAAAAAGAATTAATGCAAGAAATGGCAGGAAAGTCACACGAAGCGCTTGGCCTAAGGCATTATTCTAGAACCGATTTTAGAATTCATCCTAAAAGAGGAATTTATGCGCTTGAAACAAATTCATTACCGGGCTTAACGGAACATTCTTTGATGCCAAAATCTTTGGAGCCTCTTGGAATTAGTTATAAAGAAATGCTAGATCATCTAATCAATCTTGCAATAAAACAAAAATAAGTTATTATTTTCTGTATCCAGTTTTAGGGCCTGTAGCTCATCTGGTAGAGCGCCTCACTTGCACTGAGGAGGTGGCGGGTTCGAGTCCTGTCAGGTCCACAAAAAATTATGAAACTTAAACCTCAACATTATGATATTTTAGGTTTAGTCGTATTTCTTTTTATAGTTGGTATTGCATTTTTTGGAATCTATAACGAGCTTCAGTTACCTCAATGGGTTTTTGTTGTTCTCCTACTGATTGGAGTAGGTGGATTACTTATTGATGGCTCTATTGTTTATAATTATTTTATTAAGCGTGATAAAAAATAATGTCTGCTAGTGAACCAAAACTTTTTTATATTGGGGTTAAGGCTTTAATTAAAAGAGATGGAAAAATTTTAGTTTTAAAAAGGGCGAAAAAAGATGAGATTTATTGGGACTTACCCGGCGGGAGAATCAACAATAACGAAACACAAATAGAAGCATTGAAGAGGGAATTGGTCGAAGAGATTCCTTCAATACAAGAAATCGAAATTAAAAAAATAGTTAGTTCATGTAATTTTAATAAAGACCTAATAGGCGGCGGACTATTTTTCCTGTTTTATGATGTTAGTGCAAATACGGTACAAGTTTTATTAGGAAATGAACACTCTCAACATAAATGGATTGATCAAAAAGATCTTGATTCTATAAAAAAAGATATGTTTAGTGGTTATTATGATGCAATAAAAGCTAGTTTATTAAAATAATAAATAATGCTAAACTAGTTTAACTTAAAAGATTAACGCGCATAGCGCATTTCAATATATATTATGTTCAATTTTGTAATGAAAAAGATGATGCAAAAACAGCTTAAAAATCTTCCAAAAGATCAAGCTGACAAGTTAATGGCTGCCTTTGAAAAAGATCCTCAATTTTTCAAGGATATTGCTAAGCAAATTCAAAAAAAGGTTAAAGCAGGAGCCAATCAGCAAAATGCTTCTATGCAAGTTATGATGGAAAATCGTGAAAAATTGCAAGAATTAATGAAGTAAACTAATTTCTGACTTATGTCACTATCAATCGGAATCGTCGGACTTCCTAATGTTGGGAAATCAACATTGTTCAACGCTTTAACAAAAAAATCAGTTCCATCGGAAAATTACCCGTTCTGCACAATCGACCCAGCTGTCGGTGTAGTTGCTGTTCCTGATGATCGTTTGGAGAAACTTTCAGAGATGTCTAAATCCGAAAATACAATTCCTGCTGTTGTGGAATTTACCGATATCGCTGGTTTAGTAAAAGGTGCCTCTGAAGGAGAAGGGCTTGGTAATAAATTTCTAGCAAATATTCGCGAGACCGATGCAGTTGCCCAAGTCGTCCGTATTTTTGAGGATGGAAATATTTCTCATGTTCACGGCGAAGTTAATCCGATGTCTGATATCGAGGTGATAAATCTAGAGCTTATCCTGGCTGACCGAGAAACTGTCACAAAAAGAATCGGTAATCTACAAAAAGAAGTTAAGTCTGGCGATAAAAAAGCCAAGAAAGAGCTTGAACTATTGGAGCAAATTGACAAGGCACTAGATGAAGGTCAACTTGCCAACTCGGTTGATTTCAATGATGAAGATAGAAAAATTGTTAAGACTTTTAATTTACTAACAGCCAAGCCTTTCTTTTATGTTTTGAATAAGAAAAGTGGTTCTCAAAATTTAGATGAGTTAAAAGATGAGAGATGGGAAAAGCTGATGAATTTTATGAAAGAGTCGGGAAGTGATTATGTGATTGTTGATGCCGGACTTGAACATGAAATAAAAGATCTTGATTTGGCTGACAAAAAAGATTTTCGTGCAGACAGCGGAAGCGAAGATGGAATCGATAATTTGATTAAAAAAGGATACGAGGTTCTGGATTTAATTACCTTCTTTACAACCGGCGAAAAGGAAACTCGCGCGTGGACTACAAAGCGTGATTCTACTGCACCAGTTGCCGGAACTGCAATTCACACCGATTTTCATGATAAATTTATCCGCGCAACTGTGATTCAATGGGATAAATTATTAGAAGCGGGTTCTCATAGTGCTGCTCGTGAAAACGGAATTCTTCGCACTGAAGGAAAAGAATATATTGTCCAAGATGGTGATGTTATTGAATTTTTGGTTTAAGCTTTTTTTATATTTAAAAACCTGCTAAGATTTAGCTATTATGGACTCAAACAAAAAATCGGGAATTTTAAAGTGGGCGCTTATTTTAAGTATTGTTATTGTTATTAATCTATTTTTTAATGTTGCACTGAGTTATATTTATAATTCTCCTGACTACTCTGATTTCTGCCCCGTAGAAAGAATTAATAAGGTTATTCAAAACGAACAAGAGTGTTTAAATAAAGGCGGTTCATGGTCTGAATACACAAAACCTAGAGAATTAAGTGCGCCAGACCAAGATTTGGAAAAAATTTCAGGTTTTTGTGATCAAGAATTTGAATGTCGTATGGCTTATCAAAGCGCTATAGAAAATTACGATAGAAATGTCTTCATTTCTTTAATTGCTTTGGGTGTGATAACTTTTGTCGTTTCTCTGATTCTAAAATCAAACATTGTAGTTTCAACTGCATTATCATTAGCAGCCGTTTTGAACTTTGTAATTGCATCGATTAGATATTGGTCATCAGCACATGAACTTATCAAATTAATAATTCTCGCTATTGCCCTCGTCGCTCTCATTTATATCGCTTACAAAAAATTCAGCGATCAGTAATTAAAACAAATTAAATTAATTAAAAAACTTCTAAAGAACTTAAAACAAAAATGCAAGAAAACAACAAAGAATACAATCATAAGAATATAGAGCAGAAGTGGCAAAAAGCGTGGCAAGAAAATAAAACATTCAAAACTCCTGATTCGATTGAAGGGAAAGATAATTTCTACACTCTTGTAGAGTTTCCTTATCCGTCTGGCGATTTACATGTTGGTCATTGGTATGCTTTTGCTGTAACTGATATTTATGCAAAATACCAGAGGTTAATGGGCAAGAATGTTCTTTTTCCAATTGGTTTTGACGCTTTTGGTTTGCCGGCCGAGAATGCTGCCATAAAAAACAAAGTAAATCCGGATGATTGGACTAGGCAAAATATTGAATCAATGAAAAAGCAAATGGTCGCTATGGGAAATTCGTTTGATTGGGATAGAATGATTGCTACGACCGATCCGCGATATTACAAATGGACTCAGTGGATTTTTACCCAAATGTTCGAGCGAGGACTTGCTTATAAAAAGAAAGCGACGGTTAATTGGGATCCAGTTGATAAAACTGTTTTAGCTAATGAACAAGTCATGCCTGACGGAACTGCCGAGCGCTCTGGTGCAGTAGTTGAAAAGAAAGAAATCGACCAGTGGTTTCTAAAAATTACTGATTATGCCGAGCGACTTTATGATGATTTAGATGAGCTTGATTGGCCTAGTCAGATTAAGGATCAGCAGAAAAATTGGATTGGCAAGTCCTATGGTGCAGAATTAAATTTTGATATAAAAGATTCTGCCGACAATTCTTTTGAAGAGAAAATAAAAGTTTTTACAACTCGACCTGACACACTATTCGGAGCGACTTATGTTGTATTGGCTCCTGAAAATGAATTAATCAATACACTTTCAGATAAAATTTCTAATATAAACGAAGTCAAAAAATACATCGAAACAGCTCGAGCAAAGACTGAAATTGAAAGGACAAAAATAGAAAAAGAAAAAACCGGTATTAAATTAGATGGCGTTTCTGCAATTAATCCGGCAACCAAAGAAGAAATTCCGATTTTCGTTGCTGACTATGTTCTAGGTGGATACGGAACAGGCTCTGTGATGGCAGTTCCTGCACATGATGAGCGTGATTATGCTTTTGCTAAAAAGTTTGATTTACCAATTAAATATGTAATCGAGCCTATTACTGGAGAACCACAAGAAGATGAAGAGAAAAGACAAAGCATTGTAGCCCTAGTTGAAAACCCAGAAAATGGGGAAATTTTAAGTATTAATTGGGGTGAAAAATTAGGAGGAAACTTATTAATTGGAGGCGGATTAAAAGAAGGAGAAGATCCTATAGAATGTGCAAAAAGAGAAATTATTGAAGAGACTGGTTATAAAAACTTTGAATATATTGGCAAGACCGAGTTAATTCACCATCACTACAGAGCTCATTCTAAAAATGTAAATCGTGAGATCGATGCAATTGGTCTTTATTTTAGGTTAACTAATTTAGAAAAAATTGAACAAAATCTAGAAGATGATGAGAAAGATAAATTTAAAGTTGAATTTATTTCAAAAGAAAAAGCAGAAAAAAATATCAAAGATCCATTACATAATTATATCTTTAATAAATTTATTAATGAAAAAATTTATACTGATAATGGATTTTTAACTAATTCAGGGGAGTTCAACGGCTTAACTTCACAAGAAGCCAAAGAGAAAATTACAGAATTTGTTAGTGGGGAAATGAAAACAACTTTTAAATTGCGTGATTGGTCAGTAGGAAGACAGAGGTATTGGGGAACTCCTGTTCCAATCGTTTATGATCCAGAAGGAAAACCACATCCAATTCCAAAAGAGAATTTACCATGGACACTACCGGCGGATGTTGATTATACTCCAACAGGTGAACCACCGTTAGCTAAATCAAAAGAATTAAAAGAAAGAACAGAAGAAATATTTGGAAAAGGGTGGACTCCAGAGGTAGAGACTCTTGATACTTTTATCGATTCTTCTTGGTATTTCTTGAGATATATTGATTCAAATAATTCAGACACTATTGCCGACAAGGATAAACTATCACAATGGATACCAGTTGATTTTTATTCCGGCGGAGCAGAGCATACAACTCTCCACTTGTTGTATTCTAGGTTCTTTCACAAATTTCTATCAGACATAGGTATCGTCGACACAAAGGAACCATATAAAAATAGATTGAACCGCGGTCTTATTTCAGGGACTGACGGAAATAAAATGTCAAAATCAAAAGGTAATGTTATTAACCCCGATGAAATTGTAGAGCGTCTTGGTTCTGATACTGTTCGTCTTTACCTTGCTTTTATTGGTCCATACAACGAGCCAGGTTCATATCCATGGGATCCTAATGGTGTTGTGGGTGTTCGTCGTTTTCTAGAGAAAATATGGCGTCTTGCACAAAACAGGGTTATAGAAAATCCATCAGAAAAATCTTCTGATAAAACTATACTTGAAATTAATAAGCTTATTAAAAAAGCGCACGAAGATTATCCTGAACTAAAATTTAACACCGTCGTTGCCTCTATGATGAGTTTTCTAAATGCTACAGAAAAAGAAGAAATTTCAAAAGAAGATTTTATAAAGTTCTTGATTGTCTTATCTCCAGCAGCTCCTCATATCTCAGAAGAATTATTTAATATAATTTCAAACACCCAAGAAACCATTTTTGATCAAAAAATTCCTGACTTTGATGAAGCAATTTTGCAAAATCAAGAAAAAATTATTGGAATTCAAATCAATGGTAAAGTCCGTGCAGAAATCGCAGTCTCAGAATCAGAATCAGAAGAAATTTTGAAAGAAAAAATCCTTGAAATGCCAGAGATAAAGAAGTGGACAGAAGATAAAGAAATCAGAAAATTCATCTATATTCCAGGCAGAATAATAAGTATTGTCTTATAATATAAGTTGTGGTATTATAGTTGACAGCACTGCCATATAGTGATATCTTAATACTTAGCATTATTGCAGGACACGCGCTACAGATATTCGAATTTAGAGATATTCGTTCTAATTTGAAATTATCAACAGAATAAATTAGTAATTTAAAATTATGATTAAACTAAGTTTTAAACCAAAAGAAATAGTAAAAAAAATACTATCTGAATTGCCAGAGAGGTCGCGTGATGTTCTTGTCAAAAGATACGGACTTGGAAAAGAGACCGCTAAAATGACTTTAGAAGCTATAGGTAAAGAATACTCAATTACCAGAGAAAGAGTTCGTCAAATCGAAGAACATGGACTTAACCTTATTAGAAAATCAGAAGTATATAAAGATAAAGAACCTGTTTTTGAAGAATTAAAGGGCGTGATTGATGATCTTGGCGTTATAATATCAGAAGAAGAACTATTGGATAATATTTCAAAAGCAGATGGTGTTAGAAATGCCATCCACTTCCTACTTGTCGTAGGAGACTTTTTCCTAAAACACAAAGAAGACGAGCATTTTACACACAGATGGTCTGTTGATAAAGATCTAGCTTTAACTGTAGAAGAATCTATTAAGAAACTTTATGAAAATCTTAATCATGAAGATATTATTTCAGAACCTGAATTAATAAAAAACTTTTTGTTTGAATTAAAAGATGTTTCAGAAAAATACAAAAATGAAGAAATTATAAAAAGATGGTTAAAACTTTCAAAGAAAATTTCTAGTAATCCTCTTGGTGAATGGGGAAAATCAGAATCACCAAATATTAATGTAAAAGGAATTCGTGATTATGCCTTCTTGGTAATAAGAAGACACGGCTCTCCAATTCATTTCCGTGAAGTTGCCGAAGAAATTCAAAAACTTTTCAACAAAAAAGCACATGTTGCCACAACACATAATGAACTTATAAAAGATAGTCGTTTTGTTCTTGTTGGTCGTGGTTTGTATGCTTTGACTGATTGGGGTTATTCAAATGGTGTTGTCAGAGACGTCATCAAGGAACTTTTAGTGAAAGAAGGGCCGCTAACTAGAGAAGAAATCATAGAAAAAGTTTTGAAAGAAAGACATGTAAAAGAAAATACAGTTCTTGTAAATTTACAAAACAGTAAACTTTTCCAAAAAACACCTGACAATAAATATACACTAGCTTAACCAAGTTAAATATATTAAAATTATAGATAATGGAAACAATTGATCTATCAAATTCTGTTATTGATTTTCTAGTATTGGCTTTGCCGATAGTAATACCTATTTTTCTTGCCATATTATTATTTGATATATGGGTAAGTTTTGCCAGAGAAAGATTTCTATCTTCTCAGGAATATTCTCTCTTAAAAATAATGCCCCCAACTGATGTTTTAAAGACTCCTCTTGCTATGGAACTTTTTATAAATGGTCTTCATCAGACTTTCGGTGAGGCAACTTTAAAAGATGTGTATTGGAAAGGGTCGGTTAGGCCAACTTTTTCTCTAGAAATGACTTCAAACGAAGGTCATGTAAATTTTTATTTATGGACTAGAAAATCGATAGTTGGTTTTATTGAATCGCAAATTTATGCTCAGTATCCTGGAATAGAAATTATTGAAGCAGATGATTATGCTACGAAGTTTGAATTTGATGAATCAAAACACAAGATGTGGGCATTAGAATATAATTTTACAGAAGATAACTCTGTTCCAATAAAAACCTATGTTGATTATGGTTTAGATAAGCCAACCAAAGATGAGGAAATGGTTGATCCTATTACTCCAATGCTTGAATTTCTTGGCTCAGCCAGAGAAGGAGAAAGAATATGGTTTCAAATCTTAATCAAAGCTCACAAAAAAGAAGATAAGAAACCTGGAACTTTATTTGGAAAAACTGACTTATGGGAAGAAAACCACAAGGCACAGATTAAAAAAATTCAAGAGCTTAACCAAGAAGAGGATTCTGAGGGTAACAAAAGAACTTTGCCACCTAGCGAAATTCAAAAAGAGAGAATCCAAGCGATTGAACGCTCTCAAGGTAAACTAGCATTTGATGTTGGCATTAGATCAATTTATATTTCAGATAAAGATAGTTTTAACCCTGTCAATATTGGTGGATTGATAGGTGCTTTTAAGCAATACAGTTCTAAAAATCTTAATGGTTTTAAACCAGGTAATAAAACAAAAATTGACCACTGGTGGCAAGATCCTTTTGGTAAGAATATAAAATTAATAGAAAAACAATTTCTAGATCATTATAGAGAAAGAGCTTATTTTTATAAAGAATTTATGGGTAAAAAAAGACCGGTTTTAGTAATGAACGCCGAAGAATTAGCGACAATTTATCACTTCCCAGGTTCTGTTGCGATGACTCCTAGTTTAGAAAGAGTTCAATCTAGAAAAAGCAACGCTCCGTCAGACTTACCAATATAGAGTATATGTATAAAGAAAAAATAAAAGAACTGAATGATAATTACCTGAAAGAAAACAAACCTAACTTTATTATAATAATATTGATCGTAATTTTATTAGTTGGCTTAATAAATACAACACCACCGAATAATTTTGCTGATGGAAAAATAATAACAATTGAAAAAGGTAGTACGATAAAAAATACAGCTGAACTTTTAGAAAAAGAAAATATCATTAGATCAAAATTACTTTTTAATATCATTATCACCATGACAAATTCTAATGTTATTGAAGGAAAATATTTATTTCATAGTCAAGAAAATGTTTTCAAGGTGGCAGATAGAATTAAAAAAGGGAGTTATCAAATTCCTTCAAAAAGAATAACTTTTTTTGAAGGAGAAACTTCTTATCAGATGGCAGAAAAACTTAAAAAGAATTTTCCCAATTTTGATGTTGATACTTTTTATGATTTAGCTTTAGTTAATGAGGGATATTTATTTCCCGATACTTATGATTTTAAAGCAACTATTTCTGCAGAAGAAGCAGTAAAAGAGATGATGGATAATTTTTCACAACAAATTTCTGAAATTTCTGAAAAAATAGAGAATTCTGACAGAACACTAAATGAAATAATAAAAATGGCATCGATAATCGAAGGGGAGGCAGATTCAACTAGTAGACAGGAGGTCGCCGATATTTTATGGAAAAGATTGGACGAAGGAATGCCACTTCAAGTAGATGCAACATTCGTTTATTCAATAGGTAAAAATAGTTTCAATTTAACTTTGGCTGAACTTAGAGATGAAGAAAACCCTTATAATAGCTACGTATTCACGGGTCTGCCTCCAACTCCAATTAATAACCCAGGTATCAAGGCGATAGAAGCCGCTGCTCAACAAAATGAAACTCCGTATCTATTTTTTCTGACCGGCCGTGATGGAAATATGTATTACGCTTCGACATTTGAAGCACATAAAAATAACAGATACTTGTATTTAGACTAATTAGTGTTATAAAAAATTAATGAAAAAAGTATTTGTAGGAGTATCTGGTGGTGTCGATAGTTCTGTATCAGCAGCTTTACTAAAAGACCAAGGTTACGATGTAACGGGTGTTTTTATAAAAGTTTGGCAACCAGATTTTATAGAATGTAATTGGAAAGATGAAATGCGTGACGCTATGCGTGTCTGCGCTAAATTAGAAATTCCTTTTTTGTTATGCGACTTAGAAAAAGAATACAAGGAAGGAGTCGTCAATTACATGATTGATGAATACAAAGCAGGTAGAACTCCTAATCCTGATGTTATGTGCAACAAAGAAATAAAATTCAAAGCTTTTCTAAATTTTGCATTAGAGAAGGGTGCTGATTTTATTGCAACAGGACACTATGCACAAAAAAAAGAATTAGATGATTCATTTGGATTATTTGAATCTGGGGATAAAGAAAAAGACCAAACATATTTTATTTGGAATTTAAATCAAGAAATTTTAAAAAATGTTTTATTTCCAATAGGTCATCTAAAAAAAGAAGAAGTTAGAAAGATGGCAGAAAAGAAAAAACTACTAACTTCAAATAAAAAAGACAGCCAAGGTCTTTGCTTTATTGGTCATGTAGATATGAAAGATTTTTTGAAAAAATTTATAGACACTAAAAAAGGTAAAGTTTTAAATGAAAAGGGAGATGTTATCGGTGAGCACGACGGGGCAGTTTTATATACAATTGGAGAAAGGCATCATTTCGAACTTTTCCAAAAAAATCCTAATCAAAAAAATTTATATGTGATTAGCAAAGACTTGGAAAATAACACAATCACTTTATCCGAGAAAAAAATAACCCAAGATTCCAAAAAAATTAAAATTGATAAAGTTAATCTAATTAGAGAAATAAGCGAGAAGGATGAAATTGAAGCCAGAATAAGGTATCGACAACCATTACAAGAAGGTAAGATAATAAAAATCAACAAAGAATCAGTCGAAATAGAGTTTAAAGACCCACAAGAATCAATAACTAGTGGGCAATCGCTAGTTATTTACAAAAATAGTGAATGTTTAGGTGGCGGAGTTATAGTCTAATGTTATAATACTTTCATATGAATAAAAAATTATGGGGAATTATAATATTTTTAATAGTTTTAACTTTTGCTTTTGTAATAACTTATAACAATAACAAGGTTGAAAAAATTGATGTCCAACTAGAAAGAGATCAAGCTAAAGAAGACCTAGTTGAGAGTCCTAAGACAACAATAAACGTAAAACACCAATACAATGATGGTGTCCACGCGTATGTTGGATACTTCACAACACCTACTCCTTGTCATTTACACGAAGCGGATATTGTATATCCATCAGCTGAGGGAGAACCTTATCTTTTAGAGGTAACTTATGAAGCTAATCCTGATGAAATGTGTGCCCAAGTTATAACTGACAGAGAATTTGAAGTTTCTTTTGAAGCAGAAGAAAGCATTGATGTAATAGCGTCAATTAACGACGAAGTAGTCAATTTGAACATATTTGAGGTTCCTGCAAATCAATCATTAGAAGAATTTGAAATTCTTAATAAAGGATAATTAAAATGACTGAAATAAGACTTGTATTAAAAGCTGATGGAACAACAGAACCTTTCGATAGTTCTAAATTAAAAAATTCTTTAACCAAATCAGATGCTTCTGATGTTTTAGCTAATGAAATAACTGCAAAAATCGAGAAAAATCTTAAAAAGGTAACGTCCACAGATGAAATTTATAAGACAGCTTATAAACTTCTGAAAAAAACCAAGAATAAAACTGCGGCTAGATATTCAATGAAAAGAACTATTTTAGATATGGGGCCAACTGGTTTTCCGTTTGAAAAGTTTGTAGCAAAGATTTTTGCAGAAAAGAAATATAAAACCATGGTAGGTATAATGTTGGACGGCTTTTGCACTGATCACGAGATTGATGTAATAGCAGAAGATGAAGATGATTTATTATTTTGTGAAGTTAAATTCCATAATGATTTAAAAACAAAAACAGATACCCGAGTTGCTCTTTATGTAAAAGCAAGATTTGATGATTTAAAAGAAAAAGAATACGACTTGTTCGATAAAAGAATGAAGCCCACAAAAGGGATAGTTATAACTAACACTGGTTTTACAACTAGTGCAGAAAAGTATGCTAAATGTGTTGGTTTAGGAATGATTTCTTGGGATTATCCTAAAAAAGGTAACCTATACGACCTTATTGCTGAAACTAAATTACAACCAATTACTTCTTTGACTACGCTATCTAAAAACGATAAGAAAAGATTAATAGAAGAGGGTATAATAGTCTGCAGAGATTTACTAAGCAATAAACAAATTTTATCTACTATTGGTTTAGGTAAAAATAAATCAAATAAAATTCTTACAGAAGCTAAAGAAGTTTGCTCATATTAGAAGTATAAAGTAATATTTTATATCATGAATTCAGAAGAAATACGAAAAAAATTCTTAGACTATTTTAAGGAAAAAGAACACGCAATATTGCCCTCGGCTTCTCTTGTGACACCAGAGGAAAAAGGAGTTACTAATTCTACGCTTTTTAATACTGCGGGTGTTCAACCTTTGGTTCCTTATCTACTAGGTGAAGAACACCCCCAAGGAAACAGGCTCGCCAGCGTTCAAAAATGCATCAGGACGATCGATATTGATGAAGTTGGAGACAATACTCATCTGACTTTCTTTGAGATGTTGGGGAATTGGTCTCTAGGCGACTATTTCAAAGAAGAAGCTATAAAAATGAGCTTCGAATTTTTAACTAGTATTGAAAAAGGATTAGGGTTAGATCCAAACAGGCTTTACATAACAGTTTTTGAAGGTGATGAAAATGCACCAAAAGATGAAGAGAGTTTTAATATTTGGAAACAATATGTTCCGGAAAATAGAATCTATTACATGAGCGCCGACTCTAACTGGTGGGAAGCGGGTGAAAATGGTCCATGTGGCCCTGATACTGAAATGTTTTATGATGTTAGTGGTAATTTGGGCGACTTGGATAAAGAAGCTTTTATGAAAGCAGACGAAGAACAAAAAGTTGTTGAGGTCTGGAACAACGTCTTCATGCAGTTCGAAAAGAAAGATGGGAAAATAATAGGTAAATTACCAAGATACGCAGTTGATACAGGAGCCGGACTCGAAAGACTTCTTACGGTAAAAAACAACAAAAAAAGCATCTACGAAACTGATCTATTTTCAGAAATATTAGAAAAAATTAGAAATACAGATAAAAACAGAATTATTGTTGATCATATTAGATCAGCTGTGATGTTGATTTCTGATGGTATTATTCCTTCAAACACAGATCGTGGTTATATTTTGCGTCGAATTATTCGTAGAGCGGTTAAAAATGCCGAAGATATAAATATTTCAGAAGTAGCAAAATTTTTCATAAACAAAATGGGCAATGCTTATCCTGATGTTAAGGAAAAAGAACAAGAAATATTAAAAACTATTAATACAGAAGAAGAAAAATTTAGAAAAAGCTTATCATCTGGACTAAAAGAGTTTAATAAGATTTCAGATAAAAATATTTCAGGAGAAGATGCTTTTAAATTATTTTCTAGTTACGGATTTCCGATAGAATTAACAGTAGAGTTAGCAAGAGAAAAAAATATTGAAGTTGATGTGGATTCTTTTAATGAAGAGATGAAAAAACATCAAGAAAAATCGCGAACAGCGGCTGAAGGAAAATTCAAAGGTGGCTTGGAAAATTATGGGGAAACGGAAACTAAATACCACACTGCAACTCATCTACTTCATCAAGCGTTACGTGATGTGCTAGGAGAGCATGTTCAACAAAAAGGAAGTAATATAAACGCAGACAGGCTAAGATTTGATTTTTCACATGACCAGAAAATGACCGACGAAGAAAAACAAAAAGTCGAAGAAATTGTAAATGAAAAAATAAAAGAATCTATACCTGTAAATAAAGTTGAGATGGATTTTGATGAGGCAGAAAAAACAGGAGCTTTACATTTCTTTGGAGATAAATATGGAGACAGAGTTTCAGTTTATTATATTGGAGACTCTATAGAATCAGCTTATTCTAAAGAATTTTGTGGCGGACCACATGTAAAGAATACTTCTGAATTAGGAGAGTTCAAAATTAAAAAAGAAGAAGCTAGTTCCGCCGGGGTAAGAAGAATCAAAGCTGTGTTAAAATAATAGCAATGTTCAATAACAAAAAAGATACTTCAAAAACTTCAAAAAAAATCGATTTAATATTTGATATTAGAAATTCTAGCGCTGGTTTGGGAGTTGTTGAAATTACAAAAAATGAAAGGGTTATAATTTACACAAATAGAAGATATTCTAATCCTTCTGTAGTAAGAGATGTAAAAACTTTTGAAAAACAGATAGAAAAGATAACTGATGATTTAATCGAAGATTTCATTATTTTTAAAAAAAAGAACAACATTAGACAAATTCTTAATGTTAACTGTGTTTTCTCTGCTCCTTGGTATGAGGCAGATATTAATAACCTAACTTTTAAAGAAAATAAAAAAACTAAACTCACAGAAAAATATTTAGATCAAAAAATTGAAAAAGGTGATATTAATGATGAACTAGAAAGTGTTGAAAACAATTTATTATCGGTTTCTTTGAATGGATATGAAACCGAAAATCCATTCGGGAAAACTTTTACGAGTATTGAGTTGAGTTTCTATAAAAGTTTTATAGATAAAGAAAACAAAATAAAACAAAAAATAGAAGATAAAATTAATCCCAATAAGCTAAATGTCCACACCCACCCGTTTGTAATTCTGAGTGTTTTGAGGGCAAATTTTCACAATGTAAATAATTTTTCTTTATTTGATATTGGTGGAGAAATGACAGAAATATCAATATTTAAAAACTCAATATTAAAAGAACTAATAACTTTACCTACTGGTTTTAATTCAATAATTAGAAATATTTCCAAAACAACAAACGATGAGCAAATAACAATATCGAAAATAAAAATGTTAAATTTGAATCAAATAAATGATGACGAATTGTTAGAAAAAATAAACTCTAATATAGAAGCGTGGCTAGAGACAACCAAGAAAATATTAAATTCAAATGAAATTCAATTACCAAATGATTTTTTTATAGCCATAGATAAAGATTATAAAAAATTAATAAAAGATATATTAAGCAAAAAGGACTTTTATTCAATGATTTTAAATAAAAACAGGCAACCAAATATAAGAATACTAGACTCAATTGATCAAAAAAATCTAGCCGTATATGCAAAAAATGTTAACAGAGATCCTTTGATTTCAATTATTTATAATTTTTCAACAATTGAAATTTAAAAAAATCTGTTATTATATATAAGATATGGATAAAAAAAATATACAAGACGTTGTTCCGCCAACACAAAGAAAATCAATTAGAAATATTCCTATACCAAATAGGAGTAACAAGAACGGAGAAATTAAAAGGAACACTCCACCAATACACAAAAAAGAAGAATTTGATTTTGAAGAAAGAAACACCAGACCTAGAAAAAACAATATTAAAAAATATTTTATATTAATAGGTTCGGTGGTTACTTTAATTTTATTATTTGTTGTATTTTCAAGCTTTACTAGTGCAACAATAAAAATAAAACCAAAAATAGAGTCATCCACATTTGACGAGAGAATGGTTATAGAAGATTTATCAACAAGAGAGAATAATGAATCATTAGGCTATAGAATAATTGAATTAGCTAAAGAATCAGAGAAAATAGTCGAGGCCCAAAACGAAGAACTTGTTCAAGAAAAAGCATCAGGGGAAATAACTATTTTTAACGAATACTCAGAAAGCAACCAAACACTTATAACAAATACTAGATTTGAATCAGAAGATGGAAAAATATATAGAATCCAAGAATCTATTAGTGTTCCTGGATATACAGAATCAAATGGAGAAATAATACCTGGCCAAATAACAGCAACTGTATATGCAGACGAAGAAGGAGAAGAATACAACTTAGAATCTGGAGATTTCACAATACCAGGCTTTAAAGGGCAAGAACCTTACGACTTTTTCTATGCAAAAACAGAGACAAGTATAAGCGGCGGATTTGATGGAGTCAGGAGAATAGTATCAGACGAAGATATAGAACTGGCAACCACAGAATTACAAGAAGACGTCAGAAATAAACTACTACAAGAATTAAACGAACAAATAACAGAAGAATTCTATATTCATCAAGATGGAGATTCTTTTTCTTTTGATAATATAGAACAAGAACAAATAGAAAACAGTGAAAATGTTAAATTAAAACTTAGAGGAAAAATATCAGCAAAAATATTTAACAAAGTGGATATATCAAATAAAATAGCAGATAATATATTTGCCAATTATTTCTCAAATGAAAATACTCTGATTGAAAATTTTGAAAATATTGAATTTTCAATTTCAGAAAATGATCTTTCTGAGATGTTAAACGCTTCAGGAAATTCTAATTTCATTTGGCAAGTTGATGAAAACAAACTAAAAGAAGACTTGATAGGAATAGAAAAAAACCTTCTTTCTACTGTAATGCAAGACTATACTGAAATCCAAACAGCAGAAGCAGTAATCAAACCATTCTGGGTTTCTAGCTTCCCACAAGAAAAGAAAAAGATAAAAGTTGAAATTGTTAGGTAATTTTATTGACATAATGTTTTACTCTGATAGTATATAAACTCGTAATTTAATGAATAGTTCAAACAAACAAGAAGAACAAGTAGAAGGAGTTGTAACGGAAGCTCTACCCGAGGCCATGTTCAAAGTTTTGATTGATGGCGCGGAAGAAGAGGTCCTTGCATACTTGGCTGGAAAAATGAGGATGTATAGAATCCGCGTTTTGGTCGGAGACAGAGTTCTACTTAAAACAGACCCTTACGGAGGTAAGGCTATAATTTATAAAAGAATTTAAACATGAAAGTAAAATCATCAGTAAAAAAGAAATGTCCAAATTGTAAAACTGTTCGCAGGAAGGGTAAGCTTTATGTTGTCTGCTCAAATCCTAGACATAAACAAAGACAAGGATAACTCGCTTTACTTTTTAAACTATATTTGATAAATTTTCACCCACTATATGAGATTATTAGGAATAACTTTACCAGACGAAAAAAGACTAGAGATTGCTCTAACGGTTGTTTATGGTATCGGAAGAAAAAAAGCAAAAGAAATTTTAGTCAATGCAAAAGTCGATCACGGTAAAAAAGCAAAAGACGTAACACAAGCAGAAGAAACTAAAATAAGAAACGAAGTTGAAAAATTAAAATTAGAAGGTGACCTTAAAAGAGAAATATCTGGTAACATCAAAAGACTAAAAGATATCCAGGCATACAGAGGATCAAGACATGCAAAAAGACTACCTTCACGCGGACAAAGATCAAAAACAAATTCCAGAACAGTCAGAGGTAATGTTAGAAAAACTATGGGATCTGGTAAGAGATCAGTTGAAAAGAAATAATAATTAACTATGGGAAAGAAACGTATTATAAAAAAAGGAGGTGACGACGTAGCAAAAAAAGCTTCATCATCAAAAAAAATCTCAAGAAAAAAACTTGAAAGTGGCATTTTATATGTTAGATCAACATATAACAACACAACACTTGCACTTACTGACATGAAAGGAAACCTTGTAGCTTCATCATCTAGTGGATCTCTAGGTTTTAGAGGTGCCAAAAAAGGAACTCCATTTGCTGCTGCACAAGCCGCTGATGTTCTTGTTGAAAAAGCTGAACAAGCAGGACTTAAAAAAATTGATGTTATTGTAAAGGGTGTAGGTTCTGGTAGAGAATCTTCTATTAGAAGTTTTATTAATAAAGGTATAAATATCAACAAGATAACTGATATGACACCGGTGCCGCATAACGGCCCAACACCACGTAAACCAAGAAGAGTATAGTATTATGAAAATAGGACCAAAATACAAAATTGCAAGAAGATTAGGTAGATCAGTTTTTGAAAAAACACAAACTGCTAAATTTGCTTTATCTGCAGAAAAAAGAAATGCTAACGTAGAAGGAATTAGATCTAGATCAAACTACGGATCACAATTATTAGAAAAACAAAAAGCTAGATTTACATACGGAATTACAAATACACAACTAGGGAAATATGCTTATCAAGTAATTGATTCTAAAGTTAAAAATCCAGAAGAAATGTTATTTATTAATCTTGAAAAAAGACTAGACAACACAGTTCTAAGATCAGGATTTGCAACAACAAGAAGACAAGCAAGACAACTAGTTTCTCATGGTCACATAAAAGTTAACGGTGTTAAAAACAAAATTCCATCATACTCTGTAAAAGAAGGTGATATCATTGAAGTCAAAGAAAGTAGCAGAGATAAATCAATTTTTGTTGATTTAGATGATAGAATAAAAGATCTAAACATCCCATCTTGGCTTAAAGTTGACCATAAAAATTTCAAAACAACAATAAACGGAAACCCAACTTACAACACCAAAGAAACTCATTTTAACCTAGGAGAAGTTCTTCAATTCTACAAACGTTAGTAATAGCTATCTTGTCTAGGATTGAAAAAGTTGGTATAATTCAACAACATTTTATAAGTTTAACCAAATAATAAAAATGACAGACCATAATATTGCTTTGCCATCAAAGCCAAAAGTCGTAACGGAAGAAGGGTTCAAAGGTGTGTATGAAATCGACGGTTTATATCCTGGTTATGGTCACACTTTGGGCAATTCATTAAGAAGAATCATTCTGTCATCTTTACCTGGTGCTGCTATTGTGCAGTTAAAAGTTAAAGGTGTCGGCCATGAATTCACAACAATAGAAGGAGTTAAAGAAGATGTTATATCTATAATTCTTTCTCTTAAAAAAATTAGATTATCTCTAGAAGGAGACGAAGAGCAAATTCTAAAGATAAAAGTTAAAGGACCTAAAACTGTTACAGCAAAAGATATTGAAGTTCCTAGTCAGGTAAAAATAATGAATCCTGATCAAGAACTTTTTACAATTACTGATAAAAATAAAGAAGTTGAAATGGAATTACTTGTCCAAAAAGGGTTAGGTTACGTTCCAAAAGAAGTTATCCAAAAAGACAGAGTTGATGTTGGAACAATTTCAATGGACGGTATTTTTACTCCAATCAGAAGAGTTAATTACGAATCTGAAAATATGCGTGTTGGCGACAGAACTGACTTCAACAGACTAAGGATTTCTATTGAAACAGATGGAACTATAACTCCTAAAGAGGCACTAGAGAGATCAATTGAAATTATGATTACCCAAATCAAAGCTATTATAGGTTTTAAAGAAGAAATTGAAATAGAAGTGCCAGAAGTTGAAGAAGTTAAAAAAACAGTCAAAGAAAAAGATACCAAGGTAGAAGATTTTTTGAAAACTAGAGTCGAAGATCTAAATCTATCTCCAAGAACAATTAATGCACTTGAAAATGCAAATATTAGAACTGTTGGTGGTCTAGCTAGAAAAAAAGAAGAGGGAATCTTGGATATTGAAGGCTTGGGAAACAAAGGCCTACAAGAAATCAAAAAATTATTAGGTGAACACGGTATAACCCTTGATTAAGGGCTTTACAAAAATGAATTAAACTGATAGTCTTATCAACCATGAAACATCACGATAGAAACAGAAAATTAGGAAGAAACACAAACCAAAGAAGAGCTCTTTTAAAATCTCTTGCTTGTTCTCTTATCCGTGATGAGAAAATAAAAACAACAGAAGCAAAAGCAAAAGAGCTTAGAAAATTCATTGAAAAACTAGTCACAAAAGCTTCTAAAAATGACCAAGCAACATATAGATTTATCTATAGTAAAATTGGTAATAAAACTCAAACAGAAAAACTTATAAAGGATGTTGCGCCAAAATACATCGAGAGAAATGGTGGCTACACAAGAATTATTAAATTACCAATCAGAAAGAGTGATGCTAGCAAGATGGCACAAATAGAATTCGTATAAAATTATGAAAATCATAGACGCACAAAACAAACCGATCGGCAGAGTTGCAACAGAAGCAGCAATGGCTTTGATGGGTAAAGACAAAGTTGAATACCAACCAAACAATCAACCAACTACTAAAGTTCAAATCGAGAACGCTTCAAAAGCAAAAATTTCTCAGAAAAAATTAAAGGAAAAAATATACACAAGATATACAGGATACCCAGGAGGTCTTAGAGAAAGAACCCTAGAAGAACTAATCGAGAAAAAAGGTTACGGAGAAGTGTTCAAAAAAGCTGTTTACGGGATGCTTCCTGATAACAAACTTAGAAAAATAATGATGAATAACCTAGAAGTTACAGAATAATATGGCTACAAAAACAGAACAAAAATATATCGAAGGAATCGGAAGGAGAAAAGAAGCAGTTTCAAGAGTTAGAATTACACCTTCTAAAAAATTCGAAGTTAAAATTAATGATAAAAGTCTAGTAGACTATTTTGACACTAAAGAATTACAAAAAATTGTAGTTGCTTCTTTTGAAGATATAGAAGGTATTAACGAAAAATTCTCTGTTTCTGTTCACGTAAAAGGTGGCGGTATTAAATCACAAGCAGAAAGTATTAGACTTGGTTCTGCAAGAGCGCTAGTTAAATTTAATGAAGAACTAAGAAAAGATCTAAAAAAATTAGGTTACCTAAAAAGAGATCCTAGAGTAAAAGAAAGAAAGAAATTCGGTTTGAAAAAAGCCAGAAAATCTGCACAATGGTCAAAACGTTAAAATTACGTTTACACTCCTTTATATTACATTTTATAAATTTAATAATTAATTTTTCATTGCTATGCCAAAGGAAAATCAAGAAAAGACAAACGAAGAAATTGTCTACGATGAATCAGACACTTCTGAAGGTGCTAATTTTGATTTGAGTTCAAAACTTAAAAAAGTAAAAAAAGATCTGAAAAAATGCCAAGAGGAGAAACAGGAATACTTAAATGGTTGGCAAAGATCAAAAGCTGACTTTATAAACTTTAAAAAAAGATCTGAAGAATCAAAAAAAGATATAGCAAAATATGCTAGTGAAAACATAATCCTAGAAATTATCCCAATTATTGATAATTTTGAACAAGCCTTTAAAAATAAACAAGTGTGGGAAAGCGTTGATGAAAATTGGCGAAAAGGAATCGAAATGATTCATGCCCAGCTAGTTAATGTCCTCAAGAGAAATGGTGTCACAGAAATTGAATCCCTCGGGAAAGAATTCGACCCCAAGATTCATGAATCTGTAGAGATAGTAAAAGTTGATGATAAAAAAGATAATGATAAAATCATTGAAGTATTACAGAAGGGTTACAAAATAGATGGCAAGGTAATTCGTCACCCTAATGTTAAAGTCGGGAAATTTGAGTAATTTATTAACTTAACTAAAAAATATTATGTCAAAAATTTTAGGAATTGATTTAGGAACAACAAACTCAGCGATGGCAATAATCGAAGGTGGTGAACCAGAAATTATTGAAAACGCGGAAGGGAATAGAACTACACCTTCTATTGTTGCTATTTCTAAAAATAACGAACGTCTAGTTGGCCAATTAGCCAAAAGACAAGCGGTTACAAACCCAAAAAATACTATTTTTGGAATTAAAAGATTTATTGGGCATAATTTTGGAGATACTGCAGTAGAAAAGGATAGAAAAACAGTTCCATACGAAGTTAAGAAATCTGACAACGACGGTGTTTTAGTTGAAATGAATGGAAAGGATTATCGCCCAGAAGAAGTTTCAGCTATGATTCTACAAAAAATGAAATCTGATGCAGAATCAAAAACTGGCGAGAAGATCACTGAGGCAGTTATCACAGTTCCTGCTTATTTCAATGATTCCCAAAGACAAGCTACAAAAGACGCGGGTAAAATTGCAGGATTGGAAGTTAAAAGAATTATTAACGAACCTACTGCAGCAGCACTTGCTTATGGTTTTAATAAAAAGAAAGATGAAAAAATTGTAGTCTTTGACTTTGGAGGAGGAACATTCGATATTTCTGTTTTGGAAGTTGGCGACGATGTTGTCGAGGTTAAGTCAACAGATGGTGACTCTCACATGGGAGGTAAAGATATAGACCAAAAAATAATTAAATGGATTATTGATGAATTCAAAAAAGAATCAGGTGTAGACATCTCCGGAGATAAACTTGCGCTACAGCGATTAAATGAAGAGGCAGAGAAAGCAAAACTAGAGCTTTCAAGTGCTAGTGAGACTGAGATTAATATCCCTTTCTTGACATCAGGAGAAAACGGACCTGTTCACTTTATAAAAAACATGTCTAGAGCTAAATTAGAAGAACTAGCAGAAGAATTTATAACTCGTTCAATTGAAATAACTAAAAGAGCAGTCGACGCCTCACCTTTTGAAATTTCAGATATCAATGAAATCATTATGGTTGGTGGGCAAACTAGAATGCCTAAAATCCAAGAAGAAGTTAAGAAACTTTTCGGAAAAGAACCAAATAAATCAATTAACCCTGATGAGGTTGTTGCTTTGGGTGCTGCAATCCAAGGAGGAATTATGCAAGGTGACGTCAAAGATGTTTTACTACTAGATGTTATCCCACTTTCACTAGGAATTGAAACAATGGGTGGAGTTGCAACAAAGCTTATCGAAAAAAACACAACAATTCCAGCTAACAAATCTCAAATTTTTTCTACAGCAGCCGATAATCAAAACCAAGTAGAGATTCACATTGTTCAAGGTGAAAGATCAATGGCCGCAGACAACAAATCATTAGGAAGATTTATTCTAGACGGTATTCCACCTGCACCAAGAGGCGTTCCACAAATAGAGGTTTCATTCGATATTGATTCAAACGGAATCTTGAATGTTAAAGCGGTCGACAAAGCTTCAAACAAAGAGCAATCAATCAAAATCGAAGCAACATCTGGTCTATCAGAAGAAGATATTGAAAAGATGCAGAAAGACGCAGAGTTGCATGAAGAAGAAGATAAAAAGAAGAAAGAATTGATTGATACTAAAAATATTGCTGAGCAAACTGCTTATACTGCAGAAAAAGCATTGAAAGATGCAGGCGATAAAATTCCTGAAGATCTTAAAAAGGGAATTGAAGAAAAAGTTAAATCTACTCGTGAAATATCCGGAAAAGACGATCTAGAAGCAATTAAAAAATCAACCGAAGAACTTTCAACTGAAATGCAAAAAATCGGTCAATACATGCAAGAGAATCAACAGCAAGATAAAACTTCACAAGATGGTTCTGAAAACAAAACAGGTGAAGATGTTAAAGACGCTGAAGTCGAAAAAGAAGATGAAGCTGACCAGTCATCAAATGACTCAAATAATTCAGAAAATTCAAACGAAGATAAAAAATAATAATTGTAATGTCAAAAGACTACTACAAAATACTAGGAGTAGACAAATCTGCATCTCAAGATGAAATCAAAAAAGCTTTTAGAAAATTAGCCCACAAATACCACCCAGATAAAAAGGATGGCGATGAAGCAAAATTCAAACAAGTGAACGAAGCTTATTCTGTTTTATCAAATGAACAAAAAAGAGCACAATACGATCAATTTGGATCTACAGGTTTTGGTGGTGGAGGTGCTCAGGGCGGATTTTCAGGATTCGAAGGATTTGATTTTTCTCAATTCACTCAAAACGGCCAGCGAGTTGATTTTGATGTAGACCTTGGTGAAATATTTGGTAGTTTTTTTAGAGGTGGAGGTGGCTTCTCACGAAGAAGAAAAGGACAAGATATTAGAGTTGATGTCGAATTAAGCTTTAAAGAATCAATTTTTGGAAAAAAAGAAAAAATTAAAGTCAACTACAAATCAAAAAAACATGAAGAAATAACTATTGATATTCCAGCAGGTATTGATAGTGGAGAGATGCTAAGAGTCAGAGGTAGAGGTGAAGAAATTGAAGATGGGACTCCGGGAGATTTGTTCATTAAGATACACGTAAAACCACACAAAACTCTATGGAAAGAAGGGGCTAACTTGGTAACTGAGAAAAATATAAAATTAACTGAATCAATTTTAGGAACAAAAACAGAAATTGATACACCAGAGGAAGAACCTATAACCATTAAAATCCCCGCTGGAACTAAACACGGTGAATTATTGAGATTAAGAGGTAAAGGCGCTCCGGTGCTTGGAGGATCTCAAAGAGGAGATATTTTAATTAAAATATCAGTCGACATTCCTAAAAAACTATCCAGAAAATCCAGAAAAGCGCTCGAAGAATTGCAAGAAGAAGGTCTGTAAACAAAAGTTTTAAACAATCAAATACAGACTTTTTGTTAGTAGTAAGATATAATTAAGTTATGAACGGTATAGGATTTTTGTCATTAGACATATTGATAATTTTAATATTATTTATTTCACTTTTTCTACTGTCTTTTAAGACAGGTAAAAAGTTATTAACTACACTTATAATATCTATTTATCCAACTGTTTTAATTTTCAATAATCTATCGCACGCAAGCTTAGATACTCAGATTATTCAATTAGTAGTTTTATCTGTTTTGTATGCACTATTTTCATTTATTTTTTGGAAAAATATTCATATAAAAAAATACCATAGTAACAGTAGAAAAATTATAGATTATTTTCTACTAACTACAGCTTTTTTGATATTATTAATTTCAATCAATATAAACTCTATACCTGCTCTATCTATGCTCTATCAATTTTCTGGATCAATTATTAATTTCATATCTAACATACCTTATTCAATAGCATTAATTATTCCAATAATAATTATATTAATAACTAACAGAAGAGACCTAGAATAAATATGAGCCCAGAATTAATTTTAACAACAATTATACTAACAACCTTGTCAGCTGTCGCTTTCATTTTTTTGATTAATCTCAGTTTTAAAAAAGGTAAATTAAAGAGACTTGATTTCAAAAATGTTGCAACACAATTGATATTATTAACAATATGGATAAGTATCTTGAGCGACATATTACTTGCCCAAAACAGAACTCAAGAATATGTTAGTATTACTTTCTTTATATTATCAGTATTCATCGGTATATTTTTAATAAAAAGCCTGCATGATGAAGACAAATATCAAGAAACAATAAAAGGACTGGTAAATAAATTACAAATAAACAATGAAGAATTAAAACAATTAGACAAGAAAAAAACTGAATTTGTTTCATTAGCTTCTCATCAACTAAGAGGTCCTTTGTCGGTTATACAAGGATATTTATCTATGGTTTTAGAAGGGGACTACGGTTCTATTCCAGAAAAAGCAAAAGAACCTATTTATAGATCTCTTCGTTCCAGTAAGGCACTGAGTCTTTTAATAAACGACTACCTAGATGTCGCCCAAATTGAGAGAGGAGAAATGGAATATAATATTACAGAAATTAATTTCTCTAATCTCTTAAAAGATGTGGTATCAGAATTTGAAGTCGTCGCCAAAAAATCTAAACTCGATTTTATTTTTGAAGACAAAACAAAAAATATAAAAATTAATGGTGATATAAATAAAATCAGACAAGTTCTATCCAACATAATAGATAACGCAATAAAATATACAAAAGAAGGTCGGGTAAAAATTTCAACAAAAAGAGAAGACGACAAGATAATTGTCTCTGTTGAAGACACAGGTATAGGCATCAAAAAAGAAAAGATGACCGAAATTTTCAATAAATTTGCTAGATCAGAAGAAGCAATAAAAGTTAATGTCGTAGGAACTGGTCTTGGTTTATTTGTCGCAAAAATAATGGTCGAATCACAAGACGGTAACATATGGGCACAATCAGAAGGTATAGGAAAAGGATCGACTTTTTATATCTCTTTACCAATTGCAAAAGATAATTAATTTGTTAATTTTAATGTTATGAGAAAAAAACTAGTATCAGGAATTAAACCAACAGGGACACTACATTTAGGAAATTATTTTGGTGCCTTGAAACAATTTGTTGATCTGCAAAATGAATATGATTCAAATATTTTTATAGCTGATTTTCACGCTCTAACAACTATACAAGAAAAGGAAGTTCTAGAGAAAAATATAATCAATATAGCTACAGATTATTTAGCGGCAGGGATTGATCCTAATAAAGTTAACTTATTCAAACAATCAGATATACCAGAAGTCACCCAAGCAGCTTGGATTTTCAATTGCATCACCACGATGCCTTTTTTGATGAGAGCTCATTCATTTAAAGATGCCGAAGCAAAAGACAAAGAAATAAATGTTGGTGTATTCGATTATCCAATTTTAATGGCTGCAGATATTTTATTGCCAAGCGCGGATGTTGTCCCGGTCGGCAAAGATCAAAAACAGCATGTAGAAATAACTAGAGACATCGCGGAAAAATTTAACAGAATATATGGGGAAACTTTCAAATTACCTAAACCAATAATTTTAGAAGAGACCGAGACAGTCCCTGGAATTGACGGTAGGAAAATGAGCAAAAGTTATGGAAATATAATTCCACTTTTTGCCACAGATGAAGAGATTGAAAAAGCTGTTATGTCGATAAGAACTGATTCAAAAGCGCCTGATGAACCAAAAAATCCGGACGAGGTAATAATCTACCAAATACACAAACTAATTTTAAACGAAGAAGAAGACAAAAAAATTAGAGGAAGATACGAATCCGGCATTGGTTACAAAGAAGCTAAAGATCTTTTAATCAAAGATTTAAAAAGTTTTATAAAGCCAATGCGTGAAAAAAGGGAATATTGGGTGAATAATCCACAAAAAGTTAAAAGAATTCTTAAGAAGGGGGCTAAGAAAGCAAAGAAAGAAATTTCGAAAAAGATGGACGAGGTAAGAAATAAGATTGGAATGAATCTTTAATTAATAGATTAATTTTGTTAGTATAACTTAAATATGGAAAGAATTTATATAAAAGATCTAAAAGATCATGCAGGAGAGGAAGTTGTTATCAAAGGATTTGTAGATACTCTAAGAGATCAAAATAAAATTGTCTTTATTATACTCAGAGATATAACTGGCAAAATTCAAAACGTAGTTTTAAAAGATTGCGAAGATTTTGATTTAGCCAAAGATTTAACAGAAGAATCTGTTATTGAAATTAAAGGTTTAGTAAAAGAAGAAAAGCAGGCACCTGGAGGCTTTGAAATTGAAACAAAAAAAATAGTTTTGTTATCTAGCGCAGCTCCAGAATTACCAATACCTGTTAACACAAGAAAAGGAGGTGAAGAAACAAATATAACATCTAGATTAGATTATCGCTTTATTGACTTAAGAAAACCTGAAAAAGCTAACATATTTAAAGCTTGGACTGCTTTTGAAAGAGGAATGAGAAATTATTTTGAAAAGAATAATTTTATCCAAGTTTACACCCCTTCTTTTATGAACACATCTAGTGAGACCGGTGCAGAAGTTTTTGAAGTTAGTTATTTTGAAAGAAAAGCTTATCTTGCTCAATCACCACAGTTTTATAAACAAATGGCAATAGCTTCAGGATTAGAAAAAGTATTTATTTCTGGTCCAGTCTTCCGTGCAGAGGAATCATTCACTACTCGACACATGACAGAATTTACGGGTTGGGACTTTGAAATTGGATTTATTAATGATCATCACGACCTAATGAAAAGCGAAGAGGAAATGATCAAAACAGGTTTTGAAAAAATCAAAGAAGACTTGCCAGAATTAGATATAGAAATTCCACAAATTCCTTTTCCAAAAATTACAATAAAAGAAGCAAAAGAAAAACTAGAAGCAGCTGGTGTAAAAGGAGAAAAAGAACATGATCTTTCGCCAGAAGAAGAGAGGAGAATATGTGAGATTATAAAAACAGAAACTGGAAATGATTTTGTTTTTATAACAGATTACGACATTTCTATCAGACCTTTCTATCATATGAGGCACGAAAACAATCCTCAACTCACAAAAAGTGCAGACCTTTTATACAAAGGAATTGAGATAACAACACTCGCTCAAAGAGAACACCGACCAGAAATTCTAGAGAAACAAGCTGTCGAAAAGAAAATGGATTTGAATTTACTTTCAAAATATTTGGAATTCTTCAAATACGGTTGTCCACCACATGGGGGTGGAGGAATCGGCCCATCAAGACTATTCATGAAGATGTTTGGGTATGACAATGTTAGAGAAGTTACTTTTCTACCAAGAGATGTTAATCGTTTAGAACCGTAATTATGAACGAAAAGAAAGGTTTCGAAGTTGATACTGATGTTTTTTCTGGACCATTAGATCTGCTACTTAACCTTATTGAAAAAAGAAAACTATTAATAAATGAAATATCTTTGGCCAAAATCACGGATGACTATATTTCTTATGTTAATAATATTGAAGAAATTTCAATTTCTGACAAGGCAAATTTTATCTTGATTGCTTCAACACTACTTTTAATTAAATCAAAATCACTTTTACCAACATTGGAATTAACTGAAGAAGAAGAACAATCCATAGAAGATTTAGAACGGAGACTTAAAATTCACAAAAGATTAAAAGCAGTTGAACCAAAAATACAGGAAATGTATTTCAAAAATCCAACTTATTTTAAAAGAGATGTAAAAATAGAAGAAGTTTCTTTTAGACCAACAAAAAAAACTTCAATTTCTTTTATTAAAGAAACAATCGCTGACATAATCAAAAAACTACCAAAAGTGGAGAAAATTCCAAAGGCGGCGATTAAGAAAGTTGTTAGCTTAGAAGAAATGATTAACAGACTTACCGAGAGAGTTAAACAGGGCATAAACACTAGCTTTAAAGAGTTTACCGGAATCAACACAGCACAAAAAACGGATATTATTGTTGGTTTTTTGGCGATGCTACAATTAGTAAAAGATGGTATTATTGAAGTTGAGCAAGAGGAAGGTTATTCTGACATTAAAATGCAAACAAGAGATTCACATCTGCCAGATTATTCTTAGAAAATTATGGAAAACTTAGTAAACAAAATTGAAAGCTTATTATTCTATCAAGTAGAGCCAATGAAAATTAAAAAAATGGCTGAAATTTTGGAAGTTGATGAAGAGAATATAAATCAATCGATACAAGAACTAGAAAAAAATTTAGAGAATAGGGGAGTAAAATTAATCAAAAACGATGATGTGATCTCTCTTACAACTTCTCCTGAAAATTCAGATATTATTGAAAAAATTAAAAAAGAAGAACAAGATAAAGAATTAAGCAAAGCTGCGTTAGAAACATTAAGTATAATTTTATACAGGGGTCCTATTAAAAGAAGTGTAATAGATTACATTAGAGGGGTGAATTCTCAATTCAGCCTAAGATCTCTTTTAATAAAAGGTTTAATTGAAAAAGAGCAGTCAAAAGATGACGAAAGAGCTTTTGTATACAAACCATCAATCGATTTACTTTCATATATGGGAATTTCAAAAATAGAGGAATTACCAGAATATAAAGAGGTTAACGAAGATATAAATATTTTTATAGAATCAGAAAGAGAAAATGATAAATAAAAACAAAAAAGAAATATTTTATTCTGTGCTACTTATGGTAATACCACTTACTATCCTTTTCTCTACTTATTTTATAAGCAAAGAAAAGAAAGACGACTTCGCAATAACAAAAGATACTGAAATTATAGAAGAAGAAGTTAATGTATTTGAATCTTTAAAAATAGAAGGACAGGCAGCGATTGTAAAAGATATAAATACTGGTGAAATACTATATGCCAAAAACCCAGATGTATCATTGCCCTTGGCTTCAATTACAAAAATACTAACTGTTTTAACTGTAGATAAACTATCAGACAATAATATGGTTAATATAACTTTAGAAGATATATTAACTGAAGGTAATAGTAGTCTATTGGTAGGAGAGAATTTTAATAAGCAAGACTTAATAGATTTAACTTTGTCCGTATCACTAAACGACGGAGCAGCTGCATTGGCCAGTAACGCCATTGGTTCATTAAATTTAAATGGTCCAGAAAATATTTTTATAAACGAAATGAATAAATTAGCCCAAGAGATTGGTATGACCAGATCAAAATTTTATAATGAAACAGGTCTAGATGAAAATGAAAAAAGTGCTGGTGCTTATGGCTCTGCAAGTGATATAGCTAAATTATTTGAATATGCGATTTCTACAAACAAAGATTTATTTAAAGCAACTGCTGAAAGTGATTTAACGATAACATCAAGAGAAGGCTTTATTCACAATGCAACAAACACAAACAAGATTGTTGATAAGCTACCAAATCTTTTAGCTGGTAAAACTGGCCACACTGACCTCGCTGGTGGTAATTTAGCTGTTGTGATTGATCCGTCACTAAATAGGCCGGTGGTAATTGTTGTGCTTGGATCTTCGGTAGATGGTAGATTCATAGATGTCGAAAAATTATCAGATAAAACAATAGAATATTTTAAAAATAAAAAATAACCATGATTGAAATTTTAAGTGTAGTAAAAGTAATATTACCAGCAGCATTAACTTTCCTAATTGGAATTATGCTAACGCCTCATGTCGCCGATTTCTTGTATAAAAATAAAATGTGGAAAAAGAAATCAGGAAAATTGGATACGGCCGGAAATGCCACACCTGTTTATGACAAATTATATGAAAAAAGAGATGTTGGAACACCTAGAATGGGTGGGGTGATTATCTGGCTAAGTGCTTTTATTATTATTTCTCTGTTTTGGTTATTAGCCCGTTTTTCTCCTTTCGAAATTTTCGAAAAATTAGAATTTTTGAGTCGTGATCAAACATGGATTCCACTTGCTGCACTTATGATTGGCGCTTTCGTTGGCTTACTGGATGACTGGCTAGAGATTAGAGGATCCAGAGACAATGTCTCTGGTGGGTTATCTGCAAAAAAGCGTTTAGCTGTTGTAGGCTTGATAGGTTTACTAGTTTCAACATGGTTTTATATAAAATTGGGAGTCAGTGCAATTGGAATACCTTTCTTTGGATTATTAAATATCGGTTTTCTAATTATTCCACTTTTTACAATTGTAATAATAATAATTTACTCAGGAGGAGTGATCGACGGATTAGATGGATTGTCAGGCGGTGTCTTAGCATCAATGTTTTCGGCTTATGGAATAATAGCTTTTGCTTATGACCAAATTAACCTTGCAGCATTTTGTGCGGCTATTGTAGGAGCACTTCTAGCATTTTTGTGGTTCAACATTCCACCTGCAAGATTTTACATGTCAGAGACGGGGAGTATGGCTTTAACTATTGTTTTAGCGATTGTTGCTTTTATGACAGATGCATTGGTTGGAGGAGTAGGGTTATTTGTATTACCAATTATAGCTTTTCCTTTAATTGCGACTGCAGGTTCTTCTTTTTTACAAATTATGTCCAAGAAAATTCGTGGTAAGAAAATTTGGTTAGCAGCACCACTACATCACCATTTCGAAGCAATAGGTTGGCCAGCTACCAAAGTCGTCATGCGTTATTGGGTAATATCCATTATTTTTGCATCAATTGGCATTATTATCGCTTTGATAGGATAAGTTTTTAAACATTTAAACAGAAGTTTTGCACAAGAAAATACTATTTAAAAAAGTTATAATAATGAAATGACTAATAAATACAAAGTCGACAAACCACTCCTAATAATAATATTACTTTTAACAACTTTTGGTATCTTTACTTTTCTTTCTGCGTCGCTTGGACTATTGGCAAAAGATGGTGTTCAATATTCTAGTGTTGTTGTTAACCAGCTTGGTTTTGGATTGATTGGTGGGCTAATTTTGATGTTTATTACATCTAAAATTCCATATAAATTTTGGAAAATATATTCTTTTTGGTTTATTTTAGGTGCGATATTTTTAACTTTGTTAGTTTTTGTCCCAGGAATTGGATTTGAATTTGCGGGAGCAAAAAGATGGATTCATATTGGTTCAATATCTATCCAACCATCAGAATTTTTGAAATTTGCATATCTTTTCTATGTTGCCGCATGGCTCTCACTTGCAACAGCAAAAAACAAGATAGAGACTTTTAAATTTGGAACTTTGCCGTTCTTAACGATCTCTTTTATTGTAGGTATTATATTGGCGTTACAACCTGACAACGACACTATGGCTATAATATTATTAGCTGGAGGTGTTATGTATTTTGTCTCTGGTGCTAATTTAAAACACATACTGATTGTTGGTTTTCTGGCTCTGATTGCTTTTTCAACTATTATTTATAACAGACCATACATAGTAGACAGAATAGTTACTTTTATAAACCCTGCCTCTGATCCGCTCTCATCTGGATACCAAATTCAGCAATCATTAATTGCGATAGGATCAGGTGGTTTTACCGGTCGCGGTTTTGGACAAAGTATTCAAAAATTCAACTTTTTACCAGAGCCGATCGGGGATTCTATTTTTGCAGTAATTTCAGAAGAATTCGGTTTTGTTGGGGCCACCTTTTTAGTTTTGATGTTTGTGGCACTTTTAATCCAAAGTATTAGAATTAGCCTAATGAGTAAGGATAGTTTTGGTGGACTACTCATGATAGGAATTGCTATACTTATAGTATCTCAGTCGTTTTTAAATATTGCTTCGATGTTGGGTATTTTCCCGTTATCAGGACTACCGTTATTATTTGTAAGTCATGGAGGAACAGCATTATTATTTACACTAGCGGCTTCGGGTATAATGCTTAATATTTCAAAATTTAAAAAACAGCAATAATTATTATGAAAATACTTTTTACAGGAGGAGGAACAGGAGGACACTTTTATCCAATAATCGCAGTCGCACAAGCAATGCGAGAAGTTTCCAAAGAACAAAAACTTTTGGATCAGGATTTATATTTTATAGGCCCAGACCCATACAATAAAAAAATTCTTTTTGATAATAAAATAACATATAAAAATGTTCCAGCTGGAAAAATTCGCAGATACTTTTCTCTTTTAAATGTGGTTGATCTTTTCAAAACCGGAATTGGAATTTTGAAAGCAGTTTGGACTGTCTTTTGGATTTATCCAGATGTAATCTTTAGCAAAGGTGGCTACGGAAGTTTCCCTGTAGTTTTGATTGGTAGATTTCTCGGTATTCCAATTATAATTCACGAATCAGATAGCACACCAGGTGTTGTTAACAAGTGGGCAGGGAAGTTCGCTGATAAAGTTGCTGTTTCCTATCCTGAAGCAGGAGAATTTTTTATAAAAGAAAAAGTTGCTTGGACTGGTAACCCTGTCAGAAAAGAAATTGCAAATGTTGTGAAAGATGGGGCTGCTGAATATCTCGACTTAGAAAGAGATGTTCCTGTAATATTAATACTTGGTGGATCACAAGGGTCTGAAATTATAAACGAAGCGATAATCGACGCTTTACCGAAATTAATAAGCGATTACCAAATCATCCACCAAACCGGCAAGAAAAATTTTGAATTAGTCAAAAATACTGCCGACGTTGTTATGGGAGATGATGAGCATAAATATAGATACCACGCTTACCCTTATTTAGATGACCTTGCAATGAAAATGTCTGCTGGTGCCTCTGATATAATTATTAGTCGTGCAGGTTCAACATTATTTGAAATATCAACTTGGCAAAGACCCGCCATAATAATTCCTATTACAAAATCAAATAGGAACCACCAAAAAATTAACGCATACACTTATGCTAGATTTGGTGGCGGAACTGTAATCGAAGAAAGGAACTTATCAGATGATATAATAGTGAATGAAATAAACCGAATATTAACTAACGAAGACATTAAAAACAAAATGATTGAAGGTGCCAAAAAATTTGCAAAGCCGAACGCAGCAAAAACAATCGCGGAAGAAATTTTAGAAACCGCACTAAGACATCAAAAATAATTATGCTTAAAATATTTAACTTTTTAAAAAACAATAAAGATGAAACTGGCGTCAGAAAAACTACTGACCAGGGTAGCCAAATTGTGACCAGGATCGCCCCTTCACCAACCGGAGTATTACATGTTGGAACTGCTAGAACTGCGCTTTTTAATTATTTATATGCAAAGCAAAATAACGGAAAATTTATTGTAAGAATAGAAGATACAGACAAAGAGCGAAGCACTAAGGAATTTGAAAAAGATATTTTAGATTCACTAGAGTGGCTCGGCTTGGATCATGATGAATTTTATAGACAATCAGAACGAGGAGAAATTTATAGAAAATACATAGAAAAATTAACCGAGGAAGGAAAAGCATACATTTCAAAAGAAGAAGCTAAAGAAGAAGGACAAAGGTCCGAAGTGATTAGGTTTAAAAATCCAAATAAAGAAATAATTTTTGAAGATCTAGTTCGTGGTGAAATTTCATTCGATACTACAGAATTAGGAGATTTTATTATTGCAAAATCGGTAGACGAACCACTCTATCATCTAGCGGTCGTAGTCGACGATCACGAGATGGGTGTAACTCATATTTTTCGAGGAGAAGACGGTATTTCTAACACCCCTAGACAAATCCTAATCCAAGACGCAATCGGCGCACAGAGGCCAAAATACGCCCATTTACCACTAATTCTAGGCCCTGATAAGTCAAAATTATCAAAAAGACATGGTGCGACATCACTAAACGCTTTTAGAGAGCAAGGATATTTCAAAGAAGCGATTCTAAATCATCTAGCATTTCTAGGATGGAACCCTGGTGATGAACGAGAAATATTTTCTCTGGAAGAACTGATTAAGGATTTTGATATAAAAAAAGTTAGTAAAGGTGGAGCAGTATTCAACATTGAAAAATTAGATTGGTTTAATAAACACTATCTAGAAAACTTGAACGATGAAGAAATATTAAAAGTAGCCAAAGAGAGAATCAAAGAAAAAATGAAGTCTTCGGTCGCAGATTATAACGAAGAAATAATTTCAAAACTAATTCCACTGATCAGAGAACGAATTGAAAAATTTAGCGACTTAGATAAATTAATCGAGGAAGGGGAGTTTGATTACTATTTTAAAGAGCCAATTTTGAGTGAGCCAGAAAAACTTATCTGGAAAAAATCAGACAAAGAAAAAACAACACAACATTTAGAAAAAGTCAAAGAAATAATTTCTGAAAATGAAGAAAAAAATAACCCTGACGAAGCAAAAGAATTGCTTTGGAATTATGCCGAAGAAGTAGGGAAGGGTGATGTGTTGTGGCCTACTCGCTATGCACTTTCCGGTCGTGATAAATCTCCGGATCCATTTACATTAATCAGTATTTTAGGAAAAGAAAAAACTTTACAAAGAATTATTAACGCGATTGATAAATTAAATGGTAATAATTAATTACAAAAAAATATTAGGAAAAAAACCAACCATAATTATTTTATCTGCAATTTTGATATTGATTTCCGCTTTGGCAATAAAACAAGATAATTTTGTCTTTGCTAATACAGAAGTAGACCAACTTAATCAGCAAATTTCAGAAAAAGAAAGAGAATTGGATCGTATTAATGCTGAAATTCGCCGTTTGGAAGCATCGGCAACTGATGCTAATAATAAATCTAAATCACTTCAAAATACCATAAACGCCTTGGAAGCTTCTAAAAGAAAAATTACTTCTGAAATACAAGAAACCGAATTAGAAATTGAAAAAACCAATTTAACGCTTTCAAAATTAGAAAAAGAAATAGCTGATAAAGAAATATCCATCGAAAACAATTCTGAAGCTTTAGCAAAATCAATCCGACTAATGAATAGTATGGAGTCGGTCTCTTTGATAGAAAGATTTTTAGGATACGATAATATATCTGAATTTTGGACTGACTTTGAACAAACTCAAAAAATTCAAAAAACTCTACACACAGAAGTCGAAAACTTATTAGATTTGCATGATGAACTTCAAAAACAAGAAGAGGAGGAATACAAACAAAAGCAAGAGCTAGCTTCTTATAGGAGTGAGCTCTCTAGTGAACAGGTTGCAGTAGCTTACACTCAAGAAGAGCAAGCGAAAATCTTACAACAAACTAAAAGCGAAGAAGCTAAGTACCAGGAAATGCTAGCCGAGAAAAGACGCCAGCGTGAAGCTTTTGAAAAGCAATTGTTAGAAATTGAATCACAACTTAACTTTTTAATTGATTCTGATTCATACCCCAAAGCTAGAAATGGTATTTTGACTTGGCCGGCGGATAATATAATTATAACCCAACAATTTGGTGGAACCGCTTTTGCTAAAAATAACCCGCATATATATGGTAGAGCCTCACATCCAGGAACTGATTTTGGTTTACCTATTGGTAGTAAAATTTACAGCGTCGATTCTGGAACAGTTAGGGCATTTGGCAACACAGACGCGCACCCAGGTTGTTATGCTTGGGGTAAATGGATATTAGTTGATCACGATAACGGACTAAGTTCATTGTATGCTCATTTATCATCAATTTCTACATCAGTTGGTCAAAGAGTTACCAGAGGGCAAGTTATCGCTTTATCAGGAAATACAGGATATTCTACTGGTCCTCACTTGCACCTTACTGTATATGCATCCCAAGGAGTAAAAGTTGGTAAATACGGCGAATACAAGCCAGGTGGTTCAGGTTGTGCCGCAACAAACGCAACAGGTCCATTTGCTGATTTGGATGCTTATCTTGATCCAATGCAATATTTACCCAGCCTATAAACTACAAAAAATATAAAATAAGGTTATAATTATTTCATGACTAAAGATCAAAATTTTAAAACAAAAATAGGGAAGAGCGAAGCTGGTTTTTTGAAACTTATCGTATTAATAGTTGTAGCCTTAATTGTCTTGAATTTCTTAGAATTCAATATAGAAGCATTATGGAGTAATATGATTCTTCCAGTTGTATCAACGATTTGGGATATTTGTGTATGGTTTGCAAATGTTTTATATAGTTTATTAAAAGTAGCTTTTAGTTCAATTGGTTTAGTAGTAGATATCGTTAATAAAATAATAGGGCGCTAGAATCTCAATTTTGAAAGCCTTATTTTAAGGTATTAATTAGATATAGTGTCGTAAAAGGTATATTGTGCGACATAATACCCATTTAGAGGTATAGACCTATAAAAGAATAAATAGATTAAAAACAAAAAGACCCCAGACAGTTTCCTGTTGGGGTCTCTTTGTAAATTCTATATTAGAATCTTTTGAATTAATTAATAGTTAGTTAATTATTAGACGGATATTTTTCTGCTTTATTTATTTAACAGCAATTTCGCGAACTGTATTCCAACAATGTTTTGAATGGACCCAAGGTTTAGTCCCTTGAGTATCATATAGATACTTTGCGTATTCCATATTCCCCTCTAGTGTGTAGATATCAATCCCTAATCTTAATGCTGTATCTGCATGATATTTTTCGTTGATTTGCATCACTCCAACATCAGCACTGTTAACAACACCTCTTAGGACTTGACCATTCTTATCGAATTGTCTAAATCTAGATTCACAGAAAGCGACATCTGCCATTACTGGTGTATCGATAAAGTATTCCTTAACGATATCTTGTGTGGTTTTTACCTTTTCAATTTGCTCTGTTTTAGTATTTTCTATCTCTTCTACTATTGCTGTCTTATTCTGTAAATCTGAATTAATAACTTCTTCAACGTTAGATTCGTTACTTTGATTAACTACCGATGCAGCTAAAAATGAGAATCCGATTGCTAATTGTATAATAAGCCTTTAATTTAATTGTAAACTGCGATTGCAACCATATTACTCGTTCGCAGGTCGTAGATGATCTTGTTTACAAGGTCTTACGACATAAAATAAAAACTCAGACATCCGCCTGAGATGCGTCTATAGTAGCACGAAAAGACGCTTTCTGTCAACCCCTATTTTGAGCTTAATTTTAGGTCTAATTTAGCCTAAAAACCTGCATAACTCCCCTACTATTTTGAATCTAAAAAGGCTAAAATAAATACAGAAAGGAGAAAAAAGTCTACAAAGTTCTTTTTCAACCCCTAGAAAAATGAAAAAACTACTACCCCAATACTCCACATTAATACTTTTAGTATTAATTGTCTGCTCCCAGACTGGATGCAAGACTACCGGATCATCTGATTTGAATCAAAATAAATCAAGCGAAGTTATCGCTTCATCTGATTATGATTCTGAATCTAATATGATAGAAGAGAAAGTTGAATTCTTGAAAGAAAAAGCCGAGATGATTGTTGAGACGGCCGAAGACAGGACTGGGCTTAACGAGAAAGAAATCAAGAGAATCAAAGATAGACTAAAGGAAGGTTGGGATATCGATATTCTTGGTTTTTTCAAAGTAAATGCTAGTTCTGATGGTGTCGTTTATGAGAAAAAACTATTCAAAGAAAAAAACGGCTCAATCAAAACTGGTGTTGATGATGACGGCGATCCCTTCTTCACCTTAGCTATCGCTTTCTGAATTCTAGAACATCCTCCGAACTAATTACTTTTTAGTAATCAAGCGGAGGTTTTTTAATCGCAATTAGCTGCTAAATCGTATCCTTCTCCCCTAGCCTGTTCTTCGGTAGAAAAATATATTTTATTTTCTTCTTTAATTCTGTTGACCCCAGCACACCACGGAAAATAATATTTAGTTCCATTTTTTGAAGCAACAATTTCGCCACCAACTGATGATTCTGAGTGTTTTTTCAAATCGTCTACTGTAATTTCAAAACTTTCGTCATGAACTATTTTCAACAATTCATCGCTTTGATTATAATTCGATAGATAACCTAAAATAAAACTATCCAAAAGTGCCAGAATGAAAATAACCAACCAGATAATGTTTTCTACATAACCTTGATAAAAATCCTTGATTTTTACGGCAATATGTTTTAAACTCACAAGAGTCAATTTTAACCACATAAGGCTAAAATTTAAATAAATTAAAGAAATATGTCACACGTAAAAGCCGGAGGATCAACAAAAAACCTTAGAGATTCAAACCCACAATTCCTTGGGGTTAAACTTTCTGATGGACAAAAAGCAGAAACTGGAAACATTATTGTTCGCCAGAGAGGAACAGCAGTTATGGCTGGTGAAAACACCAAGTTAGGAAAAGACCACACTATCTTTGCTATGAAATCAGGTGTTGTTAAATTTACCTCTGCTAGAAAGAAAAACTTCAATGGTAAAACTGTCCGTAGAAAAATGGTTTCTGTTGTTTAATCATTACCTCTTAAAGAAAATTAAGGACAAAACACCCGCATAATACTCTCTCGAATTGGTTTCGGACTCAGTCATATCAAAATGAGTCCTGCAAAGATTCTCGATAGTATTATGCGGGTGTTTTTTGTTTTGTATTTCAAACCAAAATTTCACTAAAACGTGAAATTTGAAGGTCTAAGTCTCTCAAGAGCTAATTCTAAGTGATTAAATCCAAAGTGCTATTGCGAGAAAGACCAACGGTGGTAGTCACGCCACCTGTCGCTAGGTCGACCACTGTTGGCGTCCAAGCCCGAGCCAGCACCGTAGCGATTCACGCCGAACACACGCGGGTTGCCGTAGTAGTCAATAATAAAATCCATATCTATTAAAATATATGAAGGGTTTGGTTGGTCTGTGTATTGTTTTCGTAGTTCAGGTCCTGTGATAGCTGACGGGGTTTCATTTGCTATACCTAATTCTTGTGCGCGTTGTTTTGATTCTGCTCTAGTTGCACCCTGTGGAAAGCCTAGAGATTTATTTGATGGAATGATTAGTTTAATTTTTTGTCCTTTCCCTGCTTCTAGATTTGCTTTGGATAGAATATCTTTTGCATAATCATATACATTATGTCCATCTTTTTCTAAATCTGTTATATATTGTTCTGCTGTTTTGGGTTCACTCGGTATTTCTATTTCTTTGATGTATACCTCTGATATTTTTTCAGGGAAATTGGTGTATATCTTCTCTATAGTTTTTGGAAGTTCTTTGAATATGTTTGGGTATAGTTCTCCGTTGTATACTTTGGTGTTCTCGTTGATTTCTGATTTGTTTGTGGCGATTTGTGAGGGTTCGCAGTCAAATAGAATTGGAAGGTCTTCAGTTGGGTTTCTTTGTCTTAGGATTTCTTCTATTCTAGGATCTTTTTTATAACCAAAACCTTGTATTGGTGAATCGATTTCGTATAGGAATTTTAGTTCTTCTGTTGAGAGTTGTGTTTCGGAGTTTTCTTTTAGTTTGTCTTCAATCTCTGTCAATTTTCGCATGTTCTCTGATTTCTTTTTATATACTTCTCCTTGTTGACCAAACTCTTCCATTTTTTTATCTAAAACAGGTGTGATATATGGGTCTAGGTTTTGATCAGGAGCAATACCTCTAACTTCTTTAATATTGTCATTTTCCATTCTGATAGCTAATCTTGGTATTTTAGGATTTGCATCTTGATCTAGTGAATAATATACATAAAAGTCTCCACCTTCTAGATGTGATTTTGCAGTGTCTGGATTAGCGGTGCACCATTCTAGTGGATAACCATCTAATGATTCAACTAGTTTGTCTGGATCAGAGTTTTTGTCATATTTAACCCACTCACCTCTTATTTCTTTTGATCCTTCTGTTGAGTATTCTGGAAGCTCAATCAGAAATTGTGCATATATTTTTGAGAAGTTTTCTGATTTTGTTAACTTTTGAAATTCTTCGTCATTTAATTTAGTGCTTTCATTCTTTATTTCTGAACCATCTCTTTTTAATTGTTTCTCTAATACACTAATAGTTAGTGCTAGAGCTCTGGGGTTTAATGGTGGGAATGATGCTACCGTATCTTTTTTTCTTTTTTTGAATATTGCTTTTTCGTTTCCTTCTTCATCTTCAGTCTTTTTTAACCCTCCCATTTTTAATATTGAATTGAAAGCAAAGTATTTTGACCAAGTTGGATACATTGCATCATCACTAGTTAGATAATCTATCCATCTATCTAATGAATGTTTTTGATCATTTATAATTTGTTCTGTTTTTCTCTCTTTAAATTCTTCTGTTATTTCAACATCACCGTATCCTAATCTTCTAGCAATTTGTTGTTCTAGTATAAAAGCTTGTTCCGGCACTTCCTCTGGTTTGATAACAAATTCATCATAGATAGCTGGTTTTAATAGTTCTAGGTTTCGTTTGCGAACATTTTCATCGGGATTTAGGAATATTTTCTCTAATCTATCCATGTGTGCCTCAATTCTATCTGTTGGATCATTAGGGAGTTTCTCTTTGTTTAACCTCTCGTGTTTTTCCACTGACTTTGATACTTCACCAGATTTCTGCAGTTCTGGGTTTTTGATATGAAGTGGGTGTTTTCCGTCGAATTTTTCCATAGTTTTGGTTGTTATTTGTTTATCATACAATATTTTGTGGGTTTTAAAAGGGTTTTGAGGAATATAAAATACCACCACAATAATTTTATTTTAAGAGACCTTGCGCAGGACGATAGTCCGAGCAGAGCGGCGTTGCGTAGCAACGAACGTGTGTCTATTAAAATAATATTATTGTGGTGGTGGTTGGGTGTTGTCGAGGACGGGAACGAGAGAGATAATGTTATTAGTGGTTAGTGGTGTTGGGTGTTGCTTTGACTACTTCCCCTCAATAAACAACTTAACCTGAACCTTCTTTTTATAAGCCTCCAAATCTATATCAAACTCCCCCACCTCTTTAATAGGATTTGTCAGATTAATCCAATCTTCACTAATTTCTTCACCTAATTGACTAGAAATAGCATCCGCAATCTCTTTTAGATGAACTTGAGCAAACAAGTGACCTTTTTCATTAGCAGGCTCTTTAATTGATATTTTAGCACCAGCAATTTTAACTAGACGATCTTTGGCTTCTTTCTGAATTGTTTCATCTTTTTCTTGTTTCTTTTTCTTTTGCTGTTGCAAACTTTTAACTTCTGCTGGCGTAGCAAATTTCACAAGCTTTCTAGACATCAAAAAATTACGAGCGTAACCTTCGCTAACATCTTTAATCTCCCCTTTTTGACCAAGTTTAGGGACATTTTGTAATAGAATAACTTTCATATTTTTTATTTATTTAAAATTCTTAAGGCTTCTTCTAATTGATAATCGTAAAGTTCTAACTCAACTCCTTCAGGAACTTTATCAACTATTATATCAGGACTCAATCCCCCATCAGAGATTGAATTTCCGTTAGGTGTTAGCCACCTAGCGATAGTAACTTTTAATGAAGTTTCTGGTGTTACAGGGACAAGCTCTTGGACGGAACCTTTGCCGAAGGTATTTGTTCCTAATAATTTAGCAACACCTTGCTCTTGGAGAGCACCAGCTACAATCTCTGAAGCTGAAGCAGAGCCACGATTTACAAGAATAATCATTTCTAAATCATCACCAAAGATATCATACCCTTTACTTCTAAAATGTTTTTCTTTTCCATCATTAAAATCTTCTGTGACAATAATCTTGCCAGCTGGCAAGAACCAACTTGCGATGTCCACTGAAGCATCCAAAAATCCCCCAGGATTTCCTCGTAGGTCGAGAATCATTTTGTCTTTACCTGACTTAACAAATTCAATTAGTGTATTTCTAAAATCAGTAGCTGAATTTGCAGAGAAATTATAAAGAGATATCACAAAAACATCATTGATTATTTTATGGTCAATGGTAGGAATATTAATCTTGTCTCTAGTTACTTCGACTTCAAAAGGTTCCTCTATTCCATCTCTTAGGATTGTTAAAGTAACAACTGTTCCTATTTCACCACGAATCATGTCGACAGCTTCATCAATATTAATTTTTTGAGTAATAAACCCATCAATCGCTAATATCTTATCACCGCTTTCAAGTCCAGCCTTTTCAGCAGGGGTATTTTTTAGAGGTGCTACAACAGTTAAAATACCTTCATCCATGCCGACTTCCATTCCTACGCCAGAAAATTCACCTTGAATAGTTGTTTCGAAATCTGCATTCTCAGTTGGCGGAAGAAATGTTGTATAAGGATCATTATAAGAATCAACCAGACCACTAATCGCCCCCCAGACTTTTTCTTGATTGCTAACCATATCAGTTGAACTGGCTGGAATATATTTTTCCTCTAGTAAATTCCATACTTTCCAAAAAGGATCAAAATCAGCATCAGTTGAAGCACTAGTTATACTATTTAATTTACCAACTGAAATTTCAGAAAACCCTCCGTTATTACCTATAAAAAAACCGCTGAAGAAAACTAACCCGAAAAGTATTATGGTTATAGACAGAAAGGAAATATTTTTGATAATTTTTCTCATTACTTTTTTCATGTTGTCTGTAATTTTATCACACAAAATCAATATTGATAATTCCTAACTAAGCTTAATTAAAATCCACACAAAAATATTTATTCCTAACTTTATCTTAAGAAAACATGTTAAAATTATTTCAATGACAAAAGAACATAAATATAAAAAATTAACTTGGATTGATTTAGACAATCCTACACAAGATGAAGTTAAAGATTTAGCAATTAAATACGATATAGACGCCCTAACCGCAAACGAGCTATTAACGCCAACTATCAGACCAAGAGTCGACTACCACGATAATTATATTTATTTAATCCTGCATTTTCCTAATGGACACAACGACAAATCTGGCTTTAAGAAAAGAATTGAAGAAGTCGATTTTGTAATTGGAAAAGATTTTATTATTACGACACACTACACAAGTATTGATGCACTTTTGGAATTCTCAAAAGTTTTTGAAGTTGAATCTATTTTAGATAAAAGCAACATGACTGATCATGCCGGTTTTGTTTTCTTTTACATGATTCAAAATCTATACAAAAATTTAGCAAACCGACTAGAACATGTTCGCGATGTTTTGGCTGACATTGAAAATAATATTTTTAAAGGAAATGAAAGACAAATGGTGCAAGAAGTTTCTAAACTAAATCGCCTGCTACTAAATTACCGCGAATCTACAGATCTACACCAAGAAATCTTAGAATCATTTGAAGTTGCTGGTAAAAAGTTTTTTGGGAATGATTTTGAATATCACCTTCGCAGTATCACAGGTGAATATTATAAAGTCCGAAGCTCGATGGATAGTTCTAAAGAATATTTAAACGAACTTCGCGACACAAACGATTCCCTGCTTTCAACTAAGCAAAACGAAGTAATGAAAATTTTGACAGTAACAAACTTTATATTCCTACCTCTAGCACTTTTGGCTGGTATTTTCGGTATGAATACTATATCGACACCAGTTGTTGGTCATCCAAATGATTTTTGGATTTTGATCTTATCGATGACTGTTATTGCGGTCTTTCTATTTCTATTCTTTAAAGTTAGAAAGTGGCTATAATATACTGTCTATATGTTTGAATTATTTAACATAAAAAAGATCATCTTCAAAAAAACCAGCAAAACCAATTCGAAAAATGGTGCTGATGGCAGTAACGGAATTTATCTTAAAAACACTTTAACTGGTCAAAAAGAAATTTTTAAACCACTCAAGGCAGGAAAAGTTTCAATGTATCATTGTGGACCGACCGTTTATAATCGCTCTCATATCGGGAATATGCGCGCTTTTGTTTTTGATGATTTGCTTGGGCGACTATTTCGTTATCATGGTTATGATGTAAAACAAGTTATCAATATTACTGATGTTGGGCATTTAGTTTCTGACGGTGACGAAGGTGAAGATAAGATAGAAAAATCTGCCCGCGAATTTGGCAAAAGTGCTAAAGAGATCGCCGATGAATATACTGAACTTTTCATGCAAGATTTAGACACACTTAATATTAAAAAAGACCAAATCCTCTTCCCTCGCGCAACTGATTATATCGCAGAGCAAATAGAAATTATTGAATTGCTTGAAAAAAAGGGGCTGACTTATAAAATTGAAGATGGAATTTATTATGACACTTCTAAAACTGACTACGGAGTTTTGGGAAATATTAAAATTGACGATCAAAAGGCAGACGCTAGTGAGCGACTTAAAAATAAAGGCGCCGGCAAGAATTCCCAAAAGCGCAACCCGACAGATTTTGCTCTGTGGAAATTTTCTACCGAAGGCGAAGATCGCCAACAAGAATGGGATTCACCTTGGGGTGTCGGTTTTCCTGGTTGGCATTTAGAGTGTTCTGCTATGAGTCATAAATTGCTCGGAGCGAAATTTGATATCCACACAGGTGGAATTGAGCACATTCAGATTCATCACAATAATGAAATCGCTCAATCTAGTGAAGCTTTTGGTCAAGTTCCGGCCAACTATTGGCTACACAACGGCCATGTATTATTCGGTAATGAAAAAATGTCAAAATCTTTAGGAAATGTTGTCTACTTATCTGATTTTGAAGAAAGGAAAATGGATCCTATGATTTACCGTTATTGGCTTTTAACTAGTCGATACTCTACCCTAACTAATTTTACCTGGACTGCTTTTGAAGCTAGCGCAAAAGCTTATCAGAATATTCTGAATCACTTTGTCGACGCGGAATTATCTGGTGGAATTGTTGTAGAAAAGTATTTAAATAAAGCTCTCGATTTCGTTCGCGACGATTTGAACACTGCAGGCGCTGTGGCTGTAATTTCAGAATTATTAAAAGATGATGGCGACGATGAGGGAGGTAAAATTTCTGTAGCCGATCAATATAAAACTTTGATTGAAATTGACAAGCTATTAGGTTTGGATTTTGGCAGAAAAATCAAAGAAAATCGTCAAAATAAAGCGCAAAATGGACGTGATTATGATTCGGCTGATATTCCTGCCGAAATCCTTAGAAAGGCACAAGAACGCCAAAATATGCGCAAATCAGGCGATTTTGAAGGTGCCGATAGGTTGCGTGATGAATTGGCTTCGGCTGGCTATAATGTGGTTGATAGAGGTGAGGAGTTTGAGGTATTGAGGAAATAAAATCAGGAACCAATCAACGCCAAAGCTTTGCCTACTGTGTCTGCGATGGTTTTGTTACTTGCCTTTTCTATAAATTTTATTTTTCTATTTTTAATATCTATTGACCTTAATTGATCTACCAAAATTGCACCTGAAATTTCTGTTGAATTAAAAGCAACTTCAAATATATATTTTTTGACTTTAGATGTTATTGGACAAACTACTGCTAATCCAGTCACACTATTATTTTCATAAGGTGTAATAACAATAGCTGGTCTATACCCACTTTGCTCGTGACCTTTTGTAGGATTAAATTCCACCCAAATGAAATCTCCTTTTTCTGGAATATATTTTTTAGTTTTAGCTGTAGCTTTAGAATTATTTTTATTTACCATATTTCTTGACCGACTGGTTCTCCCCAATCAAATTCTCGGTGTTTAGTTTTTGAATCAAAATCTTTTAAAAGTTTCTTGAGACTGTATTTAGTATTTTTTTGCTTTTTAGTTTTCAAAGGTTTAACAATAAGTCCTTTAGCTGAAACTTGTAGATCAATTTCTGAATCTTCTTCAATTTCCATTTTATCAACAATTTCTTTTGGAATTCTAATGCCATAGCTATTACCCCATTTTTTTAATTTTGTAGTCATATTTAAAGTATACACATGTATATACATAAAAGTCAATCAGTAATTTTAGAAAGATTTTAAGTTATTTTGATTAAATAAAAAACCCCTCATTTCTGAGGGGTTTGTTTAAAAAAACAAAGGCTCTCTACTCTTTCTGCGAAAGAACTCGCAGATAATGTCTTCCGACACCGTGAGAGAAATTCTTCGCTTGGATTGCAGCAATCGTTGATTTTCGAGCAGCTGCTCTGGCCCATTTTCTGCTTTGACGAAGCTTGTCTGCGTCTTCGGCTGGAAGTTTCGAGACAATTTCTTCGAATTCTCCATTCGTCATGTCTTCGGGATATGTCATGACGACTCCTTTGGTTGTGATTCGACTTCTTTTCTAAGAGCGTCAATAACCTCATCCGGATAGTTCTTGAACAAATCCAGATAGCCATATTCAGCCCACATGAAATAGAGAATCCTGGCATTAAGACCGTCATCGACGAACTTTTTGCAGGAATCTCTGATACCGTCATGCTCGAGTGCCACTTTTACAACCAAATTATTTTGTTGTAATACGCGCATCTCGGGACAGAAAGTTTCAGCCCTTTGCAAATCGATGTGGCGTGCAACCATATCGGTTTTTTCAAGAGCTTCATTGACAATGTAGGCTGTTGCAATTGCTTGCCATGGATCGTAAAGACGAACCTTGGGATGAACAATATTATGCCGCATGATAGTAGAGATGGGATCAAACTGATGTCCATCAACAGATATCACAGCATGAGGCTCTTCATACATCAGTATTTCATGAGCCATCTCTTTGCGATACTGCGGGTTTTCTTCAGTCTTGATTTTTTCAAGCATCTTGACCGCTAAAGCGTCAACAACAACATCGGCAACTTTGATTTCGACTTCTGGAAAATATTTTTCCATCATCAAAACCATCAGAACGACTCGGCCGAAGCAGCTTTTTGGATCGAAGTTTTTGTTGATTTCAAGCAATTGTGCCTGATCCAAACTGAATCCAGAATAGACGAAAGCATTCCAATTTTGAGAACGCCGGAGCATATCCATCGGATCGTCAAACTTACGACCTTTAGTGACCAGTGGCCCGAGACAAACTTCAGCTTTTTCCCGAAGTTCCTTAATATATTTTTGCATTTTTTAACCTTTCTTTTTTGTTTAATGTAAAGAACAAGAAACAGTATTATAACACTTTTTTATAAATTGTAAACATGCGCAAAAAAATACACGAATAGTCTAATCCCCACCTTCTCCACTTTTCCCACAAATTTACCGCTTTTTGCAATTTCCCCTGAGTTCACTTTTTTGTTAATCTTATAGACATGAGTCAAAACAGTAGAAATTATACTAATTCTAAAAACGCTGTTAAGAGCGAATTTATGCGCGTTCCTCCACAGAGCCTCGACAGTGAAATGGCGCTTTTAGGTTCTATCCTTTTAAAGCCTGATACCGTCAACGACATCATCGAAACAATCACTCCAGAAAAATTCTACTCTGATCGTCATAAAAAAATCTACGAAGTAATGTTAGAGCTTTTTTCTAAAACTACACCCATTGATTTAATTTCTCTTTCAAGTCGCCTAAAAGAAAAGAAACTTCTAGAACAAGTTGGTGGAAAGTCCTATCTTTCAGAGCTGGTCGAAACTGTTCCCTCTGCAGCCAACATTGCCCATTACGCTGACATTGTAAAGAAAAAATATATTCTGCGAAATTTGATAAATGCTTCAGAAGATATTTCTCGTCTGGGATACGAAGAAGCAAATGACATAGAAGAAATACTAGACACTGCAGAGAGGAAAATTTTTGCAATTACAGACCACCAAGAATCGAAATCTTTTATTGAACTGAAAGACACTATTAATGAGGCGTGGGAGCGATTGGACAAGCTTCACAAAACCAAAGGAGAAATGCGTGGAGTTCCAACCGGTTTCAAAGGTCTCGATAATAAATTGGCTGGTTTTCAAAAATCTGACTTGATCATTTTAGCGGCGCGTCCTTCTGTTGGTAAGACAACTCTTGCGCTGGATATTGCACGAAACACCGCTATTCAGCACAAAACTCCTGTTGCTATTTTCTCTCTGGAAATGAGTAGCCAGCAATTGATTGATAGAATGCTTGCCGCCCAAGCTCAAGTCGACGCTTGGAAACTACGAACTGGTAATTTGACTGACGAAAATGATTTTAACCGAATCCGCGATTCTCTAGATGTTTTATCTAAAGCGCCAATTTATGTTGATGACAAGCCTGGAAATAATATTATTTCAATGCGTTCAACTGCGCGTCGCCTAAAAGCCGAAAAAGGACTTGGACTGATTATCGTCGACTATTTGCAACTTATGGTGCCAACCCAAAGTAAAAATAATGACAATGTGGTTCAACAAGTAACCGAAATATCTCGCTCACTAAAACAATTGGCGCGTGAACTTGATGTTCCAGTTATTGCCCTTTCGCAGTTGTCTCGTGCCGTTGAACAACGCGGTGGCAAGCCTCGTCTTTCTGACCTTCGTGATTCTGGTTCTATCGAGCAAGATGCCGATGTCGTTATGTTTATCCACCGTGAGGATCGCTATCGAGAAGAATCTGAGAAAAATAATATCGCAGAAATCATGATTGAAAAGCACAGAAACGGTCCAACTGGTCATGTAGAACTTTACTTTGATGAAAAGAAATCTACTTTTACAGATATTGATAAAAGCGGACTTAGCGACTTGGCAGATTTTTAAATTATATTTTCTAGAAATTTTTTAAGATGATCTATCAGTAAAAATCCATCTACTTCAATCTCATATAAATTAATACTATTAAAGCCGTGGCCCGCTTTTTCCACAAAATAAGCTTCTGCATAATTTCCATTATTTAATAACCTATCATAAAGATCACGACTGTATTTAATAGGCGCTGTTTTATCATCTTCTCCGTGGACAATAAAAACAGGTAAATTAAATTTTTTACTATCTAAATATGTTCCGCCCCATAAATTAATGACTCCTTTTAATTTTATACTTAAATCATTTTCTACAATAGACAAATAATATCCTGTATTTAGAGCAGTTACTGCGCCCGCAGAAGAGCCTGCTAATACAACATCTTCTTTATCTAAATTATATTTTTCATAGTTTTCTTCTAGCCATCGAAATGAAGCAATCACATCTTCTACCGCAGCTAAAGATGCGATAATTTGATCTCTTTCAAAAAAATCTAAAGTATTTTTTTCATATGAAAAATCCACAGCTAATTTTTTAGTCCTATCTGACAAAATAGGTTTATCTCGAACCAATCTATAATCAATTAAAATTACAGAATACCCTTCTTTATTTAAATCACTAGCTATTTTTTGCCAATTAGGATCTTTTTTATTACCTAATTCAAATCCGCCTCCATGAATACCAATAATGACTGGACAGCCATACTCACATTCCTTCCCTGTTTTATAAAGATCTAAAAATAAACTCTTTATTCCCCCTTCTATATTAGCTTTATTAAATAAAATATTTTCTATCTTTGTGTTGTTAAAATTAACATTATCGCTTATTTCTTTTGTGTCATATTGTCCATTCAAATAGAAAATAACAAAAAATAAAGAGATGAATGATAGTAGAACAGATATTTTTATTTTTTTCATATAATAAGAAAATTTTACCATAAAACAGATTATGTAGTATTATATTTAAATGAATCCATTTGATGAATTAGTTGAAATTTTCAGAAAGTTTCCAGGAGTTGGGCCTCGTCAGGCCGAGCGCTTTGTTTATTTTCTGTTGCGACAACCCAAAGGTAGTTTAGATAAAATCGGTCGTCTAATTCCTGCACTTTCAAATTCTGTTAAGCAATGTAGTGATTGTTATCGTTATTTCATCTCTGACCATTCTAATGACGGACTTTGTAATATTTGCTCAGATAAAAATCGCGACCACTCTACCCTTTTGATTGTCGGACAAGATGTAGATATCAAGTCGATTGAAAAAAGTGACTACAATGGTTTTTACTTTGTCTTAGGTGGACTTGTTCCAATTTTAGAAAAAGATCCGGCTTCAAAAATTCGTTTAAATGAACTTAATAAAATTTTAGAAAAGCGACACCAAAAACACCCATTGAGCGAAGTGATACTCGCCCTGAACGCTAACCCTGATGGAGAAAACACAACGGAAATTGTTCAAAAAGAAATATCTGATTTCTGTCAAAAATCAGGAATTAAAATTTCTATTCTAGGTCGCGGACTCTCTACCGGAACTGAACTTGAATATTCCGACGCGGAAACTATCAAAAACGCAATAAAAAACAGATTTTAATTTTATCCACCCATAAAGTTACTAAAAAGCTTGATATTAGCTCTAAAATTGATATAAATATAAGTAGAAGCTCGTTACAGAGTTAACATAATTTCTGCGGGACTACCGTAGAAGTCGATGAGTCCACTAAAAATGGATAGTCGATCAACAAAACCACAACCAAAGGAAACATGAAAAAGTATGTACTCGTAGCATTGTTGCCGAGTACGCTTGTCGTGGGTTCTGCTCTATACGCTTTTGAGCAGACGGAAACGTTCATTGTTGAACTTGCTGATTTCGGTCAGTACAGCTTCTTCGATGAAAACGCCATGGCAAACGCACCGCCCGCGCATGAGAACGATAAAATCGCTTTGATCTTTGCTCTCGATGAGAGACAAGGCAATGTCGATGCCCGCGAACTCACGCGCGAACCGCTAACGGTCGATACCGTTCTGTTGGTCAATTGGGAATCGCCACCGAATTATGGTGCGATTCTCGCTTCGATCGATATGGAGACAAGTGCCCTGCTTAGCCGATGTTGTAATTATTCAGAAAACTTCGGTACACGCATCGGCAACCGCCTCAACGACGACGCACTCTTAACTTCGACTCCGTCGCTTAGAAAGGAGGTGCAGGCCGAAGCCGAATCCATTGTGCTAGTCGCCACGTCGACCTCGCCTTATATCGGCCAAAACGCAGAAAGCGACGTCCTCGGTTATCCATCCGGGTACGTTTAGCTAGCTGAAACATGTTAACTCCAATCAAATCCCGCCAACTTGTTGGCGGGATTTTTTCTATTAAATTAAAGAGAAATAGAACAAACAAAAAAACCACTCTTTTGAGTGGTTAGTTATTTAAGCAATCTTTGTAATTTTTACCTTGTGGAATGGTTGTCTGTGTCCATTTCTTTTAAAGTATCGAGATTTTGATTTGTAGTGAATGACTGAGATTTTTTTGTTTCTTCCTTCTTCGACTACTTCTGCTGAAACTGTCTTTCCTGAAACTGTTGGTTTTCCTAATTCAACCTTGTCACCATCAGCAATCATTAAAACATCTTCAAAAGTCACTTTTCCATCTTTGATTGAATCTTCTGAAAGTTTTTCAATTTTTAAAATGTCACCTTCTTGAACTAGGTATTGTTTACCACCTGTTTTAATAACGGCTAGTTTTTCTGCTTTTTTTGTTGTTTTTTCTGTCATGTTTCTTAAATGAAGCTCTTTTGAGCTGTTTGTTTATAGGTTCGTATTCTACATTATTTGCTTTATTTTGCAAGACCTTACTCCTCAACATCAGGTTTATCGAGTTCTAAAACTTCGACATTACCACCCTTCTCAGAAATACGTAGAACATCCTTGTCGATTTTTTTGAATTCTTTGTAAGCGCTATTATAAGTATTAACCGTAGTTCCCATCTGAGTTCCCAGCTTTTTCATATAATCATCATATTTATCAATGTGCTTTTGCAAGACGCCCACATTTTTCTTGATGAATTTCGCAGATTCTTCGATTTGCATTGCATTCAACCCTTGAAGGACAGTTTGCAAATAAGCCAAAAAACTAGTTGGAGAGACAATAACTACATTTTTATGCTTGTTAGCAAAAACTATTAAGTTATCTTCGCCGTGTTTGTTAACTAACAAATCATAATAAATTGCTTCTGACGGAATAAACATAAAGGCAAATTCCATTGTCCCCTCGTCTGGTCGAATATATTTTGAAGTTTCTTTTATTCTCTCCTTCAAATCATTTTCAAAGTTTTTGTAATGAACGGCTCCTTTGGCTGGATCTTTTTCATCTAGAAATTTTTGATAATTTTCAAGAGGAAATTTTGAATCAATCGGCAGAACCCTGTCTTTAATGAAAAGCGCTGCATCAACAATGTCACCATTATCAAATTTATATTGAATCTTGTATGAATCGGGAGCAAAAACATTTTTCAAAGTTTCTTCTAGATAATATTCACCCAATACCCCGCGACGTTTTGGGTTAGTCAAAGTGTCTTGCAGGTCGCGAATTTGATCAGAAAAATTTAGAACTTGTTTGTTGGTTTCATCTAGTTTTGTAAGTTGTTCTGTTACATCTTGGATTATTTTTTGAGATTGAGTTGATTGGTGATGTAGAGATTCTTGAACTTCTTTTCTGGATAAGCCAAGGTTTTCATTAACGCTACGACTAAGCTCGTTTAATTGTTGCAACATTAACTGCATTGATTTGTCTTCTTTTTCTTCTTGGGGTTTTTCTTCTTTTTTATTTTTAAAGTAAAAATAAAAGAAAGCTGAGTTCCCTATTAAAATTATTAAGAGTAATACAATTAAAATTATTTCCATTACTAAGATTATAGCATTTATGTTGAAAGCAAAAAACTTTAAAAATAAGTTATTTGTGTGGTAAAATAGTTTCATTATGACAATACAAGAACAAATCAAAGAAGACTTGAAAGAGTCAATGAAAGCCAAAAATGCCGTTAAGACTGGCGTTTTAAAAGGATTTATTTCAGAATTTACCAATGAATCTGTGAAATTAGGCAGAACTCCGCAAGATCCGCTTTCAAATGAAGAGTCTTTGGGTGTAATAAAAAGACTTTCAAAGCAAAGAAAGGATTCTATCGAACAATTTGAAAAAGGCGGTCGCCCAGAATTAGCAGAATCCGAAAAGGCAGAATTGCTAGTTATCGAGGAATACCTACCAGAGATGATGTCTGAAGAAGAAGTTCGAGCGCATGTATTAAAGAAGAAAGATGAGCTTGGAATCGAATCACCTGAACAATTTGGTCAATTAATGGGAGCTGTTATGGCAGATTTAAAAGACAAAGCTGATGGATCTGTAGTTAAGAAAGTTATTGATGAATCACTGCAAGGTTAATACCTAGCAAAGATTTTAATTTAAATGATGAAAAGCACGATTTTTAGAGTCGTGTTTTTTATTGACTTTATATATTTAAGTTGTATAATATATAACTGAACCTGCACACAACATTCAAAAAGAAAGGAAATAATTTTGGACCAAGAAAAAGTTAAACGAGTTGGTAACATTCTCATGGACGAAATGCGCTCAAGAGATGATTACCACAAATTATCGTCGAACCAGAGAGATGTAGTTTTCCGTCAAGAAAGACGAAAAGCTATCATCAAAGTCTTTGGGCAATGGGTTTTGAACTCTCATTATGATGATTTCAGACGAGAACTTTTCTCTGAGATCGGCAAAGAGTTGAATCGTCGCCCTCGTAAAGGTGGACGACGAACTCACCCAAAGGCAAAACCTGCCTCCAAACCTCTAACTCTCGAGAACATCGGCAACGAAAGAACTCGGGAGGCCCTGAGGAGAGATCTACAGGAAGAGCGCGAGCGCAAACAAGCGGTCAAACTTTTCCAAGCAGAGTTTCCTGGTGTCATACCTGCTCAGTATCACTGAGCAGGTATTTTTATTTGACCAAATATTCTACAAATCGATTATCTCTATCGACTAAAATACAATTTTGTTTTGGTGGAGTCTCAGCGCTTTCAAAAGTTATAATGATGACTTCTTCACCTTTTTTGATTAAATGTGCCGCTGCTCCGTTTACACATATTTCACCCGAACCTCTCTCCCCTTTTAAAATATAAGTTTCAAGCCTCGCGCCAGATGTATTACTAACGACTAAAACTTTTTCGCCTGGTAGCATGTCTGCCTTATCTAATAAATTTTCGTCAATTGTGATTGAGCCAATGTATTCGACATTAGCATCGGTCACAGTTGCTTTATGTATTTTTGATCTTAAAAATTTTCTCATAACATTGGTGATTGTATGAGATTTTTAAGAAATGGAAAGAAAAAAATTTAGAAAGATTTTAGGTTTTTTATTATTAATATATGTCACCAACCATACAATAATCATAGACACTACTTTCCAACAAATCAAAATTAGAATTTTCTACAGAAAAACTGATTGAATAATTATAATCTGTTCTACTAAGATCACCACAATAATAAGCGGATGTTGCCGGCTCATGTCTTGTGTAATTATAACAATATTCTTTACTACCACGATTTTCATTTATAGGGTCTACGGGTAATTTACTTAAATACCCAGCATCTACTAATACTTTTAATGAATTATTAAAATAAGTATTATTTGAAGAACAAGTAGTAGCTACCAAAGCGGAATTTCCAGTGGGGCAAGGATTGGAAAGACTACTTGCGCCTGATGCATTACTAGATGATTTTGGATAACAGCCATATTTAAAATAATACAACTCCAAAGCTTTTTGAACCTCTTTTAATTCTTGTATTCGTTGAGTATCACGCGCTTTTGCCCTTACATCATTAATTGAAGAAAGGATAATAGTAGATAACAAAGAAATTATTGAAATAACCACCAACAATTCTATCAATGTAAAACCTAAATCCTTTTTTAGTTTATTTTTAGAAGCATTAGAAAAATTCATATCCCTCAAATTATAACAAAAAATATTTAATTCACTATTTTAAATTTCCCAAACCAAACACCATAATCTTTACCGGCAAATATTCATTTTCATTAGTGATTAAATCAATCTTAACTTCTTTTTCTAATTTAAAATTTGAGCGAGAAATTAAACTTTCGAATATTTTGAATTGGCTAGTATACACACCTAATCTACCACCCTCATTTAAATGCTTTTCACAATATTCAATAAAAGTTTTATATAGCGATTCCAAATCTTCACCTTTAGAAATAGACATCCCGAAAGGTAGATCTGAAGTTATAACATCAAAACTTCCCAAATCCGGCTGATCCTTAACATCAAATTCTTTGACATTGGCTTTTTTGATAAGTCCTGCCTTTTTGATATTTTGAACCGATAAAGACAAGTGCTCTTTATTGTTGTCAAAACCAATTATTTTTTCTAAATTATCATAGTTTAACCCTGCCTCAATCATCAAAGTAGCGCTTCCAGAGAAAACATTTAAATATGTCTCGTATTTTTCCAACTCACACAAATAATTCAATGAATAAGCAATTGTAGGATCCATAGCCCCGCTCATATTTCTAACCTTATACTCTCGCAAAGAGAGCGGTCTCGATGTTATCTGAATTCCAACTTCCCAAGCCTCATCTTTTTTTGCTATGTATATTTTCAAGTCAGCTTCATCTTTTTCTCCGACGGCGAATTCGTGACGAATATATTCTTTGATTTCTAAAATTTCTTTAGAATCAGAACCGGCACAATTAATTTTAAAGCTTTTAAATGAGTTCGCTTCGTTATGGCTTTTCACAATTTTTATCAAGTCGCTCAAAATTGATTTATGATTTGATATATAAAATGGATTGTAGTTTGCACTTCTATCAACTAAATAAGCTCTAGAAACTGTTTTTAATATCTTGACCTCTTCAAAATTATCCATGTATTCAATATAAAAAGCGTCCTTGTCTTCACCAACAATTTCAAAATTAGTTTTATTTTTTATTTCACTCAAAACTACTCCTCTTAGCCCAGGAACATATGCTAATTTAAGTTTTAGATTTTCTTTATCAGTCACAATTAATCAAATTCTATCACATAGATTGTGAAATAGTTTACGAAATAATTTGCACAGATTTATAGAATTTTTTCCAAACAGAGTGTATAATTATTATTATGAATATGGAAAAAATAAATACACTTGGTCAATCACCAGAAGACCTAAAAGCATTAGCAGAAGAAAGATTAAAACAAGCAGAAGAGTTACTAAGAGTAGCGAACGAAAATAAAGAAGTCGCCGAAGAAAATAACGACGCAGATGCTATAGCATTAGCTGAAACTAGAATCGAACACGCCGAAGCAGCTGTTGAAAAGGCAAAGCAAGCGCTTGAGGAGCAGGTGTAGTGCGGAGGACATACTTTAGTAGATTTTCAAAAGCACCATTTTTAGTGGTGCTTTTTGTTTGACAAAATCTATTTTTACTAGTATAATAAGAATAGAAATTGGGGATACTTTTTGGCTTAAAGTGCTTTATTTTAATAGAGCTTTCTAAGCCTAAAAGTATAAACTCAACCCAAGATTAAAATGAAGCACATTATAACTATAATCGTTACCATACTTGCAACCGCAAGTTTCTACGAATTCAAAACTGAAGGTGTCATCAAAAATGATATCATCAATCCAATACACTCAGAGACTTTTCACTCATATCTCAACACCAATACAGGTGAAGTTACTCATCATAATGGATATCTTCCAAATATCGAGTGGAGAGAGTCTGACTACGGTCTCATGTTTGCCTACCAAAAAGACACTGACAATATGTTGGTTGGACTCAACGGTAGAAATATCGGAGACCAGTGGTTTTGGGGATACATCCGCAATTCCCGTGGTGGTAGACATCTCATTCCTGAAGGTTACACTATGGTTGACCTAAGGGAAAACCAAATCCCGCGAAATATTTGGGAGTTGGCAGAAGCCCATTGCAAACGCAATGAAGAAATTGTCTTCAAAGCGATTGCAAAAGACGAATTTGTCGTAAAGACACCCCCGGTTAGCCTACCAAGAATTAATTGGTAAGCACAAAATTCGTAAGATAAAAAACTCAACCCTCGAACCATATGGTTCGAGGGTTTTTATTTAATTTAATCTATTATTTTTTTATCGCCATAAAAATTATTCCAATACCAACCAATAGCAAAAAGTATCAGGAATCCCCCAATAGCACCGAGCGCTCGCCAAACAGAAAATGATTCGAGAGAGGCGCCTAAATATGCAAAAATAAAAAATTCTGGCATTTTTCCTAAAAAGGTTCCTAGAATGTAGTCTTTTGTTCTTATTTTTGATAGACCGAACATGTAATTAGCCATCTTAAAAGGCATAAAGGGGGTGATTCGGGTTAAAAAAACAGTCAGAAATCCGTTTGCTCTTATTTTTTCATTGTATATTTCTATTTTTTTTGATCTATATTTAATAAGCTTTCTCACCCAATTTAGTCCAATATACTTTGCTATGTAAAAAGCTATTATTGCACCCACCGTTGCTGCAACCAATGTATAAATAAAGCCATGTAACAAACCGAACATAATCCCGGCAAGCAAAGTGAATGGAGTGTTTGGTATAATCAAGACGATCACTAGAACATAAAACAACATAAAAACAATTGGCCCCAAGACTCCATATGACTCGATATATTCACGTACTTGAGAAACAGACAAAGAATCAATATTTTTAAAAACCCACACTAAAAAAACAATGAATAAAATAACGAACAGAGATGAAATTATTTTTGATATAGTATTGGTCTTTTCCATCTATTAATTTATTATCTCATTAACCCAATAAATTCTTTTGGCAAACTATCGAGCGTTTTATTATCAGGTAAATTATCTTCAACATCCTTTATAAATTCATCAGACTTAATGATTTTCGCATAGAGGTCTTTTAACTCAGATTTTTCTAAGATATTTTTTAGATCTATTAAATCATTTTTATCTACAGCAGATATAAATTGTCTTAGAATATAATTTCTGATAAGTGTATTTACAGCCTCATCTTTGTCTTCTATATCTAAATATTCAACAAGCGCTCTAAATTTAGGAACATATTTATCTACCTCTTCGTAATTAGTGTCTGAGAAAGTCCCATTAAAAATAAGGTCACAATCAGCCCAAAGTTCTTCTCTTAATAAAATAAACCCCTCTTTAATTTTTACTCTATCTTCTTCTGTTAATAAATTTTCTATTTCAGGTCTTTTATAATAATCTAAAAATTTGTCTATGTTGTCAGCCTTGAAGATTTTTGTTATATGCTTATTCATGCCGAAAATTTCCATTAATTGCTTTTCTTCCTTTGACTTCTTCTCAAAAAGATTTTCACCATGAATAGAATCGTGAACCATCTTCAAAAAATCAGTTTCATCTGGATGTTTATCTTTAAAATATCGTAATATTTTTTCTGAATTATTAGGGAAAAGAATAATTAATGATTGAAATTTATTATTCATATCCAACCTTTCAGAAATAAAAGCTGATCTACTAAAATTAGTTAAAATCTTTTTAAAATTTATATCTAGCTCAACAATAGTTTTTTTTATTTCTTTATATTTTCCTTCTTCTAAATTTAGATTTTTTAAATACTTATTAAAATCACGGTAAGTGTTTTTAAAGTGATTACAAAACCCCTCAAAATCACCTGATGCTACCAAGCTACTATCAGCTAAAATTTCAGAAGCTAACATTTTAGGATACTCTTTTATTGTATTCAATAATACCCTAGATTCATTTTCAATAATAACATCAGGGGTATTGTTTTTTTCTAAAGATAAAATTCTATCAATTTTATTATTTATTGCTCCTATAAAAGAATCTGAATATACGGAAATACTACCTTTTACTTCCTCAAAATAATTGTGATTTTTTTCATGTTCTTCAACTAAATCTACAATATCTGAATTTTTTTCATCAAGACAAATAAAAGAATACGGAGTCCTACTGACATGAATCCCGCCTTCAGTTTTTCTATAATTACTCCATATTTTTTCATCTACATAAATAATGATGTCTGTACCTTCAAATTTTATCTCAATTTGATCAAGTGATTCGTTATCAAGCTCAAAATCAAGATAACGATGTACTAGATTTTTTTTATACTCATGAGAATCTTGATTAAATACCTCTAACTCATTTTCAACGATAATTTTTTTATTTTTAAGCATATCTATAGTCTTTGTAAATGCTTCCAAAAAATCAACATCGTCATTTTTCTTATCTATATATTTGCTTATATAAATATCACTCATTTCATCAGAAACTTCACTAAAATTCTTGTATTCTTCAACAATTGATTTTATCTTATTCTTATTCTCACCAAATTTATCCCACACATTACTTTCAGGCTCTATTATATACATCAAATCGTGCATAACATTATTCAATTCAATTTCTTCTAAAACATCTTCGTCTTCATCCTCTAACCAGTCATTTGAATCAATATAATCTGTAGGTAATAATTTTTTTAATTCTAATCTCAGTGTGTCTATCTTTCGTTCTAAATCTAATCTTTCTTTTTCAAAATCATTTTTTTCCTGAAATTTTTGATAAGTCTCTGGCATTTGACTGTAAATTCTATCCAAAAAATCATCACAAAAATTACTAAAATCTTTAGAGTTTAATGAAATTGATTTTTCTTTTATGTCACTTAAACCTTGTTCGATGAAATCAACTTTTTGATCAATTGTTTCGATTAATTCTTTTTTTCTATCTTGTCGATTATTTAAATTAGGTATTTTTTCCATTTTTTGATTATATCAAAACATTAACCTCTTCTCGAGCGTTCACACGACATGGTGAATCGAATCGAGTTCGAACCCTGACTAATTTTAAACTTTTTCGTTATCAACAATCTCCTTCAGGAATTATTATAGTTACTTCTTCAAACCCAACTGATCTAAACAATAACTTCAATTGTTTTTCCGCATTAATAGAAGCAATTTCTAAAATGTCACTTTGACATGCTGCTTCTTTAATTGAATCTTCTGCTGCTAATCTAGCCTCTGATTCCAATTGTGAATCCCCTTTTGTTAAGATTCCCATCTGCCTATCATAGACACGAGTTTTTTCGTTATCTAATCTTGTAGTTAAAATTTCTGGCTCAGGTAGAGTTATTCTTAATTTTTTTCCTCTTATTCTTACATCATCTTGATCTAATTGTGCAAAGTCAAAACCCGCTATTACTTCTGCATGTGCAATAAGTAATATTTTGTCTCCAAACAATAGATCTTTGAATGCGTTAGACTCGGTACTTGCTTCAATTATCTTTTCGATATTAAAAGAAGCTGTCTCAATACGATTTAATGATCTTATTTCTTTAACAACAGATGTTTGATCCAAATTAAAAACAATTCCCTCATCCTTAAAGAAAAGAATAGTACTTATAATTAAATAAGTAACTACAAACACTATTAAAATGATAAGAAATTTTTTGGTTTTTTTCATAAACTGATTATAGCAGACATGAGTAATCTACTCTATATTTATTAAATATTCTCGTCTTGCAAATCTGTTAATGACTGCAATATGTTTCTGAGGTTAGACACTATCTCAAAACTAAAACAGCTTAGGGTAATGTTATTTTGACGTGTGAGCCGTCTCGAGTTCGAATTAAAAATTAAAAACCGCATAGCTCAAGTAATTCAAGTAATTTTGTATCTGATATATTGTTTTTATTTAAATGCTTCAATCTTAAATTATCATCAAGATCATCGCTATTTGAAGGAAGCACCATTATGTTTCCTGACGATATAGTCTTACCTAAGACAATCTTTATTCCGTTTTGATTAAATTTTTCATTTAACTCATCAATAGGAGTTGCAAAACCTGGAAACTCTTCTTCTTCAGTCTTAAGTCTGTCATAACTTTCTTGATTTATACCTGGAAAAGGAAAAGTTTCCATAGATTCAGATAATTCGATTGCTAATTCTTTAACTCTCTTTAACTTAATTTCTTCTTCAGATTCTCCTGAAGGCATTGGTATATTTTCTTTCATGTTTTTATTATAGCAAAAATTAAACCTTTTCGAGAGATATCTCGACATGGTGACCCTACGGAGAATCGGTCACAAGTCACTAAGTATAATTCTTCGCCTCATCTTTAAAAATAATATGTTTCGGCTCGAATTCTACTAAGTGCTCGCGACCCCGGCTCGACAAAAAGTTTTCGCTTCGCTATTGCTTGCTCCAAACTTTTCGTCTCCGCCTTTCGATCTCTCCGTAGTGTCTACAAAAATATAATCGGCGAACACATTCGTGTCCGCCTCATTATTTTTGTGACCCTACGGAGAATCGAACTCCGATTTCAGCCTTGAGAAGGCTGCGTCCTAGCCGTTAGACGATAGGGCCATTTCATTTATCATTTTTAACTTAGAAAAATACTACCACATTTTATAACATTTTCTACCGATTTTATTGTAAAAATAGTTGGGGGGGTCAGTATAGCATCAAAAAATATTATCTATCGAATTCCTCCGCAGACCTGCGTTGTCATAGGTCTTTAGACCTTTACAAAAGCAGGTCGAGGACGGGAACGAGAGAGATAATATTTTTTGATGCGCTATTTCATCTCCCAAATTTTCTCTTGCCTGACAAGCATTTTTTTAGCATTCTCCTCATCGTGCAACATGCTTTTTGAAACCTTCTCCATCCTAATTCCCTGTGAACCCTTTACCAAAATAACATTGCCAGCGTGCAAAAATTCTTTAGCTTTATCAATCGCGTCTTCGGACTTTTCAAAATGGAAAACCCTACTCTTTGCCATTCTGCTTTCGATCGCCTCTTCCATTGTGTGCTCGCTCCTGAATCCGACCGTTATCAAAATATCAATCCCAAGCTTTGCCACCAATTGCCCTATCTTTCTATGCTCGCTAGCAGAGAAATGACCAATCTCTAACATATCCCCCAGAATTGCCACCCTCGCTCCGTGTGTCTCGATTTGCGCCAGTGTCTCTAATGCTTTCTTGGCAGCAATTGGAGAAGAATTATAAGTATCATCAATAATCAAAGTGTCATTCTTGCCTTTTAATAAATTCATCCTACCAGGGGCAAATTTGATAGATGAAAAAGCAGTAGAGATATCAACCGCAGAAATCCCCAAAGCAACTCCGGTTGTGACAGAGGCTAGAACTGGATACATAAATTGATCGCCAACCACTCCGTTAATATTTATTGGAATCGAATTTCCTTTGTAATTTATCTTGAATGAAATTCCTTCGGCGACGGGATTATTTTCATCGTAACCTGTGTAATTTATTGAATAATTAGTAGCTATCAAATCGGCATCATCAGTCCCAAAAGTATAGACTTTGTTTTTAGACTTACTCTTAAGTTTCATAACATCTTCATCATCAGCATTCAAAATCAAAATTCCATCAGGACGCAGATAATTCATCAAACTTCCCTCTTCCTCCATCACATCTTCGGGTGAATCAAAATTCTCGACATGACTTGGGACTTTGGCGAAATTAGTGACGACAGCAACATCAGGCTTTAGCCAACTAGCCGTTTTTTTCATATCCCCTGGATTATCAACGCCAGTTTCTAGAACCAGCCATTTTGGATATTTCGAAACATAAATAATCTGCCCAAAACCAATAAAAATATTTTTAAGCCAGTGCATTGGATTATTCCAACCACTCTCCAATCCCAGAATCGTTAGTGGAACCCCGATTTCACTATTCAAACTTTTATTGTTTTTGCGCACATGCAGATTAGATGATAGCCCGTGGAAAATAGCGTCCTTGGTCGCCGTTTTTCCTACGGTTCCAGTCACCGCCACAATTTTTGGTCGATATCGCAAAAGCACCAATTGCGCTTCAATCTTTAAAATAAAAAATATAATGTTTTTGAAAATTGTTTTCATATTATTCTAGTTGTTCATCTCTTATTTGTGTTAAATCACGATCTGGCTCGACATCGTAATGATTTATTAGAAACTTTGTTATATCCATAAATGGCTCTGTTAATGTCTCGGATGCGTATTCTGCACCTTGTGGTTCTATATGATACAAGAATACTATAAATTGCGGGTCATAGGCAGGAAAATATCCGAAAAATGAGTGTAGGAACTTGTCATCATAATAACCGCCATCAGGGCTAGGAATCTGAGCAGTCCCCGTCTTGGCTGCAATACTATAATTGTTCAATGCAACTTCCCCACCTCGCAGTGCCTCATCGACAACATTAACCAACATCCTTGTAATTTCTTCAGAAGTCTCCTGCTCGAAAATTTGAACTGGATCGTTTTGCTGAATATTTTTTGAAAAACCTAAATTATATTCAATCTTTTTTACTAGGTGCGGATGAACTAGCTTACCACCATTTCCTAAACTTGCCAGGGCGCGAGTGATCGAAACGGGGCTCATGGCAATTCCTTGTCCAAATGATGCGGTGGCATTTTCGATATCTCTGTTGCTATTTAGGTTCGCAATTAGAGAAGATGATTCATTAGGCAAATCAATTTCAGTTTTGTTTTTGAAAAGTTTTTTCATGTAATCACCAAATTTTTCATTACCAACTTGTTGGACGATAAAAGAAACACCTGTATTCAAAGATTTATTTAAAACTTGTTGCATATCGACAACTCCGCGCGCTTTCTTGTCATAATTATAAAACGTATAGCCATCCATAGTTTCTGAACCCTTATCATTATAAGTTGTCTGCGCTGTAATAGATTTAGTGTCTAGTCCAATAGCTACCGTTAATGGCTTTACAATAGAACCCATCTCATAAACATTTTCGACCAAATCATTTCTGTATACAGAGGCATTTTCTACTTCTCCAAAACTATTCAAATCAAAAGTCGGGTAAAGTGCCATCGAGTAAATTTCACCATTTTGAGGATTCATAACGATTGCACCTGTCTTTTTTGAATCCCACTTCTCATTAAGTTCAATCATTTCTTTTTGAACAAAAGATTGAACCTCTGGGTTGATTGTTGTTATCAACGAACCACTTTTATCATTTTCCCTTTCTACAACATTTTTAGCACTTGAAAATATTTCTACAAAAAAGTTACTAAACATATTGTTATTATCCTTAGATAAGATTTGATTGTATTGTTTTTCCAATCCATAACGACCTGATAATTCATTATCCATATAAGACATAAACCCAACTACATGAGATGCTAAATCACCACCAGGGTAAAAGCGCCAATTTTCACGCAATGGCAAAACTCCTCTCATTTCAAGTTTTCTTATCTCTTGTCCAACATCATAAGGAACTTTGGTAGCAATCTCTTCATATGGGTCATCTACTTTTCCTGCCATATCAAGATATGACTCTATATCCAAATCTAGATAAAAATTTAAATTATTGAAAACATCTTCTGGATTCCTTAATGAACTTGGGTTAATGGCGATTGTATATCCAGTTTTCAAAGTTGCCGCATTTATTTTGTCACCATTTTTGTTTGTAAAAAAAATAGACCCACGATCAAAAACATTCGTATTAGGTCTAATGTGCTGATTTTCTGCTCTAATAGAATAACTCTCACCTTGAACAATTTGAATTCTATAAAGCTGAGAAACGATCGCCACAGACACTAGCAAAAAGACTGCTAAAGATGAATAAACTCTCCATTTAACAATAGCGTTTTTTGTAGTTCTTTTATTCATTACACTAGTCATTGAATGTCAATCTTGTATTTTCTCCACGTAACACAAAGATTGTTTCGTTTTCAATTTGTTGAGTTAGTCCGTATTCCAGAGCAAGTTCTCGATTGATACTTTCCTTGGTTTCAATTATTTCAAGCTCCAAGTCGCTAATTTCTGAATTAGTGATAGCTATCTGATCAACAACTTTTGATTTTTGGGCTATTCCAAAAGTAATTGCATTAACCATATAGATATAGCTTAAAATACAGAAGATAATAGCCAAGAAAGTCATTTGAACTAATCTAATTTGATTTAATTTTATTTTTAATTTGCGAGTTTTCATTTGATTGAGTGGGTTATTATTTAGGTTTTAAAGTTAGTTTTAAAGTTTCTCAATTATTCGGAGTTTGGCACTTCTGGCGCGAGGATTTTCAGTGATTTCTTTTTTAGTGGCGGTTATAGGTTTTTTTATGATAAGTTTCGCTTCGCCTGCTTTGGCTTTTTCCTTGAAGAATCTTTTGGTGATTCTGTCTTCTAGAGAGTGAAAGCTAATGACGGCAATCCTGCCAGTCGGCGACAACTTTTCATAAGCAATGTTTAGAGCTGTCTTGAATCTTTCTAGTTCAGAATTGACGGCGATTCTAAGAGCTTGGAAAGTTTTAGTTGCAGGATGAATTTTCGCTCTTCGATAAAAAACTGGAACGGCAGATTTAATAATTTCTGCCAATTCAGTAGTTGTTTCAATTTTGCCTCCCTTTTCCTCTCTGGCCTTTTTCTCTCTGGCTTCGACGATTGCTTTTGCAATTCTCCTAGAAAATCCTTCTCCTCCAAAACCGTAAATAATGTCAGCCAATGATTCTTCTTGCCATTCATTAACAATTTCAGAAGCAGTTAACTTATTTTCTCTCTTACTCAGATCAGAAACAGAACCAACTGAACTTTGAAAGCTCATATCAAGTGGTCCTTCATTTAAAAATGAGAAACCTCTCGTCGGATCATCAACCTGATCGCTACGAAACCCAAGATCAAATAATATTCTGTCGATGTAATTAAGTTGATATTTTTCTAGAATTTTATCTAGAGAGTCAAAGTATGTCGTTTCAAGCAGAATTTGATTGTTTGTTTGCCAAGGTTCCAGCACTTCCCTCGACTTTTCAATTGCAATCTCGTCTGCATCAATTCCTATTACCGTTAAATTAGTTACGCCCGATTCTAGGATTGCTTTGGTGTGCCCAGCATTACCCAAAGTTGCATCAACAAAAATATTATTGTCTTTGATTTGTAAATTTTCTATAACCTCTTTTAAAAGAACTGATTTATGCATGTCTTATAGTGCGCCAATATCTCCAAGTTTTTCAGCAATGTCGTCGGCTTCTTTCATAACTTTGTTAGTGTATTTATCCCAAGATGCTTCATCCCAAATTTCAATTCTGTTGTAGACTCCAGCAAAGACTACTTTTGATTTAATATTTGCGAATTTTTTCAAGTATTCTGGGATCAAGATTCTTCCAACTGAGTCAACTGATACTTCGGTTGCTCCAGATAGGATGAATCTGTTCAAGTCACGACGATTTGCTTGTCCTAACCCTAAATCACCAAACTTTTTAGAAATCTCATTCCACTGCGCCATTGGATAAACGAATAAACATTTATCTAGACCACGAGTGATAATCATTTTCTTACCAACTTGTTTACGAAATTTACTCGGAAGTGAAATTCGTTTTTTATCATCTATTGTGTGTTTGTATTCACCAATTAACATGCTGGTTTGTTTGGTTATTTTCTTAATTTCTCAAGTTTGATAATTTTCCCACCTTATCCCACTTATCTACCATTTTACCCCACTTTGCTCCATTTTTCTACTACAGTTATCCACTTTTCTAAACCCAAATACACCTTCTCTCAATAATTGGTTTAGGGCACTATTTTTTTAAAAGTAAATAAAAAACCGCACAAAAATGTGCGGTTTTTTATTTAGATTTTTTTGTTATCTTAAGATTTATTCACCATCTCTCGGACGCATCAATGGAAAAACTGATGTCTCGCGAACTGACTTTCCTGCTAGGACTGAGAAAAGCCTCTCGGAAATACCGAAACCAAATGCTGGTGGCATTCCATATTCTAGTGCTTCAACAAAACTAGTGTCTTTCATTTGAGCCTCGTCATCTCCTGCCTGACGCAAACTTTCTTGATGTTCAAAGCGTTCAGCTTGATCGATTGGATCATTAAGCTCGCTAAATCCTTTACCCATTTCTGATCCACCTAAAATGACTTGGAATCTCTCTACTGTTTTTCCATTCTCAGTTTTTTTGGCAAGCGGTTCTAAATAGACAGGAACATTTATTAAAAATCCTGGGCCTACATATTCGCGACGAATTGATTTCCATAACATGTCCGATGCTTTTTCCAGATTAATTTCTTTTTTATCAAAATCAATTTTATTTTCTTCAAGTTTTTCTATCAGTTGATCTAAATTTGCTGACAAAACATCGATTCCAAAGCGATCTTCCAAGATTTTACAAAAATCATAAATCTCCCAATCAGAAGCTAAATCAACTTTTTTGTCATCAATTTCAAATTCCGTAGTACCAAAAGTATCAATCGCAACAGTTCGGTAAAGATCCTTTACCATTAACATTCCCGCTTTGTAATCTGAATAAGCTTCATAAAATTCTACCTGAGTGTAGTCTTGTAAGTGTTCAAATGAAATTCCTTCATTACGAAAAATTCTACCCATTTCAAAAGTTTTAGGTAATCCGGCAACCATTAATTTCTTTTGCCATAATTCCCCTGCAGAAATTCGCAAATAAACATCCATATCAAATGCATTGTGGTGTGTCACAAAAGGACGAGCGTCGGCGCCACCAGTAGTGTTTTCCAAAACAGGAGTCTGCACTTCTATAAATTTTCTCTCCAATAAATAGTTTTTGATTGAATTCCAAAATCGTGATTTTTGCTCGATCATTTTTCGTACTTCTGGGTTAAGCAAAATATCAAGATAACGACGACGATATCTTTCATCTTCATCTTTCAACCCATAATGTTCATCAGGAATTGGAATAAGAGATTTAGCAACCATTCTCCAATCAGAAACTTCGACGGTTTTTTGGCCACGATCGGTAACAAAAAGATTTCCTGTGACTTCGATAAAGTCACTTTCATCTACAACATCACGGAAAAATTCGAAGCCATCAATGTCAGTATCTAAATTTTCTGAACCTGTATAATCAACCTTATTATCTTTTTTGAAAAGTGTTTGAAATCGACCAGTCCCATCAAACAAGTCAACGAACGAAATCGCCCCTTGTCCACGCAAAGACATAATTCTACCAACAATAGTTATTGGTTGTCTTGCTTCTACTAAACCTTCAAAATCAGTATCTAAATCAGAAATAGTATGTGTTCTCTCAACACTTGATGGATAAGGATTTATTCCAGCTTTTTTAATTTGTTCAAGTTTTTCTGTTCGAACTTTTTTTAGTTCTTCTATTGAAGCCATATTAATATAGATTATAGCGTTTTTGTCTCGATTCAACAATTACGCAATTAACAAAAGTCGCTATTTATTTAATATCAACAACGACATATTCCACAACACCTTTTGGAGTCTCGAAAGAAAATTCATCTTTTTTCTTTTTGCCTAAAATTGCAGCGCCTAATGGAGATTGATATGAAATTTTTCCAGCTGACAAATCAGACTCTTCGCTACCAACGATAGTGTATTCTACTTTATCTTTTTCACCTTTCTTTTGAAGAGTAACAGTTGAGCCAACTTCTGCGCTGTCTTTGTTTACATGCTTGATGATTTCCGCTCTTTTTAATAAGTCTTTTAGTTGTTCAATACGAGCCTCGGTTTCGGCTTGCTCATCACGCGCACTGTGGTATTCAGCATTTTCAGATAAATCACCCAAAGAACGTGCAGATTCAAGACGCTCCGCAACTTCTTTACGTTTTTGACGACGTAAATAATCAAGTTCACGTCCTAATTCTTCGTATTTTTCTTTTGATAAATATTCTTTATCCATAATAATATTTTAAAAAAGCTTTATTTTTAGGTGTTTTACGTATTTTTTTAGAAAAATACAAAAAACTAGAGCTTTTATTTGTTAAGAGATTATACTCTTTTTGAAATTATAGTCAATAATCTAATAATTCAGGCTTGTTATAACGGGCCCAATCAAAGAATCCCCTAGCTGCTGAAACTCCACCAATTAGATTTTTACGATCACCTTTCTCCAAGAAAATAACGAAAGCGTATTTAGGATTTTCATACGGAAAGAAACCAGTCGCCCAAGAGTTAACCTTGTCTTTAGTTGAGCCCAACTCGGCGGTTCCGGTCTTGGCTGCAATACTAAAATCTTCATAAGAAAGCCCCCTAGCTGTTCCATACTCCACCGCATCTCTCATCCCCTCGCGAATAATTTCAAAATTTTCTTGGCTGATGTCGATTTTTCTTTTGGTTTCCCCAGAGTCTTTGAAATTTTTAACAATCCTTGGTTCAATTATTTCTCCACCATTGGCGATAGCGCTTATTGCACGAGCGACTTGGATTGGAGTAACTTGGAAACCATATTGTCCAATTGCAGTAAAGTAGGTATCCCCTAGACGCCACTCATCATCAAAAGTTTTTTTCTTCCAATCAGGATTTGGGATGGTACCATTCTTATTATTAAAACCTTCCAAGTCGACTCTTTGTCCGAAACCAAATTTTTTCAGATACTCTTCTATCCTAGAGATACCTAATCCTTCTTGATCAGCAAAATGAGTCTGTTGACTATAGCCTGGCTCAGATGGAGAAAGCGAACTATATCCGCCACCGACTTGATAAAAATAAATATTTGAAGACATCGCCAAAGCACGACGAACGTCGACCATCCCATGAGCTTTCCAATCAGTAAACACGGAAGGTAGATCTGGATTATAAGGGTTTGGAATAATCATTTGCTTTGTACTTAATATTTCTTTATTAGGACTAATCACACCCTCTTGTAATGCGGCTAGAGCAATAAATGGTTTTATAATAGATCCTGGAGTATAAAGCCCTTCAGTAGTTCGATTCAAAAAAGGATTCCGGCTGTCATTTATATAACTATTAATCAATTCGTTATCGCCGTCATTTAATGCATTAGAATTATATTCTGGATAACTAACCAAAGATAGCAAGTCCCCGTTTTGAACATCAATAATAACTCCGCCTCCACCTTCGAATCCATTTTCATCAACTGTTTTTTTAATAGAATCATAAAATGCTTTTTGAACATCATAATCTACAGTCAAAAATAAATCATCACCATTTTCTGGACTATCAGTTGTACTGTCGTCAACGACTTCATTCAAAGCATTAATTTCAACAATTTCCAATCCATTTTCTCCAGATAAATAATCATTATAAATTGATTCAAGTCCATCAACTCCCGAAATTTCTTCTTCAAAATAAAACCCTGCGGAATCTTTTTTAGGATACGAAACATAACCAAAAAGAGTTGCCAGACCGATATCAGTTTTGTATTCACGTGTACTAAATTCAGCTTCATGGTTCCTTGGATTATTCCAAGCAAGAGGAATATTATTTTTATCATATATATTACCTCGATCTGCAAAAATAAGATTATACCTAAGACTGTTTTTAACACTTCTTTCTTTGTAGTATTCTCCATTAGCTACTTGTAGATTCCAAATTCGACCAGCAAAAATAACAAAGATAAGGCTAAAAAATAAACCTAAACCAATGATTGTTTTTTTAGATATCGGCTTTTCAATTCTTCCTTCAAATTGATTAGTATCGAAATCAGGCAAATTTTCTGAATCAAGAAAAATTTCATCTGGATCAATGTTTCCACCAACAGAAATTCTACCGTGTTTTTTTCTTAATAAACTCATTAGATTAAAAATTTAGTTTTTAAATTACCAATAACCAAAAAACTGACCACCATTACCATAGTAAACAAAAAATTAAAATCTTCAAAGAAGAAAAACTTTTGACTGCCTACATATAAAGAGTCTATAATTATTCCGACGAAAATGACTTCATATAAATTGTTAAAATAAAACAAACCAAGAATAGCCAATACCGAAGTAATCCACCATTGAAATACAAAAGCGGATACTATTAGCACTATTCCAAATAAAATTCTATTTAACATAAATTAAATTTTATATATTTGCACGAAGTTAACATCATTAACATTGAAGGGGTATCTAAAATAAACTTTTTTGAACGCGCCTGTTTGATCATTTTCGATAGCATCGACGACTCCGATAGGATTTTCATTTAAGAAAACCGGTTCGTCTGTTTCGATCTGTACATCTTTTGGAATAGTTATTGAAAATCCACCACCGCCAATGCCGACTGCTTCAAATTCCTGTTCTGCCAATTTAACAAAAATATTTTTATTCGGCGAAGAATATAATCGCACAATAGCACTTCTAGAATAAACTTCTTCTATTTCACCTATTGCTACACCGAAATTATCAACTCTATCTCCTATAGATATATCACTAGATCCAATATTAACTACAAAAGTATCATAAGGTGAGAAAGGTGGCTGATTTATAACCTTGGCAACAAAAAAATCTTGAGTTTCATCATTAAAATCAACTATTTCTTTCAATGAGCTATTTTCTCTTTTTAGTGATTCGATTGTAAGGTTTTCGATGCTCAACCTTCTATTTTGATTTTTTAGTTCCTCGTTTTCATCGATGAGGCTTTTTTTTGTTTTAAAGTATTCAATAGAGCTCTTGAAAGGCGTAACTAAAATATTTTTTGTTGTATTGATTGGTACGGAAGCCATATGAACCAAGCTTTTAATACTTGACCCGAAGAAAAACAAAAGTAGTAAAATAACAATTATTGCTACAACTTTTTTATTTATTTTTCTTTTATTTCTTCGGTGGTAAGTCATCTTCTTTTTCAATTAAAACATCTTTATATTTGTTTAAGTCTTCAAGAATAATTCCTGTACCTCTAGCAACTGAAGTTAAAGGATCTGTAGATACGCTAACCGGCAATTCTAATTCTTCTGACAACAAAACATCTAGCCCTTTGATTAAGGCACCTCCTCCGGTTAGACTTATCCCTCTTTTCATAATGTCAGAGACAATTTCTGGAGGTGTTATTTCCATTACTTCCCTAGTTGATTCGATGATTGTATCTATTGATTGAGCGACCGCTTCTCTGATGTCTGACTCTGTAATTATAACTTCTCGAGGCAATCCAGAGACTAAATCACGACCACGAACTGTAGACTCTAAAACATCACCATCTGGTACAATTTTACAAATTTCAATCTTGATATCTTCGGCAGTTTTTTCACCTATTAATATTTTAAATTCTCCACGAATATAATTTATAATATCTTCGTTCATTTTATCACCTGCAATTTTCAAGTTTTTTGAGCGGACGATTCCACCAAGAGAGATAACTGCGATATCGGTTGTTCCACCCCCAATATCAATAATCATGGAACCGACTGGATCATGGACCGGCATTCTAACACCGATTGCTGCTGCCATCGGCTCTTCAACGATAAAGACATCTCTAGCGCCTGCTGAAATGGTTGCATCACGCACTGCACGAGATTCAACATTGGTAATACCAGACGGAACACCGACAACAACTCGAGGACCTAGTAATTTTTTGTTACCTTTTTGTGCCTTATTAAGTAGATAAGCAATCATCTCTTCTGTAACCTCAAAATCAGATATAACACCATCAACCATCGGACGAATAGCTTTTAAGTGAGCAGGAGTTCTACCCAGCATCTGTTTTGCCTCAGCCCCAACAGCGACTACTTGCCCAGTTTTTTGATTAACAGCAACAACAGAAGGTTCGTTTATAATTACACCTTTACCTGGAATATAAACCAATGTATTAGCAGTCCCAAGATCGATACCAATATCATTTGAAAACTTTTTTGTTAAATTATTAAAATATTTTTTTATGTCTTCTATTCCTTTCATTTTATATTAGTTATTGCCGTTCTTTTTAATAAATTCCAAATTCATAATTTGCGACTCTGAAACTTTTTCAGTTTTGTCATTCAAACGATTATACAAATCAAACTCACCAGATTCTATACCCTTAACTCCGATGACGATTCTTTTACTAATACCGATCAAGTCAGCGTCTCCCAATTTCTCTCCAACACCTTTTTTACGGTCATCATACAAAACATCAATACCGTTTTGAGTTAAGTGCTCGTAAATTTCATCTGATAATTTTACCGAATCCTCGTTATCACCAGATACATTGACCAAATGAACATCAAAAGGTGAAATCGATTCTGGCCAAGCAAGTCCTTTGTCGTCGGATAAAATTTCAGCAACAACCCCCATCAAGCGCCCAATTCCAATTCCATAACTACCCATAAATACAGGCTTCCTCTCCCCTTCTTTTGTGTCAAAAATTAATTCTAATGGTTCAGAAAAACGCTCTCCCAAGGTAAATATATTACCTGTTTCAGCTGTTTTTTTCTCGACAAGTTCACTCTTTTCAAGTCCGAGTTCTTTCAAGACCTCATCATTATAAACCTCGTCGTTAACAGCGATTTTTTTTGAAGGACTATAGTAAATAATATCTTCACCCGCATCCGTTTCAGTTTGAAATTCGTGAGAATATTTTGAGAAACTTCCACCCGATGAAAATGTTAGAAAAGTTTTATCGCCGATTCCACACTCTTCATAAATATCAAAATAAGCTTTTTTTATTTTTTCATAAAATTCATCATGTTGTTCTTTTGATTCAGAAAACGAATACAGATCCTTCATCAAAAATTCACGACCTCGCATAATTCCAGATTTTGCACGCAACTCGTTTCGAAACTTTGTTTGAAATTGATAAGGGTAAACTGGCAAGTCATTATAAGAAGAAATATGATCTTTCATTAAATTTGTTAACGGCTCTTCGTGTGTTGTCGCCAAGCCAACTTCTGTATCATTTTTCAATTTTGTTTTAAACCAAACATCTAAAACTTTGTCGTCCCACCTACCTGTTTTTTCCCAGAGATTTGGGTCTTGGAGTGCGGTTAAATTCATCTCAACCCCACCGATTTTATTCATATTCTTTCGGACGATTTCTTGGATTTTTTGTAAAGTTCTAAGACCAAGTGGTAGCATAGTGTAGACACCAGCCATCTCTTTTTTGATATATCCAGCTTTGATTAGTAATTGAGCACTCTTTGAAACTTCATCTTTTGGTGCTTCTTTTCGAGTTTTTGTAAACAGTTTTGATTGCCTCATATAGCTATTAATATAGCAAAATAAAGCCTATATGGGAAATAGTTATTTAAAAAAATATTTTAGTTATTTTTCCTGACATTCAAAATAATCTGTTTTAATTTGACCATATTCACCTGTTTCCTCAACTTTATAGCTACAAAATAGACTATATGAATCATTTGGACTAATACCAAAAGATTGTGAGTTCTGTCCTTCAGTAAAAGAATTTATGATAACAGAATTTCCTTTCAAAGTTCTCAATGAACATTTTGTATTTTCAACGGTGGCGGGATCACCTAAATAAATTTCCCAATTAACAGTACAACTCTGCCCTTCTAAAACCCTAAATGGGTCAATATTGTAATTTTCTATAGTAAGTGTTATATCGTAACAACCGTCGTTAGCTGCTATTTGTCTTTGTGGACAACGGTGATTACAAACTTTAGAAGTGTCAGCATTGCCACATTCCCAAGTCCAGTAATCATTAGTTATTTCCGGTCGATTTACTAAATCCCCAGCCGAACAAAGCTCCTTTCCAAAAATACTTTCTCTGTCGGATAAACTAAAAGTTCCGCAACTGACTTGTTCTATGTTGTTTTCATTATTGTCTGGTGTTGTATTCTGGGAATTTTCATCATCCTGTGTACTATCACCATTTTGATTACTTTCTTTAGGTTGCTCGTTTGAGTTTTTATCGTCTATTTTATTTTCGTCTGCAAAATCATCTGTTTGATTTTCGCTAGATTCGTTTGGTACATTTTCTGTATTTGCCGGTGCTTCAACTTTTCCAAAAAATACATAATTGAAGAAAAAATAAGACCCCGCCAAAGCGACGAGCGTAAGAGTGATTAATAAAAATATTTTTTAGATATCATTTTTATATTTTATCACTTTTTTTTAAAAAAGAGTCTAAAATTCAATAAAGTTAGGATTAATAGAGCATCTTGCTGTTTTTGAGTCTAAGATATCTCCGATTGAATCTGTGCAAGTCAGTGTGTATTGGGTTGTAGTTTCTACATTTTTAAATCTTCCTTCATTTCTTGTTTTTCCTGATATTGTTTGATATCCATTATAATATCCTATATCAAATAATGTTAAATCTGCTTCATTTGAATTATCTGAAGATATAGTACAAGTGATTAAGTCTGCGTTCTCTGCTACAACACCCCAATCCAAATTACAAGACTCCCTTGGGTTAATTATTCTTGGGTTTGCTTTAAATTCTAATTCTTTTATCACTGGGTTTTCAAGTGTTGGTGGAGGTGGCGTATCATCTTCTACACACTGACCGTTAATATCTATAATTTCATCATCTTCACAACTTGCACTACATTCAACGTTGGGAGTATTATCTTCATACACACCATAGTCATCATTAACAACACATTGCCAATACCAACCATTACCTGAAGATTGGAATTCTTTTGGATTACCAGTCTCGCATTCATTATCAATGATATCATCTTTACCATTTACGATTTTTCTGTTTACTACAGTATTACATTCTGCTTTTGTCTGTTCTTCGACAACACCTTTAAGGCTAGAAGTAGTCTTAACAACAGAACTATTTCCATTAGGTAAAGTACGTACGCATTCGACACTATAATAATTGTCCCCTACATTAAAAGCATTTGCACTGGTAGTGTTATCAGGTGAGGAAGAGGTAATTGGTAAATGTTCCCAATCTTCAATTATTAATTCACACGATTCCGGCTTCCCTTTATTGATATCCCATCCCCAAAACATTTTCACATCATCTCCTACCGTAACAGTGTTGTCATCATCATCAAATTCAATATAAGGATCAGGTTTTTCATAAAGATTTATTTTGTGTTCTTTGAAATCTGATCGACGCCCTTCTTCTTCCTCAATCAAAACCTTGACGTAATTTGTAACAGAGTCCCAATTGTCAATATGCCCGAAATCTGAACTATTATAGGTGGTAGTGTGAGTGTATTCGCGATCTAATGTGGGATAATCAGGAATATACATAAATATATCAGTATCAGTTTGTATACCTTTTGATAATAAACCACTGGTTGCTCCAAATCTTATATTGATATTTTCTGGAGTAGCATCAAGTGCAACAATGCGAAATTCAACACTGTCCCCAAAAAAAGCGTGATTAGGTGCATAAATAATCGGTGAATATAATTTTTCTTCTTCTGATGAGTTGTAAGCATTGGTTTTCACTGAAATAGTTTCACTGTCTGTATAAAACCTGTCTATAAAACGACCTATACACCCATTTACATCTGAATAATGACTATAATATACATCTGTCGAAGTGCGACTAATATCTACATTAAATGCAATTTCTCCAGCAGAATTAACCTTGCATGTCTTTACTTTACCATCCTCACTATCTGTACAATCCAATTGTGCACTTCCAACACTAGAAACTTTTTTGATAGAAAAGTCAGGTCTTTTTACGTGAACTGTTGCATAATTTGTAAACCAGACATTACCACCATCAACATTAAAAGTTCTCAGGTGTGCAGATCCATTATTTTGATCATCACTACAATAAGACGGAGATGTAGGACCATCCACCAATTTAGCGTAAGGCGTATCCACCGCACCGCCTCTTGCATACCATTCAAAATCTGTATTTTCAAAGTCTTTCAATCTTATTTCAATAGTATCTCCTACTTGAACTCTTGAACTACTATCCAAATAGGTATTGGTATCAATTTTTTTCAAACTTGCATAATATGCCCAATCCATACGAAAATTCAGTATCGCAACCTCATTAGTAAGAGGATCTATCATACCGTCATTATCTTCGTAATTGCCTGTGGTGAAAAATTTATATTGTGTGATGTCCACATTTGCTAGTGATTTTAAAGTATTATTTTGGTAATTAGTAAAAAAAGCTAGAACTATTACCATTAAAATTACCTGAACAATTCTTTTATTTTTTAAAACTTTATTCATATTTTCTAAAATTAATAATTATTAAAATAACAATAGTTATTATGACCACTAAAGAAAATAAATAAATTAGGCCTGATTTGAAATCTTTTTTATTTTCACAATAATTAGAATTAATATCATCACATGAGTAATATAATTCATCTTCACTAATAAGCATACTGTCTTTAAATAACTTGGTCTTTATTATAAAGTTTTCTGTATTTTCTTGGGGGATGAAAGAATCTGAGAAGCCCGTCATTCCCACAGGAACTTTACCATCGTAAGAATAATGATGTATTATATTTCCCTCTTCATCTTCAATAACTGCTTCAAATAAAACATCGTCAACAAATTGACTTGTTCCTGTATTATGTAGACAGACAAAGAATGTGTTTTCTTTATTTTTTTGCAAAGGATAACCTGTTACTGCTGGATAATTAACTCTAGGTGTATCAATATCATAAATTTGCATTCTAATATTTAAAAAATTATCTCCATATTTATTAGAAATTAAAGGTGACAACATATAGACTGATTCTTCAACGTTATCTATTGTATATGATATTGTTTTAGTAGAATTGGCTTGTATTTCGTACTCCAGTTTTTCTGAACTTAATTTATTGGCTTCGTCTGAAGAGTCCCAATTATATAGACGCCAATCAACCTCTACAAGAGTATCTTCTGTTGTCTCATTGACCACATCAACTTCAACAAGAATAGGTTTTCTAACCATGGTATCTAAAAATGAAATGAAACTATGTGGCTTGCCATTTTTTCTAACAGAATTTTTATCAAAATAAATTGCAGAAGATACTCCTTTAATTTTTAGTGGAATTTTTGGACCACTAATATCATCAGTAAAGGTTAAACCTAACATATTGTATCGGTCCGACGACACAACATAAGGAACCATGTAGTATTGCCCCGTTTTTATTTTTTCTGGCAGGAGTAAATTAAATTCAATCTCTTTTATCTCATTCGAGTCAAGTGAAATATTTTCCGCTATCAAAAATTGACCCATGATATGATCGCCATTTTGTAGAGAATCATATTCATCCGGTTGCTCTCTGTATAGCCTAACGTATATATCAGTTTCTACAACGGGATAAAAATTTTTATTTATCACACTAGCCTTAAATTTATATTCATTTCCGTAAACCAATGTATCTAGTTCATTGAACAGGTTGACTTCCACACTCCCAAATTCGTAATAGTCAAAACATGAAACTGCTTCTGGTGGATTATAAGTAAAATTTATCTCTTTAACTTCTTCAGGTTCTAAGTCAAGTAATTCTTTTTTAGTTAAACCTGTTTGCCTAGAAGCATCATCCAGATTAACACCTTGCGAAAAGATAACTTCTTCCGTGGTTAATTCTGAAAATAGACCCGAAAATCTTATATCTTTTTTAAGAAATTCAATCTCTTCAGTGCTTAAATTTTTTTTAAATAATTCCCATTCATTATTTGATATTGCATAAATAACTTCTTCAGTTAGATCAGTAACATCTAAATAAGGTGAGGTGATTGATTCGCTATCTACTAAAGACTCTGATTGAGTATCCATTTGTGCTTCTACTTGTGTTGTAATACTAATGGAAAAGAGAAATAAAAGTAGAAAAATTTTATGAAGCATTTTCATATTAAACATATATAGAATTATAAACTGCTTTATAAAGTATTACAACAAATAAATTCACAAGATCAGTGACAACCTCTTCTAGATGATTATTATTAGAGGTAAACAAAAAACCACGATGACGTGGTTTTTTGTTGCTAATTATAGAATTAAAGAACTTATTTAAGTTCAACTTTAGCACCTGCTTCTTCAAGTTTTGCTTTAATCTCTTCAGCTTCTTCAGGTTTTACTCCTGATTTGATATCAGCTGGAGCAGATTCTACAAGATCTTTAGCCTCTTTAAGACCTAATCCTGCAACTTCTTTAACAACCTTGATAACGGCAATTTTTTGAGCACCGAAATCAGCTAGGTGGATAATGAAATCGCTTTTCTCTTCAGCGGCACCTGCATCAGCACCTGCAGCTGGAGCGGCAGCAGCAACAGCGCTAACACCGAATTTCTTTTCTAGTAATTTAACAAGTTCGTTTAAATCAAGAACGCTCATTGTTTCAATTGATTCAACGATTGATTTGAATTTTTCTGGAACTTCAACATCAGCACCTTCGTCTTTTGCTTCTTCAGCTGGCGCCTCTTCTTTAGTTTCCTCTTTTGATTCTTCTGCAGGAGCTTGAGCTTCTTCTTTTTGTTCTTCAGCAGCTTCTACATTTTCATCTTTTTTTTGTTCGTCTGACATAATTTTATTTTAGTTACCTTTTAATTTAGTTTTTTTGTATTTTCTATCGAAAATCTTTGCAGGACTTCCTTTTAAATATAACGGAGTCCGAAACCAATTTGAGAGAGAAATATACAAAAAACTTGTTAAGCTTTTGCTTCTTGCTTTTCAGCAATTGCTTTAAGTGACATTACAAAGCCTTGGATTGGAGAGTTGATTACATTTACAAACATTCCCTTCAATGTGTCATGTCCAGGAATTAATGCAATCTCTTCCATCTCAACTTTTGATAAGAATTTTCCTTCGAAAACTCCTGCTTGAATTTCAACTTTTCCTTCTGTTGATTTTTGGAAAGTAAAAATTTCACGAGCTGGAGCAGTCAAATCGTCGGCGTAGACAACAGCAATTTCTCCTGATAGTTCTGGGAAATCACCTTTTACGTCTGATTCGTCAAAAGCTCTCTTCACCAAAGTTTTCTTTGCAACATAATAAGAAACACCGGCTTCACGAAGCTTGCTTCGCATATCCACTGTTTCATTTCCAGAAAGACCTGTGAAATTAATAAAGACTACAGAATCTTTTCCTGTAATAGTCTTGATCTTTTCAACTATTTCTTTCTTTTTATCTTTGGTAATAGCCATAATTTTTTTGTTTAAAAATAAAAATCGACCCGTAAGACCAAGGTCGAAATATAATTGAGTATCGGTATTTAGTGATCTTCAGCGAAATTTTATTTTCACTTTTTTAAAGATTCACTTTTGCCGACCTCGAGAGGTCTTAGTTCACCTTTTGGTGAAGCCCCTTGTCTTTGGTCTTACGCAAATAAATATAACAATTTTTTAAATTTTGTAAAGAAAAAGCCCGCAAATTAATGCAGACTTTGATTTGAAATAATGTTTAGTTTTGATTACTAATTAAAACAAATTAACGACATCGTTGACGGTAATGATCAACATCAAGAGTAGTAGAAGTATGAATCCAATAGCATTAATTGCATTTACAACTGATGGTTTAATTCTGCGGCGAGTTACACCTTCGATTAGAACGATTATTAATCTACCACCATCAAGAGCAGGAAATGGAAATATATTTAGGATTGCCAAGTTAATGGAAATGAATGCAGTAAATCCTAGAAGATAAACAAATCCAAAATTAGAAGCGCTATCAACTAAGTTAACAATACCAACTGGACCAGCAACATTATCAAGAGAACCATTACCGGAGAAAACTTCTGATAATAATCCGTAGAATCCAACTCCGATTTCTTTAATAACTGTTCCAGTCATCAAGAAGCCTTGCCAAAATGATTCAAAGAATCCGAATTGTAACTCACCAATTCTTGCCATGGCAATTCCTATCGCGGGATTATTGTCGTCAATTGCACCGACTTCAGGATCAACACTCAAATCTAAAGTATCACCACCGCGGACGACTTCTAACTGTAAAGTTGTAGTATCTACCGAAATAAATTCTTTTATGGAATTAACTGTTATATCATCAAGTCCTAAAACTTCTTCGTCACGAGAAATACCTACGATTTGATCACCTGATTTTAACCCAACTTCGTAGGCTGGAGAGTTTTCACGAACATTTGTTACAACAACAAATGACTCTTGGATATTCGCCCTATTCTCATCTGTAACAACTGTTGGGAATCCTGCCATCAAAGAAATTGAGAACAAAATCCAAGCGAAAATTATATTGAAAGCCACACCGGCCACTAGAACCGCTGCCTGAATCCAGCGAGATTTATTCAAAAAACTGTCTTTATTTTCTGGATTGAGTGCTTCATCGTCGGCAGTTTCTCCAAAAATCTTTACATATCCACCAATCGGAATAGCGTTAAGAGCATATTTTGTTCCATTTTTTGTCCAAGACCATAGTTTTGGTGGAAAACCAACAGCAAATTCATCAACTCTAATTCCGAATTTTTTCGCAACAGAAAAATGCCCAAGTTCGTGGACAAAGATAAGTACACCTAAAATTATTATAAAAATTAATACTGACATTATGATTTTATTTCATTCTCTTTGTTATCTGCTAATTCTTCTAGCTCCTTTTGAAAATCTGAAATTATTTTTTCCATCTCTTCTTTTGATTTGAACTTTTCATCTTCAGTCATTTCTCCTGTTTTTTCTTTCTCTTGAATATCATTCCAAACCTCTTCTCGATCTTTACGAACTGAAATTCTAGCTTCTTCTAATTTCTTTCCAACCTGCTTTACCAATAATTCACGACGCTCTGAAGTAAGTTCTGGGAAAATTACCCGAAGTCCTCTTTCATCTGTTGAAATAGAAACACCTAAATCGGCATCTGATATAGACTTTTCAACTGCTTTGACCTGACTAGCGTCATAAGGATTAATTCTAATTGTTCTTGCATCTTCTACGGCAACACCAGCGACTTGGTTAAGTGGACTTTGCGCACCATATGAATCAACACGAACAGAATCTAATAGTGCAACCGTAGCACGACCAGTTCTAATACCTGCCAACTCTCCTGTAAACCATTCTTTTACCTTTGATAAATTATTTTTTAAATCATTAAATTGATACATCATATGTCGACTATTATAACAGAAGGACGGCTCTTTCCAAAAGAATTTTAATCGAAGCGCCACTGTCGCCTAGATAATCCTCGATTTGCATCAATATTTTTATATCTTTAGTTTTTTCAATATCAGGTTTTTCTTCTAATTCTTTTTGAAAATCTAAAATTAGGTTTTGAATTAATTGCCTAGCATCTACCCTGTTTCTTTTTTCATCTTTTATTTCTTTGACAAGTTCTTCGACAAATTTTAGGCGATCACCAACTGTTTTTTTTCGCAGGTCTGAAAGTGATGGGAGTCCTGCGTTTGAAGATGTCTGAGCGTCTACTGAACTGTGGCGAACGACCACAGCGCGAGATTTAAAAGTTGGCAATAGTCCATCAACTCTTGGTAAAACCATGAAAAAATAAGTGCGCGCTGATGGTTCTTCTAACATTTTCAACAGTGCGTTTTGCGCTTGATGGTTTATTGAGTTAGCAAAAATTAAAAAGACCATTTTCTTTCCTTCAGGAGTTTTGATTTGCGCCTGCATTGAGAGAGCGCGAGAATCGCCGACTTGAACTTGATCAAAATCGTGGAAGAAATAAAGGGATTTATCATTTGGATCAATCCCAAATTCATTCGACAAAAATTCAATTAACTCACTCTCAATATCCTGTCGATTCCCTTCGAGCAAATGAAAATGATGGATATCACCCTTGTTTTTAAATTGTTCAACAATTTCTCGCATTTGCTCTATACTATAACAGATTTTTGAAAGATTATGTTCACACTAACCGCCGACCACCCCAAAATACTTCTTCTCTCGTTTTGGTTTCGGACTCAATTATATTTTTAAAGGAAGTCCTGCAAAGAAACTCGAAAAGAAGTATTTTTAGGTGGTAAAACTAAAGCGTAGTAACAAGTCTTTTTGTCCTAAATTTATATACATAAATTATAAAACCACTAACAACATTTTCTATCGAGTTCCTCCGCAGACCTGCGGTGTCAATGGCTTTATGCCTTGACGCAAGCAGTGTCGAGGACGGGAACGAGGGAGATAATGTTGTTAGTGGTTTGTGGTGTTGAAACGAGAACAGCGACCCGAGTAGGTCGCTGATTCGTGTTTTAGAAAAGATAATATTAGGGGTGCTTTTTGATTATTACCGCTTTGAAATAATAGACTTCTTATAAGTATCAAGGTGATTAAGCGCAATCCCAGTTCCCTTCACAACACAATAAAGAGAATCTTTAGCGAGATTTGCTTTTACACCAGTCCTTCGATAAACCAACTCAGGTAAATTACGCAACTGAGAACTTCCTCCTGTCATCATAATTCCATTATCAATAATATCTGAAGATAACTCTGGTGGAGTCTCTTGCAAGACGTCTTTGATTGCTTTGACAATATCACGCAACTCCTTATTAATCGCTTTTACAATTTCATTAGTTTTAATTTCAGTTGAACGAGGAAGTCCGGTCAGAAAATCACGACCTTTGATTGTCATCTCTAATTCTTCGTCTAACAAAACAGCAGAACCAATTTTAATTTTGATTTGTTCGGCAGTTTTATCACCAATCGCTAGATTGAAAGTTTTCTTGATGTAGTCGGTGATTGCATAATCAATTCTATTACCGGCACACTTAACAGATGTGCAAGAAACAATTCCTCCAAGAGAGATAACGGCAACATCAGTAGTTCCTCCTCCAATGTCGACGATCATTCTTCCCTGCGCTTCGTGAATTGGGATACCGGCACCAATAGCAGAAAGGATCGGTTCCTTTACAACATAAGCGTTCTTGGCACCAGCCTTGATAGCCGCCTCGATAACAGCGCGACGCTCGGTTGAAGTAACTCCGGCAGGGACAGACACCATGACTTCAGGCTTGAAAAAATTCCATTTACCCAGAGCCTTTTGAATATAATAAGAAAGCATCGCCTCGGTTACACGATAATCAGCGATTACTCCGTCCTGCATTGGGCGATAAGCAATAATACTTTCTGGCGTTCGACCAATCATCTGCTTGGCCTCATTACCGACCGCTAAAATTTTATTGTCTTGTTCTGAAATAGCAACGACAGAAGGTTCATTTAAAACGATACCGCGACCTGGCACATAAACCAGTGTATTTGCAGTTCCTAAATCAATCCCTAATTTTGGTGTGAAAAATCCCATAGTTGAATCTATATTAATCCTTTTTTAGATAATTTACAATCTCGACAAATTTACTGACACTTTTTAAAGCTCTTGTCCAAATCCATTTTACAATTCCCTTAAAAATACTAAGATTAAGATACTTATGTATATAGTCGAAGTAACACCATTTAGTAAGTCAATCAGAAATGATTCTTATTCATACTTTTCATCGAAACCTATTGATGTAGGATCTATTGTTACCGTTCCTCTTCGAAATCGAAATGTTAAGGGATTAGTGGTTGATTGTAAGAGTGGAAAAAATTTGAAAAGCGAATTGCGCTCATCTGATTTTGCCATAAAAAAAATTAAAGGTGTTTCAAAAGATATTTTCTTGCGAAAGGAATTTATCAAAGCGGTCGAAGAAACTGCAGATTATTTTGCAACCTCTGTTGGAGCGGTTATTGAATCTTTAGTGCCTAAAATAGTTTTTGATGAAATTGATAAGTTCAAAAAAATCAACGATGTTTCCACTGAAAAGGTAAAAAAGACCGACACTAAAAGCCAGAAGTATGTTTTACAAACCGAAGATGCAGATAGATATTCAGAATACAAGAGCATCATCAGAGAAAAATTCGCCAAGAAAGAATCCGTAATTTTTATCGTGCCTACTATAGAAGATTGTAATGTGGCCAAAGAAAAGCTTAGTCGCGGAATTGAAAAAGATACTTATGTTTTAAGCAGTAAGAATACTAAAAAACAACTACTAGAGACATGGGCAAAAATTAATGAATCAAAAAAGCCGGTTCTTTTGATTGCGACAACAAAATTTATCAGTCTTCCAATTTCTAATATTGGGATGATTATTATTGAAAGAGAAAATTCTTCAGCTTATAGAACTCAGAAAATGCCTTATATAGATTTGCGATTTTTTGCTGAAAAGTTTGCAGAAAAAATTAATGTTCCATTTTTATATGGTGATCAAATGTTGCGAACTGAAACTTTGAAAAGATACGATGACCATGTCTTTTTTGAATTCTCCCCTATTAAATTTCGTTCTATTTCTGACGCAGATCAAAAAATTATTGATATGAAAGACGAGGAAGAGGTTGAACAATATGAAAATCCGATTTCTAAAAGCTTATATAAGTTAATCGAGCAAAATCACGAACAAAACGATCATCTGTTTATTTTAAATAATAGAAAAGGATTATCGCCCCTAGTGGTCTGTGGTGATTGTGGGACTGTCGTTAAATGTGAGGAATGCGAGTCGCCAATTGTTTTGTATGGAAAGGATGCTCAAGAAAAAGATAATTATTTCAATTGTAATTTTTGCGGTGCAAAGAGAAGCTCTGGTGAAAAATGCGTGAATTGCGAAAGTTGGAAATTGCAGACTATCGGATTTGGGACCGACAGAATAAAAAGAGAAATTTCAAAACAATTCCCTAAGATAAAAGTTTTGGTTTTAGACAAGGATCATGCAACAACCACAACTCAAGCCAAAAAAATAATTAGAGATTTTTATGAATCACCGAGTGCAGTATTAATTGGAACAGAAATGGCACTACTTTACCTGCACGAACCGATTGAAAATGTCGCTGTCAGTTCGATCGATTCAATGTTTTCTTCTCCTGATTTTAGAGTCAAAGAAAGAATTTTGAATATACTATTAAAAGCGCGTAGTAAAGCTAACCAGAATTTTCTAATCCAGACTCGCAACAGTGAGAACGATATTTTTAATAACTTGAAAGCTGGAAACTTGACGAATTTTTATCGTAATGAATTTATAGAAAGAAAGAAATATAATTTTCCTCCTTTCAGTTTGATTATAAAAATTTCAACCTCAGCGAAAATTTACAAAACTGCAGAAAAAGAAATCCAAAAGGTAAAAGAAAGTTTTGGTTTAGAAAATATGATTATTTTTGAATCGCAGCTGGTTAGAAATCGCGGAATGAAAACTGCTGTTGGAATATTAATTTTGGAAAAAGAAGAGTGGCCAAACAAAGATTTGGTAGAAAAATTCAAAATGCTTCCTGCAAAATTTAAACTGGAGATTGATGCGGAGAGTTTATTCTAGAGGCAAAATGCCATTTTCTTTATAATATTGAATATCTTCGACAGTAATTTTATAGATGTCTCCTTGAAAGCGCGGATGACTTTTGAAACCTGAATCTTCTTCTATTTCTCTATAAATTTCAGAATAAGTTTTTTGACCATCCGATGCTTGTGTCCAAAATTCCATTATTTTATTTCTTCCTTCGTGAGTTTCAATATCAAAATTCCTTTCGTGTTTTTTGGCAAAGAGTATAGTCGCTAGGCGAATCTGATTTTCGAGACGACCTTTTGGAGTGACTTCTCCACTAGCAACATCTTTTTCATGCTCTATAAATTCTTCATCATTATGTGGTTTTTCTTGATTCATATTTAAATATTAACTCTATCTTTACTTTGAAGCAATAATTATTAACAAGTTTGTAGGACTTGAAAAAAGAACTTAAATGAAGCATTATTAATGGAATGAAAAAAATTGTCCAAAAAGATAACAAAGTTTTGAGAGAAATCGCTAGCGAAGTTCCTGTCGATGAAATTACCAGCGAAAAAATCCAAAACATTATTAAAGATATGCATGAATCTCTAGCTGGAGAAAGAGACGGCGTTGCTCTTGCTGCTCCTCAGATTGCTGTGTCCTTGAGAATTTTTGTGATTTCCCCACTAGCCTATAATTATGAAGAGAGAGATGGCGCTGAAAAAATTGACCCGAAAGAAATTTCTAGAGAAAGAAAATTAGTTTTTATAAACCCAAAAATTATTTGGAAATCCAACGATTCTAAAAAAATGGACGAAGGATGCCTGTCAGTTCGCCCATGGTATGGAAAAGTCAAAAGATCTAGCCGTGCCACCGTAGAAGCATACGATGAAAATGGGAAGAAATTTGAAATGGAAGGTCGCGGTTTGGTTGCTCAAATTTTTCAACATGAAATTGATCATTTAGAGGGAATACTTTTTATTGATAAGGCAAAAAATCTGAAAGAAATTAATTTAGAATAATAAAATCAAGATGAACAACAAAGAACACAATTTTGCATTTTTCGGAACTGATGCTTTTAGTATTAAAGTATTGGAAATATTAATCGAGGGAGGTTTTATCCCCTCTCTAATTATCACCGCGCCAGATCGTCCAGCTGGTCGTGGGCAGAAAATGAGCGAACCTGAAATCAAAACTTGGGTTAAAAATTTTAACCAGCAAAAAAGAGGTGCGAACGAGACTGGTGAATTTAAAGAAATAAGAATTACCCAGCCAGAAAAACTGGATTCTGAATTTGCCGAAGAAATGAACAAGACAAAATGGGATTTCTTTGTGGTTGCTTCATATGGAAAAATTATTTCTAAAGAAGTTTTAGATATTGCAGAAAGAGGCGCTTTTAATGTTCATCCTTCCCTACTTCCTCTCTATCGAGGAGCTTCGCCTATCGAGTCGACGATATTAGACGACCAAAAAGAAACTGGTGTAACGATAATGTTGATGGATGAGAAAATGGATCATGGCCCAATCTTGAATCAGGAAGTAGTTTATTTTTCACAATGGCCAACGAAAATTGAGGTGGAGAGTCGCTTGGCAGAGATTGGCGGACTATTATTGGTTGAAACTATTAGACCTTTTTTAAATGGTGAAATTGAAGAACAGGAACAAGATCACGAAATGGCAACTTTTACCAAAAAAATCACCAAAGAAATGGGTGAAATTAAATTTAGTGATTTAGAAAAGTCACTCGGAAAAAATATGGATAGTATAAACGGAGATCAAAAAATCGCCCGCGAAATTTTCTTGAAAGTGCAAGCTCTGAACCCATGGCCAGGAGTTTTCTTTTTCATCAATAGAGATGAGCGTGAAATCAGAATCAAAATAAAAACTGCAAAGTGGCTAACCCACCCAGATAAATCAGAAGATAATTTTGGTAAATTAGAAATAGAAACTGTCCTACCAGAAGGCAAGAAAGAAATGAGTTTTGTGGATTTTGTGAGAGGCTACTTAAAATAAAAAACGCCCTTTGATAAATCGGGACGCTTTTTATTTTTATTGGATTCTATTTTTAGAATTACAGTCGCGCTATCTCTATTCGCTTTTGCCAAAACGCAACATATTTTTGATAGCACTTCCTCCACGCTTGAACAAATCTTTTCTTTTCTCTCTAGATTTTCTAACGCGACGAATCATTTCATCTTGTGCCTCATTGAAAGCAACTTTTATATCTTCGCGCTTTGATTCAGTTCTATAAACTTTTCCTTTGTATTGGAGATTAATTTCTGCTCTATAAATTTGACCAGTTTTTTGATCGCCATATTTCTTTTCAAGTTCTACATCAGCGATAGGAGTTTCGTCGGCTTGCAGACTCATAAATTTTTCAATTGCTAATATCTTTTCATCAACATGATCTCTAAGTTCAGCAGTTAATTCTAAGTCTGTACTTTTTATATTTATTTTGATTTGCATAAGTCTAATTATTACCAACTTTTAATAATTTAATCCGCTGGTGATGTCCGCTAAGGATCTTCACACCACCTTTTGGATTGTCGAAACGCTGACCTATAATTTGGCAAAGTTTTTTGTTAACCTGATTTCTCTCTGGTTTTTCTCTTAACCAAATTTCAAATCTATTATCTGAAATTTGTTTTATTTCCTCTTTTTTAGAATTAGGATGAACTTTAGCTCTTATATAAGTCATATTTCTTTACCTGCCCCAATTATAACATATTCTGTTTTAGTATTTAATTGTAGAAAAAGCTTTGATTTTTTAAAGTTTTTTGATATGATTTTCGCTATCTCTCGGTAGTGTTTTTTGAGGAGGTTTTTAAAAAGTTTTTGAGAGATTATTCCCAACAATCCGCGGTAGCTCAATGGTAGAGCAAACGACTGTTAATCGTTAGGTTACAGGTTCGAATCCTGTCCGCGGAGCATATGATCTGTACCCCAAAAAGTGGACACAGATAATCTCAAAATACTGTTTTCTTTTGTTAAGATTAATCAATTAATAAAAGAAACATGAGAATAAAATATACAAAAGAACAAATGGATGAGTTTAATA
>Ga0210036_1000023_pt1 | contig 249518 bp, 234 predicted proteins | sample CryGeymeta201515_FD_185469 | JGI IMG/M metagenome (GOLD analysis project Ga0210036, IMG submission 185469) | Groundwater microbial communities from Crystal Geyser aquifers in Utah, USA - Crystal Geyser metaG 2015-15 (SPAdes) (version 2) | ecosystem: Environmental > Aquatic > Deep subsurface >... | reverse complement strand
CAGGTGGCAACAGCGGCCCGATCAACTCCCACTCCGCATCCGACAAGTCTCCGCGACCCATGACTGCTCCTCAAAAAGCAGTCTTGAATCAGAACTCAGGGCAAATGGGAATCTCTTTTGTCAACACAGCCTAGTGGTCCGCTTCCAAGTTATCTCATTGAGGTAATCACCTCCCTCGCCAACAAATACAGCATCGCACACCAGCTTGAGGTAATGCGAAGCAGTCGGGTCACAGTGGAGATAAAAGCTGCCGGTCGGCTTCAGCACGCGATGGATTTCGACGATCCGCAGCGTCATATGAACAAGATAGGCCAGCAGACTGCCACGCCCCAGCACCTTCTCCAGCCCCCGGATCAGTTCGACCGTCTGTTCGGTCCAGCGTGTATCGCCTGCACGCGGGTTCAGGCGTTCGATATCGAGGATGTATTCAAGCCCCTCAATCGCTTCCTCGCCCCAGTTCCACGTATCGACAAAGGCCTGCGCCTGAGCGCGATCCTCGCTGCCCTGATTGTTGTAAATCTGGAAGTAGTTGCGCTTCGAATTAAACGGCGGGTCGATGTAGCAAAGATCGACGCTCTCAGCGGCAATCTTGCGGCGCAGCACGTCCAGATTATCACCATAATACAGTTCGTTTTGCATCGCTGCCCCCGGTTTCGCTGTCGCGCCAAACAGCAGGAAGCCTAGCCCCGGGTCAAGCCCGGGGAGACGAAAAGGGGGGACGGACGCTGGCGTTGGTGGCTTCCCGAGTCATTTGTGGGCGCCCTCAGGCGCCGGGCGCGGGCCGTCCGGCCCGCTTGGCTACGCGCCATAAGGCGCGGCGCGCGTGCAGGCGTGCTACGCACGTCTGCGCCTTCGGCTCCGACTCCGCGCTTGCGGCGCTGCGCGCCGTTATCGTGCCACACGCGCCTTCGGTGGCTCCGCGCCCCCCCCCGGCCCCTCCCGTGAACGGGAGGGGAGTTCGGGTTTTCCTACTTCCTCCGCCTTGTGCCATCGTCCCGCGCGCCATGATCCATTGCCCTGCCCTTTTTCCTCTACCAGCGCAGCGCGGCCGAACGGGTGCCAGCGGCGCACGGATTTGCCGCCAGCTTTTCCTTTCCTGGACAGTGTCTCATGTGTCTCCAACAGCCTCCAACCTGAACGCGGGGGGCCGAATCGGGCTATTCCTAGTCGGTGTGGGCCGCTTCAGGCGGTCAGATAGGCGACCAGCGCGCGCACCTTCTTGGATCGCCATTGCGGCGCAGGCGCGAGCAGCCAGTAGGCGCGGTTGCCCGGTTCCGGATCGGTCAGCGCGGTCAGCGTGCCGCGCGCGATCGCCTGTTCGGCCAGCGCCAGCGGCAGCACGGTGCGCCCCATCCCCGCCAGCGCCGAGGCGAGCGCCTGTCCCGGACTGCCGGCCTTGATGCAGGGGTTGACCCCGTCGGCCAGCGGCATCCCCGGCCAGTCGATCCACGCATCGCGGGCGTTCGGCGCGGCGACGGTGACGCGGCTGGGCGGGGCCAATTGGATGCCCTGCAGCTCACCCGGCCCGTCGACCAGCCGGATCGCGAGATCGAGGTTCGCCTCGGTGAAATCGGCGTGTTCGTCCGGGGCGAGGATGTATTGGACGCCCCCTGACCCTGTGGGCGTGCCGGCCTGGAACACGGCCAGCCGGGGGGCGAGCCACTCGGCGTAGAATTCGCGGGGGACAGCGATGGTGTAACGGTCCGACGCCTGGCCCGCCTGCATCGCCTCGACGCTTTCCTCGAACCGGAGGAAGCCTTCGCGCAAGGGGTCAAGCCCCGCCTCGCCCTCGGGCGTGAGTTCGAGGCCCTTGGAGGTGCGGCGGAACAGGACGACGCCGAGCACGTCTTCGAGCGCGCGGATCTGCTGGCCGACGGCGGCGGGCGTCACGGCGAGCTCGTCCGCGGCGCGCGTGAAGGAGAGGTGCCGCGCGGCGGCATCGAACACGCGCAGGGCGTTGAGGGGCAGATGGGTGCGCTTCACTCCGGTGCGATTAGGCGCGCTTCCGCCGCCCCGCAAGACCTAGCGCGAGGGGCGGCCCTCGGCGGTTTCGGGCGCGGCGAGCGGGAAGAAGGGGATGCGCACCTCGGCCGGCGATCCATCGGCACGTTCGAAGGTGTAGAAGCCCTCCATCGAGCCGAACGGCGTCGTCAGCGGGCAGCCCGAGACATAGTCGTGGCTCTGGCCCGGCGCGAGCAGCGGCTGTTCGCCCACCACGCCTTCGCCATCGACATGGTTCACCACCCCTCGCCCATCGGTGATGCGCCAGTGCCGGGTCAGCAGGCGCATGGCCTCGTGCGAGGCGTTTTCGATGCGGATGTGATAGACCCAGAACCACTTGCCCGCCTCCGGGTGCGACTGCTCCGGCAGGTAGTTGACGGCGACGCGGACGGTCACTCCATCGGTGGTGGCGGCGTGCTGGAAAAATTCTTTCATGTCGCCTCTCAAGTTAGCGATTCCTCGCCGGGTCACAAGAGGGTCAACGCAGGTAATCCCCGCTGTATCCCGAAGGCTGGCGGGATTTTCCCGCGCCGCGCCTTAGCCCTTGGCCAACAATTCCTCGATCTGGCCGAGACGTTCCTTGCCGAAGAACATCTCGCCTTGCCCCTTTGGCCCCACGAACATCGTCGGAATGCCGAAGACGCCGCGGGTCACCACGGCATCGGTGTTGGCGGCAAGGCCCTGTTTTACCGCGTCAGTCTGCGCACGGGCGAACAGGTCGGGCGCGTCAAAGCCTGCCGAATTGATCGCGGCACTCAAGGCTTGCGGCGCGGTCACATCGATCCCCTGCTCCCAGATCGGACGCAACAGTCCGTCCACAAACTGCACCCCGCGCCCGTCCTGATCGGCGGCATAGAGCATCCGCTGCAAGGTGATCGAATTGAACGGAAATTGCGGGTGGAGCCGATAGTTTGCCAGATCATGCTTGGCGATGAAGCGGTCCATCTCCAGCATCGCATAGGCGTTCTTGCCCTTCACCCCGGCGTCGCGGAGCATTGGCGGGGCATTGCCGGTCAGCTTGTGCATTCCGCCGAGGAACACAGAGATCACGTCCAGTTCCGCTTCGTAACGGTTCACCAGTTCGCGCAGCGGCCACCAGACGAGGTAGGCATTGGGGCTGACGAAATCGAACACGAGTTCAACGCGGTTGGCCATCGTATGCGCTCCTTACATCCCCGCAGCGGCGAGGGCCTGATCCATATCCTCGACCAGATCGGCAATGTCTTCCAGCCCCACGTTGATCCGCAGCAGGCCTTCGGTCACACCCATCGCCGCGCGCGCCTCGTCCCCCATGTTGGCGTGGGTGCTGGAGGCCGGATGGCACATCAGGCTGCGGGCATCGCCGATATTGTTCGATATATCGACCAGTTTCAGCCCGTCGAGAATCGCGAAGGCCCGCGCCCGCGTGCCCACATCCAATGCGAAGATCGGGCCGGTTGCGTCCATCTGCGCCTTCGCCAGTTCATGACGCGGGTGGCTGGGCAAGCCGGGGTGGCGCAGGTGGCCGCCCGCCGCCGTAACGCGCGGTTCGAGAAATTCGCCCAACGCGACCGCCTGCTCGGATTGCTTGAAGGCGCGCAGCGGCAGCGTCTCCAGCCCCTTCAGCACCACCCAGGCATTGAAGGCCGAAAGCGTCGGCCCGGTGTTGCGCTGGAACGGCATCAGCACCTCGTCGATCCACTGCTTCGATCCGCAGATCGCGCCGGCAAGCACCCGGCCCTGCCCGTCCATCAGCTTGGTGGCGGAATAGGCGACCACATCCGCGCCGAACGCCATCGGGCGCTGCAACACCGGCGAGGCGAAGGCATTGTCCACCACGGTGGTGATCCCGTGCGCGCGCGCAAGGCCGCAGACATATTCGAGATCGACCACATCGAGCGTGGGATTGGCGGGGGTCTCGAAGAAAAACACCTTGGTGTTGGGCCGGATCGCAGGCTCCCACGCGGCATTCTCCGCGCTGTCGACCAGCGTGGTTTCAATCCCGAACTTGGGCAGCAGCGTATCGGTGAGCCAGCGGCACGAACCGAACGCGGCACGCGCGGCAACCACGTGATCGCCGGCCGAAAGCTGGCACAAAAGCGCCGCGGTCATCGCGGCCATCCCGCTCGCCTGCGCCCGGCAGGCCTCGGCCCCTTCCATCAGCGCGATGCGTTCTTCCAGCATGGCGACGGTGGGGTTTTGCAGGCGCGAATAGGTCATGCCTTGGGCTGTGCCGGCAAACCGATCCGCAACGGTCTGCGCGTCATCATAGGTGTAGCCCGAGGTGAGGAACAATGCCTCGCTGGTCTCTCCGTGTTCGCTCCGCCAGGTGCCGCCGCGCAGCGCCTTGGTTGCGGGACGCCAATTGGCCGTGGCGGCGCGGTCCATGCCTGTGGTTTTCTTCATACCCGGGCCATTAGGACGGCAACAGTCCGCCCGCAAGCAGGCCTTCGCGGGCCGTGTCCTCATGGCCGACGGCAGAAAGCATCAACGTGCCTTCGATTGCCGTCATCAGGAACCGCGCACCCCCGGCGGGGTCTGGATCGTCCTCCGGCATCTGCCGTTCCAGCCATTCAAGCTGCTGTGTCATCATTTGCCGCGCCGCTGCGCGATAACCCGGCACGCCTCTGGCGGCACCTGCGACAATATCCCACCACAGCACCAGAAACGCCTGCATTGCCGGCTGGCTGCCCACAGCGAGAATCCGTTCCGCACATTCCTGCCGCGTCTTGGCCCGTTCACCGCCCAGCGCCGCGTCGAGCGCGCCGGAATAGATCGCGGCGATATGGCCGAGCAATTCGGTGATCAGTGTTTCCTTGTTGCCGAAATGATAGATCAGCATCCGGTCGCTGGTGCCCGCCGCCTTTGCCAGCGGGCGCAGGCTCGCCCCGCCCAGCCCGTGTTCGAGTACATGGGCGGCCAGCCTGGGCAGCAGGGTATCACGGGACAATTTCACTTGCGGCATTTTCCTCTTGTAGCGGGCGCTACACCACTCTAGCACTTTTGTAGCAACCGCTACATAGACAGGGAGTCACGCGCATGACCGCCTTCGAATTCATCTGGCTCGCCGCTTACGCCGGCGGGTTTATCGCCCTGCTTACCATCCTGATCGCGAAACGCGAGGTGGGCAGCACCGCCATCGCCGCAATCCTGTGCGCCGTGTTCGGTGCATTCACCGCCGTGCAGATCGTGCAGGACGGCGTGATCGGCTTCTTCATCAACCACACGCAGGATCTTACTGGCCTTCAGGTATGGTGGGATCTGCTGATGTGCGCACTGATTGCGCTGTTCTTCATTGCGCCGCGCGCCCGCAAACAAGGCATGAACGTGACCCTTTGGGGCCTGTTTGTCGGCACCACTGCCAGCATCGGCTTGCTCGCCATGTGCGCACGCCTGTTCTGGCTGGAGCGACAGGCATCGGCGCGCGCTGCATAATCCACCTTGCTCTCGGCCACACCGCTGCCTAAGCGCGCCGCCATGGCTGAGGCGCAAGCATCTCCCCTTCCTGCGTCTTTTCCGCCGCCGCGTCCGCGTGACCCGATGGCGTGGTGTCTGGCAGCGACCGGGCTGTTCGCGCTGCTGACCGGCTGGCGGCTGGCAATCCCCTCGATCCCCTATTTCGACGAGGTGCATTATCTGCCCGCCGCGCGCGAAATCCTGTCGCTGTTTACCGAAGGGCAAGGCGCCTATCTGAACCGCGAACACCCGCTGCTCGCCAAGGAGTTGATGGCGCTGGGCATCGGATTGTTCGGCGACAATCCGCTGGGCTGGCGGGTCATGGGCTGGCTGTGCGGGGTGCTCGCCTTTTTCGCGGCCGTGCGGGCGATGTGGCATGGCAGCGCGGATCGCTTTGCGACGCTCGCCTTCGCTGTGTTGCTCGCCACCGGCTTCCACCTGTTCATCCATGCGCGGATCGCGATGCTGGATATGGTGATGGTAACGGGCCTAGCGGTCGCAGCGTGGCAGTTTGCCGGGGCCTGCGCCCAGCCAGAAACGGGACGACGCCGGCTGGCGCTCACCGGCATTGCGATTGGCGCCGCATTGGGGGCGAAGTGGAATGCCATTCCACTTGCGATGGTGCCGGGGATCACCTTCTTCATCGCCCGCGCTTTTGCCGGACGCCGCCGCCTGTTCCTCTCCCGCCGCGGCGCGCCGGTGCCGGGGATCACGCTGATCGAGGCGTTTGTGTGGCTCGGCATCGTGCCGCTGGCGATTTATGCGCTGACCTTTGCGCCGGGGTACTGGCTCTCCGAATATCTTCATCCCTCGCCGGTCGCGGAAAAAGGGCTGATCGGGTTTCATGAGGAGATTTTCGCACTCCAGAGCCAGCTGATGACCCCGCATCGCTATATGAGCACGTGGCCGCAGTGGGTGCTGAACCTGCGCGGCATCTGGTATCTGTATGAAGCCGTCGACGGGGCGCAGCGCGGCGTGCTGCTGATCGGCAATCCGCTGACGATGTTGCTGGGTCTGCCGGCGCTGCTGTGGTGTCTTGCTGCGGGCGCGGTGCGGCGCGATTGGACGCGGCTGGGTGCGGTGATCGGTTATGCTGTCAGCCTCGGCCTGTGGCTGATCGCGCCCAAGCCGGTGCAGTTCTATTACCACTATTTTGTGCCGCATTTCTTCCTGCTCGCCGCGCTGGCGCTGGCGTGCAGCGATCTGCGCCGCTTGCCCAAGGGGGCTTGGCTGGCGTGGGCTATCCCTGCGGCATCGGTCGCAATGTTCGCGTGGTTCTTTCCCATCATCGCTGCCCTCCCGCTCAAGAGCGTGAACAGCTTTGTGACATGGACGTGGCTTGCCGGGTGGCAGTAACGGTCTAGAACCGGCCCCACACGAAGCGGCTCGACAGCGCGTAGTTCCAGACCGATCCCACGACGATCCCGGCGAGCGCGGCCAGCGCCCAGTGGATGCCGCGTCCTTCCATGAAGGTGGCAATCGCGACATTGGCGAAGGCACCGATCGCGCAGGTGGCGACAAAACTCAGCCACCCGCGCAGCAGCGCGCCTGCGCCGGTGAGGCGCTTGTCGCGGTAGGTCAGCCAGTTGTTGAGCCAGAAGTTGAAGCTCATCGCGACCAGCACGGCGGCGGTCTGGGCGATGGTGAAGCGTTCGCCAAAGGCAAACAGCAGCGCGGTCAGCACGGCGAAATGCACCACCACGCCCAGCGCGCCGACCGTGCCGAACAGGGCGAAACGGGTCGGGATCACCTTGCCCAGCGTCTTGTCGTACAGACCGGCGAGGAAATCGAACAGGATGGCGCGGTCCAGCTTGCTTTCTCCTTCGCGCCTAGCCGCGAAATTGAGGGGGAATTCCTTGACCCGCATCGGCGTAGCACTGGTGGCAAGCAGGTCGAGCAGGATCTTGAACCCGATACCCGACAGCCGCGGGACCAGCGCGCGCGCGGTGGCGGCGGGTAGCATAAAATAGCCGCTCATTGGGTCGGTCAGCGCCACGCCGGTGATCTTCCGGGCAAGCGCATTGGCATAGGTCGACAGCTTCTCGCGCTCGGGCGCGGCCCAGTCGGCGGTGCTGGCGCCTTCGGCAAAACGGCTGGCGACACAGATGTCGGCTTGGCCGTTTTTCAAGGCGGCGATCATGCCGGGCAGCAGCGCCGGATCATGCTGATGGTCGGCGTCCATCACCGCGACGTAAGGCGCAGCGGTCGCGCAGAAGCCTTCGATGGCCGCGCTCGCCAACCCGCGCCGCCCGATGCGCTGGATCACGCGGACGCGGCTGTCGATCAGCGCGAGGCTGCGCGCCTCGTCCGCCGTGCCGTCGCGGCTGTCATCGTCGACGATGATGACCTCCCAGCGCGCGGCATCGCCCATCGCCCGGTCGATCCGTTCGACCAGCGGGCTCAGATTGCCACGCTCGTTTAGCGTGGGCAGGATGATCGCCAGATCGAGCGACATTGCTGTCAGAGCCGCGCCCGCACTGCTTCGCCGATGGCCGCCGTGCCGTGACTGCCGCCCAGATCGCCGCCGAGGATTCCGTCGGCCAGCGTGGCGGAGACGGCGGCCTCGATCCGCGCAGCCTCGGCCTCGCGCCCGAAGGAATGGCGCAGCATCATCGCCGCCGACAAGATCGTCGCCATCGGATTGGCCTTGCCCTGCCCCGCGATATCGGGCGCGCTGCCGTGGATCGGTTCATAGAGGCCAAAGGTGCCGTGATCGGTTTCCCGCTCGCCGAGCGAGGCCGAGGGCAGCAAGCCGATCGAGCCCACCGCCGCGCTGGCGAGATCGGACAGAATATCGCCGAACAGATTGCCGGTCAGCACCACGCCGAACCGATCGGGGTGGCTCACCACCTGCATGGCGGCGTTATCGACATACATGTGATCGAGCGTGACGTGCGGGTATTCGGCCGCCACTTCCACCACGACGTCGCGCCACAGCTGGCTGGTTTCAAGCACGTTGGCCTTGTCGACACTGGTGAGCGGCAGGCCCGCCGCCTGCGCCGCGCGGAACGCGACATGGGCGATGCGGCGCACCTCGTGGTCGGCATAGGACATCGCGTCCCACCCCTCGCGCTCGCCCGCGTCATTGGTGCGCTGGCCCTTGGCGCCGAAATAGACATCGCCGGTCAGCTCGCGCACGATCAGCATATCCAGACCCGCGGCCAGATCGGCGCGCAACGGGGAAAGGTGCTCCAGCCCGGCAAACACCCGCGCCGGGCGCAAGTTGGCGAAGAGGCCTAGGTGCTTGCGCAGCCCGAGGATCGCCTGTTCCGGGCGCAAATGCCGCTCCAGCGTGTCGCAGGTAGGATCGCCCACCGCGCCGAACAGGATCGCATCCGCCGCCCGCGCCATGGCCAACGTCTCGTCCGGCAGGGGGACACCATGGCGCTTGTAGGCTATGCCGCCGACATCGCCTTCGAACAGCGTCAATCCGGGCAGCGACAGCATTTCCAGCACCGCAACCGCCTCTGCGGTGACCTCCGGTCCGATTCCGTCGCCCGGCAGGACTGCAATTTTCACGCCGATATCCCCTTAGCCCATGCGCGCCAACCGCTCGGTCAGCAAAAGCCTCGCGCCCATAACATCGCTTCTGGGCCCTGCAAGCAGGTAGTGCGACAGCTGCCGTTCGAGCGTGGCGAGCATCGCCAGTTGCGCCGCCAGATCGGGCGCAGGCTGCGGCAGCGCGCCGCCATAGCCCATTTCGCTCAACAACAGCGTTTCATAGGCGATCAGCCCGCTCACCCACCCGCGCGCCGATGGCGCTGATGCGATTGCGGACAGAAGGGCGTCGAGCGCCTGATACAGCGCAGGATAGGCCTGCCGTTCGGGCAAGGCAGCAGCGGCCAGCCCGCAGGCCCACTGGATCGCGGCGGCAGGCAGGGGTTCGGTCATCAGGGCGGCGCGGGAATGTTCCAGCTCAAGCCGCGCAAAGGGTAGCTGACTGCCGCCCGGGCGCGTGGTCAGTTCCACCGCAACGCGGTTGCCCGGCACCATCACCGCGCGCATCTGCCGTCCGCGTCCGCCAGCTACATAGGCGGCGATCATGCCGTGATCGGCGGTCAGCATCCGTGCGAGCGCGCCGGTTTCGCCCTGCTGGCGCGAGGCGAGCAGGATAGCCGGGGCGCGCAGGTTCATGGCCTACGCGCCTGCAATCTTACTTGGTGGTGGACTTCGCTTCCAGCGCCGCCAGACGCGCTTCGAGCGCATCGGCCTGTTCGCGGGCCTTTTGTGCCATCGCCTTGACCGTGTCGAATTCCTCTCTGGAGACGAAATCGATACCGCCAAAGGCTTCACGCATCCGTTCGCGCGCGCTTTCGCGGGCTTCGCGGCTCATCCCCGCCATCGTCCCGGCGGCGCTGTTGGCGAGTTTGACAAGGTCGGCGATGATCGGGTTCTGGCTTTGCATAGCTCTTATTTGGAGATGCCCCCGGCGCTTGTCCAGTGCGGTCGCGTCACAAATCGACGCGGATTTCCGCGCCGTCCGCGCCTTGATCGCCGCCTTGCGGGTTGGCAGCGATGAATTGATAATTGAGCACGCCCGCAAAGCACAACCACGCCAGATAGGGCAAGAGCAGCAATGCCGCGTTGCGTCGCACGCGCCAGATCAGCGCCATCGCGATCAGCAGGCTTACAGTGCCAAAGCCAAGCACCATCAGCCCGGTGGTCATATCCTGCATGCCGAAAAACACCGCCGTCCATGCCTGCGTGACCGCGAAATGGATGGCAAAGGCAAACAGCGCAAGGCCCCGCCCGTGCGCGCCCCAGGCGCTTGCCACCAGCGCCAGCGCCAGACCGATCATCACAAACAAGGCCGTCCACACGATCCCGAAAACAGCCGGCGGGGGATAGATGGCAGGCTTCGCCAGACCCGCAAACCAGGGGGTGTTTGGCCCGCCGAGCTGGCCAGCGGCAAAGCCGATCAACAGGATCGACGGCACCATGAACAGCGCCCAGCGAATAAAACTCGCACGCAATTGGGCAGGGGACGCAAGGATGTTCATGCTCTCTCCAGACTTTAGGCGTGCAGGCGCACGGGCGTATCAGACCTGCGCGCATGTCACCCTAAGGCCTCAAGTAGTGGAGCGATAGACCGAATGCACGCCTCAAGTAGCAGAGCGATAGGCCGAATGCACGCCTCAAGGAGCAAAGCGATAGGCCGAAAACGGCTCGCGTGACACGATGCAACACGTCGCCAATTTCCCCGGCGCAAAGGGGAAAAAGGAAATGTGGTCAAATTTGGGCAGAATTGGTTTGGGGTCTGACAAACTTGCTGCTAGGCGCTGCCTTATTCCTGCCGTGTTTCGAAAAGCGCGTTGGCGGCGGGATCCTTCAACAACGCGCTTACGCTCATCACAGACCCGCAAGGGTCCACAGGGAAAATGACCATGAAGAAGACCTTTGCGCTCGTCGCCGTTCTCGCCCTCGCCACCGCTGCTTGCTCGCAGCCGGCTGATGAAACTGCAACCGCAGCAGACACCACCACCGTAGCTGAAGAGCCGATGGCTGCTGAAACGCCGATGGCTGAAGATGCCATGGCTGCTGACGCGCCGATGGCTGCTGAAACCCCGATGGTTGAAGAAACCCCGGCGGCTACCGAAACTCCGGCCATGTAATCCTTCGGGATTATCGGCCCCGGCCCTGCGCCGGAGCGGACAAGAAACAGGCCGGCAGCACCATCGGGTTGCTGCCGGCCTTTTCTTATGTGCGGCTTGATCGGCGATGGCCTTGGCGCGTCAGGCGCGCCGTGCGCTGATGAGAAACTCGACATTGCCTTGCGGCCCGGTGATCGGGCTGGTGGCGATGCCCTGCACCTGCCAGCCCAACCCTTCGATCCAGTCGCGCACGTCCTCGCACACCCGCGCGTGCAGCGCCGGATCGCGCACCACCCCGCCCTTGCCCACTTCCTCGCGCCCGACTTCGAACTGCGGCTTGATCAGTGCGACCAGTTGGCACTCCGGCGCCGCTAATTTCAACGGCACGTCGAGCACCTTAGCCAAGCTGATGAAGCTCGCATCGCACACCACCCAGTTGCAGGACCGGTCGATATGGGCGGGCGTGAGGATGCGCGCGCTGGTCTGTTCCAGCACGGTCACGCGGGCATCTTCGCGCAGGCGCCACGCAAGCTGGTTGGTGCCGCTGTCGACCGCAAAGACGTGTTCTGCGCCGTTTTGAAGCAGGACATCGGTGAACCCGCCAGTCGACGATCCGATGTCCATTGCAGTCGCGCCCGCCGGATCGAGGCCGAAATGTTCGATCGCGTGGGCCAGCTTGATCCCGCCGCGGCTGACCCAGGGATGATCGCGCCCGCGCACGTCGAGCGCAGCGTCTTCGGGCACCTGCTGTCCGGGCTTGTCGATCTTGCTCTCGCCCGCGAACACCAGCCCCGCCATCACCAGCGCCTGCGCGCGGGCGCGGCTTTCGGCAAGGCCACGTTCGACCAGCAGGTGATCGACGCGGCGCTTTTGCGCTTTTGCGGGACGAGGCGAGTGTTCAGGCATGGACAAGCCGAGGCTCTAGCGCGCAAAGTGTGGGGATGAAAGCCATCTACACCCAGCTTGCCGCCGCCCTCGCTCTGACCTTCGGCATCGCCGCCTGCGTGCCTGCCAGCACTGCGCCTCTGCCCGCCCCGGCCCCGGCTCCCGTTCAGCGGCCCGCCCCGCCGCGGCCCGCGCCCGTGCCGCAAGCGCCCGCCTATGATAGCTGGATGGATGCCCCGGCGACGGCGGGGGCTTGGCGCTATCAGCGCGAGGCACGCGGATCGCTGGCGGTCTTTGCGGGTGGCGTCGCCGGAGAATTCGCGCTGTCGTGCAACCGCGACACCCGCAGCATCGCGCTGACCCGCTACAGCGGCACGCGGGCGGCACAGGCGATGACCATTCGCAGCGAAACCGCCACGCGCAGCCTGCCCGTCACCCAGTCAGGCGCGAACCCCGCCCAGGCGGCTAGCACTCTTGCACCGACCGATCCGTTGCTGGACGCAATAGCTCTGTCTAAGGGACGCTTCGCCGTGGAAACCGATGGCCTGCCGCCACTCTACCTGCCGAGCCACGCCGAGGTCAGCCGCGTGATCGAGGATTGCCGAGGGTAAGACCCAACCCACTCTGTTTTCGCGGATTTCGGACCCGCAGGGTCCGCAAGGGCGACGGCCCGCCCGCAGGTGCCCGAAGCGCAGCGAAGGAACGGCACCGAGGATGCCCACGCGGAGGCGCGGACACACCCAACGACCCCCTCGTCCGATTCTATACATTAATATCCACAGGCTTGTCCGCAACCTGTCCACAGCCTGACCCTGAAACGCAAAATGCCCGAGGTTTCCCTCAGGCGCTTCCCGCCACGGTGTCCCGAAGCGAACGACGAGTATGACGGCGGAAAAGATTTATACAAGTCTTGCAGAACGCCCGCTCATGATTCACATTGCACATCGAGGCTAGCGGCGAACGCGGCTCTCGGCCCCCGGTGATGCGAGGGGTCTGGCTCACAAGCGCGAAAGGAGGTGATCCGATGTCTCATGGTTCAGTAGCGAGGTCGGTGAAGATCCCTACGGAGCATACTCGGTAAACCGCTTGCCAAGTAAGGCTTCGTGAGCGGCACTTCCGGCCGCTGACCATGCAAAGGGCAGTTCAACCTTCGGGTGGGACTGCCCTTTACATTTGTGTGCTCCGCATCGCATCCGCGATGCGAAATCCTCGCTCATGCGACCTGAAGGTCGCAACGCTGCGGTCGGGCGGTCGCCCTTGCGGGCCTGCGGCCCGGTAATGCCGTTCCAACACGCATCTTGCTCTCGGGCGCGCGCGGGATTAGGCGCGAGGGATGCACTTCACCCGCCTGCCCCACCCCGCGCCCACGCCTGACCACGTCCGCGAGAGCCTGATCGCTGATCCCGGTTTCGGGACGGTGTTCACCGATCACATGGTAGTGATCGATTATGACGAGGCGTTGGGCGGGTGGCAGACACCAACCATCGGCCCACGCGGCCCTATCGCGCTCGATCCGGCGGCGAGCGTGCTGCACTATGCGCAGGAAATCTTCGAAGGGATGAAGGCCTATGCCCATCCCGAAGGCGGGCTGTCGCTGTTCCGCCCCGATGCCAACGCCCGCCGCTTCAACAAAAGCGCGCAGCGCATGGCGATGCCCGCGATCCCGGAAGATTTGTTCATCGCAGCTGTGCGCGAAGCGGTGCGCGCCGACGCGGCGTGGCTCCCGCCGATTGCGGGCGGATCGCTCTACATCCGGCCCTTCATGTTCGCCTCCGAAGCCTTCCTCGGCGTGAGGCCTGCCAAGCAATACAAGTTCATCGTAATCCTCAGCGCGGCGGGCAATTACTTCAAGAAGGGCGTCAACCCGGTCAAGATCTGGGTAAGCCAGGACTACGTCCGCGCCGCGCCCGGCGGAACCGGTGCGGCCAAAACCGGCGGCAATTACGCCGCCAGTCTCGTGCCCCAGGCCGAAGCGACGGCGCAAGGCTGCGATCAGGTGGTGTTCCTCGACGCGATCGAGCACAAGTGGGTCGAAGAGCTGGGCGGCATGAACCTGTTCTTCGTCCGCAAGGATGGCTCGGTCGTCACCCCGCCGCTGACCGGCACCATCCTGCCCGGCATCACCCGCGACAGTCTGATCGCGATGCTGACCGAAGAAGGCCTCACCGTGCGTGAGGAGCCTTACAGCATCGACCAATGGCGCGAAGAAGCCGAAAACGGCACTCTGCTGGAAACCATGGCCTGCGGCACCGCAGCGGTCGTCACCCCGGTCGGCACCGTCGCTTCGCCTTCGGGCGAGTTCCACATCGGCGCGGGCGGCATCGGCCAGATCACCGCCAAGATGCGCGAACGGCTGGTGGGCATCCAGAACGGCCAGATCGCGGATAGCCACGGCTGGGTCATGCGGGTCTGATCCTGCCAGATGATCCACGTCGCGGCCCTCTACCACTTCACCCCCTTGCCCGACCCTGAAGCCCTGCGCGCCCCCCTGCTGGCGGCGTGCGAGGCGCATGGCATCAAGGGCACGTTGCTGCTGGCGCGTGAGGGGATCAACGGCACCCTTGCGGGCACCGACAATGCGCTGGCATCGGTGCTCGGCCATATTCGCACGCTGCCCGGCTGCGCGGATACTGAAGTGAAGTTCTCCACCGCGCCGGAAATGCCGTTCCACCGCATGAAGGTGCGCGTGAAACGCGAAATCGTGACGATGGGCGAGCCTGATATCGACCCGACGCTGGCCGTTGGCCACTATGTCGACCCGCATGACTGGAACGCGCTCATCGCGGACCCGGACACCATCGTGATCGACACCCGCAATGATTACGAAGTCGCGGTCGGCACCTTTGCAGGCGCGGTCGATCCGCAGACTCCTTCGTTCCGCGATTTTCCCGCCTGGTTCCGCGAACACCGCGAGGCACTGCTGGACGGCAAGAAGAAGGTCGCGATGTTCTGCACAGGCGGCATCCGCTGCGAGAAATCGACCAGCTTCCTGCGCTCGGAAGGGGTCGAGGAGGTCTATCACCTGAAGGGCGGCATTCTGAAGTATCTCGAGGAAGTGCCTGAATCGCAAAGCCTGTGGCAGGGCGAATGCTTCGTGTTCGACGAGCGTGTGACGGTGCGCCACGGCCTTGCGCAAGGCACGTTTCAACTGTGCCGCGCCTGCCGTCGCCCGCTCGATGCCGAAGCCTTCGCGCACCGGGATTACGAGGACGGGGTCAGCTGCCCCGCCTGCATCAACGAACGCACGCCCGAGCAGCGCGCCGGTTATGCCGAACGCCAGCGGCAGGAGGCTCTCGCCAAGGCGCGCGGCGAATTGCACGTGGGCGCGGTGCTGCCCCCGAAGGGATGACCGGAGCGCCGATCCTCTATTCCTTCCGCCGTTGCCCCTATGCGATGCGGGCGCGCATGGCGCTGTGGGTGGCGGGAATTGCAGTGGAGCTGCGCGAAGTGAAGCTCGCCGCCAAGCCGCCGGAATTGGTCATCGCCAGCCCCAAGGCAACCGTGCCGGTGCTTGTGCTGGCCGATGGAACCGTAATCGACGAAAGCCTTGCCATCATGCGCTGGGCGCTGGGCCGCAATGATCCTGAAGGCTGGCTGGCGGGGGATGACACGGCGCTGATTGCGGCCAATGACGGGCCGTTCAAGCACCATCTGGACCGGGCGAAATATCCGGGGCGCTACGAAGAGGATGGCGTGACGGATCACCGCGCGGCCGCGCTCGCGTTGCTGGTGCCGCTGGAGCTACGACTGGAAAATGCGCCCTACCTGTGCGGAGACAAACGTAGTCTCACCGACATTGCGCTGTTTCCCTTCATCCGCCAGTTTGCGCATATCGACCGCGAATGGTTCGCCGCCCAGCCCCTGCCGCGCCTGCAAGACTGGCTGGACCGGCTCATGGCCTCCGAACTTTTCGCCACGATCATGCCCAAATTCACGCCTTGGAAAGCTGGTGACGCGCCGATCATTTTTGCGCCGTCGGCATAAGGACCACTACTGCTTTCACTGCGACATGTTATGCCCCCCTGCTTTTGCAGCGGCACGATCAACACGCGCTATCGCGACAGCGCCGGGTTCAACCACCAGCAAGGAAGCTATAGACCACCATGTTTGATCTGCCGCTTGAATGGGACATCCTTGCCAGAGGGATCGTCCTCACCGTCGCTGGACTGGTCTGGATTCTCCTGCTGGTCCGGATTATCGGCCTTCGATCTTTTTCCAAGATGACAGCGTTTGATTTTGTCATCACCCTTGCCACAGGTTCGCTGCTCGCAAGCGCCGCGACTGTGACGCGCTGGCCTGCCTTTTTTCAGATCACCGTGGCCCTTGTTGTCCTGATGGGTGTTCAGGCCGGATTGGCGTTGCTTCGCAAGTCCAACAAAACAGTGCGCAAGCTGATGGGGAACACGCCCCTGTTGCTTATGCGCGATGGTGAATTCCTGGATGAGGCCATGCGCAGTTCGCGGGTCGCGCGTGAAGACGTGCTGGCCAAGCTCAGAGGCGCCAACGTCACCGAATTGACCGACGTTCGCGCCGTGGTGCTGGAAAGCACCGGCAATATTTCGGTCCTGCACGGCAAGCGCATTGATCCGGAAATGCTGGAAGGCGTACGCGGAGCCTAGCCGCGCCGGGACACTACCGCAGCGATAAGCCTGCGCGAAACGCATCAACCAGCCAGCTCGCCGCAGGCCCTAGCCGCGTGTCGCGCCGCCAGATTGCGCTGAGGCCATAATGTGCGCCCGGCTTCTCCGGCAGGTCGAGCGCCACCAGCGCGCCGGACGCCAGATCGCCGGCTACCATCGCGCGCGGCATATTGCCCCAACCCAGCCCTTCCTTCAGCAGTGAATGCTTCGCCCCCAGATCGCCCAGCCGCCAAGTGAGCGGACTGAGCACCGAAAACTCGCGCCCCTCGGTCAGCGGCGAACGGTCGGTCAGCACCAATTGCAGGTGACTGCGGCTCTCCCCCGGCGCGATGCCCGGCCGGGCAAGCGGGTGCGACGGCGCGGCCACCGGAATGAGGTCGATCGCGCCGATGGCCTGGCGTTCCAGCGCGGGGTGATCGCCCGGCACGGGGCCGCCGATGGCAAGGTTTGCCCCGCCATCGATAACGCAGGCCGCCACCGCGCCCAGCCCTTCGATCCGCAAGGTGAGCGCGCAAGTGGGAAACATCCGGCGGAACTCGCCCAGCACATGCGCGGTGACTTCGCCCGGCACCATCACGTCGACCACCAGAGTCAGCGCCGGTTCCTGCCCCGCATGAAGCGAACGCGTCTTTGCCAGCAGCGCGTCCACCCGGTCGGCGATGCCGCGCGCTTCGGCCAGCAGGCCCTCTCCGTCGGCGGTCAGCACGGGACGCCGCGATCCTTCGCGTGCGAACAGCGTCAGGCCCAGCTGCGCTTCAAGCTGCGCGATGCCGTAGGATATGGCGGAAATCGCGCGGCCCATCGCCTTGGCGGCGGCGCCGAAGCTGCCGTGATCGGCCACGGCAATGAAAAGGCGCACATGATCGAGACTGGGGTCGCCGAGCTTCATGGGGGTTATGTTCGGATTTTCCGAACATCTTGGCAAGTTTTATCGCAGTTTTCCGGATGCCTCCCATCCCCTATCTCCCGTTGCAACAGAGCGAGCCCAGCCACGGGCCACTCCGCAGCAAAGGAGAACCGCCATGATCGAACTTCGTCCCTTCAACACGCTGGGTGCCGCCAACCACGGCTGGCTCGACGCGCATCATCACTTCTCTTTCGCCAATTACCACGATCCCGCCCGTGTCCACTGGGGCGCGCTGCGCGTCTGGAACGATGACAAGATCGCGGCCGGCACCGGCTTTCCCACCCATGCGCACAGCGACATGGAAATCATCACCTATGTCCGCAGCGGCGCGATCACGCACCGGGACTCCATGGGCAACGAAGGCCGCACCGAAGCGGGCGACGTGCAGGTGATGAGCGCCGGCAACGGCGTGCGCCATTCGGAATACAACCTCGAAGGCGCGGACACCACGCTGTTCCAGATCTGGATCATCCCGGACGAGCGCGGCGGGAGCCCAAGCTGGGGCGCGCGTCAGTTCCCCAAGGATGACCGCACCGGGGCCTTCGTGCCGCTCGCCAGCGGGGTCGCGAATGACAATGATGCCTTGAAGATCCGCGCTGATGCGCGGGTTCTGGGTGCCACGATCCGCGCTGGCGAAAGCGTGACCTACACGCCCCGCAGCGCCGACCGTCATGTCTATCTGGTCCCTGCCACCGGCAAGATCCGCATCGACGATGTCGAAGCGAATGCCCGTGACGGCGTGGCGATCACCGCACTGGACAGCATCACCATCACTGCGCTCGAAGATAGCGAAGTGGTGCTGGTCGACGCAGCCTGACCCTTCCCCTCGGAGCCGGCCGTTCTCCCCCATCTCCCTCTGCCGGCCGGCTCCACCCGTTCATCACATCACAGGATTTATCCCATGAGCAACATTCTCTACATCACCGCCAGCATCCGTTCGGATTCCGAATCCGTTTCGCGCGGGCTGGGTCAGCGGATCGTCGACGGCTTGGCTGCCAAGTCGGGCGCCAGCGTCACAACCCGCGATCTGGGCGCCAATAATGTGCCCTACGTCACCGCAGAAAGCTTCGCCGCCGAGCGCACCCCGGTGGCCGAGCGCACGCCGGAGCAGAACGAACTGGCCGCCTTCGCCGACACGCTGATTGCCGAATTGCAGGCCGCCGATACCGTCGTGATCGCTGCGCCGGTCTACAACTTCGCCCCGCCCGCAACGCTCAAAGCCTGGGCCGATCTGGTCGCACGCGTCGGCACCACCTTCCGTTACACCGAAGCCGGCCCCGAAGGTCTGCTGACCGGCAAGAAGGCCTATCTCGCCATCGCCAGCGGCGGCACCCCGGCGGGTAGCGACATCGACTTCATGACGCGTTGGCTGACCTTCTTCCTCGGCTTCCTTGGCATCACCGATGTCGAAATGGTGGCCGCTGACGGGATCATGGGCATCGACGGCGCAGAAAAGATTGCCGCGGCCCAGCAGAAGGCCGAACAGATCGCAGGCTAATTTGCAAAACCCTTCTTCAGCCTAGGCTGGAGAGGGGTTTTTCGAACGCCGACCTATAGTCGCGGCCTCACCAGCAGAGGTTTGAAGATATTGCGGCTCGGCCGGATCACGATGATCGCCACGCCGATGATCGCGAGGCCCCCGCCCACGATCAGCGACCAACCGATCGTATCGCCCGTCAGCCATGTGCCGAAGGCGATCGTCAGCAGCGGGGTCAGCAAGGTCAGCGGCACGATCAGATTGGCGTCATGCGCCTGAAACAGCCGGAAATAGGCGGAATGGGCACCAACCGAGACGACAAGCCCTGCAAACAGCACGCAACCGGCCACTGCGATTGGGGCGCCCTCGACGGCGGCAATTTGTCCTGTTTCAAACAGAAGCGTGGCCGGGAGCATGACGAAAAGCGAGGCCAGCCCCGCCCACGCTTGCAAGGAGACTGCACCAACCTCCAACCGTTTCACGAAGACTGACGCAAAAGCGCCAATCAACACGCCAGCAAACGCAAACCCCAGCCCCACCGGATCGCCCGCCTCGGACGGCGCGCCGATGGCAAGGCCCACGCCCCCCAGCGCCAGCGCCATGCCCAGCCTGCGCCGCCAGCGCACTTCCTCGCCCAGAAAGATGACCGCGAACAGCACGGTCAGCGGTGCGCCAGCCAGGTTGACGATGCCCACTGCAGACGGGGTCGCAGTCTGCAATCCGATGAATTGCAGCCCGAAGCTGCCCCCTGTAACGGCAAAGCCGATCAGCATGACCAGTGGCAACCGCGCAGGCCGTCCGCGCAGCAGCAGCGGGAACAGCACGGCCAGCACCATCACAGATCGCAGCACGGTGTAGAACAACGGCGGCAGGCCCAGCGTCGACACCGCGACTTTGCTGACCACAACATTGAGCGCCCAGGCGACATTGCAGAACAGCATGATGCCGAGCGCCGAGAGAGGCAGGCTTTTGGGCATCAGGCTGCGGTGCTGCCGTAAACCTCTGCTGCCACATCATCGGGAAGCGCCAGGCGCAATTCCTCGCGCCACACGGTCGCAACAGCATCGGACGGCGCGCGCCAATCCCCGCGCGGAGACAGCGCCCCGGCGGATGATACCTTGGGGCCGTTGGGCAGCGCCGAACGTTTGAACTGCGAAAAGCCGAAGAAGCGCGCGCAGAACTTGTCCATCCAGCGCGCAATGGTGGCAAGGTCGTGGGCGTTGCGGCCCTCATCGGGGAAACCAGTGGGCCACAGGCCTTGGTTCGCGTCCTTCCATGCGTGCCAGGCGAGGAACGCGACCTTCGAGGGGCGCTGGCCAAAGCGGATTACGTGATGGAGGAAGAAGTCGTTGAGCTCGTATGGGCCGATGAGGCTTTCAGTCGACTGCATCGCCCCGTCGGCACCCGGCGGCACCAGTTCGGGCGAGATCTCGGTGCCGAGCACGTCTTCAAGCACATGGCCGCAGGCATCGGTGAACTGGCCGGTGCGGATCACCCAGCGGATCAGATATTGAATCAGTGTCTTGGGAACGCCGGCATTGACCCCGTAGTGGCTCATGTGATCCCCCACGCCGTAGGTGCACCAGCCCAGCGCCAGTTCGGAAAGATCGCCCGTGCCGACCACGAAGCCGCCATGCCGTCCGGCGAGGCGGAACAGGTAATCGGTTCGGAGGCCCGCCTGCACGTTTTCGAACGTCACGTCATGCAACGGCTCGCTGTTGGCAAAGGCGTGGCCGATGTCTTTCAGCATGGTGTTTGCAGCGGGGCGGATATCGATCTCGCCCGCGGTGATCTCCATCGCCTCCATCAGGCGGTGGGCGTTGGCTTTGGTGCCATCGGACGTGCCGAAGCCGGGCATGGTATAGCCGCGGATCGTAGTGCGCGGCAGGCCCAGCCGGTCGCAAGCCTTGGCCGCCACGATCAGCGCATGGGTGCTGTCGAGCCCGCCCGAAATGCCTATAATCAGGCTCTTCGTGCCCGTGGACTCGATCCGCCGCATCAGGGCATCGACCTGGATGTTGAAGGCCTCGTAGCAGTCCTCGTCGAGCTTTTCGGGCCGGTCGGGGACGAAGGGGAAGCGCGCCACGGGGCGAAGCAGCCCGATATCGCCTTCGGCATAGGCATGATCGAACAGGATCCGGCGATAGGTGTCAGCCGGGCTTCCGGCCCATTCGGCGGCATCGGCAAAGGTCTGGTTGCGCATCCGTTCGGCAGCCAACCGTTCGGTGTCGATATCGACGATGCACAATTCGCCCGCCAGATCGAAGCGTTCGCTTTCTGCCAAAAGATCGCCCATCTCGTAGATGACGCCCTGCCCGTCCCACGCGAGGTCGGTGGTGCTTTCGCCATATCCGCTGGCGGAATAGACGTAGGCCGCAATGGCACGGCTGGCGAGCGAGCGGCAATGCAGGTGGCGATCATCGGCGCGCCCGATGGTGACGGGCGAAGCGGACAGGTTGCACAGGATCAGCGCGCCCGCCATCGCGGCCTGCATCGCTGGCGGCACCGGCGCCCAGAAATCCTCGCAGATTTCCGCGCCGAACCGAAAGCCGGGTAGGTTCGCCGCGGCGAACACCAGATCGGTGCCGAACGGCACTTCCTCCCCCGCCACGCCAATCCACAGATCAGTGCAGCCGCGCCCATGGGCGAAGTGGCGTTTTTCGTAGAACTCGCGGTAATTGGGCAGGAAGCTTTTGGGCACCACGCCCAGAATCTGCCCCCGCGCGATCACCACCGCGCAATTGTAAAGCTTGTCCGCTCGCCTAAGCGGCGCGCCCAGCACCAGCACCGGATCAAGATCGGCCGACGCGGCGACCACCTCGGTCAGCGCCTGCTCCACCCGCTCGATCAGCGCGTGCTGGAGCAGCAGATCGTCAATCGCATAGGATGACAGGGTCAGTTCCGGAAACACCACCAGGTCGACATGAACGTCATGCGCCTTCTTCGCCTCGGCCAGCACGCCCGCCGTGTTGTAGGCCACATCGGCAGGGCGGCAGCTCGGCGTGGCGGTTGCCACGCGGACAAAGCCGTGAGCGTGCATATCGAAAAAGGGGTGGGCTTCGTTCATTACTGGCACGTCTCCTGCTGGCGCCGGGCATAACGCGCAAGGGAGCGGCTGCCTAGGCCGCGTCGTCACCCATCAAATCAGCCGACGTGCCGCACTCCTCAAGAAATGCGATCAGGCCGCGCTCTGCCCGCGTCTGCCAGCGCGTCGCGCGCGGCAATTTGAAGGTTGCACGCCATTCCGCCTGCCCCTCAATCCGCGCAATCACCGCCGGGTGGACATAGGAACTACGCGCAATCGCAGGCGTATTGCCCAGCTTATCGGCGACGTGTTGCAGCATCTCGCCCATCTTCACCTGCCCGCTGCCGGTGGCCAGCTTTTCGAACGCGAGGCTGCTGGCATGGAAGGTGCAGAAATGCTTCGCGCTGAAATCCTCGCCCATGGTTTCGCGCAGATAGGCGTTCACGTCGGCGGAGGTGACGGGGCGCACCTCGCCCTCTTCATCCTCATACCGGAACAGGTGGTCGTCATCCCCGCCCAGATCCTGCATCCGTCCGACAGCGCGGGCGAGACGGGAATCGTCGAGATCCAGCTCGCGCTCCTTGCCGCCCTTGCCCACGAAACACAGCGCGATCCGCCGCGTCCCAACCTCGGCATGATCGGCGCGCAAGGTCGTCGCGCCGTAGCTTTCATTGGTACGGGCGTAATGTGCATTGCCCACGCGGATCGCCGACAAATCGAGCACCCGGACCACCGAAGCAATTGCGCGGGTGCGCGTTACCTTGGGCTGACTGAGATCTTCATCCACGCGTTTGCGCATCAGCGGCAGCAGCTTCCCGAAGCTGCCGCAGGCATCGTACTTCGCACTCTCGCGCTGGCTGCGAAAGGCAGGGTGATAGCGGTATTGCTTGCGCCCGGCATCGTCATAGCCGGTGGCGAGGATGTGGCCGGTATCGACCGGACAGAACCATGCGTCGGAATAGGCCGGCGGCAAGGCGATGGCGTTCAGGCGCTTGCGTTCTGCCGCATCGCGGATCAGCGCACCCGCCGGATCGTAATAGGCCCACCCCTTGCCCGCCCGGCGCCGGGTGATGCCGGGAAGATCGTCGTCAACATAGACCAGCTTTTCCATGGGCAAACAAATGCGGTAGCGCAGGGCAATGTTCCACCTTGCGCTGCGACGCTGCCGACGCCAGCTAGGTCACACGATCATGCGCGCATGTGCCGCGCAGCAAGGAGCAGACCCCATGGCCGATACAACCTATACCCCACCCCCAGTCTGGAGCGCGGACACCGTCTCGGGCGGCCGCTTCGCTTCGATCAACCGGCCCACCGCCGGCGCGCGCGAGGACAAGGAACTGCCCGTCGGTGAGCACCCCCTCCAGCTTTATTCGCTCGCCACGCCCAACGGTGTGAAGGCGACCATCATGCTGGAAGAACTGGTCGAAGCGGGCCACGCCGGGGCGGAATATGACGCCTGGACGATCAACATCGGCGACGGCGAACAATTCGGTAGCGGCTTTGTCGGCGTGAACCCCAATTCGAAAATTCCCGCCCTGCTGGATCGCAGCGGCCCGGCCCCGTTCCGCGTCTTTGAAAGCGGCGCGATTCTGGTGCACCTGGCCGAAAAGTTCGGGATGTTCCTCCCCACCGATCCCGCCGCGCGCGCCGAGGTGATGAGCTGGGTGTTCTGGCAGGTCGCCAGCGGCCCGTTCATGGGCGGCGGCTTCGGCCATTTCTACGCCTATGCGCCCGAGAAATACGAATACCCGATCAACCGCTATGCCATGGAAACCAAGCGGATCTTCGATGTCGCGGACAAGCGGCTGGCGGAGAGCCGGTTCCTTGGCGGGGACGAATACACCATCGCCGACATCGCCAACTTCCCGTGGCTGGCCCCCTTCACCGAAGGCAACATCTACAACGACGCCAAGACCTTCCTGAGCATCGATGAATACCGCAACGTTGCGCGCTGGGTAGCAGAAATCAACGCGCGCCCGGCCGTGAAGCGCGGGCGGATCGTCAACAAGGTTTGGGGCGATGAAGACACCCAGCTCAAAGAGCGCCATTCGGCCGTCGATTTCGAAGGCAAGCGGCTGGAAGCGGGCCCGCCCGTCTAGGCGCGCAAAGAAAAAAGGGGTCGAACAGACGATTTCGCCCCCTTCACAACCCTAATTCAGCCGCTATAGAGCGCGCTCTTGCTGGGGCGTAGCCAAGCGGTAAGGCACCGGTTTTTGGTACCGGCATGCGAAGGTTCGAATCCTTCCGCCCCAGCCAGCAATATCTCCAGATTCAAACATCTGAAATATAACGAGTTTCTCCTCGAGTCAAAACCCCGTGGCACCCTGTCGTGGTCCTGAATTTGGCATCATGATTCGAGTGGATTCCGAGCGCATGACGGCCATCGGATTTGCGCAGCTTTTCCACCGGCAAATGCACAAGTTTTACACCGTGTCTCTGCGTCGGGACCACTGATCGGCTGTAAGCCGACGAAGCTGTCGATCAGCCACAATGACCGTGTTTGGGACATACCTGCCAACCGGCACAGTGTGTCTGAACGACTGATCCCGCCGAAACCGGCGGTTCGTGAAACAGCGAGGACAGCGCTGGCGAAGCCTGCAAGTGGTCGATTAGAGCGACAGCATTTTCAACCGTCTGACCTGCAGACATCCTTCTGGTGACCATAGAGGTCATAAGAGAACAATCATGGGGATGCCTGAAACCGGAAACACCACCACAACGCGCCAAGCTTGGAACGCTGGAAGGAGTGTCGGCGCTAAGCGTGCGCTTAAGCCGAAGCAGATCTGGGAAATCCGATTCTATCTCAATGAACGCCGCCGCGTGCGTGATCGTGCTCTGTTCGATCTCGCCATCGCTAGCAAACTGCGTGGCTGTGACCTTGTTCGGATGAAAATCGGCGACATCGTCAGCGGCGGTCTAATCCGAACGCGTGCGCTCGTGATGCAGCAAAAGACGAGCCGCCCTGTTCAGTTCGAGCTTCTGCCAGATGCCCGGGCAAGTCTCATCGCCTGGCTTGAGCGCCGTGGCGGCACTGTGGACGATTATGTGTTCCCTAGCCGGGTCGATCGCTGTGGGCACCTGAGCACCCGCCAATATGCTCGGCTTGTCGATGAATGGGTGACCGGTATCGGCCTGATGCGTAGCGACTACGGCATCCACTCTCTTCGGCGAACCAAAGCGTCGATCATCTATAGGGCGACCGGCAATCTGCGTGCCGTCCAAATCCTTCTCGGCCACAGCAAGATCGAGAATACTGTGCGCTATCTCGGGATCGACGTGGAAGACGCGCTCGCTCTTGCCGAGAATACAGAAATTTGACTGATCGGCTCCTCGGTGGGGGCTAGGAGCCGACACCCCAATGCAAAGGCCATGCAGGGAGGGCATCCTAAATTCGAGAGCCGACACTGCTCAGCTCAGGCCGCAAATAGCGGCTTTGCCGCACTTCTGGAAAATTCCTGCCGTTCAGAAATCGGCCCCAGAGCAGTCATTCTGCTTAACGTTTTACGCCTTCGACATGGCCTCGCTTGTCATTGCCAACAATGCCCCGCTGAAACAGCAAACTGTTTCGAATTGACGCTTTTTTGACGGTAGCGCGCTTGACCGATTTCTCGCCCCCGCCCATTCATCGCACCGATCTACGGCGACACCTTTCGCTTCATGTTGCCCAAATCTTCGAGGGGAAGTCAATGGGGGTCCTCATGCCGTTCGTCCGCGCATTTTCGGTGATTGCGCTGTTCCCACTTGTCTGCGTTCTGCCAGCGCAATCAAGCACTGCACAGACGGCCACGGATCAGCCCGCGCTCGACCTGACCTCGCTCGAAGATTTCATCGATGGCTATGTCGCTGCAAAGACCGTCGATATGGAGCCGCCGGGCATGTCGGTGGCTGTTGTTACCCCGCAAGGCACGATCACACGCGGTTATGGCATGGCCAACATGGACACTGGCGACGCGGTTACCGAAGACACGCTGTTTCGCATCGGTTCGATCTCCAAAGTGTTCATCTGGCTGTCGGTCCATATGCTGGTGGACGAAGGCAAAATTGATCTTGATGCCGATGTGAACACCTATCTCAAAGGCGTTACGATCCCCGAAGCCTTTGGCCGGCCCATTACCATGCGCGATCTGATGGCGCATCGCCCGGGCTTTGAGGGAAGACGAGGCCAAGAGGCCCCTGGCGACGCCGATATAACTCTGCGCGAAGCGGTAGCGCGCTACACTCCGCGCCGTGTCGCGCCTCCGGGTGAACGGACCAGTTACTCCAATGAGGGCACCTTGATTGCTGCGCTGGTGGTCGAAGATGTGTCGGGCACCGACTATTACGAGTTCGTGCGCACCCGCATCCTTGTTCCGGCCGGGCTCACTTCAACCACGCTGCGTGATCCGGACACGGGGCGAAATCCGCCCAAGCTTGATGGCCGCACCGCCGCTGCGCACACGCTTGAAAACGGCATGGCAAAGGTCACTTCCTACGCCCATGTCCGGCCGCAAGACCCCGCAGGCTCGACGTCGATGAGCGCGAGAGATGCGGCACGTTTCCTGCAACTGCTTCTTCGCGGCACCGAGCTTGAGAACGGCGAACGGCTGCTGTCGAAAGAATCCTGGGCGCGCATTGGGACCAACGCCTTTCCCGATGCGGCGGGCAGTGACGACATGGGCTGGGGCTTCTTGCTCAACGATGTCGACGGCGCGGCAACCATTGGGCATGGCGGGACGACCAAGTTCAAAAGCTGGCTGTTCATCGTGCCCGAGAGCGGCGTGGGCGTGTTCGTCTCCTCCAACATGAACACGGAGCAAACTGGCGGCGAAGACGTGGCATGGTCGATCGTGCGGCGCATCTCTGGCACCGATGCTCTCAGCGCATTTCAGGCGCGCAAGGGCGACGTCGCAGCGGCGCAGGAAGTGGCCGGAACCTACCTTAACAACCGCCGTGAATTTGGCGAAGTGCCCGCGCAATTTTCGCCCAGATTGCCGATCGACGTAACCGCCGATGATGGCTTCATCGTAATGGAAGGCGCTCGCTATGCGCCGTTGGGGAATGATGTGTGGGTGGCGCTCAGCGGATTTCGCCTGCGCGTCGTCCGGGGGGAGGACGGCATGATCAAACGGCTGCACGGCGGGCGCGGCACGGCCACCTTTGAGCGCGTGGGGCCGTGAGAATCGACCCGCTCACTGATGGCGGCGGGCGCGGTGTCTGACAGCTCACCGGACATATAGTCCGAAGGGGAATAACTTTGATATCGCTTGAAAATGGCCTTGCGCGCGCAACAACCGTCATTGCCGGGCTGCTGGTTGCGCTACGCCCAGCACTCCTTCGCCCGACTACGACATCGTCATTCGCGGCGGCCTCATCTACGGTGGATCGGGTGGAGCGCCGGTTGCGGGCGATGTTGCCATCAAAGACGATCGCATAGTCGCGATCGGCAAGATCGATGGGACTGCCCGCACGCAGATATCCGCGCGCGGCATGGCGGTCGCGCCAGGCTTCATCAACATGCTGAGCTGGGCCAATGAATCGCTGATCATCGATCGGCGCAGCCTGCGCGATGTCCGGCAGGGCATAACGCTCGAAGTCATGGGCGAAGGCTGGTCGATGGGGCCGCTGAACCCGGACATGAAAGTTTAGGCAACCGAACGCCAGGGTGATTTGAAATTCCCGATCGCATGGACCACGTTAGGCGAATATCTCACCTTTCTGGAAGAGCGCGGGACCGCGACCAACATCGCGAGCTTTGTCGGGGCAACCACGCTGCGCATCCATGAGCTTGGCGAAGGTGATATCGATCCGACACCGACACAGCTGGAACGGATGCAGGGCTTGGTTCGGCAGGCAATGGACGAAGGCGCGATGGGTGTCGGCAGTTCGCTGATATACGCCCCCGCCTCCTATGCGGAGACAGGCGAACTGGTTGCACTGACGAGTGCAGCCGCGAAATGCGGCGGCATGTATATCAGCCATATGCGTTCCGAAGGCGATCGGCTCGAAGAAGCTGTTGATGAATTAATCGAGATTTCACGGCAGTCAGGTGCTCCAGCCGAAATCTATCATTTGAAGATGGCAGGTCGCGACAATTGGGGAAAGCGCGAATCCGTCGTTCGCAAGATTGAGGCTGCTCGCGCCCGAGGTCAGCGTATCACGGCAAACATGTACACCTACACTGCCGGATCAACCGGGCTGGATGCCGCAATGCCGACGTGGGTACAGGCGGGCGGATTGGAACGCTGGATCGAGCGCCTCAAGGACCCTGCCACGCGCGCGAAGGTGGCCGCCGAAATGACGCAGCCGGGAGGCGACTGGGAGAATCTGTATCTGGGTGCTGGCCCGGACAAGATGATCCTCGTTGCCTTCAAAAGCGCGGCCTTGAAACCACTTACCGGCAAGACGCTGGCTGAAGTCGCCGCAATGCGAGGAACAACGCCTGAAGAAACGGCGATGGATCTGGTGGTGGAAGACGGCTCCCGCGTGGGCACTACCTATTTCCTGATGTCCGAAGACAATGTTCGCGAAGGGATCAAGCTTCCTTGGATGAGCTTCGGTTCGGACGAGGCGTCGCAACCGGCGGAGGGTGTGTTCCTGCAATCGGCCGTGCATCCGAGAGCTTACGCCAATTTTGCGCGCCTTCTGGGGCGCTACGTTCGCGACGAAAAGCTTATCACACTGCAGGAAGCCGTGCGCCGTCTGACATCATTGCCAGCAGGCAATCTCGGCATTCCGGAACGCGGCGTAGTGAAGCCCGGCTACTTTGCTGACATCGTCGTTTTCGATCCGGTAACGATCATGGACAACGCAACGTTCGACCAACCGCATCAATATGCCACAGGTGTGCGTGATGTCTTCGTCAACGGCGTCGCGGTCCTGCGCAAAGGCGAACCCACCGCGGCCACGCCCGGCCGTGCGGTTCGAGGACCGGGCTGGAATCGTTGCCCCGTGTAACGGCTCGGCCTGAACGCGTGTAACGATGCCCAGGCCTCGCTGCTCCAGTCTGGGCGGGACGGGGGCTGACTTCGGCAGAGACATAACTGCATCCCAGTCATTTCCGGCGATGAGCGGCGCCGGCAGGCAGTCAGCGAAGCGGCAGGGCGGCTTTGCCCCGGTCATGAAAATTTCCCTCCACTCGGCGGGCTACCCCATTGTTGCCGTTCGTGATTGCCCCAGCAAGCAGGCAAGATAAGCCGCCACATATCCCTCTTTTCAGGGTGCATATTGCGCGCTGCTTCGCGGATAGAAACCGCCAAAGAAATGGAATCTTCAGGTTTTTGATTGTTAGGCACGGTTTCGCTTTGGCGATGAACAGCACCACCGACGGGCTTGCAACATTACTGCGCAAATGGTGTTTGGAGCGCACCTTGATATCCCCTATGCCCTTTTGCGACGACGATTTGGGGGGACCAAGTTTTGAGCTGGTTCGGCGACGGGATGCTGTAGTGACGATCGCTACAAGACTGGACGTGTCGGTCTTCGGCGCATTCGCGATTGTCGGGCCTGATGGCTCTGAAATCGTCATTCCCAATCGGCGCGCCCGGATGTTGCTGGGGATGTTGTGCCTCGCCCCTGAAGAAGATCTCGATCGCGATCACCTCAGCAAGCTATTGTGGCCCGGCAGGTTTGAGGCACAGGCCCGTGCAAGTTTGCGGCAGTGCCTGCTTGACCTGAACAAGTTGCTCGAAGCGGCGCAATGCGATGTGATTGAAGTCGATCGTCGTAGAGTGAGCCTGAAAGCCGGCTGCGTGCAATCCGATCTTGGTAATCTGGAACTGGCGCTTGCCGAGGCCCGATGGGCAGAAGCGGCACAATTGCTCGCTGCGATTGGTAGCAAGCCGATCCTTGATCAAGCCGATTTCGGGGACAGCTTCGAAGAATGGCTCAGGCAGCGCCGTGAGGCTATCGAGCACCGCCTTCAGACCCGGGTCAGCGCAGGTCTGGCCGCGCTTAAATCCTCAAGCAAGCTTGAAGACCACAACCGGCTGCTAGACGCCTGGATGATGCGGCATCCGGCATCATCGCGGGTTATCATGGCTGGCCGGCACAGCGGCAAGACGCGGATCGCCGTTCTGCCGTTTGCCTCGCAAGACGATCAGAATGACCAGGAGTATTTCGCTGACGGGATCGTGGATGAACTGATCACCGCGATGGGGCGGGTGCCGCAATTGCTGGTCGCGGGCCGCACATCATCGTTCCAATTCAGGAACACCGCGCTGACGCTGCCGCAAATCGCCGATCAGTTGCACGTGACCTATCTGATCGAAGGATCGGTGCAACGGCGTGGCAGTGATGTCAGGATGAATGTGCGCCTGATCGACGGGCAGACCGGCTTCGAAAGCTGGTGCTTCAGCTACGATGGCACCGAAGATGATCTGTTTGCATCCCGCAAACAGCTGACGCGCCAGCTGACCAAGGAGCTTTGCGCGGCGCTGGATCTGGACATTGCCGAACCCGATATTCGCCAGATGACCACCAACAAGGAGGCATACGGGCTATACCTTCAAGGCCGCGCTCTGACCCGGCGCGCGATCGGGGACGGTGTGCTGGACACCGCCATCAGGCTGCTGGAGCAGGCGCTTGCACTGGAGCCGGAATTTGCCGAGTGCTGGACAGCCCTGGCCGAAGCCCATGTCTACCGGGCTGTCTATACCCCGTGTTTCGACAAGCAGGCCGAAGCGCAGCGCATGGCTGTTTGCGCAGCCAAGGCGATCGAACTCGCCCCGCATCAAGGGCACGCCTATGCCATGCTGGGGCTGTACCAATGGACGCAGCATGATGTGGTTGGCGCGCTGGATCTGGCGTTCAAGGCCTATGAACTGGAGCCCGAAAACCCGGCAGTGACCATACGGCTCGGATCATTCCTGCTCTATTGCGGACGGACGGCGCAGGCGCTGCCCTATATCGAGGCGGCGATTGATCAGGATCCTGTCGATGGGCGCAATTACGGCTTCCTGTGCACGGCCCATCTCAATCTTGGCAATTGTGAAGCGGCTATTGCTGCAGGGCAGCGAATGGCCGATCTTGGTCAGCCGTCACTGCATTTGGCAGCAGCCTCGCGGGCGGCTGGCGACCATGATCTCGCTGTCGAACAATACCAAAAAACACGGTTGCTGATGAACAGCGTGATCTTTCCGCCAGCGGGCACCACGCCGATGTCGTTCGAGGCGATGGATGCCTATTGGCTGCTGGCAGCCCGGGGCATCCATAGCGGGCAGGATGAAGACCGGCAGCGTTACTGCCAGACGCTGGATTTTCTTCACGCGACCCTGCCCGATCCCTATGATCCCACCATCGTCTGGCCAGCGATCTGGATGGGTTACTCGGAAATGGTGTTCAAGACGCTGGGCGCGCAGATTACACCGCCCAATATGGTCGGGCTGATGTCCCTGTGGGCGGATCTCGAGCCGATCCGGCAGACTCGCATCCATCCCGACTTCATGGACTTTGCGACCCGCATCGGACTGGTGGCGGCGTGGCAGAAATATGGCTGGCCGGACCTGCTTCCCGCCCCCGGCACCGGCCCTGCCAACGCGCAATAGGCCATTATTGACGTTTTATTGACGGTAGCGGCCGTTGACCCCGCTTCGCGTTCGGGCGCATTACCCGCGCAGGGAAATTGCAGATATTTTGACCCACTGGGATCGGACCGCCAAACCGCGTGGCCGCCTGCGAGAGGGCTGTGTCTGCGGCAAACGGGGGTGCATGACATGGCCAGAATGGCGCGCAGATCGACCGGGTTGGCAGGATTGGCCGCGCTGCCTGCGCTGTCCGAAAGCCGCCGCCTGCGGCTTTACGGCTTCTTCCTTATGTATTTTTCCCAGGGCGTGCCATTTGGGTTGGTGCAGGTGGCGATTCCCGCCTGGCTGGTCGCCAATGGGGCGAGCGCCGGGCAGGTCGGCTTCTTCATCGGCACCGCGATGCTGCCGTGGTCGCTCAAACTGTTGAACGGGCTGGTCATGGACCGCTTTTGCTACAGCCCGATGGGCCGCAGGCGGGCGTGGATCGTCGGTTCGCAGGTGGCGATGATGGCCGCCTTGCTGGTGACAGCAATCATCGCGCCCGGCCCTGACCAGATTGCCCTGCTTGCCGGGCTGGCCTTTGCGTTCAATCTGTGCGGCGCGGTGAACGATGTCGCGATTGATGGCGTGGCGGTCGATATCCTGCCCGAGGACGAGCGCGAGAAGGTCAACGGCTTCATGATGGGCGGGCAAGTTATCGGCATCTCCGGCACCGCGATCATGGCGGGCGCGGCGCTGGTTGCGGGCGGGATTGCACTGGCCGCGATGCTGGCTGCGGCGATTGTCGCGGTGCTCACCATCGTCGTCATCCTGCTGCGCGAGCGGCCCGGGGAACGGTTGCTGCCATGGACGGCCGGTTCAGCATCGGCGGAATGTCTGGCGCGCGAACACACGAAATTCCTGCCAATCCTTGGGCAAGTGCTGCGCGGGTTGGTGCAATGGCGCAGCGCGTTGTTTTTGGCTGGTGTCGGGATCATCGCGTCGAGCGCGGGAATGGTCGATGTTGTCGCCCCTGTTTTCAGTGTTGCGGAATTGGGCTGGAGCAGTGAGGCGTTCACCAATTTCAGCAGCATCAGCGGCTTTTGTGTTGCCATCGCTGTGATGGTGGTGATCGGCCCTTTGTGCCGCCGCTTCGACAACCGTATCATCTTTGTCTTGTTCGCAAGCGTGATGTTGCTGCCCAATCTGGCTGTCTATCTGGCGCCGCAGGGCACGTTCGGCACTCTGGCCATGCAGGCCTACATCATTTTGTTCTGGGGTGGTTTCCAAGGGGTCGTGGTTCTTTTCATCGCCTGGATGATGAACCTGACCAATCCGGCGGTCGCTGCCAGCCAGTTTGCGCTGTTCATGGCCATTCCCAATTTCGTCCGCTCGCTTGGTGCAGGCGGGCACGGCCAGATTGTCGACCACTACGGCTATGACGCAGCCTTTCTGGTCGCGGCTGGCTCTGTCGCCGTGGGCGTCGGCCTGTGCCTGCTTGCCGGATACGGGCGGCTGGAGACGATCCGGAAGCCGGACCGCGCCCGCATATTGACCGATCCCGCACCGCTGGCCGGCGTCCCGGCAGGCAGCGCAATCTTATAATCGCAGCAAGTTTTTACGAGCCGCCCTCATTCCCGAGAGGCACCAAACAGGACAGAAGCAATGAAAGTGACCAAAACCATGATGATGGTGGCCAGTGTCGCTCTGATCGCTGCGCCGATGGCGGTGCCGACCGCCGCTGCGGCACAGGAATGGCCGTTTGTTGGCGGAGAATATTCTCAGATGACGGGAATTTTCATCAAGGATGGCGGCGGATACAAATACGCCCAATACCTCGCCACAGAATGGGCCCGCGATCAGGAATTTGCCAAGTCGCAAGGCTGGATCACCGGCTACAAGATGTATGGCAACGTCTATGCCCGCGAGGGAGAGCCGTCGATCTACCTGGTGGTGACCTTCCCCAGCATCCCCGACGCCGCCGAAGATGAGCGCCGCGCCAAAGCCTATGACGCGTGGTCGAAAAAGACCATCGAACAGAATGAGGCCGCAGCCGGAAACCGCGCTGAATATCGCACCGTGATGGGCGCGATGCTGTTGCAGGAATTCAAGAAGCGCTGACACTCCAAACCTCGCCGCAGCGTGCGCCGCGCCGTTGATCGGGCGCGCACGGGGGGCTGCGGCGAGGCGTGGCCCGGCGGATGGTTCTGCGGCACGTCATCCGCCGGGTCATACCTCCAACGGAGCACCATTCGCCCATGCCAAGCATCGCCGACATCGCGAATGACTATGCCGCGATGCTGGCTGCTGGAGAGGCTTTGGCCGCCGCGCGCAAATATTGGGCGGATGACATCGTCTGCCTCGCCCCGGACGAGCAGGCTTCAAGCCAACCCGTGCTTGCGACCGGCAAGGCTGCAGCGCTCGCCCGGTTGGCGCTTTGGCTGGATGGCAACGCCGCCGTCGAGGTGCTGATCGACGGCCCGTTCATCACCGGTGATCAGTTTGCGCTGTTCATCGACATGGAAATCACCCGCCGCGCCACCGGAACGCGCGAGCCCTTCAGCGAAATCGCGACCTACACGGTCCGCGACGGACAGATTGTTGAGGAAAGATTTTTCTATGGCTGATGCGTCGGTGACGGACGGACGATTACTCAAGCGGCTCGGCTTTGCCTTTGCCGCAGCCGTAGGACTCGGCGGAATGGTCGGGGCGGGATTGATGCGCACCAGCGGGTCAGTGCTGGACGAAGTGCCGTTTCCCTGGTTGGTGCTGGCCCTCTGGGCGCTTGGCGGCGTGCACGTGCTGCTATCGTCGAATGTCGCATCGGAACTTATCACCAGCATTCCAAAGGCAGGCGGAATTTTCGTTCCGGTGCGCGCGGCCTTTGGTGATTCCATGGGGCTGCTCGCCGGATGGGTGACGTATCTGTCTTACTGCGCTGCGGGCGCTGCCTTGTCGATTGTCTGCGCCGACTTCCTGACGATCCCGCTGCCGTCACTCGCCGGTTACACCGCACCTGTGGCCTGCATGTTCCTGTTCCCCGTGATTGGCCTGCACTTGGTCGGCGTGCGCGAAGGCGGTATGGCCCAGACCATCGGCAGCAGTGTGAAGCTGGCATTGCTGTGCGCGGTTATCGGCATCGCATTGCTTGCCGAACCGCCCCGCGCCGGCGCTTTCGCGGCGGTGGCAAGTGATAGCGCACCGGCGCTAGGGTTTTTCGCCGTCATTGTGGCTTATCAGATGGTCTACGGCGCCTATGCCGGATGGGACAGCGCAATTGTTTTTGTCGAAGAGGACAAGAATGCGCTCACCAATATTCCGCGCGCGATGGCGCTTTCAATCGGCGCAGTCACGCTGGTCTATGTTCTGTTCAACATGAGCATATTGCGGGCGCTGGATCTTGAGGCAATCCGCAGCTCTGACCTGCCCATCGCTTTGGTGCTGGGCAATGTGTTCGGGCCAGGCGGCGCGATTGCTGTGGCGGTGCTGGCGATCATTCTGGCTTCGACCGCGCTCAATGCCAACATCATGGGTGGGCCGCGCATCCTGTTCGGGCTGGCGCGGGACGGGTTGTTTCTGCCCGTCGCAACGCGCGTCAATGCCGGGGGGACACCCCATGTCGCCTTCGCGATCACCGCGGTGATGATCGTGTTGATGATTTTTTCGGGCAGCTTTGAATTTGTTTTCCGCCTGACGGGAGCGCTGATCATTTTCGGCTTTGTGATTTACGATGCGTCGCTGTTTCGCCTGCGCTGGACCCAGCCCGATCTGCCGCGCCCGTTTCGCGCCATCGGCTATCCGGTGCTGCCCGCCCTCGTGCTCCTGATCGATACCGCGCTGCTGATCGCCTTTATCGCTGCTGATTTGATGAGCGGGCTCACCATGGCCGCGCTGATCGCGCTGTGCATCCCGGTCGGGATCGTCCTGCACCGCAAGAAGATGCCAACCACCAAACTGGAGCCTGAATATGAAATCCCTGGGTAAACCACTATCGCGCCGCGCCTTTGCCGGATCTGCCCTCGCTGCCGGAGCCTTCGCCGCGACGCGCGGCATGGCGCAAGCGCCCGCAGTGGTGCCCACCATGGATTCGCAAATGGGACCGTTCTACCCGCTGGGCTATTCCGGCGAGGATGATTTCGACATGACCATGCTCAAAGGCCGCACCACGCGCGCTTTGGGCGAGGTAATCGAGGTCACGGGTCGGGTGCTGGATCGTTTCGGCAATCCCATGAAGAACGCCGCCATCGAGATTTGGCAGGCCAATCATGTCGGGCGCTATGACCACGCCAATGATCAGAACCCCGCGCCGCTCGATCCAAACTTTCAGGGTGTGGCGCGGTTGGTCACTGGCGCCAGCGGCGAATGGCGGATCAGGACGATCAAGCCGAAATTCTACGATACCCCGCTGGGCCTGCGCACACCGCATATCCATTTCGACGTGATCGGCAGCGCGCAACGGTTGGTGACGCAGATGTATTTTCCCGAAGAGACCGAGGCCAACGCCAAGGACTTCCTCTACAAGGATCTCGGCCCCGGCGCGCCGACGCTGGTTGCGCAAAGGCCTGCGCCTGCCACCTATCGCTGGGACATTGTGCTGATGGATGCGGTGGTATGAGCACTGCGGCCGCAGGCGCCACTGCTACTTCAGCAGGGGCGATGGCGGTGGCAGCGCCCACTGCAAAGGCCGACCGTTATCTCATCATGGATGTGCTGCGCGGCTTTGCCTTGTTTGGCGTAATGCTCATCAACCTCACCGAACTGGGCGGCGAGACCATTCTGATTACCACGCTGCAATTGGCGGCCTTGCCTGCTGCAAAGCTCGATGAAGCGACGCTGTTGTGGGTGAACCTGCTGGTTTACGACAAGGCCAATACGCTGTTCGCTGTCTTGTTCGGGCTGGGTTTCTGGGTGCAGATGCAACGGCTGGAAGCGCGCGGCGCGCCGTTTGTGGCCATCTACCTGCGCCGAATCACGATTCTGCTGCTGATCGGCCTGGCGCACCTGCTGTTCTTGTTCGCATGGGACATTCTGCACGTTTACGCCATCGCGGCTCTTATCCTGTTCTTGTGCAGGAAACTGCCGGATCGTTCCCTGTTATTGCTTGGATTGGGGCTGCTGCTGTTTGGCAAGCCACTGCTCACCTGGGCTTTTGCAGCCATCGGCATTTCCGGGCCGTTGGACGCGATCTGGACGGCAGAATCGGCAACACTGGCGCGGCAAGCGGCGGCGCAATCGGGCAGCCTTACCGCCTTCACCGGGGCCATGCGCGAAATGCTCTATTTCGAGTGGCTGGTGAATGGCGGGCTGATTGCGTGGGTGTCCTATGCGCTGGGCCGGTTCTTCCTGGGGGCATGGATCGGTAGCAAGGGCTGGATCCAGAAAGCCGACGCCAACCGGCCAGCCTTTCGCCTCTGGCTCTGGCCGCTGCTGCTGGGCGGGTTTCTTTTGGAAAGCGCGTATCAGTTTGGCGGCGATGCGGTTTCCGGGAGTGTCTTTGAAGCCGTGCTCCCAATCCTTCACGCGGTTGCCACGCCGTTGATTGCGGCGGGATATGTGTGCGCCCTTGTGGTGCTGTTTCAGTCACAATGGCTGTCATGGCTGGCAAAGCCTTTCGCGCCCGTCGGTCAGATGGCGCTTACCAATTATCTCCTGCAGAGCGTGGCGATCATTCTGATCCTGACCAGCTGGGGGCCGGGACTTGGCCTTGCCGGAAAGGCCGGGGCGTCAACCTTCCTGCCCTTCGTCGTCATCTTCTTCGGCGTGCAGATGGTGTTCAGCCATCTGTGGCTGCGCGCCTTTGCTTATGGTCCGGTGGAATGGATGTGGCGGGCACTAACCTACGGCACCAGCCCACCACTGCGGCGAAATATTGCGCGGGAGATGCAGGCGTGACTTCTTCGACTGGGGGGTCCGCCACCTTCCTCGGCCACCCGCGCGGACTTGCCTATCTTGCCTTTACCGAGGCTTGGGAGCGGTTTTCCTTCTACGGAATGCAGTCGCTCCTGGTGCTGTATATGGTGCAGTCGCTGTTCCTTCCGGGGCAGATGGAAAATGTGGCAGGCATGGCAGCCTATCGCGGCGCGCTCGAAGCGGTGCTGGGGCCGCTTTCACCGCAAGCCTTGGCCGGGCAGACCTTCGGACTTTATGCCGGGTTGGTCTATTTCACCCCATTGATCGGCGGGTGGGTGGCGGATCGCTGGCTGGGCGCGAAAAAGACCGTGGTGGTCGGCGTGCTGCTGATGACCGCCGGGCACGCGGCGATGGTGTTTGATCAGAGCTTTCTGCTGGCGCTGCTGCTGATCCTGGGGTCGGGCGCGCTCAAGGGCAATATCGCGGCGCAGGTCGGGCAGCTTTACGCGGCGCAGGACACGCGCCGGACCACCGCCTTTGCCATCTTCAGCCTGTCGATCAATGTCGGCGCGATCTTCGGCCCCTTGGTCTGCGGGCTGCTCGCGCAGATCTATGGCTGGCATTATGGATTTGGGGTGGCGGGCGTGCTGATGCTGGTGGCGCTGGGCGTGTATCTCAAGGGCCTGCGCCATTTTCCCGCGGAACTGCCTATCCGCCGCGACCGGTCGCACGACGCTGCGCTGACTCCGCAGGAATGGCGCAGCATCGCAGCAATCATGGCGATGCTTTTCATGCTGGTGGTGATGGGGCTGGGTTACGATCAGATGTACAACATGGGCATGGTCTGGATCGATCAGGCGGTCGATCTGGACACTGCGCTGGGGCGTATGCCAGTCGCTTGGTTCGTCTCGATCGATTCCTTTGCAATCGTCGCTGCAACGGCTGGAGTGATCGCATTATGGCAGCGGCAGGCGACCCGCGGGCGAAGCAGCTCTGAAAGCACAAAAATCGCGATTGGCGGGGCATTGACGACAATCGGGGTCGCTACCATCGCTTTCGGATCAGCACTCGCAGAAAGCAGCAAGGTCAGCATCGCCTTCCCCGTTCTCGCCTTTGCGTTCACCGGTAGTGGTTTTGCCTGGTACTGGGCGACGTGGCTCGCGCTGATATCGCGCTATTCGCCGTCCAGAATTGCCGCACGGATGATGGCCACCGCCTATCTGTCCGCCTTTTTCGGAAACATAATCAGCGGCTACATCGCCACGTTCTACGAAACGATGTCGCCGATGATGTTCTGGTCGCTCAACGCCGGGATTTGCTTTTTGGGCAGCGCGGCATTTTATGTCTTCGGGCCGATGCTGACGCGCTCGCTCGATTCGCATCGCGCGGATATGCCCCCGTCTGACCTTCCGCTTCGTAACTTGCAGGGAACTACGCCATGACACACCGCAGCATCTTCAAGCCGATTTCATTTGTGGCGATGGTGTGCGCCTCAATAGTGGCGAGCGCGCAGGACAACGACGGCGGTCATAGTGAACTAGCCGTCAGTGCCGCGACTGATGAGGCATCGGTCAGCAGTCACCCGGATCACAGCGCAATGTCCCAACCGGCTATCGTCAAGCTTCTGCCGAATTACGGCAATGGCGGATTTCCCATCGCGACCAGCGTCCCTGAAGCCCAAGCCTTCTTCGACAACGGGGTCGAACTGGCGTTCGCCTTCGCACATCAGGAAGCGATCGATGCGATGGCCGAAGCGGTGCGGCTAGATCCAGAATGCGCCATGTGCCACGCTGGACACGCCTATGCGCTGGGGCCGACGCTGAATTACGGCAAGCCAATGGAAGAACGCAAAGAACCTCTGGCGGCTGCCAAGCGGGCGCTCGTCTTAGCGAAGCCGGGCGGTTCAGACCTCGAAACCGCTTTCGCTTCCGCTCTGGTGGAACGCTATCGCAACAAGGGCGATGCGGCCGAGCGCGACAATGCCTATGCCGCTGCGATGGCGCGTCTGGCGGCCGCACATCCCGACCATGCCACCTTGCAGGCCCTGGCCGCCGATGCTCAGATGACTTCCGATTACGGCGAGGAATCGATGCGTATCGCCATGGATTTCCTCGAGCCGGTCCTAGCGCGCAATCCCGACCACACGGGAGCTATTCATTACTACATTCACGCAACCGAGATTTATGGCGAACCGGGTTTAGCAGAGGGTCAGGCCGATCGTTTGGCTGCGATGAAGCTCGATGCCAGCCACCTCGTCCACATGCCGTCGCACACCTATTATTGGGTCGGGCGCTATGCCGAGGCCGCTGAAGCCAACCGGGTCGCCGTGCAGATTGGCGAGCACCAGGCCATGATGATGGGTAATGACGATCCGATGCGGGTCTGGAACATCCCCTATCACACCCACAATGTGATCTTCGGGCTAGGCGGCGCGATGATGGCCGATGATTCCCGGACAGCCTTGATGCTTGCGCGCCCGCTAGTTGCCCGTGCGCAGGCGCAGGAAGAGGGCGGCTTCTTTGGCGAATTGCTGCTTTCGTCTGCGTATTTCGCGATGGGCCGGTTTGAAAGCCCCGTAGCAGTGCTCGAACTGGAAGAACCGAAGCTGCCTTATCTGAAGGCTGCCTGGCACTATGCGCGGGGCGAAGCCTATGCGTTTCTGGGCGATACGGAAAAGATGATGGCGGAGCGCAATGCCATCCCTGCGCGGATGGAGCTATCCGAAGCCGAGGAAGAAGACCGGCTGGCTGCAGCGGATCAGATGCTGGCGATCACACGTGCCGTGCTGGTCGGCCGGCGGGCGATGATGGAAGGGCGCTACCACGATGCCGCTGCTTCGTTTGCGGAAGCTGCGCTGATTGAGGAAACGGAAGACTTCAGCCGGTTCAGCGATCCGCCTGCATTCTGGTATCCCGTCCGCCGCGATCTCGCCCAGGCGCTTCTGGCTGCGGGAGACAAGGAAGGGGCGCTTCGCGAAGCGCGTGCGACGCTGAAAGTGCGTCCACGCGACCCAGTGGCCGAAGCACTTATCGCTCAGCTATCAGCCTAGGGTTGTGGCCTGGCTTATCTAGCGCTGCCGTTCTGGCCCAAGAACGGAAGAGCCTTTGGAGCACCTTCAGAAAGCGGCCATTCAGCTATCCACCCACGTCCTGCCATTGCTGAAGGCGTTTGTAGCACCCGAAAGCTGACGGTCTCCGTTGCGATAACGGACACTTCGCCGAAGCTCCTGTGATCGTCATCCGGGGAGGGCGAATGCCTCGCAGTGCAAAGCGTCAGCTCAGCGCGGTCTCACCATCAAAAGCCGCCGTTCCGCAAACAACCCGAAGTGGACATCGCCGTTGAACACTTTACGTCTTCAATATGGCCTCATGTATCATTGACAACAATGCGGCGCTGAAACCGTAAGCTCTTTCGAATTGACGCTTTTTTGACGGTAGCGCGCTTGACCGGGTTTGCACCCCCGCCCATCCATAGTTCCGAACTGCGGCGACACCTTTCGTCTCATCTTGCTCAAATCTTCGGGGGGAAATCGATGGGGCTCCGCATGCCGTTCGTCCGCGCATTTTTGGTGATTGCGCTGTTCGCACTCGTCTGCGTTCTGCCAGCGCAGTCAAGCACTGCGCAATCAGCCACGGAGCAGCCAACCCTCGACCTTGCCTCGCTCGAAAACTTCATCGATGGCTATGTTGCTGCAAAGACTGTCGATATGGAGCCGCCGGGCATGACGGTCGCAGTTGTCACCCCGCAAGGCACGATCACGCGCGGCTATGGCATGGCCAACATGGACACCGGCGAAGCGGTTACCGAAGACACGTTGTTTCGCATCGGTTCAATCTCCAAACTGCTTGTGTGGCTGTCGGTCCACATGTTGGTGGACGAGGGCAAGATCGATCTCGATGCCGATGTGAACACCTATCTCAAAGGCGTCGCGATCCCGGAAGCTTTCGGGCGTCCCGTTACCATGCGTGATCTGATGGCGCACCGTCCAGGATTCGAGGACAGCATCCGCTCGTTCTTTGCTCCCGACCGTAACATCACCCTGCGCGAAGCCGTGGCACGCGATATTCCGCGCCGCGTCGCGCCACCGGGCGAGCGGACCAGCTACTCCAATTCGGGCAGCGCCATCGCTGCGTTGGTGGTCGAGGATGTCTCGGGCACTGACTATTACGAGTTCGTTGGCACCCGCATTCTCGCTCCTGCCGGGCTCACGTCGACGACGCTGCATGATCCGGGCACCGGGCGCAATCCGGCCGCGCTCGACCGTCGCACAGCCGCGGCCCACAATCTGATGAACGGCATGGCAAAGGTCGCACCTTACTCTCCGGTCCGTCCGCATGAACCGGCCGGCGCGGTGTCGATGAGCGCCAAGGACGCAGCGCGCTTCATGCAATTGCTGCTGCGCGGCACCGCGCTCGACAACGGGGAGCGCCTGCTATCGGCGAAATCCTGGGCGCGGATCGCCACCAATGCCTTTCCCGATGCGGCGGGCGGTGACGACATGAGCTGGGGCTTCATGCTCAACGATGTCGATGGCGCGGCGACCATCGGGCATGGCGGCACGACCGCCTTTCGCAGTTGGCTGTTCATCGTCCCCGAAAGCGGCATCGGCGTCTTCGTCTCCTCCAACATGACCACCGCGCAGACCCGCGGCGAGGATTTGGCATGGTCAATCGTGCGGCGTATTGCTGGCACCGATGCCCTCGCCGCGTTCCGTGCGCGCAAAGGCGACGTCGCAGCGGCGCAGGAAGTCGCCGGTACCTACCTTAACAACCGCCGCCCCTTCTACGGCGTGTTTGCGCTGGACACGCTTGGATCGGAGAGCGAGGTCACCGCCGATGACGGCTTCATCGTGATGGACGGGGCCCGCTACGCGCCTGTCGGCGATGACGTTTGGGTGGCACTCAACGGCCTTCGCCTGCGCGTCGACCGGGGTGAGGACGGCACAATCGAACGGCTACACGGCGCGCTTGGTTCGGCCACCATGGAACGCGTCAGCCTGTGGGAATCGACCCTGCCACTACAGGCGGCGATCGCGCTGAGCGGCGTGTTCGCGATCATCACGCTGCTGGGCATGTGGTGGCGCATCGGACGCACCAACACGACCACCCCCTCAGGCCGCCGGGCGATGTGGATCGCGATGATCTCAGCGCTGCTGTGGCTGGCTTTCATGGGCGTAATCGTTGGATTCACAGTAGCCGCCCCGGGCCTTGACCCGGCTATGGTGGACAAGAACGGGTTTCCAGCCTTCTGGTTCACCCTGTTTCTGGCGACGCTGGTTGCCCTCGCGGTCCAGGCGGTGCTTCATGTGAGCGGACTCTATTGGGTATGGCGCGGCAGCGGTTGGGGCTGGTGGCGGCGGGTGCACTATACCTTGTTCGGGATTGTCTTCGCCTTCGCCTTGATCGGTTTTGCGCAGTTTGGCGCCATCGGGGCTACGCTGGACCTTTAGCAGACGAAGACGGGGTGGTTTCAGCATCGATTTTTCTGAGAGCGGAAGTTCTCAAATCCACCCATAAGCGGCCAAAGCCCAGGTCGCGACGCAATCCCGAAAGCGGCACGGCGGCTTTGCCTTCCTTCAAAAAAATTCTTGCCATGCGAGTTGTGACCCCGGACCAGAATTAGGCCCGAAGGAAACTCTATCCCGAAACCGGCCGATCCGCTAAATCGCGACGCGAGGTGGTTATGCGGATTGAAGCTCTGGATCATGTGCAACTTGCAATGCCAGTCGGCGAAGAAGAACTTGCGCGCCGCTTCTATTCGGGTCTGCTTGGAATACCGGAAGTTCCTAAACCGCCGCTCTTAGCGAAGCGTGGCGGATGCTGGTTTGAACGAGGTTCTTTGAAATTGCATCTGGGGGTGGACCTTGAATTTCGCCCTGCCTGTAAAGCCCACCCGGCATTCATCGTAACCGAATTGGCTTCATTGGTTGCAAGGCTGAAGGAAGGGGATGTCGCTGTCGACGAGGAAGAGCCGCTCCCTGGCTTTAATCGCTGTTACGTCTCTGACCCGTTTGGAAATCGAATTGAATTTCTAGAGCCGATTGCGATGCCTTTCGCAGGATAAGCCGCCATTCGCCTATCCACGCACAACCGGTAATGAGACGGGTCGATCCGCGAGCCTGAAAGCGGCATGTTGGCTTCAGCGGCAATCTAGAAAATTCCTACCATTCTGAAACCGACCCCCAAATCTGACCTTTCCGTTTGCCCTTTACATCGCGTGTAGTGGCACGGGAGTTCAAGCTGTTCTCCAGCTTAAGGTGCGCTTTTTCAGGACTTTGCACATCATGGTTGCTCAAACCGGGATCGCTGTCTCGAACTTCATCCTGCGATAGACGACATGGGTGGTCGACCGCGAGATCGCCGGATTTGTCAGAATCCGCGCGTTGATCCAGTCGTCATAGCTGATCATGTCGGGGAAATGCCCGATCAGGATGAAATCCTCGTCCCCGGTCACGGTATAGCATTGGGCAATTTCCTGCGTTCGGGCGATTTCCTGCTTGAACGCATCATAGGTTGCGCGACTCTCCTTGGCGAAGCGGATCGCGGTGATGACGGTGATCCCCACCCGCGCTGGATCGATCAGGCTCACATCGGCGAAGATGTAGCCATTCCTGCGCAGCCGCGTCACACGGCGGCGGGTGGCCGGTTCGGACAGGCCCACCGCTTCACCGAGATCAGCCATCGACTGGCGATTATTGAGCTGCAAGGCGGCGAGCAGTTTGCGGTCTAAAGCATCGAGCATGAGGCGTGCCTAACGCTTTTCGTCGCTAATGGGCAAATGATTGATCGATATCGATCATATGATATCCGAATTCGATCAGACGGCGCACCGGCGCGGCGCTAGTTTGTGGTGCATGAACCGATACACGATCCCCCTCGCCGCCGCGCTGCTGACGCTATCCGGAACCGCCCTAGCTGGCGAGCCCCCCTCAGCTGTCGTGCCGCTGTCACAGCTGCAAAAGGACGGCGATGTTCATCTGCTCAAAGGCGCGCCCTTCACTGGCACCGTGATCGACACCTATCCCGATGGCGCTCGCAAGGCGCGGTTTCAGGTGGTCGACGGCAAGGCGAATGGCGCTTGGGCCGAATGGTATCCTGATGGCGTGATCCGGTTCTACAGCGAATGGCGCGCCGGCAAGGGCGAAGGACCGTTCGTCTATTTCTACCCTAACGGCGAAATCAGCGAGCGCGTCACCGCGCACGCAGACCTCTGGGACGGGGTGGCCGAAGGCTGGCACCCGGATGGGACGAAGGCGTTCGAGCGGGTCTATCAGGCAGGCACCGCCCTATCGGACCAGCGGTTTCCCGCCGACGGGGAGGAGTAAGGCATGAAGGCCATCTGGCCTGCCTTGCTGACCGGCGCGGCGCTGGTCGCCATAATCCCGCTTTGTGCTGCTGCTGATCCATCACCGGCACGAGCGCCGGATGCGCTGCCGCTCCTATTCCTGCCCGAAGTGCTTGCCCCCGCCGGGCGGATCACGCTCACCCCCGGCTTTAGCCCGGATGGCGACACGATGTATTTCGCCCAGACCGAATGCACCCCGATCTGGGAATGCCCGCAGCGGCTCAAGCGGATCGAGCGCAAAGGCGATGGCTGGAGCGCCCCCGAACGCGTGCCGCTACCGCAGGATGCGCGGGTCGATTATCCCAGCGTCACGCCGGATGGGCGTTATCTGTTGTTCTCGTGGTCGGCCACCAGGCCCGAATATGCAGGCCGCGACATTGATGTGAACTTTGATTTGTGGCGGCTTGATCTCACCGATCCCGCAGCAACGCCTGAGCCGCTCGAAGGCCCCGATCTCAATCGCATCCGTGAAGGCGCAATCAAGAAACTCCGCTTCGTGAACAACGAGACTGCTCCGATCCTGACCACCGCAGGCGATCTGTATTTCTGGTCGGAGAGGCTCGATGGGATGGGTGATCGGGACGTTTATGTCGCACGGGCCGATGGCAGGGGAGCGTTTCAGCGCCCGGAACCGCTGCCAGCGCCGATCAATTCCGCAGGCTCCGATGACGGCGCGTGGGTCTCGCCCGATGGCAAGACCATGCTGATAACCTATTCCGACCGTGGGGGATGCGGGGGTAGTGACCTGTTCATCGCGCATCGCACAGGCGAGACTTGGACAGAGCCGGTCAACCTCGGCTGCACCATCAATTCGTCCGCCGATGAATATGCTGCGACGCTGATCCCTGGCACCCACACGCTGGTATTTGCCTCAACCCGGCCGTTCATAGACTCGACCGAGTATTCTGTTGCCTTATGGTCAGCAGAACTGCCGGAAAACGCGCGGTGATAGTCGGCGCGTGGGAGAGGCATAAAATCGCGTTGTGGCGAGTAGTGCCGGCGTAAGCCGCCATTCGCCTCCCCACCCATCTGCGGTCATGAGCGGGGACGATGGGCGATCCCGAAAGCGTTATGGCGGCTTCTGCGGAAACCAGAAGTTCGCTGTGATGAACTTGAACGACGGACTCTGGTCGAGAGCCGTCACGGCACAGGTCGGGCCGCTAGTCGCGGCTTTGCCCCGCTACTTGAAAATTCCTAGCATTCAGGAAGCGACCCGTTCCGGACATAAGCGACACCGCTGTGCTGCTTCACCCATGACGCCCTGGTTGCTGAGGAGCCTCCAAGATTTCGTTACTCTTTTCTCATTACGGGTGATGTGCGACCCGGCACGGATGGCATCCAATATTAAGATGCCCCTGGCAGGCGCCGCGGCTTTGCTCTTCGCTGGCGTTCTCGGCGCACAATCCGCACCTGTCCTGGCAGAACCGCCGGATTCCAGTACGGCCAATCTCGATGCGGTGCTGTGGATCCAGAAATCGCCCGAATATGCCTTGGTATCAGCCAGCCAGTGGCGTGCTCTTGCTGGACAGTTGCCGCGCCTGAAGCGCAGCGGCGAGGCATTGGTAGCAAGTGAAATCCCCGCCAATCAAGCGCGCTGATAGGCTTGGCTCGCCCGAATTGACGAACAATATGCGGTGCCGGGCGCGGTCGAAGCGCTGAACCAGGCTGCCAAGTTTGGCTTCCAGGTGTTCTATATTTCCAACCGCGAATGCCCCACGGCTACCGCGCCGCAAGCGTTTCCGCATCCGGACCGCCCGGCGCGCCAGAACACGATGGCAGTCTTGAAGCGTCTGGGGCTGACCGTCTTTTGCGCCCACGTCACACGTCGTGGCGCCCATCGAATAGTGCGACATCACCGTCTTGGACGAGGTTCGGCGTTTGCCTCATTACACCCCGTTCCTAAAGCTGAAGATGGGGCGTGTCTCGGGGAATAACTGCGCCATCGCCGCGCCGCACAAAACTTTCTGCTTTGTAAGAAGTCAGAATCGTTATATTATTCCAAAACTTGTGGTGATCAGTGCCGGCCTTGCGGGGAATAGGCAATTTTTGACGCCACCGGGGGGAGAGAGACATGGCACGCATTGTTTCGCGCACCTGCTGCGCGTGGAAGGCTTTGGCTATCGGCAGCGTCGGACTGGCTGGGTTAACCGCCCCCGCGCTGGCGCAAAATGTACAAACAGTCGACGAAGCGGACACGGCCAGCGCCGAAGCTGACAGCACCATCGTCGTCACCGGCAGTTTCATTCGCGGCAGTCAAACCGATGGGGCGATGCCGATCGATATTTTTACCGCCGAGGACCTCAGCCGACAGGGAATCAGCTCGCCGCTCGAATTCATCAAGCAGCTGCCGTCGGTCGGCGCGACGCTCGGAGATTCGAACCAGTATTCGACCCAGTCGCAAGGCTTTCAGGGGAACGGCTCGCTCAATCTGCGCGGCCTTGGACCGACCAGAACGCTTGTTCTGTTCAACGGACGCCGGACAATTCTGGCACCGGGTGACGGGTTTGCCGATACCAATCTCATTCCCATCTTCGCGCTGCAGAATATTGAAATCCTCAAGGACGGGGCGGCGGCGACTTATGGCTCCGATGCCATTGCCGGCGTGGCCAATTTCACCACCATGCGCGATCTGGATGGGGTGATCATCCAGGGCGATTTCGAAGCGATCAAGGGATCGGATGGCAACTGGACCACGTCCATCCTTGCCGGCAAGACTTTTGGCGCCATGAACATCATGGCCGGCTTTGGATGGCAACACAGGTCAACCTTGCCCAATTTCGAACGTGATTTCAGCCGCACGGCCTATGCCGATAATCCCTCGGGCTGGTCGGTTCTGGGCACGCCGGGACTATTTGCCGCGACCTATCTGAACAACGGGGTGCCGGCGACCAGTCTCGTCCGTGATGGTGGAACCACAGCCTGCCCGGCGGTTGGCGGACTGCTCGACACCCTAGGCGCCCTGCCGATTTGCCGCTTTAGTTTCATCCCCTGGAACAATATCATCGAAGAGGAAGACCGGTATCAGGGATATGTGCAGGCCGATATCGATCTGTCAAACCGGACCCAGGCACATATCGAATTGCTCTATGCCCAGACCGATCTGAACTCGCTTGGCTATTCACCGTCTTTCCCGCCCACCCAGGGCCCACGGGGTTCAGGTTCGGCAAATGCATTTACCGTCAGCCCGCTCAATCCCGGCGTCCCGGCATTTCTCGCGCAAAACGGTCTTTCGCCATCAACCGCAGCCCGGCCAATCGCCGCGATCACGGCGGTTCTGTGGCGACCGTTCGGATGGCTTGGCAATCCTGCTGATCCTGACCGCGGAAGCGGCAAAGGCAGTGCCAACAATCAGGCTTATCGAGCAGCGGCGGTCATCGACCATGAGTTCTCCGACAGCTTCCGCGCCCAGTTCGCCGCGACCTGGTGGCGGTCGGAGCGTCGCACGGCCGTGCCTGACATGGTCGGTTCGCGCCTACAGAATGCGCTGAACGGTTTTGGTGGGCCCAATTGCGATCGCACGTTGGACCAACCGGGGCGCAATGGTTGCGAGTGGTTCAATCCGTTCATCAACGCCGCCCAACCCGTGTCGATCCAGGGGCTGACCAATCCCAATTTCGTGCCCGGCGCGGAAAACAGCGTCGATCTGGTCAATTTCGTTCATGTGCGCAACGGTACATTTCAGGTTGAAGAGCAGGTGGTGTTCGACGCCATCTTCTCCGGCGAAACCGGTATCGACCTCGGCGGCGGCCCGATCGCCTATGCCTTTGGCGTGCAGCATCGCGGCAATGACTGGTCCACCAGACCGATCAATCCGGAGTCTGATCTCAACATCAACCCCTGCTTCATCGAAGGCGATCGTTCCTGTGTTGGCACGCCGATTGAAGGCGTAGGTTCGTTCATTTTTCTGGGAGGCACCCGCGCCGAAACGCAGGAGCAGAGCGTCAATGCGGTCTTTGCCGAAGTGCAGGTACCGATCACGGAACGGTTGGAAATCACCGGTGCCGCGCGGCTTGAGGATTATGGAGGCTCGGTCGGTTCCACCTTCAACCCCAAAGGCACGATCCGCTGGGAGCCGATGGACTGGCTGGTGCTGCGCGGCTCGGTCGGCACGACCTTCCGTGCCCCGCTCGCCAATCAGGTCGCCAACAATCAGATTACCACGCTGGCTGGCATTCAGGCGGCGGCCAACAATTTCAAGTCCGTCGATATCTTCGGCAACCCGAATGACCTCGGGCCGGAAACCGCTTTTACCTACAATATCGGAGCGGTTGTCCAAGCATCGGGTTTCAGCGTTTCGGCCGACTACTGGAGCATCAAGGTTTCCGACCGGATCACAACCACACCAGCGCAGGCAATTGCCAGCAGCGTGGTCGCCAGTTCGACGGCGCTTGCCAATTGCAGCAGCGTGCTCGCCGATCTGATCACCTTCCAGGGCGGCTGCGTACAGGGGACAACCCGCGGCATCGACATCAGCCGGGTGCGCACCGATTGGGTCAACGGGCCGGGACTTACCACGAGCGGCATCGATCTGACGTTCGATTATCAGACCGAACTGCTGGGCGGCGAACTCAATATCGGGGCGCAAGGCAGCTTCGTGCTGGATTACACTTTCGAAGATTTCATCTTTCGTGACCTGCTGGTGCAGCCGAGCTACCAGGCCAAGGGCTTCACCAACTATTTCCGCGACCCTCTCACCATCTCGCCATTCCGCGGCAATGGCTGGATCAACTTCAACATCAGCGGTTTCAACGCACGGTATCAGGCGCTGTATGTTGCTGGCGTTGACGATGATCGGTGCATCGGGATCGATCCGTGCTTTGCGACAAACTTCGGGCCAACCAATTTCGGACGCGAGGTCGACAGTTTTACACAGCACGACCTTCACTTCCAATATGACCTGCCGTTCGCAGCGGTGAAGGCCCAACTGCAATTCTCGATCGAAAATGTGACCGATGCCGATCCGCCTGCTGCGCGGCTGGAACCGTCTTACGATCCCTTCATCGGAAACCCTTTTGGCCGGGTTTTCAGGGTGGGAACCCGATTGCAGTTTTGAAGGCCAACAGGCTGGGCGCCGGCGGTTCGCTTCTGTCAAGACAGTCATGCGGCTGACTTGTACGCCAGAACTGGAGCCGAAAACGGCCGGCGCCCTCGTTACTATCTACAGGGATTTCTTTATTGGGGATTCAATGGCCTGCCGTTTCGGTCTGCGTTCCAAGCGGGACATGGCGCACGAAGAACACCAATATCACAGCCAGCGCCGTCAAACCGCCAATCATCAGCCAAGCCTCATTGATGGCCTCGACCAACGCATATTTCTCGACCAGCGGACGTATCATCTCTTGCGTAAACTCGTCGGGGGGCGTCCCGATCTGTTCGACGAAGGCATCACGCGGAATGCCGATCCTGACCGCTGTGGCGACGTCGCCGGCCTGTAACCGCACGGCGATGTCTGTCCCATAGGATGCCGCGCGGCTGAAAATGATTGTGTCGATCAATGCAAGACCGATAGCCCCGCCAAGGTTGCGCATCAGATTGAACAATCCACTGCCGTCAGCCACCAATTCAGGCGACAACCGGCCCAGCGCCATGCGTGTTGGCGGCAGCAGACAAAACATGATGGCCACACCGCGCACCACCTGTGGCCAGAACATTTCGGCAAAATCGGTATCCGCCGTTTGCGAGGTGCTCATAAGCAGACCAATCGCGAATAGCATGAAGCCGAACACCGTGAGTGTGCGGGCACCGACCCGTTGCTCAAGATACACAGCGACAGGCGCACTCAGCAGCTGGGCTACCCCTGTGACGAGCATGATCTCGCCAATCCGAAGCGCATTGTGTTCGCGCACCAGCCCCAGAAAGAACGGCATGAGATAGGTCGAGCCAAACAGGCCTGCGCCCAGAATAAAACTGAGCGCGCAGCCAAGCGCAAAATTGCGGTCCCGGAAGCAGCGCAATTCAACCAGCGGATCGGACGATCGAATGGTGCGCCAGATGAACCAGCCCGAACACACCACAAACCCCAGCAAGAGCGCTGCCACCATCGGCGAAAGCCAGCCGATCGTCGGCGCATCTTTCAGGCCGATCTGAAGCGCAGTGAGCCCGACCGCCAGCAGGGTGAGTGCCAGAGCGTCCACTGAACGGGCTGATCGCTTGTTGCTTATCGGTCCCCGAAGAGTGACGGCCGCGCCAATCGCGACTAGAATACCCGGCACGATGTTGATGCGAAACAGCCAGTGCCACGAATAGGTTTCCGTGATCCAGCCACCGACGATCGGCCCAACGGTGGGGGCAAAAACGGCGAGCACCCCTGCAAACGTCGTCGCAATCCCTTGCAGCCGCTGCGGAAACAGCAAGAATACTGCAGAGAACACCGCCGGGATAAGCGTGCCCCCGGCAAATCCCTGGATGATGCGCCATCCGATCAGCGCGGCGAACGTTTCGCTTTCCGAACACCCGATCGATGCCACGGTGAACACCGACACGGCACAGACGAACAGCCACCGCATTCCCAAGCGCGCGGTGAGAAAGCCGGTGAGTGGGATCGCAACAATCTCGGCGGTCAGATAGGCCGTCTGGATCCAGATCATCTGGTCTGTGCCAATGTCGAGCGCGCTTTGGATCGTCGGCAGCGACGTCGCCACGATCTGGATGTCGAGGATCGCCATGAACATGCCGATGCACATGAAGACAAAGCCAGCCCAGGTTCGTATGGTTGCTTGAGGCATCTCGGTTGCGTTCATGGCATAGCGGTTAAACCAAGAGAGGGTTCGCAAGAAAGGGAAACGTGTCCCAGAAGGAAAAATCAACCAATCCGGCCTCACGGGAACAGCGCCGTCACGAACCAGCTTTGCTCACACACAAATCCACACCCCGGCCAAACGGCCGATCGAAGGCTTCATTCATGATACCCGTCAGCATCCACGCGCTTGCCACTGCTACCCCTCCGCATATTCTCGACCAGGCAACCGGAGCGATGGTGGCCGAACAGTTGCTCGGCGATGCTTTTGAGGATTTTTCACGGTTGCGTTCGATCTATGGCAACGCTGGCATCGAGTTTCGCCAACTGGCTCGTCCGGTCGAATGGTACAAGCAATCACGCAGCATGGTGGAACGCACTGCGGTTTATCTCGAAGTGGCGCTCGACCTGTTTGTTGAAGCGGCGCAAAAAGCCTTGGATGACGCAGGCATCGCAGCGTCCGACGTGGACGCAATTGTCACCGTATCGTCCACCGGCATCGCCACACCCAGTCTTGAGGCGCGCGCGATGGCCCGGATGGGGTTCCGCGACAACGTTGGCAGAGTGCCCGTGTTCGGCCTAGGCTGCGCTGGCGGAGTCACCGGGCTTGGACTGGCTGCGAAGCTGGCAAGGGTGGATCAGGGCGCTACTGTGCTGTTTGTCACGGTGGAGTTATGCAGTTTGGCGTTGCGCACGGAAAATGTCGGCAAGGCGGACATCGTCTCGACCGCTCTGTTTGGTGACGGCGCGGCGGCTTGTGTGATCCGACCCGGCGACGAAGGATTTGCGGTCATCATCGGCAGCGCCGAAAGGACCTGGCCCGACACGCTCGACATCATGGGTTGGCAGATGGAGCCAGCCGGATTGGGTGTCGTTCTGAACCGGGCCATTCCGACGTTTGCGCGAAAGGAATTCCGCGGCGCGGTCGAAGCCATGTTGGCACCGCTGGGCTTGCAGATCGGCGATGTGGACCGGTTCATCTGCCATCCCGGCGGCGCAAAGGTGGTTGATGCGATCGAAACGGCGCTTTCGCTTCCGCTAGGCGCGCTCAATGATGAGCGCGAAGTGCTGCGGTTGCACGGCAACATGTCCGCCCCCACCGCCCTGTTTGTTCTGGACCGTGCGCGCAAGACCGGGCTGCCGCCACTCTCGGTCATGACCGCTCTGGGGCCCGGGTTCACGGCGAGTTCGGTTACTTTGCGGAGCGCAGCATGACCTTGCCAATCGCGATCATGATTTTTGTGACGCTGCAAAGAGCGTCGGAACTGGTCATCGCGCAGATCAACACCAAAGCGCTCATCGCGAACGGCGCTGTTGAACACGGCCGATCGCATTATCCGGTCATGGTGTTGATGCATGCATCCTGGTTGGCAGCGCTGTGGGCGATGGCCCCGGGCAAGCCCGTCATCATGCCGCTGCTGGCCGTATTTGCGGCGCTTCAGCTCTTTCGCATTTGGGTGCTCGCAACGTTGGGACGGCGCTGGACCACCCGGATCATCGTTCCGCAGAACGAACCGCTGGTGGTGCGCGGCCCATTCCGGTTCATGCGCCATCCGAACTATTTTGTCGTGATCGCCGAGATTGCGGTGCTGCCTTTGATGTTTGGCCTGATCTGGGTGGCGCTCATCTACTCGGCGCTCAATGCTGCGATGTTATGGGTTCGGATCCGCGCGGAAAATGCGGCCTATGCGAACCAGAGATCCTAGTTCAAGTTTTGCCTGCGTCTTCGCGTTCGGCCTTTATCCTCAGCATGGCCGCCTTGCACGTCGGCGATGTCTTTTCGATATTCTTGATCATGCAGGCTTCCACGCGCTTGCGGCTCAGTGCCTTCATCTCCGCCGGGCACAGAACGCGCGCCTCTTTTGCGCAAGCCTTCTTGCCAGGGTCAGGGGCGGCAATCGCAGTTCCCGTCACGCCCATCATCATGAAAATCGCGCTGATCCCCAGGGCAAATTTGCTGATCCGTTTCTGCGTCATGCGATGCGTTTCCCGTTTATTATCGATTTCCCGGCCCTTTGATGGTGGTTAGAGGTTGAATGATCGGTGAATGTTCGGGGCGCCGGAATGTGCCGATTGCCTTGCGACAATCAATGACCGGCCATCCATAGCAGTCCTCTGGGGCCGAGAACCTCATTTGAGGCAAGCGCCGCCGGATGCGCAGGCCAATCGACTCCCATATGGCCGTTTCGCAAGCGTGCAACTCACCACGTTCGCCGGTGGATGAAACGCCGCAGCTTTGATCCAAACTGCATATTTCAAAACGGCCTGTGCTGCAGCATAGAAGCGGTGATGATTTCGTTCGAGCCCATGAGCATTTCGCTGTCGATTTGCGCCGTGCAGGGCCTGGTGCTGGCAGTCCTGCTGTGGCGTGGGGCGATTAACCGCGCGGCGATGCGGCGGCAGCGCCGAAGGGCCGACTGCGAAGCGCATTTTCCTGCTGAAACTGCCTGCCAGCGGCATCAAGGTACGCGCTCCCGAAGCCTGGAGCCGCAATGGCATCGCCAGCTTCGCTCCGGGCAAGGGCGTTGCGGTCGATCAATTGGTTGTGCCAACTCTGGCCGATTTCGAAGCCGGGCGCGACCGTGCGGTCGCGCCCGGTTGCGGTGGCTCAGAGCCTGTTGACCGCGACCACCGATAATGCAGCAGTGACCGCCAAGGTGCTGGCGGGCGATTGGACCGGCACGCTCAACTATCGCGATTATCGTGACGACACCTGCGAAACCTTGCCCACCCTGATTCAAAGCGACGGCGCGATGCTCGCATGGACGTTCGACGATGGCCCCGGCAAGACGGTCCGTTCATCGGAGGCCTGGTCCTTCGACGCTTCGGGGCAAACGCTCACCATCACCAGCGGCCGCAACGTTCCGGATCAATGGCGCGTGGTTGAATCGCACACCTCGGCCGATGGTGATTCTGTCACCATCGTGCTCAACGGCGAGAGCCTCGAAAACGGCCGCACCGTGAACGCACGCAAGATCCTCACGCGCGATGGCAATCGGTTACTGATCACCAAGCAGACGCGCGTGGCGGGCGAACCGTTCCTTATGCGCCAAAGCTAAGAATTGCGAAGATAGAGCCCTGATGCTGCCAGCCGGCCCTGCCCTTTTTATCCAACACGCGCTTGCGGAAAAACCCAGCCAACCGTCAATAATCGCGGAGATTATGGACGGTTGGCAAGGGAACGGATTGCACCCGGATCCGTGCCGCGCAATTGTCGCGGCGCGATCCTCATCTCACACACGTCATTGCCCCCCCGGCGGGCGGGTAATCACGTCACCGGAGCGAGTTGAGCGGCACCCAGAATGCGATCGCCGGTCGGCTGCGCACTGGGTTCTTCCGCCGCCACTTCAAGCGAGATTGCAATCGAACTTCCAGCGGCAATATCCGCGCGCATCTGTTCGGTCAGCTCCACGACAAATACCGAACCGCTGATGCCCTGCCCCAAAGAACGCGGCGTTCCGTCCGGACCGATAACCCACAATTCCGGTACCAGATTTTGCTCAACAATCGATGCAATCCGAGCGGTCAGGCGTCCGCCCTCGCCCTCATAAAGCACGGTAAGCACGGGTGCACCGTCGGCCCGGCTCACCTGCGCGACCCGAATGTCGGACGCGGCAGTTACCGTCTGCGCTTCAGCAAGGGCGAGCCTTTTGCCAAGTTCCCGCACCCGGCCCTGTTCGCTAGAGTAAAGACCTGCCAAGACCACAGCGGCAATAGACGCCGCCATCGTGGCCAATCGCCACCCGGTCGCCGAACGGCGCGGTCTAGACGGCGCGCCTGTATCATTGGCGGGCAAGGGCAAAACATGCGCGCCGGGCTTTACAGGGAATCCGGCTTCCATCCGGCGCCACAAATCATCGGCAGACCAGTCTGTGTCGACAGGCGCGGTGCTGGCCCAGTCATGGCCGATCGCTTCCCAACGCACCACACGCGCAGAAAAATCCTGATCCGTGGCGATCCGCGCTTCCGCCGCAGCGTGCGCTTCGGCGTCCAGCAATCCCAGCGCGTATTCGGCTGCCAGCATCTCCGGATCGTTCGGGGTGTCAGGGTCGTCAATCATGGATCATTCTTTCGCGCATGATACGAAGTCCCCTGCGGATTCGCGTCTTAACTGTGCCAAGCGGTAAGCCTGTTTCCTTTGCCACTTCGGAATAGGTCATTCCGCGTAGATAGGCGCTGCGGATAAGGTTGGCATCGGCTGATGCCAAATTGTCCACCTGCTGCCTGATATTGTCCGATTGTTCGACTCGGATGAGCATTTCTTCTGCAGTTTCACTTTCGTCAGCGATGAAGATAAGTTCGTCATCACCGGACGTTGGCCGACGCTTTTGCGCTCTGATCCAGTCGATTGCGCTGTTACGGGCAATTCTGGTCAGCCACGCCATTGGCGCACCCTTGGTGTAGTCGTAACTGGCCGCCCGATTCCACGCTTTCAAGTAGACTTCATGCACTACGTCTTCGCTGGCTTCCCGGTTTTGAATGAAGCTGAAGCACAGTGAATAAAGCTCGCGTGACGTTCGGACGTAAAGGCGATGCATTGCTTCTTTGTCACCCTCTGCCATCGCCAGAAGGATCTGAGTAAGCTCACCATTATATAGGTCGCTGGCCATGCCCGCCGTCAATCTCCCGCTTCAGCCGGCTGCAACCTATGAAGGCAGCAGCAATCAAGGCAAGTTATTAAAAAATATTTCAATCCGACCAAAACCGACCCCGGTCCCTGGGCGTAAGGCTTAGGCGCAGAAACGTGCGCAGCCGTATTATTGATGCATTGCGCGAGGAGAATTCGGGTGAAATTGAGACACGCACTGCCCATGTCAGCCGGGGTCATAATGGCGCTGGCAGGGGGGGCTTTCTACTTCGCGGGCGCCGGTCTGACCGCCGCTGACCACCTTGACCCTCCCGGACGGACAAATCCAGCCAACGACGCCACGCCGGACAAGGCGGCCGACATTGCCGACGTGTTCGCATGGCACACCGCGACCGATGTCAACCTTGTGCTGACCTTTGCCGGTCCACAGGCTGCCAACCTTCCGGCCGTCTATGATCCCAACGTGCTTTACACAATCAACGTATCAAACGCTTCGCCGCGTACGACACCCAACATTCCTATCGAAATTCGTTTCGGCCAAGGCGCTGGCAGCAACAATTTCGGCGTGCAGGTCAGAGGCCTGCCGGGCGTAACCGGCGCCATCGAAGGGGCCGTGGAGAGCGATCTCAGCAAGGATGGCGTGCGTGTGCGGGCCGGGCTGTTCGATGATCCGTTCTTTTTCGACCTTCAGGGCTTCCGCGACACGCTTTCCACCGGAACCTTGAGTTTCAACAACCAGCGCGATTTCTTCGCCGGCCAGAACCTGACCGCAATTGTCATCTCGATCCCACGTAGCCGGATCGAAAATGGCGCCAATTTGGTGGACGTATGGGCCACCACCGCCCGTTTCGGAGGCCAATTGTAATGACACGCACATATTCCAGCGCATTCCGCCGGGTCTTGGTAACGGCGCCCCTGATTGCTGCCGCAGGTCTGTTGACGGCCTGTTTTGACGGCGATGACGCAAACCAACCCCCCGATGTTGGCGTGGTGCCGACACCCTCCCCATCGCCCAGCCCGGTCGGCTTCGATGTGGGACCTTGCCTCAATCAGGTTATCCCCGGCACCGGCGGCGTGACTGTGGCGGGCGCAGTGGTACCCGATACGCTAACGCTCAACCTTGGTGCCAATGCCGGCTTCCCCAATGGCCGATTGCTCGCCGATCCGGTAATCGATGTGACCCTTGCGGTGATTTTCCTCGATCTTAGCCGCAACGGTGCCGGGACATTGGCTGGTCTGCCGTTGAACCCGCCGCGCAATGACGTCGCGTTCCCCGCGGGTTTCCCGTTCCTGGCGCCGGCACAAGGCACACAAATCATGACCTCACCGGGTTCAGGCTTCGCCTTCCGGACCAATGATGCCAACGCCTACACGCGCGTCGATCGCATGGGGATGCCAGCGGTTTCGACCGTGCTGATCGGCTCAGGCCTGAAAAACAATTATAACGACGTATCGCCAGCCAATGATGTCGCTGGCGACTTCGTACCGGAATTGACCGCGCAGCTGACGGGGCTGACCAACGCGCTCGCGGATGATCTGGTTGGGGCCGGGCTCACGCCCTGCGCTCGCGCCAACTGAAGCCACTACCGGGCAGGCCTGCTTTGAGAGGGCCTGCCCGGTCCACATGAATGCAGGAAGGACGCCATGACCAGACTGCTCCGGTGGCCGCTGTTCTCATTGCTGGCAGTTGTGTGTCTGTCGCTTTTGCAATGGGCGATGCAGCGTAGCGACAGCCACCCTGCACCGGCTTTCGCCATGGAACGGCCCGCTTACGGCCCGGCGACCTATGGTGATCTCGTTGCGGTGTCGAACCAACGCCTTGCGCTTTCGCTCGACCGGATCAAACGGACACCGGACGAATGGCTCCCGCATGCTGGCGCAGGTGCCGCGGCGCTTTCGCTGTTCCGCCTGACAGGCCAGATTGCCTATCTCGACATGGCGGACGCGCAGGTCGCTGAAGTGCGCAATCTGGCACCGATGCCGTCAGGCGTACCGGAGTTGCGGGCCGAGCTTTACCTGGCCCAGCACGATCTGGCAGGTGCGGCGCGGGAACTCGACATTTTATCGCGCGGCAGTGTCCCACCGGACACTCAGACTGTGTCGGAAGCGGCCGCCATGCGCGGCGATCTGGCACTTTACACGGGCAATCATGACGAGGCTGCCCGCCTCTACCGAGAGGCAGCGCAGATCGACTCACATATCAGCGTGGCGTTGCGCATCGCCAACCTGCAACGCGTCTCAGGCGCGTTCGATGACGCCATCGCCACGCTGGCCAGCGCCACCCAAACCGATAAGCACACCCCCGTGGTTCTGTCAGGTATCGCGCTGCAAACCGGCATGATCGCAAGCGCCCGCGGTGATTATGTCACAGCGAACGACTGGTACGATCGCGCCGAAACGTTGTTTCCCGGCCATTGGGTCACCGCGCTTTATCGCGCTGAGGGGCGGCTCGCCAACGGCCAGACGCAAAGCGCCATCAAGGATCTCGAAAAGCTGGCGCGAGAACACGCCCGGCCCGAGGCCATGGATATGCTGGCACTGGTGTGGCGCGTTCAAGGTGACATTGCCCGCAGCCAGATCTGGGCGAAAAAGGCCGGGGAAATCTGGAGAACATGGGCAGGCAGATATCCCGCAGCCTTCGCAGCCCACGCCGCCGAACATGAATTGGTGTTCGGCGAAGTCACGCAGGCTTTGCGGCTGGCTCAGATCAACGCTAAGGCCCGCCCTTACGGCGAAGCCCGGCTGTTGCTCGCGCGGGCGCTGATTGCGAATGACCGGCCGCGTGCCGCGCTGAGGGAGATCGGCTTGGCTGAACAATCCGGTTGGCGTTCCGCACAGATGTTTGCCATCAAGGCGCAGGCCCTGACGATCCTGGGGGAAACCGACGCGGCGACCGCCGCGACCGACACAGCCTGGTCCATCAATCCGAAGATCAATGACCCAGTAACGAGGCTGATATGGCTCGCACACGGCTGATTAGGATTGTCATGGCATGGCTGATCGCTGTCACCGCGCTGACGGCCACAGCGCGCGCGCATCAGGCCCCAAACAGCGAGGCCTATCTCGATTTTCAGGCCGACCATGTCGAACTGGAGGTCGTTATTCCGGCAGCGGAATATGCCTATGCCAGCGGTCACCGCGTCGGACAGGATGACGCAGCCCACGCACAGGCGCAGCGTTATCTTGCTGACACCATCGCGGCGAACGGCGGCGGCGGGCTGTGGCGGACGCAGGTGGAACGCCTGGCATTCATCACGCAAGATGGCAGCCAGGATCTCATCGCAACGCTTTCCTTGACGCCGCAAGATCCGGCCGATCTGCGTGACTTCACGCTGAATTGGCGCGCGGTCATCGGCGCAGTGCCCGACCATTTCGTGCTCGTTATGCTGCGGCGCGATCCGGCGACGAAACTGGGCGATGAACCCGATGTCATCGGCACCCTGCGTGCAAATCGCACAGCATTGGCGATCCAGCGCGGCGCGGCGCATCCGTGGATGCCGTTTGCCAACGCGGTCAGCCTGGGCGCGGGCCATATTCTGGGAGGCGTCGATCATCTGGCATTCCTGCTCGCCCTGTTGCTTCCCTTGCCGCTGATAGCGCGGGGCGCACGCTGGCGCGAAGCGCGGGGGGGCAGACCGACCATCCGCTCAGCGGCGATCCTGATCTCGGGCTTCACGCTGGGGCACAGCGCCACACTGCTCGCGGCATCGCTGGGCGGGTTGACCCTGCCCGGCACGCTGGTTGAAATATTGATCGCGCTTTCGGTCCTGATTGCCGCGATCCACGCGATCCGCCCGATTTTCCCGCAGCGTGAGGCCTTGTTTGCCACGCTTTTTGGGCTGGTTCACGGCCTCGGCTTTGCGGGATATCTCAGTTCCACCGATTTATCGGTAGCCCGCAATATCGGCACCCTGATCGGATTCAATTTCGGGATCGAGCTGGTCCAGATCGCCATTGCGCTGGCCATCGTCCCGGCTCTCGTCACCATTGCTGCCACACGGGCCTACCACTGGCTGCGCAGTGGGCTGGCATTGTTGTGCGCCGTTATCGCAGCGATCTGGGTGGTGGATCGCTATTTTGGCCTTGCCGAGACTTTCGTCACCCTTTTCGAGGCGGTGGTTGAAACCGGCATGATACTGGTGTTCTTCGGCGTGCTTACCGCCGGAGTGATCGTGATCGCCCGCCGTACGATCGCAGACAGACCCCGCCTGGTCTGATCCCTCCTCCCCTGCATCCTACAGAAGATACTTCATGTCTGAAAATGCTCCGTCGCCACTGCCCCGGACGCTGCCGATCTGGCTTGCGGGGATCGCCGCCAGCTGTTTTGCTTCCACTGTGGCCGCACAGTCAGTGCCTCCCATCGAAACGGAGCCGGCGAGCCGTGAAAGCGACGCAGCAACCGAACCCCAGCAGATCGTGGTTTACGGCCGCGCGCTGGATGAAATCGGCATTGCACGGTCGGGATCGCAAGGAACGGTCGGCTATGCAGATTTCGACGCCATCCCCATCTCACGGGTCGGTGAGTTGCTGGAAAATGTCCCCGGCCTGATTGCCACGCAGCATTCCGGCAGCGGCAAGGCCAACCAGTTTTTCCTGCGCGGTTTCAACCTCGATCACGGCACCGACTTTGCGGGATTTGTCGATGGTGTCCCCATCAACATGCGTTCGCACGGCCACGGGCAGGGTTATCTTGATTTCAATTTTCTGATCCCCGAAGCGGTTGAGCGGATCGACTTTCGCAAAGGCCCCTATTTTGCTGATGTCGGAGATTTCAGCGCAGCCGGCACCGCCGCCTTCACAACCGCCGACACTTTGCGCCCCTTTGCCGACGTGCAGGTGGGCGAGTTCGGCTTTGTTCGGGGCGTTGCGGGCGGGAGTTCCGAACTTGGTAGCGGCGATCTGCTGATCGTGGGCGATGCGCAATTTTACGACGGGCCTTGGGTTCTTGCCGAAGATCTTAAGCGATTTTCGGGTTTGGTGAAGTATTCCTTCGGCGGTGAGAACAGCCGCTTTTCCCTACAGCTTAACGCCTATGACGCGCGGTGGACATCGACCGATCAGGTGCCCGAACGTGCCATCGCCAGCGGGCTGATCGACAGGTTCGGCAATGTCGACGACGACCTTGGCGGAAGTACGACGCGCCTTGGCGCAGTTGTGGGCGGGGCGGTCGGCGACACCACCTTTTCAGCCTATGCCACACGATACGAATTCGAGCTGGTGTCCAACTTCACCTATTTCCTCGAAGATCCTGTACGCGGTGACGAATTCTTGCAGCGTGACGAACGCTGGGTGCTTGGTGGCGCTGTCGCGCACCGGTTTGAGCGTGGACCATTAGCCGTGAACCTTGGTGCTGATCTGCGGCACGACGCGATTGGCGAGGTCGGCCTGTTCGGCAGCGTCGATGCAGTCGCGGTCGATACCGTGCGGCGCGATGCGATCGACCAGACCGGGATTGGGCTCTACGTCGATAGCCAGATCACAATCGCACCCCGTTTGCGCGGCTTTGCCGGCCTCAGATTTGACTACCAGACAGTCGACGTGCGCTCCGATCTCGCTGCCAATTCGGGCAACGCTGATGACGATCTGTTCGCCCCCAAGTTCGGTCTGGCATGGCAGGCCGGAAAAGGAATCGAACTATACGCCAATTACGGCCAGTCCTTTCACTCCAACGATGCGCGCGGCGCCACTATCGCTTTTGACCCGGTGAGCGGCAATGCGGCGGAGCGGGTGCCCCTGCTGGTCCGGGCCGAGGGGGCAGAGCTGGGCGCACGACTGGAAACGGCAACAATCGATGCGTCATTGATCGGCTTCTGGCTCGAACTCGATTCCGAATTGGTCTTCATCGGCGATGGCGGTGCAACCGAGCCGAATGACGGATCGCGGCGCTATGGGGTCGAGGCCAACGTGTTCTGGCGCCCCATTCCCACCGTGGTGATCGATGTCGCCTATGCTTACACCGATGCCAAGTTCGTAGGACCGGGTGCCGGGGCCAACGCCATTCCCGGCGCGGTTCCCGAGGTGATTGCCGCCGGGATCGCAGTCAGCCCCGTGCCCGAGCTCACAGTCACCGCGCGCCTTCGCCATTTCGGCAGGGCGCCGTTGATCGAAGACCGCTCGGTCCGTTCCGACCCAACGACATTGGTCAATCTGGCAGGCTATTACGATCTGGGGCCGCTGCGCCTTGGTATCGAGGTGTTCAACCTGTTCGACACCCGCGATGCCGACATCACCTATTTCTACGAATCCCGGCTCCCTGGCGAAGCGAGCGGAGTGGAAGATCGGCATTTTCATCCGGTTGAACCGCGGCAGGTCCGCGCAAGCTTGCGGGTCAGTTTTTAAGCCTGGCCGGACCGATCCCTTGAGCTGGTGTTTGAATGACACGCCGAAAATTGGCGTGAGGCGCGCAGCCTGATCGGCGCAGTCATTTGCCGCCCTTCGGCATCTGTGACGCGACATGTCAAAGCCAATCAGCTGTCGGAACATTCGCGCAAAGTTTGCGACCCCGGGGACTGCCGGTGCGCTTGCAGGTTTGGGTGCGCCGCGTCTCGCAGCGGAATTGGGCGCAAGGTCTGCAATGGCGTCCAGCAGCATTTCGATTTGCACCCCGGCGATCGCGTAAAACACCAGTTTGGCGTCCCTGCGAGTTTCGACCAGTCCTGCCTTGCGCAGCCCGGCGAGTTGCCGGGACAGTCCCAGCTGCGCGATGCCGATGACGTGCTCGATCTCGCCAACTTCGATCCTGCCGCTGTTCGCCTATGCCGTATTCGGTAAGAGCCGCACATTGTCGGTCGGCCCCGTCGCGGTGGTCTCGCTGATGACGGCGAGCGCAGCGGGCGCGGTCGCTGCGCCGGGATCCGCAGAATACTGGGAAGCGGCGATCACGCTCGCCGCGCTGTCGGGCGTGATGCTGGTGGTGCTGGGGCTGCTGGGGCTGCTGCGGCTGGGGATGAGCCCGCGCGCGGCTGAGATGAGCGCCAAGGCTGGACCGGTGGACGCGCGCGGGCTGATCTCAGTCTCGTCTTCCTCACTTTTGCAGTGCTCGCCTGAGGCGTTCGAAACCATCAAGCCCTGACTGCGGATGGTCGATATCATCTGAGCCGGTGGTGCTGAACGCCTGTCTTTGTGCCGCCTTCTTGTTTGCGGCGCGAATGATGGGTTGCGTTTGACAATCCTTTCGCGCCCTCGCAGTCTGCGCACAGAGCCACGCTCTTCAAGGGGATCATCAATGCAAGCGCAAATACTCGCGCCCGCCGCCGTGCTGGTGGTGTGGTCGGTCATCATGCTGTTCTGGATGGCCGGCGTGCGCCTGCCCGCGCTCAAGAAAGCTGGGATCGATCTTGGCGCACGGCCCGGTGGCCGCGGACAGGATCTGGAAGGTCAGGTTGAACCGCGCATCAACTGGCCTGCGCACAATTATGCGCACCTTATGGAGCAACCGACGGTCTTCTATGCAGCGGTTGTGATCCTGGCGATCATGGGAGCGGGTGCTGGCGACGTGCTGGCGGCGTGGGCCTATGTTGGCTTGCGGATCATCCATTCGATTTGGCAATCCACCGTCAACAAGGTGCCAATGCGCTTCGTGCTGTTCATCGTCTCGACCTTCGCGCTGCTGTTTCTGGGCGTGCGCGCCGTGATGGCGACCGTGCTGGCCGACCCTTCCGCTCTGCCTGCTTGAGGAGACACGACAATGATCGGCACCAGCATTCTTCAGCCCGTGGTGGCGCTGTTAGCCTGGACGATGGTGATGTGGGTATGGATGTATGCCACGCGCATTCCGGCAATGAACAAAGCCGGGATTGATGCCAGGAACCTCGTCGGTAGCGATGGCGCAAGTCTGAGAGCCAAACTGCCCGACACAGTCAGTTGGAAAGCGGATAATTACAACCATTTGCACGAAGCACCTACAGTGTTTTATGCGGTTGCGATCGTGCTTGCGATCATCGGACAGGGTGATGGTTTTAACAGCATGCTCGCCTGGGCCTATGTGGTCCTGCGGGTGGCACACAGCATCGTTCAGGCAACAATCAACCGCGTAATCGTGCGATTTGCGTTGTATGCGCTGTCGTCGCTGATGTTGATGGCGCTCATCCTGCACGCCGCGCTGGCGGTATTCTGAAACCGGCAGCGGCGGAGGGTTTACTCCGCCGCTTCGGCTTCCTGCACGGCATATTCGCGTTCGGCGAGGAACCGCTCCCCGTCGAGAGCAGCCATGCACCCCATGCCGGCCGCTGTCACAGCCTGCCGGTAGACATGATCGGTCACATCACCGGCCGCGAACACGCCGGGGATCACGGTCTTGGGAGTGCCAGGGTCGGTCAGCAGATAGCCGTTCTCGTCCATCGGTAGCTTGTCCACAAACAGCGACGTCGCCGGCGCGTGGCCGATAGCAACGAAAGCGCCGTCTACTTCCAACGTCGACGCCTCGCCCGTCACCGTGTCGGTCAACGCAAGGTGGTGGAGCATACCGTTTGCGCCCGCTTCGAAGCTGTCGACCGCCTTATTCCACACCACGGAGATCTTGGGGTTGGCGAAAAGCCGTTCCTGCAGGATCTTTTCCGCACGGAGGCTGTCGCGGCGATGGATCAGAGTAACGTTGTCGGAATGATTGGTGAGGTAAAGCGCCTCTTCAACCGCCGTGTTGCCTCCTCCGATCACGGCCACCGTCTTGCCGCGATAGAAAAACCCGTCACAGGTTGCACAGGCGCTAACGCCCTTGCCGCCGAGTTCCATCTCGCCCGGAGCGCCGAGCCACTTGGCCTGCGCGCCGGTGCAGATAACGAGGCAATCGGCGATATATTCGTCTCCGCTGTCACCGATCGCGCGGAAGGGCGAGCCATGTTCGAGATCGACCGTAACGATCGTGTCCCACATCATCCGCGTGCCGACATGCTCGGCCTGCGCCTGCATTTCCTGCATCAGCCACGGGCCCTGCACCACATCGCGAAAGCCGGGATAATTCTCGACATCCGTGGTGATGGTCAGCTGTCCGCCCGGCTGAAGCCCTTGTACAACAATGGGTTCCAGCATGGCACGGGCGGCATAAATGGCAGCGGAATAGCCCGCCGGGCCGGAGCCGATGATGAGCATCTTGGTGGTATGGGTCGCCATGGGATTGCCTCTGGTCAATTTCAGGGGTTCGATATGGGGATTGATCGGCGGATTGTCACGCCACCAGCTTGGTGCGGAGCCGCTCTTTTTTGGGCCCGTCCACACCCAATTGTGTGGCGAGATAGGTATCAAGCGATCCGTGATCGCGTGTCACCTCTGCCATGTAAGTATCGATATATTCAGACAAAACCCCCATCAGATTATGCAACGCTTCAGGTGCGATTGCGCCATAATGCGCCGCCATCCGGGGGAGCGACTGGCGTTCAAGGATCTCGCGCGTCGGCGCATCATTGGTCAGGAGAAATTCGGCAACGATATCATCGTGATGCACGCCGAGGGTATGGAGCAGCAACGCCACCGCGATGCCGGTCCGGTCCTTACCGGCAAAGCAATGGACGAGGCTTCCGCCGTCATTTTCATCCAACGCATTGAAATACCGTGTGAACATTGCGAGCATGGCGGGGTTGACCGGCATCCGCGTGTAGACTGCCAACATCCGCTCACGCGCTTTTTGCGGCGTCATCACCACCTGACCGCCCCCGCCTTCGTGCGGCGGAGAATTGCTGGTTTCGCCATCATGAGCAATCACTTGCGCCGTAAACTTCGGATGGCGTCTGCACGGGAAACCCGCGCGCTCGCTGGTTCCGCGAAGGTCGATCACGGTGCGAATATCGAGCGCGTCGATCAAGGCGAGATCCGCATCCGAGGCTTCCATATGCTGTCCCGACCGGAACAGCACGCCGCTGCGCACACGGCCCGCTCCCGGTACGGCATATCCGCCATAATCGCGAAGATTATGAATGCCTTGGGTAACATAAAAGGGGCCGATACGGTCGTTGTTGGGCGCTTGGCCGAAAGAATCGCTGCTCATGGCATAGCACCCTTACAGCCCTGCAAGAGAGGGGCAAGGCAGGGTCTGGCCGCATCTAGGTGGCATTGCGAGGGGTCAGGCCAAGCGCGTCGGAAGAGCTTTTGGTTAATCGGGCATTTCCCAACCTGTCGCCAAGCACAAGGCCCGCACACCATGGCCCGTATCCTGATTGCCGATGATGATGAACTGATCGCCGAACTGGCGAGCGAAACCCTGATCGATGCCGGGCATGCCTGTGGCTGGGTCACTTCGGCGGCGGCGGCCTGGGCCTGCTTGCAGCGCAAGCGACCCGATGTCCTGTTGCTGGACCAGTCGATGCCCGGCGAATCCGGCATGACATTGCTGCGCCGCCTGCGCCGCTCCTCCGAATTCTACGATCTGCCGGTCATCATGTTCACCGCGATGAGCGGCGAACAGGATGCCTTTCAGGCGATTTATGCCGGGGCGCAGGATTTCATCAGCAAACCATATGCGCCACATGATCTGACACGCCGCGTGGCGCGGATCCTCAGGCTGCGCGGCAACCGTCCGCGTCATGTCGATCTGAAAAGCGCGGTGGGTTTGGAGCCGGAGCGTCTGACGATGTCGGTCGGCGTGGCCCGGCGCCCGATTTAAGCAGCGACCGAGCCCGCCTGCGCCGTCAACAGCCCGCGCCCGATCACCTGCGCCTGAATCTCAGCTGCGCCTTCGAAGATGTTGAGAATCCTCGCATCGCACAGCACGCGGCTGATAGGATATTCGAGCGCGTAGCCGTTGCCACCATGGATCTGCACTGCGTTGTCGGCGGCGCTCCACGCGGTTCGCGCAGCGAGCAGCTTGGCCATCCCGGCTTCGATATCGCAACGTGCGCCGCAATCCTTGGCGCGCGCAGAGGCGTAGGTCAGTTCCCGTGCCATGACGATTTCGGCCGCCATGAGCGCAAGCTTGTCGGCAACGCGCGGAAAGGCCACCAGCGCTTGCCCGAACTGCTCACGGCCCAGCGCATAATCCAGCGCGAGATCAAACGCGTTCCACGCCACGCCAACCGCTCGGGCGGCGGTCTGGATGCGGGCGCCTTCGAAGGTGCGCATCAACTGCTTGAACCCCTGCCCTTGCTCGCCCCCAAGCAAGCCGTCCGCGCTGACCGCGAAGCCATCCAGCCCCAACGCATATTCCTTCATGCCGCGGTAGCCGAGCACGGCAATCTCGCTCCCGTCGATCCCGGCATCAGGGAACGGGGTGCTGCCGGTGGCGCGGGTCTTCTGCGCGAGCAACATCGACAAACCGCCATAGCCCGGCACCGCCGGATCGGTGCGCACCAGCATCGTCATCAGGTCAGCGCGGGCTGCGTGGGTGATCCAGGTTTTCGCACCCGTCACCTGCCAGCGGCCATCAGGCTGCAACTGCGCGCGGGTGCGGACGGCGGCAAGGTCCGAGCCGGTATCGGGCTCGGTAAACACGGCGGTGGGCAAGCACGAACCATCGGCAATGCGCGGCAAGAAGCGGGCTTTTTGTTCCGGCGTCCCGTTTTCCGCGATCAATTCGCCTGCGATTTCCGAACGGGTGCCCAACGAGCCTGCGCAGATCCAGCCTCGTGACAATTCTTCGGACACCACGGCCATTGCCAGCTTGCCCAGCCCCAGCCCGCCGTGTTCTTCGGGGATGCACACGCCGAACACGCCAAGTGCGGCCATCTCGGCAATCACAGCGTCCGGGATCAGCGCGTCGTCCAGATGCCATTGGTGTGCATGGGGCGTGATCGCGTCAGCGGTGAAATCGCGCAGCGACACGCGCACCTGATCGAGCGCGTCATCACCCAAGGCATCACAGGGCCGCCCGCCATCGGCCAGCAGCGCAGCCAACGCGGCGCGGGTTTCGGGTGAGTTGCCGTGTGTCAGCATCCGGGCGACGGCGGGGCGGGCGGCAAAGGTGCGCGCCTCGGCCTCGGTGCCGAAAGCGCAAGGGCGCACAATCTCGCTGGCGCTCATCGGCAATCCGGCGGCGATCTGCGCGCAATATTCGCCAAAGCCGATCCGCAGTGTGAGTTCTTCTGCCGCGCCAAACCGCCCGGCGGCCTCAGCCCGCAAAGCCCAATCAAGTGTGGCGTCCAGCGCCGCAACGCTCGCTGCAATCCAGGCAAATCCGTGAACCCGATGCTGCTCACGCACCAGCAGGGCGGGATCAATCGCGCCGCCCGGTGCCACCACTGCGGCCACGCGCGCCTGCACACATTCGGAATACTTGCGCGCCGCCATCAGGGATGCGCGCGCTGCCTGGATCCATTCGTTCATGGCGTGGATGCTAGCAGAGGCGGGGCACACAGGCGAAGCCGCAAAATGGCAGGGTGGCTACGGAGAAAACCGACTGCCGCTTGCACGTGTTGCTTTCGGGCAACATCCGCGCGCCGACAGTGCAGTTTGGGTCTGCATATACGTAGAATGACCACTTACCCCGGATTCGCCGGCCCGTAATACCAGGTGGGCTCAGGCTTTGATCTGGCGCAGATTATGTCAACGGGGCGGACAGGTAACGGGCATCAGACCCGGCCTCCCGATCTCGCGCAGGAAGGACCGTAAGAGGGCCGCTGGGGCAGGAGCAATCGCTTCCCGGTGGCGGCTCATCTGACGACGACAACAGGGTATTGCCATGCCAAGCAGCATCGCAAGCCCCGCTCCGGTCACACCCATGCGAGGTCACATCATGCGTATCACGAAGCTCTCTCTCCATTCGTCGTCGCTTCCCGCCATCGCCGCGGCGCTCCTTGTGGCGGGATTTTTCCCCGTGCAGGCCAGCGCGCAAGACAGCGTGGCGGAGGATGATACCGCGAATACACCCGAAGACCAGATCGTCGTCACCGGTTCGCGGATCGCCCGTGACCCCAATCTGGGTTCGCCCGCGCCGATCCTTGCCGTGACGGCCGAGCAATTGCAGCGCGCCGGCACATCCGATGTGGTGGATACCCTGCGCGACATTCCTTCGCTGTCGACTTCGACGTCCACAGAAGGCTCGATCGATGGGGTGTTTTCGGAAAGCGTTGGCCAGGCAGTGCTCAACCTGCGCGGGTTGGGGGCCAATCGCACGCTGGTGCTGGTCAATGGCCGCCGCCATGTCTCGGGCGTGGCAGGCGAACAGGCGGTCGATGTGAACTCGATCCCTACCGCTTTGATCGAACGGGTCGAGGTGCTGACCGGCGGGGCTTCGTCAATCTATGGCGCGGACGCGGTGACTGGCGTGGTGAACTTCGTGCTGAAAGATGATTTCGAGGGGATCCAAGGCAATATCCAGACCGGCCTATCGTCACAAGGCGATGCGTGGCGCATCAATGGCGATCTCACTTGGGGCGCCAACTTTGCCGATGGTCGCGGGAATATCACCCTTTCGGGCGAATATGCGCGCAATGACGAGCTGTTGCTGGGCGACCGCGGCTTTTCGCGCGACAACAACATCGCCGACGATCAGAACAATCCTGCGCTGCGCTTTCAGACCGGCGATATCGGCGACAGCACCCCGAATTTCCGCGATTTCTTCGCAGTGGGGGTGCGCGGGTTCCCGACCGGATTCCTGATCCCGTCCGGAACCGGGGTTGACGACTTCATCGACGATTACGAGGCCGAATTCGGCGCCCCACCGGTTTTCACGGCGGCCGAACAGGCCTTGATCGACCGCGCCACCAACGCCCCGCGCCGGTTCATCGCGCGCAACCCCACCTTCTCGCTTTCGTCGGCGGGCGGTGTGATTGCGCCCGGATCGATCGGCCTGTCGGACGGGCCGGACATCAATGGCAATGGCATTCCCGATTGCCTTGAAAGCTCGGTCGGCTTCAATTCCACCTTCAACAACGACGCGTTCGGCCTTGCCGGCGGATGTGCGGTCATCAATGCCGACGGGTCACTGGGCGTATTGCAGGACGGCGCGATCACCGGATTGTTCAACGCCTTTGGCGGGCCAGGCATTCCCAATGGCTTTAACCAGACCTCGCTGATCCCGGAAACCGAACGCTATTCCGTCAATCTCAATCTCTCGTTCGAGATTTCGACAGAGGCTGAACTGTTCTTTGAAGGCAAGTATGTGTCGAACACGGCGGAGTTCCAGGGCCAGCCGAACACCTTCTATGATCTTCTCACCATTCGCGGCGACAACCCCTACATCACGCCGCAGCTTGCCCCGTTTGTGAGTGAGCTGTTCTTCGGAGACGGGACGCAGGACGGGCTTTACATCACCCGCGACCCCGCTGACCTCGGCCCCAACCGCGACCGCAACGAATTCGAGACCTATCGTTTCGTTGCCGGGGTTCGCGGCGACATCACCGATCATTTCGCTTACGAGATAAGTGGCAATTATGGCCGGTTCAATCAGACCAGCATCGACAACAACCGAGTCATCACGGATCGCTTCTTCGCCGCGATCGACGCGGTGGCCGGGCCGGGGGGCAACCCGATCTGCCGTTCGGACATCGACCCCACCCCGCCAGCGACCACACCGTTCGGCATTCCGGCCGGCGATCCGGGCTTCTACACCTTCAATCCGGGCGACGGGCAGTGCAGGCCGGCCAACCTCCTGGGCGGTGTAGGCGCGATCAGCCCGGACGCGATCAACTTCATCACCGCGACGGTGACCAACCAATTCAGGCTCGAACAGATGGTGTTCGACATGATCTTCACCGGTGATACCGGCGCGTTTCTCGAACTGCCCGGCGGCCCAATCGGCTTTGCGACAGGCTTTGAATTCCGCGAGGAAAAAAGCCGTTCCACCTTCGATCCGCTGGTGCGCGGGGTCATTCCGGTGACGACCGCTTTCGGAGACGCAGGGCAACAGGTGGGCGACGCCACCGGCGGGGTGCAGAATTCGCTGGTATTCGACCCTTCGACCGCGACCAGCAATGCCGGGGGCGAGTTCACCGTCTATGATGTGTTCGGCGAAGTGCGCATTCCGATCCTTGCAGGGATGCCCTTTGCCGAAACGCTCGAACTGAGCGGGGCTGCGCGGTATTCTAACTATTCGACCGTGGGCAGCACCTTCACCTGGAACGTCGGCGGGCTCTATGCGCCGACACGGGACATCCTGTTCCGCGGCACCTACGCCGTCGCGGTGCGCGCGCCTAACATCAATGAATTGTTCAACCCGCCACAGGGCGCGTTCTTCCGCCCCAATGATCCCTGCGATGTCGGCAATCTTGTCGAGGCGGAAGATCCCGCTTTGCGCCAGGCCAACTGCACCGCATTCTTCGGCAGCATCGATTTTGACCCGCGTGACCCCAATGGTGACGGGTTTGAGGCCGACGGCGTCACCCCAATTGGCCCCAACAGCCCCTATGTCTATGTCGATCCGCTCACCGCGCGGTTCTCCGGCTCGATCAGCGGCAACCCGGCTTTGAACGAGGAAACCGCCACCACCTGGACCGTCGGCACGCAGATCACGCCGACCTTCATTCCGGGCCTGATCGTCAGCGTCGATTACTACAATATCGAGCTGGAAGACGCGATCAACGCCGTGGCGGCGCAGGACATTGTCGACAACTGCGTCGACAGTGCCAGCATCGACAACGGCTTCTGCGCGCTGTTTGACCGCCTTCCCACCACGGGCGGTTTCCGGTTCCTGCGCCAGACCTCGGTCAACTTTGCCCGGCAGGAAACCTCGGGCGTCGAAGCGGCCCTACGATACGGGATCGACCTGGGCGATCATGGCTTCACGCTCAATGCCAACGGCACCTGGGTGGAAAAGCTCGACAACTTCTTCGATCCCTCTGACCTTACGCTCATTGACCCCGAACTGGGCGAAATCCAGCGGCCCGAATGGGCCGTGCAAGGGGCGTTGACGTGGGATTGGAAGGGTGTCGCGCTGACGTGGTCGACCACCTGGTTGGACCGGCAGGCGCTGCGCAGCGTGGAAATCGAAACGGTCGGCCCCACCGGAAGCGACAGCTTCTCACCCGAAAACGGCGTCGCGAGTGACACCTTCATTCACGATATCGCCTTCAGCTACGACGCAAGCGATCGGTTCAGCATCTATGGCGGGGTGAACAACGTCTTCAACAAGAAGCCCTTCATCACGGAACAGGCCTTCCCGGTCAGCCCGGTGGGGACGTTCTTCTACCTGGGCTTGCGCGCATCGATGTGACGGGATGCCTCCGGGCCTGAACCATAGTGGGCGGGACCGTTCAGGCGGTCCCGCCCACTCTTTCATCAGTCGTACGTGCCCAGCAGTGCGCGAGCGACCACCCAGTTGTGGATTTCGCTCGGCCCGTCATAGATGCGCATGGTGCGCAGCTTGTTCGACATGAGATACAGCGGCAGCTCACGCGTCATCCCCATCCCGCCGTACAATTGCATCGCATGGTCGACGATCTCGTAGGCATTCTCGATGCAGAAAGACTTGATCATCGAAATCTCGCTGCGCGTGTCGCGGCCTTCGTCGATCTTCCAGGCGCAATCATAGGTCATCAGGCGCATCGCGTGAATCTTGGTCGCAGCATCGCTGACCCAGTTCTGCACCGTCTGTCGCGACGACAGCGGCTTGCCAAAGGTGGTGCGCTGCGGGGCATAGTCGATCATCATATCGAGCGCGCGCTGCGCCATGCCGATCGCCCAGGACGCCATCTCGATCCGCCGGGTGCCGAGCCGCACCTGCATCGGCGCAAAGCCCTGCCCCCGCGTGCCCAACAGCTTCCACCCCGGCACGCGGCAATCGTCGAGCGCGATTTCATAGGTGGCGGTGCCATCGATCATCGGGATCTTGCGCAGCACGTTGAAGCCGGGGGTGTCGCGGTCGACCAAGAAGGCCGACATACCGTTTCGGCCATTGGGGTTCTTGTCGGTAACGGCCATCAGGATCGTGAAATGCGCCTGATCGCCTTTGGTGATCCAGATCTTGCGGCCATTGATGATCCAGTCGTCCCCGTCCTGCACGGCCGATGTCTTCATCAATTGCGGGTCGGCGCCCGCACCCGGTTCCGAAATGCCGATCGCGCTGATCGTCTCACCGCGCACGTAGGGTTCAAGGTAAGCTTCGCGCTGGCGTTCATCGGCAGCGACCATCAGCATTCGCAGATTGGGGGAATCGGGCGGCAGGTAATAGGGCACGACGCAGCGGCCCAGTTCCTCGTTCACGCCCACCATCGCCACCATCGGCAGGTTCATGCCGCCCACTTCCTCGGGCGCGTCGAGCCCCCACAGGCCCAATTCGCGGCTGACCGCATCCACCGCAGCGGTTTCCTCGGCATTGAGGTATGTGCCTTGACCCGAAGTTTCCCGCGCCATGACGGACGCCTCCAGCGGCATCAGCTGATCACGCACGAACTTTGCCACCAGATCCTTCAGCATGACATGTTCGTGGCTGAGTTCGAAAATCATCTGTCTGTCCCTGCTTTTGCGCTGCGATTGTTGGGCGCGTCCCTGACACCACACAATACGCAGCCTGTCACCCGCGAGATTTGCGAGGGGGCCATTTGAGCGCGCCTGCGGGCCATCTCGGCGTCAGGTCGGCTGGACACAGCCGAACGCAAGCGCGCTTGACCCGATGCGGCAACTTCAATAGCTCTCCACATTCAAGCCTGCGCAACTTTGCAGGTTTTGGAGAGAACCATGCCAAGTCGGCTGATCGTGTCGCGCGATCTTGCAGAATTGCTGAAACTGCTGGCCCACAGCGATCGGCTGCGGCTGATCGAGGAGCTGCGGGCGGGCGAAAAGGATGTGAGCGGGCTGGCCGTGGCGCTGGAATTGCCAGCGACCCGCGTGTCGCAGCACTTGTCGCTGTTGCGCGCGCATCGCCTGGTCGAAGAACGCCGTCATGGTCGCTCCCACTTTTATCATCTCACAAATCCGCGTCTGGCCGACTGGATTCTCGATGCGCTGCCGTTCGTCGATATCCGCACGCGGCTGGACGATAACGACCACATCGATACCGCACGCGCCCTGTGGACCGCAGCGGACTCCCGTTCAAAACATTGAAAGGAATACCCCCAATGCCCCATTTCGCTCACGGCGTGGTCAAGTTCCAGCGCGATATCTATCCCGGCAAGGCCGAGCTGTTCGAGAAACTCAGCACCGGACAGAGCCCCGAAGCCCTGTTCATCACCTGCTCGGACAGCCGGATCGAAACCGCAATGCTCACCCAGACCGATCCGGGCGAGCTGTTCATCTGCCGCAATGCGGGCAACATCGTGCCGCCGCATACCAACCAGACCGGCGGCATGACCGCATCGATCGAATTCGCGATCGGCGCGCTCAAGATCCCGCATATCGTGATCTGCGGCCACACCGAATGCGGCGCGATGAAGGGGGCGATAAACCGCGAAGGGCTTACCACGCTGCCGCACGTGCGCGAATGGCTGGGCTATTCACAGGGCGCGGTCGACATCACCCAAGCCTTGGGCGCCGATCTGGATGACGCCGGCAAGATGAAGATGCTGCTCGAACAAAACGTCATGTTGCAATTGCAGCATCTCAAGACCCACCCGACGGTTGCCGTTGCGATGGCCAAGGGTGAAGTGACGCTTCACGGCTGGGTCTATGACATCAAAACCGGCGAAGTGTCGGCCTATGACGACGATAGCAACACCTGGATTTCCGTCGAGGAACGTTATGCCGGCGAACTTCTCGAAATCATGGGCGACCAGAACCCCGGCTGACTCTGCGCCCCTTCTCCCTTTTCTGACTTGAAAGTCCGCACGCCATGCTCGCTCGAACGACTGACAAATTAACCTCAGCCGTGATCGGACGCGATTTTCTCGCGTCTATCGTGGTCTTTCTCGTGGCTTTGCCGCTGTGCATGGGTGTTGCCATTGCGTCAGGCGCACCGCCTGCGCTGGGGCTGATCACCGGGATCGTCGGCGGGCTGGTGGTTGGGGTGATCGCCGGATCACCTTTGCAGGTCAGCGGCCCGGCTGCGGGCATGGCGGTGCTGGTCTATCAGCTGGTGCAGGAACACGGGTTGATCATGCTCGGCGTCGTCGGCCTGATCGCCGGGGCGCTCCAGCTACTGGCCGGCGTCTTCAAGCTGGGCCAGTGGTTCCGGGCGATCTCGCCTTCGGTGATCCACGGGATGCTGGCAGGGATCGGCGTTCTGATCTTCGTGTCGCAGATTCACGTGATGCTGGATGACGCCCCTCGCGCCAGCGGCCTGCTGAACATCGCAGCCATCCCGGAAGCCTTCATGAAGGTCTTCCCCGTTGACGGTTCGGTGCATCACCTTGCGGCCATGGCGGGGATCGTGACGATCATCACGATCGTGCTGTGGACCCAGTTCAAGCCCAAGAAGCTGGCGCTCCTGCCCGGACCCTTGCTGGGTGTGATCGTGGGTACGATCTTCGCGCTGATCTTCGCCCTTCCGATCACCTTGGTTGAACTGCCCGCCAATCTGGCGAGCGGCCTCAACATTCCCACCGGCGACGCGCTGGCAGGGTTCACCGATCCCGATATCCTGACCCTTGGTCTTGTCTTCGCTTTTGTCGCCAGCGCCGAAACGCTGCTGTGCGCGACCGCGGTCGATAAAATGCACATCGGCGCGCGCACCGATTATGACAAGGAACTGCGCGGGCAAGGCATCGGCAACATGATCTGCGGTGCGCTTGGCGCGCTGCCGATGACGGGCGTCATCGTGCGTTCGGCGGCCAATGTCGAAGCCGGGGCAACCACCCGCATTTCGGCGATCCTGCACGGCGGCTGGCTGCTGCTGGCGGTAGTGGCCTTCCCCTTCGTGCTCAATGAAATCCCGACATCGGTGCTCGCCGCGATCCTCGTCTATACCGGCTACAAGCTGGTCAACGTGGCGCAGATCCGCAAGATTGCCGAATTCGGCCGGCAGGAACTGGTGATCTATTTCGCAACCCTGATCGGGGTTGTGGCGATCGACCTGTTGAGCGGCGTGATCCTGGGCTTTGCGTTGGCGACACTGAAACTGGTCTACACCTTCTCGCACCTTGAAATCCGGCGTGAACATGACGAGACGACAAACCGCGTCGACCTGTGGATGAAGGGTTCGGCGACGTTTTTCTCGATCCCGCAGCTGGGCAAGGCGCTGGAAAGCTCGCCCTTCGGGTCGGAAGTCCACATCCATGTCGAGGCGCTCGACTATATTGACCATGCCTGTCTGGAAATGCTGTCTTCGTGGGAGAAGCTGCACCAGAGCACGGGTGGCACGCTAATTGTCGAATGGCATGAATTGGTTGAACGCTATGGCCGCCGTTCAGAAGAAAAGACCGACATCCCCGGCCTGACGGCACGTCCCGCCACCTGACCCCGCCTGCCACGCCGCATCCGCGCGGAGGCACTTCCTTACGGCTGCGGCGCGCAAAGCCTGCCGCAGCCGTTTTGCTGTCTGCGAACACGGATAGCCTGTCGCTTCTCCGCTGCCCATTGCGCCATGCTTGATGCCCGCCCGTAACGCGGGCATCAAGGTCGCGGGAGAAGAGGGGGAAACACAGGATGATGAAGGCACACTTGCGGACAGCGGCGGCAATCGCGTTGTTGGGGCCGATGACGGGCGCGCAGATGCTTGCCGCGCAGGACACCGACACGCCGCCTGCTGCAAGCGAGGCGACCCGCACCGCGCAAGCCGATATGGCCGCAAGGCTTCCGGCCGATGGCACGCGCGACGGCGCGTTTGCCACCCGCGGCTTCCTCGCCACCCGCGCTGATCCGGTTATTCTGAACGCGGCGGGCAAGCCCGTCTGGAACCTTGCCGCCTATGCCTTCGTGCAAGGCCCCGCGCCCGATACCGTGAACCCCAGCCTGTGGCGACACATGACGCATCTGAAGCACCACGGGCTGTATCAGGTGACGCCCAACGTGTGGCAGGTGCGCGGGTTCGATCTGGCGAACATGACGATCATCCGCGGCCAGACCGGCTGGATCGTGATCGACCCGCTGACCAGCGTGGAGACAGCAAAAGCCGCGATGGAGCTCGTCAACGCCACGCTGGGCGCGCGGCCGGTCAGCGCGGTGATCTATTCCCACAGCCATGCCGACCATTTCGGCGGCGTGCGCGGCGTGATCGACGCGGGCGAGGCGGCGTCAGGCCGCGTCAGCGTGATCGCGCCCGAAAGCTTCATGGAAGAGGCAACGTCCGAAAACGTCATGGCCGGCGGCGCGATGCTGCGGCGCGCAGCCTATCAGTTCGCTATCGGCATGGAACCCGGCCCGCAAGGCCAGATGGGCAGCGGGATCGGCATGGCGGTTTCGGCCGGAACGCTATCGCTGATCGCACCCAATGCCACGATCGCTGCCACGGGGGACACGCGGGTGGTGGACGGCGTCCCGCTTACCTTCCAGATCGTATCGGGCAGCGAAGCACCGGCGGAATTCAACGTCTTCATCGCGCCCGAAAGGACCTTCCTCGCCGCCGAGATCGCAACCTGCACCTTGCACAACATCCTCACCCCGCGCGGCGCCAAGGTGCGCGATGCGCGGGCCTGGGCGCATTATCTCGATGAAGCCGCAACCCGCTATGCCCCCCAAAGCGAGACCGTGATTTCCAGCCATTGCTGGCCGATTTTCGGTCGCGAGGCGGGGACGGCGTGGCTGACGGCGCAGCGCGACAATTATCGCTGGCTTCACGATCAGACCGTGCGGCGCATGAACCGCGGCGAGACGATGCACGAAATCGCCGAAAGCCTCGAAGCGTCAATCCCGCCCGAGCTGGCGGCGGAATGGTCGACCCATGGCTATTACGGCACCGTCAGCCACAACGTGAAGGCGATCTACCAGTTCTATCTCGGCTGGTATGATGCCGTCCCGGCCAACCTTCATGCCCACCCGCCGGTTGAACGAGCAAGGCGGCTGATCGCTGCACTCGGCGGGCCGGAACGCACGCGCGCACTGGCCGAAAACGCGATGGCGGCGGGCGATTACCGCTGGGCGTCGGACTTGCTCCAGAGCCTCGTCTTCGCCGCACCCGACAATGCGGCGGCCAAGGCAATGCTGGCGGCCAGTTACCGGCAGCAGGGCTATCAGGCCGAAAGCGCCATCTGGCGCAACCAGTTCCTCGCCGCCGCGAATGACCTTGCGCAAGGCCGCCCGCAGATGAACGCTGCGCAAAGCACCGATCTGATTGCGGCTTTGGCAACGCAGGAGTTGCTCGGTTCCGCCGCGACCCGCTTTGCTCCGGAACGCTTCGCAGGCCGCCGCGTGACGGTGGCGATCGAACTGACCGATCGCAAGGAGCAGGCGATGATCGAGGCTTACGGCCCGGTGATGATCGGCCGCGTCGGGGCTTTGTCCCCTGCCCCCGATGTTACCATCCGTGGCCCGCGCGCACTGCTGCTGGGTCTAATGTTCCTCAAGCAGCCGGTCAGCGCGATGCAGGGCGCGGGGCTTCAAGTCGAAGGCGATGAGGCGGCGCTTCAGGCGCTGATCGACGCGCTCGACCCACTGCCGCAAGGCTTTGACATCGTTATGCCTTGAGATTTGGGCAACCCGGCGCGAAGGATTGGGCGCGTTCACACGTTGATCAGGCGCGGCATGGCGAATTGTCCTGCCATGCGACCGGATCGGGACGTGATGTCATGAGTGTAACACCCATTTGCGCGATCTGCCGATGACTGCGGCCAGCATCGCGATGAACCGTTTCGGCTACGGTTTGGCCGCAGGCGATAGCCCGCCGGCTGACCCGCGTCGCTATCTGCTGCGACAATTCGATCTCTTCGATCCTGCCCCCGCTACAATCACCGCGCGCGTCAACACCCGCGCCAAGACCGGCGAGACGCTGGAACTGCTGCGCCGGTTGCGGCAGGACACCAAGGCGCTTGCCGCCATGGAGCAGGCCAACGCGCCCAACATGGCCGAAGCAATGCGGGACGAAGATCCGCGTGCTGCTGCGCTTGCGGGCCTGCCGCCTGAATACCGCGACAAATTGACAGAGGCGCGCCGGGTGCTGGCCGGTGACATTGCCGTCCGCGTGAACCTTGCCCTCACCAGCCCCGCCCCGATGGTCGAGCGGCTCGTGCATTTCTGGTCAAACCATTTCAGCGTCTCGGTAGGCAAGCCAGGCACCCAATTCGAAGCCGGCCCGCACGAATTCACTGCCATCCGCCCGCACGTGCTGGGCCGTTTTGCCGATATGCTGAGCGCGGCGGTGCTGCACCCGGCGATGCTGATCTATCTCGACCAGTTCCAGTCGATCGGCCCCAATGCTCCGTTTTCGCAGCGGCGTGGACGGCGCGGAGGTGACAATCCGCAACGCCCGCGTGGTCTGAACGAGAACCTCGCGCGCGAGGTGCTGGAACTGCACACGCTGGGTGTTGATGGTGGCTACGCCCAAGCCGACGTGACCGAACTGGCCCGCGCGCTCACCGGCTGGACGGTGCCGGGGGTCGGCAGGGTCGGTCGCTTTGCCGAAGAACAGACGAGCGGCGCTGCCTTTGTCGCGCTGGTGCATGAACCGGGCCCGCGCCAGGTGCTGGGGCGAACCTACGCGGCGGGACAGGCCGAACAGGCGTTGGCGATCCTTGACGATCTGGCCGGGCACCCTGCAACCGCACGCCATATCGCCACCAAGTTCGCGCGCCACTTTGCCGGTGACACCCCCCCGCCCGCGCTGATTGCGCGGCTGGAGGCCGATTTCCTCAAAACCGGTGGCGATCTGGCCAGTCTTACCCGTACCCTGATCGACGCACCCGAAGCGTGGACGCAAGGGCCGGTGAAGTTCCGTGCCCCGTTTGAATGGCTTGTGGCTGCGTTGCGCCTGACTGCCATAACGACGCTACCGCCGCAGCGCATTGTCGGCGCGCTGGCGGAATTGGGGCAGTCCCCATGGCGTGCCCCCTCGCCCGCCGGGTATGACGATTTTGCTGCAAGCTGGGCCGGGCCGGACGCGCTTATCCGCAGGGTCGATCTTGCCGAACGCATCGCCCGCAACGTCCCCCCAGACGGTGTGATCGCACGCGCCCAAGCCGCCTTTCCCGGCGCGCTGAGCGAGCAAACCCTGATGCAATTGAAACGCGCCGAAAGCGGCCATCAGGCGCTTGCGCTCCTGCTGGTTTCGCCGGAAATGATGCGGAGATAATCGCCATGACGTCCTTTGACCGCCGATCGCTGTTGACCGGATCTCTTGTATTGGGCGCGGGCAGCCTTGCCCTTCCCCGGATCGCCTTTGCCCAAGGTGCAGGCAACCGCAATCTGCTGTTCGTGCTGCTGCGCGGCGCGGCGGATGGCATGGCGATGCTCGCTCCCGTTGGCGATCCCGGGTTCGATTCTTTGCGCGGGGCGAGCCTTGCCGATTATGATGGCGCACCACGGATTGGCAGTTTCTTCGCGGTCCACCCGGCACTCGCTCAGATCGCCATTGCGGCGGAGGCGGGCGAGGTAGTGTTCGTCCATGCCGCCGCAACCGCTTACCGGGAACGCTCGCACTTCGATGGACAGAACCTGATCGAGAGTGGGGGAACGGCCCCTTATGCCACGAAGGACGGCTGGCTCAACCGGCTGGCCGGGCTGATCAACGAAGGCGCACCTGCCCCCTTGCGCGCCCTGGCGATTGCGCAGGCGGTTCCGCTTGCGCTGCGCGGGAGTGCGCCGGTTTCGAACTATGCGCCATCGGCCTTGCCACAGGCGAGCGAGGATTTGCTGGCCCGCGTCAGCCAGCTTTATGGCGCGGACACCGAACTTGGCCCGCTGTGGGCCCGCGCGCTCGAAACCAAGGCGATGGCCAGTGATGATGGCCTCAACAACCTGCGCGATGCCAGCGCGGCGGGCGAGCTGACAGCATCGCTGATGCGCGGCGAAGGAGGGGCGCGGATCGGGATGGTGGAGCTAGGCGGGTGGGACACCCATGCCAACCAGCGCGGTGCCTTCGCCCGTTCGGCCCGCCAACTTGATGCGCTGCTTGCAGCCTACAAGACCGGCATGGGAACAGGCTGGTCCGATACGATGGTGTTGGTGGCGACCGAGTTTGGCCGCACCGCAAGATTGAACGGCACCGGCGGCACAGATCACGGCACGGCGTCCGCCGCACTGGTGATGGGCGGCGCGGTCCGCGGTGGACGGGTGATCGCAGACTGGCCAGGCCTTGCGGCCAGCCAGCTTTACGACGGCCGCGACCTTGCACCCACCATCGCGATGGAAAGCGTGCTGGCAGGTGCCGTGGCCGAGCATCTGCGGCTGGATCCGGCGCGCGCCATGGCGCGGCTGTTCCCAGGCCGCGACGCTGTTCCGCTGTCAGGCATCGTGCGCGCCTAGAACGAACACTCCGCGCTAACGGCGCCTTCATCACGGGTGATCTCGCTGATCTGGAGCGTGAAGGCGCCTTGCGAGGCGAAGGTCAGCGTGCCGCCGGTCGTGCCGAGGCAGGCTGAGGTCAGCACCATTTCGCGCCAGCCCTTGCCTTCCGCGACAGACAGCCCCTGCGTGATATCGAGCGGTTTGCCGCCTGCCGTCACCATCACGGGCGCGCCGGGACGGGCATTGACCTGATAGGCGATCCTCCACGCGGCATCGCTGTCCGGCCCGGTCAGGGTCAGCTTCGAACCCGAAGCAAAGGCGATCCGGCGTGCATCCTCTTGCGCGTTGCGGTCAAGTCCAGTGGCTGTGATGCCGTTGCCCGTGCCCCGCAAGTCCGGCAGCAAGGCATTGTCCGCCACCGCCTGCACCTGCATCCCCAGCTTGCCACTGGCAAACCATGCCGCACCGGCATCCGCAGTGAGCGCAGCGCAGGTTTCATCGAGCGGCGTGAACCGCGTGGCGGCACCGAAATCCAGCCCGAATCCTAGCGGGAACAGCGCGCCTTGCGGGCCATTGACCGGCGTACCGTCACATTGCGCTGGCCAACTGAACGACAGCCGCCCGGTGGCAGGCCGCGCCCCGAACAACACGTCTGCCACGCCCGCCCCCTCGCTGCCCGGAAGCCACGCGGCAATGAAGGCATCGGCGGCGTTGAGCTCGCGGTTCACCCACATCGGTCGACCCGAAAGGAACACCGCCACGGTCGGGATGCCGCGCGCGCGGTAGGCTTTGAGCAGGCTCAGACCCTCTTCATCGCGGAAGGCCAAATCCTTCCGGTCCCCGACGAACTCGGCATAGGGTTCTTCCCCGAAGATGACGATAGCGGCGTCAGGCTTGCTGTCGGCGCTGCCCTGTGCGGCCAGCACCGCTTCTCCGCCGCCTGCCCTCGCGGCGGCTGCAATGCCTGCGTAGATCGAGGTCGCGCCGGGGAAATCGGCTGCGGTCAGATCGGCGCCGCCCTGCCATGTCACCGACCACCCGCCCGCCTGCTGCGGAATATTGTCAGCCGCCGCGCCCGCCACTTCGATCCGCGCGCCTGCCTGCAGAGGCAGAACGCCCGAGTTCTTTAACAGCACCTGCGATTTGGCGACCGCTTCGCGGGCGATGGCGCGGTGTTCGGGCGAGCCGAGCATCTCCCACTTTCCGCCCAGCGCGCGCGCCGAAGGCTTTACCTCGCCATCGAAGGTGCCCAGCTGCTCCTTGAGGCGCAGAACGCGCAGCACCGCTTCATCAAGCCGCGCCATCGGAATCGTGCCATCCTTGACCTGCGCCACAAGGCTGGCGTGGAGCGCCTTCCAGTCTTCGGGCACCATGTAAACATCAAGACCCGCCAGCAGCGCCTGCGGGCAATCGGAATTGGTGCAGCCCTGAACTTGCCCGTGGCCGTTCCAGTCGCCCACGACCAGTCCGCCAAAGCCCAGATTGCCGCGCAATTCACCCGTCAACAGCGGGCCATTGCCGTGCATCTTGGTGCCGTTGATCGAATTGAAGCTGGCCATGACGCTGGCAACCCCTGAACCTATTGCGGCGGGATAGGGTGCGGCGTGGATTGCCATCAGCGTCTTGATATCGCCGTTGACGTCGCCCTGATCGACGCCCTGCGCAGTGCCTCCGTCTCCAAAGAAGTGTTTGGCCGTGGCTGCGACCTTGCCTTCCCCCAGGAAGCCCGGTTCGCCGGGACGGCCCTGTAGCCCTTCGACCATCGCTGCGCCCAACCGGCTGACCAGCGCCGGGTCTTCGGAATAGCTCTCATATGTCCGGCCCCAGCGATCGTCGCGTGCAACCGCGATGGTGGGTGCGAACGTCCAGTCGATCCCGGTCACTTCGATCTCGGCCGCAGTGGCCGAGCCGATGCGGCGGATGAGATCGGCATCGCCGGTCGCGCCAAGGCCGATATTGTGCGGGAAAACGGTCGCGCCGATGACGTTGGCGTGGCCATGCACGGCATCGGTGGCCCACACGGCCGGAATCACCGGTTCGCCATTGGCCAGCGGCGCGGTGGAGGCTTCCCAATATTCATCGGCCAGTTTCAGCCAGTCTGCCGCCGGTGCCTTGTCATTGCCATAGGGGCCGGAATTGCCGCCATTGAGGATCGTGCCGAACCGGTATTCGCGCACATCGGCGGGGGTGATGGAGCCGATATCGGGCATCACGAGCTGGGCGACCTTGCGTTCCACGCTCATGCGCGCGAGCAGGGCTTCGGGCGTCTTGGCATCAACCGAAGCCGGAGTCGCATCGCTCGCCATGCGGGGTTGAGACGCGGTGCTGCATCCAGCCAGTAGTGCCGCCAGAGCCGCTCCGCACGCCAGTTGCGCAAACCCGTATTGTGCCATGCCGTCAGTCCCTCCCAAGACCGCAAATTTTCTTTGTGAACGTTATCAAACTATGCCGTCGCTCATGCGCTTTGGCAAGCATCAAGCATCGCCCTCACGGACGGCGCATGAAGCCTGCCAGCAGCACCGCGCTTGCCAGTGACAGCGCGGCAAACAGCACGAACAGCGCGTCATAGCCGAAGCGCGGCACCAACAGCACGGTCAGCCACGGCATGACCATCCCCGGCACGGTGTTGGTGAGGTTGAACACGCCCAGATCGCGCGCGCGGTTCTGGGGCGCGGGCAGCACGCGCAGGGTCTGCCCGGAATGCAGCGAAAGGAAAATCGCCGCCGCAATCGCAAAGAGGACATAGCCGGCAATGGCGAGCGTCAAGGTGGCCGCCGCCGCCATCACCAGCATCCCGCAGGCACACAGCACCGCCGCAGCCACCAGCGGCAGGATCGGGCGGCGATGCCGGTCGGACCAGCGGCCCAGTACCAGCGACAAGGGCACCGCGCAGATCAGTACGAAGCTGAAGATATTGGCCGCCCCGTTTTCGGGATAATCCGGCGCAAGCGAGCGCAGCCAATAGAGCAGGAAGGCGAACATTCCGCCTTCGGCCACCTGCACCAGCAACCGCGCCGCCCACATCCGCACCACAACCCGCTGGCGAAACGGCAGCGGGTGGGCCGGTCGCGGTGCCGGTATCATCAGGCCGGGGCGCACCCGCCCCTTGCCGAAGAGCACAGCGGGAAGCACCATCGCGCTTACCAGCAGCGCGACGAACCCCAGCCGCACCGCCGGATCGACCAGCCCGGCAAAGGTGACAAGCGATCCGGCAACCGCTCCCAAAGCCGGCGCAAGCGCCAGGGCGCCGCCCAGCACACCCTTTTGCGCGTCCGGGAAGCAATCCCCCGCCCAGGCCATCAGCGGCGACAGCATCAGGTTCAGCGCCACCTGCCAGACCATCACCAGCACGATGATGTCCGACACGGAGGTAGCCTCCCCCACCGCCAGCAGCGTCAGGTTGGATGCAATCAGCCCGGCGATGATCCACGGCCTGCGGGTGCGGCTGCGATCGCTCAGGATGCCCACGGCGATATTGGCGAGGCTCGCCATGACCGCGCCGAGGAAGGTGACCTGCGCCAGCGCGGCGACATCCTCGCTTCCTTGCAGGTCGGCAATGCGTTGCGGCAACAGCACGGTCAGCAGCGGCACGTAGGCAACCGCCCCCCCGGCGGAAGCGAGCGCGAACAGCGCGAGGAACCAGACCGGCTGGCGTTCGGGTGGTGCGGCGGCGGGGTCGGCGATCAAGCCCGGCCCGATGCCGTGACGCCGGGCCTCGCCGGTGGGCGGGCCGTGGAGGACCGCTCGACCAGCCCCGCGGCCACTTCGATCACGGCGTCCGCATCCCCATCCGGACCGCGCGCAATCAACTGTTCCACCGCGCGGCTGACAGTCTCGGCAATCGGCTGGTCGATCGCGGTCAGCGGCGGCTGCGAGAAGCGCACGATCGGGGTGTTGTCGAAGGAAATCAGCGACAGATCGTGCGGCACGGCCAGCCCGCGTTCGCGCGCCACTTCGAGCGCGGCGAGCGCCATCTGGTCGGACGAGGCGATGATCGCGGTCAGATCGGGATTGCGATCAAGCAATGCGCGCGCCGCGCGAGTCCCGGATTCGTACCCGAAATCCCCCACCTCCAGCAGGCTATCATGCGGGAGCCCGGCCGCGGCCATGGCGCGCTTCCAGCCCTCGATCCGCCATCCACTGAGGCTGTATTGCGTTGGTCCCGCGATCATCGCGATGCGGTCATGGCCCAGGGCAATCAGGTGACTGGTGGCGAGATGCGCCGCGCCTTCATCCCCCATGGTTAGCGCGATCCCCGGTCCGGGCGCGTTCGATCCGATCCGCGCAAAGGGAATCTTGCGTTCGGCCAGCAGCGCCGTAATCAGCTGGTTCTCCGAGTGTGGTGGGGTCAGGATCACGCCATCGGGCTGCAAGGCGGACAGCGTTGCGCCCAGTTCCCGCTCGACATGGTCGGAGTGGGTATCGACCAGTTCCACCATCATCCGGTAGCCGTGCTGCGAGCAGGTCAGGATGCCGCCCAGCAACATCTGGTCGACCCAGTCCGTCCCGAGCCGCGCGCGCCAATCGGCCAGCGTGCGTTCGCGGTCGTTGATGGCGAGAATGATGTAAGAGCGTGAACCGCTCATCCGCTGCGCCGCCAGGCTCGGCACATAACCCAGCCGGTCGATCGAAGCGCGCACCTTGTCGCGCATTTCGGGGCGCACGTTGGGCCCGCCGTTCACAACCCGGCTTACCGTCTGGAGCGAAACGCCCGCATCTTCCGCCACGTCCCTGATCGTGACTGTCTTGCGCACCCGCGCCATTAGCTGTCCGTTCCCGCCCCGCCTGTCACCCGTGCACGCCTACCTGATGCAGGCCCTTCCCGTCTCGGGATCGCTGGCGCACTGATAAACCCTGATCCAGTCGATAGCGAACTGCGCGGGAAAGCTGCCCGCGGCAACCCCCTTGGCGTTGTTTTTTTCCGACAATCCGCCGCCCACGGCCAGATTGGCCATGACGTAGAAGGGCTGATCGAAGGGTGCGGCGGGCTTGCCCTTGGCCAGCGGGCTGGCAGTGTCCCACTGATCGGCGGTGACGGTGAGGTGCACCCGATCATCCACCAAAAAGCGGATGAGCCCTTCGCCCCACTCGACGGAATAGACATGGAAATCATCCGATGGCAGCGCCAGATCGGACAGCGCGGTCCGGTTGTCGATATAGCGGTTGGCCGGGGCAAAATCGCCGAAATGCAAGGCGCTGATGGTGCGGTTCTCGCCGCGCCCGCCGTCACATTCCTTGCAAGCGGCGCCCATGTTGACCGCTTCGAGAATGTCGATCTCGCCCGAGCGCGGCCACGCGCCATAGGCGTTATCCTGCGGCATCATCCACACCGCAGGCCATGTGCCCTGCCCCGGCGGCACTTTGGCGCGCACCTCGATACGGCCGTAACGCCACGCATGAAGCCCGATGGTGCGCACTTTTCCCGAAGTGTAGGGCTGCGTCACGCGGGAGTTGGGATTGTCCGCGATTTCGGGCGGGCGCGCGGGGCCAGTGAAAGGCTCCGCGCGGGCCTTCAGCACCAGCATTCCGTTTTCCACCGCGATGTTATCGGGCCGGTCGGTATAGCATTGGCGCTCGTTATTGCCGCCGCCCCAGCACGAGACTTCGGGCGTCCACTTCGTCCGGTCGAGACTATTGCCGGCGAACTCATCAGCCCAGACCAGGTCCCAACCCGCCCCTTCGAGCGGGGCCACGGCAAGCGGGGTGGTGGCGATCAGCGGATCACCCGCAGCCGCACACCCGTTTAAAAGAAGCAGGGCCGCGCATAGCGTTCCCGCCTGTCGCAGCCCTGCCATCATCATCGATCTACCCTCTTAAAAGTCGAACCGCGCCAGGAAGGTGAAGCGGCGGTCGTTTCGGAACGCCGAACGCTGCACCCGCGTCCCGTCAAAGTCGATCACCTGACTGGTGGTGAACACCTCGTCGAGCAGGTTGACGCCCTGCATGCCAAGCTTGAGCCCGTCCATCACGCTGACAAAGACCGACGCGTCGAGCTGTCCCGTATCTTCACCCCAGATTGGCGAGAACGGGAAAATGTCATCGCGTGGTGTGATCAGATAGGCCGAACGCCAGTTGTAGGCGGCACGGGCCGACAGCCAGTCCTTTTCATAGAACAGCGTCGCGTTGACGGTGTGCTCCGAAATCCCGGCAAGCGGCTGGAAGGGCGCAAAGTCGCTCTGATTGCCATCAGGATTGGTGTTCCGGAACTCGCCGCCATCGACATAGGTGTAGGTCAGCTGCGTGCCGAACCCGCTGAGCAGGCCGGGCAGGAAGTCGAAGGTATGCTGATAGGCAAATTCGATGCCCTTGAGCGTCCCGTCCTGACTGTTCGAAGGGCCGGTCCGCTCAACCTCGACATCGACGCCGCTGGGCGATGTAAAGGTGGTGAGATCGACTCCCCGGTTCACCACGCCCTTGATGTCTTTCATGAAGGCATTGACCGTCAAGGATCCGACGGCGGCGAAATACCATTCCACCGAAAGGTCGTAGTTCCAGGATTCCACCGGGATCAAATTGCGATTGCCGGTAGATAGCTGGAACAGCGGGCCTGTATCCAGAGTGCCTGCGGCACGCAGGTTGCCGGTGTTGTCGCCGATACCGCCGCCCGAACGGAAGTCTGCAAGATCGGGCCGCGAAATGCCCTTGGATACGGCTGCGCGGAACAACAGGCCATTTCCGGTATCGAGCAACGCATTGAAGCTGGGCAGCCAGTTGTCGAAGGTGACCGGATCATCGATGGTAATGATTTCGCCGGTGTATTTCGATGCGAACTCGGCCCGACGCGCTTCCGATAGGCCGCAGAACGCAGGTCGCTGGTCAGCCGGGAGATTCTGCGCACGGTCACACGAAGCAGCGATTTCAGAGACTTGCACCGTCCCGTCGCCATTTCCGCCCGCTTCGGGATTATCGAAGAAGAACGGGTTGGGAAGACCGATCAGGCCCTCGGCCAGCACTTCGGTTTCGATGTAGCGAAGGCCGAAGTTGCCCCTCAACGACCAGCCGTTGTCGAAATCCGTGCCGTAATCCAGACGCGCATAAGCAGCCTTCGTGGTTTCGGCGGTGGTGCTGATCTCCGGTTCGCAGAACGGATCGCAGACGGTGTTTTGCTGCGTGACGTTATTGAAGAACGAGCGATTGCGCACCCCGAAGAACGGGTTGGGCGTCTGCGAGAAGGTGTTGAGTTCACCCGCCTGACGTGCGGATTCGCCCGACAGGTATTCGCCAAGGAAATCGTCCCCGCCAAAGAAGAACCCGCCACCCGGCAACGGGGCGGGAGAATTGCCACGCTGGAAGCCGTCGCCAAAGGGATCGCGCAGGTTGGAAAATCCGGGGAATTCATCGACGAAGGCGCCGCCCGCAATCGCGTTTTCCTGACCCGGCAAGCCAGTGAAATAGCGCCCCGGCTGGAAACCGCCGGTGGCGGCACAACCTGGTCCGGCGTTCCACGGTGCGCACCCTGCCCGGCCCGCCCACACGGCCGAAAGGTTGCCCCATGTGCTGAAGTTGGTGTCCCGCGTGGTCTGATCGCGTTCCGACCAGCGCGCACCGAACTTGATTTTCTTGAAGAAGCCGTCGTCGCTGATGTCGTATTCGCCATCGAAGCGCAGGGTATCCAGCGCGCCCTCGTTGCGGGCGATGCTGTCCAGCAGGAACCAGTAGTAGGTGTTCTCGCCCGAGGTGAAATAGTCCGCCGGCGCGCCCGGAGGCGCGAGGAACTGGACCTGCGGCACCTTGCCGCTCACATCGAGATCAATATTCGCCCAGGTGCTCATCGTGCCGATGATCGAATCCTGGTTCTGGGTCGATTCGATATGCTGCGCCTCGAAATTGACCCGGAAGCGGTCGGTGACGCTCCAGTCGATGTCGATCGAGATGTCCTTGGTGGACGACCGCGTTTCGCGTTCGAACCGCAGCAGCTCGAGCGGGATGCCGCCTCGGCCAAACGGGTTGGCATAGGCATCGCCAATCCGCTGGCTCAGCACACCGCGAACGAACTGGCCGTTTTCGTCGAACTCCCAGGTGCTGCCTGCCGCCGGGACGGGGAACAGCAGGTCATCATTGACCAGCGCGACGGCCGCATTTTCCTTGGTGAAGAAGGTCGTGTCGGCCTTCAACCATTCGAACGTGACGAGGAAATCGCGGTTCGGGCTTTCATACTGGACCACGCCCGACCAGGCTTCGCGGTCGCGTTCCAGATCGGTGCTGCGCACGCCTGCCCCTTTGGGCACGACCAGCGCGCCTGCGGGCGGGAAGTTGTCGGGCGTGAACTGTGGGCCCCCACTGATCCCGCCGCTGCCGACGGGCCGGACGCGGAAGCAGGCGCCATCGAGGGTGGAGGGGCGATAGCACGGGTCGGCGATCTGTGAGGCATCGGTACGGCTGACCAGTTCCGAGCGAGCATAGCCCAGTTGCAGGCCGAGCGAACCGCGATCCCCTTCAAGCGTGGTCGAGCCGAGCATCGAGAAGCCGGGCGACCATTCGTCGGCCAGATCGCCGACATTGGTTTCGACCGTGCCCGACAGATGCGTGCCGCGCCGGTCGAGCGGCTTGCGGGTGACAAGGTTGACCGTCCCGGCAATGCCGCCTTCGACCATGTCGGCGGTCAGGTTCTTGAACACTTCGACCCGGCCCAGCAGTTCGGGCGAGATTTCGTTGAAGCTCAGCACCGTTCCGCCATTGGCCGAGAAGATATCGCGGCCATTCAATTCCGAGCGTACGAAATTGAGCCCGCGGATGATGACGCCCGTGCCCTCGACCGAGAAGCGGTCGGGGTCAGACGCCTTTTCAAAGCGGCCGATGTTGACGCCCGGCACGCGCTGAAGCGCCTCGGCGACAGAGCGGTCGGGGAGCGCGCCAATGTCCTCGGCGGTGATGACATCGACAAATGTGTCGGCATCGCGCTTGATGTTTTGCGCAGACTGCAAGGACGCGCGAAAACCGGTGACGATAATCGCGTTCTCGTCTTCCTCGGCGGCTTCGGCAACGTCCGGCGCGGTATCTTCGACGTCCTGCGCCCAAGCCGGGGCAGCAGTGGCAGCGGTAATCGCCAGTGCGGATGCCGTACCAAGAGCGAACAGGCGCCGACGCGGCGCAACAGGTGCGATGTTCATTATATTTCACTCTCCCCTTGCCGCGCGACAGATTCGTGCCTGCCCCTGCGGTCTGCGAGACGCTTCTAACTGATCTTGAGAGCGTTCTCAAGACTTGTAATCTTATGTTCATATTGCATTCTGGCAACACTTGGCGGGGTGATGTATCCCATGCCTGCGTGGCCGGCAGAGGCCTTATGGGGATCGAGGAAAACGTGGCAATTGAACGGATTATCATCGTCGGCGGCGGCACGGCCGGTTGGATGGCAGCGGCCGCCCTGTCGCGCATCAAGGCTGGCAGGGCTGTGGAAATCACGCTGATCGAATCCGAAACCATCGGGACGGTCGGCGTGGGCGAAGCCACGATTCCCCCCTTTGTCGGCTTCAACGATCTGCTGGGCATCACGGAAAGCGAGATGCTGGCCGAAGTCGGCGGTACCTTCAAACTGGGTATTCAGTTTGAAAACTGGGGCAAGCTGGGCGACAGCTACATCCACCCCTTCGGCGCCTATGGTTACACGATGGGGGGGATCAGCTTTCACCACATCTGGCATCGCATGAACCGCGCCGGAGACAAACGCCCGATCCAGGTCTTCAACGTGGAAACCATGGCGGCCTATTTCGGCAAGTTCGCCCGCACTCAAGACTTCAAGCGCGACGATCTGCCGCCAGTCAATTACGCCTATCACCTCGATGCGGGCCGCTACGCCGCCTTCCTGCGCCGCTTTGCCGAAACGCGCGGTGTCGTACGCCAGGAAGGCAAGGTGGACGATGTGGCGCTGGATGGTGAAACCGGCTTCGTCACAGGCGTCACGCTGGAGGACGGGCGGAAGTTTGCGGGCGATCTGTTCGTGGATTGCTCGGGCTTCCGCGGCCTGCTGATCGAACAGGCGCTGAAGACCGGTTATGACGACTGGAGCCGTTATCTGCCGTGCAATCGCGCCGTTGCGCTCCCCTGCCAACGCGAGGATGGCAGCCCGCCCCCGCCCTTCACCCGCGCCACCGCCCACAGCGCAGGCTGGCAATGGCAGGTGCCGCTCCAGCACCGCAACGGCAACGGTCACGTCTATTGCTCGTCCTATATGGAAGACCAACCGGCGCTCGACATCCTGCTCGGCAATATCGCGGGCAAGCCGCAGGCCGAGCCCAATTGGCTGCGCTTCACCACTGGGCGCCGCAGGAAATTCTGGAACAAGAACGTGGTCGCGCTCGGCCTTGCGGCCGGGTTCATGGAACCGCTGGAATCGACCTCGATCCACCTCATCAACACCGGGATCGACAAGCTGATCTCGCTGCTATCGCTCGACGGGATCACGCAGGTGCAGGAGGATACCTTCAACCGCCTGACGGGCCGCGAATATGCCCGCATTCGCGACTTCCTGATCCTGCACTATAACGCCACGCAGCGCACCGACTCCGATTTCTGGAACTACGTCCGCACCATGGACGTGCCCGACACGCTCAAGGAAAAGGTCGAAATCTTCCGCGCCAATGGCCAGATCTTCCGCGAGGAGGACGAGCTGTTTACCGAAACAAGCTGGGCTGCCGTGATGATGGGCCAGGGCATCCAAATGGGCGGCCATAACGCGATGGCCGACTCGCTCGATACGGCCACCACCCGGACCGAGGTGGACGAGATGGAAAAGTCGATCCGCTATCTTGTGCAGGCCATGCCGGGGCACGGCGATTATCTGGCGCGCTATTGTCCGGCTCCGCTGGCGGCATGACACCAAAGCGCGATTCTTGACAAAGCGGGGCGGCGCCTGAAAGGGGAGCCGTCGCCCCGCCCCGCTCTCCCGCCGAGGTTTCCCGCCATGACCCATGAACCGCACGGCTGGACCGCGCTGGTGCTGGCCGGACAGCGGCCGGGCGTGGATCCTGTCGCGGCCCATTTCGGGGTCGAGGCCAAGGCGCTCATCGCCGTCGCAGGCGAAACGATGCTGGGGCGGGTGCTTACGGCGCTGGCCGATGCGCCGCAGGTCGCGCGGATCATCGTGCTCGCGCAGAACGCCCCTGAATTGCTCGTCCATCCCGATCTTGCCTGGGCCGCCGCCGAACCGCGCATCACCGCCCGTGTCTCGGGCCGAACCATCAGCGGGTCGGTGCGCGATGCGATTGGGGATCCGGCCATCGGCCTGCCGGTGCTGGTGACAACCGCCGATAACGTCATGCTGACCCCCGCAACGCTTGCCGAGTTCGTTGCAGGCGCGGGCACAAGCGATGTGTCGGTGGCGTTGGTGGAGCGCAGCCGTCTGGAAGCCGCCGTCGGCCCCAATACGCGCACCTGGCTGACCTTCAAGGGCGGCGCTTACACGGGCGCGAACCTGTTTGCCCTGTCGGCCCCGGCCGCACGCAACGCGCTGACCTTCTGGGAGCAAGTCGAACAGGATCGCAAGTCCGTGCTGCGGCTCGCGGCGCATTTTGGCCCGGTGTTGATGCTAAAGCTGCTGCTGCGGCGCATGACCGTTCACGAAGCCCTCGCAGCGGCGGGCGCCAGGCTGGGCGCGTCGGCGGCGCCCGTGCTGTTGTCGGATGGGCGAATGGGTGTCGATGTCGACAAGGTTGAAGATCATACGCTCGCTGAACGCCTGTTGGCGGAACGGGACTAAGCGCCTTGCAACGCATCGCCCTCTACGACCTTGACCGGACGGTGACCCGCGCGCCAACCTTCACGCCGTTTCTGGTCCACATGGCGGCAAACGGCAATCCGCTGCGGCTGCTGGGTGTGCCGCTGTGGGTGGTGGCGATGCTCGGCTACAAGGCGAAGCTTTATGGCCGGAAGCCGCTCAAGCAATTCGGCCTGCGCTTGCTGGTCGGGCGCGAGGTGCGCAATGCCCGGTTGCAGCCCCGGATCGATGCTTTTGTGGCACGGCAACTGGCGCGCAATATCCAGCCCGGCGCGCGCGCGCAAATTGCCGCGGACCGTGCGAACGGCGTGCGGCTCGTCCTCGTCACCGCTGCGCCCGAAATCTACGCCGAGGCTTTGGCAAAGGCGCTTGGCTTTGAAGCCTGTATCGCCACCCATCACCAGCGCGACCAGCACGGCAACCTGCGCTCCGCGATTGCTGGCGAAAACAATTATGGCGGTCAGAAAGTCGCTCGCATCGAGGAATGGCTGGCAGCCCAAGCCCTTTCCCGTGCCGATTGCCACATCACCGCCTACACCGATCACGCCAGCGATGCGCCGATCCTGAACTTTGCGGACGCAGGCGTGCTTGTGGGCCGCTATGCGAGGCCCCAGCACGGTTGGACGCAGGCAGACTGGAGCGCGGCATGAAGCGCATCTGTTTTCTCTTCAACCACGATCAGACGCATCAATTGGCCCATTCTCTGCCCATCGCGCTGGCGCTGGCGGCGCGGGGGCGTCACTGCATCGTGCTGGCCTATGTGAAGGATGCGATCCGCGACGAGATTGTGAGGCAGGCCGAACCGGAGCTGCTGGCGCGGGTGGAACTGGTGAAACTCGGCCTCAAACGCAGCGGCTCGCAAGCCTTGGCCGGCGCGCTTGAACGGCTGGTGCCTGCGACAAAGCTGCTCATCTACCGTGACAATCTCGATTTCTTCGCCAGCTTCGATGCGGTGGTGGTTTCGGAGAAAACCACGCTGCTGCTCAAGTCGCGCTACGGCCTTGGCAACCTCAAGCTGATCCACACCCGCCACGGTGCGGGCGACCGGGCAATCGGGTTCAACAAGGAGAGCGCAGGATTCGATCTTGTGCTGGTGTCCGGCCCCAAGATCCGCAACCGATTGATCGCCGATGCGGGACTTTCGCCTGAACAAATCGCGCTGGTGGGTTATCCCAAGTTCGATCTGTGCGCAGAAAATCGCTTCGCCGACACCTTTCCCGCGCCTCAGCGGCCGGTGGTCATCTACAACCCTCACCCTTCCCCCAAGTTGTCGAGCTGGTTCAAGCATGGCGCGGCGGTGATCGAGGCGTTCCGCACTCAGGATCGCTACAACCTGATCTTCGCGCCCCATGTGATGCTGTTCGAACGCAAGTGGGTGGTTACGGTGGACCCGCCCAGCCTTGCCCGCGTCACCCCTCCCGGCCCCGAAACCTGCGCCGATCCGCGCATTCATGTCGACACGGGCAGCGCGGCAAGCAGCGACATGAGCTATACCAACCGGGCCGATATCTACCTCGGCGATGTCAGCAGTCAGGTCTATGAATTCCTGCGAAAGCCCCGCCCCTGCCTGTTTCTGAACTCGCATGGCACCGCGTGGCAGGATGACCCCAACTATCTGCATTGGCGTGCAGGCTCGGTGCTGGACGGCACAGATGGCCTGCTCGATGCGATTGATGCTGCGGTCGCCTCGCATCCGGGCTATGCGCCCACGCAAGCGGCATTGATCGACGCGACCTTCTCGCTTTCGGACCGCCCCTCAGCCGAACGGGCGGCGGATGCGATCACTGCATTTCTCGAAGGAAAGACCACCCTTGGCTAATCTCACGGCTTTCTGGCGTTACGGCGTGGTCAAGACGCTTCGCAAATGGAAGGCTGCGGCCTTGTCGCCGGTGCTGGCAGCGCGCGGCGATGGTCCGGTGCGCTCGGCCTACGGCGTGCTGATGACGCCCAACTGGCAGGACACGACCTTCCGCTATTGCATTTTCGGCACCTATGGCCGCGATCTGTCCGATCTGTTGGCGGGCCAGCGCGATGACTTCGTGTTCGTCGATATCGGTGCCAATCAGGGACTCTATTCGCTCATCGCGGCGCAAAACCCCAAATGCCGCACGATCATCGCCTTCGAGCCGGTGCCCGCCACCCATGCCCGGCTGGCGGCCAACGTAACGCTCAACGGCGGGGCCGAGCGGACGGTTCTGCACCAGCTCGCCATCGCGGACAGCGTGGGCGCAGTCGAGATCAGTGTGGCGGCCGATCACACGGGCACCGCAACACTGGCGGGGCGCGAAGGTCAGAGCGGCGGCGGCGTAATGATCCAGACGATTGACGCTGCGCTGGTCGATCCGCTGCTGGCGGGGAACCTCCCCATGTTCGTCAAGATCGACGTGGAAGGCCTGGAGGCGGTGGTGATTGGGGAGCTGGCCAAGACTCACGCCTTCGCCCGCGTTCAGGCGATTTTCTACGAAGTCGACGACCGCTGGGCCAACGCAGGCGCAATCGAAGCCGTGCTACGCGCGACCGGCTTCACCCATTTTGCCAAATACGGGCGCGGGCATCACTACGACGTGCTGGCCACCCGTGCCTGGAGTACCTGCCGGGCCAAGGCCTGACCTGACAGCCACGCCCCTTCGACACGGGGGCTGTGCAAATAATCGCCCGCGATGCCCAGGCTGAGCGCCGGATCGAAGCGTGCGCCCTCCCCCTTGAGCGCCTGCGGCAATGCATAGAGCCAGCGATGCGCGTCGAGATGCAGCGGGGCGACGGGCGCAGTGCCCGTGGCGGCGAAGAAATCGGCCAGCAGGACTTGCGCAGCTTCATCCTTGGGTAGCTCAATGATGGCACGGCTGCGGGTTTGGGACGCGTGGATCACCCATGTCTCGGCCCCGCTGCGCCCCGGCTTGGCCGAGTTGCGCGCCGCCCAGCTGATCGGGCCGGCCTCGCTGCGAAAGGTATCATCGGTGTATGGCAGCGATGCGCCAAAGCCCGCCATCGCCGCCCAGCACGGCGCAGATTCGACGCTTCCCGCCAACGCCGCCAGATCGGGCGCTGTCTCGGCCAGCAGCACGGCAGCTTGTTCAGCGGGGACCGCGACGAGCACTGTTCCGGCGTGAAGGGTGTGGTCCCCTGCATGCACCTTCCAGCCTTCGGGCGTCGGTGTAATCCGTTCGGCCCGCACACCCCAACGCACATCCAACGCCGCCGCCATCACCTTCACGCAAGCATTCATCCCCGGCGTTCCTACCCAAGCGTCTTCGCCCGCAGCGGGCCAGCGTGCGGCCACGCCTGCCGCTTCCCAGGCTGCGACGGTGCCACGGAAGGCGGGGTCGCGCGCGGTGAAATATTGCGCGCCGTGATCGAAGCCCACGGTATCGCCCGCAATGTCCGCGCGCCGTGCAGCCATCCGCCCGCCGGGGCCGCGCCCCTTGTCGAGCACGATGATCCGTCGCCCGCAAGCGGCCAAGGCAGTGGCGGCAGAAAGACCCGCCATCCCGCCGCCGATAATCAGAATATCACAATAGTTGTCCATGCCGCGGCAACGCACGGGGCGCGGTGAAGTTTCAGCCCTGCAAGTGTCAGGGCGCAGACCGCGGCGCGCAGGCTTCCGCCAGCAGCAGCGAAAACTGCTTGCCTTCATCCGTCCAGCGCGCGCGTGGTTCCCATCCTCCGGCAGCCAGCAGCGTCTGGCTCGAACGTATGGTGAACTTATGGCTGTTTTCGGTGTGGATGCTTTCACCCGCACGCATCGTGAATGTCTGCTCGCTGACGCTGAAGGTCACATCAGTACCCGCGACCAGATGCATCTCGATCCGCGCGAAGGTGTCATTCCAGCGCGCTTCGTGACGGAAGGCACCAACCGGAATATCGCCATCAAGCTCATGATTGATGCGCGTCAGAAGGTTGAGATTGAACTGCGCGGTAACGCCTGCCGCATCGTCGTAGGCGGCGAGCAATACGTCCTCGTCCTTCACCAGATCCATCCCGATCAGCAGCAGCGCACCCTCACCCAGCGTTTCGCGCATCGAACGCAGCAGATCGGTGGCGGTGCGGGCGATCATGTTGCCGATGGTGGAACCGGGGAAAAAACCGAGCTTGGAAAGATTCGCGACTTCGACCGGCAATTCCACGCGACGCATGAAATCGGCTTCGACCGGATGGACGGGAAGACCCGGAAACTTCGCGGCCAGCGCGGCAGAGGACGCACGCAGGAAATCGCCTGCGATGTCGAGCGGGACATAGGCAGACGGTTGAATGGCTGACAGCAGCAGCGGGGTCTTCACCGATGAGCCCGATCCGAATTCGACCACCGCACGGCCCGGCCCGACCAGATCCGCAATCTCGCCCGACTGGCCGGCGAGAATCGCGGCTTCGGCACGGGTCGGGTAATATTCGGGAAGCTGGGTGATATCCTCGAACAATTGCGATCCGACATCGTCATAGAACCACCGCGCAGGGATCGCCTTTTGCGGCGCGGCGAGACCGGCCAATACGTCGGCGCGAAACGCCAGATCGACCCCGCCCTCATCGCGATTTACCAGTTGAAGACCTGTGTTCGATGTCATTTCAGGCATCCTTGGCCAGTCTCAGCCCGGTGAATTGCCAGCGCTGATGGGGGTAGAAGAAATTGCGATAGGAGGCACGCGAATGGCCGCGCACGGTGGCGCAGGAAGCACCGCGCAGGATGACCTGCCCGCTCATGAACTTGCCGTTGTATTCGCCCACCGCGCCTGCCGCCGGGCGGAAGCCGGGATAGGGCAGGTAGGACGAACGGGTGAATTGCCAGCAATCGCCGAACAGATCGGGGCCGCCCGTCGGAAGCGGCGGCGCGGCGCTATCAAGCTGGTTGCCGCCGGTCGGATCATGCGCGGGCGCGGACGAACTGCCGTCCTGCCCGCGCGCGATCGCTTCCCATTCAAATTCGGTGGGAAGCCGCGCGCCTGCCCAAGTGGCGAAGGCATCGGCTTCGAAGTGGGAGATGTGTGTGACAGGGGCGTTCGGATCGCGCGCCTGCCAGCCCTGATGGATAAAATGCTCGCCCTCACGCCAGTACAGCGGTCCGGCGATCCCTTCGCGTTGCACCCAGGCCCAGCCATCGGAAAGCCACAGCCGTGCATCGGCATAGCCGCCATCGGCAATGAAAGCGTCCCATTCGCCATTGGTGACCAGCCGGTCGGCCAGCGTGAAGGGTTCAAGCAGAACGCGGTGGCGCGGGCCTTCATTGTCGAAGGCGAAACTGTCAGCGTCATGCCCGACCAGCGCGATGCCGCCGGGGTGCTGGTGCCAGTCCATAGGCGCCGTTGAACCTGATGCGGGGGCCGATCCCTCCCACATCGCCGGGCCAAGCGGGTTCTGGAACAGGGCGTGCTTGATATCGGTCAGCAGCAATTCGGTGTGCTGCTGTTCATGCGCCACGCCAAGTGCAATCAGATCGCCAAATGCCGGATCATCAAGCAGGGGCGTCATGGCGTCATTCACGATCCCCCGCCATTCAAGCACTTCGTCCAGCGTCGGGCGCGACAGCATCCCGCGCGCGGTGCGGCTGATCCGTGCGCCTTCGGACTCGTAGTAGGAATTGAACAGGAAGGGCCAATCCTCGCGGAACAGGCTGTAACCGGGCGCGTGTTCGCGCAGCAGGAAGGTTTCCCAGAACCATGTCGTGTGGGCAAGATGCCACTTGGCGGGGCTGGCGTCCTCCATCGACTGGATAGAGGCATCGGCATCGCTGAGGGGTGCAACGAGTGCCTCGGTCAGCGCACGCGTGGCGCGGAAGGCTTGGCCAAGGGGAACATGGTCATTCCGGATGGCGGGCTTGTGATGTTCGCTGCGATGCACGTGCTCTCCTGACCTCGCATGGCCCGGTTGCTGACGATAGCCGTCCGTAATGATACAGGAAAGACGTTTGCCCGTGCATTGTTCCATGAAGCGGCGAGCAAGTTAGTCCAGTCGCACGCCTTGCATCATAACAAGGATCAGCTTTTCACACCCGATCGCGTTGAAATTGCGTGCGAAAGACGCAACCTCATGCAGCGTGGGCGTTGACTTCGGAATCGCGTGTGCCCGCTGCCTCATTGAGCATCTCGGCCACAAGGAACGCCAGTTCGAGCGATTGTTCGGCGTTGAGGCGCGGATCGCAATGGGTGTGGTAGCGGTCGCCAAGGCGTTCCTCGGTGATCGCCACGGCGCCGCCGACACACTCAGTCACGTCCTGTCCGGTCATCTCGATATGGATGCCGCCGGGATGCGAACCTTCGGCGCGGTGGACGGCGAAGAAGCCCTTCACCTCGCGGGTGATACGGTCGAACGGGCGGGTCTTGAAGCCGGTGTCGGACTTCACGACGTTGCCGTGCATGGGGTCGCAGCTCCACACCACCGGGTGCCCCTCACGCTGAACCGCACGGATCAGCCTAGGCAGGCCATCTTCGACCTTGTCATGGCCAAAGCGGCTGATGAGCGTGATGCGCCCGGCCTCACGTTTCGGGTTCAACTGATCGAGCAGCGTCAGCAGCGCGTCGGGCTCCAGCGAAGGTCCGCATTTCATCCCCAGCGGATTGCCGATACCGCGCGCGTATTCGATATGCGCGCTGCCGGGGAACCGCGTGCGATCCCCGATCCATAGCATATGCGCGCTGGTGGCGTACCAATCGCCGGTCAGCGAATCCTGCCGCGTCATCGCCTGTTCGTAAGGCAGCAACAGGCTTTCGTGGCTGGTGTAGAAGCTGGTGCCCTTCAGCTGCGGCACGGTGCCGGGGTCGATCCCGCATGCTTCCATGAAATCCAGCGCCTCACCGATGCGGTCGGCCATCTGGCTGAACTTCTCGGTCCACGGAGTGCGGCCCATGAAATCGAGCGTCCACTGGTGCACCTGGCGCAGGTTGGCATACCCGCCGCCCGCAAAGGCGCGCAGCAGGTTGAGCGTGGCGGCAGCCTGCGAATAGGCGCGCACCATGCGCTGCGGATCATTGCGGCGCGATACCGGATCGAAATCGATTCCGTTGATATTATCGCCAAGGTAGCTCGGCAGTGTCACGCCGTTGATCGTCTCGGTCGGGGCGGAGCGCGGCTTGGCGAACTGGCCGGCCATGCGGCCGACCTTGATCACCGGACGCTTGCTGGCGAAGGTCATCACCACCGCCATCTGCAACAGCACGCGGAAGGTATCGCGGATATTGTTAGGGTGAAACTCGGCAAAACTTTCCGCGCAGTCACCGCCTTGCAGAAGGAAACCGTGACCGTTTGCAACCTGTGCCAGATCGGCTTTCAGCGCGCGCGCCTCACCCGCGAAGACCAGCGGGGGATAATGCGAAAGGGTTTTCTCCGCTTCCGCCAGTTCGGCCGCATCTTCGTACTGCGGCAAATGGCGCGCTTCGTGAGCCTTCCAGCTTTCCGGGGTCCAAGTCTCAGGCACAGTTGAACTCTTTCTCTTCAGATACGCGCGCAATCATGCGCGGGGCCGCCCGCTACAAGAGGCGCGTTTGAATTGTAAAGCTGCAATACCGTTTCGGACAACTTTATTTCCCGCCCACTGTCAGCGACGGCTCCGATCAGCGCCCCGCAGGCATGGCACTGGCCGCATTGGCGCTGGCATTGCCAGACGGCGCCTCAGCAAGGGTCTGGCCTTCGGGAATGACCGCAAGGCGGAACGGCAGGGACTTGGAAAGATAGCGATCGGCGAGGAATTGCATGACCTCCGGCGTCGTCTGCGAATAATCCGCCAGAAGCGTACGCAGCAACGCTGTGCGCTGGGAATCCTGCGTGGCCCCTTCGAGGTTGTAGAGCCAGAACTGATTGCCCGTTGATGCGCGGCGGATCAGCTGGCTGAGCGGCTCTGTTACCCGCGCAAGTTCATCGGCGGTGGGCGGAGTGGCAGCAAGATCCTGTGCGATTCGCTGGGCTTCGGTGAAGAACACCGGGACAAATTCCGGCTCAAGCTGCGCGAGCGCCGTGATACGACCGCCGCTCGCCAGATCTGTCGGCCAACTGGAGAACACCTGCGGCGAATAGCTCGCCCCGGCTCGCTCGCGCAGGGCTTCCAACAAGCGATTGTTGAATAGCTGGGTGAGGATTTCCAGCTGGCGGCTTTCGCGCAGGGACGCGACTCCGCCCCCGCTTGGCCAGGCGACAACAGCTGCGGCCTGATTGGCATCGCCCCTGTGCGTGACGACTGACGGAGTCGGCGAATCCGGAGCAAAAGTCGGTACACGCGCGGCAATTTCGGGCGCAATCGGTTCACGCGGCGGGAGCGCGCCGAAGGTTTGGCGCAACTGTTCAATGACGGCAGCCTGGTCGAATTCGCCAAACACCAGCACCTCGATCGGCCCCTGTTTCAGCAGCGGCTCCCACACGTCGCGGAAACCTTCGGGAGTCACGGCCTTCAGCGCCGCCGGATCGGGGGTAGCAAAACGTTCGTCGCCGCCCGTCACCAAATATTCGAGATCGCGGTTGAGAATGCCGCCGGGGCTGGTGGAATAGGTGTTGTAGGCCAGTTCCGCCGCAGCCTTGGCGCGGATCACGGGATCCTTGTCCCAGCGCGGCATCCCCAGCTTTGCGGCAAATAGGTAAAGCTGATCGTTAACATCTTCCGACCGGGTCTGCGCGGTGAAGGTGAACACCGCTTCGTCGATCGCGAAGTCGAAGCCCAGCTTGCGGCCCGTCGCCAGCCGGTCGATCTCGTTCTGGCCCAATTCGCCGAGGCCTGATCCGACCAGCGCGCCCTGCCCCAGTGCGGCATACACCGCATTGTCGCTGTCAAACGCGCGGTAGCCCGCACCAAAGCGTACGCGCACCGTCACACGGCCCGGTTCGGCATCATTGGCCCACACCAGCGCCTTCACCCCATTGGCGAAATCAACCTGCTCGATCTCCAGCACACCTAGCGGCTTTTGCGAGGTGAGAGTGCCAGGCGTACCCACCGGCGGCAAATCATCAAACGAGATGCTCTGCGCGGCAAGCCGGGCCGTCCCGTCGACCATTGCCTCGGTCGCCAGCGCCAGACGCAGCGCGGCGACATCTGCCTCACCCGCAGTCGGGGTGACATAGACCGAGCGCGTGACCGTGCCTTCAAACAAGCCGCGGGTGCGTTCCAGCACCACTTCGGGGGTGAGGCGTGGCTTCATGCCGCGGAACACATCGAGCACCACCTTGGGCGATGCCACGGTTTCGCGGATATCGACCGCATTGACGATATTGTTGGCCAGGTCAGACGCCGATTGCACGGTTTCCTGTTCGACCCCGTTTGCAAAGACAACATCGAACTCAGCAACTTCGCGGTCGATTTCCTCCTGCGTCGGCGGCGTTGCAAGCGCATCGGCGATGACGCTGCGGACATCGGCCAGCGCCGCCTGCCAGTCGCCCGTCAGGGGCGCGAAGGTCACGAACGTTGCATCTGTCGAACGCGACACATCGTCCTGCTGGACCTGCGCATACAGATAGCTGCCACCGGCGCGCGCGCGCGATTCAAGCCGGCGGTTGATGATTGCCTGTGCGAGCGCATCGGTCAGCAGGCCTTCGTTGTAGGCGATGGTATCATCGACCGGCCGCCACGGGCGCATCACCGCATAGGTCAGGCTGCGCGGCAGATCGGGTTCGACGCCCACTGCCAACTGGCCAATTGGCGCCCCGGTCACCGCGTCATCCTGCGCCTGTGCGGGCGGTACAGGATCGCCGAAGTCGGGCGCAGTGCCAGGCTGGCCGGTGCCATCCCAGTCACCGAACCATTGCTCCACCAGCCCGGCCAGCTCCATCGGATCGGCATCGCCCACCACCACGATCACCGTGTTTTCCGGGCGATACCAGCGATCATAGAACGCTTTTACGTCCTTGCCGTTGGCTGCCCGCAACGTCTCGTCCGTGCCAATGGGGCTGCGGGTGGCCAGCCTCTGTCCGGCAAAGAAGGTCTGGCGTGTCAGGTCAGCCATTCGCAGACCCGCTCCGCCGCGTTCGCGCTTTTCAGCGAGCACGATGGGGCGTTCTGCCGACACATTGGCATCATCGAGCACGGGTTCGCGGATCATTCCCGAAAGCAGCTTGAAGCTTTCCGCCAGCTTGGCCGAATCGATATTGGGAATGTCGAGTTTGTAAGCGGTGTGGGTCGGCGTGGTTTCGGCATTGGCATCGCTGCCAAAGGTCGCGCCCAGCCGCTGCCATGCCGAGATCGCCTCTGCCTTGCCAAGATACTTGCTCTCACGGAACAGGAGATGTTCGAGAAGGTGAGCATAGCCCTGTTCGGCATCGGTTTCATGCAGCGACCCTGCATCGACCCGCACGCGGATTGAAACCTGGCGCGGCGGGACGCCATTGCGGCGCACGGCATAGCGCAAACCGTTCTTCATCTCCCCGAACAGCCACTGGTCATCAACCGGCACATCCGATCCGCGATACAGCCAGGGAACCTCGCTGCCCGTCTGCAGCGATTGGGGCTGAGGGACTGGCGGTTGGGCCGGCGCCTGCGCCGGTGCGGGCGCCGGCGTTTGCTGGGCGAGCAACGGCTGCACCAGCGCAAACGGAACGAGCAGGATGGCGAGTGCGCTGGTCGCGCGGAAAATCGACTTCATCCTGTGCATATAGTCCGGCAAAGTCTGAAGCGATAGTGAATGCTTCTGGATCGGCGCGCCCTTGCCCCGCGCGGCGAGGCCACCTAAATCATGGCCATGTACATAGAAACCGAAACCACCCCGAACCCGTCTGCGCTGAAATTCCTGCCCGGCATGACTGTCATGCCATCCGGCAGCCGCGAATTTGCGTCGCCCGAAGCGGCCGAAGCCAGCCCGCTGGCGCAAGCGATCTTCGACACGGGCGAAGTAGTCAACGTGTTCTTCGGCACTGACTTCGTCAGCGTCACCGCTGCGCCGGGCGTGGACTGGAGCGTGTTGAAGTCGCAGGTCGTCTCTATCCTGCTCGATCATTTTGTCTCGGAAGCGCCGCTGTTCGTGACGGCAGCGGGCAACGGGATTGCGGTTCCGCCAGAGGACGAAGCTGTGGTGGAAGAACGCCCCGAGGATGCCGAGATCATCGCTGCCATACACGAACTGCTCGAAACCCGCGTGCGTCCGGCCGTGGCAGGCGACGGCGGCGACATTGCCTATCGCGGTTTCCGCGACGGAGTGGTCTATCTGACCCTCCAGGGCTCATGCGCAGGCTGCCCGTCGAGCACCGCGACCTTGAAGCACGGGATCGAAGGCCTGTTGAAACATTATGTCCCCGAAGTGGTTGAAGTCAGGGCAGCCTGATTATTCACTTTCACAACTACGGGGATTTCCCATGACCAAGCAATTCCACGACCATGTCCTGTCGGACGCGGCCCTCGATCAACTGTTCAACGAAGCGCGCAGCTATAATGACTGGCTGGACCGCGACGTGACCGACGAACAGCTCCACGCCATCTGGGATTTGCTGAAGATGGCACCAACTTCGGCCAATATGCAGCCGGCGCGGATTGTGTGGGTGAAATCGGACGAAGCCAAGGCCAAGCTGGTCGAATGCGCCTCGGACGGCAACAAGGACAAGATCGCGGCCGCGCCTGTCACCGCTGTGATCGGATACGATATCGACTTCCACGAAGAACTGCCCTGGCTGTTTCCGCACACCGACGCGAAAAGCTGGTTCGATGGTGATGAAGAGGGGCGCAAGGAAGGCGCGTTCCGCAATTCATCCTTGCAGGGCGCCTATCTGATGTTGGCGGCACGCGCAGTCGGACTGGATTGCGGCCCGATGTCGGGCTTCGATGCCGAGGCCGTCACAGCCGCTTTCTTTGCAGATGAACCGCGCCACCGCGTCAATTTCATTTGCTCGATTGGCTATGGCGACACAGAAAGCATCTTCGATCGCAGCCCGCGCCCCGAATTCGCCAAGTTCAACCGGGTCGCCTGATGCGAATCTGGCGCTTGCGCGCACGCGCCGTGTGAGGCATCGGCGGGCGTCATGCGGATGCTTGCCGTCGAAACCGCCTCAGAGGCTTGCTGCGTCGCCCTGTTTGACGATGGGCGCCTGATTGCGCACGAACACCGCGTGATGGGGCGGGGCCATGCCGAAGCGCTGGTGCCAATGATCGGCGCGCTGCCTGAAAAGGGGCGCGCCGATTGCGTTCTTGTGTCGCTCGGGCCGGGCAGCTTTACTGGCGTGCGTATTGGCCTTGCCACGGCGCGCGCGCTGGGATTTGCCTGGGGAGCCGAGGTGCGTGGTTATCCGACGCTGGCCCTTGTCGCAGCGCAGGCGCTGCACCTTCATCCCGGCGCGCCTGTCACGGTGTGTATGAACGGCGGACACGGGGAATGGTTCGTCCAGGATTTCGCCGCCGATGGCCTGCCGACCAACGATTTGCGCTCGCTCGCACCGGATGCCGCGGTCGTCTGCGGGGCGCAAGAACGCGTCGCCGGAAACCGTGCTGACGAATTCGCTGCCCTCCTGGGCAATCCTGATAGGGCCCTAAGCCTTCTACCCGATGCAGCGAAGATTGCCTGCGTGCCCGAAGCGTTGCTTACAGGCCATCTTGCCCCGATTTACGGGCGCGGCGCCGATGCGACCCCGATGGCAGAACGCAAACCGGGATGACCACCCGCCCCGCTCCCAGCCCAGCGCCGGCCTCGGCGCTTGTCGACCGGATCATGGCGGTGATGGAAGCCGCCTTTGATCCCGCTTATGGCGAGGGCTGGAACCGGCGGCAGGTGGCCGATGCGCTGACCCTGTCCAGCACCCATGCCGTGGTGGTCGATGCAGACGGAAAGCCCATTCTGGACAGAGACGATGGCTCAAGCGGATCAGGGGCGTCTCAAACGCCGGCGGGCTTCGTGCTGACCCGCCATGTGCTCGACGAGGAAGAACTGCTGTTGATTGCCGTCATTCCCGGCGCACGGCGACGCGGTGTCGGGGCGGCGCTGATTGAACTTCTCTTTACTGCAGCCCAAATGCGCGGCGTTACGCGCATCTTTCTGGAAATGCGGCGCGGCAATCCTGCCATCGAATTGTATCGCAAGTTTGGTTTTGAACCGATCGGCGAGCGGCGTAACTATTACCGCATGGCCAATGGCGAGCGTATCGACGCCATTACTTTCGCTCGCTCAATCTAGTAAAGCTCCATTCATCGCAAACTGGTGACTAGAGGGTGCGCACCGGTTGCCAAGATTGGCGCTTTGATACATGGCATAGTAACCGGCGCATATTGAACGCCGCCAAAGAGGAACTCATGCAGGATCTGGAAATCAATATGAAAGAAACCCTGATAACGCTAACCAGCGACATCGTCGCAGCGCATGTCAGCAATAATGATGTCGCCGTCACCGATCTACCTGGTCTCATCACCAACGTTTATGGCGCGCTTGCCAGTCTTGGTGAAAAGGTTGAAGTTGAAGAACCTAAGCCACAGCCTGCGGTTGCGATCCGTAATTCGATCAAGCCGGATTACATCGTCTGCCTTGAAGATGGCAAAAAGCTGAAGATGCTGAAGCGCTATCTTCGCACCAATTTCGACATGACGCCCGAAGAATACCGCGCACGTTGGGGCCTGGCTGCCGATTATCCGATGGTTGCGCCCAACTATGCTGAAAAGCGCCGGGATCTTGCCAAGAAGATTGGTCTGGGCCGCAAGCCCGGCACCACCGTGACGCCCAAGGCGCGTCGTCCGAAAAAGCCAGCGTAACGCCCGCTTCTCGGTCGCATCACCCCCAGTTGGCCAATCCGCCCCTGTTGAGAGGGCGGAAGGCCCGCTTGAGCAAGCAGCCTCGTCCCTGTAGGGAGGAGGCTGTCTTGCTTTTGGGCGATCGCATCTCTTCGGGGCGGCGCACTTGGCGATGGAGTGTTCCTTGAACCAGAAAATCGATCTCGAACAATTGTGTGCCGAAAAAGGCTTGCGCATTACCGAACAGCGTCGGGTCATCGCCAAGGTTCTTTCGGACAGTGACGACCACCCCGATGTGGAACTGCTCCACAGCCGCGCCGCGGCGGTTGATGCGCGGATTTCGATTGCCACGGTCTACCGCACCGTGCGCCTGTTCGAAGAAGCAGGCATCCTCGACCGCCATGATTTTGGGGACGGACGCTCGCGTTACGAACCCGTGCCCGAAGCGCATCACGATCACCTGATCGATGTCGAAACGGGCAAGGTGGTCGAATTCGTCGATCCCGAGGTCGAGGCCCTGCAACGCCAGATTGCCGAGCGGCTGGGCTATCGCCTCGTCGATCACCGCATGGAGCTTTACGGCGTACGCCTGTCCCGCAATGACTGATTGGGAATTGCGGCAGGCCGCCGCACGCGGTGAGACGACGCCGCTCTCGGCTATCGGCTGGGTGCGCCTTGTTTGCCGCGCGCTGGCGCTGCTTGCGCTGATCGTGGTCTTTGTGCCGTTGCATTACCTTTACCGGGTGCTGTCCTATGGCTCGCCCTTCCCGATGCTGTTCCTGCGCTATGCTGCGCGGGTCTGCGGCGCGCGGGTCGAGGTCATCGGCACGCATCTGAAGCGCGACGTGTTCTTTGTCGCCAACCATATCTCGTGGGTCGACATTCTGGCACTGGCCGGCGCGAGCGGCACCGCTTTCGTCGCCAAGGCGGAACTGGCCGAAGCGCCGATGGTGGGCTGGCTCGCCAGCCTTAACCGCACGGTCTTCGTCAAACGCGAGAACCGCATGGGCGTTGCCGAGCAGATCAATGCGCTGAAAGAAGCACTGGTCGATAACTGGTCCGTCACGGTCTTTCCCGAAGGCACCACCACCGATGGCCAGTCGCTGTTGCCCTTCAAGACATCGATGCTCTCCGTGCTTGAACCGCCGCCACCCGGCGTGCTGGTGCAGCCAGTGATCGTTGACTATGGCGCGGTTGCCGAATGGATCGGGTGGATCGGGGAGGAAACCGGTCTGAACAACGCCAAACGGGTTCTATCGCGCAAGGGCAGCTTCAAGGTTCGTCTGCACTATCTCGAACCCTTCAGCCCCGAAGACTTCCGCGGTCGCAAGGCCATCAGCATGGAGTCGCGCCGCCGGATCGAGGAAGCCCTGGTTGCGATCATGGGCCGCCCGCTGCGCACCTTTGCGCACACGGTGCCGCCGGTGCGATACGAAGCGAAAGCCGATCATCAGCCCATGTCCTGACAGGCCATGTGCGCCGGTTGGCGGAACACGGCGTGTTGGAGACACATGAGACACTGTCCAGAAACCGAAAAACCGCTGCCCGGTCGGTCGCGCTGCGAGTGCGGCGTAGAGACGACGCAGACCGGAAATCAAACGGGCGAGACACATCATGCGTCTGGCATTGGCACCTGAATACCCGGTAGGAAAGCCGCCCGTGGCAGCGCGGCAAAGCGCGACGGACCGCTAAAGCCCGGCCCTGACCAGCCAATCGTGGAAGATCCGCACCGGGCGGCTTTCCAGCGCCACCGGCTTGCACACGAACCAATAGGAATAGGGACTTTCGACCGGATTGCCCGGCAGATTGGTCAGCCGGTTGTCATTGGCGCGGCGCAGGTGATCGTCGTGCATGATCGCAATTCCGAGACCCTGCGCGGCCGCTTCCAGCATCAATGCGCCCGAATCATAATGGTCAATCGCCGCGGGATCCATCGTTTCGAGCGCGTTGGCTTTTTTCCACGCCATAAAGCTTTCAGGCAACTCGTTGTGAATCAGGAATGTCTGCTTCGTCATCACTTCCGGCGTAATATCCGTGCCGATTGCGCGGGCGGTATCTTTCGAGCAGATCGCATGAACGAGATTGTGGTCAAGCCGCACCGCATGAAGCCCGCTCGCCGGGCCGCGCGACAGAATAATCGCGGCATCGAGCGTATCGCCCACCCGGTCTTCCAGATGCGGCGCGGTGTCGATGTCGATGTGCAGCAGCGGATGGCGCTTGCGCAGCTCGCCGAGCCGCGGAAACAGCCGCTGGCTGCCGAACATCGGCAGCACACCAAGCCGCAGGCGCAGCAGCGCGATGTTGTCGGACTGGCTTTCCACCGCGCGGGCCAGCGCCTCCATATGCGGGTTCACCGCTTCATAAAAGGCCTGCCCCTCGTCCGTCAGTTGCATCGACTGACGCGCGCGGGTGAACAGCTTTTTGCCAACGAATTCTTCCAGATTGCTGATCCGCCGCGACAGCGCCGACGGGCTGAGCCCGATCTCCTCCGCCGCTGCGCGGGCCGAACCCAGACGAACCGTGCGCATGAAGGCTTCGAGCGCGCGCAAAGGGGGCAAACGGCGTGCAGGCATGAAATCTCTCCTTGGTCGCAGGAGATACGCCTGAAACGCGGACCGGATGCAAAAAATCGAAGAAAAAACGCCAAATGCGGCGATTGCTTGCGCCTATTGCACGTCGTTCGCATCTTCGGGGGGGTGCAGGCGTAACCGCGTAACGTGGGTTTCATCCCCTGCGGTCACTTCAATGCGCCAGCCGCTGGGATGTTCCAGCACGGTCCCCACCGGCGGCACATGCTCTGCAAGGACAAAGGCAAGGCCCCCCAGCGTATCGACCGATTCTGCAACTTCAGCCAAACGCGGGTCGACCAGCTTGGCCACATCGTCAAGCTCGGCGCGGGCATCGCAATCCCACATGCCTTCCCCGATCGGCGTGATCAGTTCCTCCGGCGCATCATCGTGTTCATCCTCGATATCGCCGACGATCTCCTCGACCAGATCTTCGATGGTGATCAGCCCGTCTGTACCCGAAAACTCGTCCAGCACGATCGCCAGATGCACGCGCTGGGTGCGCATGTCCGCCAGCACATCCAGTGCCCCGCGCGCCTGGGGCACATACAGCGGCTGGCGCATCAGCGTGGTCCAGTCAGCCGGCGGCGGCGTGCCGTTGGCGAGGAAAGGGAAGACATCCTTGATATGCATCATGCCCACGACGCTATCCAGCGTCTCGCGATAGACCGGCATCCGTGAATGGCCGTGTTCGCTGAACGCCGCGACCATCGCCTCCCAGCTTATCCCGGCGTCAACTGCGATGATCTTGCCGCGCGGCACCGCAACGTCATCGGCGTCATGTTCGGAAAAATGGAGCAGATTGCGCAGCATCTGCCGCTCGACCCGGGAAAGATCGCCGCCGCTATTGCCGCCGGCATCGGAACCCGAGGCGCCGTTTTCATCCTCGTGGTCGTCGATAGCTTCTTCGAGCTGTTCGCGTAAGGAACGCGCGGCTTCGAGGCCGAGGATCTTGCGTAAGGCAGGCCAAAGCCCGCTGCTACTGTCCGCGTCTCCGGATTGAGATGCGGGAGAATGGGAATCGGCCATGGCCTTGCGTGTGGCTCCTACGCGGTTTCAGTCGCCATATGGGTCAGCGATACCCAGTTTGGCAAGTATCGCTGTTTCCAGCGACTCCATCGCCTCGGCCTGTTCGTCGCTGTCGACATGGTCGTGACCTGCCAGATGCAGCAGGCCGTGGATGATCAGATGCGTGGCATGTTCTTCCAAAGTGACGCCCTTTTGCGCGGCTTCGCACGCGCAGGTTTCCTGCGCCAGCGCGATATCGCCCAGCATCACCGGCGCGCCATCGGGGCCGAGATTTTCCAACATGCTGCGTTCAAGCATCGGGAAGCTGAGCACATTGGTGGGCTTGTCACGTTCGCGCCATTCGCGGTTCAGCGTGTGGACTTCGGCGTCCGACGTGAACAGGATACTGGCAATCAGGCGGGGGTTGACCAGCAGCGGTTCGCCCTGCCCCGCTGCCTGCGCGGCGCGGACCGCCAGCGCCTCCCACGCGCCTGCGGGCCAATCCTCGATGTCGATGTCCAGATCCATGATGCGCCGCCCCTTAGCGCGATTTGCCGGCGCGCGAAATGCCGGGCATGCAGCCGGCGCTCTATTCGTGGCGCAGCGCGTCGATCGGATCGAGTTTGGAGGCGCGGCTGGCGGGGTAATATCCGAACACGATCCCCATCCCGGCGGCAAACAGGAAGCTGACGATGTTGATCATCGGATCGAACACGAAGGGCACATCGATCAGCGCCGCCAACCCGATCGAGGCGCCAAAGCCCAGCGCAATCCCCACCAACCCGCCCAGAGCGCACAGCACCACAGCTTCGGTCAGGAACTGCAGGCGCACCTCGCGCGCAAGCGCGCCGATGGCCAGGCGGATGCCGATTTCGCGGGTGCGCTCGGTGACGGACACGAGCATGATGTTCATGATCCCGATACCGCCCACCAGCAGGCTGATCGAGGCGATCACCGCGACCATCGCGGTCAACGCCCCTGTGGCCGCGCCCAGCGCCTGATTGATCTGCGCGGTGTCGATCACGTTGAAATCATTGGGCTCGTCACCCTGCAAAAGCCGCCGTTCGCGCAGCAGGTCCACAAGTGAATCCTGAATGGCGGCCGCGGCGTAGGCGGCATCATACTTGACCACGAAATAATCGAGATTGTCATTGCCCCTGAAGCGCCGCTGGACGGTTTTCAGTGGCATGAACACGACATCGTCGTCATCCGCGCCGCCGCCGCCCTGCCCCCGCTCTTCCATCACACCGATCACTTGGCAGGGAATATCGCCCAGACGCATATTTGCGCCGATCGGGCTGGTGGCGGACGGGAAGATCGCGTCGCGCACCTTGAGACCAAGCAGGCAGACATTCTTGCCGGCTTGCTCCTCGTCCGCGCTGAAGGGCCGGCCTTCCGCGATTGTGATCGACTGCGCTTCGAGCAGGTCATTGGTTCCTCCCTCCACGCGGGTGTCCCAATCCTGACCGTTATAAAACGCAGTGGTGGGCGCACCGACACTGCCTGCTGCCAGATCGACCCCGGCGATCTGCTGTTCCACTGCGCGCACGTCCGCTTCATCGAAGGGCCGGATTGTGCCGCGTGTGGTGCGCACCGGGAAAATGATGAAGTTGCTCGCACCGAGCGAGGAGATTTCTTCCTGCACCGACGCCGTGACACCGTTGCCCAGCGTCACCATCGTCACCACTGCCGCGACGCCTATGATGATGCCGAGCGTTGTCAGGATCGACCGCAGGATGTGGCGGCGAATTTCGCGCAGCGCCAGAAGGAGTGTCGATCCGAACATCAGACAGCCCCGCCTTCGGGCGCCAGCACGCGCGCATCGCGTTCGATTGTTTCGACCAGGCCATCACGAAACCGCACGATGGTCTTGGCGTAGGAGGCCATCTCCTCTTCGTGGGTGACCATCAGCACCGTGATGCCTTCGCTGTTCAGCCGTTGCAGCAGCAGCATGATTTCCACCGACCGTTCACTGTCGAGATTGCCGGTCGGCTCATCCGCCAGCAGCACATCGGGCTGCGTCACCAGCGCGCGCGCAATGGCGACGCGTTGTTGCTGGCCGCCTGAAAGCTCTGCCGGGCTGTGCGAGGCCCACGGCACCAAACCCACCTGATCGAGCGCGCGCAGAGCAGATTCGCGCCGCTGCGCCTTGCTCTCGCCGCGATAAAGCAGCGGCAGTTCGACATTCTCCAGCGCGGTCGTGCGCGCCAAAAGGTTGAACCCCTGGAACACGAAGCCGAGGTAACGGCGGCGCAACAGGCTGCGCTGGTCGCGATCAAGCTTCTGCACCTCCACCCCGCGAAACCGGAAGACCCCGCCGGTGGGCACATCGAGACAGCCCAGGATGTTCATCGTGGTCGATTTGCCTGAACCCGATGGCCCCATGATCGCCACGAATTCACCCCGGTCGATGGTGAGATCGATCCCCTTCAGCGCCTGAAACGCCGCAGCCCCGTTTCCGAAGGTCTTGGTGATGCCTTCAAGCTGGATCAGGGGTTCGCCTGTCACTGGCCCGCCGCCTTTATGCCGGTGACAACCTTCATCCCCGGCTTCAGCTCGGCCGATTGTACCACCGTACGGCGCCCGTCGCTGCGGCCGGTGATGACGTCCACCGCTTTCAATGTGCCGTCCGCCTGCAAAACCTGCACCTGCTGGCGGCTGCCTTCGCCGATGCTGGCCTGCTGCTTTTGATCCTCAAGCCCGATCTGCGGTTGGAACACCCCCCCGCCCTCTTCCTCTTCGGCTTCCGGACGGAAGCGCAGCGCGGCATTGGGGACCAGCATTGCATTGCCGGTGTTCTGCGTCGCGATCGTCGCAGTCGCGGTCATGCCGGGACGCAGCAGGCCATCGACGTTCTGCACGGTGAGCCGCGCCTCGTAGCTGACGACCGATCCGCCCGCTGCCGAAGCCGCTGCGCCCGCCTGTGCCTGCACGGTGTTGCTCGAGGCCAGATCGACGCGTTGCAACGTCGCGGGGAAGCGGCGGCCGGGATAGGCATCGACCGTGAAGGTCGCCTGCTGACCGGCCTTGACCTGCCCCACGTCGGCCTCGTCGATCGAGACGCGCAGCTGCATTTCGGACAGGTCCTCGGCAATCACGAACAGGGTGACAGTGTTGAAGCTGGCCACCACGGTCTGACCCGGCTCGACCCGGCGGGCGAGCACCACGCCGGTCACAGGCGCGCGAATCACGGCGCGGGTGCGGGTGGTGAGGTTGCCCCGGAGCAACGCCTCGGCCGCCTCGATATTGGCGCGGGCCGACGCGACCGCCGCGCTGTCGCGCTCCACAGCGGCTTCGGCCTGCTCGACCTCGATTTGCGAGGGCACGCGCCCGCCCGAAAGGCGCCGCACCTCCTGCAACCGGGCCAGTTGCACCTTGTCGATATCCAGCACCGCCTGCGCCTGCGACCGCGCGGCGCGCGCAGCGTTGAGATTGGCGCGGGCCTGCGCGATCTGCTGATCGATGATTTCGGTGTTGATCACCGCGATCACCTGCCCCTTGGTCACGCGGTCGTTCACATCGACGAGCACGGAATCGAGCGGGCCGGTGACTTCCGCGCCGACTTCGACCTGATTGGTCGGGCGCAGGTTGCCCGTGGCCGTCACCGACAGCGACAGCGATTCCTGCGCAACCGGCGCGGTGATATAATCGGGCTTGGGCGCTCCCCCGGCGCATTGCGCGACACCGAGCACCAGCAACAGGATGACAAGCCCCGGCAGCCAGTACTTCATCCACCGCCGCCAGCGCGGGCGCGGCTTGGTGCCGAGAAATTCGTCCACGCTGGGCTGTTCGACCGGATTGTTCAATTCGCTCACTCGCTCGGCCCCCTCGCCGCAATGTCTTCGATGCCGGCGCCTTCAGGCACAGACCATCCGCCGCCCAGCGCGCGTGCCAGGCTGATAAAGGCAAGCGCCCGCGCGGCTTCGGCGTTTACTTCGGCAGTGCGTGTGCTCAGCAACTGGCTTTCGATCACCAGCAACGTCTGAAAGTCGATCAGACCGGCCTGATACTGGCTGCGCGCCAACAGCGCCGCGTTCTGCGCGCCGTCGCTGGCTTCATTGAGCGCGACCACCCGCTCACCACTGGTTTCCAGATCAACCGCCGAGCTTTCGACCTCCTCCAGCGCGATGAGGATGCTCTGCCGCCACGCCGCCAGCGATCCATCCGCGATGGCCTGCGCCCCCTCGATCTGCCCGCGCACGCGGCCTCCATCGAAAATCAGTTGGGTCAGGCCCGCGAACACATTGCCGGTGACGATATCGAACAGGTTGCCGACATTGGTTGCGCTGGTGCCGACCGTACCGCTCAGGCGCACCAGCGGATAAAGCTGCGCGCGGGCGACGCCGACACGGTCGAGATCGGCGGCCAGCCGGGCTTCGGACGCGCTGACATCGGGACGGCGGCGCAGCATATCGGCCGGCACGGACAGCGCGATCTGAGTGGGGGGCGCGGGCACATCGCGCGGTGTTTCGGTCAGCGCGCGATAGACGCGGCCAGGCGGCTCGCCGATCAGGGTCGAAATGGCATTGGAAACGGCGACCAGATCGCCCTGCAGCAGCGGAATCGTAGCGGCCGTCTGCGCACGCTGGGTGCGGGCCTGTTCCACATCGAGGCTGGCGACCAGCCCGGCCTGGTTGCGCCAGCGGGCAATCTGGAGATTGTCGTCCTGATTGGCGAGCGTCTCGCGCGCAATCGCAAGCTGCTCCGCCAGTGATCGGGCGGACACAACCTGACTGGCCACCTGCGCCACGATCAGCCGTTCCAGATCGCCCACGGAATAGCCTGCTGCCTGAAGATCGGCGCGCGCCGCATCGACCGAAGCACCCAGCCGGCCAAACACGTCCACTTCCCACGCCACATCGCCGCCGATCGACAAAAGCACATCGTCGCTGGCAAAATCGCCGACATCCCGGCCAGCCCCGCCACTGCCGCTGATTTGCGGCAGGCGGGCGGCGCGGGCTTGGCGCAGGCCCGCGCGTGCTGCGCGCAGCCGGGTTACGGCCTGCGCCAGATCGAGATTGCCGCCCTGCGCATCCGCCACGAAATCCGCGACCAGCGGATCATCCAGCAGCAGCCAATAGCGATCAATCGGAATATCCGCGCCCGCCGGTTCGGCCAGCACCCAGCGCTCCGGAATGGCTTGGACGCTGGCCATCGGCGGAGGCGCGTCACGCGGAATCGCGCAACCTGCCAGTGCCAGTGCCAGCGCGGCAAATGAAAGCGATGCACCGCCCCGGCGCGTTGCTGACCGGCCTCTATTGCCGGAAACCGTCATGACCTGTCGCTGCCCTGTTGTAGAATCACGGTTGCGCCCCCTTTCCCGGCCCGGCGTCATTTGGTCGGGGCGTTCCGCTCCGAACCGTTACCGCGCCAAGCTCGGTATAAAAATCATCATGTTGCTAACAGTCCGCCCGGTTCCGCACAACACGGTTTCGTCGGGCGGACTGCATCGCTCATCGATCAAGAGGCGTCTTCGCCACCGCCCTCATAAGCCTCCACGATGCGGCCCACGATCGGGTGGCGCACCACATCGGCGGCGGTGAAGCGGATCGTGCCGAAGCCAGCGACACCCTCCAGCTTTTCGACCGCATCGTTCAACCCGCTCATGCGCGGCCCGCCCGGAATGTCGACCTGCCGCGGATCGCCGCACACCACCATCCGGCTGTTCTGGCCAAAGCGGGTGAGGAACATCTTCATCTGTTCCTTGGTGGTGTTCTGCGCTTCATCAAGGATGATGAAACTGTCTGCCAGCGTGCGCCCGCGCATGAAGGCGATTGGCGCGATTTCGATCTCGCCATTGGCCAGCCGCCGCTCCACCTGTTCGGGCGGCATGCAGTCATTGAGGGCATCGTAAAGTGGCCGCAGGTAGGGATCGACCTTCTCCTTCATGTCACCAGGCAGGAAGCCAAGTTTCTCACCTGCCTCCACCGCCGGGCGCGACAGGATCAGGCGCTGGACAGAGCCGGTTATGAGCTGGCTGACGGCCTGCGCCACCGCGATGTAAGTCTTGCCCGTGCCCGCGGGGCCAAGTGCGAAGATGATGTCGTCCTTGGTCAGGCTGCGCATATATTCGATCTGTGTCGCAGAGCGCGGCACGATGGTCTTCTTGCGCGTCCGGATCATGATCGGCGGGCCGTCCATTTCGCCCGAAATGATACCTTCGAGCGTCGGTTCAGCCGACATCGCGATCATCGATTCGATGGCGCCTGAATCCAGAGCCTCGCCGCGGGCCAGCCTGTCATACATCGTCTTGAGCGTTTCGCGCGCACGCGCGACATCGTCTTCCGGCCCTTCGATCACCACCTGATGCCCACGGGCGTGAATGTAGACGCCGAGCCTGTTTTCGACCTGAACCAGATTGGCATCAAACTGCCCGAACAGCGGCCCCAGCAGCGATTGGTTCTCGAAAGTCAGATCAACGCGGGCACGACGCGGTTCGGGAATGCCGCGCGGATCGGGCGAAAGCGCCGGGTGTCCGGCTCGGGAGGGTCTGCGGCCCATAGGTTCCTTTGGCTGCGGCCGCGGAACAATCCCACGGCCCTGAGTCGGAAAGGTAAGGCGGGGCTTGTGCAAAGCAAGCAGGCTGCGGCGAGATGGTGGTGGATAGTCATCAAAAGGACGCGTTATGATCTTCGGATGAGCGCGGCAGCCCCTGACACTGCGCCGTGCACGGCATTGGCCACCCAAGTGCCGGAAGCAACCGCGAAGGTCGCGGCACGGTTACGTGCTATCGGGCGAGCTCGGCAGGTATCCGCACGGGTTCGCCTTGCAGCGAGTTCGGCCCGGCCTCGATCAACTGAACATCGACCAGATCGCCGATCGCGTGGTCGCCTGAAAACCATACCGATTGCAACCACGGCGATTTGCCAAGCCACTGGCCCGGTTCGCGCCCGGTCCGCTCGATCATCACCTGACACGTCCGCCCCACGCTCGCCTGATTGAAGGCGAATTGATGATGCCCAAGCCGCTCCTGCAAGCGGTGGAGCCTTTCGTGCATCACTTCGGGTGCAATCTGACCGTCCAGGGTCGCCGCCGGCGTTCCGGGCCGCGGGGAATATTTGAAACTGAACGCGTGGGCATAGCGGACCGCGTCGACAATCCGCAGCGTGTCTTCAAACTCCGCCTCGGTCTCGCCCGGAAAGCCGACGATGAAATCGCCCGACAGCGCAATATCGGGGCGCACGGCCCGGAACTTCTCCAGCAGCCGCAGATAGCCTTCCACCGTATGCTGGCGGTTCATCGCCTTCAGCACCCGGTCACTGCCGCTTTGCACGGGCAGGTGCAGATAGGGCATCAGCTTGTCGACCTCGCCGTGGGCCGCAATCAGCGCCTCGTCCATGTCGTTGGGGTGGCTGGTGGTGTAGCGGATCCGCACGAGGCCATCGATCCGGGCCAGCGCGTGGATCAGGCCTGCCAGCCCTGCCGCCCTGCCCTTGTCATCCTCACCCGCCCAGGCATTCACATTCTGGCCCAGCAGCGTGATCTCCTTCGCGCCCGCTTCGACCAGCATCTGTGCCTCGGCGATCAGATGGGCAAAGGGCCGCGAGATTTCCGCGCCGCGGGTATAGGGCACCACGCAATAGGTGCAGAACTTGTCGCAGCCTTCCTGCACCGTCAGGAACGCGGCCGGCCCACGTTTGCGCCGGGCCGGGAGCGCATCGAACTTGGCAATGGCGGGCATGTCGGTATCCGTCGCGCGCTCGCCGCCCACGGCCTTGTCGAGCATTTCGGGCAAACGGTGATAGGCCTGCGGGCCGACCACGATGCTGACAGCAGGCGCCCGTCGCATGATCTCCTCGCCCTCGGCCTGTGCGACACATCCCGCCACAGCGATCAGCGGCGTCTTTCCCGCCTGCGCCCCCGCCTTCACCATGCGGCCGATATCCGAATAGACCTTCTCGGCGGCCTTCTCGCGGATGTGGCAGGTATTGAGGATAACCAGATCGGCCTCCTCACCCTCAAGCGCAGGAGTTATGCCGCGTGTGCCCAGCAATTCGGCCATGCGTTCGCCATCATAGACGTTCATCTGGCAGCCAAAGCTTTTGACCCGGTAGGTTTTGGGAGGCGCAACAGGTTCCATAGAGCCTGCGCCCTTAGCGCCGATGGCGACCGCGTTCAATCGCCGCCGCGCTTGTCCTTTTTGCTCTTGCGCAGGCCGTTATGCAGGCACGGCTCGCCCTTGGCCGCCGACGGGCCGGGGTGGGTGCGATCATCCGGCCCGCATTCCACGAAAGGCTTGGGTATGGCGTTGGCCTTCACCACTTCATGCGCGTCGGCACTGGCATAGGCGGCAATCCACGTCAGGCAATCGGCCAGCGGGCGCACCGCGTGCTTGGCAAGCGCATTCTTGCGCGGTTCGCAGTTGAGCGTGAACACATTGGCCGCCGGCGGCTCGTCATAGCGGGCAAAGCGGCGCAACACCTCACCGCGTTCATTGAACACCGTGCGTTGCAGCGCATTTTCGCGGATTTCGCTGCGGTAGAAGGGCGATGTGTTGAACAGATAGGCCCGCACTTCCGGGTGCGCCACCGACACCTCGGTCGCCAGCGCGCCGCCCAGCGAATGCCCTGTCACCACCCACGGAACCTCCGTCCCCAGCCGTGATTTTTCAGCCTCGAAATACCGCAGCGCCAGCTCGATCTGATCGCTGCGCAGCGTGCCATAGAAAACGTCGCTCAGGCCTTTGAGATCGGTTCCGCGAAAAGCGATGATCCGCGCCACCGGCTTGCGGTTGGCATTGCTCCCGCTGCCGCTTTCGAACTGGTTGAAGATTTCGTAGCTGAAGCCCTTGCCGGCATCTTCCGGTGCAATCGGAATGTGCGCGACCCGCTGCAAGACGCGGCCCGGCTTTTCGAACAGATCGTCGCCGCCGGTGTAGGCATTGGTGGAGGCCAGCGCATAGGGGAAGGCATCCACCGCAGCCTCACGCACGAAGCCGCACCACCCGCCGGGCTCAAGCTGGCAGGGAGAGCGCGATTGCGAAATGTCGGGAAGGGTGGCGCAGCCCGAAAGCAGCACAGCGCCCAGGGCCGCCGCGAAGGACTTCATCACCACCCCCCCATTGTCCGTTCTGGTCTTAGGCCACCGTCGCCTTAACGATCTTGCCGGGTGCACGCGGCGGCTCACCCTTCGGAAGCGCATGGACGTGTTCCATACCGCTCGTCACCTGACCCCACACGGTGTACTGCTTATCGAGGAAGCGGGCATCGTCAAGGCAGATGAAGAACTGCGAATTGGCGCTGTTCGGGTTCTGCGAACGGGCCATCGAACACACGCCTTCGACGTGGGGCTCGGCGTTGAATTCAGCCGCGAGGTCAGGCTTGTCGCTGCCGCCCATGCCGGTGCCGGTCGGGTCGCCGCCCTGTGCCATGAAGCCGTTGATCACGCGGTGGAAGATCACGCCGTCATAAAAGCCTTCGCTGGCCAGTTCGGCAATGCGCGCAACATGGCCGGGGGCCAGATCGGGGCGCAGCTTGATCACAACGTCGCGGGCTTCGCCATCGCCGGTGTCGAGAGTGAAGGTGAGGGTATCGGCCATGTGCGTATCTCCTGAAACAATTTGCGCGCTTCTATAGCGCGTGCGGGCGTCGTGTCACCCTCCCCGCTTGCTTTTCATCGGCCCCTCCGTAAACGCCTGTTCATGGCCGATGATCGCCGCCTTGATGATGACCTGCTGACCGCTGAGCACGGCCCCGAATCCGGTGACGCGGAAGTGCGCCCGGACGACCGGGTCGACGATGAACGTCATGACCAGGAAAACCGGCTGAAGCCTTCCTTTGTCAGCGCCGTCCACGATGCACTGGCCGCGCGGGACAAGGGCGCGGTGTACACTCTCGTCGAACCGCTCCACGCCGCCGATATCGCCGACCTGATCGAGCTGCTGCAACCATCCGAACGCGCGCAGCTGGCTTCGGCCATCAGCGACCTGATGACCAGCGATGTCATCGCGGAACTCAACGATTACGTTCGCGAAGACCTGATGGACACGCTGTCCGCGCACGCGGTCGCGATCATCGCCGAACAGCTCGACACCGATGATGCGGTGCAGCTGATCGAAGATCTGGACGCGGCCGATCAGGCGGCTGTCATGGCCGAGCTGGAACCGGAAACCCGCGCTGCGGTGTCCAGCGCGCTCGCCTACCCCGAAGAAACCGCTGGCCGCTTGATGAGCCGGCATTTCGTGGCCGTGCCCGAACACATGAGCGTGGGCGATCTGATCGATTACCTGCGCGAAAACGGCGATATCGATCATGATTTCTTCGAAGTCTTCGTGATCGACGAACGCCATCATCCGGTGGGCACCTGCGCGCTGAACTGGATCCTGACCACGCCGCGCAGCGTGCGGCTCACCGACCTGATGAAGCGCGATCAGACGCTGATCCCGGTGACGATGGATCAGGAAGAAGCGGCGCTGATGTTCCAGAAATACGCGCTGATTTCCGCAGCCGTGGTGGACGATAGCGGGCGGCTGGTCGGCCAGATGACGGTGGATGATGTGGTCCACATCATCTCCGAAGAGGCGGGCGAAGATGCTCTGCTGATGTCGGGCGCGGGCGACGGGGACATCAACGAGCCGCTGCGCGAGGCCTATTCCAGCCGTGTGCGCTGGCTGATCGCCAATCTGGGCACGGCCGTGGTTGCCTCCTCGATCATCGCGTTTTTCGGCGCGGCCATCGAACAATTGGTGGCCCTGGCCGTTCTGATGCCAATCGTCGCCAGTATCGGCGGCAATGCGGGCACGCAGACGATGGCGGTGGCGGTGCGCGCGATTGCGACCAATCAGCTCACCCGTTCCAACACCAAGCGCATCTTGTGGCGCGAATTTCGGGTCGCGCTGATGAACGGGGGCACCATCGCGGTGCTGATCGGGTTGGCAACCGGGTTGCTGTTCACCCCGATGATGGGTGTGGTGATCGCGCTCGCAATGGTGATCAACATTGCCATCGCCGGGCTTGCAGGGGTGGCTGTTCCGGTGATCTTTGAGCGGCTGGATCAGGACCCGGCGGTCGCCAGCAGCGTATTTGTGACGATGATCACCGATTCGATGGGCTTCTTCGCCTTCCTGGGATTGGCCGTAGCCATGGGGCTGACCGGCTGAGGTCACGGTGGATTGTGGATGGCAAGTGCCGCATCGCTTGATCGCGGCGCAGAATGGCCCACATTGGCGCCATGCCGCTCAACCTGACCAAGATCGCCTTCGGGGCGAAAAGCTATGACCATCTCGCCGGATGGTATGAGGGGCGCGGGGAGATCCGCCTCACAACCCGCAACCGCCCGACACGGCATGAGGAATGCGTGGGCGGGTCGCTGTTCTGGATCATCAACCACGCCATCGTCGCGCGGTCGCAGATCACCGGCTTCGTGAAGACCGATGACGGGCGCTGGGACATCTGCCTCGAACCCAGGCTGGTCCGCGTCCACCAGCAGGCCAAACGCGCCCACCAGGGATGGCGCTATCTGACCGAGGACAAGGCGCCCAAGGATCTTGCCGAGGGCGAGGACATTGGCGACGCACTGCCAGGCAAGCTGGCGATGAAGCTGGAGCGGCTGGGACTGGTCTAGCCTTTTCCGCCTGCCGCAGACCTGCCCTAACCTTTCGCCTGGCTCTTTTCCGCCACCCGTCGCAGCGCATTGACATAGACTTCGGGCGCCTGTGCGCCGGGGATCAGGAACTTGCCGTTCACGATCATCGCAGGAACGCCGGAAATGTTCATGTCCCACGCCTGCGCCTCTTCAGCCAGCACGCGGGCTTCCAGATCGGGGTCGGTGAGCGCAGCCCTCGCCGCCTCACGGTGGAGACCCGTTTCGGCAGCAATATCCAGCAGAACCGTGTGATCCGAAAGGTTGGCGCGCTGGTTGAAATGGGCGCGGAACAGGGCCAGCTTCAGCGCGGTTTGCGCGCCCGGCCCCGCCTGTTCGAGCGCGAAGGCGAGCAGCTTGTGGCAATCGCGGGTATTCCACATCATCGCAGGCGGCGCCTCGCCCTCCCCTTCATAGGACAGCGACACGCCGGCGCCTTCCGCGATGGTCTTCATCTGATTGCGAAGCCCGGCCCCTTCCTCGGCGGAACGACGGTATTTGCGTTGCAGATGCGCTTCCTGCTCCTCACCCTCGGAGGGCATATCGGGGTTCAGCTCGAACGGTCGCCACCGGATTTCGGCGGTAATCTCGTTCTCCAGTTCGCGCAGCGCCTTGGTCAATTGCCCGTATCCGATCAGGCACCACGGGCACATGACATCGGAATAGATATCGATGGTGAGAATGTCGGTCACGTGTCGAGCCACCATGTCACAAGACGATGCGCAATCGCGAAGGGGCGCGGGAAATAGAGCAGTTCGGTGCCGTGCTCACCGGCTGCGCGGGCTTCTTCCAATTCGGCGCGGGTGAACCAGCGCGCGTCTTCAAGCTCGGTCTTGTCGATGGTGATTTCGGGGTCATCCGCCACCGACGTGCAGCCGATCATCAACTGGCTTGGGAAGGGCCACGGCTGACTGGCGATATAGCGCACATCGCGCACCCGCACGCCCGCCTCCTCGTGGATTTCCCGCGCCACGGCTTCCTCGATCGTCTCACCCGGTTCGACAAAGCCTGCGAGCGCCGAGTACATCTTGGGCGGAAAGCGCGGCTGGCGGCCCAGCAGCAGCCTGTCCTCATGCTCGACGAGCATGATCGTGACCGGGTCCGTGCGCGGGAAGTGATCCGCGCCGCAGCCGTCGCAATGCCGCTGCCAGCCGCCCTTCACCAGCTTGGTCGCACCACCGCAGCGCGCACAGAACCGGTGCCGCGCGTGCCAATCGACCAGGCTGCGCGCCCCGCCATAGATCGCCAGATCAGGGGGGCTGAGAAGCTGCATCAGCTGCCATGCTGCGGGCTGCGCGTATGCCGGACCATCCGCACCGCCAAGCGGCACCGGCGCGAAGTGCGCCTTGTCATCCAGCATCCCCAGGAAGACCAGTTCAGCGTCCTCGGCCACGTCAGCCAGGCTGCCCCAGACAAGCCCGCCTGAATCGTCCACGCCCGGCAGCAGCCCATCCAGCAGCAGCACCCGCGCGCGCCAGTTCATCAGGCCCGCCAGCGCCGCATCATCGGCGCGGATATGATCGGCCCGGTCCATGGGCGAGCCCGAAAATGCCATCGGCGGCGCGGCGGCAGGCGCGTGCATCACGCCGCCTTCTTACGGGCGCGCATCCCGGCCAGATCGGCTTCCATGGCTGCCAGGAATTCTTCACGGATCGGATAGGCTTCGGACGGCATGTATTGCGTGAACAGGCCGGTGCGCAGGTTCAGATCGAAGTCTACCGCCGCCAGCGTGCCCGCCGCGCCGCCCCAGCCAAAGGTCGCGCCCTTGGAACGGCCGCCCGCGCCGTGGCCTTCGCCCTCGATCCAGCTGCCGGTGAGATCGACCGTCGCGGGGACCAGATCGGACACGCCGACCCGCACCGCGTTTTCGCTCATCACGAACTTGCCGTCGATGGTGCCATAACCCAGCAGCATCCGCATGAAACGGTCATAGTCCTTGGGGCTCGACACCAGCCCGCCGCCGCCCGCCGGAACCTCGGGCGCATCGAGGAAGATCGAATTGGCACCGGGATCGAGCGGGAAGACATTGCCGCCCAGCACGCCGTAATTGTCGGTCAAGCGATCGGCCTCGCTCGCGGGCACCTGCATCCAGGTGCTGGTCATGCCGCAAGGCTCGAAGATGCGCTGCTTGAGGAACGCTTCGAACGCCATTCCGCTTACCACCTCGATCACCCGGCCAAGCAGGTCGATCGAGCAGGAATAGCTCCACTTGGTTGCAGGCTGATACATCAGCGGCAGTTCGGCCAGACGGTCAGCCCATACCGCAAGGCCGGGTGCCGGAGTGATCGTGGGGAAGCCCGGAATCGGCATCCGGCTCACCCGCCCGCCGACAAGACCCTGCTCGTTATACGCCGCCTGGAGCGGGCCCTTGCTGATGATCTGGTAGCCGAGGCCCGATGTGTGGGTCAGCAATTGCCGGATCGTGATCGGGCGGTTCGCCGGAACCGTCTCATCCAGCGGTCCGGCCGGGTCGAGCAGCACTCTCATGTCACGGAATGCCGGCAGAATCTCGGCAACCGGCTGATCGAGGCCCAGCTTGCCCTCGTCAATCAGGATCATCGTCGCCATCCCGGTTATCGGCTTCGACATCGAATAGATCCGGTACAGCGAATTTTCGTCCACCAGCGCGGGCTTGGCGAGCGACAGCGTGCCACCACCCACCGTGTGCGCGTGATCTTCCTGTCCCCAGCCAAAGGTCAGGAACAGATTGGCAAGCTTGCGATCGGCGACATAGCGGTTGGCCATCGCGGCCACGTTGGGCCAGTTTTCCGCAACATCATGCGCCAGCAATTGCCGGCCAAACGGCAATCCCGTCAGCGCCGCCCCGCCAGCCAGCAACGCGCCATGGCGAAACAGCGAACGGCGCGAGAAAGCAGGTGAGGCGATATGGTGAAGCGGCATGAGGTCAAATCTCCGTAACGAACGATGTCCCGTCATGTCTGCGACACGTGGCAACGCGGGTCAATCGCTGGCAGGCAGGTTGCATTTTTGTGGTGTCTTATTTATCCAAACCACATGCTCAACATCCTCTCCTTCCTCATCGGCCTCATCAGCCTTGTCATCGTTATTCCGGCGCAGATTCCGCTGCTCGGCTGGGCCAATTGGTTCGCCTTGCCGCTGATCGTGGTTGGGATCATCGTCGGCGCGCTATCGGCCAAGAACACGGGCCGCAATTTCTGCATCATCGTGCTGGTGATCGCAGCCGTGCGCCTGTCGCTGGGCGGCGGCATTATCTAATCGGCGGCATTATTTAATCGGCGGCATTATTTAATCGGCGGCTGGGGCCAGTCGGGCGGCCTTGGCAAACAGGGTCGCAAGGCCCGCCTCATCGATACGGCTGACCGGCCACCATTCACCTTTGCCTTCCGGCTGCCCTGAGGTTTCCAGCGCCAGCACCTGCAAGGTCAGGTGCGCGTGGGTAAAGCCATGCCGAACCGCGCCCAATGATCGCCAATCACCGGCAATCGGCGGCTCGCCCGAACCATCGGCGCGGGCGGTCCAGCCGTCATCCGGCAAGGCGCGCATCCCGCCCAGCATTCCGTTCGCCGGACGCGTGACCAGCCAGACTTCGGCGCCCGCGTGGCGGGTCATCCAGAACGCCGCCCCGCGCCGATCGGGCACCGCTTTCTTGGCAGGCTTGACCGGCAGCCGCTCAGGCTCCCCCGCCTTTCTGCCTGCACACGCGTCGGATAGCGGACACAGCAAACAGCGCGGCGTGCGGCTGGTGCAGAGGTGGGAACCAAGATCCATCAGGCCCTGTGCAAAATCGCCCGCGCGCCGATCCGGCGTGATCACATCGGTGGCGGCGCGGATAGCCGTGCGTGCCTTTGGCAGCGGCTCTTCGATCGCGAACAGCCGCGCCACGACCCGCTCGACATTCGCATCGACCACCACTGCCCGGCGGCCAAAGGCAATCGCAGCAATCGCGGCGGCGGTATAGTCGCCCAAACCGGGAAGCTGGCGAAGCTCGCCTTCAGTGTCAGGAAAGCCGCCGCGCTCCGCCACGACACGCGCGCATTTCAACAGGTTTCGGGCCCGCGAATAGTACCCCAGCCCTGCCCACGCCGCCATCACGGCCTCGTCAGACGCCGCCGCAAGCGCCTCCACCGTTGGCCAAATCGCGATAAACTTCGCAAAATACGGCTTCACCGCCGCGACCGTGGTCTGTTGAAGCATGACCTCGGACAGCCACACCCGGTAAGGCCACGCCGGATCTTCGGGCAGCGCACTTGCCGGCGGCAGACGCCACGGCAGATCGCGGGCATGTTCATCATACCACGCGAGCAAGGATGCAGAGATGCTGGCAGTCACGCGCGGCCTATGGCATGGCGGACACAATCATGGGAAGCGACAAGAAACCTCCGGCCTCGGGCAACGAAACGGCGCCCCGCAAAAAGGCGCCTGCCAAAGCGAGCGCCAACGCGGCTAAGGCCAGGCCGTACACGCGCCCACGCGGGTCAGGCTCGCGCGCGATCGGCGATCTGATGCCCGAAATCGGGCGCACGGCTTTCCGCAGGTTCGGCTTTGTCCAAAGTTCGGTGGTGACCCGCTGGCCTGAAATCGTCGGCCCCCGCCATGCCCGTGTGTGCAGCCCCGAAGCCATCCGGTTTCCGCCGGGGGAGAAGGTTGAAGGGATCCTCGAACTGGTCGTGATCCCTGCCCATGCGCCGCTGATTCAGCAGGTCATCCCCGAAATCATCGAGCGGGTGAACCGCTTCTTCGGCTATCGCGCCGTCGCGCGCGTGAAGCTGCGCCAGGGCGCGGTTACGCCGCCCGCCGATACCAGACCCGCCAAGCCCCCACCGTCCTTGCGGCCAATCCCGCTGGAATTGGGCGATAGCCTGCGCGATATTGGCGATCCGGAACTGCGCACCGTGCTCGAATCGCTCGCGCGAAGCCTTGGCGACAACGAAAAAATCTCATCACAGGATGATGTCCCGCAATGATCAAGCCGCTCCTTCTTGCCGCCGTCGCCAGCGCCGCTGCCGCTGCCACGCTGGCCACTGTTCCCGCGCTGGCCCAGCAAGATCTTTCGCGCCCGGACAGCGCGTTCGAGGCCAGGGGCAAGCCCGGCAACTGGCAATCCATGATCGTCCGCACGGAACGCGGCCATCTGATTGGCAATCCCGAAGCCGACACGCGATTGATCGAGTTCATCAGCTACACATGCCCGCACTGTTCCGATTTTACGGCGCAAGGTGAACCTGCTCTTGAACTGGCGTTGCTGACGCCGGGGAAAATGGCGCTTGAGGTGCGTCCCGTCATCCGCAACGCGCTGGATCTGACCGTGACGCTGCTGGCCCAGTGTGGCGATCCGTCCGGTTTCAAAAGCCGCCATCAGACCCTGATGCGGACGCAATCCGATTGGCTGGGCAAGGCGCGCGCGGCACCGGAAAGCCAGCGGGCGATCTGGTTGCGCGGCGACAAGGCGGGCCGCATGAACGCCGCCAGCGCGCTCGGGCTGACGATGATGCTCGTCGAGCGCGGCCAATCGCAAAGCGAACTTGATGCCTGCGTCGTCAATGATGTCGCTGCCAAAGCACTGGTGGACAACAGCCGTGCCGATTTCGACGAAGTCGGCGTTCAGGGCACCCCCAGCTTTGCGCTCGACGGCAAGCTTTTGAACGCGGTCCACAGTTGGGAAACACTCTATCCGGTGCTGTCAGCCAGGTTTACCACTGCCCCGTCCGAAGGTTTGGGCGCGCCGGGCTGATCGCATTGTTCAAAAGCCTGACGAGCGATGCTTGATGCGCCGGGTCGTCAACGGCTAAGTTCGTTTCACACTACATTCCAAGGATTGGCAACACGATGACTGTCTCCCGCCTGCTTTCGCTTCCGCTGCTTGCGCTTGCTCCGCTGATGCTGGCCGCGTGCGATGATACCGCGACAGCCGATGGCATAGGCGTTGCGAGCGGCGAGCCGCTGCCCGCAGTCCCTGCCCCAGCCGGTGCCAGCTGGACCGACACCGTCACTGTCACCCCCGATGGCGGCTACATGATCGGCAACCCCGATGCGCCGATCAAACTGGTGGAATATGCCTCCCACACCTGCGGCGCCTGCGCAGCCTTCGCCACGACCGGCAAGGAACCGCTCAAAAACGAATATGTCGCGAGCGGCGTCGTGAGCTTCGAACAGCGCGAAGCCTTTCTCAATCCGTACGACGTCGTGATCGCAGGCCTCGCGCAATGCGGGGCCAAGGAACAGATGCAGCCGCTTTCGGATGAAGTCTGGCAGAATCTCGATAGTGTCTTCACCGGCCTTCAGGGCAACCCGCAAGCTGTTCAGGCCGCCGCGCAGCTGCCACTCGACCAGCGTTTCGTTGCGATTGGCGAGGCAACCGGCCTGCTCGAATTTTTTGCCGCGCGCGGGCTTTCTGCCGATCAGGGCCGTGCATGCCTTGCCGATACAGCCAAGATCGAAGCGTTGGTGAAGACGACCGAAGCCAACTCCGAGCGGGATCAGATCACCGGCACGCCCACCTTCTTCCTCAATGGCGAGAAGGTGAACGGCACATCCTGGGATGTGGTCGAAACAGCGTTGCAGCGCGCCGGCGCGCGCTAGGCCGCGGCAGGGGCCAAAGCTTCCTGATGCAGATCCACCGGCTCAAGCTCAGCGGTTTCAAGAGCTTCGTCGAGCCGGCGGAACTGCGTATCGAGCCGGGGCTGACAGGCGTTGTCGGCCCCAACGGCTGCGGCAAATCCAACCTGCTCGAAGCGATCCGCTGGGTCATGGGGGAAACCTCGGCCAAATCGATGCGCTCGGGCGGAATGGAGGATGTGATTTTCGCGGGCACCTCCACCCGCCCCCCGCGCGACTTCGCCGAAGTGGTGCTGCACGCGCAGGACGATGACGGCGAAGAACTCGTCGTCACCCGCCGGATCGAACGCGGCGCAGGTTCGGCCTATCGGGTCAATGGCCGCGACGTGCGCGCCAAGGACGTGGCGCTGACCTTCGCCGATGCCGCGACGGGTGCGCATTCGCCCGCGCTGGTCAGCCAGGGCAAGATCGCGCAGGTGATCGCAGCCAAGCCCGCGGAACGGCGCGCCATGCTGGAAGAAGCCGCCGGGATCGCGGGGCTGCACGTCCGCCGGCGGGATGCCGAAAGCAAGCTGCGCGGAGCCGAGACAAATCTGGCGCGGCTCGAAGACCTGATGGCAGGGCTCGATTCGCAGATCGCCTCGCTGAAACGGCAGGCGCGGCAGGCCGAACGCTACACCGAGCTGACAAAGCTGATCCAGTCGGCCGAGGCGCGCTTGTTGTTTGCGCGTTGGCGTGAAGCTGCCGCAGCGGCCAAAGCCGCCCGCGCAGCTGCCGAAGCGGCCACGGCCGCGGTCACAGATGCGCAAGCCGCCGTTGAGGTCGCGCAGAAAGCACAATCCGCCGCTGCCCACGCGCTTGCCGGAGCCCGCGACGAGTTGGCCGACCGGCGCGATGATGCCAGCGCACACGGACATCGCATGGCCGCGCTCGCCGAAAAGCTGGAAGCCGCCGAAACCCGCCTTGCCGACCTTGCCCGCCAGAAAAAACGGCTGGATGAGGATCAGGCCGATGCCGACCGGCTCACGTCAGCTGCAGTGGAGGCGCTGGGGCGCCTGACGGGAGAACTTGCGGCAAGCCGCGCCGCTGTGGCCGCGGCCGATGCGGCGCGTCCGGCGCTCACCACCAAGGCCGAAGACCGCGAGCGCGCCAGCCGCGCGGCTGAACTGGCGCTGGCGAAGGCGACCGCAGATCATGCGGGGGTCGAAGCCGAATGGCGCGTGGCCGAAGCCGCGGTCGAACAGGCGGAAAACCGCCTCGCCCGGATCGCAGCCGAAGCCGCCCGCATCGCGCGCACCCGGACGGAACTGGCGGAAAGTGGCGACGCGGAGGCCGACGTTATCACTGCACGGGACGCAGCCGAGCACGCTGCCGGCGAAGCTGTCCGGATGCGCAATCGCCTCGCGGCGGATCAGGCGCGCAAGGCCGAATTGCAGTGCGCCCGCGATGACGCTGCCAGCGCGCTGGCTTCGGCCCGCGCCGAACTTGCAGGGATCGAGCGGGAACACACCGCGCTGGCCCGCGACCGTGACGCCCGCGCCAAGCGCGAAGCGGGGCGGCAGGGCATGGCGACCCCGCTCGACCGGGTCCGCGTAGCTCCGGGATTTGAACGTGCGCTCGCCGCCGTATTGGAGCGTGACGGGAAATCGCCGCTTGGCGCGCCCGTTGCCTCGCAGGACGGGCGCTTCTGGACGGGAGCGGTCGCGGCTCCCAAGCCTGTCACCGACAGTCTGCTCACCCGCCTTTCCGCCTGCCCGGACGAACTCGCGGCCCGCCTCGCGTTGGTGCATTGCGTGGACGCTGATGATGGCCGCGTGCTCGCTCCAGGCGAATGGCTTGTCACCCGCGCAGGGCATTTGCGGCGCTGGGACGGCTTCGTGGCGCGCGGCGAAGGGGCCGCTGAAGCCGCGCAACTTGAAGCAGCCAACCGCTTTGCCGAACTTGACGCCGCGCTTCCTCCCTTGCGCGACGCCGCGATGCGCGCCGAAGCCGAGGACAAGGCCGTGCGTGACGAACTCGCCAGCTTGCAAACCGGCCTGGTGGCCCTGGAACGCGGCCTTGCAACGGCAATCGAAGCCGAACGTCAGACGCTGCGCAAACTCGATTCCGCTGAAGCCGCCAAGGAACGCCTCACGGCTCGCCTGGCCGAACTTGCGGCCAGCGCCACCGAGATCGAAAGCCAGATCGTAGCAGCGCAAAGCGAGGCCGAAACTGCCCGCAAGGCCCGCCAACGCCTGCCCGCCCGCGATGCCGAACGCGCGGCGCTGGAAGCTGCGCAGGAAAGAAACGCCGCCGCACGCGCTGCGGTGCAAGCGGCGCTGGCCGATCTCGCAGCGCAGGATCAGGCGCTGGCGGTGGCGCGCGAAAGGCTCGCCGCGCAAGCCGCCGATCATGCGGGCTGGCAGGCGCGCTCCAGCGATGCCGAACGGCGTATGGCGGAGACCACCCGACGTCTTGCCGAAATCGCCGAGGATCACGCGGTCCACGCCGCCAAACCCGCCGCGCTGACCGCAGAAATCGAAGCCGGTGAAGAGGCTCGCGTGCGGATCACCGCCGATCTTGCTGCTGCCGAGACTGCAATGCGCGAAGCCGAGACGGCGCAGCGCGCCGCCGACATGACGCTCGCCAGCCACACCGAAACGCTTGCCCAGGCGCGCGAAAGCCGCGCCAGCCTCACCGCGCGGGCCGAAAACGAAGAACTGCGCCGCGCCGAGATGGCACGCATCTCGGGCGAACGCTTCCAGTGTCCGCCGCCGTTGCTGGGGGCGCGTTTCGGCTTCGATGAGACAGACCTTGCGCCCGCCGCCGAGGAATCCGCCGAACTGGAAAAACTCACTGCCTCACGCGAACGAATCGGGCCGGTCAATCTTGTCGCGGCCGATGAACTCGCCCGGATCGAAAGCGAGCACGGAACCAGCGCCGCGGAGCAGGCCGAACTGGTCGAAGCCATCGCCCGCCTTCGCGGCTCAATCGGCAATCTCAACCGTGAAGGGCGCGAGCGGTTGCGCGCTGCCTTCGAGGAGGTGGACAGCCATTTTCGCGTGCTTTTCACGCGCCTGTTCGAAGGGGGAAGCGCACATCTTGCGCTCGTTGACAGTGATGATCCGCTGGAGGCCGGCCTCGAAATCTACGCCCAGCCGCCGGGCAAGCGGCTGCAATCGCTGTCGCTGCTATCAGGCGGCGAGCAGGCGCTGACGGCCACCGCGCTGATCTTCGCGCTGTTCCTCACCAACCCCGCGCCGATCTGCGTGCTCGACGAAGTCGATGCACCGCTGGACGACGCGAACGTCGAACGGTTCTGCGACTTGCTGGAAGCAATGGTGCGCACAACGGCGACCCGCTACCTTATCGTCACACACAACGCTGTGACGATGAGCCGGATGCACCGCCTGTTCGGCGTGACGATGGCAGAAAAAGGGATTTCGCGTCTTGTCAGCGTCGACTTGGGCGAGGCTGCCCTGCTGGCGGCGGAATAGGCTTCAGGCTTCGAGCGCGCGGGACAAACGCGCACGGATCGCTTTCAGCGCGGCGATGGTTTCGACCACATCGGGCGCTTCTGTCACCATAAGCCGCACACCGGGGTTATCATCCGGAACGCCATCGGCCCGGCGTTCGCCATTGCGGCGATCGTCCGTCCGCCGGTCCAGCGAAGACTTGGCCGATGCACGCAGCACGGCTTCCGCGCCTTTCAGCGTGTAGCCTTCCCGATTGACCAGACGATCGATGGTTTCAACCAGCGTTATGTCGGCAGGGCGGTAATAACGCCGCCCGCCGCTGCGCTTGAGCGGCTTCAGTAACGGAAACTGTGCTTCCCAATAACGCAGCACATGCGGTTTGATGTCCAGCGCATCGCTGACTTCGCCGATGGTGCGCAGCGCGCTATCGTCCTTGCCGTCATCGAAAGCGGTCATCAAACCTCACTTGAGCCCGTTATCACAAAAGGGATTATCCCTTTGCGATACGTTCCTTGAGCAGTTGGCTCGCCCGGAATGTCATCACCCGGCGCGGGGTGATCGGCACTTCGATCCCGGTCTTGGGATTGCGGCCGATCCGTTCATTCTTGTCACGCAGCACGAAGCTGCCGAAGCCGGAAATCTTCACGTTCTCACCCTTGGCAAGCGCATCGCTCATCTTGGCGAGGATCGCTTCCACCATATCGAGCGATTCGGCCCGGCTGAAACCCATCTTGCGATTGATGGTCTCGGCCAGATCAGCGCGCGTCAAAGTGCCCACAGATCGCATCATGCGTATTCTCCTTCGCGGCGCGACCCGAAAGAAGACCCAGTGTTTACGAATTTTTATGCTGTTTTGCAATGCGATGCCACAGCTATTCGTCAGATTTCAGCAATTGTGTTAGCAAAGGGGACAGATCGTTTGCCGGCCGGTTACATCCGGATCAGGCTGGCCCCCCAGGTGAAGCCACCGCCCATCGCTTCCAGCATCACCAGATCGCCAGTCTTGATCCGCCCATCCTTGCGCGCGACATCGAGTGCGAGAGGCACCGACGCCGCAGACGTATTGGCATGGCGATCGACCGTCACCACCACCTTGTCGCGGGAAATGCCCAGTTTGCGCGCGGTGGCATCAAGGATGCGTGCATTCGCCTGATGCGGGACCACCCAGTCGACCTGATCGACCGAAATGCCAGTATCTTCAAGCACTTCACGCAAGACCGCTGCAAGGTTCACAACCGCGTGGCGGAACACTTCGGGGCCTTTCATCCGGACATGCCCGACGGTCTGCGTGGTCGAAGGGCCGCCATCGACATAAAGCAGATCGTGGCACGCGCCATCGGCGTGCAGTTTGCTGCCCAAAATGCCGGGGGCGTTCTTTTCGTCGCTTCCGGCCCCGGGGGCTTCCAGCACGACGGCCCCTGCCCCGTCACCAAACAGCACGCAGGTGGTGCGGTCTTCCCAATCGAGGATGCGGCTGAAGGTTTCCGCGCCGATTACCAAGGCGCGCTGCGCCATGCCGGTCTTGAGCATCGAATCGGCGACGCTAAGAGCATAGAGAAAGCCCGAACACACCGCCGCGACGTCGAAAGCGATGCCCCCGTTGCAACCCAGCGCTGTCTGGACTTTCGTCGCGGTCGCCGGGAAGGTGTTGTCGGGCGTGGCGGTTGCAAGCACGATCAAGCCAATGCTGGATGCCTCAACGCCCGCGTCGGCCAGCGCAGCGCGGGCAGCCGCTGTGGCAAGCGTCGCGGTGGTTTCGTCAGGGCTGGCAATGTGCCGCTGGCGGATGCCGGTGCGCGCCACGATCCATTCGTCCGAGGTGTCAACCTGCTCGGCCAGCTCGGCATTGGTCACCACCCGGCGGGGCAGCGCCGAGCCTGTCCCCAGCACCCGCGATCCGTTCACGTGGTGGCCTCGTTGGCCGTGGGTTTGCTGGCACGCTTCGCCTTGGTCAAAGCACCCTCACCCAGTTGCGAAAGGTCATGGGCGATCCGTTCGGTGAGCTTGTTCTCAAGCAGCCGCGCCGTCACGGCGACAGCATGGGCCACGCCCGTCACCGTTGCGCTCCCGTGGCTCTTCACGACGACGCCGTTGAGGCCAAGGAACACCGCGCCATTGTGGTTATTGGGATCAAGATGATGCTTGAGCAGTTCAGTCGCCGGGCGGGAGACCAGAAATCCGATCTTCGACCGCAGCGAAGACGTGAAGGCTTGGCGCAGCAGATCGGTAACGAAACGGGCGGAACCCTCAATCGCCTTCAGCGCGATGTTGCCGGAAAAACCATCGGTCACGACCACGTGGGTTTCGCCGCGATTGATCTTGTCGCTTTCAACAAAGCCGTCGAACACCAACGCCAGCCCGCCATCCGTGCGTGAACACGCGGCAGTGAGCATCGCGGCCGCATCGCGCAGCACCTCGGTGCCCTTGATCTCTTCCGTACCGATATTCAGCAGTCGCACCACGGGCTTGTCAAAACCGGTGACGATCCGGGAATAGGCCGCGCCCATAACCGCGTATTGCACAAGGTTGCGGGCATCGGCTTCAGTATTGGCGCCCAGATCGAGCATCACCACGTCATGCGCCTGCAAGGTCGGCATGATCGCGGCGAGCGCAGGGCGGTCGATCCCCGGCATGGTACGCAGCGCGAGCTTGCTCATCGCCATCAGCGCGCCCGTGTTGCCCGCGCTGACCGCGGCCCCGGCATCGCCGGTTTTCACCGCGTTGACGGCAAGGCCCATGCTGGTCGTCTTGGCGCGGCGAATGGCACGGCTGGGAAGCTCATCGCCGCCCACCACGTCATCGCAATGCAGGATTTCAGAAGCCGCGCGCAGGTTCGGATGATTTTCCAGCGCTGCTTCGATCCGCTGACCATCGCCAACAAGCAAGAAGTTGAAGCTGTCGTGATTGCGGCGTGCCAGCGCAGCGCCTTCAATCATGACGCGCACGCCTTCATCGCCGCCCATCGCATCGACAGCGATACGCAGGAGACTCATCGTGCGTTACTCCGGTCTAATGTGCGAGCCATCGGCAATCAGCCGACGGCGACGACCTGACGCCCGTTGTAGTGGCCGCAGTGGCCGCAGATGTTGTGCGGGCGCTTCAATTCGCCGCAGTTGTTGCATTCACCGAAGGCTTCCACCTTCAGCGAATCGTGCGACCGACGCATGCCGCGACGGGAAGGCGAAGTTTTTCTCTTGGGGACAGCCATGGTGGCACCAATTCCTCAAATAATGCAGTTATACGCGCCACAGGCACTTGGGTTTGCGAAGGCGTGATTCTCGAAGGCCGCCCATAGGACAAGGAGGACGCTCGCACAAGCGTTGCAGGTGCGCGCATTCCTTGGCCAGCAGCGGCGGGAAGGCGCGTGTCATAGCGAAAAAATCACGCGTTGCAACCCGCGCCGGGCCGTCATAGCACCCCGTGCATCTTATCGAGGGGATTTCATGATGACCGTTCTTCCTGTGACACTTGCTGCGGCGGCGGCGGCGGCAGTGCTCAATATCTGGCTGATGCTGCGGATCGGTGCGCTGCGCACCAGGCTGAAGGTCAGTGTCGGCGATGGCGGCAGCGAAGCGTTGCAACGCCGGATGCGCGCGCAACTCAACTATGTCGAGAACACCGCCTTCGTGTTGATTCTGATCGGTGCGATCGAGCTGGCGGGACGAGGCAGCTGGTGGCTGGCGTATGTCGCCGCGGCCTATTTCATCGGGCGGGTGTTGCACGGCTTCGGCATGGACGGCGGCAATATGGGCTGGGCCCGCGTGGCCGGGATCATCACAACGATGCTGGCGCAGATCGGGCTCGCAGTGGTTGCCGCGATGGTGGCTGCCGGGATGCTTTAACGCCTCCGCCGGGGGCCGCGCATGTCCCTGAGAGACTGGTCAACCAGGCTGAAAATAATGATCGCCGGCACAACCAGAAGAACCTGTAGCCACAAGCGACCGTCAGCGCGCAAGATAGCGAAGTAGATCGTCGTCACCAGCACCAGCCACACAAACGTACGAAGCGCCCAATAGAGGGAATTGCCCAAACCTTCGCCTCCTCAGCTGAGCGCATAATCGCTCACAAACGCATTGGTCTTGCGCTCGCGGCCGAAGGTGCTGGTGGGGCCGTGGCCGGGGATAAACGTCACGTCTTCGCCCAGCGGCCAGAGGCGCTGGGTGATCGCGTCGATCAGATCCTGATGGTTGCCGCGCGGGAAATCCGTGCGGCCGATGCTGCCTTGAAACAACACATCCCCGACAATCGCAAACCGGCTGGGCGCGTGGTAGAACACGACATGGCCGGGCGTGTGGCCGGGGCAGTGGATCACGTCGAGCGTGAGTTCGCCGACCGAGACGGTATCGCCGTGCTCCAGCCAACGGGTCGGCGTGAAGCTCTTGGCGTCCATGCCATACCGCGCGCCGTCACCGTCGAGCTTTTCGATCCAGAACAGGTCGTCCTTGTGCGGCCCTTCGATTTCCAGCCCCAGTTCATCGGCCAGCATCCCCGCCTGCCCGCAATGGTCGAGATGTCCGTGGGTCACGAGCAGCTTTTCCAGCGTGACACCAGCCTTCGCGACGCCGTCCTTCAGCTTGTCCAGATCCCCGCCGGGATCCACCAGCGCCCCGCGCATGGTCCTGGTGCACCAGATCAGCGAGCAGTTCTGCTGCAGCGGCGTCACCGGAATAATGGCGGCGCGCATCGGGGGGAGCGATTGTTCGGTCATCGGCGCAATCTAAACCCGCCCCCCTTTCCACACAACCCGCCCGATAATCACCACCTCGTCGGCCGCCACTTCCACAGGCGGGTAGGCGAAGTTCTGCGACAATAGCGCCACGCGCCCTGCCCCAGCGCTCGCCACGCGTTTGACCATCAGCGTGTCGCCCAACCGCACCACATGGATGCCGTCACGGAACGGGCGCGGGCTCACATCGACGAGGATTTCGTCGCCGTCATTCAATAGTGGCTCCATCGAATCGCCTTCTACCCGGAGCGCAGAAAGCTGCGCGCGTTCCAGCCCCTGCTCGGCCAGCCAGCGGCGCGAAAAGCGGAAAGTGTCGAAGGCAGCCTCCCCGCCGACCACCCTTCCCGCCCCTGCCGAGGCGCCGAGGTCAAGGCGCGGAACATCCACCCAGTCACCCGACTCTTGCCGCTTGGCGGTTTTTACGTAGGATTTGTCCTGCGTCTCGCGCAATTCCTCCTCCGCCACCCCAAGAAAGCGGGCGAGCGTTGCGCGGTCCTGCTCCTCCAGCTTGCGGGGTGAGCCTTTGCGAATGAATTGCTGGAGATAAGACGGATTTCGCCCCAGCAATTCGGACAGGGCGGCAAGGCTCACCCCGCGCGCCTGCGACAATTCGAGCAGCCGGGCACGCGGACCAGCGAGGGAATCACGGGGATTTTGCAGGATTTCAGCCATGGAAACATCCTACGCTTAGGATTTATCCTAGACAAGTAGGAAATGAAGTGAAACAAATCAGGAACATCGGGTGATTCGTCCGGTGATCGTCAACGCACTGAGCATCAACAGGGACGCAAACCATGCTGCTTCGGACCATCGAAACCTTCCTGCGAACACACAATCTGCCCGCCACCAAGTTCGGGCGTCTCGCCGCCCACGACCCGCGCTTCGTGCTCGATCTCCGGATGGGCCGCACGCCCCGCCGCGATACCGAATTGCGCACCCGCGCCTGGATGCAGGGCTATGCCGACCGCGCAAACGCGCAGACGAAGGAGATGGCATGATGCTTACGGAAAGCCTGCGCGATCCCTTCGCCCACGTTTTTGCCGACATCGACCCGCTCGAGCTCAAGTCCGCCCATGCGCCCGCCGCCCTGCGTCCGCGCCGTACCCTGGCTGACAGGGTGCGCGCCGCGCTGATGGGACTGACCGGAGGTGCCGGGACGGTGCTCGCGCATACCGAGACGCCCTGGGCCTCGATCACGTTCTCGGGCTCCCGGCACGAGGTGGTGCTGGAGTTCTGCGGGGCCGAAGCGGTTGTGGCCGGAGAGGAACTGATCGAGCGCCTGCCCGATCATGAATTCGCTTTCCCCGGCCAGTTGGTTGCCGATGCCACCATCACCGCAGTCGATCACCGCTTTGGCGCGATGGAGCGGCTGGAGGTGACTGCGGTGCTGCTGCTGCTGGAGGAGGGCTAGGGCCCTTCCCCGGCGAGGCAGGGTTAAGTTCGCCGCACGATCAGATTCCGGATTTCGCTCATATCCTCCATCGCGAAACGAATGCCTTCGCGGCCAAGGCCTGAATCCTTCACGCCGCCATAGGGCATATTATCAACCCGGTAGCTGGGCACGTCGTTTATCACGACCCCGCCGACATCGAGCCGGTCCCAGGCATCGAACATCCGGAACAGATCGCGGGTGAAGATGCCCGCTTGTAGCCCGAACTTGGAATTGTTGACCTCGTCCAGCGCGGCGTCGAAATCGTCGAAGCGTTGCAGGATTGCGAGCGGGCCGAAGGCTTCCTCGTTCTTCGCCTTGGCGTCATCGGGCACGCCTTCGAGCAGGGTCGCTTCCAGCATGTTGCCGCGTGACAGGCCGCCGCCGCACAGCAGCGTCGCGCCGGCATCCACGGCCTCGTCGATCCAGCCCTTCAGACGCTCGGCCTCGCCTTCGGAAATCATCGGGCCGATGAAGGTGTCGCGGTCCTTGGGGTCGCCCGCCACCAGCGTCTTGGCCTTCTTGACCAGCATCGCTTTGAAATCATCATAGATCGCATTGTGGATCAGGATACGCTGCACACCGATGCAGGACTGGCCCGACTGGTAGAACGCGCCGAAGATTACGCGCTCCAGCGCGTCGTCCAGATCGGCATCGCGGTCGATAATCACCGCAGCATTGCCGCCGAGTTCCAGCACGACTTTCTTCTTGCCCGCCTTGGCCTTCAGGTTCCAGCCGACGCCCGGCGATCCGGTGAAGCTGAGCAGTTTCAGCCGTTCGTCGGTGGTGAACAGGTCCGCGCCGTCGCGGCTGGCGGGCAGGATACTGAACGCGCCCTCGGGCAGGATGTCGCACTCCGCCAGCACCTCGCCCATGATGATCGCGCCCAGCGGGGTCTTGCTCGCTGGCTTCATCACGAAGGGACAGCCCATCGCAATCGCGGGCGCGATTTTGTGCGCGGCAAGGTTCAGCGGAAAGTTGAACGGCGAGATGAAGCTGCACGGCCCGATCGGCACACGCTTCCACATCCCCATATAACCCTTGGCCCGCGCCGAGATGTCGAGCGGTTGCACTTCGCCATAGTTCCGCACCGATTCTTCGGCAGCGATGCGGAAGGTGTCGATCAGTCGGGTGACTTCGCCTTCGGCATCCTTGATCGGCTTGCCTGCTTCGACGCACAGCACAAAGGCCAGTTCCTCGGCGCGCTCCTTGAACCGCGCAACGCAGTGCATCAGCACGTCCTGCTTTTCGTAGGATGCAAGCCTGGCCATCGGCGCCGCCGCGCGCACGGCGCCCGCAATAGCCTCCTCGATGATGTCGGGCGTCGCCAGCGCGGTGCGGAACGCGACCTTGCCGGTGTATTTGTCCGTCACCTCCAGATCGGTGTTGGTCTGCGCCGCCTTGTTGTTGAGGTAAAGCGGGTAGATGTCCTTGAGTTGGGGCATGATGACCTCCGATCGTCATTGCGAGCATAGCAAAGCAATCCAGGGCGGACTGCGCGTGGCTCTGGGCGTGGCTCTGGATTGCCGCGTCGCTGCGCTCCTCGCAATGACGAAGCCGACGGTGCGCTTAAAGCTCCTTGCTCAGCCGCTTGATATCGTGGTTCAGTATCTGGTCGTTTTCCGTGTAATCAACCGGGCAATCGATCAGATGCACTCCGGGTGTGCCAAGGCAATGTTCAAGCAGGTCGGTCAGGTGTTCCGATGACGTCACACGGTGGCCGATGGCGCCGTAGCTTTCGGCGTATTTGACGAAATCGGGGTTGCCATAGGTCAGCCCGAAATCGGCAAAGCCCATGTTGGCCTGCTTCCAGCGGATCATGCCGTAGGCATCGTCGCGCAGGATCAGCACCGTGAGATTGAGGCCCAGCCGGACGGCGGTTTCCATCTCCTGCGAATTCATCATGAACCCGCCATCACCGCAGATCGCCATGACTTTGCGTGTCGGATACAGCATCGCGCTCATCATCGCGCTCGGCAGCCCGGCGCCCATCGTGGCGAGCGCATTGTCGAGCAGCACGGTGTTGGGTAGGTAGGCATCGTAGCCCCGTGCGAACCAGATCTTGTAAACCCCATTATCGAGGCAGATGATTCCGTCTTCCGGCATGCCTGCGCGCACCTGCGCCACCAGATGCGGCGGGAAGATCGGGAAGCGCGCATCATCCGCCAGCGGCTGCGTGTGCGCAACTTCAGCCGTACGGTATTCCAGCATCCTGCGGAAATCCCACCGCCCCTGCGGCACCACGTCTTCCTTGATCTGCCAGATTGCATTGGCGATATCCCCGATCACTTCGATCTGGGGGAAGTACACCGGATCGACCTCGGCGGTTTTGGTCGAGAGGTGGATCACGGTCGGCCCGCCCGCCTGCATGAAGAAGGGCGGCTTTTCGATCACGTCATGGCCGATATTGACGATGCAATCGGCGTCTTGAATGGCGCGATGGACGAAATCGCCCGCGGAGAGCGCCGCGCAGCCCAGAAACAGCGGATGGCGTTCATCGACCACGCCCTTGCCCATCTGGGTGGTGACGAATGGAATGCCGGTCTTGTCGATCAGTTGGCGCAGCATCCGTCCGGTCATCTTGCGATTGGCACCCGCGCCGATGACGAGGATCGGAGCCTTCGCGCTCTCGATAGCGAGCACCGCCTGACGCACCGCCTTTTGTTCTGCTGACGGCCGCCGTGCGAGGCTGGCCGGGATCGGCTGGCTGGTGGTGTGCTCTTCGGCGATGTCCTCGGGAAATTCGAGGTGCGTGGCGCCCGGCTTTTCCTCCTCGGCCAACCGGATCGCTTCGCGCACGCGGCTGGGGATGTTGTCCGCGCTGGCGAGTTGGTGGGCGTATTTGGTGATCGGCCCCATCATCGCCACCACATCGAGGATCTGGAAACGGCCCTGCTTCGATTTCTTGATCGGCTTCTGCCCCGTGATCGCCAGCGTCGGCATCCCGCCCAGCTGCGAATAGGCCACCGCGGTCACCATGTTCGTCGCCCCCGGCCCCAAGGTGGCAAGGAACACGCCGGTCTTGCCCGTATGCCGGCCATAGGTTGCGGCCATGAAGCCTGCGCCTTGTTCATGGCGGGTGAGGATCAGCTTGATCTTCTCGGACTTCGACAGGCTTTCAAGGAAATCGAGGTTTTCTTCCCCCGGAACACCGAAGATGTATTCCACACCCTCGGCCTCAAGACATTTGATGAAAAGGTCCGATGCCTTCTGTGTCTCGGTCATGCTCGCAATCCCCCCATTGCTGCGCGCAGCCCCCCGGCTGCCACTATGTCATGAACCGCATTAGCCGCGTTGTATTGCAGAAAAGCGCCAAGCCGCACGTGCGGCGGGATCAATAGCCGAGCATCGGATCGAAAATCGGCGCGACAGGCTCGCCGCGCAAATATTTGCCGAGATTGTCGAGGAAACGGTCGCCGCTGCGGATGAACATCTGGGATTGCGCGCGGCCCGACAGGTGCATCGAGATATGCGCGTTATCGAGGCGCCACAGCGGGTGGTCGGCGGGCAACGGTTCGGGCGTGGTGACATCGAGGAAGGCGCCGCCGATCGCCTTACGCTCCAGCACGTCCACCAGCGCGGGCTGATCTATCACAGAGCCGCGCGCGATGTTGACGATCACCGCGTCACTTTTCATCGCCGCCAGTTCTTCCGCCCCGATCATGCCTTCGGTTTCGGGCGTGGCGGGCACGGCGAGGATGACCCAGTCGAATTCGCCCAGCCGCGCGCGCCATTCATCGGGGCCAAGGGTGTTTTCGCCGGCAGAGCGCCGCACCACGCTGACCTCGACATCAAAGGCGGCCAGCCGCGGTTCGATCAGCTTGCCGATCGCGCCATAGCCCAGTAGCAGCGCCTTTGATCCCGCCAGCTCGCGCTTGCCGGGGCTGTCGAGCAGCCACTCGCGCCGCTCCTGCGCGCGCACCACATCGCGGTAGCCCTTGGCGATGTTGAGCATCCCCATCACCACATATTCGGCAATGGTGATCGCGTTGATGCCGGCGCCGTTGGTGACCGTGATACCGCGTTCGATCAGCACATCCATCGGCAGGAAATCGAGGCCCGCGTAAATCGAATTGAGCCATTTCAGCTTCGTGGCCGCCCGCAGCGTATCGGCCATCGCCTGCTGGTCATTCATGTCGAACCAGCCGATTTCAGCCTCGGCCACCGCGGTCTTCGCTTCCTCGGCCGACATGAACCAGCGCACGTCGAGGCCTTGCGGCAGGCGGTGTTCGAGCATCGGGCGGATCAGGCCGGAGATGGCTACGATTGTCATGTTTTCTCCTCTCCCGCCTGCGGGAGGGGCCGGGGGTGGGCCTGTCCTGCACACAGTGTTTAGCGTCTCTTGCCCAACCCTAATCCCTCCCGCAAGCGGGAGGGGGATTCTTCAACCCAGCTTCCAATCCCACCCCAGCGGATCGCCGTCCATCACTTCGATGCCGGCTGCCACAAGCTCATCGCGGATCGCGTCCGAGGCGGCGAAGTCCTTGGCGGCGCGTGCCTCCTTGCGGCGGGCGAGCGCGGTGTCGATTTCGGCTTCGGTGATCGTCGCGGCCTTGGGCCGGATGCGCAAGGTCTCTCGGGTGAGGCCGAACAGGTCCAGACCCAGCACCGCGTCCATATCCTCGATCACCGCACGCTTGATGCCGGCATCGACCTTCTTCACCGCCAGCGCCTCGTCGAGCGCGGTGAGCGCGACTGCGGTGTTGAGATCATCCGCCATCGCCGCATCGAATTTGGCCAGCACGGGCGCGAATTTCTGGTGTTCCGCTTCGGGCTGCGCGGCGACATCGGCGAGCGGCCCCACCGCCATCACCATCCGCTTCAACCGCGTCAGCGCCGCACCCAAGCCCTCCCATGAGAACTCCAGTTCGGAGCGATAATGCGCCTGCAGGCACATCAAGCGGTAGGCGAGCGGGTGATAGCCCCGGTCGATCAGCAGTTGCAGCCGCAGAAACTCGCCCGAGGACTTGCTCATCCTGCCGCTGCGCTCGACCAGGAAGTTGTTGTGCATCCAGATCTTCGCGCCTGAATTCTTCGGATCATCAAGGCCATTCGTGCAGCAATGCGCCTGGTTCTGCGCGATTTCGTTGGGGTGGTGGATTTCGCGGTGGTCGATCCCGCCGGTGTGAATGTCGAAGGGAAAGCCCAGCACTTCGCCGCTCATCACCGAGCATTCGAGATGCCAGCCCGGCGCGCCCCGGCCCCACGGCGAATCCCATTCCATCTGCCGCGTCTCGCCCGGCGGGGTCTTGCGCCAGATCGCGAAGTCTGCGGCGTTGCGCTTGCCTTCGACGCTGTCGATCCGGCCCTCGCCGTCTTCGGTCACAGCACGTGCCAAACGCCCGTAATCGACCACTGTCGAGACATCGAAATAGAGCCCACTCTCCAATTCGTAGCAGTGCTTGTCCGCGATCCCCTTCGCAAAGTCGATCATCTGCGGAACGTAATCGGTCGCGACCGTCCACTGCGCCGGCTGGCGGATGCCCAGCGCGCGCACATCGGCCCAGAAGACCTGCTTGTAATGCTCGGCGATGTCCCAGATCGATTGCTTTTGCGCCGCCGCCATCCGTTCCATCTTGTCCTCGCCCGCGTCGGCATCGTCGGTCAGATGGCCCACATCGGTGATGTTGATGACGTGGGTGAGCTTGTAGCCCTTCCAAGACAGCGTCCGCCCCAACACATCTGCGAACACGTAAGCGCGCATGTTGCCGATATGCGGGTAATTATAGACCGTCGGCCCGCAGGTATAGACGCGCGCCTCGCCGGGGTGGACGGGGGTGAAGGGTTCGAGTTCGCGGGTGAGCGAGTTGAACATTTTCAGAGGCGCGTCGGTCATGGCAGCGGCCTTTGCCCCAATCCCTTACCCCTGTGCAAGCCGCCTCACTCGAAGCCGATGAACTTCACGTGTTCGTTCAGCGACACGCGCTCACGCTCGAAATTGTTGAGCGGCGCGTCCGGATCACGGTAGCCGATCGCCATCCCGCAAAAGAACATGTAGCGTTCGTGATCGAGCCCGAGGAATTCGCGGATCGTGGTGGCATAAAGCGCCATATATTCCTGCCAGCAGGAATCGAGCCCCTCCTCGCGCAGCAGCAACGCGACGGTTTGCAGCCACATGCCGACGTCCGACCACTGCGGCTCTTTCATCAGGCGCGGGAAATAGACAAACATCACGGCGGGCGCATCGAAGCTGGTGGCATTGCGCGTCATCGCCGCCATCCGCCCCGCGCCGTCATCGCGGGCAATCCCCATAGCGCCGAACATGCCCGCAGACACCGCATTGAGGCGCTCCTTGTAGGCATCCTCCTGCCCCGGCGCGGCCCAGTCATACTCTGCCGCCTGCGGGCCATCGGCGATGATCTTCGCCTGCAAGTCCTTGAGCGGGTGGCCGGTGAGGATGCTGGCTTCCCACGGCTGATAATTACACCCCGACGCCGCCCAGCGTGCGGTGTCCATCACGCGGGTGACGGTGGCCAGATCGACAGGCTTGTCAAGAAACGCGCGGATCGACCGGCGGGTGGTGACGGCATCGGTGACGTTCATGGGTTTCCATCTTTGTTTTTCCAGATGAGCGATTTGCCCTTCGAGAATGTTGTGCTTGCAGAAGAACTGACCGCCGATCCGGCACTGGTTATCGCCGCACCGGCAGTTCCGGCGATTTCTGTTACTCGGTCATAGATCCGGCCAGTGACCTCGTAGAGGCTCGATCCCAGCGCCTCTGCAAATTCGGCGACATATCGTTTGAGTTCGGCAAGTTCGTCAGAATTGAGGATGCTCGTAAGCGTTCTGATACAAAACTCGACGATCGTCTTCACAAGTTCGACACCGAAATCGAAGGCTTCTCCGATCATGGTGTGCAATGTGGCTTTCTGTTCGCTGTCTAAGGATTGATAGCCCCAAAAAACAGCACCCATTGCTGCTGCTGTGAACGCCGCAGGATTAGACGCCATGAAAGGCGTTGCAACGGCAAGATCAATGCCCAGCATCGCTTGTCCCATGGCGATCACTGCCAGAGGAACCTTGTAGCCGATCCCAAACCCTTCGCTTGCCCGTTTCAGGACAAACCCCGTCCGTGCGATCGTTTCGTTGGCTGATGTTTCCAAGGTGGCGATGTGGTGATTGACAAAATCATGTTGCGCGCTCACGCTTTTGGCATCCACGCCATAAGGAGCGAGGACGCGCGGGAGCAGATCGCTATGCGGTGCCGACTGAGCCGTATTCAATTCACCATCCCCTATGCCCAGATTAAACAAAATTACTTCCGCTTAACCCCCTTCTCATCCTCGAACAACTCCGCCAGCTGCTCCATGATCGTCCCGCCGAGTTGCTCCACATCCATGATCGTCACCGCGCGGCGATAATAGCGGGTCACGTCGTGGCCGATACCGATCGCAACCAGCTGCACCGGCGAGACTTTCTCGATCCACTCGATCACGCTGCGCAGGTGCGCCTCAAGATAACCCGCCGAGTTCACCGAAAGCGTCGAATCGTCCACGGGCGCGCCGTCGCTGATCACCATCAGGATGCGGCGTTCTTCGGGGCGGTAGAGCAGGCGGCTGTGCGCCCAGATCAGCGCCTCGCCGTCGATGTTCTCTTTCAGTAGGCCTTCGCGCATCATCAGCCCGAGATTGCGGCGCGCCCGGCGCCACGGTTCATCGGCCTGCTTATAGATGATGTGGCGAAGGTCGTTGAGACGGCCGGGGTTTTGCGGCTTGCCATCGGCGAGCCAGGCCTCGCGGCTCTGCCCGCCCTTCCATGCGCGGGTGGTGAAGCCGAGGATCTCGGTCTTGACCCCGCAGCGCTCCAAGGTGCGCGCCAGAATGTCGGCGCTGATCGCGGCGATGCTGATGGGCCGCCCGCGCATCGAGCCCGAATTGTCGATCAGCAGCGTGACGATGGTGTCCTTGAACTCGACATCGCGTTCGACCTTGTAGCTGAGCGCGGTGCCGGGCGAGATGATGACGCGGGCGAGGCGTGCGGCATCGAGCACGCCTTCCTCCATGTCGAAATCCCAGCTGCGGTTCTGCTGCGCCATCAAGCGGCGTTGCAGGCGGTTGGCGAGCCGCGTGACCACGCCCTGCAAGCCCGTCAGCTGGCTGTCGAGATAGGCGCGCAGCCGGTCGAGTTCTTCCGCGTCGCACAGGTCGGGCGCGGCGACTTCTTCATCGAAGCGGTTGGTGAAGGCTTTGTAATCGACGCTCGGCGGGATTTCGGCCTGCGGGCGATTCGGGCGCACGGGCGCGTTGGAGGCGTCGCCTTCGTCATTGGGCTCGCCTTCGGACATGTCGCTGTCGGTCTGGCTGTCGGAGCTTTCCTCACCCTCTCCGTCGCCTTCAGCCATCTCGCCCGCCATTTCGGCAGCCTGGGGATCGCCTTCGCTGGGGCTGTCGTCCTCTCCCTGGCTGTCATCACTGGGCGCGTCGTCGTCTGCGTCGTCAGTATCGCTCTGGTCGGGGTTCTCGGTGGGCCGCGTGAGATCGAGTTCGCGCAGCATGTCGAGCGCGAGCTTCTGGAAGGTTGCCTGATCGCTCAGGCTGTCGGCCAGTGCGCCGAAATCCTTGCCGACTTTCTCTTCAAGAAAATCGCGCACCAGTTCCAGCCCGCCCTGCGCCTTGGCCGGCACGGCTTCGCCCGTCAGCGCCTGACGCACCAGCAGCGCAAGCGCGGTTTGCAAGGGCACTTCGGAAGAGTTCTGCGCGCGTACGATCTTGTCGCCTGCCGTGCGCAGCTCGGTCGCGGCATCAAGGTTGGCGCGCATCCCGCCAAATCGGTTTGCGCCCAACGCCTCGTAACGCACCTGTTCGATCGCATCATAACAGGCACGTGCAATCGGTTCGGGCGGTGCCGACTTGGCATGGAGCGCAGCATTGTGGTGGCGCAATTTCAAGGCGAACGAATCCGCAAAACCCCGTGCCTCGGTCACCTGATCGACTGGCAGATCGCGCCCCGGCAAAGGCACGCGAAAGCGGTTGCCCGCAGCGCCGGGCACATCGGCGCTCCAAGCAACTTCGACCTCGGCGTCGCGCGCGATGGCACGCGACGCGCCGGTCAGCGCCTGCTTGAACAGATCGAGCGGGGATTGGTCGACCATTACTTGAGGATACTCTGACCCGTCTTGGCCCAATCGGCCATGAAGCCTTCGATGCCCTTGTCGGTCAGCACGTGCTTGAACAGATCGTGGATGACCTTGGGCGGCGCGGTCATCACGTCGGCGCCGATCTTGGCGGCCTGCAGCACGTGGGTGGTGTGGCGCACGGATGCCACGAGGATTTCGGTGGCGAAATTGTAGTTGTCGTAGATCAGGCGGATGTCCTCGATCAGGTCCATCCCGTCAAAGCCGTTGTCGTCATGCCGGCCGACGAAGGGCGAGATGAAGCTGGCCCCCGCCTTGGCCGCCAACAGCGCCTGATTGGCCGAGAAGCACAGCGTCACATTGACCATCGTGCCTTCCCCCGTCAGCGCCTTGCAGGTCTTGAGGCCATCGACCGTCAGCGGCACCTTGATGCAGACATTGTCCGCAATCTTGCGCAGGACTTCGGCCTCTTTCATCATCGTTTCGTGATCCAGCGCCACCACTTCGGCGCTGACCGGGCCATCGACCAGCCCGCAGATCTCGCGGGTGACGTCCATGAAATCGCGGCCCGACTTGGCGATCAGCGAAGGGTTGGTGGTCACCCCATCAAGCAGGCCCGTGGCAGCCAGTTCGCGGATCGGTTCGATCTCGGCGGTGTCGACGAAGAATTTCACTGGAGTCTCCTGGTATATGTTTGCCAGCCGGAAAGGCGGCCCATATGCGGCCATCATGATTCCCGGTGCGATCAGATGTTCGCTGCTGCTTGCCGCCACCTGCGCGGCTTGGCAACCATCCAAAGCAGTTGCCGCCGAAGAAGACACGCAATTCTGGCTGAACGCCATCGCCGTCGGGGAAGTGGCGGAAGGCACTATCCTGACAATCGACACAAGCCAAAGATGGCGCGGCTCAGCTGTCGGGGGCGACCTGCAAAACCTGCGCGTGACAGTGGAGCACCCGCTAGACGGTGACACGCGGGTCGGTGGCGGGATCGGCATTTTCGAGGCTGAGGACGGTTTCAGTGAAGTGCGCGTGCATCAGCAAGCCGTGTTCACCCCTGGCCGACTGGAATTGCGCACCCGGCTGGAAGAACGCTTTTTCGATTCTGCCGACCGGGTGGAACTGCGCCTTCGCCAGCGGGTGCATTATCGGCAACCGCTGGGACGCAATTGGCGTGCGGTGGTGGGCGGCGAGTGGCTTGTCCTGCTACAATCCCGCAGATTTGGGCGCGGATTTTCCACCGATCAGTGGCGCGCGCAGGCGGGCATCACGCATACCGTAACGGCCAATCTGGACGTCGGCGCGATCTATTGGCTTGTCCTTTCACCCAACGCAATCCGGCGTGACAAGATCAACCATATCCCGCAAGCCGTCGTGACATACCGGTTCTAGATTCGCCCCAACCCGCCGAACACGCCGATCAACAGCGGATCGCGGGTGCTTTGCGGATCAGTGCGGATCTCGGCTTCCTCGCGCGCGATTTCGCCCCAGATTGCGTCATCGACCTCGCGCCCGAAGCGGTCGGCCACGCCGGTGGCATCCACCCCGGTCAGCACGGACAGCGCCTGCCCGATCAGCGGATCACGGCTCAGCCGGATCGCCTCGCCCAGTTCGGGCACCACGGCATCGATCAGCGCAGGGCCAACCTCGCCCCGCAGGAAGGTGCTTGCCGCCGTCGGCCCGCCGCGCACCAGTGCGATGGCATTGTCAAAACCGATCATCTGGATCGCATCGGTCACCACGGGCGCTGCGCGAAAACTCGCGTCGATAGCAAAGTCGGCAAAGCGTTCTTCCAGCCGGTCCTTGACCAACGCCGACGTCAGGATCCGCGACAGCACATCGCCGCGCGTGCCGAGAACTTGATTGAGGCCCACCTGCGCCACCTGCTGATCCCAGAACCCGCCGGGCTGGGTCAGACGCGCAAAGGCGTTTTCCGATGCCAGCAGCAGCATCCGCCGCACGGCTTCGACCATGCTGAAGCCGCCGGTGCTTGCGCAGGCGGGGAGCAACAGCAACGTCGCCCCGCTGGCGACGCCGACCAGCAAACGGCGGCGGGTGGGGGTGAAGGTGGTGATTGCGGTCATTTGTCGGGTCTCCCGGGTTGCCCTTGTCCTTTGCCGGTGCCCATATGGCGGGAAGATGAACCGCGTCCGCCTGCTTGTTATGAATGCCGCGCTCGGCCCGCTGGATTACCGGCTGCCCGATGGCGTCTCCGCGCCCGCTGGCAGCGTGGTGATCGCGCCGCTGGGCCCGCGCAAGGTCACGGGAATCGTGTGGGATGAGGGCCGCCTGCCTGGGGACGCAATCGCGTTTGAGCGCCTGCGCCCGATCCTTGAAGTCCTGCCCGTCCCCTCTCTGCCTGCACCCTTGCGACGGCTGATCGAGTGGACGGCGGATTATTATTGCGCCCCGCTTGCGAGCGTGGCGCGCATGGCGCTGGCCAGCGGCGGGGCGCTGGGCGGGCCGGCAACCATGACCGAATACCGGCTGACGGGCCGCGACGTGAGCGGGCGGCTGACCGCGCAGCGCAAGACTGCGCTGGAAAAGCTGGGCGGCGAACAGGGCACGATGCGCGAATTGGCCGCATTGGCGGGCGTATCGGAAGGCGTGCTGCGCGGGATGGCCGGTGCAGGACTGCTGGAACCGGTGACTGTCAATATCGACCGGGCGTATCCGTACGCCGACCCCGATCACCACCAGCCCGATCTTTCGCCCCTGCAAGCCGAGGTTGCCGCCACGCTGACCGAAGCCGTTACGGCGCGGGCCTTTGCCCCCTTCCTGCTCGACGGGGTGACCGGATCGGGCAAGACCGAAACCTATTTCGAACCCGTGGCCGAGGCGATCCGGCAGGGGCGACAGGTGCTGGTGCTGCTGCCCGAAATCGCGCTGACCGAGAACTTCCTCAGCCGCTTTGCCGCCCGCTTCGGCGCGGCGCCGGTGCTGTGGCATTCCTCGCTCCGATCGACCGAGCGCCGCCGGGCGTGGCGCGCGATTGCGGACGGAACCGCGCAGGTGGTGGTCGGCGCGCGGTCGGCATTGTTCCTGCCTTACGCCAACCTCGGCCTGATCGTGGTGGATGAAGCCCACGAAATCAGCTTCAAGCAGGATGACGGGGTGCGATACAACGCCCGCGACGTGGCGGTGATGCGCGCGCGGTTCGAGGCTGTGCCCGTGATCCTCGCCAGCGCGACCCCCGCGCTCGAAAGCCTGCACATGGCGGACATCGGGGTTTACACGAAGCTCGATTTGCCGAGCCGCTTTGGCGGCGCGAGCCTGCCGACGGTACGGCTCATCAATCTGACGAAAGAAAAGCCCGGCAGCCAACGCTGGCTCGCCGGACCGCTGGTTGAAGCCTTGCGCGACCGGCTGGACAAGGGCGAGCAATCGCTGCTGTTCCTCAACCGCCGCGGCTATGCTCCGCTGACGCTGTGCCGCAATTGCGGGCACCGCTTCAAATGCCCTTCGTGCAGCGCGTGGTTGGTCGAACATCGCCTGTCTGCCCGCCTTGCCTGCCACCATTGCGGGTTTGAAACACAGGTGCCCGAGGCCTGCCCCGAATGCGGCGAAAGCGATTGCCTGGTCGCTTGCGGCCCCGGCGTGGAGCGGATTGCCGCCGAAGTTGCCGATCTGTTACCGCAGGCCCGCGTGGTGGTGGCAACCTCCGACACGCTCAACACGCCCGAACGCGCCGCAGAGTTCATCGCCATGGCGGAAGGGCGCGCAATCGACATCATCATCGGCACGCAGCTTGTGACGAAGGGTTTCCACTTTCCGGAACTGACGCTGGTGGGCGTGGTCGATGCGGACCTCGGCCTTGAAGGTGGAGACCTGCGCGCAGGCGAGCGCACCTATTCGCAAATCGCGCAGGTTGCCGGGCGCGCCGGACGCGGGGCCAAGGCGGGTGAAGTGCTGATTCAGACCCGTCACCCCGACGCGCCCGTCATCGCCGCGCTGGCGAACGGGGATCGCGACGCGTTCTATGCCGCCGAAACGCAAGGGCGCCGCGATGCCGGCGCCCCGCCGTTCGGGCGCTGGGCGGCGATCATTCTTTCCAGCGAGGACGAGCGCGAAGCGCGCGAGGCGGCGGCGCGGCTGGGCGATGTGCGCCCGCACCTCGCCGATCTCCAGATCCTCGGCCCCGCCCCTGCCCCGCTGGCGCTGCTGCGCGGGCGCTATCGCTATCGCTTTCTGGTCAACGCGAAACGCAGTGCCAATTTGCAAGCGGTGCTGCGCGACTGGATCGGCGGCGTCACCTTCCCTCCGGGCGTGCGGGTGGGCGTGGACATTGACCCGTATAGCTTTGTGTAAGGCACCAATTCGCATGCCGATCATTACACCGGGCATGACCAACCCGATCCTCGTGCCGATCCTCGGCGACCAGCTTTCGCGCAACCTCTCCAGCCTCGACGGCCTTTCCCCTGAAACGGCCGTCATCGTGATGATGGAGGTATGGGACGAGGCCACGTATGTGAAACACCACAAGCAGAAGATCGTACTGATCTTTGCTGCCATGCGCCATTTCGCCGCCGAGCTTCGGGCCGAGGGCTGGACGGTCGATTACGTGGCGCTTGACGATGATGCCAACACCGGCAGCTTCACAGGCGAAGTCGCCCGCGCCTGCGACCGCCATGCCCCTGCCGAAGTGCGCGTCACCGAAAGCGGCGAATGGCGGGTGCAACAGGCCATCGCCGAATGGGAAGACCGCCTGCCCTGCCCGGTCACGATCTGCCCCGACACGCGTTTCATCGCGACCCATGCCGAGTTCCGCAAATTCGCCGACGGCCGCAAACATCTGACGATGGAATATTTCTACCGCGAGATGCGCAAGAAGACCGGTTTTCTGATGCGCGATGACGGCAAACCGGAAGGCGATCAGTGGAACCTTGATGCCGACAATCGCGAGCCGCCCAAAGGCGATATGAAAGCGCCCCCCGCCCCCAAATTCGCGCCCGACGCCACCACGCAGGACGTCATCGAACTGGTCGGCCGCCGCTTTGCCGATCACTTTGGCGATCTGGAGCCCTTCGGCTGGCCCGTCACCCGCGCCGAGGCGCTGGAGGCTGCCGATGCGTTCTTCGCGGAGCGGATCGAGAAATACGGCCCCTATCAGGACGCGATGGTCCACGGGTCGGACGATCTGTACCATTCGATGCTGTCGACCAGCCTCAATATCGGGCTGCTCGATCCGATCGAATTGTGCGAGCGGGCCGAGGCTGCCTACAAATCGGGCAGCGCCCCGTTGAACTCCGTAGAGGGCTTCATTCGCCAGATCATCGGCTGGCGTGAATATGTGCGCGGGTTCTACTGGTACACCATGCCCGGCCTTGCCGAGGCAAATGAGCTCGCCGCCACGCGCCCGCTGCCCGAATTCTTCTGGACCGGCGACACCGACATGCGCTGCCTGTCGGACTGCATCCGCACCACGCGCGAGGATGCGCACGCGCACCATATCCAGCGGCTGATGGTGCTGGGCAATTTCTGCCTCATCGCGGGGATCGATCCGAAGGCGGTTCAGGACTGGTATCTCGCCGTCTACGCCGACGCCTTCGAATGGGTCGAACTGCCCAATGTGGCTGGCATGATCCTGTATGCCGATGGAGGAAAGCTGGCGACCAAACCCTATGCGGCCAGCGGCAATTACATCAACAAGATGTCCGACTACTGCAAAAAGTGCCGGTACAAGGTTGCGCAGAAGACCGGCCCGGACGCCTGCCCGTTCAACCCGCTGTACTGGCATTTCATGGACGCGAACCGGACGCGGCTGGAAAGCAATCACCGCATTGGCCGCATCTTTTCCACCTGGGACCGCATGGGCGAGGCGAAGCAGGGCGAATATCTGCAAAGCGCCGAAAAATTCCTCGACAGCCTCGTGCCCGCCCGCAAAGGCTGGGCCAGAAACGTCGATGCCAACGAAGCTTGAGGGAGCTGAAAGCCATGCTGACTATCCACCACCTGCGCCTGTCGCAATCCGAACGCATCGTCTGGCTGGCCGAGGAGCTGGGGCTGGATTACGAATGCAAGCTCTACACCCGCCGTGCCGACAATCGCCTCGCGCCCGATGAATACAAGGCGCTGCACCCGATGGGCATCGCCCCGGTGATCACCGACGATGACCTGGTGCTGGGCGAAAGCGGCGCGATCATGGATTACATCATCGCCAAATACGCGCCCGGCACCCCGCTCTCGCTGCCGCCCGGCCACCGCGATTACACCGACCACCTGTTCTATTACCACTGGGCCAATGCGACCTTCATGACCAACGGCATGATGGCGCTGGTGGCGCAGTTCATGGGTGCGAAGGAATTGCCGCCTTTCGTGGCCGACCGGATGCACAAAAGCTGGGCCATGATCGAAAAGCGGCTGGGCGAAGCGGACTATTTCGGCGGTGCGCAGCTCACCACCGCCGACATCATGATGGGCTTCCAACTGACCACCAGCCGCGCGATGAGCGGGATGAGCATCGCCGCAATGCCGAACCTGCAAGCCTACCTGAAGCGCATTGGTGACCGGCCCGCGTATCAGGCCGCGATGGCCAAGTGCGAACCGGGGATGACGCCGAAATTGGATTAAGGCCTTTCGGCCCGTCGCTTTCCGGTACGCCTCGATTCGTCCCAGCCGAGCGTCCATTGGCCCCGGGCGGCGGAACAGCACCGCTTGCGTCCCGCTTGTTGTCGCTTGATCGAAACAGCAAGGAAAAAACGATGAGTGATGCGCCCCATCCCCGCCCGACCCGGACAAAATGGCTCTGGCTTGCCGTGATCGCCGTCTTTGCTGTTGTTCTGATTATCACTGTCTTCAACCCCTCGGGCGACCGTGATGGCACGGTGCAGGACCCCATTGTGATGGACGATCCGGGTGAAGGCGTGGGCGTGGGCCAGATGAACGAGCCCGAAGAAGCCAGCGACATCCCCGCGCCCGAACCTTTCGCACCGGGCGGCGATCCGGAAGGTTGAGCAGGTCCGACACAAACCCGAAATCGGCAGGAACGCGGGTTCCTGCCGATAAAATTGCAGCCCGGAACCGACCTAACAGCATTTGTCACCCGCAAGCCTCGGAAAAGGCGATACATCCCCGGCGTTATTCACCGCCGGAGGTCTTGCCATGATCCGTTCAATTCTCTTCACCGCCGTTTCTGTGAGCCTGTGCCTGGGCGTGCCAACTGTCGGGCACGCCGCCAGCAAGGAAGATCAGAAGAACCTTCGGGGGCTGGCGGAATGCGCCTATTTGGTGCGCATTGCAGAGGGCAACGGCGTGCAGCTGAAAACAAATTCGTCCATGTGGGATCAAGCGAAGGCCAATCTCGCTTTCCAGGCCCAGCTCGATGCTGCGCGGGCCGATGAGGAAGCGCGCGCCAAATTCAAACGGCGCGAACGGGTCTTGGGCTCGGAAAAGGTGATGCAGGAAATCATCAGGGGCGCCCGCAACTGCGAATCGCAGATCTGATCGGATGCAGGCGCTGCGCAGACTTCGGCCTGTGACCGCTGCTTTCATCGGGTGCGCCGCGTTCCCCGCTGCCGCAGCGTATAATGGCACGGATTCGTATCAGGATCTGGCTAACACGACGCTGGAATGCGCCACCGCGATGCAATATTCCGAAGACCATGGCGAACCCCTGCGGTTCAGCAGCGCCGTGCTGTTCGATGAATTCCGCGAGCTTGAACGCGAGCATGGCGTGTCGCGCGAAGTCGCCGCGACGTGGGCAAAGGAGCAATTCGACAGCCTGACCGCGAACATGACTCAATCCCAGGCTGAAGATTACATCTACGATACCGCCGCATTGTGCGAAGAATTGACGATCGAGCGCGAAGATCGCCGGATCGCCGCCGAACGCCAGCAGGCCCATGAACAGGGCGGCGAGATCAACGTTCCCTTCCTGCGCGAACATTTTGCCGCGAACCGTAACCCGCGCCTGATCGCGGATTACATCGTCGATCGCCACCCCGGCGGCAAAGGCCGCATGGGCGATCCTATTCCCGAAGGCGAATATCTGGGCGAGCTGGTGGTCGAAATTGGCAAGCTCGGTGTTCAGGCGTTGAGCGATGCCGCGATCGTGGCGATGATCACCGATCCCTATTGGCAATACAATCCGCCTGCCACACGGCTGGCGACGGAAGAATATCAGCGGCGCCTGCGGGTTTTGAAGTTCAATCAGCGCGATGCGCAGGCGTGGGCCGGGCGCGTGCAGGCCGAACGGCGCAGCGAGATGCAAAGCATGGCGGCGCGATCGGCGGAACGCTGGGGCAGCAGTGTCAAGTGCACCAACGTTGCCCCCAAAGGCCTTGAAGGCAAAAGCTACACCTCGTGCCGCACGCTTGATCGATATGGGCAGTAGGCGGCGCCTTATGGCTTTTCGCGCCTGAGCAACTCCGCCTTGATCGCCAGCCCATAGGCATAGCCGCCCAGCGTCCCGTCGCTCGCGATCACCCGGTGGCACGGGATCAGCACCGCAATATGATTGGCCCCGTTTGCACCGCCTACCGCGCGGCTCGCATTGGGGTTGCCGACTGCTGCTGCAAGTTCACCGTAGCTGCGGGTTTCCCCGCGCGGGATGCGGCGCAGTTCTTCCCAGACGCGTTGCTGGAACGCGGTGCCCTTCACGTCGAGCGGGATTGCAGCGCTACCCGGCCCCGGCTGTTCGACCGCCTCCACCACCTTTGCAAACAGCGCGCGGAAATCATCGCCCGCTGCAAACAAATCGGCGCGAGGAAAGCGCGCGCGCAATTCCGCCTCGCCCTCACCAAAGGCGAGACAGCACACGCCCTTGTCGGTCGCCGCCACCAGCATCTCGCCCAATGAGGTTGACAACACCGCCCAATGCACCTCGCGGCCCGCGCCGCCTTTGCTCCAGTCACTCGGGGCCATGCCCAGCCTGCCTTTCGTCTCTGCATAGAATTGCTTAGGCCCGCCGTAGCCCGCGCCAGACAGGGCCTCGGTCACGCTTTGCCCCGCACTCAAAGCCTCGCGCACCCGCTCCTCACGCAGCGCCCTGCCAAAGGCGGCCGGTGACATCCCGACCGTCCGTTTGAACAGGCGTTGGAAGTGCGTCGGGGCAAAACCGGTGAGGTCAGCCAGCGCCGCAAGCGTCATCGCGCCTTCTGTCTGGATTGCGGCGATGGCGGCCAGGACGCAGGTGTCCTCGGCGCTTTGCATTGAGGGAGAGCAGCGTTTACAAGGCCTTAGGCCCGCCGCTTCTGCCTCGGCAGGGCTCGCGTAGAAACGCACATTCTTGCGCAAGGGTGCCCGCGCCGGGCAGGACGGACGGCAATAGATGCCGGTCGAATGGACGCCGGTCACGAAGGCACCGTCAAACCGCCGGTCCTTGGCCAGCGCGATCCGCCAGCGGTCTTCATCGGTAATGTTCTGCATATGTTTCACGTGAAACACTGTGGCACACACCACCTGCCGCTGCACCCCCGGCAATTGCGCTCAATGTCGCTTCGCTGTCGCGGGCGGTGAAAAAGCGGCTATAGGCAGGCCATGCTTCGCGCCTTGCTTGCCCTCGCCCTGCTCACCTTCGCCTCGGTCCAGCCTGTCGCGGCCGACCCCGGCGACGTCGACGCCGCTGCGCGCGGGGTGGTGCGGGTGGTGCTGATCGGTGAGGAGAATGGCGAACCTGTGCCCGTGAGCCACGGAACCGGCTTTGCGGTCTCCCCCACCCGGATCATCACCAATGCCCACGTCGTGACCCAAGCCACGCAGGACGATACCCTGCGCATCGGGATCGTCCCTTCCGAGGGCGAAGGCGGGGCCTTTGCGCGGGTCATCGCGATCAGCCCGCGCAATGATCTGGCGCTGCTCGAAATCGCGCAAAACAGCCTGCGCCTCCCCCCCTTGGTCTTGTCGGGCGCGGACGGTGCGAATCTGGGCGAGGTCTCCGCAGTCGGCTATCCGATGAATGTCGATTTGGCGCAAGGACTTGACATATCAGATATTTTCCGCGCTCAACCACCGGTGAAATCGCGCGGCTTCGTCTCGGGCGAACGGCCTTCGCGGCAATTCGACACGATCCTCCACACCGCGCCCATTGCACGCGGCAACTCGGGCGGGCCGCTGCTGGACCCGTGCGGACGGGTGGTCGGGGTCAACAGCTTCAGCGCAGATTCAGCCAGTGGCGAGGCGGAGTTTTACTTTGCGGTGTCCTTGCGCGAACTGCTCCCGTTCCTGCGGGATAACGGGGTCGAACCCGTCACCAATGCGCTCCCGTGCCGTTCGATCGACGATCTCAATGCCGAAGAACGCCAACGCCTCGAAGCGCAGCAATCGCAGGCGCGCGAGCGGATGGCGGAGCGGGCCGCAACCTTGCGCGAGGTACGCCAAACAGCGCAGCTGAAAGCGCAGATGGACGTCCTGGCGGCGCGCGAAAACCACATGGCGCTGGCGATGATCGCGCTGCTGGCAGCAATCGGCAGCGGTTATGCGGCCGCCGTGTGGCGCCCTGACGCAGCCCGCCGCAAGCACGCCATGCTGGCGGCGGGCGCGGCGGCAAGCGCGCTGGTGGGTGCAGCGTTCCTGTGGATTACGCGCCCCGGTCTTGCCGCCATCGAGGATCGGGTCGCAACCGCTCTCTCTGAAGCACAAGGGGGGCCTGCCCCCGGCAACGATGCCTCGCTTTCTGCCGAAGGCGCGCTGATCTGCGCCCTGGTTCCTGATCGCAGCCGCGTAACGGCGGCACGAACCGATGACGTTGCCTTTGATTGGTCGGCCGATGGCTGCGTCAACGGGCGCACACAATATGGTCTAGGGCAGGCCGGCCAATGGCAGCGGGTGTTTGCGGCGCAGGAAGATACGGCAGTGGCCCTCAATACCTATGATCCCGATACCCGCACCCTGCGCACCGACCGCTATTTGCTGGGGCAGACCGCGCTGACTGCAGCGCGCGAGGCCCGCGCCGCCTACACCCCGCCTGCCTGCGGAGTAAGCGATGCGGCACGAACCTTGGGCGAACAGCAGTCGGCGCTGATCGCAAGGCTGCCGGAACGACCCAATGAACGGCTGGTCTATTCGTGCGTGGCAAGAGGGGCTGCGCCGGCGCGATAAGGCTGGTGGCACTTCGCACCTGCACAATTCCCGCCCCTCACGGCTTGCACCATCGGGAATCAATTGCTAGGCGCGCGCCAACCTTAATGGCGGCGCTCCTGTGCGTTCGCCGCTCCCAAGGCCCAAGCATTTTTTCGTTGAAGCTTCGCAAGAGGATTGCACACGCGTGGATATTTCCGCCGGTATCAAGGCTAGTCTGGCTGGACGTTATGCCTCGGCCCTGTTCGATCTTGCCGCTGAAAACGGTAAGGTGACTGCGGTCGAGAGCGATCTCGGCACCTTGAGCGCTGCGCTTGCCGAATCGAACGATCTGGCCGCTCTGACCACCAATCCCGAACTTGCCCGCGATGTGCAGGGCAAGGCCATGGCGGCCGTGGCGAAGGAGCTGCAACTCAGCGACCTCACCACCAACTTCCTCGGCGTGCTGGCCGCCAACCGCCGTCTGGCCAAGCTGCCTGGGATCATCAGCGCCTTCAAGGCGATTGCCGCAGCCCAGCGCGGCGAAGTGACCGCCACCGTCACCAGCGCGCACCCGCTGTCGAACGATCAGCTCGCCACGCTCAAGACCAAGCTGACCGCGCGCGAAGGTCGCACGGTCATGCTCACCGCCTCGGTCGATCCCGACCTGCTTGGCGGCCTTGTCGTCACCATTGGTTCGCAGCGCATTGATGCCTCGATCCGCACCCGTCTCAACTCGCTTGCCAAAGCCATGCAGGCTTAAAGGACACTACCCATGCAAATCCGCGCCGCAGAAATCTCGAAGGTCATCAAGGACCAGATCGCCAATTTCGGCACCGAGGCCGAAGTCAGCGAAACCGGCACCGTGCTGTCGGTGGGTGACGGCATCGCCCGTATCCATGGCCTCGATCAGGTGCAGGCTGGCGAGATGGTCGAATTCGCCAACGGCGTGCAGGGCATGGCCCTTAACCTAGAATCCGATAACGTCGGCGTCGTGATTTTCGGCTCGGACGCTGAAATCAAGGAAGGCGATGTCGTCAAGCGCACCGGCACCATCGTCGACGTACCGGTCGGCAAGGGCCTGCTCGGCCGCGTCGTCGACGCGCTGGGCAACCCAATCGACGGCAAGGGGCCCATCGTGGCCGAAAAGCGCAGCCGCGTCGAAGTGAAGGCACCAGGCATCATCCCGCGCGAATCCGTTTCCGAGCCCGTCCAGACCGGCCTCAAGGCCATCGACGCGCTGGTGCCCGTGGGCCGCGGTCAGCGCGAGCTGATCATCGGTGACCGTCAGACCGGCAAGACCGCTGTCGCCATCGACACATTCATCAACCAGAAGGAAGCCAACGCGGGCGACGATGAAGGCAAGAAGCTGTACTGCGTCTATGTCGCGGTCGGCCAGAAGCGTTCCACGGTGGCGCAGATCGTCAAGCAGCTCGAAGAAAACGGTGCGATGGAATATTCCATCGTGGTTGCCGCGACCGCTTCGGAGCCCGCTCCGCTGCAGTACCTCGCACCCTACACCGGCTGCGCGATGGGTGAATTCTTCCGCGACAACGGCATGCACGCCGTGATCGTGTATGACGACCTTTCCAAGCAGGCCGTGGCTTACCGCCAGATGTCGCTGCTGCTGCGTCGTCCTCCGGGCCGTGAAGCCTATCCAGGTGACGTGTTCTACCTTCACAGCCGCCTGCTTGAGCGCGCCGCGAAGATGAACGAAGCCAACGGCCACGGTTCGCTGACCGCACTGCCGATCATTGAGACACAGGCGGGCGACGTGTCGGCCTATATTCCGACCAATGTGATTTCGATCACCGACGGTCAGATCTTCCTTGAAACCGGCTTGTTCTTCCAGGGCATCCGCCCGGCGATCAACGTCGGCCTGTCGGTGAGCCGCGTGGGCGGTGCCGCTCAGACCAAGGCGATGAAGAAGGTGTCGGGCTCGATGAAGCTCGATCTGGCGCAGTACCGCGAAATGGCGGCGTTTGCGCAGTTCGGCTCGGACCTCGATGCCTCGACCCAGAAACTGCTGAACCGCGGCGCGCGCCTGACCGAGCTGCTGAAGCAGAAGCAGTTCAGCCCGATGCCGTTCGAGGAACAGACCCTGTCGATCTATGCTGGCACCAACGGCTTCCTGGATAGCATCCCGGTGAACCGCGTGGGCGAATACGAGACGCAGATGCTCGATTACATGCGCCGCGAACACGCCGACGTGGTGACAGAAATCCGCACCAGCAAGAAGTTCGAAGGCGAGGTCGCCGACAAGGCCAAGGCCGCGCTGCAAGCTTTCGCCAAGCAGTTCGCGTAAGGACACCGCCCAGTGCCCTCACTCAAGGAACTGAAAGGTCGGATCAACTCGGTCAAATCGACCCAGAAGATCACCAAGGCCAAGCAGATGGTCGCAGCCGCCAAGCTGCGCCGGGCGCAAGCTGCGGCTGAGGCCGGCCGGCCCTATGCCACGCGCCTTGCTGCGGTGATGGCATCGCTGGCAGGCAAGGTTGCGGGCGATAGCGCGCCCAGGCTGCTGGCTGGCACCGGATCGGATCAGCGCCACCTCCTCGTGGTGGTCAACACCGACAAGGGCCTGTGCGGCGGTCTGAACTCGAACCTCGTCAAGGCTGCCAAGGTCAAGGCGAAGGAGCTGATAGCGGCCGGCAAGACGGTGGAATTCTACTTGGTCGGCAAAAAAGGCCGCGCGCCTTTGAAGCGCGAGTTCCCGACGCTGATCGGGGGCGGTTTCGACACCAGCACGGTCAAGACACCGGGCTTTGCCGAAGCTGAAGCCATCGCCAACGAATTGATCGCCATGTTCGATGCCGGCAAGTTCGACATCGCGCACCTCGTCTACCCGACTTTTAAGTCGGCACTGGCGCAGGATCCGACGATCAACCAGCTGATTCCCGTCCCTGCCCCGACCGATGTGGTCGCGCTGGATTCGGTGGTCGAATACGAGCCGAGCGAGGAGGAAATCCTCGAAGAGCTGCTGCCGCGTTATGTGCGCACCCAGCTGTTCGGCGCGCTGCTGGAACGCGAGGCTTCGGAACAGGGCGCCTCGATGAACGCGATGGACAACGCCACGCGCAATGCGGGCGACCTGATCCAGAAGCTGACCATCCAGTACAACCGCAGCCGCCAGGCCGCGATCACCACCGAACTCATCGAAATTATCGCGGGCGCAGAAGCGCTCTAACGACAAGCCAAGGAAACAATCATGGCAACCGCCCCCGCTCTCAACCAGACCACCAACGGCACCATCAGCCAGGTCATCGGCGCCGTCGTCGACGTACAGTTTCCGGGTGAACTCCCCGCGATCCTGACCGCGCTGGAAACCAAGAACAACGGCAAGACGCTGGTGCTCGAAGTCGCCCAGCACCTTGGCGAAAACACCGTGCGCACCATTGCGATGGACGCGACCGAAGGCCTCGTGCGCGGCACCGAAGTCGTCAACACCGGCGCGCAGATCTCGGTTCCTGTCGGCCCCAAGGTTCTGGGCCGCATCATGAACGTGATCGGTGAAGCGATTGACGAGCGCGGCCCGGTCGGCGCGGACATGACCATGCCGATCCACGCCGAAGCCCCGCTGTTTATCGACCAGTCGACCGAAGCGGCGATCCTTGTCACCGGCATCAAGGTGATCGATTTGCTCGCCCCCTATGCGCGCGGCGGCAAGATCGGCCTGTTCGGCGGCGCGGGCGTGGGCAAGACCGTGCTGATCCAGGAACTGATCAACAACATCGCCAAGGGCCATGGCGGCGTGTCCGTCTTCGCCGGCGTGGGTGAGCGTACCCGCGAAGGTAACGACCTCTACCACGAATTCCTCGACGCCGGCGTTATCGCCAAGGACGCCGATGGCAATGCCACCTCGGAAGGCTCCAAGGTGGCACTGGTGTTCGGCCAGATGAACGAGCCCCCGGGCGCGCGGGCCCGTGTGGCACTGTCGGGCCTGACCATGGCGGAATATTTCCGCGACGTCGAAGGCCAGGACGTGCTGTTCTTCGTCGACAACATCTTCCGCTTCACGCAGGCCGGTTCGGAAGTGTCGGCGCTGCTCGGCCGCATTCCCTCGGCGGTGGGTTATCAGCCGACGCTCGCGACCGACATGGGCAAGCTGCAGGAGCGCATTACCTCGACCACCAAGGGTTCGATCACCTCGGTGCAGGCGATCTACGTTCCCGCGGACGACTTGACTGACCCGGCGCCTGCTGCCTCGTTTGCGCACCTTGACGCGACCACCACGCTCAGCCGTGCGATTTCGGAACTCGGCATCTACCCGGCGGTGGACCCGCTGGATTCGACCAGCCGCGTTCTCGAACCCCGCGTTGTCGGCGCCGAGCATTACGAAACCGCCCGCCGCGTTCAGGAAACCCTGCAGAAGTACAAGAGCCTGCAGGACATCATCGCCATTCTCGGGATGGATGAACTGTCGGAAGAGGACAAGCTGGTCGTCGCACGCGCGCGCAAACTGCAGAAGTTCCTCAGCCAGCCGTTTCACGTCGCCGAAGTCTTCACCGGAATCTCGGGTGTGTTCGTGCAGCTCGAAGACACCGTGAAAAGCTTCAAGGCGGTGGTCGACGGCGAATATGACCACCTGCCCGAGCAGGCCTTCTACATGGTCGGCGGGATCGAGCAGGCGGTCGAGAAGGCCAAGAAGATGGCTGAAGAGGTCTAAGGCATCATGCCCCTCCACTTCGAACTCGTAACCCCTGCCAAGCTCGTCCGGTCCGAGGATGTCCACATGGTGGTCGTCCCCGGCACCGAGGGCGAATTCGGCGTGCTGGAGGGCCACGCGCCCTTCATGAGCACGATCCGCGACGGCGCGGTGCAGGTCTTCGCCACAGCGAACGCAGCGCCCGAAATCATTCAGGTGCGCGGCGGCTTTGCCGAGGTGAATGAAAAGGGCCTCACGGTTCTGGCCGAACACGTCGAGGGCTAACATTTTCTCTTGAAAAATCACATGAGGGCGGGCCGTTGGTCCGCCCTTTTTGTTTGTATCCCCTTTCCTTTGTGTCCGCGTGCCGTCACAACCTTGCGCAGGAATCCCGAAGGAGAGGACGTTTGAAACTTGTCTCAACTCTCGCATTGGCGCTTGCCATGACAGTTACTGCAACCAGCGGCGCTGTCGCCCAGAGCACCACGACCCAGCCTCCTGCGGACGGCATCCCCGGCCTTGAGCAAGACCCCTATATCTGGCTCGAAGAAGCCCGCAGCCCCGAGGCTCTGGCATGGGTGGCGCAAGAAAACGAACGCACGCTGGCCGCGTTCGAGGCCGATCCGCGCTATGCGCAGTTGAAGGCCGAGGCGCTGGCGATCTTCAATTCGGATGACCGCATCCCCGGTGTCGCCTTCACCCCGCACGGGATGATCAATTTCTGGCAGGACGCCAAGAACCCCAAGGGCCTGCTGCGCCGCACCACGCTGGAGAGCTGGCGCACGGACAAGCCGGAGTGGGAGACCATTCTGGACATTGACGCGCTCGCCAAGGCTGAGGGCAAGGAGTGGGTCTATGCCGGAACGTCCTGCCTGCCGCCCGAAGGCACGCACTGCATGGTCAGCCTATCTGACGGCGGGAAGGACGCAAGCCTTTCGCGCGAATTCGATATGACCACGAAAAGCTTTGTCGAAGGTGGCTTCGTCCTCGATGAAAGTCAGGGCGGTGCAGAGTGGATCGAACGCGACACCATGCTGGTGAGCCGCAATTTTTCGCCTGAAACCACGACCGAGAGCGAATATCCCTTTACCACCCGCCTGTGGAAACGCGGCACGCGGATCGAAGATGCGCCGGAAATCTTCCGGGGCGAAAAAACCGATGTTTCGGCCGGTGCCACCGTTCTGCGCGATGGCAGCGGGACAATCCACGGACGATATGCCTATCGCGGCATTTCCTTCCACGAGCGGCTCTATTATTTCGAGAAGGACGGGGAGTGGATGCAGCTCGACCTGCCGTCCAAGGCCAGCCCTTACGGCATCATCGCCGGACAGATCCTGTTCTCGACCGACGAGGAATGGACACGCGGCGACCAGACCTTCGCACCGGATTCGCTGGTGTCGGCTGATCTGGAAGCGTGGAAGGCCGATCCCAACGGCGTGGAAATGTCATTGGTCTGGGCGCCGGGAGAACGCCAGACCAAGCTGGGTGCGCAGATCACCAAGAACAGCCTGTTCGTGCAATTGCTCGACAATGTGCGCGGGCGGGTGCTGAAATTCGACTACGCTGATGGCAAGTGGACCAGTACGCAGGTTGCCCTGCCTGACAACGCCACAGTCGGGATCGTCGCTTCGGCGGACGAGACGGACGAGATCATGTACACCTCGACCGATTTCCTCAGCCCCAGCACATGGTACTATGCGAAAGACGGGTTGGCGCTCGAGCAAGTCAAACAGTCGCCGTCCTACTTCGACGCCGCCGGGATGGACGTCGAACAGCACGAGGCGGTCAGCAAGGACGGGACGAAGATCCCCTATTTCATCGTCAAGCCCAAGGGGATGGTGCTGGACGGCTCCACCGCCACCCTGCTCACCGGCTATGGCGGCTTTCAGGTGCCGCGCCTGCCCGGCTACCTCGGCTCCACGGGCAAGCTGTGGGTCGAAAAGGGCGGCGCCTATGTGCTCGCCAATATGCGCGGCGGGGGCGAGTTCGGGCCGATGTGGCACCAGACCGCGATCCGCGAGAACAAGCAGCGCACCTGGGACGATTTCATCGCCGTGGGCGAGGATCTGGTGAAACGCGGTGTCACCAGCCCCGAACACCTCGGCATCCAGGGCGGCTCGCAGGGCGGATTGCTGGTCGGCACGTTCTTCACCCAGCGGCCCGACCTGCTGAATGCGGCGATCGTTCAGATCCCGCTGTTCGATATGCTGCGCTATCACCTGATCGGGCGCGGCGCTTCGTGGATCGGCGAATATGGCGATCCGCGCATCCCGGAACAGCGCGCCTGGATCGAAGGCTATTCGCCCTACCAGAAGATCGTGGCGGGCGTGGATTACCCCGCGCCGTTCCTGTGGGCTTCGACCGCAGATGACCGCACGCATCCTGCGCACGCACGCAAGGGTGCGGCCAAGCTCAAGGAACTGGGCCAGCCCTATTACTACTTCGAAGACACCACCGGGGGCCACTCCGGCGGGGTCGACAATGACCAGCGCGCCAAGCTGCAGGCGCTGCAATTTGTCTATCTTATGCAGCGGCTCATGGGCCCGGCGGACAGCGCGAACGGCGGCTGACCATCCTCCCAAATCCTGCCAAAGGGCGGCTCCCGAACAGGGCGCCGCCCTTTCGTTTGTAAAGCGGTCCGACACATTGCGCTCGGTTCGCCGCAGGTCAGGCACGGGACGTTTCCTCAACGGAAACTTAACCCCGCCCGGTAACTTCGCGTTAAGCCTGCCCGCCAAGACTGCGGTTATCGGGGGCGAACAGGAACAGCGACGAGGAGCAAAGCAATGGCCTACCCCAGCAATATTTCGATCGCTGATGCGATCAAAAGCTACCATGCCCTTCCTAAAACCCACCGGGTCCACTGGTCCAAGGCGCGCAAGGACGATGTCGTTCGCGCTGTCCATGACAAGACGATCAGCTTCAATGAAGCGCGGACACGTTATCTGCTGAGCCGCAGCGAATTCGCGCAATGGGAAGCGGATTACCTTGCCAGCGCACCGGTGGCCGCGCGTGATTACACCGGCGCTGACAAGAGCGCCGATACCGGGCGGATGCAGGACGCTTAGGTCAGGGGACTGGGTGTGCCCGCTACGGTGCGACGGGGATCAGCACCTCGTTGCGGCGCAGCGGCCCCGGCACCATTGGCGCATCGTAGAAGGCAAACTCGGCCCCACCTGCGGGCATCAGACCTTGCGCCGCCATCCAGTCGCGCAGCCGCGCCTCCATCAACGCCAGATCGCGGGCCGAACCGTTGCCAGAAAACCGGATGGCCGCCATGCGCCGGGCCGGCATCTGAGTGAGGGCTATATCCGATGGTGCGGGCGGCAGGGTTTCGAGCGTGTATTTTGCCGGCATGACAAATCGCATCCGCCATTCGCCCGGTTGAGTTTCGTCCTGAAGAACCGGCGAGGTCATGGCGATCCTGTCGCCACCTGCGGGACGGTCCTGCGCAAAAATGTACGCCGCCAACCGCCGGAAGCTGGGGCCGCTGGCGCGCTCGCGGCTCCCGTCATGGGTGACCTCGGCGACGAGAAGCGCGGGATAATCACGGATTTCGAAGTCCTCTTCCGCCGATATGACGGCAAAGTCGGGCTCTTCGGTCTGACGCGATTGGGCATACACGGCAGCGGCTGCGCCCACGGCGGCTATGCCGACACTGGCGGCGATCCATTTGACGGCTTTCATGGCGCTAACTCCTGATTGCGATGTCTTGATAGTCCTACGCTATAAGCCGCCCGAACGTTCCAAGTTGCATCATACAGGCACCGCCACCTACCGCGTCGGCGCGTCGAAATCCTCCGGCTTGTTCGCCACCCATGCGACGAACTTTGCGATGGCGGCATTATCGAGGATCTTGCTGGCATCGTCGCCGATGCGGGCAAGCTCGTTATTGGTGAAGTTTGCGTGGATCGTCTTGTGGCAGATCGGGTGAACCGGCACCTTGATTTTGCCCTTCTTGGCCTTGGGCACGGGGTGATGCCATTGCACGATTTCGCCCAAGGGACGCTCGCACAGCCAGCATTTGAGGTTGTCGCTCACTTTTTCTCCGCTGCCTTTTTCTTTTTCATCGCATCATGGAAACGATCAGCCCAGCCATCTTTCACCAATTGTTCGGCACGCACCATTCGCAGTTCACCCGGAGCGACATCGCGGCTGACAGTCGATCCGGCTGCGACGATCGCATCGGCGCCGATGGTGACCGGCGCGACCAGCGCAGAGTTCGAGCCGATGAACGCCCGCTCCCCGATCGTGGTCTTGTACTTGAAATACCCGTCATAATTGCAGGTGATCGTACCCGCGCCGATGTTCGCGCCTGCGCCGACCGTGGCATCGCCCAGATAGGTGAGGTGGCTGGCTTTCGCGCCCTCACCCAATACGGCGTTCTTCACCTCGACGAAATTGCCCACGAAGCTGTTGGCTTCCAGCACGGTGCCAGGGCGAAGCCGCGCAAACGGCCCGACCTTAACGCCAGTTGCGAGGCGCGCGCCTTCGATATGGCTGTTGGCACGGATCAGCACGGTGTCCGAAACTTCGACGCCGGGGCCAAAGAAGACGTTGGGCTCGATGGTCACGTCGCGGCCCAGTTTCGTGTCGTAAGCGAAGAACACCGTCTCCGGCGCTATCAGGGTGGTGCCTTCGTCCATCACCTTCAACCGGCGGGCAGCCTGCCAACGGGCTTCGGCCCCGGCGAGTTCGGCGCGGGAATTGATCCCAGCAACTTCATCCGCATCCGTCTCGATCACCACCACCTTGTCGCCGCGCGCAATCGCGTGGGTGGCGACATCGGGCAGGTAGTATTCGCCCTGCGCATTGTCATTGCCGACGGCTTCGAGCAGCGGCCACATATCGTCCGAATGGGCGACGATCAGGCCTGAATTGCACAGATCGACCGCGCGTTCGGCATCATTGGCGTCCTTGTATTCGACCATCTTGCGCACAGTGCCGTCGACGTCGGCGATGATGCGGCCATAGGCCAGCGGGTCCGATGGGCAGAAACCGAGCACGGCGACCTTGGCCCCGCCCTCGAGCGCGCCGAACAAACGGCGCACCGTATAGGCTTTTACCATCGGGCAGTCGCCGAAGCATACCAGCACCAGCCCGCGGAAGTCCGCCAGCGCCGGTTTGGCCTGCAAAGCGGCGTGGGCTGTGCCCAATTGCGGCTCTTGAAGCGCGACGGTGACATCGCGTTTCGCCAAGGCTGCACCGAGCTGTTCGTGACGGTCTCCTGCCACCACCACTGTGCGATCTAAGGCGGCTTCGGCCAGACTGTCGAGCAGGTGCAACAGCATCGGCTTGCCTGCAATCGGATGCAGCACCTTGTGCAGATCGCTTTTCATCCGGGTGCCTTTGCCGGCAGCAAGGATAATAGCGGCGAAAGGATGTGTCGTCGTCGTGGTCATAAAAGCCCCTGTAAGCAAACCCGCACCTGCCAGCAAATGCTTGCGGTTTGAAGAACCATCCGGCACGTCCCGCGACATGACTGCGATCCCCTTTGATGCCATCGGCTTTGACCTTGACGGCACGCTGCTCGATACCTTCCGCGACCTGGGCTCGGCGGTAAATCATGCCTTGGCGCTAGGTGGCTTTGCCGAGGTCTCGGTTGAAAGCTCGAAAGACCTGATCGGCGGCGGCGCCAAGATCATGCTGGCCCGTGCGATTGACGCGCAAGGCGGCGTGGACGCGGACACATTTCGGCGGCTCTACAAGGCGATGCTGGCCTATTACGAAGGCCACAATGCTGTCCACACCGCACCCTACCCCGGCGTGCGCGAATCCTTGGAGGAACTGGCGGCGCAAGGCATTCGTATGGCGGTGGTCACCAACAAATTTGAAGCCTTTGCCCGCTCGGTGCTGACGCAGCTCGGGCTCATCGACATGTTCGAAACCGTTATAGGCGGGGACAGCATGGGTAAGGGGCCGGACGGCCAATACCTCGCCAAGCCCCACCCCGCTCCGGTTCTTGCTGCGCGCGAGGCACTGGGAGGCGGTCGGTTCGTGTTCATCGGCGATTCGAGCTATGACGTGCGCAGCGCCAAGGCGGCGGAGGTTCCGGTCATCGCGGCAGCTTACGGCTATTGCGACGCCCCCCCGCACGAACTGGGTGCGGACGCGGTTATCGATTCGTTCGGTGATCTGATTGCCGCACTTAATGCACTCGGCCGCTCCGCCTGACCCTACGGCATCGCACCCTGTCAGTTCGGCTGTTGCAAGGCGGCGTCGAAAGTGCCACGCAGCGCCCGCAAAATCGCTTTACGCAGGCGTAAACCGCGCCGCTTCTTTGGACAGGAGAAACACCCATGACCATCAGCTTCAAAGACAAGGTTGCCATCGTCACCGGCGCAGGCGGCGGGCTTGGCAAAGCCTACGCGCTTGAACTCGCACGCCGCGGCGCGAAGGTTGTCGTCAATGATCTGGGCGGATCGCGTGACGGCACCGGCACATCGGACGCCGCCGCGCAGGTCGTCGCCGAAATCGAGGCGATGGGCGGCGAAGCCATGGCGAATGGCGGCAGCGTCACCGAATTCGACCAGATGGAAAAAATGGTCGCCGACGCCAAGCAGAAGTGGGGCGGCGTCCATGTCCTCATCAACAACGCGGGCGTGTTGCGCGACAAGACCTTCGTGAAGATGGACCCGGCCGATTTTGAATTCGTCGTCAAGGTCCACCTCACCGGATCGGCCTTCGCCACCAAGGCGTGCTGGGAACTGATGCGCGAGCAGGGCTATGGCCGCATCCTGATGACCGCATCCTCGACCGGGTTGTTCGGCAATTTCGGCCAGGCCAATTACGGCGCGGCCAAGCTGGGCCTTGCGGGTCTGACCAAGACGCTGTCACTCGAAGGCGCGAAATATAACGTGCGCTGCAACACGCTGTCGCCGGTCGCGGGCACCCGCATGACCGAAGACCTGTTCCCCGAAGAAGCCTTCAAGCTGTTCGCGCCGGAAAACGTTGTTCCTGCCGCGCTGTTCCTCGTCAGCGAAGACGCGCCCAGCAACGCCATCGTCGGCGCGGGCGCGGGCGGCTTCCACTCTTCGTGGACTGTGATGAACGATGCCGTGTGGCTGAAGGACGAAGACCGAACGGTTGAAGGCTTCGCTGCCCGCTGGGATGAGATCAACGCCTTCACCAACCTCATCGCCCCGCAATCGGGTAGCGAGCAATCGGGCAACATCCTGAAGGCGATGCAGAAGGTCACCGGCACCGGCCCCGCCAGCGCACGCGGCTAAGCCGACATCGTCTGATTTCAAAAAGGCCCGATCCGGTTTCCGGATCGGGCCTTTTTTGCGCTAGTCATCAACCGCCTTCAGCAACTTGCGCTCCATTGGCGCAAGCACGTTGGCGAGATCATGGCCGCGCTTCAACACCTGGCCGTGTTCGCCGTAGAGCGTCCACATCCCTTGTTTGGATCGCAGCGCCGGACGCTTTTCCAGCCGGGCCTGAGGACGCTCTGCCGCACGACGAAAAGCAGCGAAGGTTGCTGCGTTGGCATCGAAGTCCATGGCATAGTCGCGCCATTGGCCAGCCGCCACCATGCGACCATACAGGTCGAGGATGCGCTGCAATTCGACCCGTTCGAAGCCGACCTGATTGGTCGCCCGGGCGGGAAACGACAGCACCTGTCCCGATAGCGCAGGGGTCTGCGAACCGCTCTTCAAGCGATCACTCCTCGGCCGCGCGCTTGTGGAGATGCACGGGTTCAGGCGTGATGGGGGTCGGCGCGGCACGGTCGGCCAGCATCGCTTTGATCACCGCCATCTCCTCGCGCATCACGGCCAGCTCCGCTTCAAGCCGCTCAACACAGTCACCGCGCGCCCGGCCCTGCTCATCGCAGGGCGGATCATCGCATGGCGTGCCATAGGGGATGAATTCACGCAGCCATTCCTCGGCAGGCACAAGGGTGGAGCGGGCCTTCAATCCGATCATGGTTGCGCCCGCCGGCACATCGTCGGTGACAACTGCATTGGCGCCGACCCGCGCACGTTCTCCCACGACAATCGGCCCGATGATCTGCGCGCCCGAACCGATGATGACATTGTCCTGCAATGTCGGGTGACGTTTGCCACCTTTGCCATTGGTGGGATTGGAACCACCCAGCGTGACACATTGATAGATGGTGACATTGTCACCGATCTCGGCCGTCTCGCCGATGACGGTGAAGCCGTGGTCGATGAAGAAGTTCTTGCCAATGGTCGCACCGGGGTGAATGTCGATCGCGGTCAACGCCCGCGAGACATGGTTGATAAACCGCGCAAGGAAATACAACCGCGCTTCAAACAGCCAATGCGCCACGCGGTGCAGCCCTAGCGCAAGCACGCCAGGGTAAAGCAGAATTTCCCAGCGCGAACGCGGCGCCGGGTCGCGGGCCCGCACAGAGTCGAGATAGCTGATCAGCCGGTCAAACATGGCCCGTCATATTCCCATCAAAACCTGCGCGATGCAATGCGCAGCGCCTAGAACAGGCGTTGCTGTTCGGGGCCATGCAAGACCTCGAGCGCAGCGCGCCACACGGACATGGTGGCAGGCGTCTGGCGTTCAAGGGAAATCCGGTCGATTGCCGCAACCAGCGCCTCGATCGCCGCAAAGCTGCGCTCTGTCCGGGGAACCAGATAGTCCGCCGCGCCGTCCGGCAGGCTCAGGCCGCGTTGCTCGGCGTGGGCCAGAATGAGTTCACGGGCCATCTCGTCGTCTGGCGGACGGATCGCAAGCTGCAATGATCCACCGATGCGCGAAGCCAGATCCGGCAGGGTGATCCGCCAGCCACCGCCCAAAGGATCGGAGTTGGCGATCAACAACAACGCCTCGCCCTCTCGGCTTCCCCCTTGCTGCACCGCATTCCAGCGATGGAAGAGCGCCGTTTCATCCAGCTGTTCCGCATCGTCGATCACGTCGAGCCCACCTTCGCCATGATAACTGCGCGCCCACCGACCCAACAGGCTTTTGCCCGAGCGCGGCGGACCGGTCAGCACGGCAACGTGGAATGGCCAGCGCATCGGCCCCTGCAAGGCTTCAATCGCTGCCCGATTGGCCGAGCCGACGACAATCCGCTGCGCCCCGGCGGGCATGCGCGCGCAAAGCGGCAGGGCTATCTGGGAGGGCTCAACCATCGCACCGCTACCTATGCGGCTCAGCGACTGATGGCGAGCGCGTTCGGCCCCCGGCGGACGGTAAACCCGCGCGCTTCGAGGGCTGCGGCGAGGTCTTCCAGTGTTCCGCCAAAGCTCACGCTCATGACCGATGTGCCACCGATTGCGGTGCTGGTGACACCCACGCCGCGCACACCGCCGGTGGCCCGCACGGCGCCCAGCGCGGTGTCGAACGCGGCTGCATCGGGCGTCGCAAACTGAACGGTGATGTTGCGCGCTGCGGCTTCGCCCGGTTCGATCCCCGTGACAGGTTCGGCTTCGATCCGTGGCACGCCAGCCGCTGCTGCGGCAGCCGCGGCAGCGTTGCGCGCCCGCGCCGCACGGCCGATCTCGATCAACTGCTCGATCGCCAGATCCATGGTGCCGCCGGACCCGAACCTGAGACTGGGATCGGGGCGCAATTTGCCCGAGGCAAGCGCAGCGGTGAAAATTCCATCCATTCGCTCGACCGCCTGCACCAGCATCGCCGGCAGCGCATCCTGGCTATCAGCTTCGAGCGTGAATGTTTCGAGCGGGCGGCTGTCCGGGCCGTAACGCGCGGTGAAGGTGCCGCTGACCGGCCCGCCGGGGAACTGGTAGTCGAGCCGGGCGAAGGCCATCAGCACATCGGTCGCGCCATACTGGTCAAGCGCCGAGCGCCACCATGCCCGGCTGCGGCGAGTCGTCTGGCCGAAATTGACCAGCACCGAATCACCTCCCGCGCCCGACAGACGGACGTAATCGATCCGGCTCGCCCCCGGATTGAACTCGGCCCATGCGCGCTGCCAGGGGGTGCGCTGTTCAAACGTGATGTAGGCACCGCCCGACTCCTGCACCGGGATGAGCAGAAGCGGGGCCGAACGCACCTGACGCTCCGCTCCACCAAGATAAGACCCTGCACGGCTGCGATCAAACACCACGCCCAACGTGGCAATATACCGCCGCGGCCCGAGCCGCTCCCGCTCAATGACGATCGCTGACACGAGCCCATCGAGCTGGCTGTCGGACAGCTTGGGGCCTTTCAGCTTCTCCCACGCCTTGCGCTGCGCCTCGCGCCAGCCGTTTGCGCGGGCATCCTCGGCGCTTTTGCCTTGGACATCGACGCTGACGCCCTTGACCTCGATGTCGGCGCTGGCAGCGGTCGGCGCAATGCCGCGCTCGCCTGCGATCTGCGCCCACAGCGTGTAGCCGCCGCCCAGCAACGCCATCGCAAACACGGCCCCGCCGAGCCAGCGCCGCAGGGGCCGAAGGAAGGCCACACGGGGGCCGGAAGGAGAAAGCGGATCGCTCATGGGGAAAATCGCTTGTCCTTTGCCCAATGGCGAGTGGAATTCCAAGCGCGAAAGGCTAAAGCGGCGTGCATGACTTCGGGGACAACTGACGAGAGCGCGCCGCAAGGCACTGGCTACACCTACGCCGATGCGGGCGTATCCATCGCCGCGGGCAACGCGCTGGTCAGGGCCATCGCCCCGCTGGCAAAGGCCACCGCGCGCCCCGGTGCGACTAGCGAACTGGGGGGATTTGGCGGGTTTTTCGATCCTAAGGCGGCTGGATATAACGATCCCCTGCTGGTGGCAGCGAATGACGGTGTCGGCACCAAGCTGAAGCTGGCGATCGAACATGACCGCCATGACACGGTCGGCATCGATCTGGTTGCCATGTGCGTCAACGATTTGATCGTGCAAGGGGCCGAACCGCTGTTCTTCCTCGATTATTTCGCCACCGGCAAACTGGAGAACGGTGTGGCAACCCGCGTGGTCGCGGGTATTGCGGAAGGCTGCAAGATCGCCGGCTGCGCGCTGATCGGCGGCGAGACTGCCGAGATGCCGGGAATGTATGCGCCCGGAGACTATGACCTTGCTGGCTTCTGCGTGGGCGCGGTCGAGCGCGGCGAGCAGTTGACGGGCGACAAGGTTGCACCGAGCGACGTGCTGCTGGGCCTTGCGTCCTCCGGCGTGCATTCCAACGGCTATTCGCTGGTGCGCAGGCTCGCAGCGGACAAGGGCTGGAAACTGAACCGCCCCGCCCTGTTCGATCAGGACCAATTGCTGATCGACGCGCTGATCGCGCCGACGCGAATCTATGTCACAAGCCTGCTGCCTTTGATCCGTGACGGGCAAATCCACGCGCTTGCCCACATCACCGGCGGCGGTTTGCTTGAAAACATCCCGCGCATTCTGCCCGATGGCACCCACGCGCACGTCGATGCCGATCTGTGGCCCCAGCCGCGGCTGATGGCGTTCCTGCAAGCGCAAGGGCAGATCGAGCCGCAGGAAATGGCGCGCACCTTCAACTGCGGGGTCGGCATGGTGCTGGCCGTTGCAGCAGATAAGGTCACGGATGTCACCGCGCGCCTTGAGGCCGCAGGCGAGACCGTCTTTACCGTCGGCCGGATCGAAGCGGGCGACAAGGGCTGCACCGTGCGCGGGTCGGTGGAAACCTGGGCAGCGAAAGCCGATTGGGACGCCACCCACCTTGGCTGAAAAGGCTCGCATCGCTGTGCTGATTTCGGGCGCCGGCACCAATATGGCCGCGCTTGTCTATGCCAGCCGAATCGGAGACTGCGCCTATGATGTCGTGCTGGTCGCCAGCAATGATCCGGAGGCGCCCGGACTAAAACTGGCGGCAGCTGAAGGAATTGCCACCTTCGCCCTGCCCCACAAAGGGATGACTCGCGAAGCGCATGATGCCGCCATGGAAGCCGCCGTGCGGGAGGCGGATGCGGAATATATCGTGCTGGCGGGCTATATGCGGATCCTCTCGGACGCTTTCGTGCAGCGGTGGCAAGGCCAGATGCTCAATATCCACCCCTCGCTGCTCCCGCTTTACAAAGGGCTGGACACCCATGCCCGCGCGCTTACGGCAGGTGACAGCCATGCCGGGACGAGCGTGCATCTGGTCACGCCCGAACTCGATGCGGGCGAAGTGCTGGCGCAGGTGCGGGTGCCGATCGTGACCGGCGATACGCCCGAAAGCCTGGCAAGCCGCGTCAAGCTGGCCGAACATCAGCTCTATCCGCGGGCCGTGGCCGAATATGTCGGACGATGGCGCGATCCGTCTGCGCTTCTGGCGCGGCTGCGTGAACACGCCCTCGCCCTGCCCGAAACCGACGAACGCGAAAGCCACGGCAGCCCCGGCTTTCGGGTCGGCGGCGAGAAAACCGGCAAGTATTTCGCCTATTTCGCCGATCAGCACCACGGCACGCCGCACATCGCGCTGCTGGCGCGCACCGGGTCGATGGACGAATTGCTGAACCTGGTGGAAACGCAGCCGGAGGTCTATTTCAAGCCCGCCTATTATGGCGCGAGCGGCTGGGTGGGGATCATCCTCAACCGGCCGGGCGTGGATTGGGATGAAATCGCCACCTGGCTCCAGCGCAGTTGGCGCAGCGCGGCACCCAAGCGACTGACACGGCTGCTGGATATCGCGGACACGTTCTGATGGTAGCACGCGCCCCGCCCGTTCGACCGCATCTGCTGGCGCGTGGCCCCTTAGCCGAACGGGCCAACACCTTTCTCGATAAGGCGTGGTCGAAGGGATGGTTACCCCAGCCCGATCTTGATCCCGATGCGCTATGGGCGACCGCGACCAAGCTCTACGGTGCGCGGGCAGAGGCGGTGGAACATGGCGGGCGCAGCGAAGAAGACGTGGCCGATTTCCGCGAAAGATTGGCGCGTTTGTGCAAGGCGCTGGACGCCGAAGCGAACCTCAACCCGCTGGGCAAGGCGATGGCCTGGGGACAATTGTCGCGCGCCGTGAAGAACCGGCTGGCCTTCGGCGCGCTCTGGCGTGATCGGCCAGAATTGCTGGAAACGCCGCTGGCCCCGCCGATCATCGTCATCGGCCACATGCGCAGCGGAACCACCCGCATTCACACCCTGCTCGCCGCTGATCCGGCCCATTCGCATACCCGCTATTGCGATGCCTATCATCCCGTGCCCGCGCGCCGTGGAGCGCGGCTTGGCCTCAACCGCGTCAGGGCCGCGGTTGAGCTCGCAATGCTGGGCACGCTCAATCCGTGGATGCAATCGATCCACCCGATGACCGCAAACGGGGTCGAGGAGGAGCTGGCATGGATTTCCGCCGCGCTCCACCATTCGATTTACGAATCACAGTGGCATATCCCGACCTATTCGGGATGGAGCGAGACGCGCGATCCGGCCCCGATCTATCGCGAATTCACCCGCATCCTGCGCACCGATGCCGCTTCGCGCGGCGTTGCGGACCTCCCACGCGTTCTGAAAGTCCCCGCCTTCACCGAGGATCTGGCGACCTTGCTTGCGCAGTTTCCCGATGCGCGGCTGGTGATCGCGCACCGGGCGCATGACGCGGTCCTCAGAAGCGCGGTCAGCCTTGCGGCTAACCAGATGGCGATGCAGTGCGACACCTGCAGCCTCGCCGCAATCGAAGCGCGGTGGGAGCACAAGATTGCCCTGCGTGAGGCACGCATGGCCAGGGCGCTGGCCAATTGGCAGGGGCCGGTCGCGCAGGCGAGGTTCGATGATCTCAACGCGGATTGGCAGTCTGCAATTGCGCGCGTTTACACAGATCTGGCTGTACCGTTGACCCCGCAGGCGCTCGCGGCGATGCGCCGGGTCATGGCGGCCAGCCAAGGCGGACACCATCACGCCCACGCCGCCCAGCTTGCCCGTTTTTCCAATACCGGCTGATGACGGCGCACATCGCAAAAGGGCCGCCCCTCGCGGGACGGCCCTGTGCATTTCAACGAGGGCAAACAGTTAGCCGACGAGTTCTTCAGGCTTGAAGAAGAAATCGATTTCGATCGCGGCGTTCTCTTCCGAATCCGAACCGTGGACGGTGTTTTCACCAATCGAGAGCGCCAGTTCCTTGCGGATCGTGCCCGGCGCGGCGTCGGCGGGGTTGGTCGCGCCCATCACTTCGCGGTTCTTGGCGACGGCGTCTTCGCCTTCAAGCACCTGAACCACAACCGGCTCGCTCATCATGAAGTCGACGAGTTCGCCGAAGAAGGGACGCTCACGGTGCACGCCGTAGAAGCCTTCGGCCTGTTCGCGGGTCATGTGGATACGCTTCGACGCGACAACGCGCAGGCCGGCATCTTCCAGCATCTTGGTGACCGCGCCGGTCAGGTTGCGACGGGTGGCGTCGGGCTTGATGATCGAAAAGGTGCGGGTGACCGCCATGATAATGCTCCTGTGAACGTCTTTTTATTACGGGATATTGGCCGCGCCCGTAGATGTTGCGCTGCAAAATGGCAAGCGCCTGCGCACGTGCCCGCGCACCGGCATCGTTCCCGGGCAGCCAGACCACGTTTTCACGAAGGTTGGAGGGCGTTAGCCGCGTAGTCTGGTGCCGATGATAATCTGCCCTGCCGTGCCGCTTTCATCGCCTGCGGTGGCGGTGATCGAAAACGAGGCGCTGTCCGCCTTGCGCTCACCCCCGACCATTGCCGTGCCATTGGTGTTCATCTCAATCTGAATGTCGAACCCGGCGGCCTCGGCTTGTTCGCGGTAGTGGGCGATCACGGTGTCGGCGGGCGCCGGGGCCTCGAAGGCGACCATCGTGCCCTGCCCATCGGGCTGATTGACGACCGTGTTGCTGACCACCGTCGATCCCGGAAACAGGCTGAACCCATCCGGCAGAGACACAGGCACGTCCGCGCCCGAACGCAAGGTCGCCGTGCCGTCCTTGCCCTTGATCGTCATGCTGGTTTCGCCCGTCGCCTTGTCGACGGTGTATTCGGCATTCTCACCATCTTCGGTGGTGAATTCGCCCGACGTTTCCGAACCGCAAGCCGCCAGCATCACCAGCAACGCCAGGTAAGCACCCCCTGCACCAATCCGCTGCATCCGCTTCATCGCCCAACCCCCCAGTCGCAAGAACGGATCAGAGCATCTCTCATCAGCCGCCTCGAGGCAAGCTTTTCGCGAGCGGCGATGGCCTCAGGCCTTCTTGACCCAGCGGCCATCTTCCTGCGCGAAATAGGCGCGGGTAACGTCATCGCGCCCGTCATGCGCGCGCCATGCCACGCGGGCGGTCGGTGCTGCCTCGGGCGGGAACAGCAAGAAGACGCGGGCAAAGCCGGGACTGTCACGAAAGGTGCCATCGGCCAGGATCACATGGCTGGCACCATTGGCTGCGGCGCATTGCGCCGAAAGCAGAATGGGCTGGCGATCGGCGCCGGGCGCGTCCGCCTCGCCATTCGCCAGGAAGCTCTCCGGCCCTGCCTGCCACAGGGCACGGGCAATCGCGATGCGCTGTTCCGGATCGGCGGAGACGACCAGCACCCGCTCCCCCTCGCCAAGCGCACGTCTGGCGATGAGGGCGACGACCTTTTCAAGCGGGTCGTGCGTAACCTGCCAGAAATCGAGTTTCATGCGGACCCTTTGGAACGGCGGCAGCGGTCGGAACAATACTTCACATTGTCCCAATCGCGCTCCCACTTCTTGCGCCACGTGAAAGGCAACCCGCAGGCGAGGCAGGTCTTGGTCGGAAGCTCAGACTTTTTCCGCATTTTCGGAATGACGCGAACTCCCGGCTTCGACGCTAACCTTCAGCCACGTCCCGCACGAACTGATCGAGCAGCCGCACGCCATATCCGGTGGCGCCCTTTTCCCACGTATGGCCCGGCTTGTTCGACCAGACCATGCCAGCGATGTCCAGGTGCGCCCAGGGGGTGCCGTTCTTGATAAAACGCTGAAGGAACTGCGCCGCAGTGATCGATCCGGCTTCGCGGGGACCGACATTCTTGATGTCGGCGATCGGCGAGTCGATGAGCTTGTCGTAATTCGGTCCAAGCGGCATGCGCCACAGCTTGTCACCGCTGGTTTGGCCTGCTGCTGTCAACTGCGCCGCCAGCCTATCGTCATTGGCAAACATCCCGCCGTGTTCATTGCCCAGCGAAACGATGATCGCGCCGGTCAGCGTGGCGAGGTCGACGATGCGGGCCGCGTCATACTGTTCCTGCGCCCAGTGCAGCGCATCGCACAGCACCAGCCGGCCTTCGGCATCGGTGTTGAGCACTTCGACCGTCTGGCCGCTCATGGTGGTGATGACATCGCCGGGGCGCTGCGCCTTGCCGTCGGGCATGTTCTCGACCAGGCCCATGACGCCGATGATGTTGGCCTTCGCCTTCCGGTTCACCAGCGCCAGCATCGCGCCGGCAACTGCGCCTGCCCCGCCCATGTCCCACTTCATGTCCTCCATGCCCGGACCCGGCTTGAGCGAGATGCCCCCGGTGTCAAAGGTGACACCCTTGCCGACGAACACCGTGGGCTTGTCACCGGCGTTTCCGCCGTTCCAGCGGATTGCGATGAGCTTCGATTCGCGTTCAGACCCCTGCCCCACGCCGACCAGCGCGCCCATGCCGAGCGCGCTCATCTCCGCTTCGCCCAGCACGGTGATTTCTGCGCCGGTGCCGGCAAAGGCTTCTTCGCACGCAGCGACAAAGCTGGCGGGATAGATGATATTGGCAGGCTCGGTCACCAACCCGCGGGTGAATTCGACGCCCTTGGCCACAGCGGATTCACGCTCCCACGCGGCGGCGGTGCCTTCGGGCGCGCCGGTGATGTAGACATTGACGAGCGAAGGGCGCTTGTCGGCAGCCAATGTGGTGCGATACTTATCGTGCCGCCAGCCGCGCAGACGCAGGCCCAGCAGTACCGCCGCCGCATCATCGGCCGACAGCCCGGCGTGGGCCAGATCGACCACCATCGCGCTCTCGCCGGAAACCAGATACTTGGCCGTCAGCGCCGCGCCTGCGCGTTCAAGGTTCGCACGGCGATCGTCGGTCACAGCCTCGCCCGCCCCCGCCAGCGCGATGCGCCGGACCGTCCCATCGACGCTTGCGAAGCCTTCGAACAATTGGCCCGTACGCCCGGTGAAACGCGATGCCGATGCGCCCTCGACCAGCGCCGGATCGAGACTGCTCAACGCCGCTCCCTGATTGATCACCCGCGCATGAAGGCGGATATCGGACGATGGGGCGGCGGTGAGGTGGATCTGCATGGGTTCTCCGAAAATACGTTTGGTCGGGCGCACAGCCATGGCGGCCAGCGCATGCGACGAGCCGCGCGCATGGGTGCGCAAACGCGATTGCGATTAGGCCCGAGCGGTGCAATAGGCAAGGCCATGTCGGGAGCATTGTCAGACGGATCGCGGGACGGCGCGTGCCACGCCCAGCGCGTTCCGGCGCGGGTCATTGCGTCGCGCGCAGCATTGGTCCTGACGCTGGCATGGGCCGCTGCGCCGCTGGCCGCGCAAGAGCTTTCACCCTCGCCTGAACCCGTCCCCCAGGTGGCGACGGAACCAGCCGATGCCCAGCCAAACCAGATTGATTTTGAAGCCCGCGAACTGTCTTACAACAACGAGAACGAGACCGTCACCGCACGCGGCGATGTGATCTTGCGTTCGGAAGACCGTTCGGTTCGGGCCGACGCGGTGACGTGGGACCGCACCACCGGCCGGATCATCGCCACCGGCAACATCCGATTGGTGGACGAAGCGGGAAACCAGCTGTTTACCGATCAGGTTGAACTGACCGAGGAGTTCGAAACCGGCGCGATGAGCGAACTGCTGATCGCCTTGCGCGCAGGCGGCAGGCTCGCCGCGCGATCCGCAACCCGCGACGCCGATGGCATGGCCGTACTGACCGATGCGGCCTATAGCGCGTGCCCCGTCGTCGATGCCGAGGGCTGCGCCAAGGATCCCAGCTGGCGCGTCACCGCCCGGCGCGTGATCTACGACCAGAAGGAAAGTCGTGTGCGCTTTGAAGGCGCAAGGCTTGAGCTGTTTGGCGCGAGCATCCTGCCGCTTCCAGGTCTCGCGATCCGCACCGACGGTGGGGCCGAAAGCGGCTTTCTGGTGCCCGATGTCCGGATCACGCAGGTCAACGGCCTGGAGTTGAGCGGCCAATATTACTGGCGCCTTGCCGACAATCGCGATCTGACGCTGGGCGCTTATGTCTTTTCCAACGTCGCCCCGATGGCCAGCGCGCAGTGGCGACACCTGACCGACATGGGCGCCTACCAGATTACCGGCTACGGCACCTTCAGCGACCGATCGACCGATTTCACCGGCGCGGAGAGTTTCCGGAGCGACCCGCGCGGGTATCTCGATGCCAATGGCACCTTCCAGTTCTCGCCCGATTGGAGCTTCACCAGCTCGATCCGTCTCGCAAGCGACCGGACTTTTCTGCGCCGTTACGATATCAGCCGCGATGACCGGTTGCGTTCGACCGTCAATCTGGAACGCATCACGGATCGATCCTACCTGTCGATTGCCGGATGGGCGACGCAGACATTGCGGCTGAACGCTGATCAGGGGCAAGTGCCGCTCGCGCTTCCTGCCATCGATTATCGCCAGAAGATCGGGGGCAGCATCCTGGGCGGTAACCTGATGGTGCAGGCGAACAGCCTCGCGCTGCTGCGCAATGATGGGCAGGACACCCAGCGTGCCTTTGCCGGCGCGCAGTGGGATCTGAAGCGGCTGACGGGCATGGGGCAGCTCGTCACGCTGACGGCTTTGGTGCGGGGCGACATTTACAATACCAACGACATCGATGCGACCGTGACGCAGGCCTATCGCGGCACCGAAGGCTGGACCACGCGCGGGATCGCCACCGCCGCCCTCGACATCGAATGGCCCTTCGTGGGCGAAGCCTTCGGCGGAACACAGGTGTTCAAGCCGCGCCTGCAATTCGTCGCCAGCCCCCCGGTGCGCAACCTGGCCGTACCCAATGAAGACGCACGCGCGATTGATCTGGAAGACTCCAACCTGTTCGCGCTCAACCGATTCTCCGGCTATGATCGGGTCGAAGACGGCAGCCGCCTCACATGGGGCATGGACTGGGACTTGCAGCGGCCAGGCTGGCGGATCAAGACGACCGTGGGGCAGTCCTTCCGGCTGGAAGCGCCGCGCGACGATATCTTCCCGGAGGGCACCGGCCTGTCCGAACGTGTTTCGGATTTCGTCGGCCGCACCGAAGTTCGCTTCCGCAACCTTGTCAGCTTCACCCACCGTTTCCGGCTGGACAAGGACAATTTCGCCGTCCGCCGCAACGAGATCGACGCGACCATCGGTTCGCGGCGCACCTATCTCGAGTTCGGTTATCTTCGTCTCGATCGCAACATCGCCACCGTAGAAGACTTGCGTGACCGCGAGGAACTGCGCGCTGCCGCGCGGGTCGCGATCGGACGCAAGTGGTCCGTGTTTGGTTCGGGCGTGGTCAACCTGACCGACGAAGATGAAGACCCGGTGTTCCTGCCCGATGGGTTTGAGCCGATCCGCACGCGCCTTGGCGTCGCCTATGCGGATGACTGCATCGAATTTGGTGCGACCTGGCGGCGCGACTTTATCGACGCAGGCGATGCCCGGCGCGGCAATGCGTTCCAGGTGTTCTTCGCGCTGCGCAATCTCGGCTTCCGGTAACGCACGGTTGCCCGCGTGCGAATTGTCGGCGTGAATTGGCAGCACCGGCAAATGGCGTTAAGGGATCGCCCAAAGGCACGATGGCACGCGCCGCACAGGGTCGAGCGGAACTCAGCTTCCATTCAGCCGCTGCGCGCCATCGGCGAGCAATGGCGTGACCGGTCACGCAGCAATTCTGGCCACAAGCCGGGCCAAAAGACGGGAACGAACGAGTGAGTGTAAAGCTGTTTACCAAAACGCTGTTTGCCAAAACCGGCACCGCGCTGGCGGCGGCCGGGATGATTGGCCTTGCGCTGACGCCGGTTGCGGCGCCCGCGCAGACCGTTGCCGTGCCAACTTCGGAAAATCCCTTCGGCCTGCCCGCAGACATCACGCTGTTTGGCAACGCCGATCCCGATCGCCGCACCGCCACTGCGATCGTCAACGGCTATGTCATCACCGGCACCGATATCGACCAGCGTGTCGCGCTGGTAACGGCGGCATCGGAAGCGGAAATCTCGCCCGAGGAAAGGCTCCGTCTGCGCGTGCAGGTTCTGCGCAACCTGATCGACGAAACGCTCAAGGTTCAGGCTGCTGCGGCGGCCGAGATGGCGGTGAAGCCTGAGCAGGTCGAACAGACCTATCAGCAGCTGGCCGCCCAGAATTTCGGCAATGATCCGAAGAAAATGGACACGTATCTGCTTTCCATCGGCTCCTCGCCCGCGTCGCTCAAGCGGCAGATCGAAGGCGAAGCTGCGTGGGAAAACCTTCTGCGCCGCAACATCATGCCGTTCGTCAATGTTTCGGCCGATGAGGTGAACGATTCGCTCAAGCGCATGAACGAAGCGAAGGGCACCGATGAGTATCGGATGGGCGAAATCTTTCTTTCGGCCACCAGCGAAAACCGCGAAGCCGTGTTGGCCAACGCCAAACAGATCGTAGAGCAATTGCAACAAGGCGGCAGCTTTGTCGCCTATGCCCGCCAATATTCCGAAGCCACCACCGCCGTGGTCGGCGGCGATCTGGGCTGGGTGCGGCTGGGCCAGCTTCCCACGCCGCTTGCCGCAGCAGTGCGGACGATGAGCGCCGGACAGTTGCAGGGACCAATCGAGATTCCTGGCGGATTTTCGATCCTTTACCTCATCAACAAACGCCAGGTGCTGATGGCGGATCCCGCACAGGCGATCCTCAATCTCAAGCAGGTGTCGATCACGTTTCCGGCAGGCATTACGCAGCAACAGGCCGAGGCACGGGTGAACGAATTCGGCAACTACGTCGATGGCCTGCGGGGCTGCGGCGATGTTGATGCCGGTGCTGCAGAGATCGGCGCCGAAGTGGTGACCAACGACCAGATCAGGGCCGAAGTCCTGCCAGTGCAGTTGCGCGACATCATCCTCAATCTCCAGATCGGTCAGGCCACCCCGCCGTTCGGCAATATCCAGGAAGGCGTGCGGGTCTTCATGCTGTGCGGCCGCGACGATCCGGAAGACTCCGGCGCGCCGACCTTTGCGGCTGTGATGGATCAGCTGGAAGAGGAACGCGTCAACAAGCGGGCCCAGCGCTTCTTGCGCGATCTGCGTAACGACGCCTACATCGAATACAATTGACGCCCGGTGCCAGCGTCTCCGGCCGCGCCGCTCGCAATCAGCCTTGGCGATCCAGCGGGGATCGGGCCGGAGGTCATCCTTGGCGCCTGGACCCGGCTCAGGGCCGAACGGCGCGCGCCGCCCGCCTTCGTGGTGGGCGGTCCGCAATTGCTGCGGGATCTGGCCGAGGCATTGGGTATCGATTGTCCGATCGTCCCGATTGCGGACCCGGCCGAAGCCATGCTCGCCTGCGCTGCCGGCTTGCCGGTGCTGGCCGGGCTTGATGGGCCCCACACCTACGGAAAGCCTATACCGGACGGGGCCCGATTGGCACTCGCCTCGCTGCAATGGGCGGTGAAGTGCGCGCTTTCCGGGACGGCATCCGGGCTGGTCACGGCCCCGGTTTCCAAGGGCGCATTGGCAGCGATCGGGTGGGACTATCCCGGCCAGACCGAGTTTCTGGCCGATGCCTGCGGGCGCCCTTACCGTGACGCCGTGATGATGCTGGCAGGGCCGTCGCTGCGGACAGTTCCCCTGACCGTCCACGTGTCGCTGGCCGAGGTGCCGCACCTGCTTTCTGCCGAGCTGATCCTTCACAAGGCGCGCATCGTGGCCGCCGGATTGCGCCGCGATTTTGGCGTGTTGCATCCCCGACTTGCGATTGCCGCGCTCAATCCGCACGCAGGCGAAGGCGGGCAATTCGGAGACGAGGAGGCGCGCATCATCGCCCCCGCCATCGCCGCTCTGCAAGCCGAAGGGATCGACGTGATCGGCCCGGTTCCAGGCGATGCCCTGTTCACGCCCCGCGCCCGCCATAGCTATGACGCGGCCTTGTGCATGTATCACGATCAGGCGCTTATCCCCCTCAAAGCCCTGGAGTTTGATGAAGGTGTCAACGTCACCCTTGGTCTGCCCATCATCCGCACCTCGCCCGATCATGGCACCGCGTTCGACATTGCCGGGCAGGGTCTGGCCGATCCGGGCGCGATGACGGCAGCGATTGTGATGGCCGCCGAGATGGCAGTGGCGCGGGAAGCAGCCGGTGGTTGATCTTCCCCCCATTCGCGACGTTATTCAAAGGCATAACCTCGCCGCCTCGAAGGCGCTCGGGCAGAACTTCCTGCTCGACGAGCAGCTACTTGCCCGCATTGCGGCGCTGCCGGGTGATCTTTCCGGCACGCAGGTGCTCGAAGTCGGACCCGGTCCCGGCGGGCTTACCCGCGCGCTGCTGCGGGCCGGCGCGCGCGTCACCGCGATCGAGATGGACCGCCGCTGCCTGCCCGCGCTGGCGGAACTGGGAGAGAGCTTTCCCGGCCAACTCACCGTGATCGAAGGCGATGCGCTGAAGATGGACCACGGCGCGCTGATGCAGGGCGAACCGTTTCATGTCGCGTCCAACCTGCCCTACAACGTCGGCACCGCGCTGTTTGTGCGCTGGCTTGGCGGAGAGGGCTGGCCGCCGCTGTGGCAGTCGCTCACCCTGATGTTCCAGCGTGAGGTTGCCGATCGGATCGTGGCAGATGCTGGAGACGACGCCTATGGCCGCCTCGCCGTGCTGGCGCAGTGGCGGGCCGAGGCGCGCCTCGCCATGAAGGTGCATCGCAGCGCCTTTACCCCAGCCCCCAAGGTGATGAGCGCCGTTGTTCATGTAACCCCATCGCCGATGCCCGAAGGGGTATCGGCCCGGATGCTCGAACGCCTGACCGAAGCCGCCTTCGGCCAGCGCCGCAAGATGCTGCGCCAGAGCCTCAAAGGCGTGCCCGGCGCGCTGGAGGCGCTGGCAGCCCTCGGGATTGACGAGACCCGCCGCGCCGAGACGGTCAGCGTGGCGGAGTTCGTGGCGCTGGCGCACGCCCTGACGCGCTGATTCGCGCCGGTTCTGGCCCTGTCCTGCGCCCCCGTGTTGGAGACACATGAGACACTGTCCAGAAACACAAAAACCGCCGCCACCACTGGCCCAATCCGAAAGTCCGAAAAGGGTGCGCGGCAGGCCATGGGGGCAAGCCTGCCGCGATAAGGCCGCGTAGGAAAGCGGCCTATCCCGCCTTCTTCTGCAAACGCCATGCGTGCAGCAGGGGTTCGGTATAGCCGCTGGGCTGGTCCACACCCTCAAAGACCAGCGCCTTGGCCGCACTGAAGGCCGCGCCGTCCTCGTTCCCGGTGAGCGGTTCGTAGAGCGGATCGCCGGCGTTCTGCGCATCCACCTTGGCGGCCATGCGGGCGAGCGAGTCCAGCACCTGCGCCTCGCTCACCACGCCGTGCAGCAGCCAGTTGGCGATGTGCTGCGAGGAGATGCGCAAGGTCGCGCGGTCTTCCATCAGGCCCACATCATTGATGTCCGGCACCTTGGAACAGCCCACGCCCTGATTTATCCAGCGCACCACGTAGCCGAGCAGGCCCTGGCAGTTGTTGTCGAGTTCCTCGGCGATTTCGGCCTCCGACCAGTTGACGCCGTCTGCCAGCGGGATCGAGAGCAACGCGTCAAGGCCCATCGGTTCGGGCAGCGTCTGCTGGATCGCGAACACATCTTCGGCATGATAATGCAGCGCGTGCAGCGTCGCGGCGGTCGGCGACGGCACCCAGGCGGTGTTGGCACCGGCGCGCAGGTGGCCGATCTTTTCGACCATCATCTGCCCCATCAGATCGGGCGCGGCCCACATGCCCTTGCCGATCTGCGCCTTGCCCGACAGGCCGTGCGCAAGGCCGATGGCGACGTTGCGCGCCTCGTAAGACTTGAGCCAGTCGCTCCCCTTCATTGCGCCTTTGCGCAGCATCGGCCCAGCGCGCATCGAGGTGTGGATTTCGTCCCCCGTGCGGTCGAGGAAGCCGGTGTTGATGAACACGATCCGGTCCTTCACCGCATGGATGCAGGCGGCAAGGTTGGCGCTGGTGCGGCGTTCCTCGTCCATCACGCCGACCTTGATCGTGTGGCGGGGGAGTTTGAGCAAATCCTCAACCGCGTCGAACAGGTCATTGGTGAATCTGCATTCTTCCGGCCCGTGCATCTTGGGCTTCACGATGTAGATCGAGCCGCAGCGCGAATTGCCGAAGCGCCCGTGGCCTTCGACATCGAGCGTGCTGATCGCACTGGTGAACACTGCATCCATGATGCCTTCGGGGATGTCTGAGCCATCGGCTAGGCGGATCGCCGGGTTGGTCATCAGGTGGCCGACATTGCGCACGAACATCAGGCTGCGGCCGGTGAGCGAATGAATGCTGCTCGGGCCCACCTTGTAAATCTTGTCCGCAGCAAGCGTGCGGGTGAGTGTTTGCCCGCCCTTTTCAAAGCTCTCCGACAGGTCGCCGCGGATGATGCCGAGCCAGTTTGTGTAGGCAAGCAGCTTGTCCTCGGCGTCGACCGCCGCGACCGAATCCTCGCAATCTGCAATGGTGGTCAGTGCGGATTCGACGATGATGTCGGCGATGCCCGCCTTGTCGGTCTTACCGATCGGATGCTCACGATCGATCACGACCTCGATGTGAAGGCCGTTGTTGCGAAACAGCGGGCCGCGATCGGTGTGCCCGACGATCTGGCTCTCGTCCTTCAGGGTGTAGAGCAGCTCATGGTCGAGATCGGCCCAGCTGCCCTCTGCCAAAGGCACGGCCTGATCCAGAAATTCGCGACCCCGCGCAATCACCGCCGCACCGCGTGCATCATCGTATCCGCCGGGCCGTGCAGGCGGGGCATCGAGCGCATCAGTGCCGTAGAAGGCATCATACAGGCTCCCCCAGCGCGCGTTCGCAGCGTTCAAAAGGAAGCGCGCATTGAGGATCGGCACCACCAGCTGCGGCCCAGCCATGGTCGCGATTTCGGGGTCAACGTTCCGGGTGCCGATCTGGAAGTCGTCCGGCTCGGGCACAAGGTAGCCGATCTCGGTCAGGAACGCCTTGTAAGCCGCTGGATCGTGAGGCTTTCCGGTCCGTTCCGTGTGCCATGCGTCGATCTGCGCCTGAAGCACCTCACGCTTGGCCAGCAGGTCGCGGTTGCGCGGTGCGAAGTCCGCCAGCAGCGCAGCAAGGCTGTGCCAGAAAGCGTCCACATCACGGCCCAGCGGCGTCAGCACTTCGGCTTCAAGGAGTGTCGCCAGCCGGGAATCGATGGCGATACCGGCGCGGATGATCATGTCAGTCATGTGTGTCCTCGTTGGGCTGAGCTGGGGGCGTGGCCTGGGGAGGAGAGGACGGGGCGGGCTATGGCAAAGGGGCGCGTCCTTTGCAACGGGTTGGACAGGCGCGCGGGCGCGGCTAGAGGAATGGCATGAGACAGGATGCAACTCCGACCGCGATCGACGGCGCCGCCATGCTGGCGCAGGTCGAGGCGTGGTGCGCAATCAACACCGGCACCGCCAACCTCGCCGGGCTGGCGACGCAAGCCAAGGCGCTGGCCAAAGCCTTCGCGGCGCTCCCCGGCACGGTCGAACTGGTGGACCCGGCCCCCGTCACCGCCATCGCGGCAGACGGCAGCGCGGTGGAAAAGCCCCACGGTCAGCATCTGGTCGTGCGCGTGCGCCCGCAGGCCAATCGCCGCATCCTGCTGACCGGGCACATGGATACGGTGTTCCCGGCGGATCATGCCTTCCAGCGCTTGCGCTGGCTCGACGCCGAGACGCTGAACGGCCCCGGCGTCGCCGACATGAAGGGCGGGATTGCCGTGATGCTGCATGCGCTACTGGCGTTCGAGCAGACCGCCAGCGCCTCGGGCCTTGGTTACGACATTCTGATCAATGCGGACGAGGAAACCGGATCGCTCGCCAGCAGCGCCCTGATCGCCGAACTGGCAGCGGGCAAGCTGGCCGCGCTGACCTATGAACCCGCCGCCCTGCCCGATGGCACGCTGGCGCATGAGCGCGGGGGCACGGGCAATTATTCAATCACCGTCACCGGCAAATCGGCCCACGCAGGGCGCAACCCCCACGAAGGGCGCAACGCTATCGTCGCGGCGGCCGATCTGATCCTGCGGCTGAAGGCGCTGGAGTCGCCGGAGATCACGGTCAACCCTGCCAAGCTGGAAGGCGGGGCGGCGAATAATGTGGTGCCTGACCATGCCGTGCTGCGCTTCAACATCCGTCCCAAGACGGTCGAGGCCGGCGCGGCCTTCGATGATGCGCTGACGCACCTGCTGTCCGCGATCGAGACCGAACACGGCGTCACGCTGCACCGCCACGGCGGCGTCACCCGCCCGCCCAAGACAGTCGACGCCAAGGCGCAGCAATTGTTCGATCTGGTTCGCGCCTGTGGAGCGGAACTGGGCGAGGATATCCGCTGGCAGGCCACCGGCGGCGTATGCGATGGCAACAACATTGCGGCCTGCGGCGTCCCGGTGGTGGACACCATGGGCGTGCGCGGCGGCGCGATCCACAGCCCCGACGAATATCTCATCGTCCCCAGCCTTGCGACCCGCGCGGCGCTTTCCGCCCGCGTGATCGAACGTCTCGCAATGGGCTATTTAGACCAGGGAGCCCTGTCTTGACCTTCCGCCTGCGTGCCGCCCGACCATCCGACCTTGAGGCGCTTTACGAAATGGCCAAGCTGACCGGCGGGGGATTCACCAACCTGCCGCCGGATCGGGCCGCGCTGAAGAACAAGCTCGAACGCACCGAGGGCGCCTTTGCGCAGGACAGCGAGACATTGGCCGACGAATTGTTCGTGCTGGTGCTGGAAGACGCCCGTTCGGGCGCGGTGCGCGGGACGTGCCAGTTGATGAGCCAGGTGGGGCAGCGGTGGCCGTTCTATTCGTACCGCATGAACACCCTGACCCAGTATTCGCAGGAGCTGGACCGGACGGTGCGCGCCGAGTTGCTCAGCCTGGTCACCGATCTGGAAGGGTCGAGTGAGGTTGGCGGGTTGTTCCTCCATCCCAATGAGCGCGCGGGCGGGCTGGGCCTGCTGCTTGCCCGGTCGCGTTACCTGTTCGTGGCGATGCACCGCAAACGCTTTGCCGACCGCATTCTGGCAGAGCTGCGCGGCATTATTGACGAACGCGGGGGATCGCCGTTCTGGGACGGGGTGGCGGGCCGGTTCTTTGGGATGAGCTTTCAGGACGCGGACTATTTCAACGCGATCAATGGCAATCAGTTCATCGCCGATCTGATGCCCAAGCACCCGGTCTATATCGCGATGCTGGACGATGATGCGCGCAGCGTGATCGGCGTCCCTCATCCCACCGGGCGCGCGGCGATGCGGATGCTGGAGGACGAAGGCTTCCGCGCCGAGGGCTATGTCGACATCTTCGACGGCGGGCCATCGATGGTGGCGCGCACCGACAACGTCACCAGCGTGAAGAACAGCACCAATGCGCGGGTCACGACACTGGACGTGAGCGAGGGCGAACGCGCCATCCTCGCAACCGGCCGGCTCGGCAGCTTCCGCGCCTGCTTCGGCGCTCGGGTGATGGACGGGGAAGGCGGCATCGCGATCGATTCGGCCAGCGCCGACCTGCTCGATGTGAGCGAGGGCGACACGGTGTGGAGCGTGGCACGATGAGCCTGACTGAAATCAATTTCGACGGGATCGTTGGCCCTTCGCACAATTACGCCGGGCTCAGCCTCGGCAACATCGCCAGCGCGTCGCATGGGGGGGATCCGTCCTACCCGCGTGCGGCGGCGCTTCAGGGTGTGGCGAAGATGCGCGGCAATCTCGCCCGGCTTGGCGTGCAGGGCTTTCTGCTACCCCTGCCCCGCCCCAATCATGCGCTGCTGGATGCGCTGGCGCTGGACGAGACCACCCCGCCGCAATTGCGCGCCGCCGCCTGGTCGGCATCATCCATGTGGACCGCCAATGCCGCGACCGTGTCGCCCGCGCCCGATACCGTAGACGGGCGCTGCCACCTTACGCCGGCTAACCTCGTCACCATGCTGCACCGCGCGCAGGAGTGGCCCGATACCAAGCGCCAGCTCGCGATCGCCTTCGGCGACATCGCGCATTTCGCCATCCACGACGCCGTGCCGCCAAGTTTCGGAGACGAGGGCGCGGCCAATCATATGCGCCTGTGCGAAAGCCATGATGCCCCCGGTGTCGAGGTGTTCGTCTATGGCCGGCCCGGTGGCCGCTTCCCCGCGCGCCAGCATGAACAGGCCAGCCGCATCGTCGCCCGCCGCCACGGGCTCGATCCGGCGCGCACCGTCTTCATCGAACAGAACCCTGAAGCGATTGCAGCCGGCGCGTTCCACAATGATGTCGTGGCGGTCGCCAATGGACGCGTGCTGTTCACCCATGCCGAAGCCTTCGCCGATCAGCAAAACGCCTATGACGCTATCCGCGCGGCTTTCCCGGCGCTGGAAGTGGTCGAGGTGCCCTCCTGCGCTGTCACTCTGCAAGAGGCGATCCGCACCTATCTGTTCAACGCGCAACTGCTCACCCTGCCCTCGGGCGAGATGGCGCTGATCGTGCCCGAGGAATGCCGCGAAAGCGCCAGCGTTTGGGGTTGGGCCGAGGGTATGCTCGCCAGCAACGGCCCGATCCGGCAGGTTATCCCCGTCGATGTGCGGCAGTCGATGGCAAACGGCGGTGGCCCCGCCTGCCTGCGGCTGCGTGTGGTGTGCGATCCGGCCAGGGTCGACCCGCGTTTCCTGCTCGATGAGGCCAAGGCTAACAGGATCGAGCGGGTGATCGCGCAGACCTGGCCCGAACAGATCGACCCTGCGGATATCGGCTCGGATGCTCTGGCGGCCAGCGTGATTGCCGCACGGCTGGCCTTGCTCGATGCGCTCGATCTGGCACAGCTTGGTTAACGCATTTGGCGACTCATTGCCGGCGGGCGTAAGGTTACCCCACTGTTAATGCGACTCGTCCAGGTGCCGGGTTGCGGAAAGATTGGGACGCGCGATGCTGCATAAGCTTGGAAGGCTGTTTGTGATCAAGAACCGCTTTGAAGCGTTCGTGATCATCTATGCCCTCGCGTTGGGTGCGACAGCGCGCGGCAGTGCCTACCTTGCCGAATATCCCGGCTTTGGCGGCAAGCTGCTGTTTCTGGCGACGACCGGAGCGGTGTTTCTGGCAGGCGCCAAGATTCTCGACTGCATCAAGCTGGAACGGGAAGTGGCAGAGTTGCGTGGTCAGACGCCACCTGTGGACTGACGCGGCAAAGGCGTGCCGCTTGGCAGCGGGCGCAAAAGCGCAACAGCCACAATTAGCAATTTCAAGAAGGTGGGGGTTTCTGTTGCTACGCACCCGAAGGTTTCTGCACGATCGGGGCGGTAACCGTTGCGCAATGGGTGAGGCAAGCACGTTCCATCGCAAGTGAGGTGGGGCGGTTCTGTTGCTAGGCCCGCCCCGGGCCCCCGGTATCCGATTCTGTTGCCCGGTTCGGTCCAACCGCGCTTTTTAACCTAATAAAAGAAGGGCGTTAGCCCATCAATTACGCGGCGATTGCGAGTGCTTCGTTATCGTTGGCACTTATGGTTTTTGAGCCTTATGCGGGTTACTCAGCCCGGGCAAAAACTACGCTTTTCAACACACGTCGATCCTGGTTCGGCCCCATCAGCTGAGCCGCTCGGTCGGCACGCTTCACGCGTGCTGACCGTGTTGCTCGGCCCAAATGGTGGAGCCGCCGGGTACTGCCCCCGGGTCCGTTGCATCTATTATACGCAGCCATTTATCGCCATATCCGGTCGAAACCGGCAACACGCGATATAGCGCGCTAATCCTGAATGTGAAGTGAGCGTGTCCTTACTTCTTCAGCGCATCGCGAATTTGGATCAGCAGGTCGACCTCGTTCGGTCCAGCGGGCGCGGCGGCCTCTTCTGTTTTGGCGAATTGGGCAGTGACCTTGTTCACGTAGCGCACCAGCAGGAAGATGATGAAGGCCAGGATCAGGAAGTTGATCACCACCGAAGCGAACGCGCCAAACCCCAGCACATTGGCCCCCGCCTCGCGTGCGGCAGCCAGCGGCGTGCCCGGTTCGACATCGCCCGAAAGCACGATGTAGCGATCCGAAAAATCGATGCTGCCGACAATCCAGCCGATCACCGGCATGATGATGTCATCGGTCAGCGACTTGACGATCGCGCCGAATGCCGCGCCGATGATGACCCCGACCGCAAGGTCGATGACATTGCCCTTGGCGATGAAAGCCTTGAATTCCGACAGCATGATGATCCCCTTATTACCTGCCCATTTACCGCGTTCTGGCACTCTCGCCTTTGCCTGCCAAGCCACGAAAAGCGCCCGTCCACGGCGGGAACGGCGCTTGAAGCGGCCTAGGGGTGTGCTATATGCGCAATACAGGAACAGGCCGCCGGGCACCGCCCGTGCGTTCAGGAGGGATCGACCAATGAAGTTTGCCACCATGCTGCGCGGTGCTTTTGCCGCGGTTGCCGCTCTCAGCCTTGCGGCGTGCGGGATCAATTCGGTTCCCACAGCAGAGGAAGAGGCCAAGGCCAAGTGGGCCGATGTCGAAGCGCAGTTCCAGCGCCGCGCCAATCTCATTCCCAATCTTGCAGAAATCGTGAAGGGAGCCGGTGCAAACGAGCGCGGCATCCTGACCGAAGTGACCGAGGCCCGCGCCCGCGCAACGAGCGTCAATGTCAGCGCCGACAACCTCGACGATCCGGCCGCAATGGAACAGTTTGCCGCAGCACAGGGCCAACTGAGCCAGGGTATCGGACGCCTGCTGGCAAGTTTCGAGGCCTATCCGCAGATCCAGTCGAACCAGAATTATCTGGCCTTCCAGAGCCAGTTCGAAGGCACGGAAAACCGCATCGCGGTCGCCATCCGCGACTACAACGAAGCGGTGCGCAAATATAACACCACAATCCGCACCTTCCCTGATTCCATCGGAGCGAACATCATCCACGGGGCCGACCCAATGGTGCCTTACTCGGCCGTGACAGAAGGTGCGGACGTCGCACCGACGATTGACATGACGGCGAATTGATCGGCGTGCTTCGTGCCCTGCTTCTGATCCTTGCGCTGGCAGGGGTGTGGTTTGCCGCACCCCTTGCTGCGCAGCCGCAATTTCCCGCGCTCACCGGGCGCGTGGTCGACAATGCCGATATCCTCTCGCCCGAGGCCGAAGCTGCGCTGACCGCCAAGCTGGAAGCACTGGAAACGCAATCGCAGCGGCAGTTGGTGGTCGCCACCGTTCCCGATCTTCAAGGCTATGACATTGCCGATTACGGCTATCAACTGGGCCGCACCTGGGGGCTTGGCGACGAGACGCGCAATGATGGCGCGCTGTTGCTGGTTGCCCCCAATGATCGCAAGGTGCGGATCGAAGTGGGCTATGGCCTCGAAGGCTATCTCACCGATGCGCTGTCTTCGCTGATCATCCAGAACCAGATCCTTCCCGCCTTTCGCGATGGCGATTTCCCCGGCGGGATCACCGCAGGGACCGACGCGATCATCGCGCAGCTGCAACTCCCCCCCGAAGAGGCTGCCAAGGTCGCGGCCGAGGCAGGCGCGGCGCGCGAAAGCGACGGCGGCTTTCCCTTCGGCGTGCTCATCTGGCTGGCTTTCATGTTCTTTTTCTTTGTGTTGCCGATCCTTGCTGGACGCGGGCGGCGGCGCAAATATCGGTCCAAGGGCGCAGGCCCGTGGGGCAAGCGCGATCTTGGCGATACGGCGCGTGATGTCATCCTGTGGGAAGTCGGCAGTGCCATTGCGCGCGGCATGATCTCCGGCGGCGGGGGGCGCGGCGGCGGTGGCGGTTTTGGCGGTGGCGGGGGCTCCTTCGGGGGCGGCGGCGCCTCGGGAGGGTGGTAACAGATGGCCTATCTCGACAATGCCGAACACCGTCTGGTCAGCGAAGCGGTGACCGCCGCAGAGGCCGCAACCTCCGGTGAAATCGTCACCGTGCTGGCCGATCGTTCGGACGGCTACACCGATGTTGCCCTGCTGTGGGCGGCAGGGGCAGCCTTTACCGCAATGAGCCTGTTTGCCGCCTTTCCCCTGCCCTTCCTTGAAACCTGGGACGCGATCTTCGGCGGCTGGGATCATGAATGGTCTGCCGGCGAACTGGCGAGCATGGTCATCACCTTGGGCCTCCTGACTTTTCTTGGGGTCATGCTGGTGCAGCAGTGGGAACCGCTCAAGTTTGCGCTGATCCCCGGCCCGCTCAAGACGATGCGGGTTCACGATCAGGCCGTGCGCCAGTTCAAGGTCGGTGCGGAACGCCGCACCACCGGGCACACCGGAGTGATGATCTATCTTTCGATGCGCGAGCACCGGGCGGAGATTGTCGCTGATGAAACCATCGCCGCGATCGTTTCCGCCGAGGTATGGGGAGAGGCGATGGGCGACATGCTCAGTCTGATCCGCAAGGGCCGTGTGGCCGAAGGGCTGGCGGTCGGCATCAGCGATGTCGGGCATGTCCTGGCCGAGCATTTCCCGCGCGGCGCACGAGACAGGAACGAATTGCCGGACCGGCTGATCGAGGTCTGATCATTTAGACCCTTGACCGGTTGCCTGCGAGCCTGTCGAAGGTTGCCCTCCAGCCTTATCTGACGGAGTTTCCCGTGCAAAAAGACCGCGATGCCGATCTGCCCGAACAGATCATGTGGGAAGGCCAATTCATCACCGCCAAGATGCGCGGACGGTGGGAATATGTCGGCCGGGCGCGCGGCATTCGTGCAGCGGCGATCATCGCGTTGGACGATGATCCGGACGGAACCCGCCACGTCATCCTCGTCAGCCAGTATCGCGTTGCCCTGAGCCACTTCAGCCTGGAAATCCCGGCAGGCCTCGTCGGCGATGACGCTGGCGGCGAAGGCGAGAGCGCGCTTACCGCCGCCGCGCGCGAGCTGGAAGAGGAAACCGGCTACCGCGCTGGCAATCTCAAGGTTTTGGGCGAGTTCTATTCATCACCCGGCATGGTTTCGGAATGCTTCACGCTGTTGAAAGCGACGGGCCTTGAACGGGTCGGCGAAGGCGGCGGCACCGAAGGAGAAAACATCACGGTTCACCGCGTGGCCCTGCGCGATCTGTCGCGCTTCGTGGCCGAATGGCGGCGCGCAGGGCACGCTGTCGACGTGCGCATCGCGATGCTGCTCACACCGGAATATTTGGGAGAGGATTGAATTATGGCAGGACGTGTAGCGGGTAAGATGGCCTTGGTAACCGGGGCAGCGCAGGGCCTTGGCCGCGCGCATTGCATCCGGCTGGCGCAGGAAGGTGCGCGGGTGTTGGCGACCGACGTCAACGGTGCGGGCGCCCAAGAAACCGCTGCAATCATCAACGCCGAAATGGGCGACGGCACCGCCTTCGGCATCGCGCATGACGTCACCGATCCGGTGCAGTGGGAAGCCGCTGTCGATGCCGCACGCCAGCACATCGGCGGGCTCAACGTGCTGGTGAACAACGCGGGAATCGGCGTTCCGGGCAATATCGAGGCGTGCGACTTTGGCGATTGGCAACGCTGCTTCGACATCAACGTCAATTCGATCTTCCACGGCTGCCAGAAGGCGCTGCCGCTGATGCGCGAGCACGCGCCGGGATCGATCATCAACATCTCCAGCATCGCGGGCCTGATCGCGAGCGACACCATGCCGGCCTACAATTCCAGCAAGGCCGCCGTGTGGATGCTGTCGAAGTCAATCGCGCTCCACTGCGCGAAAAAGGGGATGAACATCCGCTGCAATTCGGTGCATCCAACCTTTGTGGATACGCCGATCCTCGATGGGACCGCGCGGGCGGCCTCGCTCGACAAAGCCGTGCTGCTGGAGAAGCTGGCGCGGCAGATCCCGCTCAAGTTCGTGGGAGAGCCCAACGACATTGCCAACGCGGTGCTGTATCTGGCGAGCGACGAAAGCCGCTTCATGACCGGCGCGGAACTGAAGCTGGATGGCGGCATCAGCGCCATGTAAAAAGAGAGGGGTCAAGCTGGCCCCTCCCGGTTGTTCAGATCGGTGTGCAGCGGCCCGAAAACCGGGAACCGCTTTTCGTCGCTGCACTCAATCCGCAATCAATGCGATCGCGATGTAGATCAGGATGGGGGCGCCGATGCCCAGCAGCGTTGCAGCGACAAAGCCGATCCGCACCAGCATCGTGTCGATCCCGAAATAGTCGGCAATTCCCGAACACACGCCAAAGACCTTGGCGTTGGCCTTGTCGAGATGGAAGCCCGCACGGGGGGGCTTGCCGTCGGAATTGCGCGTGATGTTGTTCATGTCAGTCAGTCTCCGAAAAAATGTGTGCGTGCCCTGTCAGGCAATCATGCCGGGGCTGGCGGGCACGATAGCATAGGCGAAGCTGGCAATGGTCAAAACGATAGCGAAGGCCGCAGAAGCAAGGCGGGCGGTGAAGTCAGAGCCGAACATGGGATGTGATCCTTATATCAAAGTGGTGCGGGGTGATCAGGCGATCAGCGTCGGGCTGGCGGGGATGATCGCGTAGGCGAAAAACGAGGCCGACAGGATGACCGAGAAAGCAGCGGCGAACAGGCGGTTGGCGGTTTCGGTGGTGAACATGAAGCATCTCCTGATAGTGTTTTTCGTGGTGTCCGGAACCATTCCGGGGACGCAGAATAGTTTGCAGGAGCTGTGCCAAACTCGAAAAATGGCGGAGTTGCGCCGTTTTGCTCCTTTCACCCCGCAAACAGGTTGTTCAGCAAACCGAAAGCTTGGGGATTTTCGCCAAGCATTGGGATCAGCGGTTTTGCGAGGCGCACACTGGCCAAAGCGCGCCCGTCCCGCTACCCGCCGCTAAGCCATGGGCCTCAGCCGCATTACCCTTGAAAACTTCCGCAATCACGCCGCGACGACGCTGGGTGACACAGCGCATTTCAATCTGCTGGTGGGCGAAAACGGAGCGGGCAAGACCAACCTGTTAGAGGCGTTGTCGCTGCTAGGGCCGGGGCGCGGGCTTCGGCGTGCAAGCCTGGGTGACCTTGCCCGCAAGGCGCCGGGCGATGCTCCTTTGCCGTTTGCCATCGGGGCCAGCCTGACCGAGGCGGGGACGGTCTCGGCGCGGATCGGCACCCATACCGAAGCCGGGCAACCGGGGCGGCGGCTGGTGCGCGTCAACGGCGCGCCCGCCAGCGCGGCAAGCCTAGCCGAATGGCTTGCGATCAGTTGGCTGACCCCTTCGATGGACAGCCTTTTCACCGATAGCGCAGGCACCCGGCGGCGCTTCATGGATCGCATGGCGCTGGCGCTGGCGCCCGATCATGCGCGGCGGGTGAATGCGCTGGAGACGGCGCTGCGCGAACGCGGCAAGCTTTTGGAATCGGGCGGCGATCCGCGCTGGATGGATGCGATCGAGGCGCAGGCGGCCGACCACGGCGCGGCCGTTGCCCGCACACGCGCCGATCTGGTGCTGCGGCTGATGGACGAACTCTCCGCCCTTCCCCCTGAACCTTTCGCCCGGCCCGCGCTCACGTACCGCCCCGGCGGACCGCTCGACGAGACTGCCTTGCGCGCCGACCTTGCCCGCGCACGCCCGCGGGATCGGGCCGCAGGCCGTGCGCTCATCGGGCCGCAACGTGATGAATTGGAGGTGAAAATGGCCTCGACCGGCCAGCCGGCCGCCTCGTGTTCGACCGGTGAGCAGAAGGCCATGCTGATCGCGGTCACGTTGGCCCACGGCGTTCTCGCCGCGGCGGGCCGCCCCAGCGTGCTGTTGCTTGACGAGGTGGCCGCGCACCTCGATCCGGTGCGCCGGACCGAGCTGTTCCGGCGTTTGCGCGAAGGCAAGGCGCAGGTCTGGATGACCGGAACCGAACTTGCCCCCTTCGACGCGATCCGCAAGGAAGCCGCGATCTGGCGCGTCAGCGAAGGACAGGCGGAACGGGTCTAGGGCGCCTCTATCGTTGGTCTAGAGGGGGTCTAACACGGGTTTGGCGAAGCCTAACGGCCCTCAGGCGGCGGCAAGGCCCCTTCGACATCCGACAAGGTCGCCGCGACCAGTCGCTCGATCCCGTCAGCGGTCGGGTGAATGCGGTCCGCCTGAAACAGGGAAGGATCGCGGTAGATGTCTTCTAGCCAGAACGGGATCAGCGCCGCGCCATATTCCTTCGCCAGATCGCGATAGAGCGCATCGAATTCCGCTTGAAACTCCGGACCGTAATTCGGCGGCGCGCGCATCCCCATCAGCAGCACGGGCACCTTTTGCGCCTGTAGGACAGTCAGCATATTGGCCAGATTGGCCTTGGTCTCTTGCGGTGAAAGCCCCCGCAGCAGATCATTGCCGCCCAGTTCCAGAATGAGCAGCGCGGGCGGCGTATCCTGCGCAGCCAGGGTGAACTCCAGCCGGTTCAAGCCCGCCTGTGTCGTATCACCCGAAATGCCGGCATTGATCACATCCGCATTCAAACCCTTGGCCCGAAGCGCATTTTCCAGCTTCTCCGGATAGGAATCACGCGGATCGAGATTGTAGCCGGCAAAAAGACTGTCCCCGAAGGCGATGATCTTTCGTTCCGGCCCCATCACCGGGATGGCGGGCAGCGCAGGTTCCCCGTCCGCGGCCACCTCGGCCGCAGGCGCGGCGTCCTGTGCCGCATCGCCGCAGGCTGACACCATCAAGGCCAAAGCCAGAGAGACTCCACCAACGACGCCCCTATTCGACCAAACGCGCTTGTGCATCCGCACACCATCCCTAGCTGTAACTTGTTGCTGCCTCTCACCTATGCCATCGGAACCGTGTGACAAGTCCCTCTCTCGCAATCAGCGCCCGCAATCTTACCCTCACCCTTGGCAGCCAGGCTGCGCCGGTCACGATCCTGCGGGGTATCGATCTGGATATTCCACAAGGCCAGGTGGTCGCCCTGCTCGGACCTTCCGGGTCGGGCAAAAGCTCGCTGATGGCGGTGCTTTCGGGGCTGGAGCGCGCCAGCGGCGGGACGCTGACGGTGGCAGGCGCGGACTTTACCAATCTGAACGAAGATGGCCTTGCCGCCGCGCGGCGCGGGCGGATCGGGATTGTGCTTCAGGCGTTCCATCTGCTCCCCACCATGACGGCCGCCGAAAACGTCGCCACGCCGATGGAGCTTGCCGCCATGGCGGACGCCAGCCCGCGCGCCGTGGCGGAACTCGAAGCGGTTGGCCTCGGCCACCGCACCGGCCATTATCCCACCCAGCTTTCGGGCGGCGAGCAACAGCGCGTCGCCATCGCCCGCGCCACCGCGCCGCGCCCCGGCCTGATCTTTGCCGATGAACCCACCGGCAATCTGGATGCGGCGACCGGAGAGGAGATCATCAACCTGCTGTTCGCCCGCCGCGCCGAAACCCGGGCGACGCTGCTGATCATCACGCACGATGCCAGCCTTGCGGCGCGCTGCGAACGGGTGCTGACGATGGCGGACGGCGTGATCGTTTCGGATACGGCAGGCACCGCGGCATGAGTGTGTCGCAGTCTATGCCCTTGGCAACCGTGTGGCGCATCGCCCGGCGCGATCTCAACACGCGTTTCAAGGGGCTGCGGCTGCTGCTGGTGTGCATCTTCCTTGGCACAGCGGCGCTGTCCGCCATCGGCACGCTGACCAACGCGATTGAGCGCGAGCTGGAATCCTCCGGGCAAGAACTGCTCGGCGGCGATCTGGAGGTCGAGGTGTGGCAGCGCGACCTGCGCGCCGACGAACGCAGCGCGATGGCCGAATATGGCACAATCTCCAGCGGCTATCGGATGCAGGCGATGGCCAGTACACCCGATGCGGCCGCGCCGATCGAGTTGAAGGCGGTGGACGCGAAGTGGCCGATGTTTGGCACGCTGGTGCTGACCGATGGCCGCGCGGTTGCTGCGCCGACAGGCAATGACGCATGGATCGCGCAAAGCGCGCTGGAACGGCTGGGCATTGCCGTGGGGGACAGCTTCAAGGTCGGAACCGCGACATTGCGGGTTGCGGGCATCATTCAGGACGAGCCGGATCGCCTGTCCGAAGGCTTCCAGCTTGGCCCGACGATCATCGTGGCGCAGGATGTCCCCGCCATGGCCGGTCTGCTTGAGCCGGGCGCCCTGTACCAGAGCAAACACCGCATCGCCTTTGCCAACCCCGCACGTGACCCGGAAGCCGCCGAAGAGGCGCTGACCGAAGCCTTCCCCAATGCCGGGTTCGATATCCGCACCCGCGACCGTGCCTCGCCCGGCGCGGATCGCTTCGTGCGGCAGATGAGCGACTTCCTGACGCTGGTGGGCTTGGCCGCTCTGGTGATCGCCGGGATCGGGATTGCGGGCGGCGTGTCGTCCTATCTCGATCAACGCCGCACCAGTATTGCCACGCTCAAGGTGCTCGGCGCGACCTCGGGCGATATCGTGCGCATCTATGCGATGCAGATCGGCGTCGCAGCACTGGCGGGCAGTGTCGCGGGGCTTGCAGCCGGCGTGCTGGTGACGCCGCTGCTCGCGGGCGCCTTGCAAGGGTTGCTCCCGGTGCAAAGCGGATTCATCATTGCGCCGGGCGCGCTGTTGCTGGCGGCCAGTTACGGCCTGCTGGTGGCGTTCGCTTTCGCCGCTGCGCCGCTGCTGCGCGCGCGGACGTTCCCGGCCATGGCGCTGATGCGGTCGGGCGTGATGCCGCTGTCGGGTGACAAGCGCGCGCTGCTGGCGACCGGCCTCGGCCTCGGCGCGATCTGCGCGCTGGCGCTGCTGACCACCGATCAGCCGCTGCTGTCGGGCGGTTTCCTGCTGGGCGCTGGCGGCGCGCTGGTGCTGCTTGCCGGGCTTGGCTGGGGCATCCAGACCCTCGCCCGCCGCCTGCCGCGCCCATCCAACCCGCTGCTGCGCAGTGCGCTCGCCAATATCCACCGCCCCGGCGCGCCAACCGGTGCGCTGGTCACGGCGCTGGGTTTTGGCCTTGCCGCATTCGTGCTGCTCGCCGCCGTGCAGAGCGCCATCGACGGCAATATTCAGCAACGCGTACCGGCAGAGGCCCCCGATTACTTCGTCCTCGATGTGCCGCGTGACAAGGAACCGCGTTTCTTCGAACTGATCCAGCAGGATTTCCCCAAGGCGGGCATCCGCACGGTGCCGACGATGCGCGGCGCGGTGCTGGCCTATGGGCCAGAAGACGCGATGACCCGCGTTGCCGATCTCGACGAACTTCCCGAAGGCGCCTGGGGTCTGCGGGGCGAACGCGGGTTGACCTATGCCGACACGATCCCGCAAGGCAACCGGCTGGTCGCAGGCGAATGGTGGAGCCCGTTCCACAGGGGAGAACCGCTGGTTTCGATCGACGCCGACCTTGCGCGCGCGGCGGGGCTGGAGGTTGGCGATTATATCACCGTCGGCATTCTTGGCGTGGAGCGCACGGCGCGGATCGCTTCCCTGCGCGAAATCGACTGGGAAAGCCTGGGGTTCAACTTTCTTCTGGTGTTCAGCCGCAATGCAATCAGCGATGCGCCGCACAACCTTTCTGCCACGATCGACCTGCCCGAAGGCGCGGACACTGCCGCGCGCGGCAAGCTGTTGCGGGCGCTGGTGCAGGAGATGCCGTCGAGCTCGGTGATCGAAGTGGGCGGCATTCTGGTCGAGGCGCGCAAGCTGCTGGAACAGGTGAGCCTCGCCACACTGGCGGCGGCGGGCGTGACGGTGCTGGCGGGGCTGGCCGTGCTGATGGGCGCGATCGCGGCGGCGCGGGCATCGCGCACCTATGACACGGTCATGCTGCGCGTGCTTGGCGCAAGCCGCAGGCAGGTGCTGATGCTGCAACTGGCCGAATACGGGCTGCTAGCGATAGTCCTCGCACTGGTGGCGCTGGGCCTCGGCGGCGGGCTGGCCTGGGTGGTCATCACCCAATTGTTCGAATTCGACTGGCTGCCCGATTGGGGCGAAGTGCTGGGCGTTTTGGGCCTTGGCGTGGCGCTGGTGCTCGTCTTCGCGCTGGCCGGTTCGCTGCCGCTGCTGCGGGCGAAACCGGCGCGCGCGCTGCGGGAGCTTTAGGCGAACACGTCAGCGTCGTAGCCGACCTCACCTGGCTTCCCGCGCACCACCAGCGTGCTGGCAATCATGTCGTGCAGCCCCTGCTTGCGCGCGGTGAAGGCCACCATGATGAACCCGATCAGCAGGATCATCGCCGACACGATCTTGGCAAAATAACGGCCCAGCGCCCGCGGAAACGAGAGGCGCCGCCCGGTATTATCGACAACAATAAGTCCCACCGCCATCTTGCCCGGTGTTGCCTGATAGGACGAACTTTCGAAGCCCGCGAAATAGGCCATCCCGGCAAACAGGTTGACCAAATCGGCGATCCCGAAGGCCGAAGCCGTCGGATCGTCACTCATAAGCGGTTCACCCATCACCATGCTGACCACGAGCATGAGGATCAAGAGTGGGATAATGTCGACGAGGTAGGCGAAGAACCGAACCCAGAACCCGGCGTAATCCATAATCGCGATCCCCTTATCTCATGTGTCCAAGACACTGACACAAACCACCACAGGCCTGCTGGCAAGGCAATGAAAAAGGGGCCCCGCACCGGTTGGTGCAAGGCCCCTCTGATCGAAATGCCGCCGCGATCAGAAGCGGAAGCGCACCAGGCCACCGTAGGTGCGCGGCTGGCTTGGATAGCCCGAAACCGTGCCAGATTGCGCCACGCCATCGAACACGGTGATGATGTATTGATCATCAAGCAGATTGCGCGCCCAGGCACCGATTTCGAGGCCGTTCTGGAGCTTGAAGATCATCGATGCGTTCACGAGGTTGACTTCGCGGCGGAAGATCCGGGTGTTGCCCAGAGCCGCATTGAAGGTCGGCAAACCATTGTTGATGTCGGTGTTGCTCTCGTGGGAATAATCGAGACGGGACACCAGCGAATTGCCGCTGTCGCCGATATCGAGCGTATAGGTAGCGGAGGTCGCAAGCGACCAGGCGGGGATGCCGCCCGGACGTGCGCCGGTGAGATCGCCCACCGGGCTTTCGGTGAAGCTGTTATACGTCGGATCGAGGTGGGTTGCGGCAAAGGTAAACACCAGACCATCGGTCGGACTGATCGTCGTGTCGAGTTCAAAACCGCGAACCGCCTGTTCGCCGGCATTGTTCAGCTGGAAGCCGGTGCCGGTGAAAAGGAAGCTCTGGAAGCCCTGAATCGTCTGGTCGAACAGCGCGACGTTGAAGCCAAAGCCCGGCCACTGTGCCTTCAGGCCCAGTTCGTAGACTTCCGCTTCTTCCGGTCCGGCAAAGCGCGAACCGGTGCCAAGGTTGGCCACGCCAAGCCCCGCATCGGTGACCGGCGAAGACGGCGCGGCAAAGCTCGAACGGCCCGGGCCCGGAATGTAATCGCCGAAGACCGGACGGCTGTCGCGCGACAGGTTGATCGAGCTTGCCTTGAAGCCCGTGGCGTAGCTTGCGTAGATGTTGACTTCGTTCGACACCTGATAGGCTGCGCGCAGCAGGTAGGTGAACTGGTCATCCTGGGTCCGGCCCGGCTCAACCGCATTGGGCAGATTGAGGAACGGCGGCTGGAACTGCAGCGGGCTCAACGCGAGCAGCGGGTTTACCGCCGGGTTGGTGGCCGCAGCGATCAGCTGCTGCTGGACCGCACCGGGCAAAGCCTGGAACTGTGCGCGCGTGAAGACATCGGGCAGCGCAGGGTTCTGCAAGGTCGCGCCGGTGATGAACGCATCGACCAGATTGACGTTCGACAACTCGTCGAACGATTGCTGGGCCAATGCAAACTGCTTCTTGTCGTCGGTGTAGTTGAACCCGGCGGTGAAGACGAGGCCGTCAACCGGCTCGAAATCGACCGTCCCGAACACCGAATAGGATTCGTTGTTCATGGAGAATTGTTCAGCCGTCAGCGGGCCTTGCGAGAAGATCGAACCGGCCGGCAGACCAAGTCCGGCTTCAACCGGCACGAAAGCGTTAGGGCCGCCAGCCAGCAGGCTGAAGAAGTTGCGGCTGTCCGCACCGGTCGTCAGGCGGCTGTCCTGCGAAATCGATTCGTCGAAGTAGAACCCGCCGAGCAGGAAGTTGATCGGACCATCGAAGTCCGAGGTGATCCGCAGTTCCTGCGTGAAGGTTTCAACCGCCTGATCACGCGTTTCGCTGACGATATCGGCACTTGTGAAATCGACATCCTGATCAAGGAAGTTCTGCAGTTCACGATAGGCCGTGATCGACGTGAGCGTCAGGTTGCCGATATTCCAGTCAGCCTGGATCGATCCACCGTAATTGTCGACTTCGTTGCGCGGCACTTGGCTAAGGAAGGTGTTGTAGCTGAAGAAATTGGTATCCAGCTGGCCACCGACGGCGAAGACAGCCCCTGCGGTTGGACCGGCCACAAGCGTCGAAACTTGGCAGCACACTTCGTCGATCTTGCCGTAATCGCCGATGATACGGACTTTGAAATCCGGGGTCGGTTCAATCAGCAGCTGGCCACGCGCCGACCAGCGGTTGCGGTCCGAAATATCCTCGTCCAGATTGACGATCCGGGCATAGCCATCACGGCGGTTGTAGCTGCCGTCCAGGGAGAAAGCGATGTTGTCGGTGATCGGTCCGGTGACTTCACCCTTGACCACAACAGCATCGTAGTTGCCGTAGCTTGCTTCAATCAGGCCGCCAAATTCGTACTGCGGTTCTTTGGTGATGACCGAGATCACACCGGCGGAGGCGTTCTTGCCGAACAGCGTCGATTGCGGGCCGTTGAGCACTTCGATGCGGCTGACCATGTTGAGATCGGAAAGGGCTGCGGCCGAACGCGACCGGAACACGCCGTCGATAAAGACGCCAACCGAAGGCTCGATCCCGAAGTTGTTATCGCCGTTGCCGAAGCCACGAATGATAAAGGTGGTGGCCGATGCGCTCTGCAACTGGCTGACGCGCAGCGAAGGCGTAACGGTCTGAAGGTCGAGCACGTCGCGGATCTGCGCGTCTTCGAGCGTCTGCCCGCTGGTCACCGATACGGAAATCGGGGTTTCCTGAAGCGTTTGTTCGCGCTTGGAAGCGGTGACAATGATAACGTTGGACGTTTCAAGCTCTTCGACGTCAGGTTCCAGATCCTGAGCGAACGCCGTGCCTGGCAGGGCCAAGGCAAACGTGGCAGCGCCTGCAAGCAGGGTGAATCGATACGCGCCGGCAAGGCCGGTGAAAGTCGAATGCATGAAAGTTCCTCTCCAAAATACGTCGCGATCCCGGTGCCCTTGTGGGCACACACGTTGCCGTGCGCTCTCTCCCGTGATCATGCGTGCGCAGTGATAAGCCAGTGTTGCGCCAGCCACAAGCGGCCACACCGTGATTTTCAGGGTCAACGGGGCGAATTGTTGCGCCAGAGTCACACTCGATTGCGTCAGGATGATGCCCTGAATGCGCCCTGCGCTTGCCCCCGCGCTTGTGTTGCGCTAGGCGCCACGGCGATGTTGCAACGCAGCACTCGAACGCATCATCGGCGCTTGCCGTAGCGTCCGGTCGCTGTCGCTAACCTGCCATGAATATTGCCTAACGCACCGCTTCACCCGCGGTGCCCGTTTTCCTTGTCCCGGACGCACCTTGTGTCCGGCTTTTCACCGGAAGTTTCCTGAATGTCGTCCGCCCTTAGAAATATCGCGATTATCGCCCACGTTGACCACGGCAAGACCACGCTGGTTGACCAACTGTTCCGCCAATCGGGCACCTTCCGCGAGAATCAGCGGGTCGAAGAACGCGCCATGGATTCGGGCGATCTCGAAAAAGAACGCGGGATCACCATTCTGGCCAAGTGCACCAGTGTCGAATGGCACGGCGCCGATGGCAACACCACGCGCATCAATATCGTCGACACCCCCGGACACGCCGATTTCGGCGCCGAGGTGGAGCGTATTCTGAGCATGGTCGACGGCGTGATCCTGCTGGTTGACAGTGCCGAAGGCGCGATGCCGCAGACCAAGTTCGTGACCGGCAAGGCGCTGGCGCTGGGCCTGCGCCCCATCGTGGTCGTCAACAAGATCGACCGTCCCGATGGCCGTCCGCAGGAAGTTCTGGACGAAGTGTTCGACCTGTTTGTCAGCCTCGATGCCGCCGACGATCAGCTCGAATTTCCGGTGCTCTACGCCTCGGGCCGCGATGGCTATGCCAGCGAAGATCAGGAGCGCCGCGAAGGCAGCCTGGCTCCGCTGTTTGAAAAGATCATCGAGCACGTCCCCTCGCCCGGCCTCGATCCCGATGCCAAGTTCAGCTTCCTGGCCACGCTGCTGGACCGCGACAACTTCATGGGCCGCGTCATCACCGGCCGCGTCCAGTCGGGCACGATCCGCGTCAATGATCCGATCCACGCCATCGATATGGACGGCAAGGTCGTCGAAGTGGGCCGCGCGACCAAGCTGATGAGCTTTGACGGGCTGGAGCGTGTGCCGGTCGAAGTGGCGCGTGCGGGCGACATCATCGCGCTGGCTGGCCTCGAAAAGGCAACGGTGGCCAACACCATCTGCGATCCTTCGGTCAGCGAACCGATTGCCGCGCAGCCGATCGACCCGCCGACACTGGCGATGCGCTTTTCGGTGAATGACAGCCCGCTTGCCGGGCGCGAAGGCAGCAAGGTCACCACCCGCATCATCCGCGACCGTCTGCTGCGCGAAGCGGAAACCAATGTCGCTATCCGCGTGACGGAGTCGGAAGACAAGGACGCCTACGAAGTCGCCGGGCGCGGCGAATTGCAGCTGGGCGTGCTGATCGAAACGATGCGCCGCGAAGGCTTCGAGCTGGGCATCAGCCGCCCGCGCGTGCTGTTCCGCGAAGAAGGCGGCAAGCGCATGGAGCCGTACGAAACCGTCGTGATCGACGTGGACGACGAACACTCGGGCACGGTTGTCGAGAAGATGCAGCGCCGCAAGGCCGATCTGACCGAAATGCGCCCCTCGGGCCTCGGCAAGACCCGCATCACCTTCTCCGCCCCGTCACGCGGGCTGATCGGCTATCACGGCGAATTCCTGTCCGACACGCGCGGCACCGGGATCATGAACCGCCTGTTCGAGAAGTATGATGCTTACAAGGGCCCGATCGAAGGCCGCATCAACGGCGTGCTGATTTCGAACGGCGATGGCGAAGCCAATGCCTATGCGCTCAACATGCTCGAAGAACGCGGCGAATTGTTCGTGGGCGCGCAGATGAAGGTCTATCAGGGCATGATCATCGGCGAGAACGCCAAGCCCGATGATCTTGAAGTCAACCCGATGAAGGCCAAGCAGCTTTCCAACGTCCGGTCGAGCGGCAAGGACGAGGCGATCCGCCTCACCCCGCCGCGCCGGATGACGCTGGAACAGTCCATCGCCTACATCGATGATGACGAGATGGTCGAAGTCACGCCTGAATCGATCCGCTTGCGCAAGGCGGAGCTTGACCCGAACGAGCGCAAGAAAATGCGCCGCAAGAAGGACAGCTGATCGCAGGCGCCACGGCGCTAAGAATACAAAAAACCCCGCGCAAGCCTGAGCTTGCGCGGGGTTTTTGTTTACAGTGCCGGGCTGATTAGAAGCGCAGGTTCACCGTCGCACGCAGAGCGTGGTAATCGAACCGATCGTTCGACAGACGCATGTCTGTGCCGCCGTTTTCGATCAGGAACGGGTTGGTCGCAGGCGCGGTGCCCGGTCCAACGGCAACGGTGTAATCGTCATCGTTGAAGCTGGAGTAGAGATACTCAAGACCCAGGCCGATGTTGCGGGTCAGCATCAATTCGGCGCCGCCGCCGACCTGATAACCAAACTCCCAATCACTGTCGTTGTCGCCCGTGAAGGAATTGGCGCCATTGGTGGTGGTGAAGCTGCGTTCGATCTTTGCAAAGCCGGCACCGCCGGTCGCATAGAACAGCGTGCGGCCATCACCCGGCGAGATGCCGAGACGTCCGCGGCCGGTCACAGCCCAATCCATTTCGCGGCCAAAGGTGTAGGACGCCGGAGTGGTGCTGAAGCCGGTGGTGAACTCTTCGACGCCCGGACGCGCGCCTTCGATCAGGATACCAGCGACGAACGGACCGTCACCCATGTGCTGATCATAACCGATACGAACGGCATAGCCTTCTTCCTGGTTATTGCCACCGCAACGCGCGCTGGCAGGCGACAGGGCCGGTCCGGGGCAAAAGCCGGGGGCAAAGGCATTGGCGCCCGTTACCGTGTTCACCGAATCCGTGAAGGTGCCATCACCATCCGTGTCGAACACGATGGAATCGCTCGCCCTGTCTTCGACCATTTCAAGGCCGACAGCCCCCGAGATATAGGGGCCGCTAAAATAGCGTTCGTCATCCTGTGCGAAGGCCGCCGAGGACATCGACAAGGCCGCCAGCCCGCTGGTGAAGGTTAGTGTCTTTGCGAAAGTCATTACAAACTCCAAACCGTTAAACTTTGATCACAATTCCCGTTGGAATGCCCGCAGCTAACTAGCCTTGCGGTAACGATGTTCCATACGAATGTTGCAATGCAACACGGTTCGTCGTGTTTTTAGAAGAACCTAACCGCAAGCCGTGGCAAGGTCCGGTCAGGACGTTCGTTGTGCGACAGACCGACCTGCCGGGTCATGCGCGGTTCAGGTGCATCGCTTGCCACGCACACGGTGGTAATCGCTGACGCTTCTTGTTACCCCGCCTTTCATGAATGCCTATACCCTTGCCTCGCTCGCTGCTTACTTCGTCCTCATGATCGCCATCGGCTTGTATGCCTGGCGCAAATCGACCGACGACAGTGCCGGATATCTGCTGGCCGGGCGCAACCTTCCGCCTTCGGTCGCCGCCCTGAGCGCGGGCGCATCCGACATGTCGGGCTGGCTGTTGCTGGGACTGCCCGGCGCACTCTACACCGCCGGCCTGGTGGAGGCGTGGATCGGCATCGGGCTGTTCGTGGGCGCGCTGGCCAACTGGATCATCGTCGCGCCCCGGCTGCGCGAACAGACCGAGCGGATGGGCAACGCCCTCACCATCCCGCAATTCCTCGCCAACCGCTTTCCAGAGCGCGGCACGATGCTGCGTGTCACGTCCGCGATCATCATCGTGGCGTTCTTCACCGTCTACACCGCCGCCGGTCTGGTCGGTGGGGGCAAGCTGTTCGAGACCGCCTTTGCCGGCATCCTGCCGAACACCGGAATGTCCGATTACATGATGGGCATCTTCATCACCGCCGGGATTGTGCTGGCTTACACCATGGTCGGCGGGTTTCTGGCGGTCAGCCTGACCGACTTCGTGCAGGGCCTGATCATGATGGTGGCGCTGATCATCATGCCGCTGGTGGTGATGTTCGGCCCCGGCGGTTCCGCGGGAGAAAGCCTGACGCAGGTTCCGGTCGACGGCTTTCTCGATCTGACACAGGGGCTGACCGCGATCGGCTTCATCAGCGCGGTCACATGGGGTCTGGGTTATTTCGGCCAGCCGCACATCATCGTGCGCTTCATGGCGATCGACAAGGTGAAGAACGTGCCCCGCGCCGCCGCCTATGGCATGGGGTGGATGGGCATCGCGCTGGTGGGTGCGCTCGGCCTGGGTCTGGCAGGCCGCGCTTATGTGGAGCGCAACGGGTTGGTGGTCGACGATCCCGAGACGATCTTCATCGTGCTCGCGCAATTGCTGTTCCACCCGGCGATCACGGGCTTCCTCTATGCCGCGCTGCTGGCAGCGATCATGAGCACGATTTCGTCGCAGTTGTTGGTCTCTTCCTCTTCGCTGACCGAAGATTTCTACCGCCTGTTTCTGCGCCGCAACGCGTCCGAGCGCGAGGCGGTGAATGTCAGCCGTGTCGCTGTGGCGCTGGTCGCGGCGGCCGCGATGGTGATTGCGGCTGATCCGGAAAGCGAAGTGCTGGGGCTGGTGGCCAATGCCTGGGCGGGCTTTGGCGCCGCGTTTGGTCCGCTGATCCTGTTGGCCCTCACCTGGAATGGGGGCGAGGGACGCGGAATGACCGGTGCGGGCGCCGTGGCAGGTCTGGTGACAGGCGCAGGCGTGGTTGCCGCGTGGATTGCGCTGGGCTGGAACACAGCCTTCCTGGGCGGCCCCGGCCTTTACGAAATCGTTCCGGGCTTTGCTGCGGCGCTCATCGCGATCGTGGTGGTGAGCCGCCTGACGCGGCGCAACGCTCCAAACGCCTAACGCACCCTTCGGGAAAACCCGTAAGATTCTTGCTTTTTCCACATTCGTTTCCGGACTGTTAACCATTTGTGTTACATAGTCCTTAGTCATGACGGGACAGGCTTCACTTCGCGGATGGATGCTGGCAGCGGGCGCGCTGATGCTGGCGGGATGCGGTTCGTTGATCCCCGGAAGCGGTGGCGCGGCTCCAGGCGGTCCCAGCCAAGGCACGCGCGCACCGGCACGTCCGGCGGTTCCGATCGCCACCGCCCAGCAAAGTTACCTACCGCGTCCCGAAGATGCCCGCTGCCTCGCCGATCTCGGCGCTAGCGGCGCGCGGTTCAGTCCGCTTCCCGATACCTACGCGGCGCCCGGCTGCAACAAGCTTGGGACGGTGCAATTGATGGCGCTGGCGGGTGATCGCACACCGCTCAGCCTCAGCAATCTGGGGCCGGTTCAGTGCACCGTTGCCAAGACATTCGGCGATTGGGCCCGGTTTGGCGTCGATCGCGCCGCGCGCGATCTGCTCGGCAGTCCGGTTGCGCGGATCGAGACGATGGGTTCCTATTCCTGCCGCAATGTCGCCGGTAGCCAGCGCCGGTCAGCCCATGCCCGTGCCGAGGCGATCGACGTGTCGGCGTTCGTGCTGGAAAACGGGCGGCGCGTCGAGGTGAAACGCGATTGGGACGGCGGCGATGCTGCCACGCGCGAATTTCTTCGGGTGGTGCACAAAAGCGCCTGCAAGCGTTTTGGCACAGTGCTTGGCCCGCAATATAATGCCGCGCACGCAGATCACTTCCATCTCGAAGGCACAGGTGCAAAGTTCTGCCGATGAACGCAGCTGCGCCATGACGGGCCCTTGCGCCGGCAATTGAGTCATGTGTCCGAAAAATTGAGGCGGCCCCGGTCTGCTGAACCACCAGAACCGGGACCGCCTAAGGAGGAAATGCTGGAATCAAACGTGTTGCGTGGGCTTGCGTCTCGCCGGAGATGAAGGCTGAGCCGGGCCACTGGCGTTTGGCGCTACGCCCGCAATTTGGGCTCCAGCTTCGCCTCCAATTTCAATCGCACGGCTTCTGCCGCGTGGCGTGCGCCAAGCTTGGTCATCATGTTTGCACGGTGAATCTCGACCGTGCGCGGGCTGATATCGAGTTCACGGGCGATGGCCTTGTTGCTGCTGCCTTCGGCCAACCAGTCCAGCACTTCGCGTTCGCGGCCCGAAAGGGTCGAAATCCGGTCGCGCGCTTCGATCATGCGGCGGCGGGCGGCGCCGAACTGTTCGGCCTCCTTCTCGATCCGCATCAGACAGCGGGTGAAGCGTTCGGGATCCAGCGGCAGCGCCAGATAGTCGAGCGCGCCGGACTTGATCGCTTCGACGATCCGGCCGGGCCGCGGCTGAACCTCCACCGCGATCAGCGGCAGCCAGATACCCAGCCGGCCGAGCCGTTCAAGGATCATCCCCACCCCGCCTTCCTCGGCGGTATCGCGGGCCACGATGATCCCTTCGCGCGGCGGATGCACCGCCAGTTCGGAGAGATCGCCATACACCTCGCAATGATGCCCCAGTGCAAAGCCCACCCGGGCCAATTCTGCACGTTGGCGGCTGCAGGAATCGATGAAGTGGAGGGAGGATTTGCGGGTCATGCCATGGTCTGTGCGCCAACCTATGTAAGGTTACACGCAGGAGCGCCGCCAATCCGGACGATTTACCATCTCCGCGATAGACCAAGGCCTTCAAATATCGACGTTATTTTGCTCCGTATCGGAGCCAGATCAGGCGCAGCGCCTAAGCGTCATCACTGAACCGGTAGGGCGGCAAAGAATGAAAGGCCGAGCGCAAGGCATCCCCCCAACCCGATGAAATCGTGTCGAAATACGGGTCGTCTGAGGTTATCCGATGTTCGTGCGTTGCGGCAAATTCGTCCTTCCCGATCACCAGCAGGTCAAGCGGCAAACCGACTGACAGGTTAGCTTTCAGAGTCGAGTCGAAACTGACCATCATCAGTTTGACCGCGTCTTCAAAGGTCATTTCCCGGTTATACCCGCGCAACAGGATCGGGCGTCCATACTTGGTCTCACCGATTTGAAAGAACGGCGTATCCCAGCTCGCCTCGATGAAATTGCCTTCGGGATAGATCATGAACAGGCGCGGCTGCATCCCCGCAATCTGCCCGGCAACGATCATGGTGGCGGTAAAGCGTCCCTTGCCGCCTTCGCCATTGACCTTCTGCGCGGTTTCGATGGTGGCGCGCAGCAGGCGTCCGATTTCGGTGACGACCTGAAACATGGTCGGCCCCTTGAGCAGGGCATTGTCGCGTTCGCTCGGCGTTTTGGTGCGTTCATCGAGCTGGCTGATCACCGCTTGGGTGGTCGCAAGATTACCCGCCGTCATGACCGCGATCATGCGCTCACCCGGCACGCTCCACTGGAACATCTTGCGGAAGGTCGAGATGTTGTCGACGCCCGAATTGGTGCGGGTGTCGCTCATGAGCACAAGGCCCTTTTCAAGCACCATGCCAACGCAATAGGTCATGCCGTCATCCTGTTTTGCCCCAACCTTGTTGGCTGCGCCCTAGCCCGAAGCGCGCGCTTGCGCAAAGGCTGCGGGCAAGCGCATGCGCACAAGGCAACGACAGGCCTTAACTCTGGCTCTGGTTTTGGCTTTGCGATTGCCGATTGGTGGGCTGGGATTCCACCGCGACACCCACGGTCAGCACCTCGTCCGCTGCGCCGCCAAAGCTGATGCCGGTTACAGGCGCCGCGTCCCGGTAATCGCTGCCCGTTGCCACGCGAACATAGCGCGGATCGGGAGAGATCCCGTTCGACACGTCAAAGCCGACCCAACCCAATCCTTCGACATGGGCTTCCGCCCACGCGTGGGTTGCTTCTTGATGGATGCGATCATCCATCATCAAATAGCCGCTGACATAGCGCGCCGGGATCCCGTTGACGCGGGCGGCGGCGATGAAGATATGCGCGTGGTCCTGACACACGCCAGCGCCGTGCCCCACCGCCTCTTCAGCGGTGGTGCCGGAATGGGTGCGGCCCGTTTCGTAGACGACACGCTCGCGGATCATACCGGACAGCGAATGGAGGAAATCGAGCGGCGCGGCGCTTGCCTGTTCCGGCACATCGCGCAGCAACCCGCGCAGCTTGGCGCCGGGCCGGGTCAGCGGGGTCTGGCGCAGGAAACTCCACAAGGGCAGGTGCCCCGAATGCCGCCCGATCACCCCGGCGTTGTCGTCTGTCTCGACCACACCGTCGCAGGTCACGGTCACTTCGTGCGCCCCCGGCTCCAGCCCGATCAGCGTGACGTGGTTGAAATGCTGATCGTCATATTGCAGCTCCGCATGGGCGTTATCGAAGGTCATGTTCCATTCGATAATCCGCTGGCCCTGCGTTTCCTTGGGGGTCAGCCGCAGCCGCTGAAGCGCATGGACCACCGGCTGCGTGAAAGCATAGTGGGTGGTGTGTCGGATTTTGAGTTTCATCGTGCTCATGCGCGGAACCGGTAATCCTCGGCAATGGCCTGGCTGATGCTGGCGTTACGGGCGAGAAAATCGATCAGAAATTCGTGCAGCCCCTGCTCGAAGATCTGGTCGACGCTGAGATGGCTGATGCGGGTATCGGAATCGCGCATCAAGGCAACCGCGCTGCCTTCCACCCCATGCGTGGTGGCCAGCGCGCCAAGGCAGGCGCGCAGGGCGTTGCGACAAAAGGCAAGGCTGCGCGGGAAGCGGTCGTCCAGCACCACGAACTCCACGATCCCACGCGCCTCGATCTGGCCAGCATTCAGCCAGCTATAGACCCGCGCCCCCGCGACCGATCGCAGCACCTGTTCCCATTGCCCGGTATCGAGGCTCGATCCGACATAGGACAACGAAGGCAGCAACAGGAAATACTTCATGTCGAGAATGCGTGCGGTCGAATCCGACCGTTCGATAAACGTGCCCGCACGGCAGAAATGATAGCCTTCGTCACGCAGCATCGATCCGTCAAAGGCACCGTGGACCTGCGTGCCGGCGCGGCGGATGACACCCAGCACCTCGCCAACCGCCATCTGCCCCACCGGGCGGGCCAGCAGCGTTTCCAGCTTCATCCAGTTTTCGTTGACCGCTTCCCACAGATCGGACGAAAGGTTGGTGCGAGCGGTGCGCGCATTGGACCGCACCCCGCCGAACATTGCGCGGACATTGCCGGGATTGGACGGCCCGCGCAGGACGAAGTTCCAGACCTGCATCCCGTCATAGCCGTCATGCAAGGCCTCGTAAGATTTCTGCAAGCCCAGCGTCGCGATGACCGAGCGCCATTCGGCCTCGGCCGTTGCCAGATCGCGGGTCAGCGCCATGCGCAGCGCAGCTTCCAGCAGGCGGGCGGTATTCTCGGCCCGCTCGAGATAGCGGAACATCCAGAACAGGCTGTTGGCGGTGCGTCCCAGCATGTCAGTCCTTCAGCACCCAGGTATCCTTGGTGCCGCCTCCCTGCGAAGAATTGACCACCAGCGATCCCTTTTTCAGCGCCACCCGCGTGAGACCGCCGGGCGTAATGTCGATCTTGTCAGGCGAAACGAGGACGAAAGGCCGCAGATCAAGATGGCGCGGGGTGAGGCCCTTGGCGGTGTAGATCGGGCAGGTCGACAGCGCGAGCGTGGGCTGCGCGATGTAGTTTTCCGGGCGTGCAATCAGCTTTTCGCGGAAGGCGGCGATCTCGCGCTTCGACGAGGTTGGGCCGATCAGCATTCCGTAGCCGCCTGATCCGTGGACTTCCTTGACCACCAGTTCGGCAAGGTTGTCGAGCACATAGGCCAGACTGTCCTTGTCGGCGCAGCGCCAGGTCTGGACGTTGGGAAGCAGCGGCTTTTCGCCGGTGTAGAATTCGACGATCTCGGGCATGAAGCTGTAGATTGCCTTGTCATCGGCAACCCCGGTGCCCGGCGCATTGGCGATGGTGATCCCACCCGAACGATAGACATCCATGATCCCCGGCACACCCAACGCGCTATCGGGATTGAATGTGAGCGGATCGAGATAGTCGTCATCCACGCGGCGATACAACACGTCGATCGGTTTGTAGCCACGGGTGGTGCGCATCTGCACGCGGCCCTCAACCACCCGCAGATCGCTGCCTTCGACCAGTTCGGCCCCCATCTGGTCGGCCAGAAAGGCGTGTTCGTAATAGGCCGAGTTGTAGATACCGGGCGTCAGCACCGCCACGGTGGGCTTGCCGCCCGAAAACGCCGGCGGCACGCAAGCGGCCAGGCTGCGGGCCAGGCGGCGCGGGTAATCCGAGACGCTTTCCACCGCCACGCGGCTGAACAGATCGGGGAACATCCCCATCATCGTCTCGCGGTTTTCGAGCATATAGGACACGCCCGACGGTGTGCGGGCATTATCTTCCAGCACGAAGAACTCGTCCGGGCCGGTACGGACCAGATCTATCCCGACGATGTGGGTGTAGATCCCGCCCGGCGGCGTAAAGCCGACCATGTTGGCCAGCCAGGCATCGTTGCTGCGCAACAGGCGTTCGGGCAGGCGCCCTGCCCGAACGATTTCCTGCCGGTGATAGAGATCGTAGAGAAAGGAATTGAGCGCACGCACCCGCTGCTCGATCCCACGCGAAAGCCTGCGCCATTCCGAGGCCGTAATGATCCGTGGAACCATGTCGAAGGGGATCAGGCGTTCCTCAGCCTTATCCTCGCCATAGACGTTGAAGGTGATGCCCGTGCGGCGAAAGCTGTCGTCGGCCTCACGGTTCTTGCGGCGCATCAATTCGTGCGGCTGATCGTTATACCAGCGACAATATTCGGCATAGGCGGGGCGGGTCCGGCCCTCACCATCGAACATCTCATCGAAATTGCTGTCCTGCGCCTGCATCGACCCCCACTTGCCCTTATATGCAGTGCAACAATGTAACCACCCTTTCGCAAAAGGGAAGCCGTTGCATCAGATTGCGCAGGATCGGGGCGACCCGGTCATGCGTGCGTGATTTCGAGCTCGTGCAGCAGCGTTGCGATCACTTGCGGATCGTAGGTAAAACCCATGTGCGTGCAGCGCATCGCGATGGCTCGGTCCCGTTCAACCGGACGACCGGCAGCGCAGCGCGGGGCGATCACGCCATCGTTCGCGCTCCACAAAGCCACTGTTTCGACCGGCGGCTTGACCGCAAGGTCTGCAGCAACCGGCGGCGCGTCAACCGCATGGCCCGTGATGAATTGATAGGCGCGCCACACGTTGTTGGCCCGCGGACTCCCCGAAAACGGCGAACCCATGGTGATAACCTTGGCGACCGCCTGCGGCTGCCGCTTGGCCATTTCGCGCGCATACAGCCCGCCGAGACTCCAGCCAATCAATATGACCTGACGGCCATGACGCTCCGACAGCTCCACCAACCGCGCCTCAAGCTGGTCAAACCGAACCGGGTCAGGGCCCCAATTGCGTCCCAGACCCCAGCGTTTGGTGACATGGCCGGCTGTTTCCAGTTGGCGGGCAAGATAACGCATTCGCACCGGGTTCGCGCCGAAACCGGGAAGGATCATCGCCACCTGCGGGTTGGCGGTGGGCGTGATGGTCAATTCCCGCTTGGAACGGCGGAAAGGCTCCAACAGCCATTCCGCCTCGCCCAGAAGCCGCAAAAGGCGGGGCTTGCCGGCCTGGTGTTCCTCAGGACATTCCTGACGCGCCAAGGCCACACGGCGCGCCAGTTCCGTTCCTGCATAGGCCTGCTGCGCCTGTGCGCCAGCCGCCAGAAAGGGGCCGGACAGGCGGGGAAATTCAGGGACGAATCGGAGCGGGGACATATGACACCTTAAGCGATGCCAGCGATGAATGTTCCCTGAAATGTAACAATCGAATCAATCCCTGCCCCTTCGCCTTAGTTGGCCGGGCATTCCCCGATCCGTTCATGCGTGCCGGTGAAGTTCAGCTTGGCCTCGCCCACGCCTTCGAAGTTCATCGTGCTTTCGGCGGTGAATTCGGCGGTGGTCGCGGTGGTGGTGCCCGTCATCGTCATTCGCGCCTCGCCATCGGGTGTCTTGCACACCATCACGGCATCGAGCTCCCCGCCCGCAAGGTCGAAACGTTCATAGCTGCATTCGCCGTTCTGGCCCTGCTTGAACAGTTCCTCGAAGCCCTTGTCGACTTCGGCCTGGGTGAGACAGTCTTCGGTGGTGATCGTCTGGCCAGCGCCGTGCCCCTCCATTCCCGCCGGCATCCCGGGAATGTCGATTCCGGTCATCACCACGGTCGATTTGTAGAGGCCAGGCTGCGGTTTGATGCCGCCCGCTTGTGCCTTGGCTGCGACTTCGCTGGCGCTGATGGCGCCATCGCCGTCGGCATCGGTCTCGCCACCCGAACACCCGGCAAGCAATACGGCGCCCGCGGCGGCGATGATGGTGATGCGCTTCATTGACCTGTCTCCTGCAGCGGGCCTGCCCCGTTTCTGCAAACAGTAACGCAAGTGGCCGCCGAATGGAGCCACACAATTTGACTGGCCCTTCACATTCGCCCTGCCAAACCGCATATGACCGCCATGGCCGAACTCGTAATCCGTCGCGGACTGGAGGAGCCCCAAACCGGGGCCGACTTCACCCCGCATCGCCCCACCCGGCCCGACAAGTCGATGGGCGGTATCCCGTTCAAGCTGGTGTCGGAATATGAACCGGCCGGCGATCAGCCGACCGCCATCGCCGAACTGACTGAAAGCGCGCTGGAAGGCGAGAAGACGCAGGTGCTGCTCGGCGTCACCGGATCGGGCAAGACCTTCACCATGGCCAAGGTGATCGAGACCCTGCAACGCCCGGCCCTGATCCTTGCCCCCAACAAGATTCTGGCGGCCCAGCTTTATGGCGAGTTCAAAAGCTTCTTTCCCGAAAACGCCGTCGAATATTTCGTCAGCTATTACGATTATTACCAGCCCGAAGCCTACGTCCCGCGCTCCGACACCTATATCGAGAAGGAATCGAGCGTAAACGAAGCAATAGACCGGATGCGCCATTCGGCCACCCGGTCACTGCTGGAGCGCGACGATGTGATCATCGTCGCGTCGGTGTCGTGCATCTACGGCATCGGCTCGGTCGAGACCTATTCGGCAATGATCTTCGACATCAAGGTCGGTGAAAGCGTCGATCAGCGCGAATTGATCCGCAAGCTGGTGGCGCTGCAATACAAGCGCAACGACGCCGCCTTCACCCGCGGCACCTTCCGCGTGCGCGGCGACAGCCTGGAAATCTTCCCCTCGCACTACGAGGACATGGCTTGGCGGGTCGGTTTCTTCGGCGACGAGATCGAAGCGGTGAGCGAATTCGATCCCCTGACCGGGACCAAGGGCGCCGCGCTCGAAAAGGTGCGGGTCTATGCCAATTCGCACTACGTTACGCCCGGCCCGACGATGAAGCAGGCCGCGGCCGCGATCAAGTTCGAGCTGGAAGAGCGGCTCAAGGAGCTTGAGATCGAAGGCAAGCTGCTGGAACGCCAGCGGCTGGAACAGCGCACGCATTTCGATCTGGAAATGATCGCGGCAACCGGCAGCTGCAACGGGATCGAGAATTACAGCCGCTTCCTTACAGGCCGCCTGCCAGGCGAACCACCGCCGACACTGTTCGAATACCTGCCCGAAAACGCGCTCTTGTTCGTCGATGAAAGCCACCAGACCGTGCCGCAGATCGGCGCGATGGCGAAGGGCGATCACCGCCGCAAGCTGACGCTCGCCGAATACGGCTTCCGCCTGCCGAGCTGCATCGACAACCGTCCGCTCAGGTTCAACGAATGGGACGCGATGCGCCCGCAGACCTTTGCGGTCAGCGCAACGCCGGGTAGCTGGGAAATGGACCAGACCGGCGGCGTCTTTGCCGAACAGGTGATCCGGCCCACCGGGTTGATCGATCCGCCGGTGGAAATCCGCCCGGTGGAAGACCAGGTGCAGGACTGCATCCAGGAATGCCTCGCCACCGCCAAGAACGGCTATCGCACGCTGGTGACCACGCTGACCAAGCGGATGGCCGAAGACTTGACCGAATTCATGCACGAAGCCGGCGTGCGGGTCCGCTACATGCACTCCGACGTGGAAACGCTCGAGCGCATCGAGCTGATCCGCGACCTGCGTCTGGGCGTTTATGACGTGCTGATCGGCATCAACCTGCTGCGCGAAGGGCTCGACATTCCCGAATGCGGGCTGGTGGCGATTCTGGACGCGGACAAGGAAGGCTTCCTGCGCAGCGAAACCTCGTTGATCCAGACCATCGGCCGCGCCGCGCGCAATGTGGATGGCCGGGTGATCCTCTATGCCGACCGGGTGACAGGCAGCATGGAACGCGCGCTGGCGGAAACCGACCGGCGGCGCTCGCGGCAGGAAGCGTTCAATGCCGAACATGGCATCACGCCCCAGACGATCAAGCGCAACATTCACGACATCGTCGCACACTCGGCCGCTCAGGATAGCGTGCTGGTGGATACCGGCGATCCGGAGCGCAACAACCTGGTTGGCCACAATCTGCGCGGTTACATCGAAGACCTCGAAAAGCGGATGCGCAATGCCGCCGCCAACCTGGAGTTCGAGGAAGCCGGACGCCTGCGCGACGAGATCCGGCGGCTGGAAGCAGACGAACTCGGCATCCCGGACGGCGAAAAGCGCGCTCCGATTGTGGGACGCAGCAACGAAGGCAAGCCGGGGACGCGCAAGACGCGGTATGGGAAGGTGCGGGCCAAGCGGATGGGTGGGAAGCCTTGAGAGACTGGTTCAATCCGGTTCTAGGGAAGGCTAGTTGATCGGTTATCGCAGCTGACGGATAAGTGCCTCATTAAATCAACGAGGCAGCCATGACCCGACCTGACAAGCTATTCCGATCCCTGCTCGACAACCCGAGCCAGATCATAGCCTACCGTGATTTCGTCCGGCTGATCGAAAACTATGGCTGGCAGCACATCCGCACAAAAGGCAGCCACCGATCCTACGCGCATGATGATTGCCCGGAACTGCTGGTGATCCAGCCGCGCGGCTCAGACGCGAAGCCATATCAGGTGAAGCTATTTCTTGCCTATGTCGAAGAGTACGGACTACAATCGCGCCGATGACGCAGCCCCATTATCACATCAACGTGTTTTGGTCGCAGGAAGACGACTGCTGGATCGCCGACGTGCCGGATTTGCGCGGCTGCTCGGCTCACGGTGATACGCCCACCGAGGCGACGACCGAGGCGGAGGTCGCCATTTCGCTGTGGATCGAAACCGCACAGGAGCGCGGCCTCCCCATCCCTGAACCGCGTTATCGTCCGGCGATCTACGCCTGACCGCTGCAGGGCTTGAACCGCGCAGCCAACCCTGTCACTTCGCCTCATCATGAAGATCACAACCCTTACCGCGCTGACGGGACTGGCGGCGGTGGGCCTGCTGAGCGGGTGCAAGCCACCGCCAACCGATGCGGCGGTCGCGCGCGTTTCGCTGCTCGCCCCGGCCTCTGGCCCCTCCGATCCGCTGCCCTCGCCCGACACAAGCCTTGCGATCTGGTCACAAACCAGCACGCCGTTGCGGCTGGTCTATGGCGTGCCGGGCCAGCCGGTGCTGCTGGCGCTGGAATGTCTCGAAGCCGGTCAGGCCGAGGCGCGTCTCAGGATCACCCGCCACGCACCTGCCGATGAGGGCGCGGCGGCGCTGCTGGCCTTGATCGGCAACGGCTGGATCGGACGCTTCCCGGTCGGTGCCACCGCCGTTGATGGCCGGATGCTGTGGCAAGGCGAAATGCCCGCAAGGACGCGCGAATGGAATGCCCTGAAGCCCGAGCGCGAGGCGACCGTCACCGTTCCGGGCGCGGGGCTGGTCAGGCTGAACGCCAGCCCCCTGCCCATGACGCTGGTCGCTGCGTGCCGCAACGACGCCCGCGAAAAGGCGCCTTCGGCCCTGAATCTGTTCGCACCGCCCGCTGCCGGCCCGTCACCGATTTCCTGATGCCTGACGTTCCAGCACATCGGGCGTAAGCACCTGCGGCAATTGCTGCGGTGCTGATGAAGCGCCTGCCGGATACCACAGATACAGCGGCACGCCCGCCGCGCCCTGCTGCGTCAGGAAGGCGGTGATTTCGGGATCGCGCGCCGTCCAATCGCCCACCATCGTCACCACACCCGCTTCGGCAAAGGCAGCGCGCACGCCTTCGCGCTCAATCGCGGCGGCTTCGTTGACTTTGCAGGTCACGCACCAGTCAGCGGTGAACCAGAGGAACACCGGCTTGCCCGATGCGCGGGCGTCGGCCAGCGCAGCCCGGCTGAAGGGTTGCGGATTGTGGATGCTTTCGTCTGGCGCGCCGCTCCTGCTTTCGTAAACCGAAGGCAGCGCGATTCCCGCAAAGGCCACGAACGGCGCGGCGACTAGGCTCAAGGCGGGCCAGGCCATCTTGCCGCCGCGTTGCAGCCTGCCAACGACGAACAGGCCCAAAAGCACGCCTGCCACCAGTAGCATCGCGATAAGGCCGAAGGGCCGCCCACCCACCTGCACCACCAGCCACAACAGCGCGAGGCCGGTCAGCCCCATCGGGATCGCCATGATCCGCCGGAACCGCTCCATCCACGCGCCCGGCCTGGGCAGCATCCGCCGCAACGGCGGCACAAAACCGAGCAACAGGAAGGGCAACGCCAGCCCCAGCCCCAGCAAGGCGAACAACAGCAGCGCCTGCGGGACGGGCAGCAACAGCGCCGCGCCCAGCGCCGCTGCCATGAACGGGCCGGTGCACGGCGTGGCGACGAAGGCGGCGAGCAGCCCGGTGGCAAAGGCGCCCGTGCGATCCCCCCCCATGCTGACGGAAATCGCGGGCAGTTCAAACAGACCGGCGAAGTTCGCGGTGATCGCGGCGGCCAGCACCAGCAGCAGCACGACGACTCCTGGCTCCTGCAACTGGAACGCCCAGCCCACCTGCTCGCCCGCTGCGCGCAATCCCAGCAGCGCCGCGCCCAGCGCCACACAGGCCAGCACCACGCCGGCGGTATAGGCCAGCCCCTCGGCCCGCGCGCGCGCTTCGCTTTCGCCCGCACGGGCCAGCGCGATCGCCTTGAGGCTGAGGATCGGGAAGACGCACGGCATGATGTTGAGCAGCAGTCCGCCTGCCAGCGCGCCAAGGATCAGCGTCCAGAGGGGCGGGGTCGCTGCGCCTTGCCGGCCTGCAACCAGTTCTCCGCCTGTGGGGATGTCGCCGGGCTGCGCGGCAAAGCGCACGCCGACACCGTCCCCGAAGGCAAGGATGCCGTCCAGCGCATCGGCTTTGGCCTCGCCATATTCGTCGAGGGGAATTTCGGCAACGAGCACGTCACCCGCCCGGCGGAAGGTCTGGGCAGCGGCGTAGGCGACAAGGCGATCGTTGGCGATGAATACGTGCGGATCGGTCAGACCAACGCTGGCGGGCAGCGGAATGGCGATGTGCACGGCAGTGCCGACAATGGCGAACCGCGCCTGCGCGTCGATCAGCGGCGCGACCTGGGCCCGCCAGCGCGCAAAGTCACCACCGGTGCGCGCCGTCAGCAGCTTGTCCTGCGGAACGCAGATTTCATCGGTGCAGGCGAGATATTCGACATGGCCGGTCACGCGCGGCAGTGTGTCAGGGTCCGCATCGGCAGGCACCGTCACCGGCACCAGCACCGTATAGGAGCCTTCATAGATGTGGTTCATCAACCCACTGATGGTGAGCCGCTGCGGCACAGGATAAAGCGGCGCGCCCATCTGCCAGCCTTCGGGCAGGTCGAGAAACAGACGCATCCCCTGCCCCGCATCACCGGGATTGGACCAGTAGCCATGCCATTGCGATGATTTGGGGATGAACCGCAGCGCGAGCATCCATTCGCGCCCCGCCTGCGGCGCTGCGTCGGCAAGCAGTTCTACCGCGATATTGTCATCGCCGTAGCGCGCTTCGGCGGGGACACCCTCTTCATAGGCCATCGCCGCGCCCGCCAGCGTGAGACTTGCGATCAGCGCAAGCACCCATGCAGCGAATTGTCGGATCGGCAGCGGGAAGTTTCTTGCGCGGGACACGGGCAACCCTCTAGGCTTGTCGCTCTTACTTCGCAATCGGAGCCGATACGGTGACACAGCCTGCCAACGAAACACGCGACCTTGTGATCCTGGGCGGCGGCCTGGTCGGCATGACGCTGGCTCTGGCAGCAGCGAAGAAGGGCATGTCGAGCCACGTGATCGACCGCGCCGACCCGGCGGAACTGACCGCCGAAGGCTTCGATGACCGCGCCACCGCGATCTCGACCGCAAGCTGGCACCTGTTCGAGAACATCGGGATCGCAGCGGGTCTCGACCAGTTCGCCTGCGATATCGCCAGCATCGCCGTGACCGATCAGAACAAGCCGGGGCGGCTCGATTTCCAGCCCGGCGAAGGGGGCGGCACGTTGGGACGGATGTTCCCGAACCGCCGCCTGCGCCTCGCGCTGTTCGAGGCGGCGGCGAAGGAACCGCTGATCAACTGGATCGCCAAGGCGCAGGTCATCGAACGCCAGCGCAGCCAACTGGGCGTTGCGGCCCTGCTCGCCGACGGGCAGAAGCTGAAGGGCCGGCTAATGATCGCCGCCGAGGGCCGCCAGTCGCCCACGCGTGACGCGGCAGGCATCGCGATCGCGAAATGGGATTACAAGCACCGCGCGATCATCGCCGGGCTGACGCATGAAAAGCCGCACGGCAATGTTGCGTGGGAGATTTTCTACCCCGCCGGGCCCTTCGCGCTGCTGCCGCTCAACGACGATGCCGATGGCACCCATCGTTCCTCGCTGGTGTGGACGGTATCGGAGGCGGACGGTGCAGGTGTGATGAAGCTGGGCGACCGCGCGTTTCTGGCCGAGGTCGAAAAGCGTATGGGCGGCGTGCTGGGCAAGGTGAAAACCGTCGGCCACAGGTCAAGCTGGCCACTGGGCTTCCACCACACCGCCAAGATCACCAGCGAACGGCTCGCGCTGATCGGTGACAGCGCCCACGGCATCCACCCGATTGCAGGACAGGGCCTGAACCTGGGCCTGCGCGATGTCGGCGCGCTGGTGGAAGTGCTCAGCGATGGCGCGCGGCTCGGCCTCGATCCGGGCGATCCGGAGCTGTTGAAGCGTTATGAAACGTGGCGCGGGCTCGACAGCTTCATGGTCGCGCTGGCAACCGACGGCCTGACGCGCCTGTTCGGCATGCCGGGCAAGACGGCGTCAGCGGTGCGCAGGCTGGGCATGGCAGCGGTGCAGCGCACACCGATGCTCAAGGACTTCTTCATGGACGAAGCCCGCGGCGTATCGGGCGATCTACCACAAATCCTCAGGGCCTGATCAAGGGGCTCGATTGCCGCACCGGATTGCCCGCGCCATCGCGCAGGCCACGCTGGTCGAGCACGGCGGCGGTTTCGACCACTTCCATCGCCTCCATCACCTTGCGATAGCGTTCGGCATCGGCGATCCACGCGTCCGCCTTGGCTGCACCGGGCATTCCCTTCACCTCGTCAATCGCGGCGCGGTATCGGCCTTGCTCCAAGGCCCAGCGGGCGCGTTCAAGGCGGCGTTGCGGCTGCGGGGACGGCGTGCTTTCGCGGCGGAACACGAACAGCTGGCCCAGTTCGCGCTCGAATGCCGCCCATGACGGCCCTTCGCTGCTATCGCGCAACTGCGGGCCCAATCCTTCCAGCCGCGCCACCAGACCATCGAGCCGGACCGGGTCGCGCGAGAATTCGATGATGGTGCTGACCGCGTTGGGCCACTGGTCGCCGAAGCGCAGGCGCAACTGATCGGACAGATAGCCCAGCTCCGCCCCGCGTTCGATCGCGCGGCGGGTGGCAAAGGCGATCAGCAGGCTTTCCGCGCGCGCAGCATTGCCGGCCGCCGCTTGTGCCTGCAGATCGAGCTGCGTCAGGCGCTGTTCGGCAGCGGCGAGCCGCTGGTCAAGCCCGCCTTGCTGTTCCGCGACCCGCTCCACCGCCTGCTCGGCTTGCCTCGCCGCCGCCGTCGGTGTCGGTTCGGTGGTCAATTGCGGCACGGGCACGGCGATCGGATCGTCACTGGCCTCTGCTGCCACTTCGGCAGGAGACGCGCCGTTTCGACCGGGCTGAAGGTTGTACCACATCACCCAACCCACCAGCGCGCCGCCCGCAATGAAGGCAACCAGCGCAGCCAGCATGAGCGCCCGGCCAGAGGTGGGCTTGGGACGGGCGTCATAAGGCGATGGTCCGGGTTGTGCTGCCATCGGTGTCCGTTCTTTGCGACCTTGCATCTGCATCATCCGGCCTTGCGCTTACAGCGGGCGGGCCGTTGAACCGCAGATGGAGCGCGGCTTGCTGCACAAGTCAAATGCCAATTGCAACAGCGTTGCCTCGTCGGGCCGGGCAGCGGTGTGAACCGCGCCCCAGCCTGTCCCCGCCGCCACGGCAATCCGGGGGCCGAGCGCGGCGAGCGCGATGTCCGCGCGCGCGATGCCCAGACGATCGCATTCCTGCGCAAAGTGCTGCGCGGTCGCCGCTGAATGAAGCAGCGCCAGCGCGTCGCCTTCGGCCAGCCGATCGGCCAAGGGATCAAGCGGCAAAGGGACGTTGCGATAAGCGATAGCCTCGGCAAAGGTCACACCCGCAGGCGGGTTGAGCGCGATATGCTCCTCCCCTGCAATGCGCAGCAGGTGGCATGGGCCGGGGATCGCATCAAGCACGCCTTGCAGTCCGCCGCTCCCCGTTATCGCGACCGTAAAGCCCGCCGCGCGCGCGGCCGCCGCTGTCGCTTCGCCCACGGCATAGACCGGTTTTGCCGTCAGACGCGCAAGGTTTGGCCCACCGTGCAGAATTGCATTGGCGCTCCCGATCAGCAATCCGTCAAACCCTTCGGGGTCGGGACAATCCCACGCGATTGCGCGGATTTCGGACAGCGCCAGCCCGGTGATTGCAAGGCCAAGATCGCGGGCCTTGCCCAGCGTCGCAGCAAGGCCCGGCTCCGGGCGCAGTGCGACCAGACGAGAGGTCATTTTTGCCTGCGAAAATGCGGCGCGATCCCCGGCGTGGCGCGGGCGAGCAGATCGGCGGCGAGCGCTTCGACCGGCGCATTATCACCCGGTGAAAAGCGCGTGCTGCCCTCGATCCGCTCGGTCCCGTCCGGGCTGAACAATGCAGCGCGCATGGTCAGTTCACCTTCAGCCAGAACGCACAGCACCGCGATGGGCGAATGGCAGGTGCCGCCCAATTCGGCGAGCAATGCTCGCTCGGCTTCCAGCTCTGCACGGGTGGGCGTGTGGTCGATAGCGGCCAGCAGCGCGGTGGTTTGCGCATCATCGGCGCGGCATTCGATCGCGATCACGCCTTGCGCTGCGGCAGGGATCCACGCGTCTTCGCCCAGCGGCATGCCAGCCGCGCTCTGGCCAAGCCGTTCAAGGCCCGCTGCGGCAAGGAACGTCACATCCGCTTCCCCCGCCTGCAATTTACCCAGCCGCGTGGCGACATTGCCGCGAAACATCACAACTTTGCAATCGGGCCGCAGGTTCAGCAGCTGCGCTGCGCGGCGCGGCGCGCTGGTGCCGACCACCGCGCCCTGCGGGATCGCATCAATACTCGCGGCACCGACAAGGCTGTCACGCCGATCCGCGCGCGGCAGGAATGCCGGGAAATGGAACGCGTCCGGGCGGATTGTCTCCACATCCTTGGCCGAGTGCACCGACAGGTCGATGCGGCCTTCGCCCAGCCATTGATCCAGTTCCTTGGTCCACAGCGCCTTGCCGCCGATTTCGGACAGCGGGCGATCCAGCACCTTGTCGCCGCTCGCCAGCACGGGGACGAGTTCGACCGCGTCCTCGCTCCAGCCGTGGGCGGCGCACAGGCGCGCGCGGGTTTCGACCGCCTGCGCCATGGCAAGCGGAGAATTGCGAGTGCCCAGGCGTAAACGCGGGGACTTTGGTTGGTCTTCAGTCATAGCTGTGCTTGCCCTAGCTTTCATAGCGACTAGATGGAAGTCGGATGGGATGGCAAACGCACACCTCTGATGCCGCGCTGGCTCCGGGTCCGCTGGTCCTGGGGATCGAATCGAGCTGTGATGAAACCGCTGTGGCGCTGGTGCGCGGCGACGGGACGATCGTGGCGCAGGCCATCGCCAGTCAGGAGGCCGAACACGCGCCCTATGGCGGCGTCGTGCCCGAAATCGCCGCCCGCGCTCATGCCGAACGGCTTGCGCCCATGATCGCGCGGGTAATGGGCGAGGCTGGCGTTTCGCTGGATGATTGCGACGCGATTGCCGCCACCGCTGGGCCGGGACTGATCGGCGGCGTGATGGTGGGCCTCGTCAGTGCCAAGGCGCTGGCGATGGCGTCAGGCAAGCCGTTGCTGGCGATCAACCATCTTGAAGGCCACGCGCTCTCCCCGCGGCTGGCCGACCAGACATTGCCATTCCCCTATCTGCTGCTGCTGGTGTCGGGTGGGCATTGCCAGATTCTCGCCGTGGAAGGCGTAGGCCGTTATCGCCGCCTCGCCACCACCATCGATGACGCGCTGGGCGAAGCGTTCGACAAGACCGCAAAGATCCTGGGTCTCGGCTATCCCGGTGGGCCTGCAGTGGAACGACTGGCCCTGCAGGGCAACGCGAAGGCAGTCCCCCTGCCCCGACCGCTCAAGGGTTCGCCAGAGCCGCACTTTTCCTTCTCCGGGCTGAAAAGCGCGGTGATGCGCGCTGCGGGCAGCGGCGCGCACGCGCCTGAAGATATTGCTGCCAGTTTCCAGCAAGCGGCGGTTGATTGCCTGATCGACCGGCTGGAACAGGCGTTAGAGCGTGCCGGGCCCTTCCCTGCGCTGGTGGTGGCAGGCGGAGTCGCGGCGAACGCAACGGTGCGCGCCGCGCTCGAAACACTCGCAACAAAGCACGCCATGCGCTTCACCGCGCCGCCCATGGCCCTGTGCACCGATAATGCCGCGATGATCGCCTGGGCCGGCTGCGAACGTCTGGCGGCGGAAGGCTGGCAGCGCGGTGCGGATTTCGCGGGCGATCCGCTCGATTTTCTCGCCCGTCCGCGCTGGCCGCTCGATCCGGCGGCAGACACGGTGCGCGGGGCCGGGGTCAAGGCATGAGCGCCCCTGAGACCATCGGCGTCATTGGCGCAGGCGCGTGGGGCACGGCGCTCGCGCAGATGCTGGCCAGCGACGGGCGCGATGTGCTGATCTGGGCTTTCGAGCCCGAGGTCGTGGCCGCGATCAACACCGATCACCGCAATCCGCTGTATCTTCCGTCCGCGACCCTTGCCCCCACCATCCGCGCCACCGGCGATCTGACAGAGTTCGCCGCACTGGACATCGCGCTGGTCGTCACGCCGGCACAGGTGCTGGGCCGGGTGCTGGAAGGGCTTGCCACCTGCCCCCGCGATCTGGTGCTGTGCTCCAAGGGGATTGAAGCGGGCAGCGGGCGGATGATGTTCGATGTCGCCAGCGAAGCCGCGCCGCAAAGCGCCATCGCGGTGCTGTCCGGGCCGACCTTTGCGCATGAAGTCGCCGCCGGTCTGCCAACCGCGGTGACGCTGGCCTGCGGTGGCGGCGCGGAACAGTGGGACAGGCTCGCCCCTGCCATCGCCCGGCCGACCTTCCGGCCCTATTATTCCGATGACGTCATCGGCGCGGAGATCGGCGGCGCGGTGAAGAACGTGCTGGCGATTGCCTGCGGCGTGGTTGACGGTCTGGGCCTTGGCCAGAACGCGCGTGCCGCCCTGATTGCACGCGGGTTTTCCGAGATGCTGCGCTTTGGCGAACATCTCGGCGCGCGGGCGGAAACGCTCAGCGGGTTGTGCGGCCTTGGCGATCTGGTGCTCACCTGCTCCAGCACCTCCAGCCGCAATTTCTCGCTCGGCAAGGCGCTCGGCGAGGGTGCGTCCGCCGCCGATCTGATGGCCGACCGCCGCACCGTGGCCGAAGGCGCGCACACCGCGCCGGTGCTGGCTGCGCTGGCCGACAGCCGGGGCGTAGCGATGCCGATTGTCACGGCAGTCGATGCGATCCTTCAGGGCGAGGACGCCCGCAAGGTCGTCGCCGCCCTGCTCGCCCGGCCGCTCAAGGCCGAACGGGACCGGCCTGCGTGACCGCCACCGCTGACGACGATCTGGCTGCCCTCGCCAAGGGCGGGCGCACGAACACGCTGGGCTTCGTCGTCCGGCTGATCGCACGCATCCCCTTCCTCGTCATCGCCACCCGCCTCTATGGTGCGGAGGCACTGGGCCGCTTCGCATCGGCGCTGGTGCTGATCGAAATCGTCGCGCTGATCTGCTCGCTGGGGGAAAAGCGCGGGCTGGCCCAGCGCCTGTCCGATGGCGCGGGCGAGAACCGCAGCGCGGAAACCAACCTCGTTTATGACGGCATCGCGCTGGCGCTGGCCTATTCGGGGGTCGCCGCGCTGCTGCTGCTCGCCTTCCCCGAACCGATGTTTCCCAACGGCACCAACAGCGATTGGGACATCTGGCTTGTCGCCACCATCCCGGCCTTCGCCGTCACCGAAATCTTGCTGGCCGCGCAGGCCTACCGCTTCGACATCGCCACTACGGTGCGCGCGCGGGCGGTGGTGGAGCCGTGGACGATCTCGATTGGCGCAGGGGTATTCTTCTTCATCCCCGCGACCCGCGATGCGGGGCTGGCGCTCGCCTTCATCGCCTCGATCTACGCCGGGCTGCTGACCGCGCTGTGGCCGTTTTTGCGAACCTTCGGTCTGCCCAAGGGATGGCACCCGCAAGGCCGCGCACTGTTGGCCATGTCGTCCCGCGCCTTTCCGCTGGTGGGCGCCGATGCGATCGAGCGGGGCACGCGGCTGCTCGATATCTTCATCCTCGGCCTGTTCGCGCCGCCGCAGGCGGTGGGTATCTATTACGCCGCGCAGCAGATTGCCTCGCTGCCGCAAAAGCTGAAAACCAGTTTCGAGCCGATCCTTTCGCCCGTCATCACCAAGAACCTGCGGATCGGCAACATGGGCGCCATCGCCGCGCAGGTGCGGCAGGTGGGGTTCTGGATCATCGCGGTGCAACTGGGCATCGCGCTGGTGCTGGGCGTGCCGGGCGAGGCGGTGATGGGCCTGTGGGGGCCGGATTACGTCGCGGGCACGGCCGCGCTCGCGTTTCTGCTTGCCGCCGAAGTCGCCGCCTCGATGGCGGTCGTTTCGGAAAGCGTGCTGGTTTACATCGCCCGCAAGCGCAATCTGGCGATCTCGATCGGGGTCATCGCCCTGCAAGCCGCGCTTACCATCGCGCTGATCGAGGCGGCAGACCGTTATGGTCTTGGCAAAGGTTATGAAGCGGCAAGCGCTGCCGGCGCGCTCATGGTGGCACTGGCGCTGTCCTCCTTGATCAAGGCGCTGTTGCTCAAGCATCTGCTGCAGGCGCCCGTGTCCAACTGGCGCTGGGCGCTGGTCTATGCCGCAGCACCCGCCGTGCTGGTGGGCTACGCCTTCACCTGGCTGCCGGAATGGATGGAACTGGTGTTCGGCATCCCCGCGATTCTCGCAACCTATGCACTGGTGATCTGGCGGCGCGGGTTCGACGATGGCGACAAGGTGTTGTTTCGCAAACAGGTGGTGCCAGACGCGCAGGCCGATCTGCCGTAAGGTTGCCGCACGCAGCGCCTCGAGGCCTGCCGGCCGCGGGCTTGGGCAAACCCGTTCGAGGCTGCTAGAGCGCAGGTCTTTCCACCATGATTCGTCCCGGAGCCTGTTTCTGCCATGTCACCTGAAATGACTGCCTATCTTCCGCTGATCGTGATTGGTCTGGTCGTGCTGGTGCTTGCCGTCTGGCTGATTGCGCGCAGCGGACGCAAAGCCCGCCTGATCGACGATGAAAGCACCACGCCGCTCGCGCGCGATGTGCTGGAGGATGGCGCAGCCCGTGCGGCACGCAATCAGGCGCTGATCGATGCGCCGCGCGCGGTGGAGATTACCCAGGGCGATACGTCCGCTGCCGCCAACAGCCAGGCGGTTGCGGCCTCACCGCTAGGCACCGATGCAGAAGCCGGACCAGACCTCGCCCCCGCCCCGCCGCCGGCGGCCACGGGCGCCCCGGACGATCTCACCCGGATCAAGGGCCTCGGCCCGAAGCTCTCATCATTGCTAGGCGAATTCGGCATCACCACCTTCGCCCAGATCGCCGCGTGGGATCAGGGGGAAATCGAGCGTATCGACGCCAAGCTGGGCCGTTTTTCAGGACGCATCACGCGCGATCAATGGGTCGAACAGGCCAAATTGCTCGCCGCAGGCAATGAAGCCGCATTTGTTGCACAGTTCGGCCGAAATGGACAATAAAACGCAAGCTTGACGTCCAAACCGTGATACTACCGATCCTCCGGGAGTCGGATTAGCGGGAGATGGTCAATGGTATTGCGCATATTGGTGGCCGAAAACGAATATATTGCCGCCTTTGATTTGTGCGATACCTTTGAAGAAGCGGGATATGAAGTGGAAGGGCCGCACGCCGGGATTTCGTCTGCGATGCTGGCTTGCCAGAAGGCAAAGCCCGATGTGGCGATCCTCAATATCGACCTGATCGACGGGCCTTCCTACGCACTTGCCCAGAAGCTGATCGACGAAAACGTGCCGGTGATCCTGCATTCCGAACGCCACGCTACCAGCGCCATCGCCGCCCGCTTCCCGCGCGCCATCACCTTGTCGAAGCCCTGCCCGCCCGCGATGCTGCTTGAGACGGTCAGCCGGGTGGTTGCCCCCGCCTGACCGGCCAGCGGGTGCGCTTTGCCCCGCCCCCTCTTGCTCCCGCCTGCCAAGCCTGCAATTGCTGCGGGAAACACAAGCAGCAGGAGCAGGCCCCTTGCACGGCACCAACAACGCAGGCCCCAACATAGGCCCGAACACAGGCATCGTCCCGTTCAATTGGGAAGACCCCTTCGATCTTGAAAGCCAGCTCACCGAAGAAGAGCGGATGATCCGCGACGCGGCGCACGGCTTTGCGCAAGGCGAGCTGCAACCGCGCGTGATCGCGGCCTACCGTGACGAGATCGACGCGCCCGAACTGTTCCCGCTGATGGGACAGGCCGGATTGCTAGGCGCGACCATTCCCGAAGAATTCGGCGGCGCGGGCGCAGGCTACGTCGCCTATGGCCTGATCGCGCGCGAGATCGAGCGGGTGGACAGCGGCTACCGTTCGATGGCGAGCGTCCAGTCCAGCCTCGTGATGCATCCCATCTATGCCTATGGGTCGGACGAACAGCGCCGCAAATACCTCCCCGGCCTTGCCAGCGGCGCGTTGATCGGCTGCTTCGGCCTGACCGAACCCGACGCGGGCAGCGATCCGGCGGGGATGAAAACCTGGGCCAAGCGCGACGGCGACGATTACGTCATCTCCGGCAGCAAGACCTGGATTTCCAACGCGCCCTTTGCGGATGTCTTCGTGGTCTGGGCCAAGTCCGAAGAGCATGGCGGCGCAATCCGCGGCTTCGTGCTGGACAAGGGCATGGCGGGCCTCAGCGCGCCCAAGATCAAGGGCAAGATATCCTTGCGCGCTTCCACCACCGGCATGATCGTGATGGAAGATGTGCGCGTGCCGGCAGCGGCGCTGCTGCCGAATGTCGAAGGGCTGAAAGGCCCGTTCGGCTGCCTCAACCGCGCGCGTTACGGCATCAGCTGGGGCGCGATGGGCGCAGCGGAGTTCTGCTTCCATGCAGCGCGGCAATATGGCCTCGATCGCCACCAATTCGGCCGTCCGCTGGCCGCCACCCAGCTGTTCCAGAAAAAGCTGGCCGACATGATGAGCGATATTGCGCTGGGCCTGCAAGCCTCCCTGCGCGTGGGCCGCTTGATTGATGAGGGGCGGTTTGCGCCCGACATGATCTCGATCGTAAAGCGCAACAATGTCGGCAAGGCTTTGGATATCGCGCGGGCTGCGCGCGATATGCATGGCGGCAATGGCATTTCCGAAGAATATCAGGTCATCCGCCACATGGTGAACCTCGAAACGGTGAACACCTATGAAGGCACGCATGATGTCCACGCGCTGATATTGGGCCGCGGTATCACGGGACACGCGGCGTTCTGATGCGGTGTTTCGAAAAGCATCTGTCCTACAGCCGTGATCGCGGACATCATCGCGGCATGACCGGGCACCGATTGGCACAGGAAAAAGCAGAAATTTTGGACAGGACTGCCAGCCGGGATTTTCTGTTCCTGGACAGTGTCTCATGTGTCTCCAACAGCCCGGCGGGGAACGCGGCATGAAGCTTCACGGCTACTTCCGCTCATCGACATCCTACCGGCTCCGGATCGCGCTGAACCTGAAAGGGCTGGCGTTCGAAAACGTGCCGGTCAATCTCGTCAGCGCCGAACAGAAGGGTGCAGCCTTCACATCGCGCAATCCGTTCGGTTCGGTGCCGATGCTGGAAGCGGGCGGGCGCGACCGGGCGCAGTCGATGGCGCTGCTGGAATGGCTGGACGAAGCCTATCCGGCCCGGCCGCTGCTGCCCGCCGATCTCGAAGCGCGCTACACGGTGCGCGAACTGGCCTATGCCATCGCGACCGAGATTCACGCGGTCAACAACCTGCCGGTGCTCAAATACCTGAAAGACCCGCTGGGCCATTCGCAGGACGATATCGACGTGTGGTATCGCCACTGGCTGAAGCGCACGCTCGATCCGGTCGAGGCGCGGCTGGCGCAGCTGGCGGCAGGGGACTTCCTGCATGGCGATAGCCCCGGCCTGTTCGAAGTGGTGCTGATCCCGCAGCTCTACAACGCACGGCGCTTTGCCTATGACCTTGATGCCAGCCCGCACCTGACCCGTATCGAGGCCGCGTGCCTTGCACTGCCCGCTTTCGCGGCGGCGCATCCCGACAACCAAACCGATTCCCCCGAGAGGAACCCTGCATGAAACTCGCAACACTCGACAACGGCACGCGTGACGGAATGCTGGTGGTGGTCAGCAAGGATCTGACCCGCTGCTCCGCCGCCGGCTACATCGCACCCACTTTGCAAGCCGCACTGGACAATTGGGAGCGGGTCGCGCCCGAACTCGAACTGCTGGCCCGCGATGTCGAACACGAAACCGTGCCGTGCGAGCGTTTCCACGAACGTCAGGCGCATTCGCCCCTGCCGCGCGCTTACCAATGGGCCGATGGCAGTGCCTACATCAACCATGTGGAACTGGTGCGGCAGGCCCGCGGGAGCAAGGTTCCCGGCAGTTTCTACACCGATCCGCTGATGTATCAGGGCGGATCGGACGGGTTTCTGCGCCCGCGTCAGGATATCCCGCTGGGCGATCCGGCGTGGGGCTGCGACATGGAGGGCGAGATTGCCTGCATCACCGACGATGTGCCGATGGGCGTATCGGCCGAGGATGCGGCGAGCCACATCAAGCTGCTGATGCTGGTCAACGACGTCAGCTTGCGCGGATTGATCCCGGGTGAACTGGAAAAGGGCTTCGGCTTCTTCCAGTCCAAGCCCGCCAGCGCCTTCTCCCCCGTTGCGGTAACACCCGACGAACTGGGCGAGGCATGGGCAGATTGCCTCGTCCACCTACCCCTGATGGTCGATTACAACGGCAAGCCCTTTGGCCGGGCCAATGCCGGGCAGGATGCGACCTTCAATCTGGCGCAGCTGGTCGCCCATGCTGCCAAGACCCGCAATCTGGGCGCTGGCACGGTGATCGGCACCGGCACCGTATCGAACAAGGGCGCTGATGGCGGCGCGGGCAAGCCGGTGGCAGACGGCGGCGCGGGCTATTCCTGCATCGCAGAAATCCGCATGATCGAAACCATTGCAGATGGCGCGGCGAAAACCCCCTTCATGCAGGCCGGCGACACGGTGCGGATCGAGATGCGCGACGCGCACAACCACTCCATCTTCGGTGCGATCGAACAGCAGGTTGTTGCGGTCTAGGAATTTCGACCCTGTCACAACTCCGGCCGACACCGGGGGGCCGAGGGGAGCGGGCTAGGCCCGCTCCAGGTCGTGCTTGACCTCCTCCAGACCGGCCTTGCCCTGTGTTTGGCGTGAAACATCGGCGCGGCGATCAATTTCAGCCACGAAATAGTGGTTCACATCGCGGTGCTCGGCCTCGTCTGCGCGCACCGCCAGGATAACATCGCGCAGGCGCGCATCCTGGGGAAGTTGCCAGTAATCGATCGCAATCTTGGGAGCCGCGACATTCTCCAGCCGACCTGCATCCACTTCGGCAAGGTACTGGGTGTAGCTGAACACAGCCTCTTCCTCGAAATAGGCTACCACACGGTGCGCCGTACGCGGCGCCAGCAGATACAGGAAAAAGTAGAAATTGTAGAAGATCAACTGCACAGCCAGAACGAGGAATCGTTCGAAAGCATTGGGTTGCGCAATTTCGATGAAGGTCATCAGATGCATCCGCTCGTTCTCGGCCTCGTCGAGGAGCGTGCGGATCCAGCCTTCATCATCGCGCATCGTGCGCAGCGCATTCAAGTGCTGCCACAGTCCACCGACCATGCCAGGCACAGCAGCGACAGTTTCCAGCACGACCGCGCGGTGACCATATCGCTTGGCAAAGAAGCGATCGGCACAAAAGCGCAGCAGCTTGACGAAGGCAAACGCCACCCGGTCGCTAACCGATTGCGGGGCGATATGGGTTTCGATCACAACATCAGGATTAATCTGGCGGATCAGGGGTTTGGTATCAAACGGTTTCATTGCGGCAATCTTTCGGTTGCAGGTGCATCACTCACATAACGTTTGCGCAGCCAAACAGTATCCCGTCCGACCGCCCAAATCTGCGTGAAATGACAGCGCCATGTGTTGCGCTTTGCGCATGTTCATTCCGAGGCGCTCGCCAGGTGCTGCGCCAATAGCAAGACTGCTGCCGTGTAAGGCCTCTCGCAGCGATGCAGAAATGCGGCTAAGAGTCTGCGCCGTATGACGGCCTTTGTGCCGTCAATTCCCTTGCCTGAGGAGCCCGCCCCGTGACTGCCTATCCAACGCTCAAATTCTTCATCAACGGCTCATGGATCGAAGCGGGCGAGGCAGGCACAATGGGCGTGGTGAACCCAGCCACCGGCGCGGTGCTGGGCCAGTGCCCCAAGGCTTCGCCCGCCCAGCTCGACACCGCGCTCAAAGCCGCTGGTGACGCCTTTGCTGGATGGAGCCAAACCTCCGGAGCAGAACGGTACGCCATCCTGCGCCGCGCGGCCGACCTGCTTCGCGAACGGGCGCCCGCTATCGCCAAGGTTGTAACGGCCGAAATGGGCAAGCCGCGCGCGCAGGCGCTGGGCGAGATCCTATCATCCTGCGACGTCGTCGATTTCCTTGGCGAAGAAGCCAAGCGTCGCGGTGGGCGACTGATCCCGACACGTGGGCATCAGCTGATTGCGCAGATGGTGACACACGAACCCATCGGGCCTGCCGTGCTGCTGACCCCGTGGAACTTCCCGATCAACCTGCCGGTCAAGAAGATCGCGGGCGCGCTGGCGGCGGGCTGCACGGCGATCCTGAAACCGGCCGAAAACACGCCGGGTTCTGCGCAATTGCTGGTCGAATGCTTCGTCGATGCGGGCGTGCCCAAGGGCGTGCTGAACCTCGTTCACGGCGATCCTGGTCCGATGTCCGAACACCTGATTGCCTCGCCCGTCACCCGCAAGGTCAGCTTCACAGGGTCGACTGCCGTGGGCAAGCAATTGGGCGCGCTGGCAGCAACCCACATGAAGCGATTTACTCCGGAACTGGGTGGCCATGCTCCGGTCATCGTCAGCAAACACGCCGATTTAGAACGAGCAGTGGCAATGTGCGCCGCAACCAAGTTCCGCAATGCGGGGCAAGTCTGTGTCTCGCCCACGCGCTTTCTGGTCGACCGCAGCATCTATGACCGCTTCGTGGCCGAGTTCGCATCGCAGGCGGGCAAGCTCAAGATTGGCGATCCGGGGGTGGACGAGAGCGTCGACATGGGCCCGCTGGCCCATGGTCGCCGGATTGCGGCAATGGAAGCAGTGGTAGCCGATGCCGGCGGCAATCGCGGCGAAGTTGTGACCGGTGGATCGGCCATCACGGGCAACGGGTTCTTCTTTGAACCGACCGTGATCGCCAATCCCGCACCCGACAGCCGCTTCATGACCGAGGAGCCCTTCGGCCCCATCGCCGGAATCGTACCCTTCGATACGATCGAGGACGCGGTCGGGATCGCCAATTCGCTGCGTTATGGCTTGGCCGCCTATGCGTTTTCAAGCGATCTGGATGAGGCGCATTACCTTGGCCGCGCGCTGCGCGCAGGCATGGTGGGAATCAACCAGCTCATCGTATCATCACCCGAAACCCCGTTCGGCGGAATCGGCGACAGCGGCTTCGGGTCGGAAGGCGGCGAAGAAGGCTATCTTGCCTTCACTGACACCAAGCTTGTGATGCTGGCCAAGGCAGGCGGCTGACCGAAGCTTTCAGGAAAGCGCGATCATCCGCGCGATCCGCGAAAGCAGCGACTTGCGCGGCTGCATTGGCTGAATGCGGCCGTAACGCGCCCTGCGCGAGTGTTCGTCCTGAAGGCAGACAGTGCGGCGCATGGGATCCGGTCCGCTGGACCAGATGGTCGGTCTTGTCATTCAACACGTCCCCGAATCGGTCTTCGTTTTCTGCGACACAACATTAACAGCAATACTGTGGAAAACGTAGAGCGATATTGGTTAACGGACTTGACCTCGCGGCGCCGATTAACCGGTTCGCCGCACCCCCGCAGCCCGCACATCGGCAATTGTCGGATAACCGTTAACCGCCATCAAAAGGTCGGCTTCTGCCAGGATCGACCGTAACACCCAGGCCGCCCCTTCGGCTCCGCCCAGTGCAAGGCCGTAGGTGTAGGGTCGTCCCACCCCGACAGCGCGCGCGCCCATCGCCAATGCTTTCACGGCATCGGTGCCCGATCGCACGCCGCTGTCGAACAGCACCGGCGTGTCGCCCGATGCCGCCACCACATCGGCCAGCAGATCGATGGTCGCGATCCCGCCATTGGCCTGCCGCCCCCCGTGGTTCGAACAATAGATCGCATCGGCCCCGCAATCGACTGCACGGCGCGCATCGTCAGGATGGCAGATGCCTTTGAGCACGATCGGCAGCTTGGTGACGGACTTGAACCACGCCATGTCGTCCCACGTCAGCACCTGCCCGAACGTCGCTGCCCAAGTGAAGATGGCCGCCGAGGGGTCTTCCTCGGGCGGTTTGGCCAGCAGCGAGCGGAAGACCGGATCGGTGAAATAGTTCTGCAGCACCTTGCCGCGCAATTGCGGAAAATTGGACGCGTTGAGATCACGCGGGCGCCAGCCGGTGACCCACGTATCCAGAGTCACCACAAGCGCGGAATACCCTGCGTCCTCGGCCCGCCGGATCAGGCTGGTGGCAAGTTCGCGGTTCTTGGGGGTGTAGAGCTGAAACCAGGCCGGCGTATCGCCGCAGGCGGCTTTCACATCCTCCAGCGGATCGTTCGCCAGTGTCGAGGCGCAGAACGGCACCCCCGTCAGCGCCGATGCGCGCGCGGCGGCCATATCACCGTGGCGGTCCTGCGAGGCTTCGCCGTTCAGCCCGATGGGTGCCATGAACAGCGGGGTCGGATAAGTATGGCCGAACAGTTCGATCGACAGATCGCGTACGGCAGCGTTCACCATCATGCGCGGCACCATGCCCCAGTGGTGGAAGGCGGCGGCGTTCTGATCCTGGGTATGTTCGTCCCCGCACCCTCCAGCCACGTAATTCGTCAGCATCGGGCCCAAGGCTTCATGCGCGCGCTTTTCGAGGGTGGCGAAATCGACCGGGAAGGTCGGGAGAATGCCACGCAACCCCGCATTGTAAATTTCATTCTGCATCGCGCCGAAATAGGTCATGGCGGCTGTTCTCTCCCGTTTCTTATGGGGACAGATCAACCGATCATCCGGCGCAGGGCAAGCGGTTTCTAGGCGAAGAAGCGTTGCAGGCGCGGGCGTAGCTTGAGAAAACGGAGATAAGCGGCTTCCAGCACACGCAGCACCGTGCGGTTCCGCGCAGCCAGGCCCAGCGGGCGCAGCAACGGGATTGCACGCCACATCGCGGCAAAGGCGGCTGCACCGTCATGGATCACGCCGTTTTCTTCGGCATGGAAGCGGGCCAGCAGCTGCGCCCGATCGACCGGGCAGGAAGGGTCAGCCCCTTTCGCAACATCGATGAAATCAATCGCCCCGTGCTTGTCGAGCCGCCGCATCAGCGCGATCTCGCGCAGGCACAGCGGGCAAGCGCCGTCGAACCACACTTTCACAGCCGCGCTCAAGGCGCGATCCACAGGCGAATGACATAGGCGACCGCGCCGAGCACGGCGACGCTTGCGGCCCAGATGGCGGCCATCCACAACAGGCGCTGCCACAGGGGGGCTTCCGGGGGCTGTTCAGGAGGTGCCAGCATTATCTGCGTCCTATCGCCGCGCTACTTGAGGGCGTTATTTGTTGTCCTATCGCTGCGCTACTTGAGGACATCAGTGATACCCGTCCTCGCCGACCTTGCCGCGGAACACCCAGTAGGCCCAGGCAGTGTAGGCGATGATCAGCGGCATGGTGATGGCGACGCCCACCAGCATGAAGATCTGGCTGCGTTCCGGCGCGGCAGCGTCCCAGATGGTGATGCCCGGCGGCACGACATAGGGGAAGATCGTCACCCCCAGCCCCGCCATGCCGAGGAAGAACAGCGCAATCGCCAGCCAGAACGGCTTGGAGTTCCGCTCCTTTGTAATGGCCCGCAGCATCGAGATCGCGATGATCGCGGTGATGATCGGCACGGGCGCGACATAGTAAATCTCGGGCGCGGATAGCCAGTGTGAGGCATATTCGGCGTTGAGCGCGATGTTGTAGAGGCTCACCGCGCCCATCAGCACGATCGTCGCGATGGCCGCCCGCCTAGCGACATAACGCGCATGTCGCTGCACGCCGCCATCCAGCTTCCAGATCAGCCAGGTGCTGCCCAGCAGCGCATAGCCTGCCACCGTGCCCAGACCGGTCAGCAGCGTGTAGGGCGTCAGCCAGTCCAGCCACCTGCCGGAATAGGCGCGGCCCTCGACATCGATGCCCTGCAGCAGCGCGCCAAGGATCATGCCCTGCGCCATCGCCGCAACCAGCGATCCGCCAAAGAAGGCAAAGTCCCAGAAGTTCTGGTGTGCCGCATCACGCCAGCGGTATTCAAAGGCGACCCCGCGGAACACCAGACCCAGCAGCATCGCGATCACCAGCGGATAGGTCGCCGGCAAGATCACCGCATAGGCCAGCGGAAAGGCGGCAAACAGCCCGCCCCCGCCCAGCACCAGCCAGGTCTCGTTGCCGTCCCACACCGGCGCGATCGAGTTCATCGCGCGGTTGCGGCCCTGCCCGACGCGGAAGGTCGGGAACAGAATGCCGATGCCCAGATCAAACCCGTCCATCACCACATAGGCGAAGATCGCAAAGGCGATGATGAAGGCCCAGATGACGGTAAGGTCCATCACACCAGTTCCTTCTCGGGCTTGGCCGCGGGCAGGGTGTCTTTCCCGCCCGGGTTCTGCGTCGGCCCCGGCGTAATCCCGGCGGTGCGGATTGGCCCCACATCGCCGCGCTTGACGCCGTATTCGCCGGCGTGCGGGGCCTTGCCCATCAACTTGAGAACATACCAAACGCCAATGCCGAACACCGTGAAATAGACCAGCACAAAGGCCAGCAGCGAGGCAGCGACCGCAGGAGCGGCAAGCGGACTGGCCGCGTCCGCCGTCCGCAGCACGCCATAGATCACGAAAGGCTGGCGCCCGACCTCGGTGGTGATCCATCCGGCCAGCACCGCGGCAAATCCCGATGGCCCCATCAAAAGCGCCGCGCGGTGCAGCCAGGGCATATCATAAAGCCGCCCGCGCACCCGGCCCCACAGGCTCCACAAGCCGATGCCCAGCATCGCAAAGCCGATCGCGATCATGATCCGGAAGCTCCAGAACACCACGCCCACCGGCGGCTCGCGATCATCGGGGATCGTATCGAGCCCGGCGAGCGGCGCGTTGAGATCATGCTTGAGGATCAGCGAGGACAGCTTGGGGATCTCGATCTTGTAGCGCACCGTCTTGGCTTCGCTGTCAGGGATGCCGAACAGGATCAGCGGCGCGCCTTCGGGGTGGCTGTCGAAGTGGCCTTCCATCGCCATCACCTTGGCAGGCTGATGCTCCAGCGTGTTCAATCCGTGCATGTCGCCTGCAAAAATCTGCATGGGCGTGACAATCGCGGCCATCCACATTGCCATCGAGAACATGGTGCGCGCGTGCGGGTTAGCCTTGTCTTTCAGCAGGTGCCACGCCCCCACCGCGCCCACCACGAAGGCGGTGGTCAGATAGGCGGCCATGACGGTGTGCACGAGGCGATAGGGGAAGCTGGGGTTGAAGACGATATCCCACCAGCTTGGCCCGGGCAGGAACTGCCCGTTCGCGCCCATCTCAAAGCCCGTGGGCGTCTGCATCCAGCTGTTGACCGAGAGAATCCAGAAGGCCGACACAAACGTGCCCAGCGCCACCATCAGCGTCGCGGCAAAGTGCAGCTTCTTGCCGACCTTCTCCATCCCGAACAGCATCACGCCCAGAAAGCCCGCTTCAAGGAAAAAGGCGGTCAGCACCTCGTAAGCCATCAGCGGCCCGATCACCGGCCCGGCCAGATCGGAAAACACCGACCAGTTGGTGCCGAACTGGTAGGACATCACGATGCCCGACACGACGCCCATCGCAAAGGCGATCGCAAAGATCTTCAGCCAGTACTTGAACAGATCGAGATAAACGCTCTTGCCCGTCTTCAGCCACAGCCCTTCCAGCACCGCAAGATAACTCGCCAGCCCGATCGAGAAAGCCGGGAAGAAAAAGTGAAAGCTGACCGTGAACGCGAACTGAATCCGTGCAAGCAGCAGAGCGTCAAGATTGTCAAACATGATCAGCAGCTAGTCCTATGCTGTAGACCGTCGAAAAAAGCCGGATGAACTCGTCAAGCCACAAACCCATCAAATCAGTCCCCGCGCCTCGTCAATCATGGGTGCGGGAGTCTCGTCGTCATTGGCAAGTGCGGCGAAAGCCTGATCTTGAGACAGAAACACCTGACCCGACAGGTCGTGGAGCAAATGGCTGCGCTTCAGGCGGTCCATCACCGGCCCCTTCACTTCCGACAGGTGCAGTGTGATGCCGCCATCGGCGAGGCGGTGGTTGATTGCTTCGAGGCTTTCAAGCCCCGAGGCGTCGATAGCGTTGACCGCGCTGGCCATCAACACCACGTGCCGCAGCGCCGGACGCTCGGCGACCTGTTCGAGAACGTACTCCTCGAGCCAGCGTGCGTTGAGATAGGTCAGGCTTTCGTCGATCCGGATCGACAGCAGATGCGGCAGGGTCAGGACCGTATGGCGTTCGACATTGCGGAAATGCTCGGTTCCCGGCACCCGGCCAACGATGGCGGCATGGGGCCGGCTGGCGCGCCACAGGTAAAGCAGCAGGCCGACGCCTACGCCTGCGATCACGCCCATCTCCACCCCGGCGATCAGCGTAACTGCGATCGTCGCGGCATGCGCGGTGAAATCGGCCTTGGAATAGGCCCAGAGATGACGCGGCGTTTTGAAGTCGACCAGGCTCAGCACTGCGACAATAATCGTCGCCGCCAGCGTGGCAGTGGGCAGGTTGTAGAGGAGCGGCGTCAGGAACAGGCTCGCAAGCGCAATGCCCACCGCCGTAAAGGCGCCTGCCGCCGGGGTCTGCGCACCTGCATCGAAATTGACCACCGAGCGCGCGAAGCCGCCTGTCACCGGATAGCCACCCGACAAGGCACTGGCGATGTTGGAAGCACCCAGCCCGATCAGCTCCTGATCCGGCACGATCCGCTGGCGGCGTTTGGCTGCCAGCGTTTGAGCGACCGAGACGCTCTCGACAAAGCCGATCACCGAAATCAGCAGCGCAGGCACCCACAGCGCCTCGATCAGTGCCAAGTCAGCCGATGGGAGCATGAACGGCGGCAGCCCTTGCGGAATGGCGCCGACGATCGAAACCCCTTGCGCTTCCAGTCCGAAGCCGATGACCGCGAGAATGGACAGCGCCACGGCGACCACCGGACCAGCCTTGGCGCTCATCTCAGCCGCGCGCGGGCTCAGCCCCAGCTTTTGCAGCGCAGGCTTCAGGCCCTTGCGCACCCAGAACAAAAACAGCGTAGCCGGGATACCGATGGCGAGCGTGGCAGGGTTGATGCTTCCCAGATTGCCCGCCAGTCCCGACAGCATCTCGGGCCATGTTTCGCCCCCTGCCCTGATCCCCAGAATATGCTTCAACTGGCTGGTCGCGATCAGCACGCCGCTTGCCGAGATGAACCCGCTAATGACCGGGTGCGACAGGAGGTTTGCGAGGAACCCCAACCGCAGCAGCCCCAGCACCACCAACATCACGCCCGACAACGCCGCCAGCGTGATCGCTGCCTCCCAGTATTCCGCTGTCCCCGGCGCTGCGACCGCGCCCGCCGCGCTCGCCGTCATCAGCGAGACCACCGCGACAGGGCCGACCGCCAATGTGCGGCTCGTCCCGAACACGGCATAGGCGAACAGCGGCAGGATCGAGGCGTATAGCCCCACAACAGGCGGCAGGCCTGCGAGCATCGCATAGGCGAGGCTCTGCGGGATCAGCATGATGGTGACGATCACCGCCGCCATCAGATCGCTGGTCAGCGCAGGCCGATCGTAGCTGCGGCCCCATTCGAGGATGGGGAAATAGCGGGCAAGCATTTTGATAGAGCCTTCTTACTGCGCGATCAGCCCGCCGGGGCCAGCCAGCCACTCGCGACCTTTGAGCATCCCGTTCCAGTAAATCCACGGTAGCGCATCGGCCTTGAGCATCCACGAAAGCCGCGCCGGACGGGTGCCGTCAACCAGCCAGGTGGGAAAACTCGGCGCCAGCTTGCCGCCATAGCCGAACTCGGCCAGCACGATCTTGCCGCGCTCGACCGTCAGCGGGCAGGAGCCATAGCCATCATACCCGGCGGTTGGCCCCTTTCCGTCCAGCTGGCGCAGCGCGTTGACCGCCACCACCGGCGCCTGTTTGCGCGCAGCTGCAGCTGTCTTGGCATTGGGACTTGAGCCGCTATCCCCGAGGCCGAACACATTGGAATAGCGTACGTGCTGGAGCGTGTGCTGATCGACATCAGTGAATCCGTTTGCCGCTGCCAGCGCACTATCGGCCAGAAACTGCGGTGCGACCTGCGGCGGGACGACGTGGAGCATATCGAAACCGACCGTCTCCTCTCCTTCGCTGGTGGCAAAGGTCGCTTGGCCCGCAGGGCCATCCACCGCCACAAGATTGCTGCCGAGTTCCAGATCAATGCCGTATTTCCCGACATATTCCATCAGCGCCGGGACATAGTCGGCAACGCCGAACAGCACCCCGCCCGCATTGCGGAACTGCACCTCGATGTCGCCCAGCACGCCCGCACGGCGCCAGTAATCGCAGGCGAGGTACATTGCCTTTTGCGGCGCACCGGCGCATTTGATCGGCATCGGCGGTTGCGAGAAGATCGCTCGGCCTGCGCGCGTAGTCTGCACCAATTGCCACGTGTAGGGCGCAAGATCAGCGCGATAGTTGGAGGTCACGCCGTTCTGGCCCAGCGTCGCCTCCAGCCCCGCGATTTTCTCCCATGCGAGGCGTATTCCAGGGGCAACGATCAAAACGTCATAGGTAAGCGTGCTGCCGTCGGCGAGCGTCACCTGATTGTTTTCGGGCTGGAACCCGGCGCAGGCCTGCTTGACCCACGTCGCTGCCTTGGGAATCACGCTCGCCATCGGGCGGATCGTTTCGTCGACATTGAAAATGCCGCCGCCCACCATTGTCCAGCCCGGCTGATAGGCATGGGTATCGGACGGCTCGACAATCGCTATGTCTAGGCCCGATCGGCGCTTCAGCATCGAGGCTGCCGTGGCGATCCCCGCTGCGCCGCCGCCGATGACGACGACCGTGTGTTTTGTGTTGTTCATATCCAGTCCCTCTCCTGATGCGCTGCTCTAGCCGTCTGCTTCCAACCGTTCGGCCATGGCCGACAGATCATACCCGGCCGCGCTTGCGCGGCTCAGCCGCTCGGAGACGGCAAGGCCATGCACATTGGCGAGCGCATCCAGCGTCACCGACCGGGTGCCGGTCCGGCAATAGGCGAGCAGCTTGCCCTGCGTGCCGCGCCGGACCGCGCCGAATGCGGCAATGGCGGCAGGCGGGAACACGCCGCCCGATACGGGCACGTGATGAAAGGCCAGGCCTGCGTGTTGTGCGGCATCGCGCATGGCATCGAGCGGGGGCTGGCCCGGCTCCTCGCCGTCCGGTCGATTGCACATCACTGCGACGAAGCCGTGTTCGGCAAGGCCCGCGAGATCTTCCGGCTGCATTTGCGCAGCGACCACAAGGCCATCGTCTACTACTTTGAGATCCATCATCCTTGTCCTTCCACCAACCGCACCGCCAGCATTCCGACAAGCAGAGCGATGACGAAGATCGCGGCTGAGCCGGGCGCAATTGCCAGTGCGGCAAAGCCGGGGCCGGGGCACAGTCCGGCAATGCCCCATCCGATCCCGAACAGCGCCGATCCGCCGACAAGGCGTGCAGTGAGGTCGCTGCGATCAGGCAGCGAAAAGCCTTCCGCAAAGATCGGGCGCGCCATCCGGCGCTGGATGAGCCAGGCAACCGCCATGACCAGCACCGCGCCACCCATCACGAAGGCCAGTGTCGGATCCCAGTTCCCAAACAGATCGAGGAACCCGCGCACGCGTGCAGGATCGGTCATGCCGCCAATGGTCAGCCCGGCCCCGAAGATCGTGCCCGAAGCGAGCGGGACAAGAATATCGCGGTTCATGACAGCACCTCGATCCCGAGGGCATTCATTGCCGCGACGGTCGCAAAACCGGTCGCCATGAAAGTCGCCACCGCCACCAGCGAGCGCTGCGAAAGGCGGCTCATGCCGCACACGCCGTGCCCGCTTGTGCAGCCCGATCCGAGCCTTGTGCCAACGCCTACGATCACGCCTGCAATCACGAGCAGCGCGGGGCTGGCAAAGGCAGGTGCCGCCGCGCCTGTCAGGCTCATCACGATCAGCGCGCCCAGCGGCAGGCCGATCACGAAGGCCCAAGCCTGGCTGCGCGGTTGCGAGCCATCGGCCAGCCCGAAGGCGCGCGCGGCGATGCCGGAAACCCCGGCAATCCGCCCGGCGCCCAGCAACATGATCGCAGCTGCGAGGCCAATCATCACCCCGCCGGCCAGACCGGCCAGCGGGGCTGCGTCAAGAAATCCCGGCAACATCATACGCCGTTTACCGGGATCTTGAGGTAGGTCACGCCATTGTCGTCAGCCGGCGGCATATGTCCTGCGCGCATATTCACCTGAATGGCAGGCAAGATCAGGCGGGGCATATCTAGGGTGGCGTCGCGGGACTCGCGCATCTGCACGAATTCGTCCTCGGTAATACCGTCATGGGCGTGGATATTGCCCTCACGCTCGGCCGCCACAGTAGTCTCCCACACGTAAGTCGTGCGGCCCTTGGGCAGATAATCGTGGCACATGAACAGCCGCGTTTCCGGCGGCAGCGACAGAATGCGCCGCAGCGATCGGAACAGGTTGCGCGCGTCCCCGCCGGGGAAATCGGCGCGCGCCGTGCCGTAATCGGGCATGAACATGGTGTCGCCGGTGAACACCGCCTCGCCCACGACATAGGCAATGTCGGCCGGCGTGTGGCCGGGGACGTGCATCACGGTCACCGGGATATTGCCGATGGTGAAGGTGTCGCCATCCGTGAACAGCGCATCGAACTGCGAACCGTCGCGTTCGAACTCGGTACCGGCGTTGAACAGCTTGCCAAAGACGTTTTGGACCGTGGCGATCTCGGCACCGATGGCAATCTTTCCGCCCAGCTTTTCCTGAAGATAGGGCGCGGCCGAAAAGTGATCGGCATGGGCATGCGTTTCCAGCAGCCACGTCACTTTCAGATTATGTTCTTTGACATACTTAATCACTTGATCGGCTGCCAGCGTGTCGGTCCGTCCGGAATTCGGATCAAAATCCAGCACCGAGTCGATAATCGCGGCGTCCATAGTGGCCGGATCATGCACCACATAGGTCACCGTACAGGTGGCGGCGTGGAAAAAGCTCTCAATCGTGGGGCGCAGCGCCGCATCGGAAGACGCTTGCAGAACCTGCTCGGTCGCTGCCTGAAGCACAGCATCGGTCTTGGTCATGGCATTACTCCAATTCGATTTCATAAATCATGTATATGTATTGCAATCCTCATGTCAAGTGGTATGAGGCTGTCATGAACCAGCCAAACTCTCTCACGCACCCCATCGCCCCTCCGTGCGCAGGCTTGCGGATTGGTGACTATGCGCCCGACTTCGAAGCGCGCAGCACGGTCGGCCCGATCCGGCTATCGGCCTTCCGGGGCCGCTGGCTCGTCCTGTTTTCGCACCCGGCGGACTTTACCCCGGTCTGCACCACCGAATTTGTCGCTCTCGCCAACGAAGCGGCAGCTTTCGAGAAGCGTGACTGCGCTCTGATGGCGCTATCAGTCGATAGCCTCTTCTCGCACTTTGCCTGGCTACGCATGATCCGAGACCGCTTTGGCGTGGAGGTTCGCTTTCCGATCGTGGAGGATCCGACCTTGGTTGTCGGCCGTGCTTTTGGCATGGTATCGGCGCAGGACAGTGATAGCGCGACTGTGCGCACCACGTTCTTCATTGATCCCAGGGGCGTGATCCGGACGATGACCTGCTACCCGGCTAACCTTGGTCGATCGATCCCTGAAATGCTGCGCATTCTTGATGGTCTGCAAGCGATCGATGCCCATGGCGGGATGGCGCCAGCCAACTGGCAGCAGGGTGAGACGCTGCTGAGCCCCCCCACTCAGGATCTGGACGAAGTGTTCGGCGCCGAGGACGCTACAAGCTGGTTCCTGCGCCACGCCGGAGAGGAAAGCCGATGAGCGAGGATGATCTGATCGAAGCCCTGAAAGCGCTGGCCCATCCGGTGCGGTGGCGCATCCTGACCGCGCTGATTGCGGGTGAACGCAATGTGGGTGAGATCGAAGCGGCAACCGGCATCGGCCAGCCTGGCCTGTCCCAACAACTGGGCGTGCTGCGAAAGGCGGGGCTTGTCGAAACCCGCAAGGAAGCCAAATTGGTTTTCTACTCGCTCCGCGACCATCAGATAGAAGGCACGCTTGGGTGCATATCAGCCCTTTTGCCGGGTTCGGACGTGTCTTTTGAACGGCCATCGCTCGTCGAACCGCCCGCCCACGGCGTTGCGAACTTTGCCCGGATGTTCTGACCCTTCCCTCCAAGCCCCGGCACGGTGCTGTCAGTCTAATCGCAACCCGTCTCCGATCGGCGAAGTTATCCTTAACCCGCTGTCGGCTCAGGCCATGAGGCTGCGCCACTCAGCCAGTGCGGCTGAGCGGGCGATCTTGTATGTCTGTCTGTCGGTGAGGTGGCGATCGAGATTGAAGTGATTGTGGACGTTGGCATGAACCGAGGCGAACTTCTGTAACGACTTCATCTGTCGGAACCGCAGCATAGCTCGTTCGCGTCTTCGGAACGGCAGGTGGCTATTTTCCACCCGGTTGTTGGCCCAGCGTCCCACCTCCTGCTTGTCGGTGTTGCCGAGCGTGGTCATCGCAGCCTTGTAAGAACGCAGACCGTCGGTGGTGATTGTCGCTGGCGATCCGTGGCGTTTCAGCGCCTTCTTCATGAACCGCAGCGCTGCCTTCTTGTCCCGCTTCTTGGTCACGTAACTCTCGAGGATTTCACCCTCTTGGTCGACGGCCCGCCAGAGGTAATACATCTCGCCGTTGATCTTCACATACACCTCGTCGAGGTGCCATTTCCGCTGACGGAAGCCCTTCATCCGGTTCACACGCTGTCGCCGGACATCAGCCGCAAACAAAGGGCCGAACCTGTTCCACCAGAAACGCACCGTTTCGTGGCAGATATCGATCCCGCGTTCAGCGAGCAGATCCTCCACATTCCGCAAAGAAAGCGGGAACCGCACATACATCATCACCACCAAGCAAATAATCTCCGGTGACGAGTTGAAGTACCGGAATGGGCTCGCTGGTTTATGGGGTCTAGGCCGTGTTGACAAAAGAGATTCCCATTTGCCCTGAGTTCTGATTCAAGACTGCTTTTTGAGGAGCAGTCATGGGTCGCGGAGACTTGTCGGATGCGGAGTGGGAGTTGATCGGGCCGCTGTTGCCACCTG